>Ga0209172_10000590_pt1 | contig 97302 bp, 85 predicted proteins | sample LarsenN4metaG_FD_184113 | JGI IMG/M metagenome (GOLD analysis project Ga0209172, IMG submission 184113) | Hot spring sediment bacterial and archeal communities from British Columbia, Canada, to study Microbial Dark Matter (Phase II) - Larsen... ... | reverse complement strand
GGGGGGGAAAGAAACCCCGGAAGGGGTGGGAGCCGTGTTCTTTGGTCGGTACCGGTTCCCTGGACCTTGCGGGGTTCGGTTTTGGGCATCTCCGTCCGTTAATGCCCAAACCGACCCGTTGCACAAAACAGGGATGGTGGTTTGGGGGTTGGCCCGAACCACGTCCCTCTATAATAAGGCCTCCCTCGCCATTCACTCTAAAGTTGTTGTGTTTTTGCCGGCGTCTCTCGACTATCCCACGGCTTGGTTCGGAACATACGCTCGGGACAAGCCCTTGCGAAATTCACTCCGAAGTTGTTGCGAATTTGAAAAAGGGAGGGGAAAAGGGCACGTGGCAACGTGCCCCTACCGAAAATTGATTTTGATTTGTAATTTCCCAGCGAACAGATGAAATATAATCCGGAGGTTCATCATCGGCAGTCCATCCGTTTGAAAGATTTCGATTATACGCGAGCGGGAGCGTATTTTGTAACCGTTTGCACGCAGGGGCGGGAGGGTTTATTCGGGGAAATCAAAAACGGCAAAATGATATTAAACGAATATGGCGAGGTAGTTAAATCCGAATGGTTGAAAACACCAGACCTAAGACCAAACATACATCTCAACGAATGGATAATTATGCCCAATCATATCCACGGAATCATTGTCATTGATGATGGTAGGGGCACGTTGCCACGTGCCCAGGGCACGCAGCAGCGTGCCCCTACGGTGGAACGATTCGGCAAACCGGTATCCAATTCCATACCAACCATTGTTCGGATGTTCAAATCGGCAACCACAAAAAAGATAAATGAGATTAGGGAGTTGCCATATACCCCCGTATGGCAAAAGAATTATTACGAGCACATCATTCGCGATGAAGATTCATTGAATTAAATCCGGGAATACATTGCCCAAAACCCGGCGCGGTGGGAATTCGACATTGAAAATACCGTCGGTAAACCGGATGGTGCGGAAAAGGATTTTTGGAAGGTTTTCGGGCAGAAACAAAAATAGGGCAATTTCCAAAAAAAACAGGGCACGTGGCAACGTGCCCCTACAAATGCAAAACCAAAAAGACGGGCAGGCACAAGACCTGCCCCTACAAATACATTACAATTTGACGATGTTCTTGAATTTCTTGGAGAGATTCCCCATCGCGTTGCGGGTGTCGAAGATTAGGCGAGCCTGCGCGGCGAGCGCGGGATAGTCGTAGGCGGAGTGGTTGGTCAAAATGACCACGAGGTCGGCTTTTTTCACCCGGTCGGTGGTCAAGGAAACGGAGCGCATATTCAAATCGTCCAGCGTGACTTTGGGTACGTGGGGGTCGTTGTAGGCGACCTCCGCGCCGGCTTTGTCCAAGAGCTTTAGAACGTCCAGGGCGGGGGATTCGCGCAGGTCCTGAATATCCTTTTTGTAGGCCACGCCCAAAACGAGGATGCGGGCGCCTTTGAGCGGCTTTTTGCGGCCGTTCAGGGTGCGGGTGATGCGTTCCACGACGTATTCCGGCATGTGGGAGTTGATGTCGCCGGCGAGCTCGATGAAGCGGGCGTAGTAGTTCAGGGATTTGAGCTTCCAGGAAAGGTAGTGCGGGTCGATGGGGATGCAGTGGCCGCCCAAGCCGGGGCCGGGATAGAAGGGCATGAAGCCGAACGGCTTGGTGGCGGCGGCGTCGATGATTTCCCAGACGTCGATGCCCAGCCGGTCGCACATCAGGGCGACTTCGTTGACCAAGCCGATGTTGACCGAGCGGAAAGTGTTTTCCAGAAGCTTGACCATCTCCGCCGATTGCGTCGAGGAGACCGGGATCACGGATTCCACAATTTGCGAATAGAAGGCGGCGGCAATTTTGGTGCAGGCGGCGGTGACGCCGCCGACGATGCGCGGGGTGTTCTTGGTGTCGTAATTGGCGTTGCCGGGGTCCACCCGCTCCGGCGAGAAGGCCAGATAGAAATCGCGGCCGGCTTTGAGCCCGGTGGATTCGAGAATGGGCAAAATCAGCTCGACGGTGGTGCCGGGATAGGTGGTGGACTCGAGGACGACCAACTGGCCCTTTCGGAGGTACTTTTTTACCCCTTCGACGGCGGAGAGGATGTAGGAGACGTCCGGGTCTTTGGTTTTGTTGAGCGGGGTGGGGACGCAGATGGAGATGCAGTCCGCTTTTTTCAAAATGGCGTAGTCGCCGGTGGCGGTGAGGGTCTTGGAGAAGACCAGCGGGCGCAGGGACTCGTTGGAGACGTCGTCGATGTCGGAAATTCCCCGGTTGATGCGGGAGACGCGGTTTTTGTCGTAATCGATGCCGTAGGTTTTGAAGCCGACCGAGGCGAAGGCCACGGCCAAGGGGAGGCCGACGTACCCCTGGCCGATGATGGCGACGACCGCCTTGCGCTTTTCGATTTTCTCTTTTAAGTCCATAGTTTACTTTTCGACAGCCCCTATTTTAACTGCAGGGATGGATTGAGTCAAACCCCGTTTTCGACTTTTTGGTTCCGGGCGCGCCAGTAATTGAGGGTGTCGGCGAGGGTTTTTTCCAGCTTGATGGAGGGCTTCCAGCCCAGTTCCCGCTTGGCTTTGGAGAAATCGCCGCGCAAAACGGGAATTTCGGAGGGGCGCTGACGGGCGGGGTCGCTCTTGACTTTGATGCGCACTTTGGACAGCCGCAGAAGCATCCGCAAAACCCGCTCGACGGGGATATCCTTGCCGGAGCAGAAGGTGTAAACTTCGCCGGGCTCTCCTTTCTTCAAGACCAGCTCGTAGCCCCGGACAACGTCGCGGACGTCGGAAAAATCCCGGCGGGATTTCAGATTGCCCACGGAGAGGACGGGTTGGGCGGCGCCGGCCTCGATTTGGGCGATTTGGGAGGCGAAATCCGGCACGGCGAAGCCGGGGCCCTGCTTGGGGCCGGTGTGGTTGAACGCCAGCGCGTGGTAGACCGGGATTTTGAAGGAGTGGAAATAGGCCTGGCCAATTAAATCGGCGGCCCCTTTGGAGGCGGCGTACGGCGAACGGGGGGCCCAGGGCTCCTTCCCTTTCAACGGCAGCCATTTCTTGTCCACCTTGCCGAAGATGTCGGAAGAGGAGACCATCAAGACCTTGGGGCGGACGGGCATTTCCCGGACGGTTTCCAAGACGTTCAAGGTGGAGACGAAATTGTTTATGAGCGCTTCTTCCGGCCTTTGGAAGGAAAACCCAACCGAAGAAAAGGCGGCTAGGTGGAAGAGCCATTTGGGCTGGGCGGCGTTCAAGGCCCGCCGGACGCTCTCTTTTTGACGCAAATCGATTTGAAAAAGCTCAATCCGGTCGGCGAAGCCGGCCAGGTTTTCCAGCGATTTGTCAACGAGATGCGTTCCGGCGACGGAGTAACCCCGGTCGAGCAGATATTCGGCCAGATGCGAGCCGACAAAGCCGGAGACGCCGGTGATTAGGCAGTCGAAGGCGGCCAACTACTTTTTTGGGGCCGTGGATGCGGTTTTGTTCAAATCCGCCAGCACTTTGTCGGTCAAATCGCTCCCGTCTTTGGCGAAGACCACGCTTTCATCCGAGAAAACGAAGGTGTATCCCTCCGCCTTGGCCACCCGCTTGACGGCCTCCATCACCTTGTCCAGAATCGGCTTGGAGAGGGTCATCCGGAGCATTTCCAGCTTCCCCCCCTGCCCGAAGGTGGCCTGGCGGAACTGGAAGTAGGCGGCCTGCTTGGCCTCGAACGATTTTTCCTTCTCCGCTTTTTTGGCCGGGCTCAAGACCGAGCCCTGCCGGACGAGCTCATCCTGCAGCTTTTCCAGCTCGGTCGCCAGGATGGAATCCTGCCTTTGCGAGGAGATTATCATCGAGTCGAGCTGCTCTTGCGCCGTGGCGAACTCCTTGAACTCCTGACGGATGCGGTCGGAATCGACGTACCCCAGCTTGACTCCCTCCTGCGCGGAAGCAAAAGCGGCAAGGCACAAGATTACGACGGTCGTTATCAGTATCTTTTTCACAAATCCTCCTGTTCTAATTTAACGATTTTATGATTGAGTGATTGAATCATTTTTTCAAAGTTTTTAACCGTTCCAAATCGGCGTCCACCATCATTTTTACCAGTTCTTCAAAGCTTGTTTTTGGCTTCCAGCCCAGATTCTTTTGCGCCAAGCCGGAGTCGCCCAAGAGGATATCCACTTCGGCGGGGCGGACCAGTTTGGGGTCGGTTTTCACGTGCTTTTCCCAATTTAATCCTACGTATGAAAAGGCACTTTGGACTAACTCCTTTACCGAGTGGCTTTGGCCTGAGGAGATGACGTAGTCCAAGGGCTCTTTTTGCTGGAGCATTCGGTAAACGGCATCCACGTAATCGCCGGCAAACCCCCAGTCCCGCTTGGCGTCGAGATTGCCCAAATACAGCTTGTCGGCGAGGCCCAGTTTGATGCGCGCCGCGCCGTCCGTGACTTTGCGGGAGACGAATTCCAGCCCCCGGCGGGGGGATTCGTGGTTAAAGAGGATGCCGGAGACGGCGAATAATCCGTAGCTTTCGCGGTAGTTGACGGTGATGAAGTGGCCGTACACCTTGGCGACGCCGTAGGGGGAGCGGGGGTAGAACGGGGTGGTTTCCTTTTGCGGCACTTCCCGCACCTTGCCGAACATTTCGGAACTGGAGGCCTGGTAGAATTTGATTTTGGGGTTGACCAGCCGGATCGCCTCCAGCATGCGGCAAACGCCGACGGCGTCGAATTCCGCCGTTAGAACCGGCTGTTCCCAGGAGGTGGGGACAAAGGACTGGGCGGCGAAGTTGTACACCTCGTCCGGCTGGACCTCCTCCATCAAGCGGATGAGCGAAAGCTGGTCCAGCAAATCGGCCTGGCGGATTTTGACCTGGTCGCGGATATGCTGGATGCGGTCAAAGGTTTCCGTGGAGGAGCGCCGCACCATCCCCCAGACCTCGTAGTTTTTGGCCAACAACAAATCCGCCAGATAGGAACCGTCCTGACCGGTGATGCCTGTGATTAGGGCCTTTGCCATACGAAGCGGGGGAATATACGATTTTAGGTGGGGGTGTCAAAGCGGGCTTGACAAAACCCGGAAAGACGGCGTTTTTAGAATTTTGACTTGATTTTACTTCAAGATTGAGAAAATATTGAAATTACTACGGATTACCGTCCAATTTACGAGCCGAAACATGTATGAACTTAATCGACAATGGAATGGATAATTTGTATCAACCTCCGCAATTAGATAATCGAGCTATCTGTATTACAAACAATACGTTACTCGGAGCTTTAATTTCCTCCTATTTCAATAAATCCAATACTTATTTTGTCATCTTCAAGTTTCCGAACGTTCAGAAAAAGGGCAGTGGCATATCTACTGAGGATAGCTATATGTCGGATGTAATGGGAACCGATATTTCCACTCTAATTACCAACTCAATGTACCGGTTGAAAGTAAGTCGTGTAATTTTTGCGGACTTGAACGACAATCAGAAAAGTTTTCTAACTAACATACCCCGTCGAATGGTCATTGATATTTCACCTGGTGATAATTTGGACGAGAAACTTGCATTCCTGAATCATCGGTTCTCAAAAGAGGTTAGATGTATACCACGACAGGCTGGTGAAGGTTTAATTCTTGCAAAACGAACACAAGCCAAGTTAATCATAGATGACCGTGCAGAAATACTACAAACAGAATTTGGAGATCCCCGAGAGGGAATTGTTGTTATTGAAGATGATCACGATATATCCACAATCATTGCGGCAAATTACGCCTGCTCCATTGGCGCACAAGCGGTATTCGTGGAACCTTTTGCAAGGGAAAACCGTGATGAGATAGAGCGCAACCTTTTTAGCTGGGGAAAATCTTCTTCTAAAATCGATTTAGACAAAATCGAAAAAGAAGTAAACACCCGAATATCAAACATACAGTTCAACAAATTCAAGTACGCGACATTTTTTACTTATGGTTTACCTTATGGGTTTATTCTGAAAAATTGTATTCCCATTTCACATGTTTTTAGATCCATTTTTGAAGATGCCTTCATATTCAACAGTATCTCCTTCGAAACCGATGAAGGCCTTGGAAGCGCTATTGTATTTTCGCCCGAGTCACTTGCTGATGAAGAAACACAGGATGTAATAAAGATTCTCGAAAACAACAATTTTCACGTGAAGGCGCTACTGGGAAAGTCTGCGACCGTGGCTAATTTTGATCATTATGCAGGGCATTACCCATATGATTTAATGCATATCTGCAGTCATGGTGGAGAAACGGATGGTTATTATGTTATAGAAAAATTCTTAGACCGTGAGAATAAAGCACACACGGTAGAATATCACGAAATTGTTGGTTTTGCTCCAATTCCAGGAGAAGAAATGGTGCCGGTGCATCGGAAAATGATTTTCAGAAAACTAGATGGATTTAAATGGAGGAGCCCGGAATTAGAACAGCAAAAAATTCCGTCTTTTGTTTTTACCGATTTAACAAAAATACTTTTAGAAAAGGGAATTAATGCGGGAATAAAAAGAATGAGAATCAAGGAACCAATTCCTAATTCCTGCTGCATAAAGTGTTATGACTCTATTCATCAGGGATTGATTAGACATTTGGCTTCCAATGGCTCTCCCCTGATTTTTAATAATACTTGCGCTTCTTGGTCCGAAATCGCAGGAGGTTTTATCGCGGCAGGATGTAGGGGGTATATTGGAACTTTGTGGAATATCGATAATACCATTGCAGCCGTATCCGCGAGAGTATTTTATCAAACACTGTTTGAAGGAAACGTGATAGCCGCCTTCTACAAAATGATAAAATCAACAAATAGTCCGGTAGACAAGGACATTTATATTTTTTGGGGTCTTCACTTTTGCTCAATAAAAAAACCGAAAGTTGCCGGGAGCCTCAAGGTTCTTCAGGAATTGATTCGGTCAGCGTACCTTTGGATGGATTTCATACACCGAGTCGAAATCCCTGAGCTACAGCGAAACGCAAGAGAAATTCTGCGTTTCGTTCTAAATGAAATTGCAAACTCTTTTGAAAAAGAAGATTTCCGCAATTTGGCGCAATTGTTAACAGGGGCAGAGGAGGATACAAGAGGTGTTCCGCTGCCTATGGGTCAAGAAGGGGCTGATTTACAAAGAAGAGGTGTGCTTGACTTACCCGGCGACGAAGAGAAAAGCGGGTAAGGACCCTTGCTTGACAAAACATGGAAAGGCGGCATCTTAACACTTGTGAATTAATCGTTTAATGAGGAAAAGCTGAAAATCAAATAGGAAAGGAGATTCATATGGTTCAAATAAGACCGATAGAGGAAAGCGGCCGCAGATGGGTCGAGGGATGCATAAAAGCTTTCCTTGAAGGTGCGAAAAATGAAAATTGGATTAAGGGCATTCTGCCCCCGACAGGAGAAGGTTTGAACGAAGTCAGAACGCTTCTCAATTCATTGCCAAGCTACGGAGACCCTGCCCGGCATAGATTTTTAAGGGAGATTGTTGGCTTGAGGTAGGAAGAGGCCGCCTCATCCCCTGCCCTCTCTCCGCCAAGCAGAGAGGGGGGAAATGCGGGAACCTTTTGGCGGGGGCTAAAGTTTTAAGGAAAAAGGCAGATATAATGGATAAAGGTGCTTGACAAAGCGGGATTTATAAATAAATTGAAACTGTCCAACCAGAAGATGGGTAGAATACTTGGAATGACCGAAAAGACGAAAACCCCCAAGGTCATATTTTTGCTTTTGGCCGCCTTTGCTTTCACGGCGGCTTTGGCTTGGGGACAGACCAATACGGGCGGCTTTTTGGGAACGCCGGAAGAGGAAGTAACGACCACCGACGCCCCCAAGGGGAGCTCGGTCTTTCTTTTGGACCCTTCCCGCTTTAAAATCAACCATACGATTTCCACTTCATATGCCAGCATCGGCGGGCGGGGAGTTTTGACCAGCATGTATCTGGCGGACATCAGCTACAAGCTCGCGAACCCGCTGGATATCCGGATCAGCTTGGGGGTGGCAAATACACAGGGTTCGTTTTTCGGGCCAAAAGGGAGCGCCAATTCAATCATTCCCGGTTTTCAACTGCACTATCATCCGTCGAACGCTTTTAATTTGATTGTCAATTACCAGCAGTACCCGGCCGGGGCGTATTATTATCCCGGCTATTTGCCGCTTGGATACAGGCGGTAGGAAACTTTTTCCGGCTTCGGCCGGACGGGAGCGGCCCATCCCTTAAACGGGCCGGACAATAACCAATGCGCATAACTCCTTTGCGGTATAAAAAGAAAGTTTGGATAGCCCCCGATTCCAAGCGTTTGGGATGGAATAAGACGGAGAAGTTTTTGGCTGGGGCGGTGATCTTCTCCGGGCTGGCCTCGATCGGGCTGGCCTTGTATCTGTTCTGGCCGCGGGAGGCCGCCGCCGTGCGGGATTTTGAATTTGCCGCCGTGCAATTGATTGTGCCGCAGGAAATGAAAGACCAATCCGCCGCTTTTGCCAAAAAATTGGGAGAAGCGCTGGCCGAAGAGAATTGTATAATTCAGATAGTGGACATTTTGCCGGTGAGGTCCCCGGCTCCCGAGCAGACGATGCTGGTCAAACGGGTACCGGAGCCGCCGGTTTTGAAGAAGGCCGCCCGGCTTTTGGGGGTCTCCCCTTCCCGGACGGTGGAAAAGAGCTTGCCGGACAACGTCAAAGGAGTGCTATTCTCAATTTATCTGGGGCGCGACGCGCTCGAATTTCCCGCCGAGTAGCTAAAGACAAGGAGGTTTCTTTCTCCGGTAGATGAGGGCTATGGCGGGCAAGGAACTGGCCCGGCTGGTCGGCCGGCTGGTTTTGGAAAAAAAGGGCGGCGACGTGGTGTTAATCGATTTGCGGAAGCTCTCCTCCATCGCCGATTTCTTTGTGGTGGCGACGGCCGACGCGGACGTACACGCCCATGCAATTGCCGGCTATATCGAGGAGAAGCTGAAAGCCAAGGGAGTGCGGATGGGACACGAGGAAAAAAGCGCGCGCTGGACGCTTTTGGATTACGGGGATGTGGTGGTGCATCTCTTCTTGAAGGAGGCCCGCCGCTTTTACGCGTTGGAAAAATTTTGGGGGGACGCCCCGCAGGAGAGTTTGGCGGAGCGGCCCCGAGGCCGCCGGATGGCCGGGTAGTTCGGACGCGAATTTCCCTCTTTCATCCGCAAAACAAGAAAGAATTCAATCATGAATCGGAAAACAACCAAAACATCAGAGGGGACTAAAATGGAAAAAACCGAAACGGAAAAGACCGCCGTCGTGGAAAAACCGGCCGCGGTGGAAAAGCCCGCCGCTGAACGATCGATGACGGCGGAAATGAAGATGGACATCGTGCAGTTGAAGACCAGAACGATAGGAGAGCTGCAGGCAATCGCGGAGGGCTTGAACATCCCCGGCAGCTCCGGGATGCGCAAGCAGGAGCTGATTTTCAAAATACTCGAGACCAAGACCGAGCAGGACGGGCTGATTTTTGCCGAAGGTGTAATGGAAATCATGGAGGAGGGGTACGGCTTTTTGCGCTCTCCGGATTACTGCTATCTGCCCGGGCCGGACGACATTTATGTATCTCCTTCGCAAATCAAGCGGTTCGATTTGCGCACGGGGGACACCGTTTCCGGCCAGGTGCGCCCGCCCAAGGATTCCGAGCGCTATTTCGCGCTTTTGAAAATCGAGGCGATCAACTTCGAATCGCCGGAGATGGCCAAGCACAAGGTGCTCTTCGACAACTTAACGCCGCTTTACCCGCAGACCAAGTTTTCCTTGGAATACGACTCCAAACGAATGTCCACCCGGATTATGGATTTGCTCTGCCCCGTCGGCAAGGGGCAGCGGGCCTTGATCGTTTCGCCGCCCAAGGCCGGGAAGACGATGCTCTTGCAGGAGATTGCCAACGCCATCACCACCAACCATCCGGAAGTGAAGCTGATTGTGCTTTTGATTGACGAGCGACCGGAAGAGGTCACCGATATGAAGCGCTCCGTGCGCGGGGAGGTGGTTTCCTCCACCTTCGACGAGCCGGCGGAACGGCACGTGCAGGTGGCCGAGATGGTGATTGAGAAGGCCAAGCGGCTGGTGGAGCACAAACACGATGTGGTCATCCTTTTGGATTCGATTACCCGGCTGGCGCGGGCGCACAATGCCGTGGTGCCGCATTCCGGAAAAATCCTTTCCGGCGGCGTGGACGCCAACGCTCTGCAAAGACCGAAGCGCTTCTTTGGCGCGGCCCGGAATATCGAAGAAGGCGGCAGCTTGACCATCATCGGCACGGCTTTGATTGAAACCGGCAGCCGGATGGACGAGGTGATTTTTGAAGAATTTAAAGGCACGGGCAACTCGGAAATCGTGCTCGACCGGCGGCTTTCCGACCGCAGGATTTTCCCGGCGATGGACATCAACCGCACCTCCACCCGCAAGGAGGAACTGCTTTTGACGCCCGAGGTTTTGGGGAAGGTCTGGATTTTGCGGAAGTTTTTGAACGAGATGAACCCCATCGAGGCGATGGAATTCTTAATCGACCGGATGAAGAAGGCCAAAAACAACGACAAGTTCTTGGAGTCGATGAAGAGTTAGGGGCTGCCAAGTAGCTTATTCCGCAGTCCTGATTGTGTCCAGCGTGCGACCCTGAATATAGCAATCAACCAACGAAAGAACTCGTCTTCGCGTATTAGTAGGCGAAATGCCGGGTAATGTTCAAATAAGAAGAATCGCCTTTTCATGCGTCGTTTTGCTCGGAGCTTTTTTAACGTTCAGTTCTTGCTCAGAACGAAAACCTTTAATAACAGGGCCAGACATCGAAAGTCTGATAATTGAAAAGCTGTCAAGCCCACGCCTAGTCAGTGATACCCTTCCTATAGAAGGAAGGATTTTATTCGGTATTTGCAGAAGCCCATCACTCATTACCGTTGTTATGCGAACCGAAAAAAGTTACCCTTGCATCAATTGGAGCATTGAGAACAGTCTTTTCAATTTTGGTCATCACATTCGGATAGAATTAAAAGGCATATCATTACCAAACATCTGCTTTACGGCCGTGGGACCTGCATCCGCCAGTCGTCAACTATCCCTCACGAAGGGCACTTACACTCTGCAGTTTGTTCACAAGAAAAAATCTGATTTTTACCGACTTATAGCTACTGATTCGACCATTCGCATCAATCCTATTAGATCCATTTTTACGGCACCAGAACTAGGTGTTCGGTGCAATTTCCCGTAGTAATAACATTAGACCCCAAATTACCGGTTGCCAAGCCAACGCCCCTCCCCTATTTTCCCAAAACGTTGAAGAGGATTGCCAACCTACATTTCCAAAGGAGGGGAATATGGAATTAGGAAGCGTGCTTTTGACCGGTTTGGTTATCGGGATTTTGGGGAATGTGGCCCATTTTTTGGCCCATACCTTTATCGGCGCCAAAGAGGTTAAAAAGTTTTACGAGGAAAATCCCAAAGCGATGGCGGAGGGGATGACGCACACGGCGGCGGTCATCCGGGCGGTCATTCTCACATTCATCTACGGTCTCGTTACCGCTTGGGTCTTCAGCTTTGGAATCGATTATCTGGCGATGAACGGCACCGGCGGCGGATTTATGTTTGGGCTGGCGCTCTGGCTGGGATACTGGGCGATTGAATATACGCACGTGACTTTTGCCCGGATGCCCATGCCTACGCGCATAGCCGACCTGGTCGGCTATGGGGTGATGCTTGTAGGGGGCGGGATGATAGCCGCCGGGATGCTGGTATAAAATTCGGAGGAGGAATGAAGAGAATTGTAATTCTTGCCGCTGTTTTAACATTTGGCTTGCTCTTTTCGCTTTTGTCTGCCCAAGAGAAAAAGAAGGGATCGGCCTCGGCCATGCCCAGGCCGAGAATCGGGCCGGAGGTTTTAAAGCTTTCATTTTTGGCCGGCGATTTTACGACCGAAACGGCTATTCCAGCCAATCCGGCGATGCCGGAGGGAGCGAAAGGCGAGGGCTGGGCTAAAAACCGATGGAGTCTGGATTCCATGTTTATTTTCATCGAGGAAAACAGCCGGAACTCGCTTTTGGGAAGCTACAAAGGGCAGGGGTTTTTGACCTATGACCGGCAGGAGAAACAATACGTCCTTTCGATGTTCAACAACTTTGGCGACCATCCGATCTACAAAGGGCAATTCCAGGGTGATACATTGGTTCTGGAAACCTTGGTAGCGATGCCGGGCGGTACGTTCACCCAGCGGCTATGCTGGTATTCCGACGGCAAAAATGTGAAACTTCAAATCTTCAACGATATGGGAAAAGGACCTACGCTGGCTATCAACCAAACCTACATTTCGACCTCATCCAATACAAATTCAAAAACAAAGAAATAAGGAGACGTATTGAAAAAGACACCAATTTCATTAGCGGCGTTGGTAATGGCTTTTGTTTTGGCCTTTGCGCAGGAACAGCAACAGGGAGGGCCGCCGCCCAAGCCGAAGTTCGGGCCGGAGCTGGCGAGGCTTTCGTTTTTGGTGGGGAATTTTACCTGCGAAAACAGGACCTACGACACCCCGATGGGGAAAGGGGGCCCCGGCAAAGGGAGAAACATGAATCGCTGGGGATTGGATTCCCTTTTTATGATGGCGAACTACGAGGGGACGATAGCCACGATGGGGAAGTATGAAGGGCACGGGATGTTCACCTATGACGCACCGGCCGGGCAGTACAAATGCTGGTGGTTCGATAACTTTGGCAGCCACAGCGAGTACACGGGAAACTTTGTGGGGGACACCCTTGCCCTGGAATCGGAGATGCAAACGCCGCAGGGACCCTTTAAGGAAAGAATTATGTGGCACCCGGAGGGAAAGAAGGTGAAGTTCCGGATGGTTTGGGACATGGGACAGGGACCAATGCCGGTGATGGAGGAGACCGCCACCCCTTCCGGCGCGGCAACCAGAAGGAAAAAGTAAGTTTCAACCCAGGCACAAGCCCCAGTTCAAAAACTGGACGGGGGCTTTTTTAAGGAATAATGAAGTCAGCGGGCGGCGGTTTTGGCCACCGTCCTGGAGAGGACTTCCGAAATGGAGCGGCGCACGTCGTCCAGATGAAACGGCTTGTTTAAAACCAAATCGATGCCCGCTTCCCGGACGCGGGCCGGGTCGATTTGTGCCCCCCAGCCGGAAACCAGCATGACCGGGGTTTTGGGGTTTTTCTCCTTGACCCGGCGGGCCACTTCCCAGCCGGAAATCCCCGGCATGCCCAAATCGGTGATGACCAAATCATACGTGGCGCGGTCCAAAAAGCCGAAGGCCTCGCTGCCGTCCCGGGCGGAGGCGACCTTGTGCCCCATAAAATCGAGCATTTCGGAAAGGACGTTGCGGATATTTTCGTCGTCATCCACGACCAGAATGGAAAGCTCCCCCACTTTCTTGAGCGGCGATTTGGCCGGCTCCGATTTTTTGGGCACGGGGGTGGAGGCCGGAAAACTCAAGGTGAAAACCGATCCCTTCCCTTCTTCCGACTGCACGGTGATTTCCCCCCGGTGGCGGGTGACGACGCCGTAGGCCACGGAAAGCCCCAGGCCGGTCCCCCGTTTCCCCTTGGTGGTGAAAAAGGGGAAAAAGATTTTGCTTTTCACCTCCGGGCTCATCCCGGTGCCGTTGTCCCGCACGGAGAGTGACACCTCCCCTTCTTTTTGAGAGGTGGTGACCCAAATTTTTCCGCCGTTGGGCAGGGCGTCGGCGGCGTTGGCGATCAGATTGGAAACCACATCCACCAATTCGGAGAAGCGGCCCAAAACCGGCGCCGTCGGTTTCAGGTCCAGTTCCAGTTCAACCGGCCCGCCGGAGGAAGCGATCCGGTCCCGCCAGTGCGGGCGGGTGAGCTCGACGGCTTCCCGCGCGACGGAAAGCAAGTCAACCGGCTCCGGGCTTCCCTCGTCCCGGTCGCGGGTGAATTCCTGCAGCCGGGCGACCGTGCGGGCGGCCTCCTGGGCGGACGCCTCCACCTGCTTTAGGCCGCGCGCGGTCCGTTCGTCCGTGGGCCAGGCCAAAAGTAGCTGCACCCGTCCCATAATCGTTCCCAAAACGTTGTTGAAATCGTGGGCGATCCCCCCCGCCATTTCCTTTAAGGCCACCAGCCGCTCCGATTGGAGAAGCCGGTCCTGAGCCACGGACAACGAACGGTGGGCGTTTTCCAGATGCTCGAAGTTCCGGGCGTTGGCGAGGGCCTGCTGTGCGGCCTGCACGAAAAGAATCGCCAGCTCGAGATCGGTCGGGGTGAACGGGTCGGCCGGGAGATGCTGAAAAACCAAGGCCCCTTCCACCTCTTCGCCACGAACGAGCGGAACCAAAAGAAGCGGCTTGGGGAAATCGGCCAGCTCGGGCCTCGTTTCTGTTCCGTTGAAAACAAGGGGCTGGCGTTTGGCGAGCAATTTTTCCAAAAGGCCGCTCGCGGCGGCCTGTTCGAAGGGAACGGGGCCGAATTTCCCCGTCTGCGCGGCGATTTTCAAGCGTTTTTCGCCAGAGAAAAAGAGGAGCGCCCCGGCGACGGCGTTCAAAAGTTCCGAACCGCGCGCCACGATCTGCTCGGACAAGTCCGTTTCCTTGAAGACGGAAAAGAGCTGCTTTTGGAAGGCGGCCAGTTTTTCCAGCCGGCGCTGGTGCAACTTCATTTCGCTTTCCAATACCTGCCAGCGGGAAAGGGATTGCACCAGGGCGGAAAGCCCGACCGCCAGCCGGAGCTGTTTGGCGCTCTCCAAGGGGGAAGCTTTCAAGGCGGAAAAGAGAAGCCCCCCCTCCTTTTCGAAGAAAACGACCAAATGCCAGTCCCACTCGGAGAGTCCCGCCGGGCTTTCCAGAAAACCGGTCTGGCCGGATTTATTTTGCAGGGCCGAGAAAAACTCCGGGGAGCGCAACAACTTTTCCGCCTTGGGACGGCCCGCTGCGGTGGCCTCCAGAAACTCCGGCCGGAACTTTTGTTCCAGCGAGCGGAAGGAAACCAAAAGATCGGTTCCCATCACGGGGCCGGCCACCTCCCAAACCAGTTTAAGAATTTTGCTCATCCGCCCCGCCGCTTAATCCTTTTCCGCCAGCGCATATGGCGCGCGGACCGGGAGCTGCCGCACCGTGTTTTTCAGCTCGGACACTTTCTGAACGGACTGGTGGATGCGCCCGGCCTGTTTTTCGATGATGGAAAGATATCGCCCCGCTTCGGGAGAAAGATTTTCCAATTTCAAGCGCAAGAGATCAACGGCCCCCAGAATGGCGGTGAGGGGGTTGTTGATGGAGTAGTCCAGATTGGGGAAAAGCTCCAAGGCCTCTTTTGTCCCCTTGGAGCTTTCGATTTGCGCCTCGAGATTTTTCAGTTGTTCCCCGGTCCGCCTTTGGGCCTCCTTGCGGGAAAGGCCGGACAGACTTAAAGCGACCTGGTTGGAGATTCCCCGGGCGAAAGCCATATCCTGCGGGGAAAAGGCCCAGCGCTTCCAGCTGCGCATCTCTCCCAGGGCGACCAGCCCGAGCGGGAGGCTTTCCATTTCCATCGGGATCAAAACCGCCGCCTGCACCCGGCGGGCCAGCGTTCTGGCTTTTTCCTCTTCCGTCATCACCGCTTCCGGGTCTTCCTCGTTGACGATGACCATCCGACGCTCGTTCAAAGCCATCCGGTGCCAGGGGAGCTGGGAGAGGGGCACTTCCTTTTCCAATTGCAAATCCTGCGAGATATCCCGCAAGGCGGAAAAGCCGGTAGTTTCCAAAACATCCTTGTCCAATTTCCAGAAACGGCTGAAGGTGACCGGCAGTTCCTGGGTCAAAACTTCGCCTGCCCGGGAGAAAAGCTCCCGTTCCCGGGTGGTATTCAAAAGCAGCCGGGAGCTTTGCACAAAGGAGAAAAGCCGCCGTTCGGTCTCTTCCGCCAGCAGAGTGTTTTGAAAACGGAGGGCCAGAAGGCGGGCCCCTTCGCAGAGGTTGTGGAAGAAGCGTTCCTCGGCTTCCCCCCAGACCGGTGGTTTTTCAAAACCCAAAGCCAGGCCGGTCGTCCAGCGATGGGGCAGTTCGGTCGCCTTGAACAGATAGGCGGTCGTGGCGAGTGAGGCCAGAAATTTTTCTTCCGGAGTTTGGGGGACAAACCCGCTCCGGCGCAGGCAAATGGTGTGGCCCCCCAAAGGCAAGGCCAGCCAGTTCGGCTCGGCCGGATGGAACGGAATTTTATCGGACAGGACCTGTCCGGAGCGGCCGATGGTGAAGCGCCGCACCCGCAGCCCCTTTGGTTCCAGGATGGAAAAAACCAGAACGTCGGCAAAGAGGGCTTCCGAGGCGTGGCGGAAAAGCTCCGGCAGCGCGCGCTCCGGGCGGGAAGCGCCACTGGAGAGTTCCAGTATTTCTTCGTTGAAGCGGGCGCGCTTTTCCTGCCGGGCCAAATAGCTGGAAGCAAGCAGGCTCTGGAAAGCGGAGCCAAGAAAGGTGGAAAGGTGGCCGAAAAGCGCCCGCTCCTCCGTTAAAAAGGGCCCGGAGGAGGGGTAAAAAAGCGCCAGGATGCCGGCTGTTCCTCCCTGCACCAGAATCGGAATGAAAACCGAGCGGGCCATCCGTTCCTTTGGCTCGAACAGCCGGTAGTAGTCGTTATAGATTTCCAAATCTTTGGTTACGTAGAATGGAACCGCCGAGCGGACGGCTTGATAGAACCAGCTTTTCTCCAAGGGAATGCTTTTGAGGGTGGCTTTCTTTGCCGGGCTCAATTTGGAGGCGGCCAGAAAGTCGAGCGAGCCTCCGTCCGTGGAAACCTTAAAAAGAAATGCCCGTCCGGAGGAGTCGGCGAAACCTTCCACAAGCAGGTCGCAAAACGCCCGGAAGTTTTTCGCCCGTTCGAATCGTTCTCCCCATTCCGCCAACTGGCTGATTGCGTCTTGCACTTTCTGCAAGCGTTCCTCCCCCGCGCCGGCCTTTTTCACAAAACTTCCCAACCCGGCCAGAACCAGACCCAGCCCGCCGGCGCCCAAACAGCAGGAGAAGAGCTGAACCAGCCAGTGCGGCTGGCTTCCAAAAGCTTCCGTGGAAAGAATCAAAAAGGTGACCGAGAGGGACAAAACCGCGCTCCCCCAGAAAAGCTCCCGCTGGGGGGCGGGCCCGAGATACTCCAATTTTTTCAGCTTGATATACCAGAAAAAAACAGCCGCAAAGGCGGCGGCAAAAAGAAAAGCGCCTAAAAGCAGTGCCGGCATAAAACCTCCTTCTTAAAGCTCCAAAGGCATTCCGGTCGAACCCCCAGAATCTTCCAATGTCTTCGACCCATCTATATTTAAGTATCGGCGGGATGGGGATTTAGTTAAGCCGGGGTGGGGGCAGTGAAAAGGCCCTTGCAACGAAAAACAATCCCTCATTAAACGGGTATAATCAGGTAGCGTGAGGGAATGAATTATGATCAAAATTTCACTTGACAAGTCGTCTTCAGCTTTTATACTGGCAGATGGTAACAAAGGAGGAATTATGCGGATTCGAACTTTCCTAAAATCTTCCACTTATTTTATTGTTTTTTTCTTGGCCGGGTTGATAGCCGTTGGGCCTTACCATGTGGGGAACGCCCAGATTAGCGAGGCCGACAAAGAGGCATTGGCAAAGAAGGGGTCTTTGGGGTGGAGCCCAGATTTATCCGATCCCGCTTTTTATCGGGGCCTGTCTGAAGAAGAAGCAAACAGGGCCATTTCATTTTTGAAAGCCCTTACCTTAAGTGCCATGCGCGTTAAATCGGATCCGAAAGCCACAGCATTACTTGATAAAGTAGACGGATTTTTGAGGGTGGGCTTTAGAGATACTACCCGCAAGCAGGGCTGGACGGAGGAAGAAAAGCTATGGTTATGTTTGTATCAATTGGAAGCCGAAAGTTTGGGGGTGTTCGAGTTTGAATCGAAAACAGAGGGTAAGCAGTTAGCGAAACTTTGGAAGGAGTACAAGTTCGACTATAAAAGAGAAAATATAGATTGGCTGGTGATGCCCCTAAAGGGCAAATCTACCTATGTTGGAGACCCAGAATATCCGGGTATGAATGAGGTGGAAGTTGTTCAAATGAAGGAATTAAAACGACGAATGGACAGTCTCGGAATATCCCCTGCCACGGGAGTTCATCGTGGTTTGTCAGACGCGGAAATGGATAGCCTTGGAATATCGGCTGGCTCTAAATATGTAATTAAAGGTATTGGCAATTATGGAGACCCCGAGGTTTATCGCGGCCTGTCAGACGCGGAAAAGTTTGAATTAATTGAATTTTTGAAGACTATTTCTGCCGATACGGTTCGCAATCCAGAGGGAGAAAAGTTTAAGCGAAGAGTAATGCGCTTTCTTGATTTTTCGTTTGCGGATACTAGTCGCAACTTTAGTTGGACGGCGACAGAAAAACAGACAATGGCAGACTTTCGTAGGGAAGCAGAAAAGTTGAAACTTCTGGAGTTCAATACAGAAGACAAGAGATTAGAGGCACAAAAAGCAAGGTCGAAAAAGTAGGAGCGTAGAGTAGAAAAGCACTTGACTTAGAATTTTAAAGGAGCCGTTTCAGTAATGGGAACCTATAGGCCAAACATTTGGACGTTTAAGTAATCCTATATGTTAAAGGAGGGTAATAGGATGAAATTTCTAACGTTCGTTTTGTGTTTCTGTTTATTTGGATTGGTACTTCCGCAAAAGGCCGAAGCTCAAGTTGAAATCTTCAGGTATGGCTTTGAAACTTTCTTTCCTTCGGGAACCTGGATCATAGGAGATGAGACCGCTTCGAATGGTCTTGACTTTTGGCGCGATATTTATCTTGGTGGCGGCGCACATACCGGTAACTGGGCGGGCTGGTGTGCGGCTACCGGCGATAGCGGCGGGATTAGCAATCTTGTTCGCGGCACATATGACATCAATATGGATGCCTATGCACGGTTTACCGTGGACCTTTCAGCGCCGGGGTCCTATGATTTGCAATATTATTATAAAATTCCTTCCATTGAGTTCATTTATGACCGTTTTGAAGTGCAGGTATCTGGGGATGGCTCCAGCTGGTCTACCTACTTTTCGACCAGTAGTTCAACCTTTGGCAGTTGGTACTTTAATACCCATTCGCTTAGCGCTTTTGTCGGAGACCCTACCGTTTACATTAGATTTTTCTTTCATTCAGATGTTTCTAACACGGCAGAGGGAGCATATATAGATGATATCGTGGTCACACGGACTTGTCCCTCCTCAGAACCATTAAGTAGTGGGTTCGCAATTTCCAGAAGTTCAAATCCTGGATTGTATCAGTATTATCAAACCGCATATAACTGGGCGGTGGTAGGCGTTCGCCCTCCTTCGACTAGCGATTGGGATTTAAAGTTATACGGAGACGCTTGCTTTAGTACAGATAGCCTGAAGGCTATTTCAGCGGCGGGTCAAGGGTTTGTTGACTACATTGTGGCGGATTATCATTACATACCCAGTTTGCAATATGATTATCCATTGGTCCAGTTCTTTAACGGGACCGGGCCGTATCGTTTGGAATGGGAAAATGGGTCCGATGTCCTTTCATTTCCGTACGTTAGTCCTCAATATTCTTGGTCTGCCGGTACTGTTGTGAAAATATGGGACGTTTACCTATCGGCAGGTCAAACCGTAGTCTGCTCGGTGAAGGTTTTGAATGGAACTACCTTCGACCCAGGGCTTGCACTATTCAGGCCAACTGGCCAACCTTATTTTGCGGGGAGGTACGGTGGTGCCGTAGCTACGGCCGGCAGCAACGGGCCGGGTCAAAGTGAAGGTTTTACTTATAATAACGTCCCATCAAGCGGCAATTATGGCTTAGTGCTCCACAGCAACAATGAGGACTACGGAGTCTACACAATCCAGGTGCAGCCGCCTTGTCCAACCGACCCTTTGACGAGCGGTGTTGTAACAAATACCAATTTGAACCCCGGCCAATTTAATTATAACCAGATTTATCAGAAGTGGTCAGTGGTTGGTCTTAGACCCCCTTCAGGAGACAACTGGAATCTGGGTATATACGATGATGCCTGCTTTACTGTTTCTCGAAAAGCCTCAACAGAGGCGGGAAATTTGCTGGATTTTGTTGTGGCTGATTATCATCATACTCCTTTGGGGTCGGATTTTGCACGAACAAATCTGTTCTCGGGCAGCGGAATTGCCAATTATAGCTTGGAATGGGAAGATGGGACGGAAGTGTTGCAGAAGGGTTACATCCCACTGGTTTGGAACACGGGACACGTGACAGCAATTTGGGATTTGTCACTAAACCCTGGAGACACGCTTATTTATGCAGTGGAGGTGGACTCGGCAAGTCAATCTTTTGACCCGGGGATAGCTTTATTTAAATCACCCGGAACGATGTACTTTGCCCGACGGACGGAGGCTTTAGCCAATGCAGATACCAAAGGACCCGGGCGGAGTGAAAGTTTCAAGTACGGAGTTCCCGGTTCAACGCCTGCGGATGACTATGGGCTGGTTGTGTGGAGCAATAGCTCAATTGGCGGCAACTCGTGGCTTGTTGCAACAATAAAAGGTGATATGAACGGTGATGGCGAGCGCACTGTGGCGGACGTTGTGAAAATGCTCAGTTGCGTTTTTTCATACGATCCGATCGAATATAGTGCATACCAATGTTTTTATTCGGTTGGTGACATGAACTGTGATGGGAATTTTACACCAACTGATATTGTTTTGGAATTAAATCGGATATTTTCTGGAACACCATTGCCATGTTGATGCGCAACGTTTTTATTTTTTAAAATTTTTTGAGAGGAGATCGTTATGAAAAACTGCAAAGTCATGTTGAAATTTCTCCTATTTTTTTGCGGATGCTCTTTAGCTTATGCTCAACCGGATCCGCGGGATTCGATTATTTTAGAATCCAAAACCGTCTCCCCCGGTGTTGGTTCTCCTGCAACATCCGTGCGCGTGTGGATTACCAATAAGGACACGCTTGGGGCCGTTTCACTTCTCCTGCAAGAAAAATCCTTGTCAGGTGACGCCTATATGACGCTATCATGGCCACGAAGTTTCTCGGGGGTGGTGACAACGCTTACCACCACACTTACCAACTATCAGACTTTCTTTGGGGGCAAGTATAACAGTAGTTCACCCGACAGTTTCAGCTTGGCTGGGCTTTTTGACCCCCAAAATAAGCTTGCAACGATTGAACCGCCAAATACTTCTCGCAAGGCATTCTGGGAGATAAAATTTGACAGCGTTCGCTCAAATGCCGGACAAATAGAATTGGATACCGCTCGTATATTTGAGAATTACAGTTCATTTGCCGGATACAAAGGGACAAATGTGAAGGTGAATTTTGTTAAAGGAATTATTACCGTGCCGGACATTACCCCTCCATCAGTAACGGTTACAATCCCGAACGGGGGAGAGTATGCTTCAAAAACCTGCCCTCCGTTTACTATTGAGTGGAATGCCACCGACAACGTAGGGATAACCGGGGTGGAAATACGGCTGGATAGAACGAATAACGGAGATTTTGAAGAGCAAATTGCCAATCTAAGCGGCAATCCGGGTTCCTACGACTGGACTCCGACGGGTCAAAATAGCACCAGCGCAAAAATAAAAGTGATAGCCACAGATGCGGCTGGGAATGTCGGTTCTGACGTGTCGAATGGCACCTTCACGATTGGCAATAATTGTTATCAGAAACCGGCGGTTGGTTTTGACGCCAACAAAGACGGAGTTTTGAGTCTTATCGATGCCGTCTTGCTTCTAAGCGCGGTTCACGCAGAAACAAATGATGGGACGACTAATAAAGAATATATTAAGAGTTTGCTTAACGCTATCTTTTCAGGTTCCCCTTAACATTATCTCCTAATAGCTAAACTTCGGTTCCCAGCCGGCCGGGCCGTCGACCAGCAAATCGAACAAATGCCAGACGGCGCAGAAATCATCCCCAGGGCCGAACTCGGCTTTGGAAACGCGGAAAATTTTGCCGTCCGGTTCTTTGCGAAAAACAGAAACGCCGGGCTGGGCGCCCCCTTTCTCGTTTTCAAAACCCATATCCTTGTTGAAGGCGGTGCCCTTGGCGGAGTACATTTTGAACTTCCACCCGCGGGAGAGGGCGAATTTCTTTTGGGTTTCGGTATCATTGGGGGAGACGACCACAAAGCCGGCGCGGTTTTCGAGATGGTGCAAAACTCCGTTGAAACCGTCCGCCCACATGGTGCAGTAGGCGCAGCCGGTGCCCATATTGTGGATTAGAATGAGGTCTTTTTTATCTCCGAAAAAGCTGGAAAGCCAGGCGTCCTTCTCATCCCAACCCTTCAAGGCGTAATCCTGTACTTCCTCCTTGGGAAGCTGGCGGCGGAGCTCGGCCAAGCGTTCTTTGGCTCTAACGAGGTCTTCTTCCGCCTCGGCCAGTTCCCGTTCCAAATCGACCGTTGTGCTTTTGTCCATAAAATCCCCTTTGTTATTTCCGTTTGTACTCAAAAAGTTCTGTGAAGGCGTCCTTGCCGTATTCCCGCCAGGTCCATTCCTGAGTCATATGTTTTTCATCCTGAAAGGTGATGACGAGCTTGTGCATATGGCCGGAATCGGGCGGGGCCAGATTGGTGGCGTCCACGTAGGAGAAGACCAGCGATTTGATTTCGCCAGCGGCCGGCTGGGCCTTCATCCGGGGCTGGTTGTTGGCCGAGCAGTAGTGGGTCATCATCAAGTTATTGCCGTCGTGGTGATAGACCGTAACCATCGTCCCTTCCCCCTTCTTTCCCATTTCCAAAGTTTCAACCAGCGCGCTGCCGTTGGAGACGAGCTTGTAGAAGGTTTTTACATCCTGTCCGTCCTTCGTTTTGGCCTGCCATTCGCCAACGAGCGCTTTCAGCTTGTCGAACGCCGGGCTGCTCTTGGGCGCTTTCGGTTTTTCATCGGCAAAGAGCAAGGCGGCCGACAAAAACAGGCTTGCTACCAGCGTTAAAACCTTCATACCTACCTCCCTTGGGTTTGCAATTGTTTTTTTTCTTAACGGAAAAAAGCAACAAAGTTTCCCGTTCGTCAAGTTCGTTTCCCCTCCACGAAGGTTTGCAGGTGGCTGATGGCGCCGCTCCAGCCCCGGTTGTGGTCGTTTCGCGACTCTTTGTTCGGGAAGAACTCGTGGGTGAAGAGCATTTCGGTGGCCTTTCCCAAATCGCGGAATTCGATGGTCACCTGCGTTTCCCCGTGCATGGGGTATTCCAGCCAGGACCAGGAAAAAACCAGCTTGCCCGGCGGGGAGATTTCCCGATAGATGCCGACGGCGGTGTGGAAATTGCCCTTCGGCGAAAGCATCTGAATGCGGTATTTTCCTCCCACCCGCAAGTCCACTTCCACTTCGGGCGTGACAAATCCCGGTTCCGGAATCACCCATTTTTTCATCTGCTCCGGATTGGTCCAGGCGGCAAAGACTTTCTCGCGCGGGGCTTTGAAAACCCGCCGTAGCCGGAGGGTGGTTTCCTCCTTGGAAGGAGCGGTTTCTTTCAATTATTTTTTCCCCGGAACGTTGACGACGACTTTGAAGCCGCCGTAAGCCATCCGCTTAAGGTCGAAGGGCATCTTTTTCGGGTCCATCATCTCCGCCAGCCGCGGGTCCTTCATCACCTTGGCGTTGACTTGGTTGCGGTGGGCTTTCGATTTGTACACAATGTAGGAAAAGAAGACGGTCTCTCCGGGTTTCAACCGGGCAAGACGCGGGAAGGGGGTCAACCCTTTGACTTTGAGATCGTCCCCCGCGCATTCCTTGTAATCCAGGGCACCGTGATCCCGCCAGACCTTTCCCGCCTTCTGCGCGATACGCCGGTAGAGAGTTAGCTTTTTTTTGGGTACGGGCAGAACGAATCCATCCACGTAGGTCATAAAATCCTCCTTGTTTGGTTTCCGTTTTTTGGTTTTGCTTTCATCAAACTTTGACGATGACTTTGAACCCGGCGTAGGCCTGGCGCTTCAAATCGAACGGAATCGGCCGGTTCTTGTATTTCGGGTCGTTCATAAGCGGGTCCTTCCCCACCCGGGCGTTGACCAAGTCGCGGTGGGCGCGGGATTTGTAAACAATAAACGAGAAGGCCACCGTCTCGCCCGGCCGGGCGCCAACCAGCTTGGCGAACGGGATTCCGCCCCAGTGGTTTTCCGGGTCGTCCACGAGGCACTCCCGGTAGTCCAAAGCCCCGTGCTTCCGCCAGACCTTTCCCGCTTCGCGGGCCAGCTTGCGGTAGGCCACCAGGTTTTTCTTTGGCACGGGCAAAACGAACCCATCAATGTAGCTTTTCATGATTTTAAACCTCTTTTTAAGAGAATTGACAATGAAACATAACCGGGCCTGAATCAAAGGCCCCTTCCATTACATTATCTGATATATCTCCCGGCTGCCGGTTACATACATATCCTGGTAACCCGCCATTTTCGCCATCATCTCTTTCATCTCCTTGGTTTCCTGCTTGTATTTCTCCCCGCTCTTTTCCTAAGCGGTCAGATTTTCATACTTGGTTACCATGACCACTTTATTGTACGGGCCGGTCAGGTCGGTCATGACGTTGACCAAATCCTCATTGCCCACCATGGCCTCCTTGAACATTTTTGCCAATTTCGAGGCATTGCCCGGTTTGCAGATAAAAATGTCGTGAACGATGATCATGTTATTGGGCTCCTTTCCGTATGGGTTGGTAGTATAGCATAACGTTTCCGCATTTAAAATTTCTGGTTTTGAAAAGTTCAAGATTCATCCGGGCATTGCCGAAAAAAAGCGGCCGGCCGCTCCCCAAAACGACCGGGTTGACGATGAGCCGGTATTCGTCAATCAGAGCGAGTTTCATAAAAGTAGAGACGATCTCCCCGCCTCCGTACAGAATGAAATCCTTGCCGGGCGCGGCTTTGGCCTCCGAAAATTCTTCCCAGATATCCCCTTTGAAGAGCCCCGAATTGTTCCACTCCACTTTTTCAAGCGTCTTCGAAAAGACGATTTTGGGAAGCCGGTTCAGCTTGGGGGCGATGGAGTCCTTGGCTTTTGGCCAGTAATCGGCAAAGAGTTGGTAGGCGACGCACCCTAACAGAATGGTGTCCACAGAGTCCAGCGTTTCGTGGGCCTCCTTTTCCATCTCCTCGTCCCAGACGTGCCAATCCAACTCCCGATTCGACCCTTCAAAAAAGCCGTCCAAGGAAACCATCATTTGCAGAATCAGTTTGCGCATGCCCTTTCCGTTACGCGGCGCTTGGGGCGGCTCCCCGTTTGCGCTTAATGAAGCCGTCTAAACTCCAGTCGCCGCCGCCGCGGGCGGCCATATAGAGGTAGATGAAGCAGTACAAAACGGCGGGCACCCCCTGGTTTTGCACCGGCCAGACGCCGCTCGGCTGGTGGAATTGAAAGTAGGCTACGGCCATCTCGCCGGAGAGGATGAAAGCGACAGGACGGGTGAAAAGCCCGAGCATGATCAAAATGCCGCCAAAAACCTCCAAAACTGCGCCAAACCAAATCTGGGACGGAAAAGCGGCCACACCGCCGCCCGGCATTCCGCCGAAGAAGCCGAAGAGTTTCATTGCTCCGGCCTGGTAGAACATCAAACCCGCGACGACTCGAAGCAAAAAGTATGTGGCCTGTACGATACGCTCCTGGTTCATTTAGTACCTCCTTTGTGTTTAGGGTAAGTAGCTTCCATCTGCATCATTTGACCTCCATCAAATACGAAATCAATTGTTTGACTTTTCCCCCCTGCATCACGAACACGTCGCAGAAGACGGCATTCAAATGACCGCCGGCGCTGCGCGCCGCCCGCACGGCGCCCTCCGCCACCACGACATCGTTTTCCTCCGTCATCCGCGTGACCGTTATTTCCGGGCGGCCGGTAAAAACGGGGTTCTCAATTTCCTTGTCAAACGCCTCTTTTCCAACCAGATGAAAAAAACCGGGCATCTCCCATACCACGTCGTCCGTCAAACAGGAGAGAACCATCGGATGGTCGCTTTTGCGGAAGCCCTCCATGTACCGTTCCACGGTTTTTTTGTTTTCGCTCATCTTCCAACTCCGAGGTCATTTGCGGATGGCATAGGCTACTTCTCTTTACCGAGATTTTCTTTCACTCGAAATTTTACCATCCGGCTAATCAGCGGCAGAGGCATCGGCTCATCAATCGGAAATTGAATAGCTCCTTTGGATGTTTTGTAACGCAAAAGCTCCTTTTTAAACGCCACAATGGCCGAGGGGGTCGGATAAAAACCGATGTGGTTTTTGAAGGCGGCAAAATGCACCAGGTTGCCGTTCAGTTTAAAGGTGGGTATTCCGTAACTGATGGCTTCCTGCGCCGCAGGCGCCGATTTTCGGATTTCCCGCCACAGAGTTTTCAAAATGCCCTGCACCACCCTTGGATAGGCCCCGATGTATTCATCAATGGTTTTGAACGATTTTCCCCGCATCATACGCTCACCCTCCGGCGTAGGCCTTTTTGAGAGCTGCAATGTCAAGTTTTTTCATCTGAAGCATCGCCTGCCTGGCCCGTTTCGATTTCTTGGAGTCCTTGTCCCCCAGCATCTTCCACATAACGGTGGGGACCACCTGCCAGGCGAAGCCAAATTTGTCCTTCAGCCAGCCGCATTGGACTTCCTGCCCGCCGCCGGAAGTCAGCTTTTCCCAAAAATAATCCACCTCTTTCTGCGTTTCGCAGTTTATGACGAACGAGACGGCTTCCGTAAATTTGAATGCCGGCCCGCCGTTCAGGGCCACGAACGGCTGCCCGTCTAACTGGAAGGCAACGGTCATGACCGAGCTCTTTGGTCTTCCGGCTGCCTTGGACATTGCTTCATCATAACGGGTGACGCTGGTAATCTTTGAATTCTTAAAAACCGAGGTGTAAAATTTCGCCGCTTCTTCGGCCTCGCTGTCGAACCACAAAAACGGAGTTATCCTTTGCATGAAGGTCTCCTTTCAATCATTTTTTGTTTCATTGGTCACTTCACACCCGCACCGTTTTCCATCGCCCCCGGGTGAAGAGCCACAAGGTGAAAAGCCCCACGGAGGTTTCCGAGATGAAAATCGCCCAGAAGACGCCGGTGTACCCACCGCCGAACGTTTTTCCCAAAAGATAGGAAAGCGGAATCTGGAAAAGCCAGAAAAAGACCAAGTTTATTTTGGTCGGCGTCGCGGTGTCCCCCGCCCCGTTGAAGGCTTGCACGGCGACCATCCACCAGCCGTAGACGAAATAGGAATAGGAAACGATGGTGAGCCACTTGCCGCCGATAGCGATCACTGTCGCATCGTCCGAAAAAAGGCCCACCAACCGCTCGCTGTAAATGAAATAGAAAACCGATACGCCAATCAAGAACAGCATGTTCCAAAAACCGGTCACCCAGACGGAGCGCTCCGCCCGCTCCGGCTTTTGGGCGCCCAGGTTCTGCCCCACCAAGGTCGCGACGGCGTTCGACATTCCCCAGGCCGGCATCAGCGTGAACATCATGATGCGAAGCGCAATGGTCGCCCCGGCGACCGCCTGGCTGCCGAACTCGGAGATAATGCGCATCACGAAAATCCAAGAAGTCATCCCGACAATCATTTGTCCGACCCCGCCCAGTGACGTGCGCAGAAGGTTGGCGATGGCCGGCCGGTCGATGACCAGATGGGAGCGAAGCACCCGAATATGCTTGCCCCCTTTAAACAGCGCCCAAAGCTGCACCAAAACGCCGATTCCCCGGCCGATGTTGGTGCCGACAGCTGAGCCCTGAATGCCCAATTCGGGAAACGGCCCCCAGCCGTTGATTAGAATCGGATTGAGCACAATATTGACGCCGTTGGCGATCCATAGAACCCGCATGGCGATGGCCGGGTCGCCGGCCCCCCGGAAGATGGAGTTGATGATGAACAATAGCATGATCACTGCATTTCCCCCCAGCATCCATTGGGTGTAGCGGTAGCCGTGCTCGAGCGTCCAGGCATCAGCTCCCATCAAAGCGAGCAAATCCTTGGCAAAGAAGATGCCGATCAGGGCGAACGGCACGGAGACGAGCACGGCCAAAAAGATGGATTGAACGGCGGCGATGGCGGCTTTATCCTTCTCCTTTTCCCCGATCCGCCGGGCCACGATGGCCGTGACCGCCATGGAGAGCCCGATGCCGATGGAATAGAGCAAAAACAGATAGGTCTCCGTCAGCCCGACTGTGGCCACGGCGGAAGGGCCGAGGCGGCCTACAAAGAAAATGTCCACCACCGCAAAGGTGGACTCCATTATCAACTCCAAAATCATCGGCACCGCCAAAAGAAAAACCGCTTTGCCGATGCCGATTTGCGTGTAGTCCGCTTCCGTCCCCTGTATGGCGTTTAGCAATTCGCGCCAAAGGGATGGGGCCGAGGCCTGCGACAAAGCGCCGGCGGCGGAAATATCCAATCTCCTTTCTTCGTTCACGGCCTCTCCAGTTTACTAATCATTTTATCTGGGGAATTATTAACAGGTTGGCCGCCTTAAGCTCCCACCGTACCTGTCTTGACCTTTCCAGCCCGCCTGTAATTAGCCAGAATCACTCCGGTGGTTGTAACAGAACTCTCCATTAATGTAAATGCTGCAGGAATTGCACCATTGTCAAACAATTTTTTTCCTTTGCCAAGCGTCAACGGGTGAATTTTAAGCCGGAGTTCGTTCACCAGGTCATACTTGAGCAGCAGCTGAACGAGTTTGCCGCTGCCCCAAACCTGAATGTCAGAACCTTCCGATTTCTTGAGCTTTTTGATATCGGCCACGCTTTTGATGAACACCGAGTTTTTCCAATCCGATTTTTTTCTGGTCCTGGACAAGACGTATTTTGTACCATCATTGATACCCGGCCAAAAGTCTGCATGATGAGGCCAGTAGCCCTCCCAAATCTCGAACGTTTTTCTGCCCAAAAGATAATCCGCAGGTTGTTTCAGCTCTTTTTGCACGGCCTTACCATAAGCTTCGTCACCATAGGGTGCCGTCCAACCGCCATATTTGAAACCTTCTGATCTATCTTCCTTTGTGCCACCAGGTGCTTGCATTACTCCATCTAATGTGATCATTGACAAGACGATTATTTTTCTCATCTCCCGCCTCCTTGGTTAATATTACATCCTCAAAAGATTGCGGAGTCACGGTTGGGGCATCCAACATAAGGTTTCAAGAGCGCTTCCGTTTCTCGACCTGGGCGCGCAGCCGTTCCTCCTGCTCCCGAAGTGCACCCGTTGGATCGCTGGCGGCGAATTCCTCGGTTTCGAAGACCTGGCGGAGTTCGACTTCCCCTTCCTGGAACGGAGCCCGCTTGAGCCATTCGATTGCTTCTTCCTTCGACTTCACCTGCCAGAGCCAGAAACCGGCGACCAGTTCCCTGGTTTCGGCGAAGGGACCGTTGATAACGCTCCGCTTGTCCCCGTTGAAACGGACGCGCACCCCTTTGGAACTCGATTGGAGCCCCTCACCCGCCAGCATCACGCCGGCCTTCACCAATTCCTCGTTATACTTTCCCATCTCCGTCAAAAGCTTCTCGTCCGGCAGAACCCCCGCCTCGGACTCCTTGTTGGCTTTGACGATGACCATAAACCGCATGGTTGCTCTCCTTTCTTTAAGTGGGCGCGCTCTTTTTAAGCTAAAAGCGGACGCGCACAGCCTTTATACAACCGGTTCATAACACAAAAAGACATTCCCGTTGCCGAAGGTACGCGAGCGGGTCAGTTTTAGGTTTAACCGTTCTTTCAAACCCTCGAACATCGTCCGCCCGGCGCCCAGAACGATGGGTACGACGACGAATTGATATTCGTCAATCAAGCCCCCGCCGGCCAATAGCGCAACAATTGAGCCGCTGCCAAAAATGACCATATCCGGGCCCGGTTCTTTTTTCATTTTTCGAACCGCGCCCGCCGGATCACTCTTCACTAAGGTAGTGTTGCTCCAGGTTGCCTTGTCCATTGTTCTGGAAAAGACGACTTTCGGCATTCGATTCATACCTTCCGCCACCTCCGGCATCATCTGGGCGGCCTGCGGCGTGGGCCAGAAACCGGCCATAAGGTCATAGGTCTTCCGGCCAAATACGAGCACTCCCTCTCCCTTGGCATTTTCCGCCGTGAAGGCGTTAAACTCTGGATCATCCCGGTGCGCCCAGCTCATATCGTTGTTTTTATCCGTGAAGTACCCGTCCAAACTGACGTTGTTGAAAACGGCTAATTTGCGCATTGGCTTTTCCTTTCGAGCGTCCTACGTGTTCGTCAAAAGCTCCTCGAGGTTGTCGAAGCCGTCCGTCCAACCGGCGACAAAGCCGGAATCGGCGGCAGCCAGACGGTCGGTCGCCGTCTCGAAGCGGGTATGCAGCGTGAGCAGCGTCTGATTTGCGCTCTGCTCGACAAAGCTGACGGGGACAAGGGCCTGCGGCGGCAGTCCGGCTCCGCAGCCGGGGCTGTTTTTTTCAACGGCGCCCCGGTAAACAATCCGTTCGGGTTCCAAAATTTCGCTGTAAGTTCCCTTGCACGGATACAGGGTGCCATCTGGGCCGCGCAGCTGGAGATGCAGAACGCCGCCTTCCCGCAAGTCCATCTCGAGCACCTGCGTGGTGAAGCCCTTCGGCCCCCACCAGCGGGCCAGATGCCGGCGCTCAGTCCAGACCTTCCACACCAGTGCACGGGGAGCATTAAATACCCGGCTGATGATGATTTCCTGCTCGCCGATTTGCACGCCGGAGCTATTTTTTACGGCCACGCTTTTCCTCCTTCTTTTGCAGTTCGTACAAATACTCGTCCAGCCGGTCAAAGCTCTGTTCCCAGAACGCCCGGTAATGGGCAATCCATTCGGAGGCATCCTTCAGCGGCTTGGCAATGATGTGGCAGCGGTGAATGCGCCCCTCTTTTTCCTGCTTCAAAAGCCCGGCGTTTTCTAAAACCCGCAGGTGCTTGGAAATGGCCGGCAGCGAGATGCGAAACGGCTCCGCCAGTTCGGTCACCGTCCGCTCCCCGTTGGCCAGCATTTTCAAAATGGCCCGGCGGGTGGGGTCGGAGAGCGCCCCGAAGGTCTGGTCTAATGCGGATGCTGAATACTTAACCATATGGTTAAGTATTATACACGCCGGCAGGCTTGTCAAGCGGAAAATTTAGCTTGTTCTGGAATCCGTTAAGTTAGAACGGGCGCCTAAATTGAAAAGCGGTTAAAGCAGCCGGCCGACGATTTTTTGGGTATTTTTGAAATGCCATTTGGCTACAGTGCGCAAACCGGCCTCCCCTTTTTCCGTATAAAGCCCGCGGGCGATGGCATCGGTCGGTTCCCCGGCCCCCTTGTGCAGATTCCAGCCAATTTCTTTGGACAAGTCCTCCAAAGCATAAAGAAAGGCGGCCCGGGCCAAAATAGAAGCGCAGGCCACGGCCGGATATTCCTCGGCTTTGGGCATCTGCACGAGTTGGACGGTTTTCCCGGCGGACAATAGCGCTTTTTCCAAGCGCCATTCGTTGGCAAACTTGTCGGATATCACCAACTCCACCGGCTCCTTGATTTCGGCCAAAACGTTCTCCAACGCGCGGGAATGCCCCCAGGCCAGAAGCTTGTTCAAATTGCCGAATTTTTCATACAGCTCGTTGTACTTGGCGGGGTTGATTTTGACCACCGAATGGGGACAGTGCTTTTTGATTTCCGAAGCCAGTGACTTGGCCCGGCCGTCGGAGACCTTTTTGGACTCCTTAATTTCGAGATCGCTTAGGGCGGCAAAGGAGGCCGGATTCAGAAAACAGGCGGCGATGACCAAGGGGCCGAAGTAATCCCCTTTCCCCGCTTCGTCAATGCCGATAACGGGGGCGGCTCCGAAGCGGGCTTTTTCCAGAAGCTCGGCATTTTGGCTTGGAACCAACCGGCCTACATTCTTTCGAGGTATTCGCCCGTCCGCGTGTCCACCTTGACCATATCCCCCTCCTTAACGAAAAGGGGGACTTTGACCGAAAGCCCGGTTTGCAGCTTGGCACCCTTGGTCAAATTGGAGACCGAGTCCCCCTTTACCCCCGGCTCGCTTTCCACCACCTTCAAAACGGCCGCGGCGGGCAAATCGAGGGACAGCGGGTTGCCTTCAAAAAACAGGATTTTGTACTCCTCGTTTTCCACCAGGTACCATTTATAATCCCCTATTTGCTCGGCGTTAAGCTCCACCTGCTCATAGCTTTTCTGGTCCATAAAGTGGTATTCCGAGCCGGTGGTGTACATATACTGCATCTTCCGCTGCTCAAAGTTCGGTTCGTCAAACATCTCCCCGGCAGCAAAGGTTCGCTCCAAAATCGAGCCGGTTTTGAGGTTCTTCATCCGGGTCCAGACGTTGGCCCGGCGCTGGGCTGTCCGGGCATGCTGGAAGTCGACAATTTCGAAGAGCTCCCCGTCCAGGGCCAGTTTTCTTCCTTTTCTGAAATCCGAAGTGCTAAGCATTCCTCCCTTTCTTTAATGGTCAAACCAAACCGTTTCCGAAACCCTTAATATAAGCCGGATGGGCTTCAATGCAAATCCCCTGCAACAAAGCAAGCAAAATAGCCCCTCCGGGACTCCGGAAGGGGGGTGGAAATACCCCCCCAAAAAACCCAAAAAAGTACTTGACAAAGGTCATATGGGATACTATATACAGGGTGAGCGTTTAAAGCAAACTACATAAAGCAAACTTCCCAGAAAAAAATGGTATAAGTATTTTTTGCCCATTTGGGGGTTTTTTGTCTTCAGAGTTTTCAAGCGAAACCCAATATGCGGCAAAACATTACGCCTTTAGGCAACGAGTGATGGCGTTTTTGGATTGGAAACAAGAAGAACCCTTCGTGAAACAAAAAGAAGGGTGACGAGAGGCCCGAAACGGATTGAAGAAACGACAGGTTTCCGGCACTACAACAAGGAAAAGGAGGGCACTATGCAAGCGAGGCTAACGCTTGTCAAGGGTGGCTATTGTTGTCTCACTAAATTTAGGGAACACTGTTCCAACATTATAAGTGCCTCGGAAAAAATGGGTAGGGCGGCTCTCGTTTTGGCTATTTTACTTGGTTCTATAGGTGCGCCCAGTTTAGCCCTGGGCGGCACAATTATTACCGATCAATCCTGGTATCCAGCCGGGGACACAGTCGTTATAACCGGCAGCGGATATGCTTTTAATGAGCCGGTCACGCTGCAGGTAACGGCCGTAGACGGCTCTTCCGGGCCGGGCCAAACGCCGTGGACGGTATCCGCCTCGTCAACCGGGGAATTCACTACCAAGTGGATCGCTCCCACCACGGGGTATTATAACGAAACAATGGAAGCCACAGCCACCGGCAGCCTATCCGGCCCTCCCAGTTCGGATAACACACTATTCATTTTGGCTCCTCCGCAGGCCGATTTGGACCAGGCCCGCAACGGAACCGCTGCTTCCCCCACCAGCCCGGTAAACTTTGTCAACGGCAACGCCGGGTCTTCCAACTCCCATTACCGGGAAGGGCATTCCATTCCCTATCGAATGGTATTCACCAACGTAACCCTGGATACCCACGTTGTTATCATCGAATGGGACATTCGGAACAGCGGCGCCAATGCCATTGATTACATCACCCACTTCAACCGCATATTGCCGCATGCTTATACTCCGGTGCATTCGCCCGAAACCATCGACCCCTTGAATGGACTTTCTGGAACGTTCAGCGCACCTTCCACCTTTGCCATACCGGCCCCCAGTTCGACCGGTTCGACCGTGACGGGACAGCCCACCACAAGCTTCAACTCCTTGCCGGCCGGCGAACGGGTGATGACCATTTATAACGGCACCATCAATAATTTGACCTACTTGAGCCAGGGGAGCTTAACAGCCAACAACTCGTCCACCCAGCTTAGGATAAAATTCACTGCCACCAGCTCCACCGTGGTTTTGGCGTGGGGCGGCCATATCGGCAGCGCTTTGGATTGGGGGGCGGGGAATTCGGCAGGCGGCATAAGCGGTTCCCCTTATCATACCCGTTTGATTGAATTCGACGGCAGTGGCGGCAATCAAGACCGTTCGCTGTCCGCTTTGGCGGTCGTTCCCCCGCCGACCTGCACGCTTACCGGCCTGACCTCGGTCTGTGCCGGAACAACTAACTCCTATTCGGTAACGACCAACGCCTGCACCCCCACTTACATCTGGTCATTCACTTCCAATACCTCTGGCGCTTCCTTCATCGGTTCAACGACCGGTTCTTCAGTTAACGTAAGTTCCGGCAGCGGCGGGCAGTATATTTTAAGGGTAACCATCAACTCCTGCGACGGGTTCGGGATTTTCTGCGAGGATACCGTTACGGTAAGCCCCTTACCCCCCTGTTCCATCAACGGCCCCGATTCGGTCTGTCCCGGCACTACGAACACCCACTGCGGACCGGCGGGATTGCCCTCGTACAGTTGGTCCGTCTCCGGCGGGGGTACGATTATCGGCTCCTCCACCAGTCAATGCGTCAATATTCAGGCCAGCAGCGGCTGCAATACTTCTTACACATTGACGCTTAACGTCACCGGCGCCTGCGGCAGCAACTGCACGAAGACCGTGCTGGTAAAAGACGTCACCAAGCCGGTCGTGAGCTGTCCGGCCAATATCACTACGAACAACACCCCCGGCCAATGCGGCGCGGCGGTAAGTTTTTCCACTTCGGCGTCCGATAACTGCAGCACGCCCAGTGTGGTCTGCACCCCCTCTTCCGGCTCTTTCTTTGTCATTGGGACTACCAGCGTTAAATGCGTGGCAACAGATGCCTGCAACAATAAAGATAGCTGCACCTTTACGGTAACGGTTAATGATACCGAGAATCCAACTGTCGCCTGCCCGGCCAACATCACGACGAGCAACGATCCGGGACAGTGCGCCGCTTTCGTAAGTTACACGACAACGGCCGCCGACAATTGCCCCGGCGTCTCTTTAGTTTGCACCCCGCCTTCCGGTTCGTCCTTCCCGGTGGGCACCACAACGGTCAATTGCACAGCCACCGACGCCGCCGGCAACCAAGCCAGCTGCAGCTTCACGGTTACAGTTAACGATACGGAAGACCCGTCCGTGGTCTGTCCGGCTAACATTATTACCAGCAATGATCCCGGACAGTGTTCCGCTGTGGTCACTTATTCGACGACCTCCTCCGACAACTGTCCCGGGCCGGTCACCGTGGTTTGCACGCCCCCGTCCGGTTCCACTTTTGGCCTTGGCACAACCACGGTCAATTGTACGGCCACCGATGCCGCCGGTAACCAAGCTTCTTGCAGCTTTACGGTTACAGTAAACGACAACGAAGACCCGATCGTGACCTGCCCGTCCGATATTACTATAAGCAACAGTCCGGGCCAGTGCTCCGCCGTGGTTACTTATTCGACCATTTCTTCCGACAACTGCCCCGGCGCGGTTACGGTGGTTTGTACGCCACCGTCCGGTTCCACTTTTGGCATCGGCACCAGCACGGTTAATTGCACGGCGACTGACGCGGCCGGAAACCAGGCCTCCTGCAGCTTTACGGTGACGGTCAACGATGACGAGGACCCCTCCATAAGCTGTCCGGCCAACATTATAAAGAACAACGATCCTGGCCAGTGCGGGGCTTCGGCCGGCTATACCGCCGCGGCTGCGGACAATTGCCCGGGTGTGAGCTACATCTGTTCGCCTCCCTCCGGCTCCTTCTTCCCGATTGGTACGACAACCGTCACTTGCACGGCGATCGACGCAGCGGGAAACACCGCCAGCTGTTCATTCACCGTAACGGTCAACGATACCGAGAACCCGACGATTGCCTGCCCGGCCAATATTTCCACGAGCAACGATCCCGGCCAGTGCGGGGCGGCGGTCAGTTACAGCGCTCCAGCCACGGATAATTGCCCGGGCGTAACCGTGGTTTGCAATCCGCCTTCCGGTTCCTTCTTTGCAATTGGCACGACGCCGGTCAATTGCACGGCCACTGATGCCGCCGGAAACACGGCTTCCTGCTCGTTCACAGTGACGGTTAATGACACCGAACCTCCGACGATTAGCTGCCCGCCCAATATTGTAAAGGGGAATGATCCCCATAATTGCGACACGATAGTGACTTTTACGGCCCTGCCCGGCGATAACTGCCCGGGAGTGAACTACGTCTGCAATCCTCCTTCCGGCTCCACCTTCCCGGTAGGCACGACCACGGTTACCTGCACGGCGACCGATGCCGCGGGCAATACCGCCAGCTGCTCGTTCACGGTTACCGTCAACGACGTAACCGGGCCAACCATCGTCTGTTCTCCGAACATTACAACCGGCACTGATCCGGGGCGTTGTGATGCGGCGGTAACCTACACGGTTACTGCTTCCAACGGCTGCCCGGGGGTGACGCTGGTTTGCAATCCACCTTCCGGTTCAATTTTCCCGAAAGGGACAACCACGGTTAACTGCACGGCGACGGATGCTTCCGGCAATACGGCCAGCTGCAGCTTCACGGTTACGGTCAACGACGACGAAGACCCGACCATTTCCTGTCCGGCCAACATCACCACTACCACAGCCCCCGGACGGTGTGATGCAACGGTCAGCTATACGGCTTCAGCCGCCGATAATTGCCCCGGCGTAACTTTCGCCTGCAATCCCCCTTCGGGTTCGATTTTCCCGAAAGGGGTAACCACCGTTACCTGCACGGCTACCGATGCTTCCGGCAATACGGAGAGCTGCCAATTCACGGTTACAGTCACCGATAATGAAAATCCAACTGTCTTGTGCCCGCAAAATATCAACGCTATTGCTGCCCCCGGGCGGTGCGATGCTAATGTAACTTATACAGCTACCGCGAACGATAACTGTCCTGGTGTAACCCTCGTTTGTACGCCTCCTTCCGGTTCAATCTTTCCGAAAGGGGTAACCACGGTAAAATGCGTAGTAACCGACGCCTCCGGCAACACAGACCAATGCCAGTTCACCGTGACTGTAAATGACTTTGAAAGACCCACTATCACCTGCCCGGCCAACATAACCACCGGCACCGTCCCCGGGCGGTGCGATGCCAACGTGACCTATAACGCCACGGCTACTGACAACTGCCCGGGCGTGACTTTCGCCTGCAACCCGCCTTCCGGTTCGGTCTTCCCGAAAGGGACAACCACGGTCAACTGCACAGCCACGGACGCCGCCGGAAACACGGCCAGCTGCAGCTTCACGGTCACGGTCAACGACAACGAAAAACCGAGCGTGGTCTGCCCGGCCAATATCACCACCGCGGCGGCCGCCGGGCGGTGCGACGCCAATGTGACCTATACGGCCACGCCCAACGACAACTGTCCCGGCGTTGCGCTTGTTTGCACGCCGCCCTCCGGTTCAACTTTTAATACGGGCACCACTGCGGTTAAATGCGTGGCCACCGATGCGGCCGGAAATAAAGACAGTTGCAGCTTTACGATCACCGTCACGGACGGCCAAAAGCCGATCGTCAATTGCCCGGCCAATATCAATGTCGGTAATACGCAGGGCCGCTGCGATGCAGCTGTCAGCTACACAGCCACAGCCAGCGACAACTGTCCAGGCGTTGCGCTGGTTTGTACGCCGCCTTCCGGTTCCACTTTCCCCGTCGGTACGACCAACGTTAAATGCGTGGCCACGGATGCGGCCGGCAACAAGGACAGCTGCCAGTTCACGGTCACCGTACGGGATACCGAAGCACCAGTGGTCAGCTGTCCGCCCGGGCTTACCATCCAGCGCACCCCCGGAGTTTGCCTAACGCCGGGTGTCTTCCAGGTTCCGGCCTCAGATAACTGTCCGGGGGCGGTCACGGTCGTTTGCGTTCCACCTTCGGGAAGCACCTTCCCGAGCGGCAACACGACGGTCAACTGCACGGCTACAGACGCCAACGGAAACACGGCCTCCTGCAGCTTTACGGTCACCGTTTTGGAGCCCGGGGCTCCCGGTATTGCTTGCGCGGACACGGTGGCAGCCGCGGCCGTGGGAGAAACCGTACAGATACGCGTGCAAGTCACCAACGCCAACCCGGCTTTCATTGTTCAGATTGTACCGGGTTCGGCCACGCATAACGGTTTGCCGGCCACCCCCACCAACCCCCCGTCCATCCAAAACGGCCGTGATTTTGTCTGGGCCGTAAATGGGGACACCGGGCGGTGGTGCTTCCAGGTCAAAGTTACCGATGGCTGCGGCGATTTCGACACCTGCTCCGTGTGCGTGGACGTGTTTTTGGTAAACTGCCTGCAGCTGCAGATAGCCAAAATTGAAAACGCCTACCAAGGCCAGGATTGGGAGGTTTCCATCGACAATCCCGAGCAGTTCGCCGACCCCGGCGTGCAGCCGAACCCCTCCGGCATCGGCGGCTTCAACTTCCTTTTGAGTTACGATTGCTCCTGCCTGCAATTTCTCTCCGCCCGCAAGGGGCAGATGCTGGTTGATCAGGGGTGGGAGTTCTTCACCTACCGCTACGGGGCCATCGGCAACGGCAACTGCGGCTCGGGCTGCCCCTCCTGCTTGATTCGCATCGTGGCGATTGCCGACGTCAACAACGGTGCGGCCCACCCGAACATGAGCCGCAACAACATGGGCCAGTGGGTGGTGCTGAAATTCCGGGTTTCCAACGACCGCACCCTGGCCGGCCAATTCTGCCAGGTGAACTGGTACTGGTTTGACTGCACGGACAACACGGTTTCCGACTCGACCGGCAATATGCTCTGGGTGGTGGACAACCTGACCACGTATGAAGGAACGCCGATTGATTTGGCCACTGAATTTCCGACCGACGTGTCCAATTGCGACCGGTCTTCCGGCGGGCCGGGCAAGCCCTCGCCGAGAAAAAAGCTTTGCTTCCGCAACGGCGGCATCGACGTTCCGACGGCCGAGCAAATCGACGACCGGGGGGATTTGAACCTGAACGGCCGGGGCTATGAAATTGGAGACGCCGTTTTGTATGCAAACTACTTTATCTACGGGCCGAGCGTGCTTTCCTCCAATCCCACATACCGCCAATCCCAACTGGCCGCTTCGGACATCAACGGCGACGGCTTGATTCTTTCCGTGGGAGACTTGGTGTACTTAATCCGGGTGCTGACGCATGATGCCCAGCCCCTGCCCAAACTCAACCCCAATACCGCGACCGTGCAGTTGAGCTGGCAGCAGGAAGGGAACGAGTTGAAAATAACCACCAGCAGCGCCTACGAACTGGGCGGGCTGTTCCTGAATTTCAAGTACTCCGGAAATACAGCCGGGGAGATAACGACCTCGACGAATATCGAAGGAGTGAGTTTCCGGGCCAATGCCGCCGAAGGTGCTTTGCGGGTTTTGATCAACTCGGAAGCCAAGGGAGGAATGGTGCCGGCGGGTGAAGCCACTTTTGTTGTGCCGGTGGAAGGGACCGTGGAATTTGTGGAAGGCCAGGCCTCCAACTATCAGGGACAGAATCTGCCCATAACGGCCAAGGCGGCGGTCTTGCCGACCGCTTTCGGCCTCTCGCAGAACTATCCCAATCCGTTCAATGCCAGAACCAACTTGGAATTGGCCCTGCCGGTTGCTTCCGATTACCGGCTGACCATATACAACATCTCGGGGCAGGTGGTTAAAACCTTCTCGGGCAACGCCCCGGCCGGCGTGAAAACCATTACCTGGGACGGGACGGATAAAAACGGCAAGGCGGTTTCTTCCGGCATTTATTTCTATAAAGCCGAGGCCGGCAAGTTTGTGGTGACCAAAAAGATGATGCTCTTGCACTAAGCTCCGGTTAAAGGACAAAGGGGCCTCCGCCAGCAAGGTTTTCTTTGAAGGGTGGTACGGGAGGCTCAAGATAAGGTGGCCCGTCCCAGAAAATGGAACGGGCTGCTTTATTTTTGTCTTGATTGCAGCTCAAAGGGGATACATATTGGAAATGGCTTTTTGAGGCGGAAGCCCACCATACGGAGCGTTTGTGAGACCACAGTCCCGAATAAGAGCCATACCGGCAGCAACACCACTCTTTCTTCTATTGGCTTTCTGCTCCGGCCCGGCCCAAGCCGTATCCACTCCCTTTCTTCACCCAACCGTGCAAAAGCCGAACGAAATGCGGCTCGATTCGATAACCGCTTCTCCGGGGCAATTGGTGAGCGTAGCCATTTCAATCACCAACGCAACACCGGTGGGGCTGCTTTTAATGCGTTTGAGCTATGACCCGAATTTCTTGGATTTTCAATCCGCCACCCCGGCCTTGCGGGTGGCCGGCTGGCCGATATTTAACGAGGATGCCGACACCTTGCCGGGAGAAATCCACATCGTCGGGGTTGCAGACAGTTCATCCATTATGCAGCCGGGCAGCGGAGAAGTGGGATATTTAAACTTTCAGGTCAGAAACCAAGCGGTTCCCCCTAACACTTTCCTTCCCATCTGCTTCGTTTTTCGGGAAACAGGGGATAATACCATGAACGATTCGAGCGGTAATTTGATTGATTCCACCGTAATTGATTACATATGCGGTAGCATCACCCTCAATTCGACCGGCATTGCCGACGAATGGCAGAACCGCCCGGAGGGGTTTGAACTGGGACAGAACTATCCCAACCCGTTCAACGCCAACACCTCCTTTACGCTTGCCATGCCCAAATCCGGAAGCTATTCCGTGCGCATTTACAATCTGGCCGGGCAAATGGTGAGAACATTTGAAGGTGAAGCACCCGCAGGAAGGCAAATTTTGACTTGGGATGGGACGGACCAAAATGGGAAGCCGGTTTCCTCCGGGATTTATTTCTATAAAGCAGAGACCGGCAAGTCCGTGTCTGTCAAGAGGATGATACTGATTAAATAGGGTTTTTTGGCAATTTTTGCACCTTTCCTGCCAACTCTATTTTTATCTTGACCGGCAAATCCCGGCCTTTATATTGAAATCAGCATCTGGAGGGCGGGTGCCCAGAAAGAATTGAGAGGTTGCCGTTGCGGCGGTTTTTGTTTTTCATTTTGGCTTTCTCTTTCGCCATTCCCCTTTCTACTTATGGCAGCACCCTGCCGGAATCAGAACCCAATTTTCGCTTTGCCATCGACACGCTCCAATCCTATTTGGGGGCGGAAGTTGAAGTGGCCATCCGAAACGTAAGCGAGCCGGCAAAACCGGGTGTTGGAAAAGGCAACGCAATAGGTTCATTCTCTTTTCTCGTCAACTATGACGACTCCCAGCTTGACTTGTTAGGTGTATGGCCGGGACAAATTCTTAAGGAGAAAGGATGGGAGGTTTTTAACACGCAAGTTTCGGTCGTTTGCACACTAGGAGGTGGTTGTCATGAATTTGGCCCCATTCTTATTAGAGGGATTGCTGATAGCAAGTATGAAAAAGGCCATCCCTACTTGTCACGTCAAGATATCGGCGAATGGCTTGTATTGAGATTTAGAGTTGAAAATAACTGCCTCTTCTCAGGCCAAACCTTGCCGGTAAGCTGGGTTTGGGGCAATTGCAACGATAACACACTGACAAATTTCACCAGCAATCGGGTTTGGGTGGTCGACTCTCTCATAAATTTGGTTGGCAATCCTCTCGATTTAAAAACAGTCTTCCCCTTAGACATTTCAAGTTGTGATACTCTTTCGTTTGGAGACAGGAAAGTCCACGCTGAACAAGGAATTACTTTTGTAAATGGAGGAATTGGGCTACCCCTCTCCGAGGACTGCGAGGGAATCCGTGGGGATTTGAACCTAAACGGGCTACAATATGAGATTGCGGATTATATCCTCTATCAAAATTATTTCCTGTACGGAGATTCTGTTCTCTTTTCGGATCCAATTCAGAGACAGTTGCAACTGGTCGCTTCGGACGTGAACGGGGACAACCATACTCTTAGAGTTGCTGACCTGGTTTATTTAGCTCGAGTCATAATGGGTGATAACTATCCCCTGCCAAAAACTGTTTTGGATACTCTTGGTGACTCTGCCTTTTTTTCCATTTATCCAACCTCAACTGGCTTGATTGTTTCAACGTTTTGCAAACAGGACATCGGTGGCGTTTTCCTCCGGTTTAAGTCCAGTTTTCCATTTGGGATACCAAGTATATTGGACACCGCAGTAAATTTGGTTCTCTCGTATCACATGGTCTTCGGTGAACTGCGGGTGCTATTGTCCCCAGGGTTCGACACGGACAGCGCCAAAATTCCGTTCGGACAACAAAATATTCTTTTTATTCCTTCCAAAGGGCAAATTGACAGCATTCAATTCCAAGTCTCAACGTATGATGGAAGAGAATTGCCTGCAAAACTTAAAGTCGTCGAAGGGACAAAATTCAGGATTGCAATTGATACGCTAACTGCAGCTCAAGGTACGGATTTGGAGGTGGCGATTCGTAATATTTCTGATGCCACTGATTCCAGCTTGGCCAACGGTAAATCGGTCGGAGGATTTTCATTCCTATTAAATTATGATTGCTTGGGGTTACAGTTTCTTAGCGCTCGAAAAGGCGCTTTATTGGTCAGGCAAGGATGGGAATTCTTCTCATATCGTATAGGCGGGGCCGAGAACTGCGATTGCAGTCGAGGATGCCCTGCTTGTCCAATTCGTATTGATGCAATAGCAGACATTAATAATGGAGCTCAACTTCCAGTTCTGGATAGGAAGAATATGGGCGAATGGGCGGTTTTAAAATTTCGTACCGGCATTGACTCTACTATGGTTGGCCGTTTTGCTTTCATCTATTGGGTATGGTGTGATTGTCGAGATAACACCATTTCTGATTCTACGAGAAGTCGACTATGGCTCGTGGACTCGCTGTACACCGCTTTCGGGACACGGGTGCACCTTTCCGGTCGCCTTCCTTTTGATATTTTTTCCTGTGGTACGGACTCCACTGTCGTCTCGAAACGGTTTGTCATTTTTTCCGAAGGCGGTGTTTGGTTAACTCGTCCGACTGACATGTCTGTGGATTTAGATTTGAATGGGCAAAAAAATCAAGTAGGTGTGACTTTAAGCCAAAACTTTCCCAACCCCTTCAACCCTTCCACCTCATTTACCCTTTCCCTGCCCAAGTCCGGACGCTATTCCGTGCGCATTTACAATCTGGCGGGGCAGGTGGTGAAATCGTTTGAAGGGGAGGCACCCGCCGGAAGGCAGGTTTTGACTTGGGACGGGACGGACCAAAACGGGAAGCCGGTTTCCTCAGGGATTTATTTCTACAAGGCCAATGCGGCAGGATATTCGGAAACCAAGAAAATGATTCTGATTCGCTAATTCTGCGCTGTAAATAAACCAAAACGCAGTTTCTGCGATTTCTGTTGCTACTGGGGAAATGAAATTCACGATTCTCTTTTGAATCCCAACAAGTTAGCTTTTTTACTCTTCCGCTCTCAAGCCGGCACGGGCTTTGATGTTTAAATAAGTTGCAACCTACTCAACCTCCTTCACCGAGGACTCTGGTTGCGCCGGTTAAAGGGTTACCGCAGTTAAAAGAGGGCTCAAGACCCGCCCTACCCTCCTTGGGGCGGGTCGCTTTTTTCTTGACAGGAAAAGGGGACACCGGTAGATTGGAATTGACAGAGCTTCGGCGCTCGTCGAGCTTAATAGGGAAGGCGGTGCAAAACCGCCGCAGCCCCGCTACTGTGAGCAGCCGGGCCCGCGCAAAAGCCACTTTTTCGGAAAACCGGAATGGGAAGGCGCGCCGGGATGCTGCAAGCCAGGAGACCTGCCGAGGCGCAAACCATATACCTTCGCGGGAAGGAGAATGGATTTTCGATTCTCGCCGAAGGCGGGAATTTTTTTTCGCCTCGGCCAAACGCTCGGATTTGCGGCCCTCCTGATTTTCGGCTGGGCTGGCGCTCTCAAAGCCGAATCCAATCTTAAAATTTCCGGCCGGGTAATCGATTCCCTCACCGGCCGCCCGGTAAGCGGCGCGGCCGTCGAAATTCTCGAAACGGGCAAAAAAACAACCAGCAACCAGCAAGGGGAGTTTTTCTTTTACGATTTACCGGCGGGAAATTATCAATTGAAAGCTGAATTCCCTTCGTTTACAAGCCAAACCACTGCCGTCAAAGTTTTTGCCGACGGCGAAACGCGGCTGGAAATTCAGCGCTCCCCCATCGTTCGGATGGGGCAACCGGTAATCGTGACGGCGGAAAGCTTGGCCGCTTCGGCCTCCCAACCAAGCTTGGTTTTCGACCAAATCCAGCTCGAAAAATCCAAACATCTCTCCGTGGCCCAGCTTCTTTCCCGTTCGGCGGGGATGGAGTTAAAAGCCGGCGGCGTGTACGGCTCGACGGAACGGATAACCATTCGGGGCAGCGCCATAAACCAGGTTTTGGTGCTTCTGGATGGAAGGCCGCTGAATTCCAATCTGCGCGGCGAGGCGGACTTGAGCGCAGTGCCGGTGGAGGCCTTGGAAAAAATCGAGGTGTACAAGGGCGCCCAGACCGCCCGCTTTGGGCCGGATGCCCTGGCGGGAGCCGTTTTGCTCTTTTCAAAAAAACCGGAGAACTCGAAACGAATCGAGCCGAAACTCCGATCGGAAATTGGAAGTTTCGGCCATCATTCCATCGGCGGCGGAACGAATATTCACATCGCCGATGGGACGGAGGCCAATTTCTTCTACCAGAACTCCTCGGCTGCGGGCGATTTCGACTATACCTACAAAAATCAGGAGTACGTTCGCAAGGGAAGCTACAACTGGACCAACCGCGCCCAGGCGAATCTGCGGCACGGGAATTTGGAAAGTTCCTTTTTCTGGGCCAAAGCCCGCCGCGGCCTGCCGGGGGATGTTTTGAATCTGACACCGTTTTCCAGTGAGCACGACGAGCGGTTCGGAATCAGTTTGGCTTTCAAACCTCGCTGGAAATCCGGCTGGTTTTTCGAACCTGAGACCGGCTGGGAAAAGCTGAATCAACATTTTAAGATTCCTGATGCATATGCCAAATACGACACCCGCTATAAAAGCGAAAAGAAAAAACTGGAAGCGCGTCTCGGACGCAAAACCCCTGGTGCTCTGTTTCAAGTCAGTTCTGATTATACCGAAAGTTCGCTGGAGGGAACAGACTACTTCCTCCCAACCCGCAGTTTGGGAAAAACCACCCGCCGCGCCGGCGGGGCCGGGCTTCTGACGGACCGTCATTTTCCCCTCGTTTCCTATTTCACCTTCGCCGCTTCTGGCGCGTTGCGGGCTGACTGGACGGACTTCACTCCCCCGGCTTACTCCCCTCTTTTTTCCGGTTCCATCTACTGGAACAGAGCCGTAAAAACCCGCCTTTTCGCCTCATGGGGAAAAAGTTTCCGTCTGCCGACTTTGGATGCCCTTTTCTGGAAGGAGGATGTATTCGCCGCCGGCAATCCCAACCTCCTGCCGGAAAAAGCCCAAAGTCGGGAGGCGGGATACCGGTTAACCCTCCCAATTCTTGGCCGTTTGAATTGGGAACAATCGTTTTTTCACAACGATTTGGAAAATCTGATTGTCTGGCAGCGAAATTTTCAGGGGCAATTCATTCCCCAAAACGTTTCCCAAGCCAAAACCTTCGGCCGGGAGGAAAGGATTTCATGGCAATTCCCGAAGATTCTGGAACTGGAGTTAAACCACACCCAGACCGAGCCGATTAACGAATCCGAATTCATCCTACATCAGGGCAAGCAATTGGTTTTTCGGCCGCGGCATATCCACAACGCCCGGATTTCGGCCGCTTACGGCATCACGGCGCTGAATGTGACCGGCCGCTGGGTGGGAAAACGCTTTACCCGGACGGAAAACACCAAATATTTGCCGCCGTACGAAACATACGACGCGCAATTCTCTCTTTCTCCTAAAATCTGGAAGCTGGAATGGGGCTTCACGCTGGCCGTGGAAAATTTTACCAGCCGGCGCTACGAAATTCTGGAGCTTTTTCCGATGCCGGGCCGGAGTTACCGATTCGGAATGGAAGTTAAATGGTAAGACCTGCACGTTCGTGAAAATGAAAAGGAGGCCGTTCGTATGTTGAAAACAGTTTTTCGAAAACAGACGCTTTTCACGTTTGCTCTGCTTTTGGCGACCCTTCCCAAACTTTCCTTCAGTCAAAGCGCCCGGCTGTGGGTGGCTAACGGGCTGGCGGAGACCGCCAGCCGTATCATTCTGGACAGCGGCACCGTTTCCAATCACCTTTTAACGCTCGGAATCATACCAAACCAAATTGTAGTTTCAGACAATTACCTTTTGGCCGTCAATTCCGGCGAAAGCAACATCCAGGTTTTCAACCGGAACACGATCGCCGAATTGGGAACGATTGAACTGGGGCCGAACAAAAATCCCTGGAATCTGGTGATGGTTGATTCGGCCGTGGGGTATGTGACCAATTTCAACACCAACACGGTTTCCAAGTTCAACGCCATCTCCCGAACGGTGCTGGATGAATTCCCGGTCGGCCAGTCGCCGGAAGGACTGGCGTTTGCCCGGGGAAAAATCTGGGTCTGCAACACTGGTTTCAATCCCAACGATTTTTCCTACGGGCAAGGGGAGGTGGCCCTCGTCGATCCGGCAGCCGATTCAGTCATCGTCCGAATCAACGTGGGCACCAACCCGCAGGCCGTCAAACATACGCCGGATGGAAAACTCCTTGTCGTCTGCACGGGAAACTTTGGCTCCATTGCCGGTTCCCTCTATATCATTGACCCGACCGGCCAAACCGTCATCGACAGCATTTTGACCGGCGGGCAGCCCTCCACGGCGGCCGTGACTTCCGGCAACGTTGCCTATCTTCCCGCGGGCGGTTTCGTGGGAAACGGAAACGTCTTCAAGGTGAATCTGAATACCAAAACCGTGGAGTGCGGGCCGGGCAATCCGATTCCGGTCGGCATCGGCGCAACGGACGCCATTTACGATATCGACAGCGGCTATGTGTATGTGGCCTGCTTTTCCGACGGAACGGTGCGTAAAATCGATTCGGCGGACGCGGTCCCGGCAAGCTATCAAATGGGGGACGGCCCCGTTTCGCTGGACATCGCTTATCCGTTCGCGGCGGGCGATTTGAACGGCGACGGCCAGCCGACTCCGTCGGACGTAGTTGTAATGCTCACCTGCGTATTTTCGGGCTGTGAGCCCGCGCTGCGCAATTCCCAACTGGATTTAAACCGGGATGGGCAAAAAACTCCAAGCGACGTGGTTTGCGAGCTGAATCACGTCTTTCTGGGCACTCCCGTCCCCTGCCGATAGAAAGGAGAAAAATGCGAAAACTCGTGCTTGCCGCCCTGCTTTTGACCGCTATCATTTCCTGTGAAAAAAAGGAAAAAGCACCACCCGTTGGTCAGCTTGACAGCACTTTGGTGGTGCGCTATTATGGCGCGGACGGAAAAACGGTGCTGGAGCTTTTGGAGGCATCCCACGTCGTCGAAAAGAAAACTTCGTCTGTGGGCAGTTTTGTAGAAGCGATTGACGGCATTAAAAACCAAAGCGGCCGGTTCTGGCTCTACTACGTGAATGGAAAGGCGCCGGAGGTTGCGTCCGACCGGTATAAAACGACCGCCGGCGATACGGTTGAATGGCGGTTCGAAAAAGAAAACAAGGAGGAAAAATGATTTATTTCCTGACTTTGCTTGCCATACTCATCCGGCTTCTGCCGCACGCCCCAAATTTCGCTCCGCTCGGGGCCTTGGCGCTTCTGGCCGGGATGACCGGGGATAAACGAAAACTCTATCTCCCCCTTGGGGCTGTTTTTGCCACCGATTTGGTCTTGGGGTTCTACTCCGGCTTCGTTTGGGTTTATCTGTCTTACGGGCTTCTTTTCTTCACCGGGTATTGGACGCGCAGAGCAGTTGGGATGAAAAAAGCGATTGCCCTTCCCTTGAGTGGGTCAATGTTATTCTTTCTCGTTTCCAACTTCGGGGTCTGGGCGTCTAGCTCAATGTATCCGCCGACCGCAACCGGGCTCGTGCAGTGCTATCTCGCCGCTCTTCCCTTCTTCCGCAACACGCTGGCGTCCGATTTGATTTACTTCAACGCGTTCGCCTTGCTTGCAGCATGGTTGGGACAGTTCGCGCTGCCCAAGCTGGCCGCGAACAAGGCATAGTTCGATCCCAAATTCAAAAACCCCTCTTTCCTGCCGCAGGAAAGAGGGGTTTTTATTTGCCTCAAAAACGGGTCAGTTCCCCGCCGGTGCAGCCTCCATGGAAGGACTCGCTTCGAAAAACTTCCAGTCCGTATAAACCGGCATAACATCCTTGGCGTTGCTCTCCAGAAAAAATTTGGAAGAAAACAAAACGGTGGTATAAATGCGGTTTTCCTTCTTGAAAACGGTGACCACCTCGGCGCGGAATTCCATGCCGGGACTGGTTTCGCGGGTTTCCGCAAAGTAGGCGGTCATATCCCGGGCAAAACTTATCTGCATCCCCGGCTGGCCGGCCACGGTGACCCGCCGCCGGTCCAGTTCCGCGTCCAAGGGCCGCCAGTCCAAGGCCTTCAGGTATTCCCCCCTTTTTTTCCAGGGGCGGTCCCCGAAAAGAAGTGCCACGAAATCATCCAGAATGCGGGAGGTGGTATCGGCCAAAATCAAAAAACGGGGGCGGGTTCCGGCGTTGGAGCGCTCCAGCGAAAAGCGCGGGTTGATCTGCACGTCGCTTTTTTCCAACGTCAGCCGCACGAGCGAGGGTTCGTCCTTGACCTTGGATTTCCAAAGGGGTGGAAAGGAGGTGGTATAGCCGAAAGCCGAATCGGTGAAAGTGGTTTTGGTCAGAACGCCGGTCTTGGGTTTGTCTTTGGCCGCGGGCCCAGCGGCCAACAAGCATACAAGGCTGAAAAGAATAAAACCGAAACAGAGCTTTTTCATCGGCACCTCCTTACTCGGGCAGCCGTTTTTTCATCCGCTGGTAGGTCTCCCGACCGGTCTTGCCGCCGGATGGGAGTTTTTTTATCTCGGCCTCCAGCCTAGCGATCCGTTCCTTCGTTTCCGGATGGGAGGCAGAAAGTTTCTCAAAAACGTTCCGTTCCCGCTCTCCCTGCCCCCCCAGCTTGGTAAACATCCGTACGGCGCCGTTTGGATCATAGCCGGCCCGCTGCATATAGGAAAGGCCGAACCGGTCCGCCTCCAGTTCGTGCCCCCGGCCGTAGCCGGTCAGGGCGATCCCTAAAGCGACGTTTAAGGCCTTCCGGGAAGCCGGCGTTTTCTGGCCGAAGGCCAACGCCTCGATGGCCGATATCCCAACGATGGGCTGCATCTGGCGGACGGCATGCCGCCCGTCCACGTGGCCTATTTCATGCCCCAATACGGCCGCCAACTCGGATTCGTCCTCCATCAATTTCAAAAGGCCGGTATAGATGTAAAGCGGCCCGCCGGGCAGGGCAAAGGCGTTTATTTCCTTGGATTCCAATACGGTGAAGGAATACTGGAGGTCCTTTCGCTCGGAATGCTGTGCCAGGGACTGCCCCACGCGGGCAACGTAGCTCTGCCAGGCGCTGTCTGCCAGCACCTTGGATTGGGACAAAACCTCCTTTTCGGCCTCTTTCCCCATCGACACCTCCGTCCCGCTGCCAATGAAGATCAAACTTCTCTTTCCGCCGGGCCCGGTGGTGGCACAGCCCAAAACGAAAGCCAAAAGAAAACCGAACAGCAGCCTCCGGACGGGAATGGCGGAAAGCGGAGCTTTCATAAACCGTAAAATACGTGCAGGAGGGTTGGGGGTCAACCCGGAAAGGCGCAGATGAGCCGGGAAACTAAAGCCGGATTTTTTCGGCCAGATTCCCCAGTAAAGGGAGCTTCCACTCGCGGCCCTGCAGCACCTGCAAAACCCCGTATATGGAAGCCAGGAGCGCCAAAATCAAAACAAACGCCCAGAAATGCCGGGAAACGAAGGGAATTAAAAAAAAGAGCGCCAAAATCTCCACCATCAACAAAACCAGCCCCTGTTTGCCGTGGCGCAAGGCAAAGCGGTTCTGCCGCATTTTTATGAGGGGAACAAAGCACATGAAGGGAACGTAGGCCAGAAGTGCCGCCGCCCGCCCTTCCTCGATTTCCGCCTCCTCGGCCAGTTTTTCGGTTTCCAAAATGGTTTCAGCCGACATGGATAGCTCTCAACGATTGTACCCTGGCGGCGCAAAAAAAATTCAAGCCCTCCGCTCCCGAAATTTATTGGGGCTGTTCGTAAATGCCGTGCATCCCCATGAAAAGCAACGACTGGTTGATCTGCTCCCGGTAGAGGGAGAAATCCTTTTTCAAGCGGGCAAAGTATTCCCGGGCGCGGGCCGAGTCGCCGAGGGCGGCGTGGGTGCGGATGGCGCCCACCAGGTAGTCCGGGGTCTGCGAATTCCCCCGGGCGGCCTCCACGGCCCGGTCAAAGTGAGTGGCGGCCTCCTTGTTTTTCCCTTTCAGCTCCAGGCAGACAGCCAGCCCGGCGTGGGCCGAAGCGGTGATGACCGGCAAATTCCCGGAACGCTTGAGAAACTCGCCGTAGTAGTGCTCGGCCTGCTCGTAGTCGGCGGTCTGGAAGTAGGCGTTCGCCAGATAGTAGTACGCCTCCTTGCCGGCCGGAGTTCCGGAATGTTTTTCCACCAGAATCCGCAAATCCTGCATTGCGAGCGGGAGCTGGCCGGTTTGCAGTTCCAGATTGGCCCGCGTCAGGATGGTTTCCGCCGCCGCATTCTTTTCCCGCCGGTTGTTGAGAAACCAGATGCCGGCCAAAATGACCAGCGCCGCCGCCGCCAGGCCCCACAAAAACTTCTCCCGGTTTTGGGCCAGGACCTCGCGGGCCCGGAAGGCCCCGGTCACCAGCGGATCTTCCTTCAATTCATGTCGCGTCAATTTCTTTTCTGCCATGCTTCCTTCAATCTTCTTTCAACCGAGTTTAAACGTTCGTTTGGATGTTGCGCTTCGACAAAAATCAGTCCGGAAAATCCCCCTACAACCGGCTAAAGTAGCCGGTAAAGCTGATAAACAGCCGGTGCTGTCTCTGCTGGCGGGAATGCACCAGTTGTTCCCCTTGAAACGGCGTTTGGGTATAACTGCTTCGTCTAAACGTGGCGTAATCATAGGCCACATCGACCGCAATCTGGTTCCAGCGCACGCCGAGGCCCAAGGAAGCGCCAAACTGCTGCCAAATTTTTCCGGCGGAAATTTTATCTTCGCTGCTGTAGCCGTAGTACAGGGTGACCGTGGAGGTCGTGTCGACGACATTCCCCTGGGCGTCCGTTATGTAGACGTGGTTGGTGTCGGCAAAAAAACTGTACGCGACAATTTCCGAATCTGGATTTCTCTCGGTAAAAATCGCGTAATTGGGAATGACGCTGGGAAGCGTCCTGCCGGGAATATTGCGCAGCCCGCCGCGGATGAAGAGTTGGCCAAAGCCGGGGGTAAGTTCGAGTTCCCAGCCCAAACGGACCTGATGGGTGGAGGTAAGGCCGACCGGCGTGGAGCCCAGTTCAAGCGTCGCCAAATTGGACTGGGGGGAATGGAAAATGGCATGCGTTTTCAAATCAGCCGCCCCCCAGTTGGTGTAGGTGTAGTCAAAATCCACCAGCAGGGAACGGCCGAAAAGATAGGAGGCTCCGGCCGTGGCGGAAAGCGGCAGCTCCAAACGGCTGTCCGTGAAAAACAATTGGCTCAACTGGGACCGCCCCGCCTGGTGGAGGCCGCTGATAAAAACCGAATCGTAAAAGCCGATATCCATGTTGGAATTCAACCGGAACAAATCGGTTTCTCCCATCGTGAAGGCCGGCACGCGGGCCGCCAGCCCCAGCCGGGCTTTTTTGTATTCAAACTGGGCCCCCAAAGTCAAACTGCTGCCGCGGTATTCCACCTTGTTGGCCAGGCGTTGCTTGTCGAAGGCCGGGAGGATGTAGCCGGTATCCTGGCCGCTGGCGGGTCTTACATAAAAAGGGCCGACCAATAAATCAGTCGTGTCGGCAAATCCCCCCTGGTAAATCACGAAACCGGCCCCGAGCGAAAGCGGGCCGACCCGGGTGGCCGCGCCGAGATTGAAGCCTGCCAGCTTGCCGTTGGTCTGGCGGCTGAAGTTGTTGACCGTGCTTTGGTAGAGGGTGTCCACCCGGACAAGCCCCACATAGCTCGCCTTGTCGGAAAAAAACTGGTCGGCAAAAACGTTGTAAGCGACCGCGCCGACGAACTGCCGGCCGAAGAGTTTTCCCGGGAGGGCGATGGCGCCGAAATCAATCTGGTCGAAACTGTTGATGTCGTTGTAATCCAGCCCGGCGGCCGTGCCGAACTGGCGGCTGCGGACGCTGGGGCGGTTGTAGCGGTAAACAATCGAGGTCTGCGGCCGGGATAGTCCGGCCAGCCCGGCCGGGTTGATGCCGATGGCCGAGACATTGCCGGAAACGGCAGAAAACGCCCCGCCCATCCCCCGGGCGGCGGCGCCTCCCGGAGAAAAGTTCAAATCCAATCCCGGAAGTTGATAGGGCAAAAGATCGTAGCCGAGCACATTACTCCGGTAAATACGGGAGCCTTGTGCCCCCGCCAACGACCATGACAAAAACAAAAAAACCGCTACAACTAAGAACCGGTAAGCCTGCCGCATTGTCCACCTCATTGGTTTTTGAATCTCAAGACCTCATCCTAAACTCGGAAATTTAGGGGATATTTTACGGCTGTCAATCCCTTTTTCCACGGGGCGGCGGCCGGAATCGGGATCGCCCCGGTTCAAGAAGGCAGCCCCTTTCCCCGTCTTTACAAAAAATGAAATTATTCGGTTATTCACGCCGGATGGAAAAAAAACGGATTCTGATTCTGGGGGGTGGCTTCGGCGGGCTCACCTTGGCCCAAGAGCTGCAGCCCTTGGCAAAGTCGGGGAAAGCGGACGTTTGGCTGCTGGAGAAAAGCCCCCAATTCCAGATGGGGCTTTCGCTGCAGTGGTTTTTGGCCGGGCGAAGAAAGCGCGAGGAAGGGCTTCGGGCTTATTCCTCCCTTCGCTCCAAACGGATGACTTTTATACCAGAGGAAGCGGTCGCCATTCAAACTGCCGAAAAGCTGGTCCACACCAAGTCCCGGCGGATTGAATACGATTATCTAATCATTGCCCTAGGGTCCGAGCTGGCGCCGGAACTGGTGCCGGGGCTTTCGGAAGCGGGCTATAATCTGTACGATTTTGCTTCGGTTCAGCCGTTCAAATCCGCGCTCCAATCCGTACAGACCGGAACCGTCCTGCTCGCCGTTGCTTCGGTTCCGTTCAAATGCCCTCCCGCGCCGTACGAGTACGCCTTGCTTATCGATGAAATTCTGCGCAAGAAAAAAGTTCACAGAGAGGTTCGCTTGGCGCTTTCCACGCCGGAGCCGCAGCCAATGCCGGTCGCCGGGCTTCAGGTCGGCGAGGCCGTCAAGAAAATGCTTTCTGATAGGGGCGTTGAGTACCTCCCGCTTCACAAGCCAAAGCTGGTGGAGTTCCCCAACCGTAAAATGATCTGCGAAAACGGCGCAGAAATAAATTTCGACCTTCTGGCGGCCGTGCCCCCCCACCGCGCGCCAAAAGTGGTGCGCGAGGCGGGCTTGACCGATGATTCCGGTTTTGTTCCCGCCGAACTGGGAAGTTTCCGGACGGCCGCTCCCGGCGTCTTCGCCATCGGGGATGCCGCCGCCCTGCGGCTCCCCAACGGCAACCCCCATCCCAAAGCCGGGGTCTTCGCCGAAGCCCAGGCGCTCGCCTTGGCTTCCCAACTGACAAGCGAATTAACCGGTCAGCCGGCCGCCCCGTATTCGGGAAGAGGGGCCTGCTTTGTTGATGTTGGAGACGGCCAGGCCTCCCCGGCGGAAGCGGAACTGCTGCATCCGGAAGGGCCCCGTTTTGTGCTGAACTCCCCTTCCCGGGCCGGGCTCTTGGCCAAAAAACGCTTCGAGACGGAACACCTGCAAAGATGGTTTAGCGAGTAACCCCCACCCGCATTTTTGCTTGTATCGCCGGTACGGGAGGTTATATTTTCATTCCGATGACCGGTATGGTTCGAGTTTCCGGGAGCAGAACTCCAGTGTTGAGAGCCGTGATTTTGACCGCGGCCTGCATTTGGCTGGCAGCCCCTTCTTTTGCCCAGCTCAACTTTGCTGAAAAACTGGCCAAAGCCCCCAAGATGATGACAATGGAGGTAAACAAGGCCATTATGGTGACGGTGGAACTGGATTTTGGAAAAAAAATCCCGACGATTGCCGAAGCCCTGCGCCAAATCCAGCGTCTCCACCAGCCCGCCGACGGGCGGGGGAGGACCTTTGCCATAATCGACGCCTACGGCCAGCCCACCCCGGAGGGGAAACTGCACCTTTCGATGCACGTCAGCACCGAAAAACCGGGGACTGGCACTTTGGTTTTCAATCGCACGGGAGAGGTTTTGTGGCAAAGTAAAATCGTCCCGGCCAAAAACCCCGATGCGCAGGCGTTCACCGGCAAAAATCTGACTATCCACATCGACAACGGCAAGGGGGAGACTTTTCAGGTGGACGGCTCCGGCAATCCGGCTTCGGTGCTGGAAGCCAAGTTGAAGGGGACCGGGCAGCTGGTGAAAACCTTCTGGCCGGAGGGGGCCGAACGGGAGGTGACCTTTATTTACAGCGCCTGCGGCTGCCCGGTCAAGGTGGTGGCAAAGCGGGTTGGCAGCCGCACCCTTCGTACGAAAGACCAGCCCGTTATCTTTCCCGACGACCCGGCGGCTGTTGCGACGATACAAAAATTGATGCGCTGGTGACTTTAGAGCCGGCCAATTGGTTTTTTTTACCAATCTCCAATCTCTAATCTCCAATTTCCGTCTTTCATACCCCCGGGCCGATTCGAACGGCCGACCAACGGTTTAGGAAACTTTAATAACGGTGCCGGGCCCTTCCTCACTGACTTGTTGGATCACAATGAAGTACAGCAAAACTCGATGGGGCGCATAAAGATCAGCACCGTTTTCATCCGTCCATTTTTTCCTATATCGGGCGATGCCTTGCGATCCATTAGTCCCCTTGAATCGCGGCAAAGGTCGTAGCAGTCAATCGGGCTGACAAATCAAAGCCATAACGAGGATATTTGGGAATTCGCCCCAAGCCAGGTTTAATACGGTCATTCCCGGAAACGAAGCTGTGGTGGTTTGGAAACGGACTCCAGTCGCCGAAGACGGAGTGGAAACGGCGGTTCAAGCGGAACAGCTAGATCATTGCCTCATATAGATTAACGAAAATATCGGTAAAATATATCGATTTTATCGATATTTTACTTGACAGGCGCAACCGAAACGCCTATATTGACGGTCAATTGGAAATTATTCCAATCCACAGGAGGTTCTCTATGAGACCCACAAAACGTATTTTGCGAGGAGCCGTGCTATTGGCCTGCTTGCTCGCGTTACCCCTTTCCGCCAACGCCGACCGGCGGTATGCCAAACGGCTTAAAAAAGATGCCGTTCCCTGCGTCGTGCATACGGATTACCAGAGCGCCTACCCGGGGGCCAAAGTCAAGGGCTACTCCCTGGTTGACATTGACGGCAGGACCTACTACCAGATGGAAAGCCGCGACGGCCGAACCCCGCGCTACATCATATATCGCGAGGACGGCAGTGTTTTTGAGACTCGCGAGGTGGTGAAGGTAAAAAGCATGCCGGAGAACGTTTGGCATGCGGTCAGCCGGGATTATCCCCGAAACACGATGAACTGGGGGGAACGGGTCACCCGCGGATCGGTTGTGCGATACAACGTCATCGTCAGAGATGGGAGCAAAAGAACAAATGTGTGGCTCGATAATACCGGCAATTTACTGACCGGAGTGGGGAATTGGTTCTAAAACCGTTGCCCACGCGGCGCCACGGGCAGGACTGTACGTTATGATTTTGAAGGGGAAGCGGCACCACACCAAGACGGTAAAACCGGGCTGCAAAACCAGCCCGGTTTTACCGAATTTTCCGCTCGGAGCAATCCGACCGGGGGATGCCGCGTTTGACTGCCGAATGAAAAAAGGCATAAAAGTCTAAAGAAAGGAGATCGTCATGTTGGGCTGGGCCATTTTGTTTCTCATTGTCGCTCTCGTAGCGGCGGTTCTCGGTTTCGGGTTTGTTGCCGGAACGGCCGCCTTGTTCGCCAAGGTTCTATTCGTGGTTTTTCTAATCCTGTTTGTCGTATCGCTCGTTCGCGGACGGAGCGGGCGAAGCGCTTTGTAACCGGGAGATCCCTTAAAGAAATTAATCCCGGACCGGTTCCGGCCGGTCATTAAAACGGAGCGAAAGGCGACCGCGCGAGGTTTTTTCCTCAAAAGAAAAAACCCCTTTGAAGCCATGTTACCCTGGGAATAGGGAGTCCGATAACCGGACTCCCTATTCCCAGGAAATAAAACAATGAAATCCGGGAAGAGCCGGGCTGGAAAAACCCAAAGGAGGAAAAAATGTTTCCGCTATTACTCGCAGGCGCAGGGGGGCTTGCCTTGGTTTGCTATCTGATCTTCGGGACGAGCGTGCGATTGCGCTTTCCTTTCTTGAAACTGCCGCTTTTGGGGCTTGTTTCTATTTCGCTTTTTCTGTCCTGCGTGGCCACCGGCCCGGCGGGCAATAAGAGTTTTATTTTCATCGACTCGGGCACGGAAATAGCGATGGGAAAGCAGGCCGAAAAACAGGTTTTGGCCAAGACGAAAACCCTGGCCGACACCGACTGGCAGAACTACGTTAATAAGGTGGGCCAGTCGGTGGCCCAATTTTCCCAACGGAAGGATTTGACCTACACGTTTACGGTTTTGAACGAAAAAGAGGTCAATGCCTTCGCCCTCCCGGGCGGCCCTTTGTACATCTACACCGGCCTATTAAAGCTGATGGATGACGAAGCGGAACTGGCTGCCGTTTTGGGGCACGAAATCGGGCACGTGGATGGCCGCCACGCCGTGCGCCAGATGCAGCCGGCAGTCGGTCTTACCGCCATCGAGGCCTTGGCCTTCGGCGACAAAAGCCCGGCCGCCCAGCAGGCCTTGAATATGGTTTTGGCCATTGCTTTGACCGGCTACGGCCGCGGCCAGGAGCTGGAAGCCGACCAATTCGGGCTTTTCTATGCGCATAAGGCCGGCTACGATCCCAAAGGGGCTGTGCGGGTGTTCAAGAAACTGGCCGGCCTGGCCGGCGCGGAAACGGGGAATCGCTCCTTTTTTGAAAACTTGTCGGCCACCCATCCGGAAACAAAGGAGCGCATCGCCAAGTTGGAAGTGGAAATCAAAAAACTTGCCCCGGGTGGAAGAACCAGCCGGGAAACCTTCCAACGAATGAAAAAAAGACTTCCCTAACCTGAAAGGACTATTTATGAAACCCTTGTTTCTTGTCGGTGCCATTCTAATTTTGCTGGGGGCCGCGACGCTTGTTTATGGCGGGGTAACCTATTACACGCAAAAGGACGTGGTCAACTTTGGCGGGGTCAAAATCCAGACCGAACAGAAAAAACAGGTTCCCCTGTCGCCAGTTTTTGGCGGGGTTGCCGTGTTGGTCGGCGTCGTCTTGATGGTTGCCGGGCGGCGGGGGTCGTCCCGCGCGGTGACAATATAAGCGATGCCGTTTAGTTCCAATAGGACCGTTATCCGGCAGGGAAATACTCGGTTGGATGGCGGTTCACCAACCATCATAAAAACGCTTTAAGGAAAGGAGTCGTTATGTTGAAATGGGCCATTTTGTTTCTCATTGTCGCACTGGTCGCGGCGGTTCTGGGCTTTGGGGGCATTGCCGGAACGTCCGCCTGGCTCGCCAAGGTTTTATTCGTGGTTTTTATTATCCTGTTCATCGTCTCCCTCGTTCGGGGAAGGAGCATGAGGCTGTGACCGGGAACCTCGGTTGGGGGCATTAGAAAGGCTGAGCCCGCGCAACCGGCCTTGAAAAGGCGGCCAAGCGCGGCCGGCAGAAATTATTGAACGTCCGTTTCACCAAACTAAAAAACCCCGCTTCCATAGTGGAAGCGGGGTTTTTGTTTTCTTATCCGTTACTTGCTGGCAATTCCTCCGCTCAAATCCTTGTTCGGGACAATGAGGGTCAGGGGCTGCTGCAATTGGAAGGTCAAAGTCATTCCCGCCGGATAAATCAGGTTTTGCCTTCCGGTGGCCGCCGAGGCTCCGGTGCCGGCCGCCGCACCCGCCACTCCGCCGATAACGGCGCCTTTTTCATCGCCGATAATCCCGCCGATGATGGCGCCGGCGGCCGCCCCGCCGCCAATCATCGCGACTTCACGCGCAGTGTGGGAGCGACCCTTACGGTAGATGGTGTAGGTGTCTACGCTGTAGCTTTTGCCGCTGGGCAGCCGGAAGTCGGTGATGACAAAACCGATTTCGGGCGAGGTTTTCAACGTTCCGCCTTTAACCAGCTGGGTGATGATGCCGGTAAAAAGGGAGCCGTTTGGAATCAGGGTTCGGCCGTCCAAATTCAAAGGCCCGTTCAAGGTGCCGGTGAAAAAGTCCCCTTCCTGATTCTTGTTGGTCTGCAGGGTGTCATTCAGGGTGATGTAGAGCGGCGTGCCGATCGGAATCGTCACCCGCACGTACTTCGGCGCGGCCGCGGCCTTCTTGGCGGCCTCCGCCTTCTTCATTTCGACCGCTGCCAGCGAGTCGGAAGTTTGATCGTCGGCCAGGCTGTCGCCCTGGCTGCAGCCGGCCAACAAAAATAACCCCAGCGCCAGCCCGGCAAGGACTGTAAAAACTTTCATACTACCTCCTTATGTTGTTCAAACGGAGAATTCGTTACTTTTAAACGAAGGAACCGTTTGGAGGGGCTTCTGCCCGACTTTGGTAATATACCTTATTAACGAATCCGCGTCAAGCTAAATCTTCGTCCTTGTCTTGGTAACGATGGGACCGCGGAGGCCCTTACCAAAAACCAAAATCCGGTTGGTCGGATCTAATAGCGAGGACGGAGGCCTGCTTTTTGGTTTAAAAATTCAAAGAGGTCGAATTTATTTTCAATGCGTGGGCTTTGCGGATGTATTTGCTGTACTAAGGTGGGGTCTGAACGGGATTGAATAAACGCTGTTTTCCCGACGGTCCAAACGGCCGCCGCGGCTCGCCCGCAAACGCCGCTATTCGAAAGCTTCGCCTATCCGGCCTATTTTAATCGGGTATGATTGGTAGCATTCACAAAAAGCTTGCGGAATTTTCCCCGATCACTCCGGGCGCCGGACTGGGAGCTTCCATCCAGCTCGGCCTGGGGGATGCAGAAACAGGGTCATATGAATCGGCTCCCGTCCAAACTGTTCGGCCATTCTTTGGCGCAGCTCCAGCATCGTGTTGCAGGTTTTGGCCATCCCCACCAGCATCCAGATATGTTCGGTTAATTCCCTCAACCCATACTGGCTGCGCAGCCATTGATGGGGGCTTGATCCATTCCGCGGGCGGGGGTCGTTGTGTTTCAGCCAGTCCACCACATCCTTTTCCAGATATCCATATACCAGCTCCACCACCAGTTGTTCCCAGTAGGGGGGGCGGGAATCGGAAGCCCCATTCCATTTGGTCAAACGCCCAAAGGTTTCCCACATCTCGTTCGGGAAGGTTTTTTCCCATTTTTGCAGGCCATCCTTGGTGTAAGCCATCGTCTTCAGACGCAGGGCATCCTGGATGCGGTCATATTGGTAGCCGGTGGCTTCGCCGATTAGGGCCATCAACCCCACCTCGGCCACGACGGCCAGAAATTTGGCCGCCTGGCGGGCGGCGGCCAGCTCCTTGGGGGTGGAAAGCTCCCCCTCTTCGCGGGCGTGAATATAAGCCCGGCAAATCCCCAGAAAAGCTTCCGCCAGAATCCCCTGGATTTTTTTATTTTTCGCCTCGGGGAGAGTCAACGCAATCGGGTCCGCCGAGTGTCCAGGGGGCAGGTGGGGTTTCAGCGCTTTGGCCTCCAAGAGGCTTTCCATTGGGCCCGATCCTTTGGTTTCTCCTTTTTCATCCGTTAATACGGCGGCGGCCCCCGTCCGGCCCAGGACGCGCCGGCCGTCCACCAGCACGTAACAGGGAATTTCCCAATGTCCTATTATCAACGTGCCCCACCAGCGGGATTCCGAAAGGGAAGGTCTTTTACCTTTAGCCGGCGCGGTTTGCTCCTGCGAAATAAAGTCACCAAAATACAAATCCACCCCGTTGTCCTCGGCCAGCCGCAAAAGTTCCGGCTGCCATTTGGCCGGTATCCGGCCCACTTTGGCCCAATGCTGTACCGTGCTCTGGCGCTTCCCCAGCAAAGCCGCCAGGGCCGACTGCCCGCCGAATTTTTGAATTACGTTCTTAGCCGCGTTCATTTTGTACCATCCTTATCCGGGCACCCACATCTATAATGTATCAATAAAGTCGTTATTGTCAAGAACAAAATGATATAAGACGCAAATTTACCTATTTTTTCGGTATTCATACATTTAATCATAACGAAAAAACTTGTAAATACCACTTGACAATTTGTTAGGGTGGGGGTAAATTGGGTCTGCTCATATGAGGACCCCTATAAAACAGTTCCAACAAACAAAAGGAGGAGGAATGAAAAAGTCGTTACTTCGTAACGCTTTTTATGCTTTGGCCCTGTCGTTTCTGGTTTTCGGAACGGCGGGCTGGCTGGGAGGATGCTCGGACAACAGCGTCCAGCCGGAATCCGTGGCCCCCAGCCAACCGACCAACCTGACGGTGGTGCAGGTGGATTCCAACACCGCACAGCTTGCCTGGAGCGCCTCGGCCGATAACGTGGTGGTGGCCGGGTATAACGTCTACCGGGGAGATACGCTTCCCCCACCGCCGGTGCTGATCGGCACCACGCCGGTGAACAGTTTCCGGGACACCACGCTGGTCAGCGGCTCCACCTACACCTGGACCGTGGAGGCCTTTGACTGCTCGGGCAACCTTAGCGCCCGCTCGGACCCGGCCGATACCGGCACCATCGGGCCGCCTCCCAGCGACACCGCCATTCTTCGCTCCGCCGCCGCTTTTGCGATTTTCGCCGCCGCCGGGATTACCAACACCGGCCCCAGCACGGTGAACGGCGATATGGGGATGACTCCGGGCACGTCGGTGGTTGGATTTCCTCCCGGAACCTTAAACGGAACCCTGCATGTCAACGATGCAGTGGCGACCCAGGCGAAGCTGGATTGGCAAAATGCCTATAACGACCTGGTCGGACGGGCCTGCGACGTCGTCTCTCCCAGCTTGAACGGCACCCTGACCCCGCAGGTCTATTGCTTCCCCAGCACGGCCGGGGTTGGCACGCTGACTTTGAGCGGCGCGGGGGTTTATGTTTTCCAGATTGGCAGCGCGCTTAGCTCGGCTTCCAACGCCAGCGTGACTTTGACCAACGGCGCCACGGCGGACAAGGTTTTCTGGGTGGTGGGCAGCTCGGCGACCTTGGGAACGAACACCGTCTTCCAGGGGACCATCATCGCCCAGGCCTCCATCACGCTGAATACCGGCGCGGACATTACCAACGGCCGGGCGGCGGCGCTCACCGGCGCGATTACCCTGGACAACAGCACCGTTACCAAACCGTGAGGATGGCAGATATGGAAAAGAGGCCGTTTATGAAAACCGGAAAGAGGAGGGTCAAATGAAGAGATTCTACTACTTGTTTAGCATCGCGATGGTATTGTTGCTGTTGATTTTACCCGCCAAGACACTGCAAGGGGCGGATATGGAGGGGAAATGGGGATTGGGTCTGCACGGCGGCGGCTACAAGCTCGGCTTGACCGACCATTCCGACATCTGGACGGTGGGCTGGCTGGCCAACGCCACCTTGAAATACGGGTTGAGCCGCCACGTTTCGATCGGGGCGGAAGGAAACTGGATGCAGACCTACCTGGCGGATTTGAGCGAGGGGACGCGCGCGCAGGACGGGGCCAACTTCACCTTCGACAATGTGCCCAACGGCCCCCGCCAGCGGGCCTTCGTCGCCGGACTTTTGGCCGAATATCATTTTATGCCGGATAAAAGCTGGTCGCCGTTTGTTTCCGTCGGCTCCGGGATGTACATCTGGCGATGGGCCGACCGAAACTGGAAAACGTTGACCTCGGCCGACCCCTCGTTGGTCGGCACCGGCACCCCGACCAGGGACTTGGACACCTGCTGCTACTACCTGCGGGACCAGGAACTGTACGCCATGGCCGGCCTGGGGCTCGAGTTTTTCCCCTCCCAGTCCCTCTCGTTTGAAGTGGGAAGCAAATTCCGTTATCTGACCCATCTTTTCACCAACTTCCGGGAGGAACGGGATATCGTCGGCTCCGATCCGGGCCAGCTCGACCTGCCCAAACTCATCACCGAAGTGTATGCCGGGTTGACGCTTTATTTGGGCGGGACTAAAAGCGCACCGGAACCGTTGGCCTGCGAAGCATCGGGAAACCCGATGAGCGGAGAGCCTTCCCTGGCGGTGCAGTTTAACGGTTCGGCCACCGGAGGGAACCCCCCCTACACCTACAGTTGGGATTTTGGGGAGGGGGGCACCAGCAGCGACCCCCGCCCCAGGTATACCTACCAGAAAACGGGGAACTACACGGCCCGGCTGACGGTCACCGATTCCAAGGGGAATCGCTGCACGGAAAGCGTTTCTTCCATAACGGTCGGCTGCCCCCCCATGACCTGCACGGCTTCGGCCAATCCCACCAGCGGGACCTCCCCTTTAAGGGTGCAGTTTAACGCTTCGGTTGACGGAGGGTGCTCCCCCTACACCTACAGTTGGGATATTGGGGAGGGGGGCTCCGAAAGCGGGCCGAATCCCAGCCATCTCATCGAGTATGCCGGGAACTATACGGCAAAGTTGACGGTCACAGATTCCAAGGGGAACCGCTGTCAGGCAAATGTTTCCTTTGCGACCACCGCCGCCGAGTTCATCCCGGCTCCGGACAAGCCCTTGATTTTGAGGGGTGTGAACTTTCAAAGCGACAAGGCCATCCTCCTCGAAAAATCCAAGGATATACTCGACCGGGTTGCCGCCAGCTTGATTGAACACCCGGATGTGAGAGTGGAAGTGGCCGGGCATTGCGACGCCACCAACACCGACGAGCACAATCTCAAACTCTCGGACGCGCGGGCCAAGGCGGTGCGGGATTATCTGATAGGCAAAGGAGTGGCGGCCGACCGGCTGGAGGCCAAAGGGTACGGAGAATCCCAGCCGATAGCGACGAACAATACTGCCGCCGGCCGGGCTGAAAACCGGAGAGTGGAATTGAAGAGAATTCAGTAGTACCCGCCAACAAGAAGGAGCGCCCCTTTTCCTCTCCCCCTCCTCGGGCGCCCTTCTTGTTGTAGTTTTTTAACTGGTAGGCAACCCGCCGCGCCGCGGGCGGCTTTTATTGAAAGGGAAATTTCCGGACTCGCTTTTGGTGTCCTTCAGAAATTTAAAAACATAAACCAACAACTAAAGAAAGGAAGATAACGATGCAAAAACCGTTGTGGAAACCGGCCCGGGTGCAGGGATACCTAGCGGCAGTTTTGTTCTCGTCCCTGGCCCTGTTCTGGGTGAGTTGTTCCAAAAATAACCAAATGGCAACCAACCCCTCGACCGATCTCACTTTGTCGCGGCCGGTGGTCGTCGGTACAGCAGGTCCTGGCCTTCCATCACTCGGTTCGGCGTCAAGCTTTGCCGTTTTGGGTGCCACTACTGTCACTAATACGGGCCCGAGCGTCCTTAATGGAGATGCCGGGGTCAGCCCCGGAACCGCCATGACCGGGTTTTTAGAAGCGCCCGGCCCCGTCACCTTCCTTTCGGGAGGGATACACGCCGGGGATGCAGTCGCGGCTCAGGCTCATAGCGATGCCGATCTGGCCTACGACGCGCTGGTAGCTTTGCCGTGCCCCCCTGCCAACAACTTGACTGGAAAGGTCCTGGGCACGGATCCCGGGGCAATCACGCTCGCACCGGGCGTCTACTGTTTTAATACGTCCGCTCAATTGACGGGAACGCTCAATCTGGTCGGTAGCGGCCCATGGGTTTTCCAGATAGGGACCACGCTCACGACCTCCTCCAACTCGTCGGTTCTCGTGAATGGCCAGCCTGATTGCGGCGGGTTGAATGTGTTTTGGCAGGTCGGCAGCTCCGCTACACTCGGAACAGGCACACGCTTCGTCGGGAACATTCTCGCGGACATCAGCATCACCCTGACTACCGGCGTAAACCTGTCCGGCAGAGCTTTGGCGCTTACGGCCGCCGTGACCATGGACACCGACACGATTTCCGCCGACTGCGGGCGGGGACAGCGAGGCAAGTGCAAACTCAAGGTGACCGGCGGCGGCAAAATCCCAGTGGATGGGGGCTTTGCCAACTTTGGTTTCGTCGTGCAGCAGGAAAAGAATGGCCCAGTAAAGGGTCAGTTGCAATACAAAAACCACGCCAACGGCGCAAAGGTGCACATCCCTGAGTTCACTTCACTCCTGATCGTCGGCCAAACCGCCACGTTCACCGGCACCGGCACCGTCAACGGTCAGCCCGGCAGTTTCACCGTCACCGTGACGGATGCGGGGGAGCCCGGCCTAAACGACTGGTTCTCCATTTCCGTCTCGGGCGGCCCGACCCAAGAGGGTAATCTCCGCAGCGGAAACATTCAAATCCACAAAAACAAGTGCGGCGAAGGAGACGATGACGACAAGCACCACGGTGATGACGACGATGATGATGATGAATAGTGATGATGAAAAGTAGAGCCCGACAGAAGCGCCAGGCGTAGTACCCGCAGCAACAAGCAGGGGCGTCCTTACGCCCCCTCCTCGGTCGCCCCTCTTGTTGCACTTTAAAACCTGGGCGGTTTCCCGCTCCACTGTACCGTGGGCACAGCGCCTGTAAACGGTAGGCATTTAAAACGCTCGGAAGCGAAACGGAGGAAAATGTTTGCAACACGCAAGACCATATGGACCGGGACGGTCCTAACCTTTTTTGACGATCGGTGGGCCCTGAAGCTAAGCAAAGCCCCGCTCACCCCTACCCGCGCAATATGAGTGCTCGCATCCGTTCAGTTCGCGGTAAAACCGATTTCTCAAACACGCCGTCAGCCGGACGCCAACAGCGACAAAAACGAAAAACAGAAAGGAATGGAAAATGAAAAACCAAACGAATACGAACCTCGTCATCCGTTCCAGCCTCGTACTGGTCTTGGCCCTGGCCATCTGGTCTCCCGTCCAATCGCAATCTGCCAAGCCTGCGGAGGGGATGATGGAGGGCAAAATGATGGAACGCTGCCAGGCAATGATGGAAAAGAAAGATAAAATGATGGCAGAAATGAAGGCGCAGGACGCCGACCTCACCGCGCAGGTTGCAAGAATGAACCGCGCGCCGGAGAACAAAAAGCTGGGCCTGTTAGCCGCCGTCGTCACCCACATGGTGGAGCATCGGACTGCCATGAATGCAAAAATGGAAAAAATGCAGGAGGAGATGATGAAGCATATGATGCAGCACATGCAGATGGGCCAGGAATCCATGTCGCATTGTCCGATGATGAAGGGCATGAAGGATATGGACGACAAATCGGCGGACGCCCATAAGGAACATCAAGAGAAGAAGAAATGATTTATGATTGCTGGGCGCCGCGATGCCCCATGACGAACGGTTGCTGCGGTTTTGCGGTGGCTACTTCAAATGACACGGCTGGCTTTGCTCACGGTCTGAATTGTCCAGCGGTGGGCTGAGCGCAACGCAACGAAAGGCTCTTTGCGATGAACCACACGGACGGATGGATGGGTGGATGGGCGGGCGGAGGAATGTGGATTTGGACGGTGATCGGCGTACTGGTGATGGTTCTGCTGGTCGTCGTGATTAACAAGCTGTCCAAGAAATAGAAGTGCTTGCCCGACCAAATCATACGAGTCGGACGCTGTAAGCAGGCAAATCGAGATTTGATCTGACATGACGGTGTTGTGGGTAAACTGATTATCATCGAAAGAATGTAAGATGACGATTGAGCGGGCGATTATTAGGAACAAACTGCGGGTATCGGAGTTGGCACGACGGTTTAAAAATGTCGTCAACATGGGAGCGTTGTATCTCGAGTTCGATCAGAAAGAACAGATCCCGCTATCACCGATCGCCGGTGCAATGGCGGCAGCAGCCGGCTATGATGGAATAGGAAGTCCGGGTTTTACTTTCTGGCCCCTTCAAACATTAAGAGGGATGTTAGCAAATGTCCAAAGTTCCTGGCCCAACCTATGAGTCGTCCCGCCTTGCTCTGAGCGGACGGCTCCCGGAAGTGGTGTCGGCGTTGACCCTCTGGCTGGCGGCTTCGGCGGTCTTCGGTGCGGTTCCCCGGTTAATCAACTTTCAGGGGATTTTGAGGGACGGCTCGGGAAATCCGGTAGCCGGCGGTTCTTATTCCGTTACGTTCAAAATTTACGACGACCCGGCGGCCGGGAATTTGCTTTGGTCTGAAAAGCAATCAGTAACCACGGACAGCGGACCTTTCGCGGTTCTTCTGGGGGCTATAAATCCGGTTCCGGATTCGGTGTTCACGGACACCCTGCGGTGGCTGGGGATTACCGCATCCCCGGATGCCAACGAGATGAGCCCCCGGCAGCAACTGGTATTGACCGGGGACATCTACCGGGTACGCCCAGCGGAGGGCGGAGGGATTACCGGGGATTCGTCCGTTTCGGGAAAAGTTGAGGTCAAGGCAACTTCCCCCTCCAAGAAATCCGAAGTGGTGGAAAGATCGGATATCAGCGATACTTTGTTGAACAACCAATTTGGTTATCTGCGGGATGACGACCCCGACTATGTCAAGAAATTACCCCGGTGGCAAATTGCCACTAAAGTTGCCGGGTCTAATTTTTTTACCTGGGCTGTGGACCGGTATTACTTTAATTATCCTTTTTCGAGGATAGGATTCAACTCCTGGGAGCAAAATTTAAAAACGGGCTGGGAATGGGATGTCGACCGCTTTGGCTTGAATTATTTTTTTCATCCCTATCAGGGAAACGGCTATTTCAATTCCGCCCGTTCGAACGGGTATAGCTTTTTCGAATCCGTCCCTTTTGCAATCGGCGGCAGCTTGATGTGGGAGTATTTCGCGGAAAACACGCTACCGGCGTATAACGATATAATCAATACACCGGTTACAGGCGCATTTTTGGGTGAAATATTGTACCGATTAAGCTCCAACGTTCTGGATGACCGAACCACCGGGATGGAACGTGTGCTGCGGGAAGTTGCGGCCGCCTTTCTCAATCCCTCAAGGGCTTCCGACCGGCTTACCCAGGGAAAGCTCAAACGGGCAACTCCGACAGAGGTCTATCAGAAAGAACCGCTTAATATCACGTTGTCCACCGGGTGGCATTGGGTAAATGACGGAACAAGATTTGGGACCGGCTCCAAAAGCATCACCGCCAACGTGGATCTCAATTACGGGAGTCCGTTTGAAAAAAGGTTCCGGAAACCTTTTGATTTCTTCAAGCTGCGGGTGGATTTAAGCAGCGGAGTGGGAAGAAAAGTGCTGAACAGCATAAATGGATATGGAATTTTATTTGGCAAAAATGTGCAAACCGGAGGCCTGGAAATGCTGGCCGGGTTGTTCCAGCATTACAACTTCTGGGATAATAAAACGTTCGAATTAGCCACCATTGCCTTCGGGGGTGGAATAATTTCCAAATGGCCTGTATTCCGAAATTCCACTCTTTATTCCAATATCCACATCGGAATCGTGCCTTTCGGCGGAAACAGCAACCGATTTGGGCCCGATACCTCCCAGTTCAGGGATTACAATTATGGCGGCGGATTGGAAGCCGAGCTTGAAAACACGTTTAATCTGGGGAACCGGGCCAGCGCCACGTTCATCGGTTATTATTACTGGATTCATACCTATGAGGGGTTCGCCGGGGACCATTACATGGCGATAATTAAACCCCGGGTGGTATTCCGATTTTACAACAATCTTAACATTGGATTTGAACATTTGGTGTACTACAGCGATAGGTACCCGCGCGATTTTCCCGACATTCATTTGGTACGAACCGAACAGCGAATTTATCTGTTGCTTAATTTGGGAGATTCCCAGCACGGAAAATGAACAAAAGAAAACTGATAGTCAGAAGCGTACTGGGGTTCGTCTTGGCGCTTTTCTCTTTACTTTTGGTCATAATCCTAATCTGGAAAAGTTGGCAAAAGGACCTCCCCTCCCCTTTCGAATTGGCCAATATCGAGCCTTGGCTGGGAAGCCGCATCTTTTCCGCCGATGGCCAGCCGCTGAAAGATTTTTATATTGAGCGGCGGACTTTGGTTCCGCTGAAGGAAATCCCTCCCCATATGGTGGACGCGCTTTTGTCCACCGAGGACAAGCGCTTTTACAACCACTGGGGCGTAGATCTAATCCGGGTGCCAAAGGCCCTGTTGGTCAATCTGCGGGAAGGCCGATGGGCGCAGGGATTTTCGACTTTGACCCAGCAGCTGGCCCGTAATCTCTTTCTGACCAGAAAAAAAAGCCTGGCGCGCAAATTCAAGGAAATATTAACCGCCATTAGAATCGAGCGCAGCTACTCCAAGGATGAAATTTTGGAGATGTATTTGAACCAGTTCTATTTCGGCCGGGGGGCCTACGGCATTCAGGCCGCCGCCCAGACCTACTTCGGAAAACCCCCGCTCGAATTAAAAATCGAGGAGTGCGCCCTTTTGGTCGGGCTGTTGCGGGCGCCGGGGCGCTACCATCCCCTCCGCAAGCCGGAGACGGCCGTCCGACGCCGCAACTTAGTGCTTCAAAATATGGTCAAAAACGGCAAGCTTTCAAAACACGTGGCTGACAGCCTAATAAAACTCCCGTTGAAACTGGCGGCCGGCTACGATGAGACCGGTTTGGCTCCCTACTTCACCGAAATGGTTCGCCGGAATCTGGAGGCCCTCTACGGCCCGGAAGCGCTCTACAAGAATGGATATTCCGTCTACACCACGCTGAATGCCCGTCTGCAAAAGGTGGCCCAGGAGGCGGTCTTCTCCACCATCGACTCGCTGCAAAAAAGAATGGAGCGGACCCGCTCGCCGAAGGACCCGGCCTATACGATGCTAGTGCCGGAAACCACTCGAGTTGGGGGTAAGCTGAAAATCGGAAAAAAGCGGGTTTATAAGAAACTGCAGGCCGCCTTTGTGGCCTTGGACAACTCCAACAATAATATCCTGGTGCTGGTCGGCGGGCGGGATTTTGACCAGACCAAGTTCAACCGGGTGACCCAGGCTTTCCGCCAGCCCGGTTCGGCCTTCAAGCCCTTCGTTTACACGGCCGCCATAGAAGCCGGATATATGCCGACCGATACGGTGGAGGACGCTCCGATTGTGACCGACCTCCCCGGCGCCAGCGAGTGGCGCCCGCAAAACATCGACCACAAATTTTGGGGGGCTGTCACCCTCCGCCGCGGGCTGGCCATGTCGCGCAATCTGGTTGCGATTCGGCTGATGCAAATGGTCGGTGCCGATAAAACGGTGGAATGCGCGCACAGAATGGGCATCACCTCCCCTTTAAAACCGTTTCCCTCGCTGGCCATCGGCACCAGCGACGTCAACCTGTTGGAAATGGTTTCGGCTTTTTCTGTTTTCCCCAACAAGGGAATAAAATTTGAGTCCCCTCCGCGTTACCTATTGCGCACGGAAAACAAAAGCGGCATCCTCCTGGAGCGGTACGATACCACTTCCCGCAAGGAAGTGCTGGACGCTCAAACCGCCTACCTTATGGTCAATTTGATGTCTTCGGTGATTAACAGCGGCACGGCCGCCTCCTGCCGGCGGGCCGGTTTCAAACGTCCCGCCGCCGGAAAAACCGGCACCACCAACGAATTTTCCGACAACTGGTTTATCGGCTACACGCCCCAAATTACCGCCGGCGCCTGGGTGGGGTTTGACGACAAGACCTCCATCGGCGAGAACCAGACCGGCGCTTCCAACGCTCTGCCGATTTGGACCAAGTTTATGCTCGCCGCCGCACAGTCTTATCCGAATAAGGATTTCGAGGTTCCGGACGGCATTTTGTTCCAGGACGTTGACCCGGAAACGGGGGAGCTGGCTGGCGACGGCTGCCCGGAAAGGGTTCAGGAGGTTTTTACCGAAAAATCCGCGCCGACCGAGCGCTGCCGCAAGCATCGATAGACTCATACCGCCGGGAATAACTCCCAAATTCTTGCTGCAGGGAAACGGACTGCGTTTCGTTTCAATCGAAGCCCGAACCGATCCCGATTGAATCCAGAACTGGAATGCTTTCAAACGTCACGGAGTCCGGCGATCGCTTCTAAATTAGGACCACGTCTCCCGGCCAGGTTTCTACATATTACTTCTTAGATGAAGGCTTTTTTGTTTCTTACGGCCTTCGCATCTTGGGCAGCGGTTTTTGACACCGCTGCTCATTGATTCGAAAATTCTAAGTCCAGCCTGTTTATATTGCCAAGCTGAAATGTTTCAGCTTGTTACATCAAATTTCGAGAATACTTCAGATCGCCACTTTTCGCGGCGGAAGTGGCTCATAAATACCGTGAACCGTAGCAGATGTCGTAGCAAAAGTCGTAGCAGCGCAAAATTCGGAGATCAAATTGGGGAAACAAAATCAGATGAAACCGCTTGACACTCAAGTGATTCCAAAAAATACCCCCGGGCCGATTCGAACGGCCGACCAACGGTTTAGGAAACCTAAACAACGATGCCGAGCCCTTCCCCGCTGACTTATTGAATCACAACGGAATACGGCGAAAGTTGCTGCGGCACAAAAAGTTTGGCACCTTTTGCAACTGTCCATCCTTTGCTACAGTGTATGATACATTGCGATGCCGTACGTTCCATTAGACACCTTGAGTCGTAGCAAATGTCGTAGCTGTCGTTCCAACTATTGTAAGCTAAAAGCCCCCACCGTTTGGTGGGGGCTTTTTGGCTCAATTAGGTTACTTGAGAGATGTCGAATCAGCTTTTATAGTGATGGGTGCAGTGTAAAAAACCTCCAATTCGGCTACCCCGCCGGCAGGAAGGTTGGTAGGCTTCAATGCCGCCTCCGTTTCCGCCGGATAGACCAGCAGGCCGAGATTCGACAGTTCTCCCGATTGCCAAGCTTTTACGACCTGGGTCATTTCTACTTTACCCGCTCCGCTCTTAAGCGAAACCCGACCAAAGTTGACGTGGTAGGGGGAGGCTGCCGAATCTGATACTGTTGACAGCTTAGATCCTGAACTCCACGGCTCCAGCATCGGGCGAACCAGTAGGCCAAATGTTTGCTCGGTCGTGTCGGTCTCCACCTTGAAGCGCAGGTAGGCCAAATCTATCCGAGCTTTTTGCAACTCTTCCGGCAGGTCGAATTTGAAAAGCAGACCGGGCTGGTCACTGCTTCCGACTTTATCGGCGGAAGCTGAAACCGTAGTCGTTACCGTGATACTTTCTGCCAAAATACTTGAGCAAAATGCCATTCCGAGTGCAAATATAAAAATCAGCTTTTTCATCTTTCCCCTCCTACTTTAAAAAGACCATCCGTTTAACTTCTCTGAAGCTGGCCGTCTCAATCTTGTAAAAATAGAGTCCACTTGAAACCGAAAGTCCATGCCCATCCCGGCCATCCCAGACTACCTGGTGCACTCCCGCTGGCTTTTCCGCATCCACCAAGGTTTTCACCTTTTGCCCAAGAATGTTGTAAATGTCTAATCGGACTTTCTCCGCCACGGGCAAAGCAAAGCTGATGGTTGTAGTCGGGTTAAAAGGATTGGGATAATTCTGATTTAGAGAAAATTGGCTCGGCAAAGTAGTTTTATCTGCAATTTCTTCACCTGTAGCCAGCTTGGCCGGAGCGCTTGAAAGATAAGGGACGAAAGCAACCTTTCCCGTGAACAGGCTGCTTGTTGGATTCGACGTTCCCCAATAGTTGTAGCGGGCCGGCACCGAATCCGAGGTGACATCGTTTTGAACGGCCTTCGATTTGCCCGCCTTGGTAATGGAGTTCTTCCCCGAATCGGATGCTGTTCCCAAATCAAGCAGCGGCGTTGCGGTTACCTTAATCAGCGGAATCGTGCTGCTATAGCCGGAGTACTTTACCGTAGAATGTCGTACCGTCGCTACATCCGCTCCCGAACCCAGGATGGCAATATTTTGTGGAGCCGGGTCGGGTATCGGTGTGGTTGCGCGGGTCTTAATGTAGGAGTCCTGAATCTTCAACCGGTTGTTGGCAATCAGTGCTGCTTGGTTGAACTCGCCGCTGTCGATGCAGCTGGCCACAGTCAGGAACCCGGTCTGCCCGGACTGATAGCCATCCACCTGCAGGCCAACCTCGCCGAAGTAACCCGAGGAATTGAGAACGGTATTGTTGGAAAGCAGACCGTAGGAGCGGTAGGCGTTGATGGAATACGTGTTGTTTTTGAAATAACAACCGATCACTGTGTCATCGGCGGCATTCAAGTAGAGCGCGTAACTGCCGTGATCGAGAAATCGGCTGTTCAGAATCTTTACACTATCGTTCGAGGAACGTATTCCGTACATAGCATTGTTCTGAAACAGGCAGTCCTTCACCGTGTCCGGTGCCGTGTTCTGGTAGTCGAGCGCGGCGTAAGCGTTTTTGAAGACCCCAAACTTGACTTTGAAAGCGCCGTTGGCCACCAAGCCCCCTCCACCTGGATCATCTATAGAAACTAGTCTATCCGGGGGATCACTGGCAATTACCGTGATACCCTGCCAGTCCTGTTCTCCGGGGCTTCCCGCATCCGAAATAAATTTTACAGAATCACCGTAAATTCCCGTGACCAAAAGTCCGCCGTAAAGAACAAATTCACCCTTGGACGTGGAATACCCGGAATGCAACGTATCGCGATTGGCGAGAAAGCGAATTTCAGCCTTTGGATAAAGTATTTTCACCACCTTGCCATTTGGAACCGTAACGTCACCGTCCAAAATTATTTTCCCCTGCCAAGCCTTATGGTAAACCGTGCCATGAACGTATTGCGGCGCAGAAACGACCTTGAAGAGTTTGCCCTGACCGGGATCCAAATGAGTCGTGAACGGTGCGCCACTGCTGCCGGTGTTGCCGGTTAAGGTTGTATCACCGCTCGTCAAGTCAATCACGTAGCTGTGGCCGGTTTTGTTGAGCCACATCGCTATATCCTGCCCTTCCGCTCCCTTCACGCGCCGGTTGACAAGCATAAAATGGTCGTTCGAAAAATGCGCCAATTCTACGTAGGCCGTATCACTATTGCCGTAAATTGAACTTAACGCGCTGGTAACAAGCCCGTCGGTAAGCGAACTGGCATTGGTTATCGAACCGGCATCCTGCCAAGTCAGCTGCATTATCGTGGAGCCGATTTTCTTGAGCTTCTCGTTTATCTTTTTCACCCAGCGATATTTATCGTTGGGTACCCACTTTTGCAGACTGTCAATCCAGTCCACCATTCCGCGGCCGCGGGCTTTGTACTGTTCCGTAGAAGTGAAAGTTGAACAATATGCGCACGGATTGAGTGAATGTAGCACGTTCGCACTCAGAAAAGCTTGATCTGGATCGATGTCTACTCTTTCACTACCCGATTCCAGCTGTCGAATTCCCTCAAAAGGCGGGCTGCCCCCGGAACAGCTGGAACTTGGCCCACCATAATTGTAGTAAGAGGAATAGTGTTCCCAGTTGATCCCTTTTGCCCCATATGCCAGCGATAGAAACGCTTCCGCATTGAGTTCCGCTTCCGTGGGTCTTCGCAAAAGTTGAATATATTTTCCGCAAGCCGAGTCATATGCCGTAAATTCTTGCATCAGTATTTGCATCCAAAACTTCTTCCCAAAATCTTTGGCACGCTGATACAGATCCTTCATGTCAGCTATGCTGTTATTGAAGGCCTCTTGGCGGCTAATTTTCCCATTTATCGTATCCCCCGAGGTCCAAGAGGTAGAATCGATATTACAGTGATTGGCAAACATCTCCCCGACGAGTTCTGGAGGGCTAACCGTATTCATATAGTCCTGGTAGGCCCGGGTGCCTCGCCAAGAAATGTTATAGTTTGTTACGATGCGCGTTTCTACGCTGCTTCCGGCTTTCTGAACGCTCCTCATCAGGTCATCCGCATCGTTCATAGTCGGTATCGATCCGCCATATGGTTCCCCTAAAGGAAGCCACCGATGGAGAGCGGAATCCAAGTTATTGTAGAGGGCTTGCAATCGGCCTTCGGCAGTATCTTGTTCAGGTGATGGCACATTGGCTATATTGAACAATCTCCTCCCCGGGGCGTTGGAAATTATAATCTTGTCCACGAAGAGGTCTTTTTTCTTTGTCCAATAAACTTGGTATCTATATGGATTATCCTTCAATTGAAGATAATTGAAGGAAATCGTGTCAAGAGTTTGTGCCGCCGAAAAATCTGAGACCTTGACCTTCCGCATCCAAGCCAGAGTTTTAGTTGTATCCCATATTCCCGTAGCACTGTCCAGTACTAAGGTGTCCACCCAAACGGTATCGCCAAAAGAGGTAACGGCCTGCTGCTTAAAAACGGATATTGGCGGGATTCCATGAGAAGTATCACAAGGACAGACATCTGTCGACCAACCATAATAGCCCACGGATTTACACCAGCGCACCCACCCGTTGGGAGTACCGACGACCACGTAAGCAGCGACCGAATCCTGACTGCCAGAAGTATCCCCAATACTCATAACGAAATCTGCACGGCACCAGGTATTTCCCGCATCTCTCGGGCCAAAGTGCCGACTACTGCTGTCCGGTGGGGCACACCTATCAGCCCAATCTGGATAGTCATCTCGCACATGGGGAGGGCCGATAAACATATAGCCGGATTGATGACTCGAAACAAACGACTTTAGACCAACGCGACCACTTTCAGTAACCTCAGTACTCACTGCTGAACGTCGGCGAAACGAATATCCTACATTATCAGTTGGTCGAAAGACTTCCACTTCAAAATCCGATTTATATCCCGTGGAGGTGAATACTTCCAAGTATTTTGGTTCCGCGGTGTCAATTTGAACGCGGTCTCTCACCGGATTCAAAGCAATAGATTTTATTCCTCTTTCACCCGACTCGCGAACCACCGGCACATTAGCGGCTCCCACTATTGTTAATGGTTAGCGGATTAAAATCATCTTTTTGGCCTGATTTTCTTTTTCCGTTTTCAATCGGTAAATATAGATTCCACTGGACACCGGCTTTCCCGAGGAATCCCTTCCATCCCACGAGATTTGGTGCGTACCCGCAGCTTGTTCTTCGTCCGAAAGAATTTTCACCAACTGTCCTCCGATGTTGAAAATTTCCAGTCGGATGACACTTCGTCTCTTGAGAGTGTAAGAAATAACCGTATTTGAATTAAACGGGTTTGGGTAGTTCTGCTTCAACTCGAAACTGATGGGTAAGTTTTTTTTCTCATCATTCACGCCAGATGACGGCAAAAGTCCATTAAATATCCAAAGATATCCTCGGTCGGGAATCGAACTGGATGTTGAGCCGACGGCAAAATCGTTGGAACCATTCCCGTCTATGTCTCCTAAGCCCGCAACCGTCTGTCCAAAACCATCTGCTGGGTAGGGCAAGTCCAGTTCGTGAATGCTAAGGTCAACGATGCTGTCCATCGGGTTTCCCCCATAGTAAACGTAAGCCGAGCCGGTTATGGGATAATCATCCCGGCCCACCAATAAATCCGTAAATCCATCACTGTTGATATCTCCTCCATCCACAAAATGGTCGCCGATTCGATCCAAAACAAAAAGGGGGACCGTATCCAGAGGATTCCCGCCGAAGTAGAGAAGTGGGGTACGGGAAATCCCTATTATGAAGTCCGAGAAACCGTCGTTATTCAAATCTCCCACATCGGCCACCTTTCTACCAAAAGCGGGAGCATCAAAGGGGCTAACGTAAGCCGGAGGACGAATGATAATATTGGGAATGGTATTAAATGCCGTTCCCCCAAAATAAATTTCTACTGAACCAGGCGCTACTTCGGTTTGACCAGTACGTCCAATTGCAAGGTCAGCATAACCATCGCCATTTACATCTCCTATAACTTGGGATGGACCTGCCTGCATGCCTTCTTTGTTTTCTACTAACATTTCGAAGAAAGCTATTGAATCGACGACATTTTGACCGTTGTTGTTGTAAAAATAAAAACGAGTAGTGTCGAATCCTTGCGCCACTTTCCCAACCACAATTTGTGCCTCTCCTGTGTCGCTTAGTTTACCCGCTGAAACGTGAAGCCCATAGGAATCAAAAGCGATTCCGGAAGGATTTCCTTTTACCAGTCCATCCGGAATGGTGTCCACGCAGGTGTCCCCAAAATAGATGGATAAACGATACTGCTGGCCACTTTCCCTCATTGCATAATCAAGAAATCCGTCGCTGCTAATATCTCCCAATTCATCAAGCTGGCTTTTGTGTTCGAAAACCAAATCAGGCAGGGTATCCAAACCGCCCTTTTTGCCATGGAAGAGATAAACTTTCTGGGAACCGGTGGCCAGAACCAAAAAATCGGGGATGGTATCACCGTTCACGTCTCCAGCGGGCACGACCTTTTTGCCAAACTGCGAACCCAAGCTGTCGCCCCGGATGATGCCCATAATGTCGAGGTAACTACCTTGGGCGAAAACAGGAGGAGAGAACGTGGAAGCACAAAGGAGATAAAGGGGGAAAACAGCCGAAATCGACAATCTGCTCATCATGACCTCCCAATTTTGTCCTGGGTGTAAGATGAAACACGACGGAAGATTGTCAACGGAAATTTTTGGTTTATCCCCTTCAAATGGAGACCCCATATGCTCCCGGAAAAACCTCAACGGTCCAATCATATAACAAAATTTCCTCTTGCACGGGAGCAAATTCACGGAGTACAAATCTTAGCGGAGCTATTTGCTCCACTCGTGCTGAGAACAATTAGTAAGCCGATCTATTTCTTGTCAAGGAAATTTTGTGAAAAGTTTCACAAAATTTTCACTTTTTCCATAACTTGCTTTGCGGCAGTAAATTTGAATCATGTCTTCAAAGGGAGACCGCGGCGGTCGGCATTTACTCCCGGGTTTTTACCAAGTTCATTTGGGAGAAGGGCTTATTGATCAACCTCTGCTTTGATACAATTTCAAGTTATCTTCCAGGGCTATCAGGGTTCCGTGCCCAAGCCCAGTTAAGGCGATTTTCCTTTCTCATTCACCCCAACGGTCATCCGGTAGGAACAGTTTATTACTCCGCACCACCCAAAAAAAGTCCTTGACAGGCCCACAGCTTCGCCGGACTTGCCCCCTTCCGCTTTCAGCTTTCGGGGGTTGCCAGCACGCTGTGCTTTGAGGACGAGGCTAAGCGACAAGCCCAGCGCACTTTGCTCCGGTCGCGTTCACCGCTGGAGAAAGAAAAAACGCCGTATGGCCTACATCGACCAAGTCTACGCCCGACTATGGAAGGTCTTAGCGGGACCGGACGATCTTCAATGCTGCCTTCAAGCCGGAGCTGCAGAAGTTTCTCGGCGAGGAAATTCTGCGGAGCTTCCGGAACGGACTCCGTCTCAAGCGGATGCTTCGAAAGGCAGAGCCGCCCGAGAACCTTCCGACCGGGCAGTAACGGAGAAGCGGAGCGAGCAACCCCCACTCCGGTTTTTTCGTGCTCCGCGGGAAAATTCCCCTAAATTTCACGTAACCCCTTGACGATAAAAAGAATAAGGCCTTAATGGCAATTGCCCCTTGACAGAAAGGCAAGTGGAACGTATAATGATTGCCCCTTGTTTTTGGCAAGGAGGAGCGTATATTAAAAATAGGAGTTAGTCGCCTCGGAAGGGGGGGCGGCAAAGATAGAATGGCGACCCCAGTAAAGGGGAAGAAACATATGCCTACGAACTGCCAAGGAGACGTTAAAAGGCTACAAATCGATGGATATAGCCCGGCTACTTTTGGAACAGCCACGGATGAGACCGGGATTCTGTTTTTTCCTAACATACATTTAAGGAAAAAGCCACAATCCAGTAAACCGGTTGTGCGTAAAAGGACGACCGAAAGGTCATAACTTTATGGCGAAAGGAGGTCTACAAATGTTAACAAAACTGGTGAGGTGGCAAGTCGCTGCCCCCCGTTTTCTGGGAGCGCTTTTTCTTTTGCTGGTTGTTGTGGTAGAGGGCATGACCACAGGGACATAACAAAGCGTTCTTTTTTACAAAACCCCGTTGACAACGGGGTTTTTTTTTAACTAATTTTTCCCAATGCCAATTTCCCAAAAAACTAAGGATAACTTTTCCATCTGGGGTACAATCCTGGCCGTGGCCATTGGCCTCGTTACCCTTAGCGTTCCCCAACCCCTATTCAAATATATCGGCTGGGGAATTGCTGCAGTCATTTTCATCGTCTCTCTCCCGGCCACATATAAGGCGGTAAAGAAATCGCTGCTCACCGTGCTTCACAAACGGATGGTACGTAACGCTATCGAATTCCTCGGGCCCGGGCCTATTATCCAGTTTACAGCAGACGCAATGGGCAAACGCGAGGAATATAAGAACAGCGCCCTGACAACGGGCATACGCTATCTCGACCCAATGGGGAAAAAAGTTGAGTATTTTAAAGAACAACAAATCGTTGCCCTTCTCCCCAATGTGACCACAATCTGGGATGATGGCCTCAGCGCGGATGGCACTTTCATTTGGAACACTTTTTCCTCCACGCCGGGTTCGGTCCGAATCGACCAAAAGCAAAGTAAGGGCGGTCTCATTTCTGTGCCTACAATTTTCACAGAACCTCTCTCCGTCAATAAACCCTTCCACCGATTTATGACCGTTCAAATGGCTGATGCGTTTCTGAAATCCAAGCAACAAGAGAACCTCGTAACTGGAGTACTTCGCACCACGGACTCTCTGCGTATCGAAATAACATTGCACCACGACCAAACATTTAAGCATTGGAAGCCAGAACGGTACCTTCTTGGTCGTCTCATGCCCTGTGAAAGCGACCCGGAGCTTGACGGCAAGAACAAGCTTGTTTGGAATATTCAAACCCCTTGCTTAGGTGAAAGATACATCATCCTTTGGACGGTTAACTAAAAGCCCGCCTAAAAAGACCTCCCACTTTACTTAGAAAGTGCAATCTTTGGGCATGGCAGGCCGTCCGGCTGTCGGTTGTTCTAACCTCAAGTGAAAAATTTTTCGCTTTACTTAGGGAAAGTGAAATGGCGGCCGTTCACCAGCTGCAAAACTCCGATTTCCACGTGAAACGGACGGAGTTCAAAAAGAAAGCCCGTTGATTGGTATCAACAGGCCTTGTCGTTCTATTTCTTCCCGGCCACCACACAGCCGAGGGATTTGATTTTTTGGTCGAAGAACTCGTCCCTGCGTTTTTTGTATTCCTCCCACCGCTCTCCGTTCGAATTCCACTTCACTTCCCATTTCGAGGGATCGTAGACGAGCAGCGTGTCATCGCTGCCGCAGATGTCCCGCACTCCAACGAGGCCGTCGACACCTCCCTCACGAACCTTCTGGATGAGGTCCACCAGCGACCCCAGCCGGTAGCCGGTGCAATGGTCTTCGAACCACCTCAGGAGGTTGTCCCTCAAAGACGAAGCCCAGTAGACCTGCAGCCCGCAGCGGTAGTCGCCGTCGTGGTGCTTCGCGACCATTCCCTGCCCTCCGGGAACCTCGAAGCTCTGGTATTTGCTCTCCTGCTCCTTCTCCACCCCTTCGTATTTCCAGACCGGAACCGGATCCTTGGTCTCGAAGTAGGCTTTGAGGATTGTCCCGCATTTCGGACTGACGAAGCCGGTCAGAAGCTCGAAGGCGCGGGTCATCACCCCACGCTTGGCCGGTTTGAACAGGATGGTCTTTCCGTTTACCGTGATGCTCACGTTTTTCTCACCTCCTTTTGTGCCGTTTCAGCATCTCGTTCACGAACTCCCGGATGGAGATCGCGTGCACCTTCTCGGTGCTGCCTTTGTGGTCGATGGCCTCGTTGATCGCCTTCTGCTTCTGGTAGATGAGCTCATAGATGTCCTCGTCGATGGTCGCCTTGGTCAACAGGTAGGTGACGTTGACTGGCTGCTCTTGGGAGATTCTCAAGAGCCTCCCTTCGGCCTGGATCATCGAGCTTGGGCACCAGTCCAAGTCGGTCATCAAGGCGTGGCTGGCCCGGGTGAGGGTCTGTCCCAAGTTCATCGCCAGAAGCCCCACGACGAGCACCCTCGGATGGGCTTCCTTCTGGAACTGGTCGATGACCTGGTTCCGGAGAGAGATGGGCGTTGAGCCGATGAGCTTCACCGTGTCAAGCTCTTTGGCCAGAAGCTCAGCGTTCGGATTGTAGCCGGTGAAGATGACGGCTTTGTCCCCGACCGGAATGTCCCCCAGGGCCTCGAGGAGCATCCGGTGCTTGTTCGTGAGAAGCCCGTCGTATCTCGGCCCGGCGTCCTCTCCGGCGAAGATGTGCGGGCAAGTGGCCGCCTGCCTCAATTTCCAGAGCTGGCCCAGGATGGCGGCGTTCTTGATGGTGTAGTTGGCATCCCGCTCTTCCTCCTCGAGCTGCTGCCGGTACCACTCCACGAAGTTGTCGAACCACCATTGATAGACCGTCCTCTGCTTTTCATCCATTTCCACGAGAACGACCTTGACGGTCTTCTTGGGAAGCTGGATGGATCGCTTCACCTCCGGGTCGTCCACCAGCCGGCGGATGACCTTCGGTCCCATCAAAGCCCAGAAATCGGGAAGGTTGGCCACCTTCGGCACCATTTTCTTCTTTCCCTTCACTGTTTCGCCGTACTCCTCCGAGACGTACTCGTAGGTGGCGAACTGGCTGATGAACTCCCGCGAGCCGCCCCACCAGGGGTAGGGAAAGCCGGGCGAGCCGCCGCCGAAGCACCAGTGGAGCTGCCAGAACATGTCCGGCACGTACCCTTTGATGAGCGTGCCGGTCAGCAGCAACTTCCGCTTTGCTTGTATCGCGGCCACCGCCTGCGACCGCAAGGAGGTCTTCGTCTTGATCGATTGGCTCTCATCGACGATCACCATTCCCCAGCGGATTTTCTTGAGCCTGCGGTAGAGGGCCGGTTTCCAGACCCGGCCGACGTAGCCACAGGTCCGGCAGGAGTGGCCTTTCCAGCCCTTCTCCCGGCAGACCGGGCAGACGAGGGTCTTCATCCGCCTGAAGCCGCACGAGCATCGCTCGGCCCTGAACTCCTCTTTGCAATTGGGGCAGGTTATCGGGTCTAAGGAGACGGTCTCCAACCGGCTGAGCTTCTCGTAGCTCACGAGCGTGAACCGAGCCGCTTTGCCGAGGTCCCGGTAGCCTTTGAGCACTGCGTAGTTTTGGATGTCCAGCTTCTCGAGCTCGTCTGTCCAGACCTTGAGCAATCTTGAGAGGCAGACGATGAGGATGCGTTTGCTGCCGTTCAGGAGCGACGTGGCAATGGACGTTCTCGTCTTCCCCAAGCCCATGTCGTAGAGGAGCGCGTTGAACGGCTTGCAGGCAAGCCTTGCCGCGTCCTTTTGCTGATACTCGAACAGGAAGGGAGATAGTCCGAGGTAGTCGAGCTTCCGGCGGTAGCCCTCGTAACCATTGGGATAGTGGTCGATGACTTCCGGCGGGGCCTCCTTTTTCTTCTTGTCCTTTGATTGTTTGTAGGTCTGGTAGACGAACTGCTGCCGTTTGAACCATTTCCGTTTCCCGGCGACCCAGTGGGCCAAGCCCGGGTCGTATCGCCATTCGACGTTGAACGATTCGAGGAGCTTCAGGAACTCCGGCGATTTTTCTTCGGCGTAGAACGCTTTCAGGCTGGTGAGCTCGGCAAACTCATCCACCTTCCGCCAGTTGTCCCGCTCGCATCGCACCTGCCGGATTTCTTCCACCTTCAGGGCAGTGACGAGGTCAGCAGGCTTGAGAATCAGGCCGTAGCGCCCCTTGCGAAGCTCCAGTCCCTTTGAGGAAGATGCCGGCTTTGCCTTCTCGCTAGTTTGCTTTGTTCGGCTGGCTTTCTTCTTCGGCCTCCTCTCTGGCTTTGCGGCAAGTTTCTTCTCTATGGCAGGGGTTTTCGCTTGGGTTGATGGCGGCCGTATTTCCCCCGCGAATTCCAGAGCGTCCGGACACCAGGGACTGCGGCGCCAGCGGCTTAGGGCGTAGCCGAGGTCCGAAGGTTCGGGAGCACCCGTTTCGTCCCAGCCGACCGACAAGACGTCGTAAGTGAACAACGGCAATTCGGGAGCAGGGAGCTTCTTCAGGAGCAGCACTTCCGTTTCCGCGGACGCTCCCACCTTCACGAAGGTTGAATCGGGCAGTTTGATTCGGGCTACCTCCTTCGCCTGATTGCGATACCACCGCCTGAACGCGACGAGGTCGGGCCGCTTCAGGGCTCCCTCCGGGAGAATGGCCGCCACGTACCCGGATGGTTTGACCGCCCGCACCGCCAGTTCGAGGCAGGCCACCTGGCTCAAGGTCGAGCCGGCTCCGTTGACCAGGTCGAGATTCAGGTCCGTCCGCCAATGCAGGCCGAAGGGCGGGTTGATGAGGACGTAGTCGAACGTCTCCTCGAAGAGATTGTTCAGGCAGTCGTCCTGCACGATCCGTGCGTTCGGGTAGAGCGCCCGTGCCACCCTCCAAGCCTCGTCCTGCAGCTCGGTGCCGACAATCTCGCAGCCATCGGGGAGGTGCCAGAACATCGACCCGTGACCGCAGCAGTTGTCCAGCACCCAGGCTCCCGCGGGAATCGCCAGCATCTTGGCGATGAACTCGGCGACTGGTTCGGGGGTGAAGTACTGGCCGAAGGCTTTGTGGGACGCGGCGAGGAAATTTTCTCCTTCCGCCGCATCGACCAGTCCCCCTTGGCCGGTGTAGAGCCGGAAGACCTCGGCCCGGTCGAAATCTCCGTTTTCAATGAGTCGCAGGGCTGTCCGGTTGTTTTCGAAGCGCTGCTGCTTGAGCGCCATTCCTTTTCGGCCCTTTAAGGAACGGACGGTCAGGCCGCCTGCTTCCCGCTCGGGCTCGGTACTTTTGATTGGCTTGCTTTCCGTCAGCAAGTCCAACTGGGCGGTTCGCTCTATGCCTCTCAATGGAACTCTCCTTTCACGGGTCTCCGATTTCTTCCAGTTCTTCTGAATACTCGACCAGCTTCCATTTCCGGCCGCATTCGCATTCGCCGGTGTAGCGGTCCTGATACTGGCCGCCATCCAAGTCGAGCTGCAAGTCCCGGCCGCAAATGCAAACCATGTCCATAAACAGCCGGTCTTCGTCTTTTTTCATGTTCCCTCCTTTCGAATCCGGACGTCTTTCGGTGTCACGTCCGAATCTTTGTTGTGTGAGTTGTCAACGAACGCTTCTTCTTTTCCCGGGAGGCTTCAATCGCCGACCGGAAGTTCCTTCGCTTTCCATTTCAGGATTTTCTCCTCGACCGCCTTTCGCGGCGTCCCGTACCGTTGGCGCGACTGCTCGACGATTTTCCGCCCGCAGCCGTACGAAACGGCCGGCGGCGGCAGGGTCACCGCGCTGAATGGGTCTGAGGTCGTCCCATCGATGGAAAGTTTCAGGTAAATACGGAACTGCGGCAGGCTATGCAGGTCGGACTCGTTGAAGACCGGCGAGAATTCCCGTTCCAGAACTTCGGCGTCCTCCGCCCCGACCCGGAAGCAAACGAGCGTGCCGATATTTCCGAAGACCGCCGAGCGGACCAGCTCATCCAGTTGCGCCAGATACTGGTGAGCCACAGTCAGGTTGAGCCGGTATTTCCTGGCTTCCGATAGAATTCCGGCGAAGCTTTCGGTGGCGTAGTTCTGGAATTCATCCACGTAGAGATGGAAGTCGCGCCTCTTTTCCTCGGGTACGTCCACCCTGCTCATCGCCGCCAGCTGCAACTTCGTCACCATCATCGCCCCGAGCAGCGCCCCGTTGTCCTCTCCCACCCGGCCTTTGGCCAGGTTCAGAAGAAGGATCTTGCCCGTGTCCATCACCTCCCGCAGGTCGAATCGGGTTTTCGTCTGGCCGACGATGTTGCGGATGATGGCCGCCGAAAGGAACTGGCCGACCTTGTTCTGAATCGGGGAAATCGTCTCCGTGCGGAATACTTTCGGATAGGTCTCGTATTCCGCTGCCCAGAAAGTTCGCACCACCGGGTCGGTCACTCCTTTGATGATCCGCTCCCGGAAACGCCGGTCGTTCAAAAGCCGCGGGATTCCGAGGAGCGTATTGCCGGGGTTTTCGAGCAAAGCGAGGATGGCGTTTCGCAAGACATATTCCAGTCGCGGCCCCCAGGAGTCGGACCAGATCTTCTTGAAGACCTGCACCAGCCCGGAAGCGACGAGGTGCCGTTGTTCGGTTCCGACGCTCTCCAGGACGTTGAAGCCGATTGGATGCCCGGTGTCCCCCGGGTTGAAGTAGATGGTTTCGTTGATTCTCCGGGGCGGGATGAAGTCAAGCACCCGTTCGACCAGGTCGCCGTGCGGGTCGATCACGGCGAGTCCGCGGCCCCGCGCGATGTCCTGCGCGATCAGGTTCAGGAGAACCGTGGATTTGCCGGCACCGGTTTTTCCCAGACAGTAGAGGTGCCGGCGGCGGTCGGCCGCTTTGATGCCGAAGGTGCGGTTTTGGTTTCTCCAGTCCGTGCGGGCGAAAAAGGTGATGTCGCGGCCCGCATATCCCATACGAGGTCATCGTAGCGGCTTGAAAATCTCCCGGTAGTGCGAAAAAAGGACTCTCACCGGCAATTGATTGCCCCTGCCTGTGTCTTACGCTCACTCCTGAAAGCGTGATCGGAGTGGTTCCGAATCGCGCCTGCCCTTTCCACAACTGAATAACCCTGCAACTGAAAGGAGTGATGGTAATGGCTGAAACTGCACGCACGAGCGCGCCGACCGCCACGGAAAACGGCAACGAACGCCTGAAGTGGCTCCGGGACCGGGGATTCATCTACATCCTCGAGTTCAAAGACGAGCGCGGCAAGGTCGTCGACACCGCCGAAGCCGTGAACTACTGGGGCCTGCTGACCCTGGTCCACGAGGAGGGCCTCAAGCGGGTTAACACCCAGCACGTCCAGCTCCCGAACAAGGAGAACGACATGACCGCCGTCTTCTGGGCCGAGGTGGAGACGAAACGGGGAACGTTCAAGAAGCACGGGGACGCCAATCCGAAGAACGCCAATGCCCGGATGCAGAAGCACCTCATCCCGCTGGCCGAGACGAGAGCCATCGCCCGGGCCTTCCGGGACGCCCTGGACATCGGTTTGGTCTGCGCGGAGGAACTGGACATCGAGCTGGACGCCAACGACCTTAAACGCAAGCTGGCTGCCTCCAAAGCCCCCCGCGACGGACAGCGGCCTCCGGAGAGTCCCAAAAAGGATCCGCCTCCGGCCGCGGCCGCCGCTCCGGTGAGACCGAAAAGCCCGCAAGGTCAACGCGGCGGGAACGGCAACAAGCCCGAACACAAGCGAACCGAACGGACGGAGGCTGTCAGCCCACATGCTCAAACCAGCCGGCTTCCGGTTCCCTCTGCCGGGCCCAATGGCGACTATCGCATGTCCGACCGTCAGCGGAACTACCTTTTCCGTCTCGCTTCGGACATGGGGTATCAAGGCGGGGAGGCGCACGAGTTCCTCAAGAAGAAGCTGCGCGTCGAATCGCTGAAGCTGGCAACCAAGCAGCAGGCCAACGAACTCATCAATGAGTTCCTGACGGTCCTGCAGGAGGAGAAGGAGGAGTTGCCGTTTTGAGCCAGACAGGACGGACACCGCGAGACCATATCTCCGCAAGCCAGCTCAACCTCTATCTGCTCTGTCCGAGGAAGTATGCCTTCAGCTACGTGGAGAAGGCACCGAGGGCGTTCAAGCCGATTGGCTACGCCTTCGGCAGCGCCATCCATTCAGCCCTCGAGTGGCTCCACCGAGAAAAGAAGGCTGGCCGGATGCCACCACTTGAGGCGTTCGTGAAAACCTTCCTCGCTGACTGGAATGCCCAGAAGGTGGACACGCTGCGTCTGAGAGGAGTCGATGATGAGAATGTCCTCCTGGCCCAAGGCAAGGAGCTGCTCACCCTCTACCACGCTGAACTGTCCCGGAAGAAGCCCCCTCAATCCGTTGAAATGCCCTTCAAGGTTGACCTCGTTGACTTGGAAACCGGCGAGGCGCTTGACCTGCCCCTCGAGGGAGTCATTGATTTGGTGGAGACGGGGGATACGGTCGTGGAGATCAAAACCACGAGCCGGAGCTTCTCCCCCATTCAGCTGGCCCAGCACCTCCAGCTTACGGCCTACGGGTATGCCTACCAGATGCTCTTCCGGAGAAAGCCGAATCTGGTTCTGGAATCCCTGGTCAAAGGAAAAAAACCGCGCCTTGAACGGACCGAGGTGAACCGAACGAAACAGGACTATGTCCGCTTCTTCCACATGGCCAAGGGCGTAACGAAAGCAATCCGTTCCGGCGCCTTCCATCCCATTCCGGGCTGGCAGTGCGCCGAATGCGAATTCTTCGAAGCCTGCCAAAAGTGGAGAACGTAGCGTGGCTCTGCTCACAGAAGAGCTGCGAGCCAAGCTGTCTCCGCTTTACTCAACGGAGCGAGAACCGGACCCGACGGTGTGGCTGAAGTTCTTCATCCCGATTGCTGGATGGACCTGGTACGTCATCGAGTTCGATGGAAAAGACCTCTTTTTCGGACTCGTGATAGGTTTCGAGCGGGAACTGGGTTACTTCCGGCTTTCGGAACTCGAGGAGGTTGGAGCAGAACTTGGCGTTCATGTTGAAAGAGACAAATTCTTTCAGCCGACCCGGTTATCGCAGTTAAAATCGTAGCTGAAATGGCCGAAGGGAGGGGATACTAAAAGAGGGTCTGACCTTTGCAGTCAAACCCTCTTTTTTCTTGGTGTCATCTCTATTCGATTGGGTGTAATGTTGACCCCACGACCACGAATTGGTAGAATTTCCTTACAGTCTCGATTCTATCACTTTACGACAATCACGTATGCGACGAGGGGTCCTACTAGCTGTTTTCTTTCTTGCTCTCGGACTCGGCGCTGTGGTTTACGCGCTGAATCTTCAAACCTTCCCTAAACAAGAGAAGGTCGATTCCCAACTCGAAATTCCTGTTCCTCAACCTACGACAGCTTTCATAAAGAACGTTGATCCCAAAAGACAATTCGACTTTGCTTATCCGTCTGATTGGTACTGCAAGCAAGTGCCTCATAGCGAGACAGTAGGCTGCTGGCCGCAAGGTACAGAGCCGACCGCTGACGAGACCGGCTTCTATACTGGAGTCGTTTCCATAAAATGGCTCTCGAACCCAAGTCGTTTACCACCTCGCGAATTCTTCGATGGTTTTCGCGCTCAGAGTTACTACGACGATGTCGAGTCCTGGCGTGAATTCCAAGCGGGTAACTACCGTGTGCTGGAATTTCTGAACGTTCCAGGGTTGACAAACTTTGATGCGTACATCATCCTTCGACCCGATGGATTTCTTGAAGTTGAGAATCGAGTTAGTGGGGAAAATGGGGGTAGGTCTTTTGTGTCAGGTTTACTGCCGAACGTGTCGTTTCGAGAATAGTTCCAAGGATTTTCTTCGAAATGGAGAGGAGAAGAATTTGGTGTCGAATGCTCGGAAGCTGTGCTTCCGCACTTTTGTTTTAGTATTCTTACTATCTTTACGTCCAGTTCTCTCTACCGCCGTAGAGATCGCAACAGAATTTCAGTATCCTCTTGCTGAATCGTGGATTCCAACCCGCGACTTCGGGAGACCGATTTGGTACGATTTCGTCAGTGGGGGCGATCGATTGTGCGGCTATCACCTCGCTGAGGATGTTCCAAGAGACATTGAAGATCCCGTTTACGCAGCGGCGGCGGGCGTTGTGAAGCTTGCGAGAGTAGCTGGAGGCTACGGTTATGCTGTAATTATTGAACACAAATTGCCCGAAGGCCACCCCTTGGGGCCATATGTCACGACTCTTTACGGTCACCTTCGCCCAGAAGGCTTGGTTTCAGAGGGAACAGATGCGCAGCCCCGAGAGGTAGCCAAAGGAGAGATAATCGGGTATTTGACGAGCAATCCCGAGTGGAATTTTGGCTCCATTCACCTGCACTTTGGAATTCGCAAAGGGGTTTATCCGGGAAAGACCGGAGAGAAAAAGAAGGAGTATCTGACAGGACAATGGCATTACCAGGGTTATACAAACGTCCAAGGTAGATGCCAAGAATCCGATCGCGATGTACAAACGCTCCTGGCGAACTGGTATGATCCATCCGACTTCATATACCAATTCAACCGACTCGTCCTCGACGAATGGCGCACCTCTGGAAGTATCCCCAACAAGTGTGAGCTCAGAGATGAATGGAGTAAGCTCTGGTACGACCAGGCTTTTGACGACTATGCCTGGTCCCCAACAACCTTGCCCAACGATAATAACTTCGGCTGCAACGTCTGTGACCGATTCTACCGGCATTGGTTTGAATATCCATCGGCCGACCGCACCATCAAACTGTCAGTGAAGAGCGACGATGGCCTCTGGCTCTACGTGAACGGCAAGCCCGCCGGCCACTGGGGCGGCAATTGCCATGGCGAAGGGTGCGTGAACCGACCGGGCTGCTTCTACAACGCCTCTGTTCCCCCGATCGATATCACACCGTATCTGCAGGTTGGCTGGAACCTGATTTCTGCACACGTGAGCGAGGCAGGAGGAGGCGAACTTTTCGACTGCACCATCCTCAATGAGCCTCTCGCGACCAATCTGAGCGGCGTGTGCTGCATCGGGACGACCTGCACCGACCTGACACCTTCCTACCAAGCTGCAAACTGCATTCAGGATGGTGGAGCAGTCTTCAGCGGCGAAGAGTACGCGTGCAATGGCTTTTCTCCCTGCGACGACACAGAAAACAAGGTGAAGGGCGACCCCCTGCACACGTTCCAGACTTCTCTTCCTCTACCCCCACTCCCGGCAGAGTTTTCCTTTACCTTGGTTGACACACTTCCGCACGCGGTTTCTTATTCCCTCCCGCCTGGACTTGGCGGCCAGACGCTCACGTTTAGCGACTTCACCGGAGGTTTCACTGTTGCCGCATCCCAGACATCTCATCCTGACACTTCTCGGCTGGAACTAACTGCCTATGATTTCTCCGCACCCTCGGTGTACATCTTCGGTTTTCCCAGCGGTGTGAACACCGTTCGTCTCAACACCGTAGATACGTCTGTCAACCGCGGCTATTTGATAAACTCAACTGGGCTGGTTCGAATGACGATATCAACTGAGCTCGAGAATACGCTCTTCCCACAACCCACGCCCGTGAGGTCTCGGAGTTCCATCGAAGGGAGTTTTGACCGAAACACCGGACTCCTGACCGTCCACTCTCAATCGTACAACGTTCTCCCGCCAGTCCCTCAACGGGGAGACCTGAACCGTGACGGGACGTTGACAGCTTCGGACGTTGTTTTAATGCTCAACGCAGTCTTTCTTGGGAACCCGATGCCCGACCCCTTTGAACTGGCAGACCTAAATTGCGATGGAAGCCTCACAGCGTCGGATGTGGTCTTGGAGCTTAACAGCGTATTTCTAGGCTCACCTTTGCCGTGTGGTTAGATGGATCTTTGAGGGCACATGGATTTTCAGAGGCTGCAAGACCTAACTGAACAGGATTTCTCGGAGATTCTTGCCAGCAAACCCGTTTTTCTTGTCGGCTCTTTTATTTCGACATTTTCACCAACCAACCTCCCGTCCGGACAACATATTTGTAGCGAGTTTTTCGACCTAATTTTCGGCTCGGCAGAGCCAAAACTCCGACAAAAATGGCCGGGCTGGCTCAAAAAAGACTTTGATCTAATCCCGTTCGAAGCCTTGGGAGTGAGGCCACGCTCGAACTCTTTTTCAGGATGCACTCCTTCGGGAGGATTGGCGTTGCTCGATATTCAGAGCATATGCTCGAAGAGAAGAGCGGTTGACGCGACAAAGAAGGTACACAGTCTATCTGCAGAAAGTTCCCTCTGACATTGGAAAGATCTGATCAGTTTCGAGACTTTGCGTTTTTGTGAAACGGACGTCAGCCAACGACCTGCGTCAGGAGTCTCTGAAGATCGGTGACAACGTGCCCCAAGGCGGGGAGGGCAGAAACCTGGTGAGCTAACCCTCGCTCCCAAAACTTTTGGGCCTCCACGACACGCTCTGGTTGGAGAAACATCTCGACCGTCGGAGAGGGAATGCCTCGGTGCCGGCACTTCTCTCGAAGGACACGTTGGGTCACGCCGAGCGAGAAGTCGCTCGTGTGGTCTTTCAGCAACAGCCAGACGTCATAATAATCCCGGCTCTTCCCACGCTGGAGGATACTCCGGAGCTTCTCCGCCACAATCTCCTCGAGCGGGTAGACCGGAAGGGCGACGGTCGTATCATCCGGGTACATCGGAAGGAGGGGGCGAGAAATAGGTTCCAACACGATTTGCTCGTCGAACGCGAGATCGACGCGGATGTTGTTCTTCTGACCGCTTCCCTTCCGCAGCGGGCCGTCGTAGCCGAGCTTCAACTGCACGCTCACGGGAGAAGCCGTCTTGGGATACTGGGAGAACTCGAGGACGCGCATGCTGAAGCCAAACAGCTCCTTGACCTTGTCCACCGCCTCCTGAAAGAGCGCCTGAATTTCCTTCACGGGCACACTGTCCGTGATCGTGAAATCCAAGTCTTCCGAGAATCGCCAGTGGGGGTAGAAGCACTTCTTCAGCGCCGTTCCGCCTTTGAAGCGGAAGCGCTCCTGAAATGCCGCCGAGGGTGCAAGGGCGATCAAGACCTTCGAGAGCACGTAGTCTTTCTCGACAATCCCGGGGTCGACGCTCGCCTGGGCAGCCCGGGAACGGATTTCATGTGCGGCCAGCATAGGTGGTCAGTGGGTCCTCCACTCCGTCAGGTTGCGGACATTCACGTTGGCGAAAATGTTCCATTCGGTGTGATAGGTCCCTTCCCCCTTGCTCCCCGGATCGAGCGAGGCAAAACCGGTCGTCAGGTGCTTCTTGAGCGCTTTCCGCACCGTCGGCTCGACGATTCCAAGCACGTCGAGGAGGAACCCGAGCCGTTTGATGATGGCGCCATTCTTCATGCGGACGGCGTAGTCGAGGAGCGTATCCCAGTTGACCTCCTTCCGGCCGTTCCAAACTCCTTTGGCCACCTCGACGATTTCCCCGCAGTAGCGAGGCTGGTCTAACCCATCAACCAAGGCCTTCTCCCGTTCGGCAACGGCGACTTTCTGGTTGCCGATCCACTGCTCCGTGTAACCGAAGAACCGGTGAGCCTTGAGCCGGACGAACTGGAAACGCATCCCCTGGACCTCGAGGGTGGTTTTCTGCTTCGTGGTCGCAACAAAAATGGTTTTCGAGGGCTGCTCGGTCCAGCCGTAGTACGAAAAAGCCGTCCAGTAGCTCAGGTAATACGGAGAAATCAACTGCGATGCAATCACGATACCTTCCTCGGTGTACTTCCCGGTTGCCCACGCTTCTGGCGGGACGATGAGATATCGAGCCTTCTCGATGCGCACGAGCTTCTTCTTCTTGAACAGTTGCAGGACCAGGTCAGAGGCGTTTTCGCTGGTAATACCGACCAACTTGGCGGCTTCGGAGACGGAGAAGACCCTTTTGCCCGTATTGCTCAGGATGGCAATGAGTTCCGCTTCCTTTGGCCCAAGACCCTTAATCATAGCCCTAATGATGATTCCCGTGCCATATACGGGAATGATAGGTCGGATTATAATAGCTGTCAAGAATAAACAGAAGCCACTTTCCTCACTATTACCTGGTGAATGTTTGCATTTGCTTTCCAAAATATCTACCTTTCCGTTAACTGGAGCATCTGATTGAAAGAATTGCCAGAAAATGTTTGCATTTGCTTTCCAAAATATCTACCTTTCCGGGGTTCGATTATGGCTACCAAAGCGATTCATGACCGGGTGGTTCCAAAGAGAGAACTATGATTCAACGCACCTTTATGGCACGCATTAGCGGCCCGCAACATTTGGTGGATTATTTGTGGGCTACTCATCGAGTTTTCAACGAAATGCTGCCGTTTGTAATGCGAAAGGTTCTCGACCTGCGAAAAGGCGAAAAGGGACCTTACGGCAAAGAGGGCCTAACTATTTATAAGGACCTGATGGGAATGACCCTTGAAAAAGAACGTAGAAGAAACCGCTCCCAATCTGCGGCTGCCTGGCTGGAACCTTTGACGGACCCAAAAAATAATGTAGGAAAAAACGATTGGGATAGCACCGCAAAGGGGATTTCTCTCGACTGTAAAGATGCGATGCGGAAATTTTTCAAAAAGCGACAACTGCTTTTCGACCGGGAACAGGTTTTAGGTTTTGAGGGAGAACAATGGGGGTTTACCCGATTTCTTTTTGCAGCAACCACAAGAGCCATTCTCAACCACGAACAAAACCAAGAAACTCAGAACGAAAAAAAAGAAACAGCTGAAAAGAAACTTCAAAACTTCACTACCGAGCGGGAAAAAGAGGCCGGGGAAATCAATACTTCCTTATCTAAAATCGTTGACGAATTCCAATCCTGGGAAAATAAGCGGACACAGGAAACCAAGGCCTCCGAGCCGGTGAAAATCAGCGGGGCTATTATCGGAAACTGGGATGAAATCTGGGAACGGTTCAAACGAAACGGAAGTTCGGGCATTGAAGAACGGCTTAAAATCATCAAAGATGTTCAACGGGAAGCTCCGGAAGAATTTGGGGACTTTGACTTTTTCTCTTGGATTGCCTCCCGTAAAAACCTCTGGCCCTGGGTTAGAACGATAACCAAATACAATGCCATAAAAAGAGAAGTGGAGCAATACGAAAAAAGAGTTGAATTTTCCTATCCTCTACCCGAAAACCGTCCGCAATGGATGGAATTCAGCGCTTACTCCCCTGGCCATATGTTTGACATTTTGAGCATAGAACCGGGCACGATACGGCTGGCCGCATTTGTTCCAAAAGAAGACGTACCCAAGCTAAAAGAGCTGGGTATTATTGAGACAACGAGAAGAAAAAGGTCTGAAAACAGCTCGGTTCCCACATTTGATGATGGTTTCTTAAAGGAAAGCATCCAATGGAAACATTTTGAAGTTAATCCTGACGGGTCTCCTTATGGCAATCTCCCCATCTTCAAGAACAGCAAACTTTTGGACTTGAAGCAGTTCTCCCATGAAAAAGTTCTTTTCCCACTTCAACTTGACACCCGGCTTCGACCTTTTTCCTTTGCAACGTCCGGAGGCCGGGGCCGCAACCTGCGTCAAGTCCGAACCGAGGGAAAAGGGCGCAGGATGAAATTATCATCTTCTGATGGAGATGGCGCGCCAAAGTGGTGCCTCGATTACGATCCCCGACTCCTTTCCCCGGCCCAAAGACGCCACAGCCCTCCGGCAGAAAGTGATTGGATACCTCTCTTTTTTCAGATGGTTCGCTTGCAGTTCAACGAATTGAACAAGCGTCCCAAAGCGGCTACGTTGCACATTTCCTGCCAACTAAACCCTCCTATCCCTGAAAGAAAAAAAATTAAATTTGAATCAGAACCAGAAGATGCAACGGTATCAGAGGAAAAACCGAAAAAGTCTAAGAAACCCAAGAAGCGTAAAATTCCGGAAGGGATAACCACCCTCACGGTTGACCTTGGGCAGCGTTTCACGGCCTGCCTGTCGGTGATAAAACATGAAAACGGAAAACTTCCGCCAAAACCAAGGGCCGTTAAGTTTCTTAAAATGAGAGGGCTGGAACTGCCAAGTTTAAAGCAGCATGACTCAACCCTGGCACGCAAAAGAAAACTGACCGCCCAAGTTTTACGGGACAAACTTGTTCTCACTCGACCCGCCCTGGAAAATCTTGCTAAAAAAACCAACATTCCCTTTGACCAAATAAACCAAAAGCTAAAGGAATACAAAGGGAATATCCAACTACTCGCTGAAGAATTAAAAATAGACGGGCAACTGATAAAGGATTTAGGACTGTTACGACCTACCCGAATGGCCAAAGGAGAAGATTTTGCGCTGGAACTCAAGGAACACGTCCAGAATATGAAGGATGACCGGGCCAAAAAAGCGTCTCACGAAATTGTGCGTTTTGCAGTAGAAAAGGGTGTGGACACCATATTATTCGAAAGGCTGAAGGGTTACAGGCCGGACGAGGAATTTACACATTCAACCAACGCTCGGCTGCGCAACTGGAATCGTCGAGAACTGGTTGAATGGACCAAAAATATCGCCCAGTTTTACGGAATTCAGGTTTATGACTACCTCTACCCTGCTTACACTTCAAGGTTTTGTTCGTCTTGCGGAAGCGTCGGGGCACGCTTCTCGGAGATAGAGATAAATCAGGCGCTCTTTGATTTCCCCACAAATCCGAATGATGAGAAGTTTGAAAAGCAGAAGAAACTAATTGAAAAGATGCAAAAAACACTTCAGGAAAAAGGGATTACCGCGGAAATTATAAAGGAAAAAGCTGGCCGCAGGCGCGGCAAAATTCTTGGCCTGCTACCAGGTTACCGGCAGGTTATTCGCGGCGGAAAACTCTTTTGTTGCTCCGAATGCATGCGCATTGTAAATGCCGACTTCAATGCGGCTCTAAACCTGCAAAAAGTCTTGTATGAACCAAACTGGGCGGAAGAACGGTTCAGACCATACGAGGCACAGCCATTCGGAAAAAATAAAGAATGCCGAGAAAAACGCCGTCAATTCTTTTTGAAAATTGACAACGATATCCAAAAAATATTGAACAAAAAGTTTAACCAGGAGGCGGTCTATCCGTCCCGGCTCTGGCCGGAACTTCAGACTTGACAACTTGGAGGGTTTTGATAATATAGTTTCTGTAGCCCCTTACGGGGCGGTGTCGGGCCAATGACCCGGCTACCGACGTTGACCGAACGTGTCAGGCGCAAGTTCAGGCACCCGGTGCCGTTTCGGTAACGGAAGTCTGAGTAGAGCTTGTGCTAGGGTCAACGCAGTGTTTTAATTTTCCATAGAGGAAGGGACGTCAATCAGGGTTGGCGTCCCTTTTAATTGGCACCAGATCCGCTCCCTCGACTACGCTTCCTCGGCTTTGCCCGGAACAAGTCGGGACAAGCTCGAAGTTCAAAGCCACCTCGATAAGCCTCCAACACCTGCCGATAAATAAAAGGTAACCTCACCCTTGGCCCCTTTCCATCGAATGGAGAGGGAAAAAAGGGCGGCCACAAGAGCCGCCCCTACAAAAATTGCGGGGGGATTATGGACTATCTGCCTTTGGCGATGCTGAATACGCTGGTGTATTGCGAACGGCGTTATCACCTGGAGCATATCGAGCAGGTGATGGCCAAAAACGAATACCTCGAGGAAGGCAAGGTCATTCATCAGAACATCGAAGAACCCGCAAAGGCGGGGCGGCCTTTGCAGAAAAAGGACGTTATACACACCAAAAGCTTAATGCTTTCGACCCAAAGGGAAACCCCCCACCGGATTATCGGCGTGGTGGATTTGGTGGAGGAAAAGGATGGGCAGGTTTATCCGGTGGAATACAAGCACGGGAAAAAGCCGTCCGGAGGTTCCGTCTGGGAAAACGATGCCGTTCAGCTTTGCGGCGAGGCGATGCTGATTGAAGAAAACCTAAAAGCTTCGGTTCCGTTTGGCTACCTCTACTATTACCGTTCCCGTGACCGGGTTAAGGTTGAGCTTACGCCGGAGCTACGTCAGAAAACAGAGGAATACATCAAGCGGGCCTACGAACTATTTGAGTCCCGGATTTTGCCGCCACCGCTGGTGGATAGTCCAAAGTGTCCGGGCTGCTCCCTCTTCCCCATCTGTATGCCGGATGAGACCAATCTTTTGCGTCGTGTAGGGGCGGTTCGCGAACCGCCCTTACAACAAGGCCATCTGCACCGGGTGGTTCCCGAACAGGTGACCGGCGGGGTGGTTTATTTTTCCTTCGATTCATCCCAGAACAGCGGGCAAAAGGGAGGGTACGTCCACAAACAGGGGAACCATTTGATTTACAGCGTGGAGGGACGGCCGGAAGTCAAGGTGCCGTTGGAGGGCATTGCGCAGGTGGTTGTCTACGGGCCGATTCAGTTGTCCACGCAGACGATGACGGTTTTGCTGGATATGGAAATCCCGACTTTTCTGCTTTCCGCCTACGGCCGCTTTCTGGGGGCGCTTATGCCCGCCCCTTCCCGCAACTCGAACCTGCGGCTCCTTCAATATCGCTCGTTTGACAACCCGGAGATAAAATTGTCTCTGTCGAAGGAAATTGTCCGGTCCAAGATTGCCAATTGCCGCACCCTGTTTATGCGTTCGCTCCGTTCACAAGAACCGGAAGAAACCGAAGCGGAAGATAGCGCCGAGCCGCCCGTGCTTGAACTTAAACAACTCTTGGACAACACCGAAAGGGCCGATTCACTAGAAACGCTCTTAGGGCTGGAAGGAGCGGCCGCCCGGGCCTATTTTGGAAATTTTGAGCGGCTTTTTAAGCCGGCCGCAAAAACCCTCGGTTTTTCCTTTGAACACCGCAACCGCCGCCCGCCAACCGACCCGGTCAATGCCCTGTTATCGCTGGCTTATTCCCTTCTGGCGAAAGAATGCTTTTCAGCCGTTCTGACTGTCGGCTTTGACCCTTACTTCGGTTTTTATCACGGACAGAGAGGGGGGCGGCCTTCGCTCGCTCTGGATTTGATGGAGGAATTCCGGCCGGTGCTGGCCGACTCGGTGGTTTTGACCCTGCTCAACAAGGATATGTTGTCCCCCGACGACTTTATGCGGTGGGGCAAGGCCTGTTACCTGTCTGAAAAAGGGCGCAAGAATTTCTTTTTGGCGTGGGAAGGGCGCAAAAATACGGAAGCCGTTCATCCGGTCTTTGGATACAAGGTCGCGTACACCCGTATACTGGAAACACAGGCGCGGATGCTGGCGGCGTTTTTGAAGAAAGATATTCCGTTTTATCGGAGTTTCACGTGGCGGTAGGAAACACCCAACCCCGCTCCACCCAGATTCCTCCCCCGACAAGTCGGGGTCGGAATGACATAGAGGAACAATGAACTTTTATCTGGTCACCTACGACATTTCGAACCCCAAGCGGCTGCACAAGGTCTTTCAGTGCCTGTCGGATTTCGGGCATCACCGGCAGCTTTCAGTTTTCGAGTGCTGGCTTACCAACCGAAAGCTGGTGCAGCTTAAAAACCGCTTGACCAGGATTATCGACTCGGAAGATGACCAGGTACTGATAATTTCGCTCTGCCGGGATTGCGTGGGCAAAATTGACTCGCTGGGTCGAAGGCGAATACCCCCAGACCCGCGGGTGATGATTTGTTGAAAACCCTGAACTTTGTTGAAGGGTTGAAAACATCAAACAAGGTTGAAGGGTTGAATAGCCCTTGACAATTCCTCATACATTCCTTAGATAAATAGATGAGGGTCCTGGTTACCTCTCAGGCCCGGTATAGCCGGGCCTTAAGCGGTCTGTGAGATGAGTGTCGAGACCCGCTGGGACGAAGGCCAAAAGCCGAAAGTCCGTTCGCGACCTTCAGGGCTTGCTCTGAAGGAACCAGGAAATGCTGGCGGGAAACCGGATCGCAGGTTTTTGATTAACCATAGAAGAAGAGGGGTCGGTCAGGGCCGGCCTCTCTTTTATGATACTCGGATATATCGAGCACCCTTGCCTTCCCTGACTAGGCCGGGGATGCTCGCAAACGATACAAGGAATGATATGACAGCCGCTTACCCTGAAAACTGGAACCCTGAATGTAGGGTCACGTTGTCAAGTGCCCTCGTTTTCGGCCGATTCTCGCAAATTAGCCGGAATACCCTGAACCGGTATGGAGTTCGGCGGACGCGGTGAAAACCTTCTATGGAAAATCAAAACCCTGGACACGTTCAGTTGAG
>Ga0209172_10000588_pt1 | contig 97383 bp, 87 predicted proteins | sample LarsenN4metaG_FD_184113 | JGI IMG/M metagenome (GOLD analysis project Ga0209172, IMG submission 184113) | Hot spring sediment bacterial and archeal communities from British Columbia, Canada, to study Microbial Dark Matter (Phase II) - Larsen... ... | reverse complement strand
CTGCCATCCATTTCCGCCTTCCCACCGTCTTTCGTTCTCAGCTAATCTATCGGCAATATCCTCAGCGGAGAGTCTGTTATGAAAGCACTGACCCCCTGCCGCCTTCGGCGGCTCTCCCCCTCGAAGGCGGAGAAAAGCGCGATGCGCGGTCACCTCGCAATCGCAGCGGTCATCACACTGACGGCGTTGCTCGTCTTGCAGTTGCAGACCTCGGCAGGACAGCAGGGGCAAGCCAAGGGATCCATTGAGGGAATCGTGGTGCGAAGTGGAACGGGAGAGCCGATTCCGGATGCGCAGGTCACATTGACGAAGGTGACGCCCGGCGCCACAGGCCTCCTGACCGGCGCTGGTCAAGTATTTCCGCCGCCTTCTCCGCCGCCTCCCCCGCCGCCGCCTCCTGCTGTTGTTGGCGGAACGGTTGGCCGGGGGGCCGCCGAGGGAGGCGTCGTCTACTATACATTTTCGACGGATGGTGGCGGTGTTACGCTCTCCGCACTGCTGCAGGCGCTTCCTCCCGCGAAGACGGACAGCAACGGTCGATTTGCATTCAAGAACCTCGATGCCGGAACGTATCGACTTTCGGTAGCCAGCGACGGTTACGCGCGACAAGACTATGGTCAGCGGATCCTCTACGGTTCAGGCACGCCTGTGAACCTCGCGGCAGGGCAAGCCCTCAAAGATGTTACCGTGCGGCTGATCCCGACAGGAACAGTGACCGGCAACATCCGCGATCAAGCCGGCCGCCCCGTCGTCGGCGCGCCGGTCCAACTTTTGAAGCCCTCTTTCAATGCTATCGGCCAGAGATCGTTCCAGTCTGTCGGCAGCGCAAGAACCGACGACCGGGGTGAATACCGACTGTACTGGATCACGCCAGGCCGGTATTACCTCGCCGCCGGCTCAGACCCCGGGCCAGGATCCGGGCCGCGGGGCGCGCGCGGAAGTCCGAACGAGGTTCAAGGGGATGTCTTTTCGCTGACGTACTTTCCTGGCGTAACCGATATCAGTCAAGCGGCGCCGGTCGAGGTTCTTCCGGACCAGGAAGTCAGCGCGATCGGTATGGTGGTTGCGCGCCAGCAGCGGCGATCGGTACGCGGGCGCGTGATTGATGGCAGAACCGGACAGCCTCCTGCATCGATAAACATTGGGCTCGAATACCAAAACCTGACCGGCGGGTTCGGTTCCTTTAGCAGCGGGCAGAGCTATGATCGAGCGACCGGCGCCTTCGAACTGCGGAACGTGGTTCCCGGCTTGTATGCGATCACAGCGTCGGTCGTTGACTACAATCCCACAGATACAGGTACACGCTTTGTCTCTGCCCCGAGAGCCGCTGCACGGGTTCCGGTGGAAGTCTCCAATGCCGATGTCGAGGGAGTGATTCTGGTACTGGCGCCCTCCGGAGACATTCCAGGGCGCGTTACCGTCGAAGGCCGTTCCGGCAGCGAACTTCCGCGCACAGTCATCTCGCTTCGCCGGTCGGGAACGGTGAACACCCCATCGACTTCAAGTAATTTGGATGGAAGTTTTACGATTCAAAACGTTACGCCCGGAGAATACGTCGTTGCCGTGACGGTATTGCAGCCGGGCCATTATGTTAAGGAAATCCGCTACAACCAGGTGGATGTTCTTAACCAGCCGCTGCAGTTCTCCGCCTCGGATTCCGGATTGATGACCGTCGTGCTCAGTCCGGACCCGGGCGAGGTTCAAGGCATCGTCGTCGATGCAAAATCTCAGCCCACGCCCGGCGCCGTGACTGTCCTCGTTCCCCAACAGAATCGCGATCGGCCGGAACTCTATAAGAGTACGACCACAGATTCGACCGGCCGCTTCACCATCACCGGCGTCGCGCCCGGCGACTACAAGCTTTTCGCGTGGGAAGCCATCGAGCTATTCGGTTACTATGATCAGGACCTACTGCGACGCGTCGAAACTCAGGGCAAGGCTATACGGATTGCCGAATCTTCCAAAGAAACCGTGGAAGTGAAGGCCATTCCGGTGGAACCGTGAGAGACATTTCGAATTGCGAATTGCGAGGGTCAATTCGCAATTCGAAATTCGCAATTCGCAATTCCCCGTTCCCCTGCCATCCATTTCCGCCTTCCCACCGTCTTTCGTTCTCAGCTAATCTATCGGCAATATCCTCAGCGGAGAGTCTGTTATGAAAGCACTGACCCCCTGCCGCCTTCGGCGGCTCTCCCCCTCGAAGGGGGAGAAAAGCGCGATGCGCGGTCACCTCGCAATCGCAGCGGTCATCACACTGACGGCATTGCTCGTCTTGCAATTGCAGGCCTCGGCAGGACAGCAGGGGCAAGCCAAGGGATCGATCGAGGGAATCGTGGTGCGAAGCGGAACGGGAGAGCCGATTCCGGATGCGCAGGTCACATTGACGAAGGCGCCGCCCGGCGCCGCCGGCCTCGTGACCGGCGCGATTGGGCCCGCGCCCCCGCCGCCTCCTCCGCTTCCACCGCCGCCTCCGCCGCCTCCAGCCGCGGTTGCCGGGACGGGCGGGGGCGTCGCCGGGGCTACGTTCTTTACGTTTACAACGGATGCAGGGGGCGTTGCCTCGCCCGCGTTGTCATCGATTCCGGCCGCAACGACCGACGGCAACGGTCGATTTGCATTCACGAATCTCGATGCCGGGACGTATCGAGTTTCAGTGGCCAGTAACGGTTACGCAAGGCAGGACTTCGGCCAGCGTGTGTTCCCAGGTCCAGGAACCCCGATCAATCTGGCTGCCGGACAAACGGTCAAGGACATCACGGTATCGCTGATTCCAACGGGGACGGTGACTGGCAACCTCCGCGATCAAGCCGGCCGGCCAGTTGTCGGCGTACCGGTTCAACTTTTGAAGGCGACTTACAATCCACTCGGCGAAAGAACGTTCCAGACTGCCGGAAGCGCAAGGACGGATGACCGCGGCGAATACCGCCTGTACTGGATTACGCCGGGCCGCTACTACCTCAGCGCCGGCTCACCGCCGGGGCCGATCCGACCCCCGATGGCTTTAGTCGGGATCGGGAGCCCAAACGAAGTGCAGAGCGAGAGCTATGCCATGACCTACTTCCCCGGAGTGACCGACATCAGCCAGGCGGAGTTGCTTGACGTTCGTCCAGGTCAAGAAATCAGCGCGATCGATCTTGTCGTTTCGCGCCATCGGCTGCGCTCGATTCGCGGTCGTGTGATTGATGGCAGAACCGGGCAACCCCCCGCGAACCCAAGCATCGGGCTTGAGTACCGAAACCTCACGGGCGGCGGCGGCGGGTTTAGCAATGCACAAAGCTACGACCGCACAACGGGTGGATTCGAGTTGCGAAACGTGATCCCAGGTTCCTATGTGGTGACCGCGACGGTGACTGAGAATCTACAGAACACCTTCTCCGCGGAGCGCCCCGTTGTCGTATCGCGAGCGGCTGCACGAGTTCCGATCGACGTTTCCAATGCCGACGTCGAAGGGGTCATTCTCGTCCTGACGCCCTCCGGAGAGATTCCAGGGCGCGTCACGATCGAGGGCCGTACCGGCGGTGAACTTCCGCGCACGTTCATCTCGCTACGCCGGCCGGGTCCCGGCGCCAACACCGCGGGGGCTTCAAGCAATTTGGATGGAAGTTTTCAGATTCAAAACGTCACGCCCGGAGAATACGTCGTTGCCGTGGCGGGACTGCCGCCCGGCCACTATGTGAAGGAAATCCGCTACAACCAGATGGACGCCCTGCACCAGCCGCTGCAGTTCTCCACCTCGGATCCTGGATCTTTGACGGTTGTGCTCAGTCCGAACGCGGGCGAGGTTCGAGGCGTCGTCGTCGATGCAAAATCTCAGCCCACGCCCGGCGCCGTGACTGTCCTCGTTCCCAATCAGAATCGCGATCGGCCGGAACTCTACAAGAGTGCGACTACGGACTCGACCGGCCGCTTCACCATCACCGGCGTCGCGCCCGGCGACTACAAGCTTTTCGCGTGGGAAGCCATCGAGCAATTCGGTTACTATGATCAGGACCTGCTGCGACGCGTCGAAACTCAGGGCAAGGCTATACGGATTGCCGAATCTTCCAAAGAAACCGTGGAAGTGAAGGCCATTCCGGTGGAACCGTGAAGAGATTTCGGATTTCGGATTTCGGATTGCGGATTTCCACTGGCTTAAAATCCGAGATCCGCAGTCCGGCGCCTTCCGCCTGCAATATGAAAATCGCCTCAGACAAGACGGCTCCGAATTCCGAAATCTTCACAAGGGGGTTTCCATGATTGCAGTCATGGGCGCATCCGGACATACCGGAAAGCGGATTGCCGAACAACTTCTGAAAACGGGCGAGAAAGTTCGTGCGATCGGACGGTCGGCGGACAAGCTGAAGGCCTTAAAGGACGCGGGCGCCGAGACGGCCATCGGCGACGCGTCCGATGCTGCGTTTCTCACAAAAGCGTTCACGGGCGCGGAGGCCGTCTATACGCTGCTGCCTCCGGATCCTCAGGCGAGTGACTATCGGGCTCAACAAGACCGCCAGGGTGAGGCGATCATCCAGGCGATCCGAGCGAGCGGTGTTCGTTACGTTGTGTTTCTCAGCAGTCTTGGAGGAGATCTGCCTTCGGGAACCGGGCCCATCGCCGGGCTTCACGCTCAAGAAGAACGTTTACGCCAGCTTCCATCCACGAACGTCCTGATTCTGCGTCCAGGATATTTCTTCGAGAACTTCTATGAGACTTTGGATCTCATCAAAAACCAGGGGATCAACGGCGGCGCTATCGCGCCGGATGTTCCCATTCCGATGATCGCAACCCGCGACATTGCGGATGCGGCGGCCGAGGCGTTGAAGTCGCGCAACTTCAAAGGCGTCGTCGTACGCGAACTGCATGGGCCCAGAGACCTCACGCAGGCGGAAGCCACGCGCATTCTAGGCGAGCGCATCGGCAAGCCCGATTTGAAATATGTGCAGTTCCCATACGCGGACTTTGTATCGGCGCTGACCGGCATGGGGATGTCGCGCAGCATGGCCGAACTTCTCGCCGAGATGAGCCGCGCGCTTAATGAAGGAAAGATCCAGTCGCGCGAAGGGCGAACCCCCGCAAACACCACGCCGACCCGATTTGAAGATTTTGCTCACGAACTCGCAGATTCATGGAGCGCGCGCTCATAGAGCGCGCCTACAGTCGCAGCCTGCGCCTTCCCCAAATCCGCAATCCGAAATCCGAAATCCGCAATCCGCCTAGAATCCCTGCACCTTTCCGGACTTCTTGTAGCACTGATAGATGATGTGCCACGAAATGGCGATCAGCACGAGCCAGAAGATCCAGTAGTAGGCGCTTGGGATGCCGAGGTTGCCGCCGGCGAAGTAGATGGTGTGCTGTCCGATCATCGCCCAGAGCAGCGGCAGCGACATGTACGTATTGTGACGCGATCGAAGTCCGGCAAGCTTTACCAGATTGGCGTCGGGCGCCTCGCCGCTCTTGACGGCGCGGATGATCTTTTGTTGGGAAGGCCAGATGCGATACCAGACGTTGAAGGCCATGGTCGATCCGAAGAGGGCGCCGGTATGAATCAAAGTCCCGCGATAGCTCAAGTGTCCGAGATAGACATAAGCCGCCACAATCACCGCGAGGATCACGAACGATACGATCACGCCCGTGCGGACGTTGGCGGCAAGACCGCTTTTCCATAGCGCATCGTAGACGAAGGGGGCGAGGAACGTGGCAACGATCATGATGACCGCCCCCGCCGACCACTCCTGTCCGGACTCCAGAGCCTGACGGCCGTGGTAGTACACGAGCAGCAGGAGCAGGACGCCCGTGATCCACGTGTACGCCGCGCCCCAGCGGAACCAGTAGAGCGCTCGCGGCATCAATTCCGGCACAACGGCTTTTCTTGTGGCGGCGTCGAGCTTGGCGGCGAACGGCCCGTTCACCCAGTTGAAGAAATAGAGGTGTCCGATCCAAATGATTCCGGCAAAAACGTGCAGCCACCTGAAGATTGCCTCTAGTCCTTCCATGATCCCTCCCGTTTCGTGGTCTTGACGATTTGAAATCGTGCAGTCTAGCGCAGATCGAAGTCAGCCGCAAATGAGGTCAAGTGGCGGAAGTGGCGGCGTTCGGCCGCGTCCCAAAAGGGGCAGCCGCAGATTGCGCAGATCTAAGCAGCCGCGAATGACGCTAATGGCGCCAAAGCCTTCGCTTTCGAACGGCGGCGAAGAGCGTCCAAATGTCGTGCGAGGAGGTCGAACACTATGATTTCCAGACCTGTGAGGGTCCTTGCGCTATCTGCTCTGGCATTGGCGCTGGCTGCGTGCGAGCGGCAGAAGATCGGGGACATTAATGCAGACCCAGGGCGTTTTCAGAACAAAGAAGTGAGTATTGCCGGAGAAGTCACTCAATCCATGGGCGCGCTCGGGCAGGGGATTTATCAGATCGACGACGGAACCGGCAAGCTCTGGGTGCTTGCGAGAAATCGCGCGGTTCCCGCCAAGGGCGCATATGTCGGCGCCAAAGGCAGAGTCCAGCCTACTGTCACATTCCTCGGCGTCAACTACGCAACCGTTCTATTCGAAAGCGGACGCCGTTCCGTGGATCGTACTTCGGATTGAAGTCCGGATTCGCGGCGGGGCCCTCACTTATACTCTCAGAATGAATCCCGTCGCATTGATCGTGCATGGCGGCGCCGGCGCCATGCGTCCAGAAACAGCATCGGAGCGCCGGACCGGCGTCCTGCGCGCGCTCGAGCGGGGTTGGGCGATCCTCGATTCGGGCGGCGCTGCGTTGGACGCGTGCGAAGAGGCCATCGTCGAGCTCGAGAATGACCCCATGTTCAATGCCGGCGTGGGCTCTCACTTGAATCGAGAGGGCCGCGCACAGCTCGACGCCATCCTGATGGACGGCGCCGCTTTGAACGCCGGGGCCGTCGCCGCTGTGGAGCGTGTTCGCAATCCGATCCGGCTGGCGCGCCGCATCATGGAACACAGCGAGCATGTCCTGCTTGTCGGCGCCGGCGCCGAGCAGTTCGCATCCGAACATCATGTTCCGTTGTGCGATCCGGCCGAGCTGGCGACGCCGGTCGAACAGCAGCGGTGGTCGGCGCGCTGCGGCGCGGCCGTTCATCTCGGCACTGTCGGCGCCGCAGCGCTCGACCGGTTTGGAAGTCTTGCGGCCGGCACTTCCACCGGCGGAACTTTCCTGAAACATCCCGGACGCGTCGGCGACTCCCCGATGATCGGCTGCGGCTGCTATGCGGATAACTGGTCCGGCGCCGTGTCCTGCACCGGCCACGGGGAATCCATCATGAAGGTCGTCATGGCGAAAGCCGCCGCGGATTTCATCGCAGCCGGACACAGTGCAGAGACCGCGGCAGAAATGGCGATTCAAATTCTTTCACGCAGAACGACTGGGACGGGCGGCTTGATTATCGTCGACCGGGAGGGACGCGTGGGCGCAGCCCATTCAACGGCGCACATGACCTGGGCTGCGAGAACGTCGGATGGAATCGAGCGCGTGAATGCGTGATTTGGGGACAGAGACCAATTTCGTTGCGCGTGAGGAACTCGTCGGGCTTCACAGCAACCTCACGCGCAGGGAAATTGGTCTCTGTCCCCAAATTCGCGGCTAAATCTACTTCGGCTCGATCCGATACCTCACCACCACCGACGCGCGCACTTCAATCTGGCCGGGCGATACCGGCGTCGGCGCCGCGAGAGTTCTTTCGGCCATGGCCGCCGCGGCGTCTCTCACGGGATAGATCGAGACGCCGCCTTCGGTTACTTCCAAAATTCCGACGACTCGGACGCCCAATGCATCCGCGATGGCGTCCGCTTTTCGCCGCGCTTCCGCGGCGGCCTGACGCAACGCCTGTTCCCGCGACGGCAGATCGTTCTTCAAACTGAAGTGCACGCCTTCCAATTGATTGGCGCCGGCGGTTAGACCGGCGTCGATCACAGAGCCCACAAGGCTGAGATTGTCGAGATCAACCGACACGACATTGGAAGCGTTGTACGCCGCAATCCGAGGCGGATCGCGGCCTTCCGGTCGTTGAGGAGCGTAGACAGGAAAGAGCGTCAGCCGCGATGTTTGAATGCGCTCGGGACGGACTCCGAGTTTTTCAACCGCCTTCAGGATCTCCTGCGCGATGCTGCTGGCTTGCTCCTGCGCGCCTAGCGCGGTGTTCGACTGTCGGACGATGCCGAGCCGCACTGTCGCGTGATCCGGAGCGACTTCAATCAGAGCGTCGCCATTGACCGCAATGTGAGGCGGAAGAGGCGTATCGGTTCGCGGGGTTTGAGCAGCTAAGGGCGCGGCAATCAACACAGCGAAAACAGCAGGCCAAATCTTCATGGACAGTTCGACTCTCTATGAACAATTTCCTCTCAGGACAACCCTTCCACATAAAGATAACGCGTCATGGGACGCTCTTCTTAGAACGCTAGGCCGAGCGCCGGCGCGCCCGCTTGCGGGGCCGTCCGCCGAGCTTGCCGTTTTCACGCGACGATGCGGCCTTTTTCTTGGACCTTACGGATCCCCTGCACGCCGGACAAAAACTCACCAAATCGATCCGGTGAATGGGACACTTCGGCATTAGAAACCTCCAAGCCAAATCATAGCTGCAATTTCCGTTCCGCGGGCGAAGAACGCGGCTGCGGTGAATGTCGATCAACCTTATAATGGACGGCAGGAGTAGCGTAATGCACTACACAGGAAACGAACCTGTCATCCTCACGCGGGACGTGCAGGCGACTGCCGTGCCCGCCGGACACACGGTCAATCTGCCGCAGGGTACAGAAGTCATCATCACCCAGGCGCTTGGCGGCTCTTACACGCTGCTGGTTCCCACCTACGGCGGGCTGTTCCGCCTATCGAACAAGGACGCCGACGCAATCGGCAAAGAAGTCCGGCCGGAGGATCTGCAACCGCGGGCGCCGCTCACCGGCGAAGAACTTGAAAAGGAAGTGTGGCAGGTTTTGCGGACATGTTACGACCCGGAAATTCCTGTGAACATCGTCGACCTTGGTTTGATTTACGACATGAAGATCACCGCGCTCGAGGCGGGCTCCAGTAGAGTCGACGTCAAGATGACGCTCACGGCGCAGGGATGCGGAATGGGCGCGTCCATCGCAGGAGATGCTCAAAACAAACTGCTCGATCTTCCTGGCGTCAAGGAGGCGGACGTACAAGTCGTGTGGGATCCGCCTTGGACGCCGGAGAAGATTTCGCCGGAAGGTCGGACGCTGCTGGGGATCTACTGAGGAGAATGAATCAGGCGAACGGGGAATTTGAAATTGGACGAATCCTGCATCTTGAATCCGAAATCTGAAATTGCAGATTGGACTGTTTCGGATCCGTGTCAGTCCAGTCAGAAATTTCAGATTTCGGATTTAAGATGCAGGATTCGTCCAATTTCAAAATTCCCCCAGGCAGCTCATGATTCGTCAAATATGTTGTCTCCCTCGCCAGAAATTGCTCTCTATCCCCAATTTCGTCTACCATGACGCAAATCTGAGATTCCTGTTATCTTAAAATTATGGAAAACGCGCTAGAGGGTCTCAAGCTTCTGGTGGTTGAAGACGATGAAGACACACGAGAGCTTCTGCGCGTCCTCTTTCAGACAAATGGGGCGGATGTACGCGCCGTTTCTTCGGTTACCGAGGCTCTTGCTGCCTATGACGCCGCCAGACCCGACGTGGTGATCGCCGACATTGGGATGCCGGAGTACAACGGCTACACGCTGATCGGAAGGATTCGCGCTCGTGATCGCGAGATCGATGGGCGCATTGTTCCGGCGATTGCGCTCACCGCCTACGCGACCGCTATAGATCGCGACACTGTGCTTTCCGCAGGGTTTCAGCTCCACATCGCGAAGCCGTTTGAGCCGGCCGCGCTTGTCAATGTCGTCAAAGACATCGCGACTCGCTACGGCGCTCCGGCCGCGATTTAATCGCGCTCGGTTTCTTTTCCGTCCCGAACAACCGCTTCTTCTCGACGACACGCCTCACGGATGATCAGGTCGTAGACCTTCACGGCGAACCGCGAATCTATTCCGTGATGTTTCGCGAGCGATGCAATCCGGCGTTTCACGGCCGTGACCCGATCCGGCTGCGCAATCGGCAAGCCATGCGCTTGCTTGACGACGCCGATTTCTTCACACACCGCCAGACGGCGGGCAAGAAGCCGGATGAGCCGTTCGTCGATGTCATCCAATTGTTTTCGCAGCGTCTCGAGCTTCATACGACGGCTCGCAGCCCTCAACGCTCACGCTGCCGGCTGCGACAGATCGGAAAGCGTCCACCAAGGCGCGGCTCTTCAGCATTGTCTCCTCGAACTCGGTTTCAGGATCGGAAAGCGCAACAATCGCGCCCCCGATTCCTATCGAGACGCGCCCGCCTGAGAAAACCGCGGTTCGAATCACGATGTTCAGGTTCGCCGCGCCGTTCAGAGAAAGAAAACCGATCGCGCCCGAGTACACGCCGCGCGCAGACCGTTCCAGACGATCGATGATCTCCATGGTGCGGACCTTGGGCGCTCCGGTCATCGATCCCCCGGGAAACGCGCTGCGCAGGCAGTCGATCACTGTGGCGTCCGGTCGAAGACGTCCGCGGACCGTGCTGACCAGTTGATGCAGATTCGTGTAGCTTTCGACCTGCATCATGTGTGGAACCGAGACGCTCCCGGTTTCGCAGACGCGTCCCAAATCGTTTCGCAGGAGATCGACGATCATCAAATTTTCGGATCGCGTCTTGACGTTCGTGCGCAGCGCCTCTCCAAGCCGCCGGTCCTCTGCGCCGGTCACGCCGCGGCGCAGCGTGCCCTTGATCGGTTTGGACTCGACCACGCCATCGCGATCAACTCGAAGAAACATCTCAGGCGACGAGCATGCTATCGAAAGATTCGGAAACCTGAGAAATGCGGAGTATGGGGCCGGATTCATTCGACGGAGCGCACGATAGTAGTCCAAAGGATCGACTCCGGTTTTTGCAATGAGCCGGTTCGTCAGGCAGATTTCGTAGCTCTCTCCTTCGCGAATGAGCTCGAGACACTTCCCGATGCTCGCCAGGTAATCGCTGCGGCTTTGCTCGAGATGGAAACGGATCGATTCATTCTTGCGACCGGCGAACAAAGGTTGGCGGATTCCAAAACGCAGCCGCTCTTCCGTTTCATCAAACCATGCTTCCGCTGCGCCGCGTTCGCGGTCCGCACCGGCGTAGACGAGGTAGACCACTTCTTCCTGATGGTCGAAAGCGAGCAACCGGTCGGCGAACAGGAGTTGGGCGTCGGGATGCGGAGAATCGTGCATGCGCCGGCTGCCGCACTCGCTCTTCAGTTCGTATCCGAGGAAGCCGACGAATCCGCCGTTGAAGTCGAACGGCAGTTCCGGCGCCGGGCGGCGGCGGCGTTCCAATTCTGCATTCAGGAAATCAAACAGCGGCGCGTGCTGGATGGAATCGCGGTCTTCGGAATGCACGACCAACCGCTGGTCGCGACTCCGATACGACAACCACGTACTGCGGGGCCCGCTTGCGGCGCCCATGAAGGAAAACCGGCCATGATCAGAGGACGACGCGGATGAATCCAGCCAGAATGACGGAGTCGAGCCGGCAAACAGAGAATAAAACACGTCCTCGGTGGTCGGGTGCACGTCCAGTTTTCGCGTGAAGACGCGGCAATTTGGGGACAGAGACCAATTTCCTGCGCGGGCGGTACTGGTGAAGCCGGAGGAGTCCCGCGCGCGCAGGAAATTGGTCTCTGTCCCCAAATTGCCCAGAAAGTTTCTCAGGAGCCGGTCTCCATATTCCGTGCAGATGGACTCGGGATGAAACTGAACGCCATAGATTGGACGGTCCCGATGCGCCAGTCCCATCACCAGATCGTCTTCCGTCCATGCCGTCACGCGCAGGCAGGATGGGACCGGCCGGCTCACGATCAAGGAGTGATACCGAACGCCGCTGAAGCCTTGCGGCACGCCGTGAAATAGTTCGCTTCCGTCATGGAAGATCCGGCTTGTGCGGCCATGAGCCGGCTCGGGCGCCCGCGTCACATTGCCGCCGAAGAGATGCCCCATCCCTTGCAATCCGAGACAGACTCCGAGGATCGGCGCCTGGCCCTCTAAGATGATCCGGCGGCAGATTCCAAAATCGCGATCATTCTCGGGGCGTCCCGGGCCTGGCGAGATGATGACGCGATCGGGCGCCAATTCAAGAAACTCCTCCCACGACAACTGATCGTTGAACACGACCACCGGCGCCGCTCCGGTGATGGCCGCAACCATTTGAGCGAGATTGAAGGTGAATGAGTCGTAGTTGTCGATGATGAGCGTTTTCTTGTGCACTTCACTGCTGCTGCGAAGCCATGCGTCGCTGCATTTCCTCCATGGATACGTCTTCGATATGCGTCGCAATGTGCCAGGAGTGCCCGAACGGATCTTCAATGGATCCGGAGCGGTCTCCATAAAACTGGTCCTTCACCGGCCGCACGAGCTTTGCGCCGGCTGCTACGGCGCGTTCGACGAAAGCATCGACATTTTCCACATAAAGCATGATGCTCACCGGGGTCCCGCCGAGCGATTTCGGTCCGCGGAAATTCATTTCTGCATATTCGTCCGATAACATGATCCGCGAGTCGCCGATCTGGATTTCGGCGTGTCCAATCTTGCCGTCGGGCTGCGGGAACCGCATCAGTTCCGCTGCGCCGAACGCTTTTTTATAGAATTCCAGCGCCTGCGCTGCGCCGTTCACCGCGAGATAGGCCGTGACGGTGTGGTAGCCTTCCGGAACCGGTTTCACTTTTCCAGCCATTGACGCCTCCTTTCTGACCCAGAAGTTTCAGCACTCAAAACCTGCAGCGTCATCTTGTCATGTTGCGCACTGGCAATCCAAGCCCCCGCACCAGCGTTTAGACCGTTTAACCAACGTTAAACAATTTCATAACACGCGTCCGATAGTCTCAGCCGCTCGCAAATTCGCGCTAGACCATTCAGGAGAACGTTCAAATGAGAAAACGTGTGTGGATTGTAGCGCTGGCGACAGCGCTAATGCTGGGCGGCGCAGCAAGCCTGGCGACGCAAGAATCGAAGGCGCCCCGCCTCAACCCTGCCGGAAATGGGCGGTTTACTTTTGCGCTTATAGGAGACCTTCAATACGGCCCCGAAGGGGAAGCAAAGTTTCCGAACGTCATTGCCGACATCAATGCCGACGAGAACCTCGCATTCGTCGTGCATGACGGCGACTTCAAGAACGGAAGCTCTTTATGCAGCAACGATGTCTTCTTCAACAGGCTTGCGGCGTTCAACCAGTTTGAAAAGCCATTTATCTACATCCCCGGCGACAACGAATGGACCGATTGCCACCGCGCCAACAACGGAAGCTATGACCCTATCGAGCGCCTCGCGCTTCTGCGGCTGCTCTTCTTTCCGACAAATCAGAGTCTTGGCAAGCACACGATCGAACTTGAAAGGCAAAGCGACGATCCGCTGTACGCTCTCTTTCGCGAGAATGTGCGATGGGTCGCGAAAAACGTCCTCTTTATCGGACTGCACGTCGTCGGCAGCAACAACAACTTCGGCCGGACGCCGGAGAGCACCGCCGAATACACCGTACGCAACGCGGCGAATCTGGCATGGCTGAGGGAAGGCTTCGAATTGGCCCGCCGGAACAATCACCGGGCGGTGATGATCATCATTCAGGCCAATCCAAATTTCGAGCTGCAGCCTGCGGATCCGAACCGCGCCGGCTTCAATGACTTTTTGACCCTCCTGCAGGCGGAAACGCTGCAGTACGGCAAGCCGGTGGTGCTTGTACACGGCGATTCGCATTACTTCAGAATCGACAAGCCGATGATCGGCGTACAGAGCGGAAGACGGATCGAGAACTTCACGAGGGTTGAGACATTTGGCGAGACCGACAATCATTGGCTTCACGTCGAGGTCGCGCCCGGCAATCCCAACGTGTTCATCTTCGACCAGCGGATTGTCGCGGCGAATGCCATCCGGCACTTGGGAGGTTCATAGACGCTTCATCGTCTTGAATCAAACCTGAAACATCCGCCTGTCAATTTCAGAAGCATCCTGCAGCGGCGGCAGCGGGCCCACCCAGCCCCCTCCTCCTTATTCGCAGACGTAAGGAGCCCGGTCCGACCGCCGCTGCGGCCCCTTTTCCAGGCAGTCTTGCATTTCACTCTTGAGGCAGCGCCTCAGTTTCAAATTTGAGAACGCCTGAAATGGGAGCTGTCAAATGGCTTGTTGTGCGATGTCTAATGGAGTTGCTGCGACTACCCAATGACCCAATGGGCCGCTTGCCAGCGCTCATTCGGTCAGTGAGTCACCGAAAAACTACATTACACATTGCACAACAAGCCATTTGACAGCTCACATTGAGTAATCCATGTATCAGGCGTCGATTTTTGAGCACTGCTTGACACCCCTTCCGGCCTGTGCATGAATAGCGCCTTAAGGCGCCATCAGAGCCAGTGGAGGTGTGTGTTGAGCCGTCTATCCAAGCGAATATTGGTTGTTGCAGCGTTTGCCTTTTTTCTCACTCCGAATCCCGCGGCCGCAGCCGCATGTGAGGATTTGGCTGCGCTCCGCCTGCCGGACACGACGATAACCCTCGCCGAGCAGGTTGCCGCCGGGGCTTTCGCTCCGCCGGCGCAGGGGCGTGGAGGCGGGGCGCGCGGAGGAGCGCCATTTAGCGACCTGCCTGCATTCTGTCGAGTCGCGGCGACGCTCAGGCCAAGCTCCGACTCGGACATCAAGATCGAAGTCTGGATGCCTGCATCCGGCTGGAACGGTAAGTTCCTCGCCAACGGAAACGGCGGGTGGAGCGGCGCCATCAGCCCCGCAACCCTCGCAACAGGCTTGCGCCGGGGCTACGCAACGGCCATGACCGATACCGGACATGAAGGCGGCAGCGGCAGCTTTGCCCTTGGCCATCCCGAAAAGCTCATCGACTTCGCCTATCGCGCCGTGCACGAGATGACCGTCAAATCCAAGGCGATCATCGCGGCTTACTACGGCGCCGGGCCGAAATTGTCCTACTGGAACGGCTGCTCATCCGGCGGCAAGCAGGGACTCAAAGAGGCGCAACGATATCCCGAAGACTACAACGGCATCATTGCGGGCGCGCCCGCCAACTACTGGACGCATCTGACCGCTCAGTCCATCGCGGTGGCGCTGGCTGTTCACAAGGACGAAGCGAGCTATATACCGCCTAACAAATACTCCACGATTCACAACGCAGTGATCGAAATGTGCGACGCCCGCGACGGCGTCAAGGACCGCGTCATCGAGAATCCCGCGCAGTGCAAATTCGATCCCGGCGTTCTCCAATGCAAAGGCGCCGACGGCGCGGATTGCCTGACCGCGCCTCAGGTCGAAGCCGCGCGCAAGATCTACGGTCCGGTCGTGAATCCACGCACGAAGCAGCAAGTCTTCCCCGGCCTCTCCCCGGGCAGCGAACTGGGCTGGGGATTCCTCGCTGGCCCGCAGCCGACAGCGCTTGCAACCGATCATTGGAAATATGTTGTGTACAAAGATCCCAACTGGGATTACCGGACGCTGAACTTCGACAGCGACATTGCGCTGGCCGACAAGATCGACAACGGCATGATCAATGCCATCGATCCGGACCTCAGCGCCTTCTTCGGACGCGGTGGAAAGTTGCTCCAGTATCACGGCTGGAGCGACCCGCTCATCCCCGCGCAAAACAGCATCGACTACTACGTCAGCGTCGTGGAAAAACTTGGCGGCGCCGCGAAGGTGCACGACTCCTACCGGTTGTTCATGGCGCCCGGAGTGAATCATTGCACCGGAGGGGAAGGGCCGAGCAACTTCGACATGCTGGGGGCCCTGGAGCAATGGGTCGAGCAAGGCAAAGCGCCGGACCGGATCATCGCATCCCGCACAGTCAATGGCGCGACCCGGACTCGGCCGCTGTGTCCGTATCCGCAGGTCGCGACATACACCGGAACGGGCAGCACCGATGACGCCGCGAACTTTGTTTGCCGGTAGAGTTTTGCCCCCTGCCGCCCAAGGCGGCAGGGGGTCAGTGCGCCGACAGTCGCGTTGCGCGGGCTATAGCGGCGACGCGGCGGCCTTGATTTGTAGCCCGCGCCACACTGTCTTCCTCGCGCGGCGGCGGCGCCACAATCAGACCCAACCGTAACAGGCGTTCCGCCAAAGGCGCGTCAGATCCCAATGACAACGTCGCGGCAACCTTGCCTTCGAGCTTTCCCTCTGCGTGCAGCTTTTCCAGCATGCCGAAACAGCGCGACCATTCAGGCGGCGCCAGACCCGTACGGGCAGAGGCGGCGAAAATCAAAGCGTCAGCGCTTGCGAAGTCGGATTCCGTCGGCGGGACGTACTCTTTGTGCATGCGTTGAAGAGTTGCGATGCAATCTTCGGTCGCGTTCATGCTTTCAGCGGCCCCGCCGTCGGGCAGCCGGCGTAGACGGATATGCGCACGCGCCTGCACCGCGCCCACGGCCGCGGCGAGCGCCAGTTTTTCGGTTTCGCCGCAGCACGAATAGAAAGTGATGAGGACTGTGACTGGAGACATATCTTCTAGGCAGCGCCAATAAACTGGACCAATCCGGAAGGATGCCGGGGAAATTTTGAAATTGGACGATTCCAGGATTTCAAATCCGAAACCAGAAATCTCGAATTGGACGGTCCAATCTTAGTTTTCGGATCTCGGATTTAAGATCCTGGAATCGTCCAATTTCAAAATTTCCCCGCCCCCTCACGGCAAGTCGAACAGGAGGATCTCTCCGCCTTCGATCCCGGCGCCCGACGCCGTCAATTCCTCCATACCGCTGATCGCAGCGCCGTCGCCTTCGTGAAGCGTTTCTCCGTCAAGCTCAATGCTTCCGCGGACTGCCTGCACCCATGCGTAGCGGCCCTGGGCGAGGACGTGTTTGGCCGTCTCGCCATTTCGAAGATCGGCAACGTACAGGCGCGCGTCCTGATGAATGACGGTCGCGCGTTCCGGGCTCGTGGGATCCGGACCAGCCAGAAGGCGGAACCGGCCGCGTTTCTCTTCGGGCGGAAAAGCGATCTGCTGATAGGAGGGCTTCAAGTCTTCCGATGCCGGATCAATCCAGATCTGGATCGAATGCACGGGCTCGGTCTCCGACGCGTTGAACTCGCTGTGCACGATGCCGCTCCCGGCCGACATGGTCTGAACCTCGTTGGGGCCCAGCGTGTGCTGCTCGCCCATGCTGTCACGGTGAAGCAGATGTCCTTCGAGGACATATGTGATGATTTCCATGTCCCGGTGGGCGTGCGGTCCGAAACCTTTGCCGGGAGCGATGCGGTCGTCGTTGAGCACCCGCAGGACGCGGAAGCCCATGTATTCCGGATCGTAGTAATTCGCGAAGGAAAATGTGTGGTAGGCGCGGAGCCAGCCGCGGTCGGCGTAACCGCGGTCGGCTCCTTTGCGGATTCGTATCATGGCGGGCTAGCGCGTGTTCACGCCGAAACCGCCGTCCACGGCGATTTGAGCGCCGGTGATATAGCGAGCGCGGTCGGATGCCAGGAACACCACGACGTCCGCGACTTCCTGCATGGTCGACCAGCGGCCGGCCAGGATGCCCATTCTCTGGCAATAGTCGGCAAGAAACTGGGCCTTCGTCTTGCCTTCCTGTTTCGCCATGTTTTCCGCCCACATCTCGCGCCATTCTGTCGCGACGAGACCCGGAATCACCGAATTGACCGTGATGTGATCCGGAGCAACGTCCTGAGCCAGGTACCCTGTTGCGTGATTCATTGCAGAGTTGTTGATGCCGTGCGTGAGGGCGCGTATGAATACGCTGGTTCCGGCAATGCCGCTGATATTGATGATGCGGCCGCTGCCGTCGCGGGGCATGTGAGGAAGGAAGGCCTGGATGGTGCGCAGCATGCCGACCGTCTTCAGGTTGATGTCGTCCACCCAGTCGGAATCGGGCCAGGTGATCTGCCGATCCAGCCGGCGGATAGGACCCCCGGCATTGTTCACAATAATGTGGATCGGCTTGAACTGGGCGGCCGCCGTTTCCGCGGCCGCCTTCAAGGATTCCATATTCCGCACGTCGGCCGGCGCCGCGAGTACGCGCACATTGGTCTCCGCGCGGATTTCGGCGGCGGTCTTCTCCAGCATCTCCTTGCCGCGTGCGATCAGCGTCAGATTTACGCCTTCCGCCGCCAACGCACGCGCAATAGCTTTGCCAATGCCTTTGCTGCCGCCTGTGATGACCGCTGTGCGGCCTTTAAGTCCGAGTTCCATAGCTTCACAACGTCAGACGGGAATGCGGGCCTTGTTCTTCTGGATCCACTGATCGAAGTTCTGGAGTTGCGGATTGAGCGACCGCGCGGTCTCGATGTTCCGCGCACCCAGAACGTCCTTTTCGAAGTCGCGGTACACCTGGAACATGTTTCCCATTTCGTCGGCGCCGGGAAAGCCGAAGCCTCGGTAGGCGTTCGGGTCGACGTCGTTGTACTTTACGGCGCCGATGCCGAGCCCCTTCGAGAGCTTCTCGCCCATCTGATTCAGAGTCAGAAACTCGCCCGCAATCCCGACTCTCTTGCCGACATACTGCTGGCCCGCCTTGAAGATTCCATAAGCGACCTTGCCGATATCCTCAGCAGCGATGCCGGCCAGGCGCGCATTGCCCATCGGAAACGTCCAGCTATAGACGCCGTCCTCTCCCTTCTTCGGGGCCAGACCGAACATGTACAAGTTATCCCAATAAAAGGAAGTAACCAGATACGTGACGGGAAGTCCGGAGAAGTACGCGTCGGCTTCGGCTTTCGCGTCAAAGTGCGGCACGCGGTATTTCTGCTGCAGGATGGGCATGCGTTTGTCGTCCGCGGACATCAACTTTCGCGTATCCTCCAGCGTCGACCAGATCACATGCTTCACGCCGGCCGCTTTGGCTGCGTCCGCGATGTTTTTCGCCTGGGCTTTTTCCTTTTCGGCTGAGAAGTGCTCCCAGAAATTGGTGACGCCGTAGACGCCGTGGGCGCCTGCGAACGCTTTCTTCAGACTTTCGACATCGTCGAGATCGGCTTTGACGACTTCGGCGCCCCTGCCGGCAAGCGCTTTCGCCTTGTCCTTTGAAGGATCGCGCGTGATCGCGCGCGCGGCGAAACCGCCGGCCGGGTCATTCAAAATTGCCTGAATCAGTCCGCCTCCCTGGGAGCCGGTTGAGCCGACGACTGCAATGATTTTCTTATCCGCCATTACGTAATCCCTCCCAATGAAATCGTTTTATCTTGCGCCTAACGAGCCCCTAACTCCTTGCGGACGATCTCGGCGCCGGCGACAAGGGCCTGCAGCTTCAACTTCGCGACCATGCGCGAAAGCGGTTTCATACCGCAGTCGGTGCTCAGATAGACGCGCTCGGGCGGCACGACTTTGATGACCTTGCGGATGCGAGCGGCCACCTGTTCCGGCGTTTCGACCATGCTGGTGCGGATATCGAGCACGCCGATCTGAACTTCCTTGTCCTTCGGCAGCGACTTCAGCGCTTCGATGTCGGCCATCTCCCGGTTGGCATAGTCCAACACGAACTGCTCTACCGGCGTGTCGTAGAAATACGGGAGGACGGTTTCATAGCCCTTGGGGAAGAGACCGCTCAGCGCGTTCCCCCAGGCGTTGCCGAAGCAGAAATGCCATGCGACCTTGGCCTTCACGCCGTCGACGCATTTCGCGACCACTTCGCCGATCCATTTGTAATCCGCAGTGTTGTTCGTGAAAAGAGGCAGCCAGGCGCCAAGATCTTCAAGCTGCAAGTAGGTTGCGCCGGCTTCGACGAGGTCCTTCATTTCGGCGTTGAAGATGGGCGCGAGCGCCAGGCTGAGTTCGCGCGCGTCCTTGTAGTGTTTGTTGTAGACATGCCAGGCAAGGTTGACGGGCCCTGCTCCTACGGAAACCTTGATCGGCTTCTTCGTGTACTTCTTTGCAATCTTGTAAAGATCCGCCAGCCGGATCGGGCCGCGAGTCACGGGACCGTCGCAGATGACGCCGCCCCAATCGGCAAGAAGCTCCATTTCCTTGGTTCGGACCGCGGCGCCGACTTCGGAAGGATGCGGCTCTTTCGCGGGCTGGAATCCGCCGATGCGTTCGTACATGTACCAGCAGAAGGAGCCGATCACGCCGACGTAGTCGTCATAGCTCATCTGGCCGTCCGTCAGGATGTCGAGGCCCGCGTCTTCCTGATCGCGCATGACGCACTGCGTCGCGTCTTTGTACGCCTCTTCGTGGCTGACCTCCTTAAAAGCGACGCGAATATCTCGGCCAAGCAGTTGCTGCTTGTACCATCCCGGTCTGGGGTACGAGCCGACCATGGTGGTCGGCAGAATGGTATCGGCGATCTTGGTTGGCATTTTCGATTACTCCTTCGGTGACACGACAAGCGTCGTGAGCTGCGATCAATTGTTTGTGGTCCGCAAGCCGCGAATGCTAACTCAGCCTGAATCAGCCCGTCAAGCCACTTGACCGCCTTCGCCGGCGTGCAGATAATCACTTGGCTTGAACGGCAAGCAGCATTATTCACGACGCTTAGCAGACATAAAGGGGCTTTGAGCAAGAAACTCAAATAGAGAATCATGCCACGGCCTCCTGAGTCAGGAGGGCGTGGCATGGCTCGCTTACGACTTTTTGTGCAAAGCCCATAAAAGGAGAGTCTATGCGGATCATTCGAGGACTGGCGGGAATGGCGCTCATCGCGGCGCTTGCGGCGGCGTGCCAGCGGCCCGCGTCCGAAACCACCGCAACCACAGGAAGTGATTCAGCCTCCGCACCCGCTCCAGATCCGGTAGAGCGCGGCAAGTATCTCGTAACGGTCGGCGGATGCCACGACTGCCACACGCCGAAAAAAATGACGCCCGCCGGCCCGGAACCCGATTTGTCGCGGAGCCTCATCGGCCATCCGGCGGGCGAGAAGCTGGCAGGGATACCCGCCGGCGTCATCGGTCCTGACAAGTGGGGCGCCGTCACCAACAACCACCTCACCGCGTGGGCGGGAGCGTGGGGCGTCAGCTTTGCGATGAACCTGACGCCGGACAAGGCCACCGGCCTGGGGAGCTGGACGCCGGAGATGTTTGTGCAGGCGCTGCGTGAAGGCAAACATCAAGGAACCGGACGCGCGATTCTTCCCCCGATGCCTTGGATCTGGTACCGCAACATGACGGACGAGGATCTTCGCGCCATATTCGCCTACCTTCAGTCGCTTCCGCCGGTCAACAACCCTGTTCCCGAACCTCTGCCTCCCGACAGGTTGCCGAAATGAACCCGCGCGCGCCTATGCAGTATCTGGCGCTGCTTGTCGTGGTTGCGCTTTTGGGAGGCTGCGGATCGGAAAAACCCTCCGGTCCCTTCGATCCGGCTGGATCGACTGGGACCGCGAACGCCTCTCCGAACGCTTCGGGATCCACGGGGCGCATCCGCGGCATCGTGCGATTTCAAGGCAGTCCGCCCGCGCCCGCGACGGATGCGATTACGGCCGATCAGAACGTGTGCGGGACGGGCGTTTCCTTGCCGCGCCTGGCGCTCGGCAAAGACAACGGCGTGCGCCACGCCTTCGTTTACCTGGAGGGCGTCAAAGCGACGGGGGACTTCCGTCCGCAGCAGTCTCTTCTGATCGACCAGAGGGATTGCCAGTACGTTCCGCATGCCATGACGATCGCCCCCGGTGCGAAGATCGAAATCACCAACAGCGATCCGATCCTTCACAATGTGCATGCGAAGATTCCGACCGAGGACGGCCTGCAAACGGTGTTCAACATCGCCCAGGCGAAGCGGGGCGACCGCACGCCTGTGGGATCGCCGTTCACAAAGCCTGGAATCGTCCACCTCTCGTGTGAAGCCGGCCATCCGTGGATGAGCGCGTACGTGTTCGTTGCGGATCATCCCTTTGTGGCGATTACGAACGAGCACGGCGAGTTCGTGATCGAAGGCGTTCCTCCCGGAAAGCACACGATCAAAATGTGGCACGAAGGCGTCACGCTGCTGCGAAACTTGAAAAGCCTCCAGCGGTATGAATACGAAGAGCCCTACGAGGCGACGCAGGAGGTTGTTGTCGAAGCGGGGGCGGAGGCGGTGATTGATTTCAGCTTCTCGCTGCGCTCGTCGAGCTGACGTTTCACAACGTGTAATTAAGCGCCCACACCAGAAACAACACGACCGGCGCATGCACGACAAATTGCAGCGTGCAGTAGCCCACAATGTCGCGCGGCTTCAGCTTCAGAATCCCCAAGAGCGGCAGCATCCAGAATGGATGAATGAGATTGGCCAGCGCTTCCGTCGCATTGTAGGTTTGAACGACCCAGCCCAAGTGAACCTGGAGTTCTTTAGCCGCGGCGAGCAGGTAAGGGGCTTCGATCAGCCACTTCCCGCCGGCGGACGGCACAAATAGCCCCAGCGCTGCGGAATAGATTCCGACGAGCACAGGAAACGTGTGGACGTTGGAAATCGCGACGAAGAAGTGCGCCATCTCGCTCGCCAGTCCGGACTCGGTCATCATCTTCACGATTCCGGCGTACAGCGGATACTGAATCAAAACGCCCGCCACCGACGGAACAGCGCTCGCAACCGCCTGGACGAACGACCGCGGACGCCAGTGCAGCAGGAGTCCTGCAACGAGAAACGCAAAGATGTAGTGATTGAGCTCCAGCAAGACTCCCGGCCCGCGCGCGGCCACAGTCACGGCGAGATACGCGACGCCGATGGCGGAAATCAGAATGGTAAGAACCGGGCTGTATTCGAGCCATTCCCCCGGTTTTTTCGGGACGCCGGCGGCGGTCGCGCCGGGCTCGTACGTGACGCCCATGTCCTCCATGTTGCGGGCTCGCCGGGGCGCGGGCGCGGAATAGTAGGCAATTGCCATGGAGGCGGCGATCAGGACCACGGCCGTCAGCATGCTTTGCCACAAGCCAAGAGTGTCCTGGAGCGGGATCACGCCGCTAATGTCGCGAATCGACTGGGGCAGCGAGGCCGGCGTCGCCATGATCAGCGCAGCCGAAGATGAAAGGCCCAGCGCCCATACGCTGCCCACGCCCAGATACGCCGCTGCGCCAATGGCGCGATAGTCCGCGTCGCGAACGCGATGCGCCACTTCCCTGGCCAGCAGCCCGCTGAAAATCAGGCTGAAGCTCCAGGACAGGAGCGACGAGAGCATCGAAAACAACCCGACAAAGGCCGCGGCGCTTCGGCCGTTTTGCGGGATTCCGGCCATCCGGCGGATGATTGCGTACACGGGCGCTGCCGTAGCTACGGCGTAGCCGGTCACAATGATCATGGTCATCTGCATCGTGAAAGCGACCAGGTCCCAGAAGCCCGCGCCGAACCACCCGGCCGCCTCCGTCACAGATCTTCCGATCGCAAGAGTCGCTGCGAAGACGACCCCAACCGCGATCAGCGCCAGCGCGAACGCATCGGGAAACCATCGCTCGAAGAAGTCGGAAAGACGCAGACCCAGCGAGGCGAGCCACGATCCCGCACGCTCCGGTTCATGTTTCATGGGCGCGGCATTCTATCACTGCGCGGGGCGCTAGCCGCCCGCCTTCGACGGATTCTTGCTGTTAGGGAATCTATGTATGTAAGATATAGCTATGAAGACTATACAAATTACAATGGATGAGGCGCTCCTGGCAAAGCTCGACGCGGACGAAGAAACGCGCCGCGACGGGCGATCTGCAGTCCTTCGGCGTGCGGCGGAGCGGTACCTGAAACAGCGCCAACGCACGTCCATTTCGGAGCGCTATCGCAAGGCTTACGCTGGTGAGGCGGGGTTGGGCGCCGGATTTGAGGGATGGGAGCGAGAAGGCGTATGGCCGAACGAATAGCCCGCGGGCAAATCTGGCAGTTCGCGTTCTCCCATCCGGATAAGCGCCGTCCTGTTCTTGTGATTTCTCGCGACGAAGTAATCAGTCTGATCCACACCGTCATGGTCGCCCCGATCACGACAGCCATTCGGGGAGCGCCGAGTGAAGTTGTCGTGGGAATCGAAGAGGGGCTGAAGCAGGACTCCGCAGTGAATCTCGATCACGTGCAAACCGTTGAGAAGGCGAGATTGAAGCGCTTCACCTTTGAAGATGAGATCAGTGTGCCGCGCTCTGGCTATCGCTGTCGGCTGTGATCCTACCGTTCCGCTCTGAGCTCAGCACGTTCGTGTCAACCGGAAATCCGAAATCTGTGTCTCTTGCGACAGTACTTCCGTGTCCCAGATTCCCGTTTACGTGAGTTTCCGAGGAGGGCGTATGGCGCGATTTTGGATCCTGGTCCTTTTGACGGCGACCGCATTGGGCGCACAGATTTCGCGGGCGGCCGTTTCCTCCGATACGATCCCGGTGGCGACCTTCAATAAAGACGTCTTGCCGATACTTCAGAACAATTGTCAGACCTGCCATCGTCCGGGCGGCATCGCCCCGATGCCGTTCATGACGTATGAGAGCACTCGTCCTTGGGCCAAGGCCATGAAGTCCGCGGTGCTCAAGAAAGAGATGCCGCCGTGGTTTGCAGATCCCCAATACGGAAAATTTCGGAATGCGCCGAAGCTGACCCAATCGGACGTCAATACGCTCGTCGCATGGGCCGATACCGGAGCTCGCGAGGGCGATGCCGCGGACAAGCCGGCGGCCCGGCAGTGGGTGGACGGCTGGCGGATCCAGCCCGACGTCGTTGTTTCAATGCCGGTCCCGTATCGCGTCGCAGCAAAGGGCGCGGGAGAGATTAAGGAATTCATCGTCCCGAACCCCTTCAAAGAAGACACCTGGGTGTCGTCGATCGAAATTCGCCCGGGAGATCCGTCGGTCGTACATCACGTTCTCCTGCAGGTTCCAGAGAAGAACAGCGGATTCCGACTTAAAGTCGCCGGTGGAGAGGTCGCGTCGAACTGCGACAACTGTCTGCAAGCCGCCGTCCTGCACAAAGACGCAGTGGCCTTGCGTGCGGAGCAGGCCGTGCTGCGAGAACAGCAGGTACAGACGGCGCGGGCAGTGCTCAGGACAGCCGTCGTTGACGCGGAAAGCTTCATTGATGGAATCAAGCCAAATGGCAGCGGATCGTACTCCGACGCCATGGTCCGGCTCCGCGAGCGCATGACCGGGCAGGGCGCGTTCACGACGATGGAAGCTATTTATGCGCCGGGCAGCCCTCCGCTGGATTTCCGCTTCAGCGGGTCCGCGAAGCTGATTCCAGGAGGCAAGCCGCTCCGCATCGAAGTTCATTACACGCCCAACGGGAAGGAGACGACGGACCAGACGACGGTTGGATTCACGTTAGCGAAGGCGCCGGCCCAGCGGCGTTTTGTCATCATGGCGCCGGAACACCTGGTCGACGACCGGCGGCCCATTCCGGCGGGCGAAGCGAACTGGGAAACAAGCGGCGAACTGACATTCAATCAGGACGCCGAACTCGTCTGGTTCATGCCGCACATGCATCTGCGCGGCAAAGATATGACGTTCCGGCTGATTTATCCGAACGGGCGGGAAGAAACGTTGCTCAGCGCCAGGTTCAACTTCCACTGGCAGCTCGGTTATGAGGTCGAGAGGCCCATCAAGGTTCCAAAGGGCGCGCGCATGGTCGTAACCGCGCATCATGACAACTCGGCGACCAATCGATTGAATCCGGCGCCGGGCCAGCCCGCCCACTGGGGCGAGATGACGTCAGAGGAGATGATGCTGCCGTGGTTCGGCGTGGTCGTGGAAGGGGATGCGCGTCCCGAGATGATTGCGTCCTACCGGCCCGGCCACTTGGATTCGTCGAGCGCGCCCGCACTGCAGGGCGCAGCGCCCATGCTGGACCTTCTGCAACAGAAGATCCGTCGCGTCGCGAGGTAGGGAGTCTTGAGTTATGAGTTATTGAGTCATGAGTTTTGAGTCTTGAGTAAATCCGTAGACTCAAAACTCATGACTCAGAACTCGTAACCCCAAGGACCTCCAGGCTGACAGCGTCTCGCAGACGTCCCAGCTCTGAGTAGACGGCGGCGCACTCCACGCAATTTCTCAGGTGTTGAAATTCAAGAGAACTCCACTCGGCCGACTCGACAAAGATGGACTCGAAAAAACGCGACTCTGAGATGTGAGCGTCTTGCATTCTTGAGTTTCCTCCTGAAACCAAACGCAAATAGTTTAGAACGGAACTCTCGCCCGGTAGAAGTCCCTTTTCAACACGAGCGTCGCCTGCCCGACCTGCCCGGTGATTCGCAGATCCTGCAGTAAGCGCCGCAGCCGCTTGGCATCATCCACTTCGTTCGTCGCTAGCAGACCACGACGCCTTGCGATGGGTCGGAGCGCCTACAGGCCCCCGGAATCGCAGCACCCAACGCATTAACAACTTTCCTGGGAAATCACAAAGCCTTTTTGCGCTTGTTGAAGCGGACCAACGAGAAATTCACACAGAATTCGCCGACGAAGCCCATGTCTTCGCGTTCTATCAGTGCGCCGGGTCTCTTTCGGGACAGACAACTCGCTGGGTGCGGCTGGCATCTGGAGGGAAAGTGAGCAAGACAACTCACTCAGTCGACATACCCGCGAGAACGGTTCGAACTTCTTCAAACATTGTCCGTCACGCTCTCCGTCCTAGCTTCCGACAACCGCGGGACTGGAGAGTTGCCTGCGTCCTTGAAATCATCGAACAGGCCCCCAAGGTCCGCATATCACAGCTCTCGAAAGCTGTGAACATGAATTCGTCCGGGCTGCGACACCTTGTGAAGGCTAACCTTGGATTCGACCTTCGCAGCTGGAGAACTGAGCAGCAGCTTCAGCTTGCGCGTGACCTCCTGGCAGACAAACGGCTCACCCTTAAAGAGATTCGATGGCAATGTGGATTGGACGACGGATCTAACTTCACGCGTGCGTTCAAAAAGCGCTTCAGAACCACGCCGGCAAAGTTCCGCAAAGTCCTACACGAGAACCGCTTTTACCAATAAATAGCCGAAATTACCAACAAAACGCGTCTGGCGGAGATCAACCAAGTCGGTATAAATTCGGCTGCCACTCAAGTAGGCAAGCGCTAGAAACAACATCAAAAGGGAGGCTACAAATGCCGCGGTTCGTCTTATCCACACTCGTCCTTCTCGCACTGCAGGTCGCACGCAATGAGGCTGCCCAGGTTGCTTCTCAGGGACAAGCGGCGGCGCCAAGTTGGATGGCCTGGAAGGTATTTCATGACAGTTTGGTGTTCTATTCGCAGCGACCGGGCAGTCAGTTGAACAAAATGCTCGCAGCACAATACGGGCTTGGTTCCGCTGAGGCTCAGCTTCTCATGAGCGCCGGCCAGACGTATCTTGACGCAATCAAGCGCATCGAAATGGACGCAAAGGCCGAAGCACAGCGACGGTATGGAAACGCTGTACCGGCTAGCAGTCCACCAAAAGAGCCAGTCAGACGCAGTTCGATTTCTGACAAATCCGTTCGAGAGAGGGCCTTGGAAGACGGACTTTATGCCCAAGTTGAAGCGGTCAAGCAGGCAGTTTTGGACGGCCATATTAGGACCTTACAGGCCAAGCTTGACGCCTTACAGTTCGACCGGATTCGACAATGGGTTGAGAACTCAGTTACTCCAAGAATCAAGATACTCACGGCGCCTAGCCAGGCACTTCCGCCCAAATGAGCGCGGCGTGGACCGCGCAATCCAGTGAGGTCCTCATGTCAATATACAAGCGGTTCCTAACCATTGCATTAACTGTCCTGGCTTTCCTGTTATTCGTTCCTCGCAACGCCGACGCATTCTATGGGGTTACAGCGTTGAGCTACACGTGGGAAGCGGACCAGATCGAAGGGTTTTCCGCCACATTCGTGGACTGGTGGGACACGACATTTTTGGTGACGTGCTGGCGGTGGGGCTATGACCCAATCTATGGACTGGAATTCTGCGAAGAATACACCGAACACGTCATTTGGCCGGCTGTTGCCGCTCAGCTTTGGTCGCCCGAAGGGAATCTTGCAGGCGGCGGCTTCTTCAGCAGCCCGTTATCCGCTGTCACACCGTATTGGGGAGAGAATGGTGGCACCGGAACATGGGTGGCCATTGGCGAGCATTTTACAATGTATGCGTGGTGGGGTTGGTATCGCTGGGACCCATATTGGGGGTATTTACTCATTGGTACTGGAGGCGGCGAGCTCTCCGCGCTGTTTCCCGCTGTGACGGTAGCTCAGGTCAACAATCAATGTCCAAACCCCGATCTTGATCCAATAATAGCCGAATATAGGACGCAAACTCCGCGTGTCGAGTACATACCGCGCTGCAACGATTTCAGGACACTGCCGAATGAGAATTCTGTGTTTTTTGGCTGGGCAGACTTTGCTAACGAGCATGACTATGACGGGCTGTATGCGCTCATAGGGCCCCCTTTAGAAAGTGGGATTGATGCCATACAGCAGGCATGGTACAACCTCGGAAATGGGAACCTATGGACGATCAGCGGTTATCGCAATCCAATTCACAATCGCGTCCATTTGCCGCAACTTAATCCAGGAGACCCGCCAGGCGCTGTGAACAGCAGACACATCTACGGTGATGCAATCGATTTCGTGAGCGATAGCAGTACCTGGGAGAGCCTTCGAAACACGGCGAAAGCGCAAAACCCTGTACCCTGTGCTGAACCTAACGACATATCTGGCGACGGGCATGTTCACGTCGACTACCGAACGGTTGAGGGCGTTCTCAACCGACGGGGCACGGTATGTCCGGCTCGGTGGTAGTGAACAGGAGAGACAATGAACCACGGCTTATCGTTTATCGGAATGATGACGACAATGATCGGAATGCTACTCCAGGGCCCGCAATCGATTAGCATCTCGCCGGCGAACACGGCCCAGGCGCAGGCTCACGCTCAAGTGTGGATAGAAGAAGCTCGGAACTTTCCCAGTTCAGCGCGCGCTGCCACTACATCGGGCAGAATAGCGGGATTAATCGACCTGCTTGACAGAGGAAGTCGCATTATTGAGGCTGCGCTTCGCGCATCGAACGGCCAGACGGGAGTTGGGGAGGAATTCGGTGAACTCTACGCGCAACTGGCTGACTGGCTGTGGGAAACGGGCGACAGGAACAGTCAGCAAGTCCTGGACGTACTTGTCCGAGCTGGTTATAGTGCGGATTCACCATTTGCTCGAGAAATTGCCAGAGGATATGGCGGGCGCATCGTGCCCGCCCTACTGGAGAAGGCTCGCAGTGATGTTCCAATATTTCGTTCCGAGGCTTTGAGAATGCTCGGCACTGTTCTTCAGAACTCCACCTTGGAGCCAACCACAAGTAGCATGCTCCATGGAGCTATCACTGTTGGAGCCTTTGACCCCGATGCTGGGGTCCGGCTGGCCGCTGTCCGAACCCTAGGAGAAATCGGCACTGCAGTAGATCTTACATTATTGCTTGAGATTGCGACCAAGGATCCGGCTTTCATCCCAGGCAAAGATGGCCGAGCAGCACGTTATTGGGTTCGGGATGCCGCATGGCAGGCTGTATCGAAGATTCAGCAGCGATCGCGATGAAGAAAGGCGACCGGTGCGGCTGTAAGATGTGCTGCACTTGGACGATTGGGTTGTTCCGTTACGCGGCCATCCCTGTCCAGACCCTCGCCGCCGCATCGTAATAGCAGAACACATCAAACTCAGCGGGGAAGATCTTGTTCTGTGGTTGCCTGCAAGCCGGGACAATGTACGGGCGCGTGTTCCCTGGCGCGCCGCCTCCGGCCGTTTCCGCCAAGAGTTCGATCTTGCAACTTGCAACGATGCGCATTGCCACTCGATCTTGTGTCTCATGCAACTCTATTTCAGATGCTCGTAGCTCAATCCTTTCATCCTTTCCGGGGTGTGCGCCTAACAAGAACAAATTTGCCATCGACCCGCTGCGTCGCCTGTTGACAATGGCGGACTGTCCGGCCAATAATCGCCGCCAGCAATTCAACAGAGTTCAGCGCCGGTCGAAGTTCCCGTACGAGCGCTCAATTTTCTCGCTTCCCAATCCGGCTTAGCTGAAGAACCGGCGTGAGCTCCTTCATGACCTTGAGGGGGGTCTATGCCAAATCATTTCCGAGTTCTCTGTGCATCGGCAGCGTTCTTTCTTTTTGCAAGCGCAAGCGTGCCGGTTTGGGGCCAGTCCAGCAACGCCACGCTGAGCGGAACGGTTACGGACGCTTCGGGTCTGGTGATTCCGGGCGTGACGGTCACGGCAACAAATACAAGTACGGGAGTCGTCTCGAGAGTTTTGACGAATGACGTCGGCGTCTACGTCTTTTCGAGCCTATTGCCGGGAACCTATCGCATCAGCGCCGAGCAGCCTGGCTTCCAGACGCAGACGTATACGGACATGCAGCTTGGACAGGCCGCCCAGGTTCGCTTGAATTTTACGATGCAGGTCGCCGGCGTCCAGACGACGGTTGAAGTCAGCGTAGCCGCGGATCGCGCGCTGCTGGAGTCCAGCTCGTCGGTCGGCGACGCACTGCCGGAGGCGACAGTTCAGGCGCTTCCGCTCGTCAATCGCAACGTTCTCGATCTGGTCAAGGTGATGTCCGGCGTCGTCATGACGGACAACACCATATTCAACGCGAATGAGTCGACGTTTGCCGGGATCAGCGCTGCGGGCGTGAACATCCAGCGGGACGGCGTCGCCATCAACGACGTGCGGTGGCCGACAGGCATCAATTCACCGACGCGTCTCAATCCGGACCTGGTCAGCGAGTTCCGCATGATTCTCGCGCCGGTAGACGCGGAAGTGGGGCGCGGCAACGGACAAATTCAGGTTCTGACAAAGTCCGGCTCGAACCAGTACCGGGGCTCTGCGGTTTGGAACGTTCAAAACACGGCTCTCGACCCCAACTCCTGGGCGAACAACCGCAGCGGCATCGAGCCGCGCTGGAGAAATCTGCATCAATACACGTTGAGCTTTGGAGGTCCAATCGTCCAGAACAAGACGTTCTTCTTCGCCTTGTGGGACGGTCAGATCAACCGGCTGCGCGCGCCTTACAATGCGCTCTCGCTGACGCCCTGCGCACAGCGCGGCATTTTCCGCTATTACGACAACTGGAATAATGGAAATGTTCGTACTCTTACGACGCTTGGCACGACGCCGACTCGAGCGTCTGTCGACTTCAATGGAAATCCCGTCGCCCCCACGACGAATCCTGACGGAAGCGCTCACAACGGCATTCTCAGATACGCGAGCGTGTTCGGCGAGCTCGCCAACACGCCGACCCGGCCGGACTGCTCCGACGCCGTAGTCATTCCCGGCACGACGCGCGACCCGAACCGTCCCGCGCAGGACCCCACCGGGTTCATCGCCAGATTCATCGACATGATGCCGAAGCCGAACAACTACGAAATCGGCGACGGCCTGAATACCGCCGGCAGCCGGTGGAGCCGCACTCTGGCAGGCGTCGATAACCTGTTCGGCGTGGGCGAAGACACGTATCGGAAGCAGATCAACATCCGCGTCGATCACTACTTCAACGAGAAACACAGCGTGAATGCGTCCTGGAGCTTTGAGGACAGTTGGGCGGACGACAACTTCAAGAACTGGCCCAACGGGTTCGGCGGCAAGGCCGTGCGACAGCCCCAGGTGTTGACGATCAACGTTCCTTCCGCGCTGTCCCCAACGCTTCTCAACGAGGCGCGGTTTGGAATGTCGAGGACCGGATCCAATATCTTTTCGCCCTACGATAACCCCGACACGGGAGAGGAACTTCGAAAGCTCCTGCCCAACATCAACGGCATTCCCGTTGTGGTCGGACCCGGGGACGGCATCATGGCGTTCAGCAACGACGCCTTCCCGCAGCTCTCGGAACCCGGTCAGGGAAGCAACTTCTATGGAGGCCGGGGAATTCTGTCTTACTCCGGGAAAGACATCAGCCCCCGGTACACATTCGGCGACACCGTGAGCTGGACGAGACGGGCGCACTCGTTCAAGTTCGGAAGCGAAGTGCGGCTCGCCAGTTCCAGGAGCGACAATCGCTGGACCGGTCCGTTCTTCGGCGGATTCAACACATTTCCGTTTGCAGAAGGCGGCGTAACTTCCGGCGCGCCGGTCGCGGGAATTAGCCCCGCCACAGTGCCCGGTCTGGCCGGCACGCCGTTTGCGGGCAACGTGGCCGGCATGCAGAACCTTTTGACGTTTCTTGCGGGATCGATCGGCACGATCCGGCAGTGGTATTTCATCAACAACGCGAACGAGATCGTCTGGAACGATCCGACCCGCGACCTGGATGTGACGCGCGATTTTCGCCAGAATGAATTCGCGTTGTTCTTCAAGGACGACTGGAAGGTCCACCCCAGCCTCACCCTGAACCTCGGACTGCGCTACGAGTACTACGGCGTTCCGTATCTGAAGAACGGCATGACCGCCGGACTCAAAGGCGGGGGCTCGGCGCTTTTCGGAATTTCTGGGCGCAGTTTCGACAACTGGGCGCGTCCCGGTCCGGTCGCCCATGATCCGAATCTGCTGACGCAGCTCGAGTTTATCGGACCCGGCTCCCCCAATCCCGACACGAAACTCTATCCACCCGACAGAAACAATTTCGGACCGGCCATCGGCTTTGCGTGGCAGCTTCCATGGTTCGGCCGCGGCAGGACGACGATTCGTGGCGGATACCAGGTCAGTTTTCTGGGGAATAATGGACGCGCCGGTACGATCGCGGGCAACATCGGGCAGCCGCCGGGAAGCACGTACAGCGCGTCATTCGCGGGATCGCCGGCGGACCCGTACGTCGATCTGACCGACCTGCCAAAGTACATCCCGGCGCCGATACCGGCCAACGTATTGCCCGGAATTCAGCCGATACCCCTGACGGACCGGGTGTCGAACATCACGGTGTTCGATCCGAACTACGTGTCGCCGTACGTGCAGAACATGACCCTTGCGGTGACGCGCAACGTGGCTCGAAATCTCACTGTGGATGTGCGGTACATCGGCACGCTGACGCGAAAGATGTTCGGAACGTTGAACATCAACCATCCCAATTTCACAACGAACGGTCTGCTCGCGGAGTTCAACACGGTCCGCGCCGGAGGCGAATCCCAGTTGCTCGACCGGATGCTGGCCGGACTCAATCTTGTGCCGCTTGGCGGTCCCGCCTTTGGACCGATTGGAACGGTAGTCAACGGCGTCCCGCAGACCGCCGGACTGCACATGCGGAATTCCACCGTAATCGCTCCGCAGTTGGGCGCCGGCGCGCCGGGCGCGTTCACGCAGATGCGGACCAACCTGGCCAATGGAGACTACCAGGCGCTGGCAAATCAACTGAACGTGTTGGGCTTCCCTGCGGGCCAGTATCTTACGACCAACGGATTCCCGCAGAATTTCATCAAAACCAATCCGCAGTTCCAGAACGCGAACTTCGACACCAACAACGGCTACGCGAACTATCATTCGCTGCAGGCCCAGGTGACGCTGCAGCCGGTCTCCGGAGTGAGCTTGCAGGGAACCTACACGTGGTCGAGAAACCTCGGGCTTGCCACGACGGCGTTCACTGACCCGACCGATCGCGCGAAGGATTACACGCTTCTGGCGAGCCACCGTTCTCACGTCTTCGCCGCTTACGGGTCGTGGGACGTTCCGGTCGGCCCCGGACGCCGTTTCGGCGCCGACACGTCGGGCATCGCAGCGCGTCTCCTGGAGGGCTGGCAGACAAGCTGGATTATCAACCTCACGAGCGGCCAGCCGCTTAACATCGCTGCGGCGAACATGCTCTATGGTTTGGGAGTTCCTGATGTTGTCGGGCCCTTTGACTTCGACTCTGTCGGAGTTTCCTGGCCGGAAGGCGCCGCTGCGGGGAATTACTTCGGCGGCCGCTACACGAAGGTTACAGACCCGCAGTGTCTGTCCGTCGATCCGGGGTTGCGGCCGTTCTGTACGCTTCAAGCTGTCGCGGACAGCGGCACGGGACAGCTCGTTCTTCAGAATCCTCAACCCGGCGCGCGCGGCAATCTCGGTTTGAATCGAATCTATTCGCCGGGGCGTTGGAATGTCGACATGGCGCTGGCGAAGTCGATCCGGCTTACTGAAACGAAACGTCTGGAAATGCGGGTCGACGCCACCAACGTATTCAACCATCCTGCGCCATCGGGCAGCCTCATGGGTACGGGCACCGGTGAGCGGATCGTGTTTCCGGTAGCTCCGGACGTCCAGCTCAACAATGTGAACCCGTTTGGCAACCTCGCAGGCAAGATCGGCGGCAGGACGTTCCAGGGCACGCTGCGGATTCAGTTCTAGGGAATTTGGGGACAGAGACCAATTTCCTGCGCGCGGCAAGCATCCGTTTAGGAATCAATGTGTGCGCAGGAAATTGGTCTCTGTCCCCAAATTCCCAATCAATTCTCAATTTTCATCTGCGCCTCATCACAAATCGTATTCCCCCCGCCTCCCGTTTGTGCGATAGTCTCTTCCCTCCGACCAGGTGCACCGATGCAGAGTCTGCCGATCCTCGAGAACGCGCGTGATCGTTTCAAAATCCTCAAAAAACTCCAGCAGACGCCGCATGGGTTCTCTGCTCTTGTCAGCGGCGACAGCGAGGCTTCAGACCCTCTCGTTCTGAAGGTCGTTCGCAGAGGCGCCTTCACGTATGATCCCGCACGCCTTTCAGACTTTTTCTCCTGGAACCGAATGCAGAGCCACCCGCACGTGGGACGCGTGGCGCGAGCAGGAATCAACGCACGCCGGGAGCTTTATTGGATCCGGCATAACGGTAGCGAAGCGCCGCAGGAACTGGCGTTCGAGGCGTATCTGAATGGCCTTGCGTCCGCGGTCGCTTATCTGCACGCGTGCGGTTACCTTCATCAACGGATTCGGCCGTCCAACGTGCGTGTATTCGATGGGCGGCTGCAGTTGGTCGATGCGCGTCCCTGGGGCGCTCCGGCGCCGGCTCGTCATGCTCCCGAAGACATCCATTTCACGGCGCCCGAGGTGCTCCGCGGGCATGCGCCTTCCCCCAGCAGCGACCTGTACTCGTTGGGCGCCACGCTCTACCACCGCGCTGTCGGGCGTCCGCTCTTCGAGGACGCCGATCCCGAAGCGCTCCGAACGAAGTACTTAGTCGCCGCCCCCACGCCGCTCCGCGCGCTTGGGCTTGTTGCGGATCCGATTGCAGCGGGGATCGACCGGCTGCTTCATAAGGACCCTGCGCAACGCGCGCCCGCGCTGCACGCCCTGCAAAGTCTCGCGCCCGCCGCCGCGCCTTGCGGCGATACGGCGCCGCTCATCGATCGGGAGGCCGAATTGGCGGCGGTCCAAACGGACGCGTTCGAGGCTTCTCCTTCCCTTGTTTTTGTTTGCCTGGAAGCGGCGGGTGGCATGGGCAAAAGCCGGCTCCTGGCGGAACTGGAGATGAGGGCGCCGTTCTATTCCGTGAATTACGGTCTCGGAAAATGTTCCAGACCGGATCGCGGATTAGAGCCGGTGTGGTCGGCGTTGCGAGGGCTTTCCGACGTTTGGGATGACGGCGCTCTTCCGCCAGGATTCCTGGACGACGCGGCCGCTGCAGCGTTATCCGGAATGACAGAGGCCGGCATTCAGCTTCTAACTAACGATCTGGTCGATTTGGCAGTGCGCCTCAGTCATCGCAGTCGAATCGTTTTGGCGCTGGACGACGTGCACCGGGCGAGTCCGGCGACGATCGCCTTCCTGACGCAGGTGTGCCTCCGGCGCCGGGACATTCGAGGCGCGTTAATTCTTTCCAGCCGCTCGCTCGAAGCCAGTCCTTGGATATCCAGGCTCATTCACGAGGGCTTCGTCGATCGCTATCGCGTTATTCGTCTGCTCGCCGTGTCGCAGGCGGGTTCGGAGAGGATCGCCCGCAACCTGAGACTCCCTCCGGATATCGAGAACCGCATTCTGGACGACGCCGGCGGGAATCCATTCTTCATTGTGGACAAGGCGGCGCGCGATCCGGAAAGCGGCCGGAGCGCTTCATGGCGCGGCGAGGCTCTGGAGCATGCGGGCCGCGACGCCGCCGAACTGGTCCGCTTTCTCTCGGTCGCCGGCGCGACGGCGCCGGCCGGCGCCATTCGTGAAGTACTCGAAATGTCCGAGGAGCGCTTTCTGGAAGCGCTCCATGCGGCTTTACGGGAAGACCTGGTGAAGGTGACGCCAGCCGGCCTGGCTCTGCGCCATCCGCTTTCGATTGCGCGCGCCGTCTATTCTTCGATATCTGCGACGAAACGGGCTCGCTGGCACGCGGCGGCGTTCCGCTGCGTGCCGGCGCCTACCGATGTTGTTGCATTGCACGCGCTGAACGGCGGACTTCATGAGGATGCTCTTCGGCTGTGTCTGGAATCCGCAGCCGCTCTGAAAGAGAAACGCCAGTTCGCCCGCGCACTCGACTTCTTTCGTCTGGCCGCCCGGGCTTCGGCGGCGCTGGGACGCGAACTTCCATTGCCGGACCAGATGGAGATTGCGGAATGCTACGCCCAAGCGGGCCGGCATCGTGAAGCTCAGAAGTTGTACGACCGGCTTCTCGCGTCGGGCGGCGCAGCTTCCGACGCGTTCTGGAAACCGCGACTGTACATGAAGCTCGCTGCGGATCCGGCGGCGACCAACAGCCGGCAACTCCACCTTTACAATCTGGCTCTCCAGGACGTCCCGCCGGACTCGGAGGAGTCCGTGAACCTCCGCATACACGTCGCGCAGACGCTCGTGCGCATGGGGAAGATCGATGAAGCGCAGGCGGCGCTGGATGCGGCGGGCGTCGAACATTCCAAGAGCAGTCGCGCTCTGCAGACGGCGTTAGCGGCGACTCGAGGATTGATCCACCTCGCAGCCGGCCGGTTTCGCGAAGCCAATCGGCATTTTTCCAAAGTCCGAAAGCCGGCGTCGATTTCCGGTCTGGGCGTCATGGCGAATATGGCGTTGAGCCTGGAATGCATGGGAAAGCTCGCCGCCGCAGAGTCGTATCTCCGACGCGTCTGCGCAGTGGCCAAAGATTCGGGTTTCGCTTTCTCGGAGATCATGAGCCACAACAATCTCGGCTCGGTACTGCGTAAACAGGGCCGCTTCGAGGAGGCCGAGCGTGAAATCGGCTTGGCGATCCGCCAACTGGAACGTTTTCGATCCAAGGACCGGTCGTTCCCGTCGGAAAGTCTTGCCGTCATCAAAGCCGACATGGCGATGGTCCACCTGGATTGTGGACGCTACGCAGCCGCGGGCAAGCATCTCCAGGACGCGGGGCGATCGGAAGCCCGGACTGCGTTGGACAACATGTCCATCGCATTGTCGAGGTGCGAGTTCATGATCCGCGTGGGCGAGCTATCCAAAGCGCGTCACTTACTGCAGCGTCTTGCGGCTTTCCCGCTTGCAGCCACGCCGTACTTTCAGATTGAGCTCGCGCTTCTGGAAGCATCCCTCAGAGACGCGGGCGATATCGACGCGGAACACTTGAAGACGCTGCTTGGAGTTTCCGACCAAATCGGGACGCAATATCAGAAGGGCCGGCTGCTGCTTCTGCTCGGCCGGAGATCGCGGACGCATGCGCAGGAAGCGTTTCGCATCGCCAAAAGGAACGGCTACCGGCCGCTGTTGGCGCAGGCCATGATGCACCGCGGCATGTCGAGCGAGCATCCCAAAGAACGGGAGCACTGGTTCAAGGAGTCGCTCCGTTTGGCGCTAGACCTGGGCTTGCGGGAGACCGCCGCCGAGGCCGCGTACTATCTCGGGGCGCTTCAACTGGAGGCGGGACGGGCCGCTTCCGGCAAAGAACACTTGCTCAAGAGCGCCGCCATCACGTCTGAACTCGCTGCGCAGGCGCCGGCCCGATGCCGGGCGGCGTATCTGGCCAAGCCGTGGAGAAAGGACGCCCGCAGGCGTCTGGAAGCCTGCGCGCAGATGCAGCCGGCGCCGCCGTCCGGAGCTGCGGCGCCCGACCTCGCCCGCAAGCGCGACGACTCCTTGCTGGCTGCGCTGTATCGCATCGGGACGGCTGCGAACGCCGCGCAGCGCGTTGACGTCTTTCTTTCCGAACTACAGCGAACATTGGATGGCGCCATCGGCCGTCCCGTTGTAATGATTCTGACCCATGGCGGCCGCACGATATGGCGCGCCGCGCGCATTGCGCTGTCCGATAAGATCCAGAAGCGCGTGCTGGCGCTCGCGGCGCAATCGGGAGAGAGGCCGCGCTTCAATCTCGCCAACCGCGGCGGAGACAAGCCGCCGGCCGTCTGGATCCCATTTCGCGGCGCGCGGAGTTCCGGCGGTCTGTATGTGGCCTGCACAAGGCGAGCCGCCATCGGCGAGCGCGAAATGGAATTCCTGTCGATCCTGGGCCTCCTGGCCGCGCACGGGCTGGACCGGCTCGACGCGGCTGTCCGCACGGAAGCTCCTGTCGTTCATCGTAGAGACGCTTCGCAAGACGGAGCGACGGACGCCGGAACGTACGATTTCCATGGCATCGTCGGGCGCTCCCGCGCCATGCGCGATCTTGCCGCACACATCGAAAGCGCCGCATCCAATGACGCGACGGTGCTCATCGAAGCCGAAACCGGCGCCGGCAAAGAGCTCGTTGCGCGCGCGATTCACAAACTGAGCCGCCGCGCTGCCGGGCCGTTCATCGCTGTCGATTGCGGCGCTATACCTGAAGGGCTCATCGAAAGCGAGCTGTTCGGCGCGCGGCGCGGATCCTATACCGGCGCAGTGACGGATCGCCCCGGACTGTTCGAAGCCGCGCATCGCGGGACATTGTTTCTTGACGAGATCTCGAATATGAATCCCGGCGTTCAGGCGAAGCTGCTCCGCGTCCTGCAGGAACGCGAGGTTCGGCGCGTTGGCGAGACGCGAGGCCGTCCGGTGGACGTCCGGTTGATTGCCGCAGCCAACGCGCGCTTGAGCGATCTTGTGGAAGAAGGACGATTCCGCCAGGATCTGCTCTACCGGTTGAACGTGCTGTACATTTCCATTCCGCCGCTGCGGCGCCGCGCCGAGGACATTCCGCTGCTTGCGTCGCATTTCCTGGAACGCCTCAACGCCCGGCACGGAACGCAGAAACGATTCGGACCCGCGGCGCTCGACCCGCTTTTTGGACGCCCGTTCCACGGCAACGTCCGCGAGTTGCAGAACGCGGTCGAGAGAAGCTATTTCATGTCCTCAGGACCGATCATCGACGCTGTTGCAACCGCCGAGGATTTCGAGAAGCCGGCGTCCGATGAAGTCCATGTCTGGTTCAAGGAACTGTCGGAAGGACGCAAAAACTTCTGGACCGCCGTCCACGACCGCTACAAGCGCCGCGACATATCGCGAGAAAAGGTCATTGCCTTGGTGGATCTCGGTCTTCGCGCGACGCGCGGATCGTACAAGGGTCTCGCCTCCCTGTTCCGCGTCGGCGAACGCGACTACCGCCGCCTGATGGATTTCCTCCGCCGCAACAAATGCCTCCTCGACTTCCGGCCTTACCGCAAAGCGTCAGTATGAGAGCGGTCCTCCTGACGTGGCTTGCATTTCTCGCATTCGGCTTCTATTTCGCGCTTGTTACGCCGCTGGGAGAAGGTTTTGATGAACCGTGGCACTTCGGATACGTCCAATACGTCGCACAAACAGGACACATCCCGCTGGGCCGTTCCACACGCCTTTCAGAGGAGCTTGTCACATTCCTCGAAAAGCACCCTGTAAGCTGGTGGTTGAACGGCGCCTTCCCGTCGTTGCTGGCCCACGAAGAGTATTGGGCGCAAGAGAGACCGGTGGAGGATGCCATCCTGAAGAATCTCCGGTTTTCCGGTAAATATCACGAGTCTTCTGTCGAGGTCGCAGAGCAATACGAACGTCACCAACCGCCGCTGTATTACGTCTTCGCAGCTCGGGTGTTTGTGTTGGCGTCACGCTTCCTGCCGCTAGTGGATACATTCCTGGCGTTACGGTTGTTTTCGGTCCTGCTGGCGTCAACGATGGTTCCCGCAGCGTTCACGCTGGCCAGGATCGTTCTCAAAGACCCCGCGTGGACCAATGGCGTCGGCGCGCTTGTCGTGCTCTTTCCCGGTTTGTATCCAGGCGTCGTTCGAGTTGCGAACGACGCGCTGGCGGTCCCGCTGGCGTGCTGGACATTCGTGATGCTGAGTCTATTTGTCGAACATCGGAAGCTGACTTATTTGTACGGCCTATGTGCGTTGTTGGCGGCCGGTCTGTGGACGAAGGCATTCTTTTTACCCATTCTCGCGGCAGTCCTGCTGGTCCTAACCTTGTTCGCTCACGCGCGGGCTGTCGTCGTGGCGGCCGGCGCGGCGCTCGCCGGAGCGCCATGGTACGTTTACAATTTGGTTCATAGCGGCGCTTTTACCGGGCTTCCCGAAACTGTTTCCTCCCAATCTTCCATCGCATCTTCTTTCGGTGCATTGCGACATCTCGACTGGGTCAATCTAATCAATGTCGCAGCAACTTCGCATATCTGGATTGGAAACTGGTCATTGCTTGCTATTCGAAGCTGGATGCACAAGTTGATTCTGATCGTGTTCCTCCTTGGCGTTCTTGGCATTCTGGCGCATCCTCGCAAGGCCATGAACCGAACGGCCATCGTCCTGTCAATCGTCTACGCTGTGTTCGTCTTCGGCCTGGTGTACTACGCGACGCAGGTGTTTCAATATGGAGGAATTTCTGTCAGCCAAGGATGGTATTTGACATCGGTGATTCCTATTGAGGCGATCCTGTTTGCAGTCGGAGTGCGCTTCTGGGTCGGTAATAGCAGGACGTGTGCTTTGGCAATCTTACCCGGCTTTCTCCTTGCGCTCCTTCTCTACACTTCGATCTTCGTCGCAATGCCGTATTACTCCGGAATCACGGCCCATAAACCGGACGGCCATCTTGCGACGTACTACTTCAAAGCATCGGACCTCGCGCTGATGCCGGAGCGCCTCCTGCGATTCCACGACTGGATTCCACGCGCAACGCCGTGGGTATTGCTAAGCCTGGGCGCCGGTTTTGGATTCTGGTCGATTGGAAGCCTGGTGTTTCGAAGGCCCTCGATCCATGTGTGCAATTGACAATGGTCCGGAACGCGTCATACGCTACCAGCATGATTCGCGTCGACAGAAGCGCTTCCGCCATGCCGCAATGTAGCCATCTCTGTGGCTTTTGGGCGGGCTTCCAGGCGCGGCGCTCCTGAATTCGAGTCTGACGCCGAGAAGCCCACCGTTTGATGGTGGGCTATTTTTTTTGCAATGACACGAGCGCTCGAAAACATCCGGGTGGCCATTCCCGAAAATCGCTACCCTGAACAGCTCACAACGCTCCTCGAGCGGGAAGGAGCGACCGTGGTTTCATGCCCGTTGGTGCGTGAAACGCCGCATGAAGATTCCGAAGGGGCCCGGCGTTTCATTGAATTGTGCGAGACGGGCGCCGCCGACTACGTGATTTTTTATACCGGCGTCGGCGTGAATTTTCTTCTACGCGCCGTCAACAAGCCTGCGGCGCTCGCCGGACCCAAGATTCTGGCGCGCGGCCCGAAAGCCGTGGCTGCACTGAGACGCGCCGGAGTGCGAATCGATTTCATCGCCGACTCGCCGACGACGGAGGGCATTCTCGAAACGCTGTCGCGGCAGGAAATGAAGGACAAGTCCGTGCTCGTGCAGCTCTATGGACAGGAGAATGCGAAGCTGTGCTCGACGCTGGAATCCTGGGGCGCGTCGGTCACTGCGATTTCGTTGTATCGCTATACGTATGCTTCCGACGACGATGCCATTGCCAAACTCTTCGCCGAAATCCGCGAAGGACGCGTGGACGCGATCTGCTTCACCAGCGCGCCGCAGATACGGTTCCTGATGGCGGCGGCCGCGGAACAAGGCGTGGAAGACGAAATCCGCAGCCGCCTGAGCCGCGACGTCGTGATTGTCTCCATCGGAGAAGTAACCGCCCGCGCGTTGAGCGAGGCCGGCCTGGCGGCGCACATCATTCCGCAGGATCCCCGAATGGGACCGATGGTCAAGGCCCTGGCGAACTTCTTCGAAAGGAGGCGCAGCGCGTGTTCTACCCCGTCTTCCTGAACCTGCGCGGCCGCCGCGTGCTCGTGGTCGGAGGCGGGCCTGTGGCGGAGCGCAAGATCGAAGCGCTTCTCGAGGCCGGGGCGTTGGTGACGCTCGTCAGTCCGGAGGCGACGCCGCATCTCGACGATCTCGCGGCGCGCGGCGCTATCACCGTAAGCCGGCGGGTCTTTTCCGAATCCGATATGGACGGCGCGGTGCTGGCGATTTCTGCAACAAACGATCCTGCCGTGCAGAAAAGAGTCGCGGCAGCCGCCGCAGCCAGGAACATACTCGTTAACACCGTGGATCGTCCGGATCTCTGCGATTTCATCATGCCGGCCGTCGTACGGCGGGGCGATGTGGTCGTCGCAATCTCCACATCCGGCGCGAGTCCGGCGCTGGCCCGCGCGCTGCGGTCCAAAATTGAAGGGGTTGTCACCGAGGAAGTCGCGCGCACTGCTAGAATCCTGAAAGCCGTGCGGCCCGAGGTTCAGTCGCGCTTCGCCGACGAAGACCAGCGCAGACGCTTCTTCGAAACGGTCCTCGATTCCGGCATCATCGAATGGATCAGCGCTTGCGATGACGACGCTGCGGCCCGGCGCGTCCGGCGAATGATGGATGAGTCCCAATGAAGACTACAGGAATTGTTCATATCGTCGGCGCGGGCCCGGGCGACCCGGACTTAATCACGGTTCAGGGATTGCGCCGCATTCGAGAGGCGGACGTCATCCTCCACGACCGGCTCGTTCATCCGCGACTCATCGCGGAAGCGCGCCGCGACGCCATCGTCATCGACGTCGGCAAACGTCCAGGCGCCGAGGACGAGCAGCAGAAAGAAATCCATCGGCTCATGATCGATTACGCCCGTCAAGGCAAAGTCGTGTGTCGTCTCAAAGGCGGCGACCCGTTCGTTTTTGGCCGAGGCGGAGAGGAAACGGACGCTTTGGCCTCTGCAGGAGTTCCGTTCGACGTGACCCCAGGAGTGACCAGCGTGACCGCGGCGCCGGCCTCGGCCGGCATACCGGTCACGCATCGCGGCTGCTCCCATAGCTTTCTGGTGATTAATGGATCCAGGTCGGTGGATCTTGAATCCGGCGAGTGGCTTGCCGCGCGCGAACTGCTCAGGGCCGGGGGAACCGTTGTCGTCGTCATGGGCCTCGGGCGGATCGCAGAAATAGCCGCCAAGCTGTTGGAAGACGGCTGCTCCCCCAAAACGCCGGCCGCCGCCATTTCGCGGGCCACGTGGCCGGATCAGGAATCCCGTGTGGGCTCGGTTTCCGATATCGCGGCCAAATCCACCGGACTCAAATCCCCCGCGCTCATCGTGATCGGCAGCGTCGCCGCGCTGTCTAAAGAACACCTGGGCCGCCTAGCCGCAGATTTCGCCGATGCATCCGCATAACGAGATTCTGGAGTTTGCGCTGGCATTGGCCGAAGCCGCCGAAGCCGCGATCATGCCTGTCTTCCGCAAATGCACAGTGAGCTGGAAGCCGGACGGCTCGGAAGTGACGGAAGCCGACCGCCGGGCCGAAGAAGTCATGCGTGAAATGATCCAAAAGCGGCTCGCCGGACACATGGTTCTCGGCGAAGAATTCGGCGGACCGCAGAAGCCGACGCGTGAGCCGCTCTGGGTTCTGGATCCCATCGACGGAACGGCCTCGTTTGCGCTGGGCCTGCCGATCTTCGGATCGCTCATTGGATATCTGGAACAGGGTGAGCCGCGGATCGGGGTCATTCATTTTCCTGCGATGGGCGAGACGATTTACGCCGCCGCCGGCGCCGGCTGTTGGGCGCGCATTCGCGGAGAGAAGCCCAAACGAGTGCATGCTGCAAAAACCGCGTCGCTCCGTGAAGCGTATGTGTCGGCATGCAGCGTCAATCCGTCGGACATCCATCCTCCCGACTCCGGCCCCTGTTACCGGCTGAGCGCGCTGATTCCCCGGGCCCGCCGGTTTCGTTTCGTCAGCGATTGCGTCCAGCACGCCTTGGTGGCGCAGGGCCGCATTCACGCCGCGGTGGACTGCATCATGAATCCGTGGGATATTGCAGCGCTGGTTCCTTGTGTGGAAGAAGCCGGCGGCGTTGTTACCGATCTGGAAGGCGTTCGGGAGCAGATCGTGTGGCGATCGAGTTTGTTGAGTTCGGCGGGGCGGGAACTGCACAGTGAAATCCTGCATGTATTGAGAGGGGAAACGATTTGAGGCGATTGCGAATTTCGATTCGAATTTGGGGACAGAGACCAATTTCCTGCGACACGCAGGGAAACTCGACGGAAACGGCGCGCAGGAAATTGGTCTCTGTCCCCAAATTCAATTCAATTCGCAATCCTGCACCAGAATGCCCGCCATAATCACAACCCTCTTTCTCCTTCAACTCTGCGCTTCCTGGCATACGATCGGGCAGGTCGGCGAGCTGCCGTCGCGCATCGATGAGTCCAGCGGGATTGCGTTTAGCCGGCGTTATCCAGACCGGGTGTATCACGTCAATGATTCCGGAGATGTGGGGTCTTTGTTCATTACCGATCGCGCCGGGAAGAACCTGCGAGAGGTTAAGATTCGCGGCTTCGATCCGGTCGACGTCGAAGATCTGGGCATGGCGCCGTGCGGCGACGGACGCTCCTGCATCGTCATCGCGGATGTGGGAAACAACGACCTGGACCGTCGCGCTGTGGAGCTGATCTTCGTGGAGGAAGTGGATCGGTTTCCGGACAGCGTGCGACCTTTGAAACGTGTGCGCATCCGATATCCGGGACAGGCTTACGACTCCGAAAGCGTGGCCGTGCATCCGGATGGAACGATCCTTCTGTTGACCAAGAACTCGCGTGAGGGAACGGCGCAGTTATTCAAGCTCAGCAGCGGGCAGTGGAGCACTTCCGACGGCGCCGTGCAGCAACTGTCTCATGCGGGCGCCATCGATCTCAAAAAGGTCTTTCCAGACGTCTTCTTGCTGCTGCGGTCGCCAACATCCATGGACATTTCTGAAGACGGACGGCGGCTGCTCATCCTTACGTATCAGGACGCGGTCGAGTTCGCCTTGGATCTTTCGAAGGCTGAAGTTGTGTTCAATCCAGTCCGGATCCGGCTTCGAGCATTGCAGCAGCAGGAGGCGGCGGCCTACGTTCCGGGCGAACACGCGTTCGTGTACACAACGGAAAGCATGCTCCTATTTCGATCGCCTCTCATGAAAGTGTCGTGCGCTCAGCCCGGGCTTAACCGCTGAGGTAAGAACGGCCGGCATGGGGAGCTCGATAACATCGTTTCTTCGAAACCTTTCCGCCCGTCCTTTTATTTCATTGCGAATCGCCGCCGTCGCTTGAGGCGTTTGCATCCTGAGGATCGCGCCGGTGCGGACGGCTGCATCTCGCATGGTTGTAAACAGGGCATCGGCCGATTCCAGTCTCCAGATCTGAGGAACACGCTGGGTTTCGATATCGACGAATCCCGCCGCCGACAGCACAGCGCGGCATTCTTCCGAGTCGCTGAACCGAAAGAACGGCGGACCTTCCGGAAGTCCGACGTCGAGGGTCCCGTGTTTTTGAATTGCAGTCAGGACGATGTCGAAGGCGACTGCTTTGTCTGGAGAATCCCATACGGTAAATGCAAAACGCCCGCCGGCCGTTAGAACCCGCCAGGATTCTGCGGCAGCGCGTTCAGGATTGTCGAAGTGAAGCATGCCGTAGTTGATGATGACGGCGTCGAACGCGTCGGAGGGAAGGTTGAGATTTTGCGCGTCTCCTTCGATGAACTCGACGCCGGGATTCAGATTTCGCGCCAAAGCAATCATTTCAGGCGCAAAGTCAACGCCAACCACTGTGCTTCCGCGGCGGGCTGCAGCGGCTGCGGCGAAGCCCGGTCCACAGGCGACGTCGAGCAGCCGCACGTCAGGCCCCGCGCGGACCGCGGTCAACAGCGCATCGATCGACTGCGACGTCAGTGGGCCGAAAACCCCGGCGTATCTTTCCGCGGCGCGCTGCCAGCCCTGCTGCTCGAAATCGTGGAACGAAATCGGGCTCATGCCTTGCGCACGGCAGCGCGCCGCCGGCGCGGCCGGTATTGCTGAATGTCGGCGTCTGTCAGGCGTAAGCACAGCCGGTCCTGTATTTCGCGTTCGCGCTCGAGTACGTCGCGAAGCTTTTCGTAGCAGACTGCGGCGCTCTCCTGAAACGTGATGCGGCTCGCGCCCGTAAAGGCGCTCGCGGGGATCTCGCAACTGACGCGCCGGGCGGTTTGCCCCGGCGCCGTAACGGAAAAGTCGAGACGGCGCCCGCCGCCGGCCGCGCCTTCGAATCCGAGATAGCGGATATTGAGTTTGTTGCTGTTGGAGTCTTTCGTCAAAGCCATTTCTTCTGAAGGATAGTGGACGTTGATCCCAACGGCAACAGTGGAAGGGAGATTCCATTGGCATAAGCCGTGCACCTCGAATGGTCAGGAGAAAATCCAATGAAGCTCACAGCTATTTGGGTGGTTCTACTGGCGGTTCTGCCGGGGCCGGCCGGCGCGCAGGTTGCGGCTCACGACTATACGGCGATATACGAGCAAGCCAGTCCCGCGATCGTGACGATCATTACCGAAGCGGGCCGCGGTTCTGGATTCCTCGTAACTCCTTTTGGCCACATTGCGACGAATTTCCATGTCGTTCGGAACGCGAAGTATCTTGCCGTGCAGTTTACGGACGGGCGGAAGGTCGCTGCGGAGATTGTCGCTACACACGAGTCGCGGGACATGGCGCTCATCAAGGTCAACAGCGAAGTGACGCAAGGCATCCGGCCGCTGGACATCGCGCCCGCGGAAAAAGACAGCACGATCAAGGTAGGACTGCCCGTCGTAGCAATTGGTTCTCCTCATGTCCAAGACTTTGTCATGACGCAGGGCATTCTTTCAAAGGCAAGCGACATGACGCTGTTGGGAGATTTTGTCCTGCAGCCGGGAAGTTCCGGAGGACCGCTATTGAACCTCGATGGAGAAGTCGTCGGAATGAACACTTTCATCGAAGGAACAATCGCCGGCGCTATCCGGATAGACCCGCTTCGGGACATTGTCCATTCCAGCTATATCCTGGAATCGGCGCTCATCGAACCCTCGCCGGCGCCGCTGCCGACGGTGCGGCCGGAGCGTTACCCTGTCGACATCCTCAACGAAAAAGTCGCAACCGAGCCGCTGGCTTGGGACGCGTACCGCTTCGAGGCTGGAGACTTCGAAGTCACGGCCATTACGCCGGTTCTGATCGGGCAGATTCAGGTTTTGCAGGACCGGATGCGGGCGGCGAACCGATTCATTCGCCGGAGCAAAGACATCAAGGAGCCGGGCATCCACAACCTCGAGGATCCGTTCTATTCCTGGCAGGAATCGACAGGCGACGCACTCTCCTTCGCAGTGAGATTCGATATACAACCGCGAGCGGGCCTGACCACGGGCAGCAAATGGTCCAGGGCCTTCTCGTATATCTTCACGCTCGGCAAGGCGGGAACGCCCGACATGGAGTTCAAGGGAGAATTTCTCGAGTTCCGCGTCTTTCGCGACGGACGGTTGATCGAACCGATCACTCCGGGCCGTCACCTCATTGCGGGCTCGGCGGAAAAGAAGCGATTTCTCGATCAGGCCTATGGGGGCGTTTACGTGTACGAGCCGTCGGAATTCCTGATCGGCGATGAGTTTCGAATCGAAATCGTGGACGCCCGAAAACCGAACGAGCCGCACAAAACGCTGGTGTTCAAGGCGGATTCTCCGCTGATTCGCCAGATTCGCTCGGACTTTACGTATCGGCCTCCCGCGCACTTCGTCGGGGGGCAGGCTCACATTCCCTGACGTTGAAATCGCAGCGGCAAAGCAGTAAGATGTGCGACGCATGAATAAACCTTCAATTCGAGAACCGCTAGTTGCCACGCGCCTGTGAGACTTCCATCGACCCCGATTTCCACATGAGAGCTTTCACGAGGTAACAATGTCCGTTCGTCTTTTTGTTGGGAATCTTCCTTACGAGGCGACCGAGGAAGAGATTCGAGGCTACTTTTCCACCGCCGGCGAGGTCCTGAGCGTTTTTCTTCCCGTGGATCGCGAAACGGGAAGGAAACGTGGCTTCGCGTTTGTTGAGTTCGGCGACGGCGAACAGGCGCAAGAAGCGATCCGGCTCTTCAATAACCAGCCGTTCAAAGGACGTCCCCTGGCCGTCAACGAAGCGCGCGCCAGAGAGAGCCGGCCCGCCCCGGCAGGCGCCGGAGGATTTCGTCCGCCGGGCCGCCCGATTCCACCGCGGCCGGCGCCCCAGGGTCTCGCGCCAAGGGCGGATTTCACAAGTCCTGAAAGCGTTCCCATCGACGCGCCGCCGCGCGCCGACAAACCGAATCGAAGATTCGGTCCAGACGCCAAACCGTTCCGGAGCCGCAGCCAGAAGACCTTCAAACCTGAAGGCGGCAAAAGGGCTCTAAAGGAAAAGCTCAGCGGCCAGCTTTACAGCGTGGACGACGACGAGGATTATGGCCAGGAGCCCGATATCGACAACTTCGCCGTCGGGCTGGACGAAGGGAAGGAAAAGGCGGCCGAAGAAAACCACTAAACCGCTTGATTCCCGCGCCTGTCTATGACGGGCATGAAGCACAATAAGACGCGCGTCATCGCTTTGATCGTGCTGCTGTTGTCGGCAACCATCCCCCAAGCGGCCCCTGCCCAGAAAACGGATCACTCCAAGGAAAGGGAACAGATCGTCCACGTACTGAACCGGCTTGGGTTTGGTCCGCGACCGGGCGACGTGGATCGGGTTCAGTCCATCGGACTTCGCAACTACATCGAGCAGCAATTGCATCCGGAGTCGATCCCGGATCCCGAGGTGGAGGATCGGCTCAGCCGGCTCGCGTCGTTGCGGATGAACATCTCGGAATCGTTCCGGCAGTATCCGGACCCGCAACAATTAGCTCGCCAGTTGGGGCTCCGGAATCCAGAAGCGCGCGACAAGGTCCGCGCCGTCATGCAGGAGAGGGGTCTGAGGCCGCCTCAACAACTTCTTCAGGAACTGATCGCCCAAAAAATCACGCGAGCGATCCACAGCGAACGGCAGCTCCAGGAAGTAATGACCGATTTCTGGTTCAATCACTTCAATGTGTATTGGGGCAAGGGCCCCGTCCGGAATTTCACGACCGCCTATGAAATGAACGCCATCCGGCCCCACGTGATGGGCAAGTTCAAAGACCTGCTGCTGGCCACGGCGAAAAGCCCCGCGATGCTGTTCTATCTGGATAACCATCTCTCGTCCGCGCCGAACGCGCTGGTCGATGCAGCCGTTCGCGCCGTTTCGAATCGCCGCATGGGGATCAACGAAAACTACGCGCGTGAACTGATGGAGCTGCACACGATGGGCGTCGACGGCGGTTACACGCAGAAGGACGTGCAGGAAGTAGCGCGCGCCTTTACCGGCTGGTCGATCAATCAGCCGCGGCAGAACGGAGAATTTGTATTCCGTCCGATGATGCACGATCGCGGTGAAAAGGTTGTTCTGGGGCATACGATCAAAGCCGGCGGCGGGATTGAAGACGGCGAACAGGTCATCGACATTCTGGCGCGGCACCCGAGCACGGCGCGCTTCATCGCAACCAAACTCGTTCGTCGCTTCGTCAGCGATGACCCGCCGCAGTCTCTCGTCGACCGCGTGGCAAAGACGTACACACAGACCGGGGGCGATATCCGCGAAATGCTGCGCACGATTTTCTTCTCGGATGAATTCATGTCGCCGGAGACATATGGGCAAAAGACAAAGTCTCCTTTCGAGTACGTCGTTTCGGCGATTCGCGCCCTTGATGGAGAAACCAGCGGATTTCAGCAACTCGGCCGTCTCATCGCTCAGATGGGACAGCCGCTCTATCAATATCAGGCGCCGACGGGATTCCCGGATCGCGGCGACTACTGGATGAGCGATGGCGCCGTGCTGGAACGCATCAACTTTGCAACGATGCTCGCGTCCAACCGCGCGCCGAATACGCAAGTGAACATCAGCGCCTTCAAAGACGCGAAAGCTGCTGCGTTGTATATCGGTTCGCCGGATTTTCAAAGGAGGTAGGCGTCCCATGCCGCTGCATCGCCGCTTTTTCCTGAAATCAACAGGCGTCGCCCTGGCGAGTTTCGCCGTTGAGCCATCGTTCCTGATTCGAACTGCCTTCGCCCAGAGCACGGCGAAACCCGGCAAAGACCGCCCCATCCTCGTGGCGATCTTCCAGCGCGGCGCCGCAGATGGGATTTCGATGGTCGTCCCGTTTGGCGACAAGGACTATGGGGCAGTCCGCCCCCAAATCGCGATTGCGGCGCCGCGAAACGGCGCTCCGGATGCTGCAATTGATCTCGACGGCTTCTTCGGACTTCATCCCGCGCTCGAGCCGCTCAAACCCATCTACGATGAACGCGGCCTGGCAATCGTGCACGCCGTGGGGTCTCCTGACAACACGCGATCCCATTTTGACGCGCAGGACTATATGGAGTCCGGAGCGCCTGGTAACAAGGGCGTGTCCGACGGCTGGCTGAATCGGTACATGCAAGGGACTGCAAAGACGGACGCCACGCCGTTTCGAGCGATCGCGATGAGCTCGAACATGCCGCGCTCCCTGATGGGCCCCGCCCCCGCGCTGGCAATGAACCGCATTCAGGACTTCGATGTCCGGGCCGGCGGCGGGCGCGCCGGCGCGAGGGCCGCGTCGGACCTGGCCGAAGAGTTCGAAGCCATGTGGCGCAAGGCCAACAGCGAAACGTTCGACGCGATCCGCATGCTGAAGCGCGCCAATCCTCAGGGCTTTCAAGTCGAGAACGGCGCGCAGTATCCCAACGGCCAGTACGGCCAGGCCCTGCTGCAGACGGCGCAGTTGATCAAGGCGGATATCGGTCTGGAAGTCGCCTTTCTCGATATCGGCGGTTGGGACACGCACTCCAATCAGGGCGCTGCGCAAGGCCAGTTGAGCACGCGCCTGCGCGAGTTCGGACTGGGAATCGCCGCTTTCTACCGCGATATGGGCGATCGCATGCGCAACATCGTCGTGCTCACTATGACGGAATTCGGACGGACAATCCGGCAGAACGGATCCGGCGGCACCGATCACGGCCACGCCAGCGCGCTGTTCGTGGCCGGCGGCCCCGTTAAAGGCGGCAAGGTGTACGGGAAGTGGCCCGGCTTGGCGCGCGAACAGCTCTTCGAGGGCCGCGACCTTGCGCTGACGACCGACTTCCGCGACGTGTTTGCGGAAATCCTAGTCAAGCACATGGCCGCGCCGGATGTTGCGCGGGTGTTTCCGAATTATCGCGTGGGTCAGACGCTGGGAATACTCTAGGACCGCGCAGCGCTTAGAACAACCCCACAATCCTGCCATCCGCCGTCACATCGATCTTCGTCGCGGCCGGGGCTTTCGGCAGTCCCGGCATCGTCATGATATCGCCGCAGATGACTACAACGAATTCGGCGCCGGCCGAAAGCCGCACTTCACGGACCGGGACGACATGGTGCTTCGGAGCGCCTTTGCGATCAGGATCCGTCGAGAAGCTATATTGGGTTTTCGCGATGCAGATGGGAAACTGTCCGTAGCCTTCGTCCTGCAGTTCCTTGAAACGGTCCCGCACTTTCTGGTCCGCAATGATGTCATCAGCGCCGTACAGTTCGCGGGCGATCGTCTGCGCCTTCTTCCACAAAGGCATATCGTCCGGGTACAGCAGCTTGAATCGAGACGGTGTTTTTTCCATCGTCTTGAGCACGCAACGGGCGAGGTCCACAGCGCCCACGCCGCCTTTGGCCCAATGGTCGGATTCAACACAGTCAACTTCGATGTTCGAGCACAACGAACTCACGGCGGCGCGCTCCGCTTCTGTGTCCGCGCTGAATCGATTGATGCAGACCACGACGGGCACCCCGAACTTGCGGAGGTTCTCGACGTGGCGTGCGAGATTCGCGAAGCCCTTTTCAACAGCCGCGACGTTTTCCTGCTTCAGCCCGTCTTTGGCGACCCCGCCATGCATCTTGAGCGCGCGGATCGTCGCAACAACGACGGCGCAGTCGGGCGTGAGGCCGGCCTTCCGGCACTTGATGTTCATGAACTTTTCCGCGCCGAGATCGGCGCCGAATCCTGCCTCCGTGATGACGTAGTCGGCGAGTTTGAGCGCCGTCTTCGTTGCGACAACCGAGTTGCAGCCGTGGGCGATGTTGGCGAACGGTCCGCCGTGGATGAATGCGGGATTGTTCTCGATGGTCTGCGTCAGATTCGGAGCGAGCGCATCCTTGAGGAGCGCCGTCATCGCGCCGGCGGCTTCCAGGTCGGAGGCGCGAATGTACTTTCGATCCCGCGTCTGCCCGACGATGATGTTGCCGAGGCGCCGCTTGAGGTCGGCCAGGTCCTCGGCCAGACAAAAGACCGCCATGACTTCCGACGCCGCGACGATGTCGAAGCCGTCTTCCCGTGGAAAACCGTTTCCGACGCCGCCAAAAGAAATCGCGATTTCGCGCAGGCCGCGGTCGTTCATGTCGATGGCGCGCCGCCATGAAATCCGGCGAGCGTCGATTCCAAGGCTGTTGCCCCAATAGATGTGGTTGTCCACCATCGCAGCGAGCAGGTTGTTGGCGACCGCTATCGCGTGAAAGTCGCCCGTGAAATGGAGATTGATGTCCTCCATCGGAACCACCTGCGCATAGCCGCCGCCGGCGGCTCCCCCTTTCACGCCGAAACACGGTCCCAAACTCGGTTCGCGTAAACAGACCACCGCACGCTTGCCCAGGTGATTTAAGGCGTCGCCAAGCCCGACCGTGGTCGTCGTTTTGCCCTCGCCCGCTGCGGTCGGCGTGATGCCCGTGACGAGAATCAGCTTGCTCGACGGCCGTTCGGGAACCGACAGCGCGTAATCCAGCGCGACCTTGGCTTTGTAGTGACCGTACTGGAGAAGATCCTTCGTCTGGATTCCCAGCTTCTGATGCGCCACCTTCACGATGGGCTGCATTTTGGCTTCTTGAGCAATTTCAATATCGGACTTCGGGTTCTGATGCTGATCGTGCACGGGCCTCAAACTCCTAGAAGTAATCTACTGCCTGACTCACCCAACTCCACCCGGACCGCGAAACGCTCTTTCGATTTCGGGTTCAGATGAATTATACGGACGTCCCCACCGGTAATCCGTTTGAACACAGCGGCAAGGGCGGGACGTACTTCCATGAAAACCTGGTCCTCATTTGGAGCAAGCAGCCGGTCGTTCGCAAAGAAGACGACCTCGTCGGCTCGAAACCGGACTGGCGGCGCCAGGCCAGGCTCCTCTTGCAGCAAGCGGCATCCCAAGAGCGCCGACTTTAAAGCGGCGCCCAGGCGGTCTGCCAGTGGACCGCTTAACGGCTGCTTGCGATAGTAAACAAGCCCGAGCCGTCCTTCGGCCGAATCCATGCTGAAGTTGCCTTCGTGAGCGACCAGCAGAATCCCGGGGCCATGATGGATATGACTGTAATCATGAACGTCGACCAGCAGGTGGCCTTCGATGCACTGCTTCTGAATCCAGGAATGAAAGACTGGAACGAATGCGCCGGCGGGGGGCGCCGCCCCATCCACAAACATCTTCACGCCAAAACGGAACGCTTCCATTCCGTTCAGACCGAAGCCGTCAGCCTGCGGCGTTCAGAGATGCGATCGTGGCAAACGTACGCGGCTTCGATAAAAAGTTGCGCTTCTTCGACCGTCCGGTGGACGCGGTCGTGCGTGTGATCGCCTGGAGGCGATGCGTGGCGCGAGAAAAGATACTCGGCGTACTTGCTGCCGACAAACTTGTCGAAAAAGATGCGCGTATCGCAGAAACGGCGGCGGAATTCGCTCACAACGGTTTCCGGATTGTCGGGGACGTCAAGGAATTCGGTCTTGACGAGGGCGCGCGCAGCCTGAAGCATCGCGCGGTAGGCCAGCGCATCGGCCTGAACGTAATCTCCGTCGTCGAGATGCACCTGCGCTTCGAACACAAGACGCTCTGCGGCGGCGAGATCGAACTGCGTCACCGAGACGACTTCGCCGGCGCACTCGCCAACGCCGAGGTCGCCGATCGTGAAGACGCGGGGATCGCCCCAATCCGAATAGAAGGCGGGATCGGATTCATAAGCGGGAACCTGCATCATGTCTTCGAGAAGCGCGCGGACGCGCGGCTTTCCGGCGCGCTGGAGGAAGTCCTGGAAGCTCTCGTCCAGTCGGCGTTCCTGAAGGTACCAGTCCGTGACGCGTTCGACGACGTCGGGAATGCGTTTGGAGGGAACGGCGCCGACCGCGAGCCCATAAGCCCCGGCGTTGTCACGCCACTTTCCTCCGAGGACAACCTGGAAGTGGGGGACTTTCCGTCCTCCGACCGTTCGGCTGTTTCCATAAAACCCGATGTCGGCGACGTGATGCTGTCCGCAGGAATTCGGGCAGCCGCTGATCTTGATGCGCAGATTCCGGACAGCCGCATCGAGATTGAAGAAGCGCGCCGCCAGCCGCTCGCGGATTTCTCCACCCAATCCTCGGGACGACGCAATGCCGAGCTTGCACGTATCCGTACCGGGGCAGGCGACCACGTCCACGATCGTTCCGGCGCCGAATCCGTGGAGTCCAATCCTCGCGAGTTCCCGATACAGATCCGGCAGGTCGGCTTCGCTGACCCATCGCAGCACGATATTCTGCTCGACCGTCGTGCGCACGTTGTCGCCGCTGAACCGCCGCGCGATGCCGGCCAGTTCTCGCATCTGCCACGACGACAGATCACCCAGGGGCAGCGTCACCGTGGCGACCACGTAGCCGGGCTGGCGCTGGCGATAAACATTCGTAGAGATCCATTCGTCGAATCCATCCGGCCGCGACCCTCCGTTCAATGAGCCTGCGGGGCGGACAGGAGTCTCTTGCCGCTTATCGACGTCGGGTAAGTAGCTGGTCCATCGCGCATCGGCGGGCATCGTCCGCCGCTCTTCGAGGACAATTCTCCGGAACTCGTCGATCCCCAGCTTCGCCACGAGAAACTTGATGCGGGCCTGCGCGCGATTCTTCTTTTCGCCGAGCCGCGCGAACACTCTGGAGATCGCCTGTGCGGTGGGAAGCAGTTCCTCGACCGGCAGGAACGGATCGAACAGCTTTGCACTGTGGGGAACGGTTCCCAATCCGCCGCCGACGTACAGTTCAAAGCCGCGCTTCTCCACGCCGTTCTCGACGCGCCGGACTGCGATCGCGCCCATGTCGTGCATGTTCACAAGGCCGCACGCCGCGTCCCTGCAGCCGGAAAAAGCAATTTTGAATTTCCGGCCGAAGCCCTGCGTATCAGGGTGGCCCAACAGAAACCGCGCTGTGGCTTGAGCGTACGGCGTGACGTCAAACGTCTCATCACGGCACACTCCGGCCAGCGGACAAGCCGTGACATTGCGCACGGAGTTGCCGCAGGCTTCGCGCGTCGTGACGCCGACGGCCGCAAGGCGGCGCATGAGAGACGGAGTGTCATCGATGTGGACGAAGTGAAGCTGGAAGTCCTGCCGGGTCGTGACGTGCAGCACTCCGTCCGAATACTCCTCGGCCAGGTCCGCCAGGACGTCCATCTGGTCGGCCGTCAGTCCTCCGAAAGGAATCTTGATCCGCTGCATGCCCGGAGCGTCCCAGAGCGTTTCGGGCCCCTTGGTAAGGTCCTTGTTGGGGTATTCAAGAACCTGGGAGCGAATTCCGTCATGACGATGCCCATTGTCGTACCGCTGGCCATAGATTCCGCGGCGAAGCCGGGTCTCCGCAAAGACTTTCTCGTCGAGCTTCCCCTGCTTGCGCAGGATCATGTCCGTTTCGAAAGCATCGATTTCCTGGGCGAGCTGAGGGCTGATCTTGTCTGCGAGTTTTTCCTGCCAGGTGGGCGGTTTCAAGACTTTCCCTTTACCTCAGTAGGCCTCGATTCTTTCGTGTTTCCGCGAGTCTTGTCAAGGGAGCGCGTCGCTAGCGCCGCTAGCGGGCGTCTTCCCAGCCCGCGGGGACGGGAAGCCAGTCGCGGCTGATGTAATCGGTGGACAGAAGCGACAGGAGGATCAGCAGCCAGAAGAAACCCGCCGAGACGAAGATCCAGGTCAGGCGCGGGCTGTAACGGACGTGCATGAAATACAGGATGATGATCAGCGCCTTGACGACGGCGATCGTGAGCGCGGCCACGACGTTGAACCGGCCGAGCTGGACGTAGGCGACGCCGACCGTAATCGCCAGCAGCGCCATGAGCGCCGCGAAGACCGCCCCATACGTCTTAAGCGATACCACGTGTCCCGACATGATCAACCCGCCCGATCGATCAAGTACAGCATGGGAAACAGGAACACCCACACAATGTCCACGAAATGCCAATAAAGACCGGCCATCTCTACCGGCGAATAATAATGCCGTGAAAACCGGCCGCGGAAAGCCAGCCACCCCATGACTCCGAGCATCGGGACGCCGATCACCATATGGAGGGCGTGCATCCCCGTCATCACGAAATAGAAGGAAAAGAACAATTGCGCGTGCTGCGCCTGCGGCGCTTCCAGATGAAAGCCGGGGCCCGGAATCAGACGCTCCTCGTACTTGTGACGATACTCGACGAACTTGACTCCCAGAAACACCGCGCCGAGGACCATCGTCGCAATCAAGAACAGAACAATGGCGCGCCGGCGATTGAGTTGCGCCGAACGAACGGCGAGCGCCATCGTCAGGCTGCTGCAAAGCAGCACGGCCGTGTTGACGCCGCCGAGAATGATGTCCAGGTGGTGGCTCGATTCCGCAAACGCCCTCGAATACGCGCTCCGATAGACCGCATAGCCGGCAAACAGCCCGCCGAAGAACATGATCTCGGTCGCCAGAAACACCCACATGCCCAGCGACGCCGCCTGATGCTGCTGGCCAAGGTCGTCAAACTGATGCGCCAGCGCCGCCGCGCGCTCAGACAACGTGCACCTCCCTGTCGCGGGATGGATACGCATAGGCTTCCTCGCTCACAACCGGCGTATCCTCAAAATTGTCCGTTGGAGGCGGAGACGGCGTTTGCCATTCGAGTCCCGTCGCGTGCCACGGGTTCGAGTCCGCAATCCTTCCGTAACGCAGCGACCAGACAAGGTAGATCATCGGAATCAGGTACCCCACGGCAAGAATCGAAGCTCCTGCCGAGGACATGACGTTGAGCACCTGGAATTCTTCCGGATACGCGTGATACCGCCGCGGCATTCCCATGTAGCCCAGAATGAACTGGGGAAAGAACGTCAGATTGAACCCGATGAACACGACCAAGGCCGCGAAACGCGCCCAGCCTTCCGGGTACAGCCGGCCCGTCATCTTCGGCCACCAGAAATGGATTCCTCCGAGGTATCCCATCACTGCCCCGCCGACCATGATGTAGTGGAAATGGGCGATGACGAAATAGGTGTCGTGGACGTGAACATCGACCGCGAGGGACGCGAGAAAGAGACCGGTCAGCCCGCCCATGGTGAAAAGGCCGATGAAGCCGAATGCATACAGCATTGGCGCATCATAGGAGACGTAGCCGCGGTACAGCGTAGCCGTCCAGTTGAAAACTTTGACGGCCGACGGGATCGCCACCAGAAAGCTCAGAAACGAAAATACCATCCCGGCGTAGGGCGACTGGCCGCTGACGAACATATGATGGCCCCACACCAGAAAGCCGATCACTGCAATCGCCAGACTCGCCGCGGCTACGAAGCTGTATCCGAAAATACGCTTGCGCGCAAAGCAGGTCACGACTTCGCTGATGACGCCCATGCTTGGCAGGATCATGATGTACACGGCAGGATGGGAATAGAACCAGAACAGGTGCTGAAACAGCAAAGGGTCGCCGCCGAGCGCGGGATCGAATATCCCAACCTTGAACAATCGCTCGACCCCTACGAGCACGACGGTGATGGCGATCACGGGCGTGCCAAGCACCATGATCAGGCTCGTTGCGTAATTCGCCCACACGAACAGCGGCAGCCTCGTCCACGTCAGGCCCGGAGCGCGCATCTGGTGCACAGTTACGATGAAGTTCAATCCGGTCAGTATGGAAGAGAATCCCGTAATGAAGATTCCGACGGCGGTCAGGATCACATGGGAATTGGCGTAAGTGCTGCTATACGGCGTATAGAAGGTCCACCCCGTATCGACGCCGCCATTCACAACCGCCGTCAATGTGAACAGTCCTCCGATTGTAAAGATGTACCAGCTCAACAAATTGAGCTTCGGAAAGGCCAGATCCCTCGCGCCGATCATCATCGGAATCAGAAAATTGCCGAGCACGGCAGGCACGGAAGGAATCAGGAAGAAAAAGATCATGATGACGCCGTGCATCGTAAACAGCTTGTTGTACGTTTCCGCTTGCACGAGGTCTCCAGGAGGCGTTACCAACTCCAGCCGAATCAGGACGGCGAAAAATCCGCCTAGAAAGAAAAACAGCGTGATGGAAATGAGATAAAGGATTGCAATCCGCTTGTGGTCCTTCGTCAGAAGCCACGATGCGGCGCCGAATTTGATGTTCAGGTAATTCTGCCGGACGGATGCGGGACTCATAGGCCTTGACCCTCCGGAGGCTTCAGCGAGCGGATGTAGAGAATGATCTGCAGAATCTCTTCTTCGGTCATTCTCCCGACATAGGTCGGCATGATCGGCCGCGCCCCCGCCGATATTTTCGCGTTTGGAGCGATCAGCGACTCACGAATGTAGTCTTCGTTAAAGAGGGCGCTGCCTCCTCCTTCGAGCGGAACCATGGTCCCGAACTTCCCCGCAAGCTGTGGATACGGGGCGCCCGGCGTATGGCATCCGGCGCAGCCGCGCTGGGCAAAAAGCTGCTGTCCCGCGCTAACGGCGTTAATGGTATTGATGGCGTTCACGTCGAGCTTCGGCGTTGGCGCAGACGGAGACGCGGGCTGCTTGGGGGAGGAAACGGATACCGCAGGCGCGGCCGGAGTGGCCGCCGCGGAGGGAGCGGGCGCAGCGGGCAACGACGTGGTCCCACCCGGTTCGGACGGCGCCGGCGGCTCAACGCCGCCAGTCGGCGCCGCGGACCCGCCCAGCCAGCGCTGGAAGTCGTCGGGTTCCATCACGACCACGCGGCCGATCATCCCGGAATGTTGGGTCCCGCAATACTCCGCGCAGAAGAGATGATACTCGCCGGCCTTCGTCGCCTCGAACCACATGGTGGTGTAGCGGCCCGGAACCACGTCCTGTTTGACGCGAAACGCCGGTATGAAAAAGCTGTGAATCACGTCCTGCGACGCCATAGTTAACTTCACAGGCTGGCCCACCGGAACGTGCAGCTCGTTGATTTCGCGCCGGCCCTCCTGATGCTGTATTTTCCACATCCACTGCTGGCCAACGACGTAGACGTCCTGCGCGTTTTGCGGAGGGCGCGAATTCCGGATGAAAAGAGCGGCGCCCCAACCGAACATCACCAGCGTCAGCGCCAGCGGTATGACGCTCCACACCAGCTCAATGCCAAGATGGCCCTCCACCTGGACGGGCCCCAGGTTTGTAGGGCGCCGTCTGTAGCGGACGGCGAAGTAAAGAATGAACAGGAAGATCAGAATTGAGAAGAATCCGGAGACGATAGTCAGGAAATAGTATAGGGCGTCCACGCCGCGCGCGATGGTTGACGCTTGTTCAGGGAATAGAGGGAAACCGGTCCACATAGTCCTTAGAACGACGAATCGGAAAATTGGACGAACCCTGCATCTCAGATCCGAAACCCGAAATCTCAAATTGCACAAAACTAACAACCATGTGGCGTTGATGAACGACGGTTCAATTTCAGATTTCGGATTTCGGATCTGAGATGCAGGATTCGTCCAATTTCCAATCTTCTACAGTTCGCTTCTCCTTCCCTTCCTAACACCTGCGACAATCAACAACGCCAGCGCAGCGACTGTCGCGATTCCCGCCGCACGTAGAACATTCATGATCACGAACCCGTACTTTCCCGTTTCCGGATCGTAGTGGTAGCAATACAAGAAGACGCGATCCAGCAGGGATCCGATCTTGTTCTCGCCCGCAGTGACCAGACTTAAACGAAGATCTCTTGCCGAAAATTCGATGCCGTAGAGATATTGCGAAATCCTGCCCTCGGGGCTAGCCACAACGATGGCGCTTGCGTGGGCCCACTGATTCGTCTTGTGGTCATATGCGAACTTGTACCCCATGGCGGCGGTAACCGCGCCAATCGAGTTCTCGTCGCCCGTCAAGAAGGTCCACCCGGCCGCCGCTTCAGGGCGGCCGTACTCTGCCAGGTAACTGCGGCGCTTTTCCGCGGCGGTTTCCGTCTTCTCCTTCGGATCGAAGCTGAATGTCACGATCTCGAATTCGCGGCCGGCGGTATAGGGCATGGCCCGTAACGCTTTAGTAAACCCATTGAGGATGAGCGAACACAGCATCGGGCATTCATAGTAGACGGGAACGAGCACAACCGGCTTGCCGCGAAAGTAGTCGCCGAGTCGCACGGGTTCTCCGGATTCGTTGCGAAATGACGCGTCGAGCGGAAGCATGGCGCCGGGTTTCGGATCAACCCCAACCTCCGACAGGATTCCGGCGGGCGGCGTTTGGGCGTAGCAGATCTGCGCCAGCAACACCGCGGCCATAATCCATGCGCATTTGCGGTTCATCGTGACGGCGCCTTCTCCTGGGCCAGGATGTCCATCGCGCGCTCGATCGGGATGCGCGCGATTCCCTTCTGCCGGTCGATCCACTCGTACTGACGAAGCATGTCTTCTTCCCGCGCCAATGTCTCCCCATAATCCGTGGTCGGATTGACCTCGAGGCGAGGCTCTGGAGGAACGACGCGTTCGGGCTGTACGGCGAATGTTGGAGACTCGGCTCGCTGTTGGCGCCCGACAAGGGTTCTGAACATCCACCACAGGCCGATGCAAGTAAGCAGGAGCACGATGCTCAGCCCAACTACGAAGTACACGGCGTACTTCGGATTCATGTCCGTCGTTTCATGCATTGCCAACCCGAAACTCCGGATCTTGGAGCGGAAGCAGCGGCTGCTTGCGGAGCTGCCGGCAAAAGACAGCGACCCACAGACCTCCGACTCCGGCAAGAGTCGCCAAATCCAGCCAATGAATACGCACCGCCGCCTCGTAGGACGGCATGATCAGCCATGCAAGATCAACCGAACGCATCAGAATGACGGCGGCGGCGATCGCCGCGACTACCTTCCTCTTTTGCTTGTTCCGCCGTACGAGCAGCAGGAGGAATGGAATCGCGAAGTGGAACAACGCGAGAACGGCGGCGACCCACTGCCATCCGCCAACAGAGCGCCTCACATACCAAGGAATGTCTTCCGGAAGATTTCCCGACCAGATGATGAGGTATTGCGAAAAGGACAGGTAGGCCCAGAGCATCACGCAGGCGAACAGGAGGTTTCCCAAATCCTGCAGCGTTTCGGGCCGGAGGAACTTCGGCATCGGAGGGGCGTCGGCGATCAGGGCGAGAATCACGATTCCGAACGCCAGCGTCGACAGAACCTGTCCAACCATGAAGATCAGCCCATAGATCGTAGAAAACCAGTGAGGCTCTAAGGACATCACCCAATCGATCGAAGCGAACGTGATGGTCAGGGCGTATAGAACGACGCCGGGGCCGCTGAGCAGTTGGAAGCGCCGAATGAGAGAAGGGTCTCCCGTAGCATCTTGCCGGTCTGACCATCGATTCAGGATCCATGCAAAGATCAGCCACACAGCAAAGTAGAACACCGTCCGTGCGATGAAAAACGGCGTGTTGAGATAGGGACTCTTATGCGCAAGAACGCTGTCGTGAGCGGCGGCGTCCGGATGCGACCATTCGTACAGATGATGGATGCCGAGAAGGATTGGAACGAACAGGACGGCCATGAGAGGCAATGTCCGCGTGGCGGACTCTAGGATGCGCCGCGTCACGAATCCCCAACGTCCTCCAACAAGGTGATGGATCATCACCAGCGGCAGAGCGCCCAGAGCAATCGCGAACCAGAACAGGTATGCCAGCAGGTAGGAACGAAAGAACTGGCCTGCCGCAAACCAGGCGCCGACGAGGGAAAATACGATCCCCGCAATGGCTGCGATCCACGCCGGACGCTCCAGGCGATCCAGATTCAGTTCGGCCGCCGGCCTCATTGAGGCCCCACCTTACGGAGGGCCTGCAAATCTTCTTCTTGCAACCGGGCGACCTCCGCGTGCTGACTCAGTTGCAGTGCGCGAATGTAGGCGACGATCGCCCACCGGTCCTCAGGCGGGATCTGTGCGGCGTAGTCATTCATGAGTCCGAAACCGTTCGCAATGACGCCATAGAAGTAGCCAGGCGGAGCCTCCCGCAACCGAGCTTCATGGAACGACGCGGGTAGCCGTTCAAACCCGCGCACCGCAACGATGCCGCGTCCCGCCCCCGTCCTGTCATGGCACGGCGCGCAGAAGATGTTGTAGCGTTGACGCCCCCGCTGCAGCACGTCGCGCGTGATCTCGAGCGGAAATGTCGCCGCCGGCTTCCCGTCCTGTATTCCTCTATAGAAATGCTGGTCTTCGCGAAGCTGTCCACGCGCCACCGTCCCGGCAGGGATCGAACGCGCCGAGCGTCCATCCTCAAAAAACGAACTCGGCGCGAGCGGCTCCAGCCGCCCCTGATCCGCCATTTCCTGACGGCAGGAGCAGAGGAACAGAAGGGACGGGAGGATGAAGAGAAAGGCGATTTCGGATTTCGGATTTCGGATTGCGGACTTCGGGGACCGGCCGCGAGCAGGCGTTCCCCCAAATCCGAAATCCGCAATCCGCAATCCGAATTCCCCCCTACTCCTCAACTTCACTCACCCCCACCGGTCCTAGCTCTTTCAAAAAGTTCGCAGTGGCGTTGCGGTCGAACTGGCGGTCTGCGGCTTCGATGCAAAGAAAGAACGCGGTGCTTGTGGCCAGGGAAAATCGGCGGCTGTTGAACAGCGGATGGTACGGCATTGGCAGACTGTTCAAACGCAGCATCCCGATGACCGCAGAGAAGGCGGCAAACAGGATCGTCAGTTCGAAGGCGACCGGAATGAAAGACGGCCAGCTATTGTCAGGCTTGCCGCCAACGTTGAGCGGATAGGAAATCACCGACGCGTAGTACTGGAGCAAAAATCCTGCTACGCAGCCGACAAGTCCGCCAATCAAGACAATGACGGGCAGCTTGCGCTCATGGAGATGAAGCGCTTCAGCCAGTTCTTCGATGGGGAACGGCGAAAACGCGTCTATCCGGCGGTAGCCGGCGGCGCGCGCCCGGCGCACGGCCGCGGTCAAGTCTTCCGGGGTTCGGAATTCCGCGAGCAATCCGTAGATCTTCCGGTCGCTCATTCCGCCTCCGGTTTAGGCAACAGCGCCCGCATCTCGAAAATGGAGATCATCGGCAGAAGGCGGATGAACAGGAACAGCAATGAAAGGAACAAGCCGATCGTCCCAAGGAACGTGGCCCAGTCCCAGATTGTGGGATAGTACATCTCCCAGGACGACGGCAAGAAGTCGCGGTGCAGGCTCGTCACAATGATCACGAACCGTTCCAGCCACATTCCGATGTTGATGCAGAAGGCCACCACGAACAGCAGAGCGCTGTTGATCCGCACGCGCTTCCACCACAACGCTTGGGGTATGACGACGTTGGCGCCGATAAGCGCCCAGTACAACGGCGCATAGGGCCCGGCGACGCGGTTGTACATCATGAACGCTTCATACTCCGAGCCGCTGTACCAGGACATGAAGGCTTCCATGAGATAACCGTAAGCGACGATCAACCCGGAAGCGAGCATCACCTTGCCCATGTTGTCCAGATGCCGCAGCGTCACAAAGTCCTGAAGACCATAGAATCGGCGAATTGGAATGATCAGGCACAGCACCATCGCGAAGCCCGAATAGACCGCGCCTGCTACGAAATAGGGAGGAAAGATGGTCGTGTGCCATCCGGGCAGTATGCCCGACGCGAAGTCGAGGCTCACGATCGAGTGAACGGACACAACCAGCGGCGTTGAAAGTCCTGCAAGCAGTAAATACGCCGTTTCATAGCGATGCCAGTGCCGCGCCGATCCGCGCCATCCCATTGCGACGATTCCATAGAAAATGCGACCCAGGCGGCTCGTGGAGCGATCGCGGAGCGTGGCGGCGTCCGGTATCAAGCCGACATACCAGAACAGGAGCGACACCGTTCCGTACGTCGAAATGGCGAACACGTCCCACACTAAAGGACTGCGGAACTGCGGCCACATTCCCATCGTGTTCGGGTACGGCGTCAGCCAATATGCAAACCAGGGGCGCCCCAGATGCAGGATGGGATACAAGGCCGCGCATGCTACCGCGAACAGCGTCATCGCCTCGGCAAAGCGGTTGATCGACGTGCGCCATTGCTGCCGGAAAAGCAGCAGGATCGCAGAAATCAGCGTGCCCGCGTGTCCGATGCCGATCCACCATACAAAGTTGATGATGTCGAATCCCCATCCGACCGGCACGTTGATTCCGAAGATCCCGACGCCCCTCACGAACAAATACCCGACCGCGTACAGCAGGATCATGACGAACGTGAACGCGATGGTGAAGCCGACCAGCCAGCCGCGCGGCGTCCGAGGCGTCAAGACAATGGAGGCGAGTTTTTCGGTCAACGACCCATAGGTGTATCCCGGTCCCACCAATTCCGCTGTCTCGCGGGGCGCAGGCTGTCCGGATTCCAGGGCGTCGCGCATAGGTCTATGCCTTCCTGGAAATGTCGGGATTGGGGTTCCAGATTCTGGCGAGATAGGTCGTGCGCGGACGCGTATTCAGTTCCGCCAGCACGCCGTAATTGCGTGGATCCTGCTTGAGCTTCGAAACCCGGCTTTCCGGGTCGAGAAGGTTGCCGAAAACGATGGCGTCCGCCGGACAAGCGCTCTGACAGGCCGTAACGATCTCACCGTCGCGGATCGGGCGGTCTTCCTTCTTGGCCTCGATGCGGGCGGCGTTGATGCGCTGCACGCAGTACGTACACTTTTCCATCACGCCGCGGCTGCGGACGGTAACGTCGGGGTTGTAGAGCAGTTTCAGGCTCGGGACTTCCGTCACTGCGTATTGAAAGAAATTGAAACGCCGCACCTTGTACGGACAGTTGTTGGAGCAGTACCGCGTCCCCACGCACCGGTTGTACGTCATCTCGTTCAGCCCCTCAACGCTGTGCGTCGTGGCCCCGACCGGACAGACCGGCTCGCATGGCGCGTTTTCACAGTGGACGCACATCATCGGCTGGAACAGGAATTCGGGATTAGCGCGGCTTTCCGTTGCAGAGTCGTAAAGATCCACGCGCAGCCAATGCATTTCGCGATGGTTCAGCACCTGCGCCTTCCCGACAACCGGGACGTTGTTTTCAGCCTGACAGGCCACGACGCAGGCGTTGCAACCGATGCAGGCGCCGAGATCGATCGTCATGCCCCAGGCGTTGCTTTCCGGTGGGCGTTCGGGGTACAGCGTCGGGAGCGCCTTCGGGTCGTCTGATGGCGTTTGAGCGAAATGCGGATTTTGCTTGTATTCCTTCAACGCCGCGCCGCGAACGACGTTGCGGTCCTCCATCGAGTGATGATGCTGCGTAGAAGCCAGAAGGTATCGTTGACCGGTCTTCCGGATTTCGATGTCATGCGCCGTCCACGGGGCCGTGGAAGTGCGAATGGCGTACGCGTTGTAGCCGCGGTTGCTGCCGACGCGGCCGGCTCGCGTCCGGCCATACCCAAGGAATACGGCGATCGAATTGTCGGCCTGGCCGGGCGCCACCCACACAGGACCCTGAATCGTCCGGCCTCGGCTTCGAACTTCGATCATGTCTTCGTTCTTGAGGCCGAGGGCGGCCGCAGTCGCCGGACTCATCTGAACGACGTTGTCCCAAACGATTTTGGAGAGCGGCTTCGGCAGTTCCTGAAGCCAGCCATTGTTGGCGAAACGGCCGTCGAAGATCGTTGGATCGGGGCGAAAGACCAGTTCAAGGCCTGGAGGCGGCGGTTGGGGAACGGGGGGACCCTCACCCGGCGCTACGCGCCACTCTCTCCCAGAGGGAGAGGGATCTTCAATCTTCCCGTCAATTTTTCCGTCAATTTTTCCGTCATGGAGGGCTTTCCGCCAGAAGGCTTCGAAATCCTGCTTCTGCACGCCGCTCCAGTAGCTGCGAACAATGTCGTAACTGGACCGGCTGCCTTGCCCCAACAAGGCCGTCATCAATTCATATGGCGTCTTGCCCCCGTACAGCGGGTCGATCAGCGGCTGAATAATCGTTGCGGTCCCGTCGAAAGCGCGGACGTCGCCCCACGATTCGAGGTAGTGAGTTTCCGGAATATGCCAGTGACATAAGTCCGAAGTCTCATCGTGGTACAGCGAGTGGTGAACGCGGAACCGCACGTTACGCAGATGTTTTTCGAATTCGAGGTCCGCCGGCGCCGCGTAAACGGGGTTCCCGCCCAGGATCACCAGGATGTCGACCGCTCCGGAACGCATCTCATCCACCAGAGTCCTCAGCGATTCACCGTGCTCGGTCGGATCGAATTCCGCCGGCGCCGCGTAGTCGATCGTGGCGCCGACGTTGCCGAGCGCGGCGTTGATGTGGTGCGCCAGAATGTGGACATCCGGCGGCTGCGATGCTCCGGCCAGCACGAGCGACTCCCCGCGGCGGGCGTAGAGATCCTTCACGATCGCATCGATCCCATGGCGCAACCCTTCTGGAACGTCGGCGCCCCCGCTTTGCAGCGCCGTCCATATCCCATGCGCAAGGGCTGGAATATCGGAGGAGCGTACGGGAAATCGGTGGTCCGCCATCGCGCCCGTGATGGTCGGCGTACTTTCGAAGACGTACAGCCGATTCATGTTCCCCTCTACTGGACGGCGGCGGGAACTGAACTCCCTTGCGTAGCGTAGGCGTCCCGGCATCGACGCAAGAAAATCCGCTTCCAGCGAAAGTATGACTGCCGCGCGGTCGAATCGATATCGAGGGTCGGCGTAGCGCCCAAACAACAAGCGCGAAGCGGTCCGCATGCTGTCCGCGCCTACGGGTTCGTACCGATGCCATCGGGCGGCGGGAAACATCTTGAGGAACTGATCGATCTGCCACGCGAGAGTCGGCGACGTCACGGTTTCCGTGAGGATCCGCAAGCCTTGTCCCTGACTCGCCCGCTTTCCTTGAATCTCCACCACCAGCGCTTCCAGAAATGCTTCCCATGTCGCGATTCGGCCGGCGTTGATGACGACTTGAGAGCGATCGGGGTCATACAGCGTCAGCACCGACGCCTGGGCGAATGCGTCAGCGGCCCCTAGGCTGGCGGGATGCTCCGGATTACCTTCGATTTTGGTCGGCCGGCCGAGATGGCTTTCGGCAAGGAGTCCGACCCCGTAACCGGCGATCGGCATGGCCGTGGCGAAAAACAGTGGTTTGCCGGGCACGATTTCTTCGGGGGGACGCACGTAGGGAACAATCTTTTCATTTGCCGGCGGAGAGCAGGCGGTCAGGCCGGCGAGTCCGAGCGACGCCGCCATCAACGCCAGAAACTCGCGACGGTTCGCTTCGGTTGCGTGGAGCGTCGAGTCGTGTGGGAACTCGTTGCCTTGATTCACCGATGACATATCGAGCAGTTCGTCAGTTTCCGGGCGGAATCGACGTGATATTTGCGCAGAAGCTCACGGCCCATCGCAATCTGATCGAACGCCGGCGCGCGCATCTCGAACACCTGCTCGCGCGGGCGTATGTAGCGTTCAGGCCGTCGATGGCACTCCAGACACGTGTCCATGAACCACGCGTGCGCCTGCCAGGTCAGCGGCATTTCGTCCACCTGTCCATGACAGGTCACGCAGCCGACGCCTTTCTTGACGTGGATGCTGTGGTCGAAATACACGAAATCCGGCAAATCGTTCACCCGCGTCCATTGGATCGGCCGGTTCTCGCGGTAACTCTGACGGACCGGCTCGAGCGCCGGACTGTCCGCCCACACCTGTGAATGGCAGTTCATGCACGTCTTGGTCGAAGGAAGGCCGGCAAACGAACTGGTCTCCACCGAAGAGTGGCAATAGCGACAGTCGATCCCCAAACCCGCTACATGATGCTTGTGACTGAAAGGAACCGGCTGCTGCCGGGCCACTCCTGCTTCGGTCAGATACGGCGCCCGGATGACGCCCGCCAGGACAAGGAAAAATCCGCCAATAAGGATAACTGCGGCGACCAGACTGACTTTCGCTAACGTGTTCGCGCTACGGTGAAAGATCTGGGGCATACGGCCTTGACCGCCAGGACAACCATAAACGTAGCAGCATATCAGAACGCCTTTTCGTTTCTAGCCCCGAAAAATTCCCGGAAGGACTTTACCTGCCTCACGCGGATTTCTTCCTCGTGCTAGGCTTTTTTCAATGCAGTCGAAGGAACGAAACAGAGTCGTCATTCGAGGAGTAAGACCTGAAGTTGAATGTGGACGTTTTCCAGTCAAACGCGTCGTCGGCGATGAGGTCATCGTCGAAGCGGCCATATTCTCCGATGGCCATGACGTTATTTCGTCTCTTCTGAAGTATCGGAGTGAGAGCGACTCCACCTGGCGCGAGACGGAAATGCAGGCGCTGGTGAATGATCAGTGGCGCGGTACATTCCGCGTCGAAACGCTTGGAGAATATCGTTATACGTTGATGGCCTGGGTGGATGACTACAAAACCTGGCGTTCGGATTTGATCAAGCGTATGAACGCCGGCCAGGATCTTTCGTCTTATCTTCCCGAGGGCGCCGGACGCCTGAAGGCCGCAGCCGACCGCGCGGGCGTCGACGCATGGAGGCTTTCGGACGCCGCGCAAGCGTTGACGTCCGCTTCGGACCCGTCGTCCATCCTTGCCGTTCTCAACGACCAGGACGTAAACGCGCTCATGCAGCGGTACGCCGACCGGTCCGGCGCGACGGAATACCCGGAACTCCGTGTGATCGTGGACCCTGTGCGCGCACGATTCAGTTCTTGGTACGAAATGTTTCCACGCTCCTGCGCGCCGGAGGCCGGACAGCACGGTACGTTCGGGCATTGCGAACGGCTCATACCGGAAATCGCCGCGATGGGTTTCGACGTTCTCTACTTTCCGCCCATCCATCCCATCGGCGCGACGCATCGGAAAGGAAAAAACAATGCAACGCGCAGCCTCCCCACGGACCCCGGTTGCCCGTGGGCGATCGGCTCGGCGGAAGGCGGGCATAAAGCAGTGCATCCGAGCCTCGGAACGCTGGAAGATTTCCGGCGGCTCGTGGGAACGGCGAAGGCTCACGGCATCGACGTTGCTCTCGATCTTGCCTATCAGTGTTCGCCTGATCACCCCTACGTGCGAGAACATCCCGAATGGTTCCGGCGCCGCGCCGACGGCTCGGTTCAGTATGCGGAGAATCCGCCGAAGAAATATGAAGACATTTATCCCTTCGATTTTGACACTGAACACTGGAAGCCGCTGTGGCTGGAATTGAAGAGCATCGTCGAGTTCTGGATCGAACAGGGCGTCCGCCTGTTCCGCGTCGACAATCCCCACACCAAGCCCTTCGCGTTCTGGGAGTGGATGATCGGGGACCTGAAACGCAAGCATCCCGATCTGATTTTTCTTTCGGAAGCGTTCACGCGGCCCAACATCATGTACTGGCTCGCTAAGCTTGGCTTCACGCAGTCGTACACGTATTTCACATGGCGGAATACGAAGAAGGAGATCGTCGACTACTTCACCGAACTCACGCAGACCGACGTGCGCGAATATTTCCGTCCCAACTTGTGGCCGAACACGCCGGACATCTTGCACGAATATCTGCAGAGGGGCGGCCGTCCGGCGTTCATAACCCGTCTCGTGCTGGCGGCGACCCTGGGCGCGAATTACGGGATATACGGCCCTGCCTATGAATTGATGGAGAACATTCCCCGCGAGCCGGGCAGCGAGGAGTATCGGGATTCCGAGAAGTACGAAATCAAGCATCGGAATCTGTACGACTCCCGCAGCCTGCGGCCGTTCATCACGCGGGTGAACGCGATTCGCCGCGAGAATCGCGCGCTTCAGAGCAACGACAGGCTGCAGTTTCACAATGTCGACAACGACCAGATTGTGTGCTACAGCAAGAGCACCGCGACTCGAGACAACGTCATCCTTGTCGTCGTGAATCTCGACCCCGTCTATACGCAATCCGGCTTCGTCGACCTGCCGGCTGAAGAGCTGGGCATCGACCTGCGCAAGCCGTATTACGTCGCCGACTTGCTGACGGGCAATACTTTTCGGTGGCAGGGACCGCGAAACTACGTCGAGTTGCGGCCGTTCGAGATGCCTGCGCATATTTTGAGGGTCAATCCGCAATCTAGTTGATATGAGTTTTGTTCTGGAAGACGATCCGCAATGGTACAAAGACGCGATTATCTACGAACTGCACGTTCGGGCGTTCTACGACAGCAATGCCGACGGAATTGGAGACTTTGAGGGACTGACCGAGAAGCTCGACTATTTGCAGGATCTTGGCGTCACAGCCGTCTGGCTGCTTCCGTTTTATCCGTCGCCGCTGAAGGATGACGGCTACGACATCGCCGACTACACCAACGTTCATCCCGCGTACGGCACAATTCCCGATTTCAAGGCGTTCCTGCGCGGCGCGCATCAGCGAGGCATTCGCGTCATCACAGAGCTGGTCATCAACCACACGTCTGATCAGCACGCATGGTTTCAGCGGGCGCGCAGGGCGAAGCCTGGAACGACGTGGCGGGACTTCTACGTCTGGAACGATTCGCCGGACAAATATAGGGACGCGCGGATCATCTTCAAGGATTTTGAAACCTCGAACTGGGCCTGGGATTCCGCGGCGAATGCGTACTACTGGCACCGGTTTTATCAGCATCAGCCGGATTTGAATTTCGACAACCCTGAAGTGCAGCGGAACATCTTCCAGGTGATGAATTTCTGGCTGAACATCGGCGTCGACGGCATGCGGCTGGACGCGGTTCCGTACCTCTTTGAGAGGGAAGGCACGAACTGTGAAAACCTTCCTGAAACGCACAACTTTCTTCGCGCCCTTCGCGAGCAGACCGACCAGCGTTTCCGTAATCGCATGCTCCTGGCGGAGGCGAACCAGTGGCCTGAGGACGCGGTGTCGTATTTCGGCAATGGCGACGAATGCCACATGGCGTTCCACTTCCCGTTGATGCCGCGTATGTTTATGGCGCTCCGCATGGAAGACCGGTTTCCGATCATCGATATTCTTTCGCAGACCCCGGCTATACCGGAAACCTGCCAATGGGCTCTGTTCCTGAGGAATCATGATGAACTGACATTAGAGATGGTGACAGACGAGGAGCGCGACTACATGTACCGGGCTTATGCTCAGGATCCCCAGATGCGCATCAACCTCGGCATCCGGCGGCGTTTGGCGTCGTTGCTTGGAAAGGACTGGAATCGAATCGAGCTGATGAAAGCGCTGCTGTTCTCAATGCCCGGCACGCCCGTTCTGTACTACGGCGATGAAATCGGGATGGGCGACAACATCTATCTCGGCGACCGGAATGCCGTGCGAACGCCGATGCAGTGGAGCGCCGACCGCAACGCTGGATTTTCGCGCGCCAGCCCGCACCGGCTGTACCTGCCGATCGTCATTGATCCGGATTCACACTATGAGGCGTTCAACGTAGAAACGCAGCAGAACAATCCCCATTCCATGCTGTGGTGGATGAAGCGGCTCATTGCGTTGCGCAAGCGGTATAAGGCTTTTGGCCGCGGCAGCCTGGAATTCCTTTACCCGGACAATCATCGCGTGCTGGCGTTCATCCGGCAGTATCAGGACGAAACGATTCTCGTTGTGGCCAATCTCTCGCGCTTTCCTCAGCACGCCGGGCTGGACCTGTCGCCGTTTAAGGGCGGGGCGCCGATCGAGCTTTTTGGCCGCACGGAGTTTCCTGCGATCGGAGACGGTCTTTACACGTTGATGCTCGGTCCACATTCGTTTTATTGGTTCGCGCTAACGCCGCAGAAGGCCGCCGCGCCCACGCTGGCCCTTGGCGAACCGGAAGCGGCCATTCCTCTCGTTGAGGTCAGCGGCAGTTGGACAAAGGCGTTTGCCGGCCGCGCCCGTCAGGTGCTCGAAGAAGCCTTGCCGTCGTTCCTGTCGTCCCGCCGGTGGTTTCAAGGAAAGGCTCGTCACATCAAGGGCGCCTCCTTCATCGAGTTCGTTCCCTTCATAACGGATGGATGCGAGGCATGCTTCGCGCAGGTGCAGGTTGAATACATGGAGGAAGACCCGGAGGTCTACGCGACGCCTCTGGCGTTCCTTTCCGGAGAGCGGGCTGAGCAGGCGCTTCAGGCGTCGCCCTCGTCGGTCCTGGGAAAAGTCCGCGTGAGAACCCAAAACGGCGCGTCGCCGGGGCTGCTCTACGACGCAGTGCTGGACAAGAATTTCTGCATGTCGATCATCGACATGATGACGCGCCGGCGTCAGTTAAAAGGGCTATCGGGCGAATTCGTCGCGAACCATACGCGCGCCCTCAAGGAGGGCGAAACCGAACGCGTTTCGAATCTGGAAGTATCGTCCATGCGGGCGGAGCAGACGAACTCGTCGATTGTTTTCGGCGACCGGTTCATCCTGAAGCTCTTCCGAAAAACAGAGACAGGAACGAACCCGGATCTGGAGCTTGGACGTCTTCTGACGCAGGATCTCCAATTTCCACACATCGCTCCTCTGGCGGGATCGATCGAGTACCGCAACAGGAAGGGCGAAACCGCCGTCGTCGGCATACTGCACCGGTATGTGCCCAACGAAGGAGACGCCTGGGGGCATACGCTGGATGCGCTGAGCCAGTTCTACGACCGCGCGCTGACGAGCCAGCAGGACTTGCCCGGGCTTCAACTTCCTGCAAAATCGTTCGTGCATCTCTTGAACGATCCCATGACGCCCTTCGCGAGAATCGACCTGATCGGTCCGTATTACGCATCGGTAAATCTTCTGGGCCAGCGCACGGCGGAGCTGCACCGGGCGCTCGCGTCAGAAACGGAGAACCTGGATTTCGCGCCTGAACCGTTCACGCTGCTGTATCAGCGCGCGCTGTATCAGTCCATGCGCAACCATTCCGGGAAGGTATTTCTGCTGTTGAAACGGAGCATGAAGTTTCTGCCAACGACGGTCACCGACGACGTCCTGAAGGTGCTCGACTCCCAATCGGAAATCTTGAACCGCTTCCGGAAAATCCTTTCCGTCAAGATCTCGGCGAAACGTCTCCGCATCCACGGAGACTTTCACTTAGGCCAGGTTCTTTACACGGGCAAGGACTACGTGATCATCGATTTCGAGGGCGAGCCCGCCCGTCCCATCACCGAACGGCGGATCAAACGTTCCCCGCTGCGCGACGTCGCGGGCATGCTGCGATCATTCCACTACGCCGCTTATACGTCTCTGTTCGGCCATCTCGGCAGCTCGCGGATTCGTCCGGAGGACCTCGCCGCGCTGGAGCCGTGGGCCCGGTTGTGGACCACCTGGGTCTCCGCCGCGTTCCTGGGCTCGTACCTCGAACACGCGGCGCCCGGCGGCTTTCTGCCGACGGACCCTGAGCACATCCCGATACTGTTGGAGATCTACCTTCTCGAAAAAGCGTTGTACGAGCTTAGCTACGAGCTCAACAATCGGCCCGACTGGGTGCACATTCCACTGATCGGCATCCGTCAACTTCTGGAAGGGTAGCCGCGAACCTTAGTATTGCTTGCCGATCTCGTACAGGTACAACGTGTGCATGCGTCCGGTCCCGTCGTTCATGGTCTCCGTGCGGACGGCCTTCCACTTCGGCATCTCGGCGTTGTGGGATACGACGCGGGTCCCGGGCCGCAGCGACGTATCCAGCATGGGGCGGAGCATGGGCATCGATTCAGGCAGGAGATAGATTGTCACGACGGTCGCAGGCGAGACGTCGGTTTTCAACGCGTCGCCGATAATGATCTGAACCTTGTCGCCGAGGCCGCGCTTCTGGACGTCGTCGATGGCCATCTGAGCGACGGCCGGATCGAATTCCACTCCGACGCCGCGCGCGCCGTATTTTTCTGCGGCCACAATCACGATCCGTCCGTCGCCGCTGCCGAGGTCGTAGACCACGTCGCCGGGTCCGGTTGCGGCGAGATCCAACATCTCGTGCACGATGGCCATCGGAGTCGGGAAAAACGGAGCAAGATCGCGCGGCATGTGACGCGTCGAGTAGACGAGCCAACCGCCTGCCGCAGCCAGCAGACTGGCCGCAACGGCCAACGCTCTCATGTTTTCGCTCCTTGATTTGACGCCGAGTATTGCCATAGCCTTGCCTGCATGCGCGTGTTCATCTTTCTGATTCTGTTTTCCACAGCGGCGTACGGCCAGGACATCCGGATCATCACCCGGCCGGAAGCAATCTATGTCCAGCGCGTCACAGGCAACATCACGCCGATGGAACGGATTTTCTTCCACATTATCGTTCATAACGCGTCGCAAAATCCTGTGACCATCGAGCTGCTGCGCTTCCATCTGAGCAGCGCCGAGGGCGCCGTGCTTTCCGGTCAGTATTCAGGACCGTCGCTCACGCGACTGTTCGACAGCGCCATCGACCGCCGCCGGATCGAACCTACTCCGAAGCAGACGCTGACGATCGGGCCGGATCAGCGCAAAGCCGTATCCGACGTCTTTATCGACTGTCCTGCAGATTTTGCCGGCGACTCCCTCACTGTTGAGGTGCAGTATCAGTCCGGCGGCGTCATGAAATCCGAAAGAACCACGTCGCCGCTCAATCGGGTGGAAGGGTTTTCAGGAAGGCTGCCGTTCGAAGGAACCTGGTACGTCGCCAGCGAGCACAGCTATCAGGATCCTCACAAGAGATTCGCCGCTGAAGCGTTCGCCTACGACTTCATTCAGATAGGCGCGAACGGCAAGAGCTATCAGCGGGAAGGCCTTCGCAATTCGGACTATTACGCCTACGGGAAAAAAGTGCTGGCGACGAAGGACGGCAAGGTCGTGTTCGTTCAAACCGCGATTGCGGAAAACGAACCGGGGAAAACGAACGTCAATATGCCGGGCGGCAACGTCGTGGTCATCGACCACGGCGACAACCAGTTCAGCTACTACGCTCACCTCCGGCCAAATACGATCATGGTGCGAGAAGGAGCGCAGGTGCGCGCGGGCGACGTCCTGGGTGAGGTTGGAAACAGCGGCGACTCGCTTGAACCGCAGCTCCACTTTCATGTGATGAATCACGCCAGTCCTGATCAAGCCGACGGGATTCCCGCTGTGTTCACCATGTGGAAAGCCCAGGCCTACGGCCGCTCGCCTGTCGTGCGCGACCTTGCCCCGCTGCCTCGCGGCGAGTTTGTGGCGCCTTGAGCGCGAGGACCCGTCAGCCTCACTCTTCGCGTCGGGTTCCCGGCCTGCCGAGATCGCCGTTGCCGCGCGCCTTGGCGGCGACGTCGCGACGCATGATCTGGAGTTGAAGTTCGCTTGCGGTCTCGTCCAGGTAAGGAATGAGAGTGTTGAGACGGCGGAAGGTGGAAGTCAGTTCGAGCAGCTCCTGTTTCTTCTCTGGGTCGATGTTGAGTACGTAGCTGACCATGAAAGAGAGGGCGAGCGGGGACTGCGGCAAGGTCGGCTCCGCCGGCTCAACGGCTCGCAATTTCGCCGTCAACTCGAACACGCGGCGGTATCGTTCTACGACTTCACGATAAGCCTCTTCCAGCATGTCGTCCGGCTCCGGATCGTCCTCGAACGGCGTTACGGACGCGGTCCAATAGGGGTTCGCGCCGGTAAATTCGATAATCCGGAAGCGAGACTCGCCGGCCGTCAAGATGTTCATGCGGCCTTCTTCCAGGCGCTCGACCTGAACGACGCGCGCCGTCACGCCCGCGCGGTGAATGGTTTCTTCGCTTTCCTGCTGCGCGTTCTCGCGCAGCAGAACCACGCCGAAGGCCTGCTCACCGTCAATGCAGCGGTTGATCATTAGTTTGTAACGGTCTTCAAAGATATGGAGCGGAAGAACGACTTGAGGAAACAAGACGAGATTGGGCAGTGGAAAGAGGGGGATTTCCATCACCCCTCATATGAAGAGTTCTTCATCCTGATGCGCCTGATCCACTGTGCTTCGATGTTTGCGGCCCAACAACGTTTCGAAACCGCGTCCCAGTCCTTTGGCGACGGCGGCTATCTCGCGAACCGGCCGAATCACCGAGTCCTGAACGATTTCAGCCGTAATGTGGATACGGTCGGCGATGTCGCGCGAGACGCGGTCGAACCGCTCCAATTGAGTATGGAGCACTTCGCCGGCGTCTGTGACCATGCCTTCCACGCGGCGGAACTGTTCTCGGGCCGACATGCCGATTTCGACAATATTGGCGGACGCGACGCGAAGATTTTCGGTGATGGCCTTCATTGGGACCATCATCTCGCGCGCATCTTTCGTGAACCGCTCCACATGTTCGGAGAGACGTTTGGACATGATGTAGATGGCGACAAGCACGCCCGCCTGCGTTATCACCGCCAGCGCGGTCAGGGCCACAAACAGCGTCAGTAAGCCTTCCAAATTCGCCTCCGTCAGGCTTTGAGATCCGCAGTCACTCGGTGATTCCCTTTTCTTCTCTGTAAGCGGCTTTGCCCGCCTCAAACGCCGCCGTCAACTGCTCCTTCTGCCGCTGGAGCGCTTCCTTGCTTTTGTCGATGAAGCTCGAAAAATCGTCGGACATCTTCCGGCCCGTCTCCTCGACATAGTTCCGCCCTTCGGAGGCCTTGTTCGTGAGAAAATCGCGGCCTTCATTCGCAGTGCGCGCGATCAGTTCTCTGGTTTCACGGCCTGTTTTGGGAGCAAACAACAGCGCCAGCACCGCGCCGATTCCAGCGCCCGCCAGGAAGTACAAAAACTTATCGCCGCCACTGTTCTCACTCATGATGCGTACTCCTATATGGTCTGCGCCGATCTTAGCATACGGACGCGCTACACCTGCGCGTGAAAGTGCCTCCACACGGCCTCGGCCTGCGGCTTCGCAACGACCGAGGCCAATTCTTCCATCGAAGCTTCCCGAACACGGGCAAGAGAACCAAAATGAGTCAGCAGGCGCTTCGTGGTTTTTTCGCCGACGCCGGAGATCTCGGTCAGTTCAGACGAGAGGTGGCGGCGGCTTCTTCTTTGGCGGTGAAATGTAATTGCGAAGCGATGGCTTTCGTCGCGAATCTGCTGGATCAGGCGCAGGACCAGCGATCTGCGATCGAGCACGATCGGATCGTCCTCCCGTCCCGCGACGTAAATGATCTCTTCACGTTTTGCAATGCTCGCCAGAGGCTGGTCCACAATGTTGAGTTCGTCGAGCGCGGATTGCGCGGCGTGCAGTTGTCCGACTCCGCCGTCGATGAGAATCAGATCCGGCAAGCGTCGGCCTTCTTCCTGCTGGCGCACATAACGCCGCCGGACGGCTTCGCGCATGCTCTGAAAGTCGTCGGGGAGTCCGGAAACCGATCGGATGATGAACCGGCGGTAGTCGGACTTCTTCATCCTCCCATCCTCCCATGCAACCATCGACGCCACAATGTCGCTGCCCTGCAAATTCGATATGTCGAAGCACTCGATGCGGTGCACCGGCCGTTCCAGATCCAGCTCGTCTTCAATCACCCGCGGAAGCATTGCTGGAGATCCGGCCGCGGCCCGGAAGCGCTGCAAGAAAGCAAGGCGGGCATTGCGGTGCACGAGCTCCATCAATTCGCGCTTGGCGCCGCGCTGCGGCGCGCGGATCTCGACGCGGCGTCCGCGTCGCTCGCCGAGGCGCACCTGCAGAAGGTCGCGGTCTTCGAAATCTGCAGGGACGTGAATCTCGGCGGGTATGAACGGAGCGTCGAGGTAATACTGCTTGAGCAGGGCGCCGAAGAATTCACCGGCGTCGAAACCGCTCTGGTCTTCCCAGAACAGCTCGCGCTTGTCCACGACGCGGCCGCCGCGCATGTGGAATATCGATACCGCCAGCAAGGCGCCTTCACGATGGTAACCAAATATATCGATGTCATCGTCGCCGGCGGACGCCATCTTTTGCCGCTCCGCCACCTGATTCATGGTTTCGATGGCGTCTCGATAATGCGCCGCCAGCTCGAATTGTTCGCGGGCCGCGGCTTCTTCCATCTTTATCCGCAGCCGCTCTGTCAGGTCGCTCTTCCGGCCCTCCAGAAACAACTTCACGTCCCTGACGGCGTCCTGATATTGCTCCGGCGTCGTGAGACCTTCCGAGCACGGCCCAAGGCAACGGTGGATGTAATACTGCAGGCATGGGCGCGGCCGCCTGCCGTCAATTTGAATGTTGCAGTTCCGGATCAGAAAGTACCGTTCGATCACTCGCAGAGTTTTTCGGGCGAGGCCGGCGGGAAAGAACGGACCGGCGTAGAATGCGCCATCCTTCTTCACGCGGCGCGTGATCATCGCGCGCGGAAACGGCTCCTGAATCGTCAGCTTGATGTAGGGGTAGGTCTTGTCGTCCCGCAACAGGACGTTGTATTTCGGCCTGTGCTGCTTGATCAGATTGTTCTCTAAGGCAAGCGCCTCGCCTTCCGTATCGGTGACCACGAATTCGACGTCGCCGATTGCGTGCATCATGTGGTCCAGACGCTCGTCCAGATTCCGCGATTCCTGAAAGTAGGTTCGCACGCGGTTCCGCAGCGATTTGGCCTTTCCTACGTAGATGATCTGACCGCCAAAATCCTTGTAAAGGTACACTCCAGGCCCCGAGGGAATGTCATGGAGCTTTTCTTGAAGGGTCGCATTCATCAGGCGCTGTTACAGAGAATTATAGCGTGGCGGGACATGAAGATCCGGTGCGGCTGTACAAAGTGAACTCGCCGTTCTCGGGGGTCCAGGCGCGGTCGTGCTAATGTAGCGGGCATGTTTGCCGGGACCGTGGAAGACCTGAAGATCGCGTCCAGGCTAGTGAAGAAGCGGGGACTGCCCGTCAATCTGATTTTCTTCGTCACTTCCGTATGCAATCTGCTGTGCAGGCACTGCTTCTATTGGGAGGAGCTGAACAAGAAGAAGAACGAGTTGTCGGTCGGCGAAATCGAGCGCATCGCCCGCAGCTTGCCGAATCTGCTTTCGGTGTCGTTCACGGGCGGCGAACCGTATCTGCGCCCGGACTTGCCGGACGTTGCACTGGCTTTTGAGCGCAACTCGAACGCGCGGAACCTTCAGATTCCATCCAACGGCCTGCTGGTCGACCGCACGGTTGCACTGCTCGAGGAGCTGCTGTTGAAGGTGCGGCGTTCGAAGGTGTCGACCGGAGTGTCGTTGGACGGGCCCGAAAGCGTCCACAATCGCATCCGGCAGAATCCCAAAAGCTTTGAGCGGGCCGTCGAGACGCTGGCAGAGATGAAGAAGCTGAAGCCGCGTTTTCCGAATCTTTCGGTGGGTGTGGCGTTGACCGTGTCTGCAGCCAATCAAGACTGCCTTGACGAGTTCTATCGGTATGTCGAGGAGGAGCTGAGGCCCGACGCCGTGACGATCACGCTGGTGCGCGGCAACCCGATCGATGCGTCGCTGAAAGCAGTGAACTTCGACGTCTATCGCGAATTCTCGCGCCGCGTGATCCGCTACCGCCGAACGTACGCGACGGCGAACACGTGGCGGGAGCGGATGGTGATCGCCAAGGAAGAAGAGACCTACCGTCTGATCGGCGATGCAGCCGCGGCGACGCGCCGCATCTGTCCGTGTTACGCCGGAGAACTGATCGGAATTTTGAATGAGACCGGAGAGGTGTTCCTCTGCGAGACGCTCAACAGAAGTATGGGCAACGTGCGCGACTTCGATTGCGATTTTGCCCGGCTGTGGAGCGCCCCGGCTGCTGAGGAAGCGCGCACATACCAGAAGGAGCTGGCGTGTCAGTGCACGTACGAGTGCGCCATGAGCGTCAACGCTCTGTTCAATCCGCTACGCGCCGCCCGGATCTTCAAAAACTCGCTCGTCGCCTCTTGATCCCGGCAGCCGCCGGAGTGTGACTGCGACAAGACATAGCTGGGCCCAAGCCATTTCAATAAACAGAAAACCCGCGGCGGCGGCCGCGAACGCGAACCCGCGGCGGGACCGGCAGTACCGGATGAAGCCTGAATTCAGCGCCGCGAACACGGCAATCAATGCCGCCGCCATCATGCCTGCCGGAGAGTACGCGACTGCGGCGCCGGCGGCCGCCGCGGCCGGGACCGGCACGATGACCGAAAGCAGGCGGCTCCAGCGGTTCGCGCGACAAAAGAAGGCCCGCTGCTCCGGATTGAGCGGAATGCTCTGAAGGTCGCGAATCCGCCGATAGTCTTCTTGAAACAAGCGCGCCAGCGTGTACTGTTTCAGATGGACCCCCTTGACGCGGCGATCGATGGCGCAGCGATAGCCCTTGCCGCCAAAAATCATCCCCAACCGAAAATCCTCGGCAGCTCGAAGACGGTCATCAAAGCCGCCGCACCTTTCGAGCGCCTCGCGCCGTACGCAGAAAATGGCGCTGTGCACGTAAGGCGTAATGGAAGGCGTTGTCGCTTGAAGATAGGCGACATTCAGGTTCTTGAACTGGGTCAGGAATCCACCGGAAATCGCTTCCGAGTAGACGCCCGTCACCGCAACGACGGCGGGATTGGCGGAATGCTGTTCGAACGTTTCGCGGATGTGCGCCAGCGCGTCCGCCGGCAGGACCACGTCCGCGTCGAGGAATAGCACGTACGGCGCATCGGTTTGCCGGAATCCTTCGTTGCGAGCCGCAGCTGGCCCCTTGCGGCGCCCCGTCCTGAGATACCGGACAGATCGGGCGACCGCAGCAGCGTCGTCCGTGGACCCGTCGTCCACGACCAGAATCTCCGTGTCGGTGAGATCGTTCTTCCAAAGAGCGTCCAGGCACAACTGGAGTTCCCGAGCCATGTTGTGCACGGGGATGATGACCGCCATGGCTTGCATGACGGCAAATCATACCGAAATCTTGCCGGCGAAGCATGGCCATGGGATTGACTCGAATTTCCTATCGCAGGAGACGTTCGGAAAGAACTTGTTTGCGATACCGGCGGGCGTCGAGCAGCGCCAGTACAATCACGCGGGCTGCCTCGATTCTGTAAAAGAGCCTGTATGGCGCTATTGAGATTTCCCGGTACTTGCTCGTTCCAACTTCGACCGGTTCCGGCACGAAGCGGCCGCGTCCCGGAAAGCGGCGCAAGGAGTCGGCTACGGACCACCGCAGGAACCCATGCTTTTCGACCGCCACAGGCAGGTAGGCTAAGCTCGCAAGGTGGACTGGATGCGGTGGATCATTTCCTCTACGTGCGTGCCGCGCCAATAGACTCGGCCGCAGGAAGGGCAGAGCGCGAAGCGGTCGTGAGTCAGGTAGACATAAGGCGGGACCCGTTCGAACACCGATTCTTTGTCGACGTCCAGGAGAGGCGCGTTGCATTCAAGGCAGCGCGAGAAGAACTCGAACATCTGCAGGTGAAAGGCGCGGACGATCTCTCGCACCTGTTCCAAATGCGATCCGCTCTGGATCAGCAGCAGCGGCGCGCGACTCCTGCGCGCAGCCAGTCCCGCGTCGCGCGTAAGGATGACGCGGCCGTCCGCTTCCGCGATCCGTATGATTTCGTCGTCGGCGTATTTGTTGGAGTAGACGACATCGAAGCCAAGAACCCGCAGCCAGCGTGCGAGCCTGCCGACCATGACGTCCGCTATGAATCGCATATGCTCAGTAAAATATTAAACAGAAACTGAGGAAGCGTTGTGAGACTTGACCGGTCGTTCTATGAAAGACCTACTCTGGACGTAGCCCGGGATCTCGTCGGGAAGGTCCTGATCCGCCGCCTGCAAGGGCGCCGGCTGGCCGGAATGATCGTCGAAACGGAAGCCTATGTCGGATCCGAGGACCTTGCCTGTCACGCCTCCAAGGGAAAGACCGCCCGAACGGCCATTATGTTCGGACGAGGCGGCTTTGCTTACGTCTATATGATCTACGGCTTCTATTACTGCCTGAACGCCGTCACGGAGACCGAAGGGTATCCTGCCGCCGTTCTGATTCGGGCCGTCGAGCCGCTGGAGGGCGTCGAATTCATGCGCAAGCGCCGCAACAATTCGAACAGCGACTGGAATATCGCCAGCGGTCCCGGCAAATTGTGCATGGCAATGTCGATCGATAAGAGTCTGAACGGAGAGGACCTTACTGGAAACGTCCTGTGGATTGAGGAACAGAACCTCCACCCTGGTCCCATTACCACGAGCCCGCGGGTTGGAGTACACTACGCCGGCGAGTACAGGGACAAGCCCTGGAGATTCTACGTCAGCCGGAATCCGCATGTGTCGCGGGTTCCAAATGGGCGTTAGGAATATTGATGAGAGGCGTCATGATCCGATTCAAAAGCATCGTACTTATTCTGACGTTGTTGGTTCTGGCAGGCTCGGCTTTTGCATTTCCGTTCTACCTGGAGGACTTCAAGCGGGATCCCCTTCGCAGAGCCGAGGCCGATGGATGCGGCGTCTGCCACGTCAGCGAAGGCGGAGGGGGCGAGCGAAATGAGTTTGGGCAGGCGTATGAGACCGATCACAAGATCACCGCTATGATGCGCGCCCAGTTTCCTGACCGCTTCGCATATCCAACCGTGAAGAGCGGAAACGACCTCGTGATCCACTTCTCCGATCCCGAAAACAAACAAGTTGTCGTCGAAAGCGGTGGAACGAAAACCTTGATTGACGTCGCCGGGCGGACCGTCAACGGCAGCCCTGCCAGCCCTGCCGCGGCCGCTGGATCCAGTCAGTAGCATTCTTTATATAGTTAGGAACCCGCCCATTCCTCGAGGCGGCGCGTCAACTGTGTGATCGGCATTTGCCAGCAGGACTTTGAAAGCTGGGACTCGGAGCCTCCCGGCGTCAGGATCCAGACATGCCGGAGCTCGGGAAGTTCGCGCGTTAGAGAATTCGGAATCGGAGCCGGCTGCACTTGTTGGATCGCCAGCTTGGCTTCGATGCCCAGCCAACGCGATTGACCGCGCGCAGTCAGCTCAACGAGGAAGTCCATCTCTTCGCCCTCTTTCGTACGCCAAAACGAAAGTTTTAGCGGCATTCCCCGGTGATCTTGCAGGCGGACCAGTTCGCCCAAAACCAGAGTCTCGAAAAGCAGGCCCGCCTGAGGACTCACCAGCAGCGGTTCGGCGGAGCGCCACCCCTGAAGATGCGCGGCGAAGCCGGCGTCGAGGAAATAAATCTTCGGCCGGCGCACAACGCGTTTGCTGAGATTCGCATGATAAGGCTCCAGCCGGAAGGCCAATGCGTTCTGTTCGAGGAGATCCAGCCAACCCGAAACAGTCTGACCCTTCACTCCCGCAAGCCGGCCGATTTCTGCAGCGTCCAATATCGCGCCAGTGCGCGCGGCGAGCAGGCCGAGCGTACGATGAAACTCGTGCAACTTCTCGACGCCGGCCGTCGCCGCAATGTCCTTCTCCACAAAAGTGCGGACGTAGTCCTCAAAGTAACGCGCGACATCCAACTCGCGCCGGACGTAGAGCTCAGGGAAGCCGCCGCGAAACAGCCAGTCCGCGAGGCTCGCCGCCTGGCCCAACTCCGAGACTCCAAGTGTGTGGAGAAAGAAATAGCTCGCTCTGCCTGCGAGCGATTCTCGCACTTCTCGATCGAGTAACAACCGGTTTGAACCGGTGATCCAGAATTCCGGTTCAGGATCGCCGCGCCTGCGCGCCAGATCGACGCGACGCTTGACTTCGGAGAACAGGTTAGGGGCGTAGGCTGCCTCATCCAGGACTATGGGTCGCCGCCCGCTTGCTCCGGAAGTTTCCAGCAGCAGCGCCGGATCGTCCTGGGCCCGCAGCCGGACTTGAATGTCGTCCAGCGACAGCCATGCCGCGTCGGGCTTCAGATGCGCGATCAGCGTGCTTTTACCGCATTGTCTAGGACCGACCAAAACACGAACCGGGAGTGAAGGACGACCGAGTTGTCGCGCCAAGTCCCTGTCGAACCACATCTTGGCCAAATTACGTCAATGAAGTAAAACCGTCAATGCTGGGCGCTAGGAACGCGCAGTTGGGGCCGCGCCAGGCTGTTCCAGCGAGCGGCCGATCTGTTCCTGGATCTGCCGCCGGAATTCAAGAGGCTTGGAAATGTCCGAGAACGGTTCCAGAGACCCGCCGGTGCCTCGGATCACGATGGTTCCGTAGCCGAAGACGCGTCCTGTGATTGTCTGGTCCACCGAAACGCTTTCGATCTTGGCAAGAAAGATCTCCGCAGTCTTCTTTTGAATGAATCCGGTTTTGAGGATGACGCGCTTGTTGGTGACTGCAAATTCCGCCGACGAAACCGTGATCCACAACTTCAGGATCGTGATTACCGCAAAGATCACAAGTATCGCGCCGGCAATGTAGAAGACGTTCGATGTTTCGGGATCCGATAGGCCCTGGCGAAATGCAAGCGCCGCGACAATCAGCAAAGCCGCGGTCAGCAGCCCCGGCCAAATCATGACCTTCCAGTGCAGCCGCGCGCGGTAGGTGACCTCTTCACCGGAGATCAGGTTATCGTCGACGTAACCCATGCCGCGGCATTGTAGCGCATCCGGCTTAGATCACGTCGCGTCCCTGTGGACTGTATCGGGCGAAAACGCGGGGAGGCAGATGGCGACGTATTCGGCGCCTTCTTCGCCGGGCGTGCTGTAGCGGATCCATTCGCCGGGATGCGTGATGACGGCTTGGCCGGCGCGAACGTCCATCACTCCTTTCTCGAATTCGACTCGCAGGAGCCCTCTCAGAACGACCGTAATCTCGCGGAATTCGGGGCGCTGGCCCGGCTCGCGCCACCCCGCCGGCGATTTCATGCGGGCTACGCTGATATCGGAGGCATGCGTCCGGACGCGTCCGACATACTCTTCGATAAGCTTGGGCTTGTTGCCGGCGGATTGAATCACGACTGGGGCTTCAATGAGCTGCGGCATGCACTTCTCCTCTTTCCACCGTCATGAAGTCCACCACCTTGACTGCGCTCGTCCGTTTGCGGATTTCCTGAGCAACGCTCAGGTGGTACGGATCGTTCTGATAGGCGTAGAGACCGTCTTCGTTTTCGAACTCCATCGTGAGTGCGTATTCGAAATCCGTGGAGATTCTTGCCTTGTACCATTCTTCACGCGCATCCAGCAGCCGGTTGACTGCGACGCGCTGCGCCGATGGAATCTTCGACAATGCGCGGATCTGATCGAACAACCATTCCCTGTCCGAAGGCTCGACGTCCGGGCGGAGATTGAACATCACAATATGACGAATCATGGGAAGGGATCATACCTCATGGGGTAAACTATGCGCCGTAAAAACGCGGTGTTTTGGCCGCGAGACTGCAGGTGAGGAAATTGTTATGCGCAACGTCCTTTTTGTCTTCCTGGTGAGTCTGAGCGTCATCGCAATCGGATGCGCCGGACAGGCTGGGTCGCCGCGCCAGCCTGAGTTTCAACCGGTCGCAAACGTCGAAGAGATCATGGACGGCATCGTCATTCCCGCGGCGGAAGTTGTTTGGGAATCCGTCGGGACGACGATTTCGGCGGACGGCGTGGAAGAGCACGCGCCGCGCGACGATGAAGAGTGGCATGAGGTTCGAGCCAGCGCGCTGGCCATCGCCGAAGCCGGCAATCTTCTGATGTTTGAAAGCCGCGCCAAAGACCAGGGCGACTGGATCAAGTTCTGCAAGGAGCTGATCCGCACCGCGGTGGACGCCGCGAAGGCGGCTGAGAAAAAGGACGCGGAGGCGCTGCTCGACGCCGGCGGGTACGTTTATGAAGCGTGCACGAATTGCCATCTGAAGTATCTCCCCGAAGGCCAGCAAATCCCTTGACAGCAGATCCGTCCGGCAGGCGGCGGCCGTCGCGCGACGATTGGTTGGAGCAGCTCGCATGGCTGATGGACCAGTCGATTCCAATCGGGCGCTGGTCGATAGGTTTGGACGCCATACTCGGCTTGATTCCCGGCGTTGGCGACGTCGCCGGAGCGTTCATTTCGAGCCTGATCATCTCTTCCGGCGTGCGGGCGGGTCTTCCGCGATCCGCCATTCTGCGCATGGTCGGCAACGTTGCGATCGATTCGTTGCTTGGCAGCTTGCCCTTCGTCGGCGACCTCTTCGATTTCACCTACAAGGCAAACGTCAAGAATATTGAAATCTATAAGCGAAGCGTTCGGACAGGGCGCAGTTCCCTGAAGGATTGGGGATTCATCGCAGCGATCGTCATCATTCTGATGGCGTTGGCTGCGATCCCTTTGGCTGCTGTGATTTATCTTGCAAGTTGGCTTCGAGGACTCATCTCGTGATTTGCGGAAGCCTCAAAATCCGGGAACGAAGTCGAATTGCCACATCCAGTCTTTCAGTGGACGATCGTTGGGATGCACATAGCTGAGCTGTGCGACCGCAAACCCCAGCAGGTTGACGCGCAGCGCTGCGCCGTAACTGCTGACCCAGCGGCCGCGCGTCAGCCGTTCGGCGCTGGTCCACGCGGCGCCGGCGTCATAGAAGAGGGCCGTTTCAACAGGAGGCACAGCCTCGCTCGGGATTACTCCAAGCGGACCCAAAACGGGAACGCGAATCTCCGCGTTCGCCACAGCCAGCCGGCTTCCCAGAAGCTTGTCGAACACCGGACACGCGCCCGTCTGGCTGATTACGGCCCCGCATTCGGCGGCGCTGAAGGAATCCGGATCGTAACCACGCACGAGGGCGGGGTAGCCTAGGAACAACTGCTGGAGCCTTGAATCTTCTCCGCCGGAACCGAACCGCCCGTACTGAAGCACTCGCCCTGCGATCGTCAACGGACGGATGCGGAAATAGCGGCGATAGTCGGCAAGCACCGAAGAATACGTCAGACTTCCGGCCGCCACACTGTACTCGAGCCGATAGCTCTGTCCTGTAATGGGGCTGACTCCTCCGAAAATCGACGTGTCGTACACGAGAGCGGCGCCTGCGATTCCGAGGCGCAGCCCGGGAAGCGTTGGGATATCGTCCTCCTGATCCGAAATAATGCTTCCTCCGCCGAGCGCAACGACCGTGGTGCGGGACTCCGCATCGAAGCTGATGTTCCGGAATCCGCTCGTGAATTCCACTCTCTGTGCGCGATTGAACGGATAACTCAACGTTGCTGCCAGTTCGCGGTGGATCTCCCACAGCCGCGCCGATTCCTCAATCAGCGCCTGCTGTCCATTGACGAGCGCAAGTCTGCGCCGCACGGCGCCGGAAACAAACGGAACCTGCCCGGCGCTGAAGCCCCAGTTCCATCGCGACCGCTGATTTTCGTAAATGCCGACGGCCGCAAGATTGTTGAGCAGATTTCCGCCGTCGCTCGATAGGGCTGTCTGAAACACGGTCGTGACGTTGTGATAGCCAAGCAGATCGCTCCATCGAAGAGCCGTTCCTCCGCCGATCATCGAACCAAAGCTGCTGAAGCCAACTCCGATTTCGGGCGCAGCGACGTAGTCGAGCTCGAGCCGCGCCTTGTAAGGGGTCGTTTCGAACTGATCCGTGCGTGCGAGACCGGCCCCGTCATTTTTCAGATAATCCGCGACGTCGGCGCTGCGGCGCGAAACCGGAGGGAGCGCCGCTGCGTTCAGCCCGGTCACCGCTTCGGAAACGGGAACACTCGTGAGCGCGTCGCCGTCTTTTCTGTAAATCGCGTAGTTGCCGTTGCCGAAAACCGTGAACGCGAGGCGTCCTGTCTGCTGCGCGACGGAAAATGCCGGGCTCAGATCCGAAATTCCGGTCACGCCGGTCTGAAGATTCGTCAGTTGACTGACACGGCGGCCCTCGAGAGTCGCTCGATAAATGTTAGCCACTCCATCGCGGTCTGAAACAAACAGGACGCTGGCGCTGTCCGCGGACCACTGCGGGTTGATCTGCTTGCCGGCGTCGAGTGGGCTCCAGTTCTCAATGTTTCCCGAGCGTGGATCGATCATCGCCAGACGATAGTCCCCGAACGAAAGCTCCGCCAGATTGCTGGTGAACCGATCCGTGACAAAAGCAATGCGCCGGCCGTCGGGCGACCAGGCCGGTTGAAGGTCGGCGAACGCGTCGCGCGTCAACTGCCGCAGATCGCCGGATTCGAGATCGAGCAGGAAGAGATCCGTCCAGCCTTGCTTCGTTGCGGACAACACAATCTGATCGCCCTTGGGAGACCAGGTCAGATTCAGGACTTCGCCCAGTTCGCGGAGCTTGATCCGCCGCTCGACGCCGCCTGCGTCAATTCGATGGATCTCCACTTCGGGCCGTCCTCCGCTGACGCCACCGAACGCGAAACGTTGTCCGTCCCAGCTCCAGGCGCCCGCGGAATTAACGAATCCGAGGCTGTCGAAATGCGGATCGCCCGCCGTCTTGGTGATTTTGCGTTCGATCTTTCCGGTCTCGGCGTCTGCCACAAAAAGGTCGATCGAGAAGAGATCCTTCGCGGAGAAGAACGCCATACGCCGGCCGTCTGGGCTCAGAATTGGAGCAACGTTCAGGCTGCGTCCGGGATCGGCGTCGAGTGAACCCGCAATGAGCCGGCCCTCCTCCTCAGGCGGCCGCGACGCGTTGAGGACGGGTTGATACGTCTTGAGCAGTTCAGCATGCCACTCCGCCGACAGTTGGTCGCCGGGGATCTGCAACTCGTCTGCAATGGCGTTGACAACGCTCTGCGTCCGAAGACCGGCTCTCAATATGCGGCCGATGGCCTCATCGCCGAACCTGCCGGCGATGAATGACCAGAATGCCTGACCGTATCGATAGGGGAAGTAGCGCGGATGACTGAGATCTTTGATCGCCGGCAGGTCCTCCCTGGCGACGGCGTCTCTCAACCACATCGCAGTTTGCGGATCGACGGGGCCCACCGACAGATATTCGGCCATGCCTTCCACGAACCACAGCGGAAGATTCAATGCGGCGTTTAACGCCGTGCGTCCGCCGTTTGTGCTCCGGTACGCCATATCGAACTGAAAGGCGTGCACCAATTCATGTCCGAGCACATGATCGGTTTCCCCCATGGGGCCGGCTAAGGGCATAACGACGCGCCGGCGCAGACCTTCGGTGACGCCGCCGGTTCCTTCGCCGATCTCGCCGGAAATAGCAGTCGTGCCCCGGAACGCCGGCGGACTCGCATACAAAATGATGGGCTGATCCGGCGTCAGTTCGTGTTGCAGAATTCGCGACAGGCGCCAGTACCAGCGTTCCGCCATTCTCCCCACCTGCGCGGCGGCTTCGGCTTCTTCTTCGTAATAATGAATGCTGAAATGTTCCGTCTTGAGGACCTTGAAATCGTACGCCTCATACCGGACCTTGTTTTGACCGAAGTACTGGGCGGAGAGGTCGCCGGACAGAAGCGCAAAGGCGAGAAACAGCGGCAATAGACGAGACCGCGTCATAGAAAAGACCCCGCCGAATTCTAACCCAAATTGGCGCGACGCGTTCTGACCCCCTGCCGCCTTCGGCGGCCGGGGGTCCAAACTCAGAGTCTGCTAGTCCTCGCTCTCGTGCCCCAGGCGTCTGGCGCGCACGGCCTGAGCGAGGTCATCGAGCAGGGGGATGCTGTCTTCCCAACCGACGCACGCGTCGGTGATGCTTTGGCCGTAGACGAGTTCTTTTCCGGGCAGCAGGTCCTGGCGTCCCGGTTTGAGATGGCTTTCGATCATGACGCCAATGATCCGGTCATCGCCGGCGGCTATCTGCGCGGCCACTTCGCGTCCGATTTCGATCTGGCGCAGGTAATTCTTCTGGCTGTTGGAATGGCTCAGATCGATCATGACGCGCTGCGCAAGGCCTGCCGCAGCAAGTTCGCGGCAGGCGACGTCGACGTTCGCAGCGTCGTAATTGGGCTGCTTGCCGCCCCGCAGGATCATGTGACCGTCTTCATTGCCGACCGTCGACACGATGGCGGAGTGCCCCTCTTTCGTGACGGACAGAAAATGGTGCGGATGTTGGGAGGTGCGGATCGCATCGACGGCGATTTTCAGATTGCCGTCAGTGCCGTTTTTGAACCCAACCGGACAGGATAAGCCGGACGCCAGCTCGCGGTGGACCTGGCTTTCGGTCGTTCGTGCGCCGATGGCGCCCCAACTGACAAGGTCGGCGACATACTGGGGCGAGATCACGTCCAGGTACTCCACGCCGGCGGGAACGCCCATTTCATTCAGTTCCAGCAGCAGCTTTCGTCCTATGCGCAGCCCATCGTTGATCTTGAAACTTCCGTCAAGATAGGGATCGTTGATAAGCCCCTTCCATCCTACGGTCGTCCGCGGTTTCTCGAAGTAGACCCGCATCACGATGAGGAGATCCGCCGATAGACGTTCTTTTTCAACCTTCAGTTTTTGGGCGTATTCCAGCGCGGCTTTCGGATCGTGAATGGAGCACGGCCCAATGACGACCAGCAGACGGTCGTCGGCGCCGTGCAGAATCCGGTGAATAGCCTGACGGGTCTCTGCAGTTACTTTGGCGGCTCGTTCGGTGACGGGAAATTCGCGCAGCACGTGACCCGGCGGGATCAGCTCCTTGATCTCCTTGATCCGCAGGTCGTCTGTTTTATAAGACATCTCAATACATCACAGTAGACTCACGGCATTATAGCCCACTTGTTTAACAACTTTTAACAACCCCTTCCCCGTCCACCGCGTCAAATTGCACAGACGGATTGTTCATGAAGTCATCAGCGTTTTTGACTGTAGGCAGTTCTGTGCGAGTCGCAAATGCGGCGCGTTCGCCGCTGCCGGGCGAGTGGGGCAAGGTTATAAGCGTCGCGCTGGACGATCCGCGAGCGCCTTATCTCGTGCGTTTCGACAATGGACTGGAATTCCGATATCGCTTGGAGGAATTGGAAACCGGGGGCTTACTGCCTGCGATCACACCGAACTATGCCGACGCGGGGCCTCCCGGCGCTGCGTCCCAGCCATATTAACCTGGGGGAATCCGGATGGGCGGCCCCCATCCCTTGTTCCTCTCCATCCTTCCGCACGGCGGCGCCTCCCGGCGCCGCCTGCATAACTAGCTCGCCTTGGTTTTCGACATGCGGTATGCGGGAAGCGACACCTTGAATGTCGCGCCTCTTCCGGCGCCTTCGCTGTAGGCCTGGACCGCGCCGCCGTGCATTTCGGTCAGATGCTTCACAATGCTCAGGCCGACGCCGAGTCCGCCATGATGACGCGTGCTGGATGGGTCTCCCTGCCGGAACTTGTCGAATATGAAGGGCAGGAAGTCGGGCTCGATGCCGACGCCGGTATCGCGAACCGTGGTGGTGAAGCGGTCTCCATCAAGTTCCGTCAAGATTGAGATCGAGCCGTTTTCGGGCGTGAACTTCACCGCGTTCGACAGGAGATTCCAGATGATCTGCTGCAGGCGCGTTGTATCCGCGTGAACGGTGATCGGCTCGCGGATGCGGTTGTCGAAATCGAGACCAATTCGCCGGGCCTTGACCGTGGGCTTGATGGATTCGATGCACGACAGGATGACGGGAAGCGGATCCACGTTTTGAATATTCAGCTTGAATCCGCCCTCGACGATCCTGGAAAGATCCAGCAATTCGTCGATGATCGAGATCTGCGCGCGGACATTGCGGTCCATCACCTGCAGCACGGCGCTCATCTGTCCTTGCGGCACCTTGCCCTGTTGCATCAGGCTGAGCCAACCGTACACGGACGTCAGCGGCGTGCGCAGTTCATGGGACAGCACTGCAAGAAACTGATCCTTCATCCGGCTGGACTCGAGAGACGCCCGGTACAGCGCCGCGTTATCCAGCGCGATCGCAGCGCGCCCTCCAATCTCCTCGATGAACGGCGCATCGGCTGCAGTCAGACGCCTGCCGGAATCCGTCATGGCGACGCACAATGCTCCGATGGACCGCCCGCGAGCTTTCAGAGGCGCAACGATGCAGGACGTCGGCTTGAGACGCCGCAGCAGGTTCAATTGCTCTGGATCGCCGGCGGCCGCCTCCAGGTCCTGATCCCGGACTTCGGGAAGCACCAGCGAAACCGCCGTTTGAATCACCGAAAGCACCGAGTTTTCCCAATCCGGCTCGGCATTGCTCTCGAGAATCCGGCGCAGAATGCCTGCGTCCACGATGTCTCGATGCGCAGCGGCCGTACGTTGCAGGACGCCCTCGGGATTTACCGTGAAGATCACGGCGTAGTCGCACAGGCTGGCGACGAGCAGACGGGCGATGGTTTGCGCGGTTTCGGAATAGTCGAGAGACTTGGAGATCGCGGAGGACAGATCCGCAAGAAAGCTCATCTGCTGCTCCCGGGTGGTCGCCGACCGGTACAGCCGGGAATTGTCAATGGATACGGCGATTCGATTGGCGAGTTCTTCCGCCAGCCCCAGGTCCGACTGATCGTAGATTCTTCCCGATTCCGCCGTCGCGAACGAAACCGCCCCCAGCACGCGTCCACGGGCGCGAAGGGGAACGCACATGTAGGATTTCAAGTGGAGACTCCTGAAAAACTCGAGCGTCGCTTCGTCGGGCGCTGCGGATTGAAGCATTCGGTCGTCGATCACCGGCACGACGACCGGCTGGCCCGTCCTCATGACGGCATACGGGCCGCAGGACGCGTTCTTATCGTCGAGTGGATGAACTTTGGAGTACTCCTCGATCTGACGAACCTTGTTGGGATCGGAGTGGGTCAATGCAGTCCGGTAAAGCTTCCCATTGTGCGCCAGATCCACTCCGCACCAGTCGCCCAGTCCCGGAATCACCAGCCGCGCCACGTTTTCGAGCGTCGTTTCATAGTCGAGTGACGAGCCCAGCAGGGCGCTTGCTTCCGCCAAAAGCCGACGGTCTTCTGTCAGCCTCCGCAGCAGTTCTTCGGACCGCTTTCGCTCGATCGCCTGCGCTAAAACGTCGGAGATGCTTCCCAGTAGTTCGATGGTTTCGCTGCCGACAGGCTGTTTTGAAAAGAGAGCGACAACTCCGGCGAGCGTTCGTCCCGCCAGGAGCGGATAGCCGGCAAACGCGACCAGCTTCTTGCGGCGGACCCACGGCCGGTCGCCAATCTTGGCGTCGTTAATAACATCGTTCGTCACATGCGGCCGCCGGTGTTGCGCAATCCGCCCGATTTCGAGCTGTCCGAGCGCAATCCGGCTGTGCTTTCCGTCGATGTGCTCGTACATGCCCGAACTGGCTTGCAGTTCCAGTACGTTGTCCATGGAATTGAAGGTCCAGATTCGCACGAAAGCGGCGCCGGAGCAGGCCAAGAGCAGGTCGGTGCATTTCTTAATACTCTCCCGGACGCTCAGCAGCGGATCGGAGAAGATCGTGACGATCTGTGAGCGCACCGACGCAATCTCAACGGTGCGTTGCTGGGCTTCTTCGCGGATCCGGCGGTCCGTAATATCGCGAGCGACTACAACAACGCCTTGCACCTTGCCGTGTATGTCCTTATCCGGCGCATAGGTGACTTCGAAGATGTGGCGCTCCGCCGAGTTCGGACGATTCCAGGCGAGCTCGTAATTGACGCGGTCGCCGGCGAAAGCCTTGTCCAAACGAGGGTGGATCTGCTCGCTCGACCCGACGAGGAGGTCTTCCGGATGTTTGCCCAAAATATCCAGCCTGGGCCTTCCCCACGTTTCTTCATAGGCCTTGTTGACGTAAACGTAACGGCGTTCGAGGTCGAGATAGCTGATCAGAACCGGCGCGGAATCTGCGATCGTTGATAATCGGCGGCACATTTCGCACGCATCGTCGCAGTGCTGGAACGGAAAGCCGGGGCGCCCGGGGTGCATGGTTAATACAGGCTCCTTCAAACTTCAGAATAGCACGTACAAACCGGGCTGCAGGGGCGGTCTAAGAGCGCCCGTCGGCGTCAAAATAGATAGGAGACGCCAAAATCAGGAAGCAGATTTCATGAATGCTTTGAAATATATGTTAGTCGTCTTTATGACGTACGGCCTTTTCGGCTGCGACGACACGGACTTTGAAAGTACATGGCAGGATCCATCCGCAAGAAATCTCGATCTGAGGAGAGAGGAAGTTGCAGCGTTCTTGCTCTCTGGAAATGAAGCCGTCCGCCGCAGCTTCGAATACAACCTGGCGAATGAGATGAATCAGCGCGGCATCGAGACTGTCCCGGGATACGACCTGCTGCCTCAAGTCGATCCAACAGACAAACGGGAAATACTCGCCCGGCTTCGGGATTCCGGCGTGGACAGCGCGATTTTCATGCGCATCGTCAATCGGGAGCAGGAGGTCAGCTATGTGCCGGGAACCGTATGGTATCCGGGTCCTTATCACGATCCGTTTTGGTGGTATGACGGACATTATCGCGGGGGATTTGTGGGCCCGTGGCCTCCTTATTACGACCCCGGCTACTATCGGGTCGACACGATCGTCTCAGTTGAAACGCTGGTGTACCGCGCGCCGGACAGCAAGCTGCTTTGGGCGGGCGTGAGCCGGACAATGAACCCATCGGAAGTGGACGAATTCGTCGAGGATCTTGTATCGGAAGCCGTCGACGAAATGGAGAAAACCGGCCTTGTGCGGAAAGAGAAGAAGAAATCGTAGACAATACGCGGACGGCGGCGCTAGACATCCTTTAGACCCGGCCATACGATAGCGGCAATTAGAACGGTTGCGATTACAGGAGGTAGTTGTGCCCGAAGAAACCGCCTTGCCGCGTCCCGAACTTTTCGCGAAAGTCTCGACCGGATTGGAACATCTCCAGACCGGCATTCGCTCGCTCGAGGAATGGTACGCGGCGGATTTCAAGAGAAGGATCGCCGAGTTGACTGAGCTATTGCAAAGTCAGATTGCCGAAGAGATGCGTTCGCAGTTCACGGCCGAACTCAACACACAGGTGGATCGGATGCGCGTTCAATTCGAAGAACGCCTCTATACGCAGTCCACACAGGCGGATTTGAAACAGCGTTCTCTTCTCCAGGAGATCCAGGAACTGCGCAAGCGCATTCCCAGCAACAACCTGTTTCAGGAAATCGCGTACACCGAAGCGGCAATCCTAAAGGCCGCCGAGGCCTGCGATCTCGAAATCGAGCGATCCGTCCCGGACGCTGCCGCGCTGGCCAGACTCATGCGCGCCAAGACGGAACAGCTCGAGCTGAAAGCCTACCTGAAGGGATTGAAGTATCAGGTTGGTCCCGGCGACCCACGTTTGTCCAAAGAGCCGGCGGCGCCGGCGTCCAATGAAACCGTGTTCGATTCGTGAAAATCACGGGCGTTCGAAGGGCGGCGTCAGGGTAGTGGGTCAGGGCCCGATTGACGGGTCCGAACGTTATCCCCTATGATGAGCCCTAGGCGTTTATGATCATACTGCTGACGATTCTTCACGTGATCGTGTCGGTCTTCCTGATTCTGGTCGTGCTTCTCCAGCAAGGCAAAAGCGCAGATTGGGCGGGAACATTCGGAGGAGGCGGGAGTCAAACGGTGTTCGGCGCACGAGGCGCCGCAACCTTGCTGACGAAGGCCACCACCGCCGCCGCGATCATTTTTATGCTGACCTCGTTGTCCCTGACGATACTGGTCTCACGAGCGGGCGGAACATCGGTCATCCGCGAGGGCGCAAAGCCGGCCCAAACGCAACCGGCGCAGCCTCCCGCGCAACCTCCCGCCGAACAGACCAAGTAAATCAGAAGCCGAAGTGGTGGAATTGGCAGACACACCATCTTGAGGGGGTGGCGCCGCGAGGCATGCGGGTTCGAGTCCCGCCTTCGGCATTTAGTTCATCCGCGCTTCCGTGACTCTGCGCTGCATTCACGATCATTGATGCCTCAACGCGGCTGCCGGATTCGTCCGGATGGCGCGCCAGGCCGGAACAAGCGTGGCCGCCGTCGCGACGGCGGCCAGCGTCAAAGTTGCGAGCGCGAATGTCAGCGGGTCGGTCGGAGTGACGCCAAAGAGGAGACCCTCGATGAAACGCGTGATGGCCAGCGCGCCGGCCAGACCGATGGCCATTCCGATCGCCGCCAGAGCTACGCCTTGACGCAAGACCAGCGCCATCACGTCCGCCTGCCGGGCTCCGAGCGCCATGCGGATTGCCATCTCCTGGGTTCGTCGCGCCGTGATGTAGGCCAGCAGCCCGTAAAGTCCAATGGCGGCCAGAATCAGCGCGAGGGCCGCGAAAGCCGCCAGGAAAGCGGCGCTGAACCGGTCTTTGGCTATGGCGCCTGCGATCCGCTGATTCATGGTTTGCATGTCCTCGATGGCTTGATCTTTGTCCAAGCCGTACACGGCGGCCCGCACGGCGTTCACATACTGAAGCGGATCGCCCGCGGTTCGGACCACCATATGGGAACTGTAGCGGGGAAGCTGTTGCATCGGCGCATAAACAGCCGGCGTCGCCGTGCGAGCGCCGCGGTGCATCACGTTTCCGGCGATTCCGACAATCTCCACCGTGCGTGTGCGCAACAGCGTCCATGACTCCAGTTTCAAACGTCTTCCGATGGGATCTTCATTCCGAAAATGAGCGCGGGCCAGCGCGTCATTAATGATGACGACGGGAGGCGAGCCGCCGGCGTCGCTGGCGGTAAAGTCGCGTCCCCGGATCAGCGGAATTCCCATCGCCCGCAAGTAGCCCGGCTGTGTCGTGAACAACGCAACGCGCGGCCGTTCGGACGGCGCGATCTGACGGCCTTCGATCTCCAGGAGTGGCGAGACGTCGTCGATCATGGGAATGCCGCGATCCGGCAGCTGCATGCCGGTGCTGGCGGCCAGGACTCCGGGAATTGCCAGCAGACGTTCCTGCAACTGCCGGAAGGCTTCGCCGGGCTGCGAGTATCTGGAACCGGGCCAGTTGATTTCGAATGTGAGGATATGTTCGGGATCCAATCCGGCATCGATCTCGGCGAGACGCCAGACGCTGTTGATGAAGAGACCGGCGCCGGCAAGCAGGATCATCGCCAACGCGATTTCACCAATCACAAGGGCGCTCGAAAGACGCCGGGCGGCTAAACCTTCCGACAGCGCCGGGCTCGATTGCTGCAGCGTCTCTGCCCCGCACAACCGCGACGCGTACCATGCCGAGGCCAGGCCACACGCGATACCCGCCACGATGCCCGTCAGCAGCAGGAACAAAAGCAGCGGGATGTCTAGCCGGACTTGATCGATCCGCGAAAGGCCGGTTGGAGCCATTTCGCGAAGAACGCTCATTCCCCAAAAGGCAAGCAATCCGCCGAGAAAGGCGCCGCCGCACGCGAGCCAAACGCTTTCGCCCACCAAATGCAGGGCGATGCGCGAGCGCCCCGCGCCAAGCGCCGCGCGAACCGCAATCTCGCGACGGCGGGCCGTCGCGCGCGCGATCAGCAGATTCGCGACATTGACGCAGGAGATCAGCAACAGCGCCGCGACGCCGCCGAACAGCGCCCAAAGGCCTTGCGCCGAACCGGCCGCGACTTCTTCTAACGCCGTGACGATATGCACGCCGGCGCCGCGATTGGTTTGCGGATACTGCTCCGCCAGCCGCGCGGCAATCCGATTCATATCGGCTTGCGCCTCGTCCAGCGAGACGTTCGGTTTCAGCCGCGCGAGAACTTCAATCAGGCGCGCGCCTCGATTCGATCGCAAGGCCGGATTGAATTCTCCCAGGCGTATCCACATGTCGATCGGAGCGCCCGCGTGTACCGGAAACTCGAATCCAGGAGGCATGACGGCAGCAATCGCGAACGATTGTCCATTGAGCC
>Ga0209172_10000587_pt1 | contig 97510 bp, 71 predicted proteins | sample LarsenN4metaG_FD_184113 | JGI IMG/M metagenome (GOLD analysis project Ga0209172, IMG submission 184113) | Hot spring sediment bacterial and archeal communities from British Columbia, Canada, to study Microbial Dark Matter (Phase II) - Larsen... ... | reverse complement strand
TCAGCTTGCTCGCGATGCCGTATCGATTCCACTGGCTGATCATCCTCCACGCCCAACTCATCCTCGCCAGGCCAGCCTGCTATATCTTCTTGAGTAAGCCCATAGACGGGGGCGCGCGCCAGGGTTGGCGTGTTGCTCTTGTGTCTCTGCAGATCGTCCGCCATTTGCTCTCCTCACGCGAATGATTTGCTTTCAGTCTACGCCCTGATTTGCCTCGCGTCAATCGTTATACTTGCCATCGCTTACTTGGCCTGTGGTTGGGCTTCTGCTGCTTTGCTTGCCTTCGCTGCCTGTGGTAGAGAAACCTTCCTCCTGGCAGACGGCTTGCCCTTTTTAGCAGGCTGAGGAGGACTCTTCATCGGGACCATCTGTAGTTTCACTTCCAGTTCGGTGGCGCGGAAGTAACGCGCCTTCTTCTTGTTCTTCAATACATGATCGAGGACGCGGTCGGCTGATTCGGCTACTATAGCCTTCCCACCCTGCTCAAGGATGATGTAGACCTGATTATCCGCTCCGTGTGTTGCTTTGTTCTCCATTGGTTTGGGCTCCTTAACTGTTTTCTGCGCGACTGAACTGATAGCTTCTCTACCCAGGGTCTGCTCGGCTACGCTCTTTTTCACTTTAGAAACTCCGGCAGTCTTTTCAATCTGGCCTTGAAGTACTGATGCAGTCTGCTCAGTTGCGCCCTTTCCTGTTTCTGCAACCGGGCTTTTACCTTTGGCCGTGTTTGTCTTCGCCTTCTGCGCCGATCTTTGCGATGGAGCACTCTTTGATCGGCGCGCTGGCTCCTGGGGCTTGTCGGTTTTGGCAGCAGGGGGCTCGGCAGAGACAAGAAAGGATGTAGAGCTTATCAACTCCTCTTTGCGCGCCTTATCATTTGTTACTTTGTATTCGTTCACTGCTCTGTCTACCAGTTCCTGGTTCTTCAGGTAATAGCCGAGAAACGGGCGACAGCGATTCTTGAAGTCGCATTCCATGACACAGAAGACTGTGCTCTTGGGAACGCCGTATTTGGGGCAATCTGCGATGGCAGGGATTACTGCGGCCCGCTCTGCCGCTGCCTTTGCACTCATAACGATCCTAACAGTTTCAATATATAACAACTGCGCGGCGCTTGCCAGGCGAGAGGAACTTGAGCAACCAACCGACTCTACAGATTCCCTTTCTTCATCTCCTCAACTATGTAATCCCCGGTTCGCCAGGCCAGCGCCATAATGGTGAGCGTTGGATTCTTGTGCGACCCGGAGGTAAATGATGCGGCATCGACGACGAACAGATTCTTTACATCGTGAGCTTGCTGGAAGCGATTGAGCACCGATGATTTGGGATCGCTGCCCATCCGGCAGGTGCCCATCTCGTGGATTGAATCGCCGGGGATGTAGGGCCCCTTCCTGAGTTCCACCCCCTTAGCATGATGAAATATCTCTTCTAAAGTCTCGTAGATATGCTTGGTCATAGCCAGCTCGTTTTCGTGAGCGGAGATCTGGATCTTAAGCACAGGGAGGCCCCACTTGTCCACTACCTTCGGATCAAGTTCAACGAAATTATCCGGATGAGGGAGCATTTCGGCGAACGCTTTGAGGTTCATAGTGGTGCCATACCAGCGGCGCACTTCCCTTTTGAAATCTGCTCCAAAGCCGGGAATGCCTTTGGGATCCTTATCGAGTCTCAGGCGGAATCCGGCAGAGCCAAGCTCGATTTGATAGCCGCGAACGAAATTGAAAGAGTTCTTAGGTCGGTCCCAGCCGAACCAGGGGATATTGATATGCGTAGACCCTATTCCATCGCCATCATAAGGTTTGGCGAAGCTGATATCGGTCAGATAGCCTCGCACACCCACCGTCAGGTGTTCGATGAAGTTCTTGCCCACCTGGCCGCTTGAATTGGCAAGCCCGTTGGGGAAGCGGCTGGATTTCGAGAGCAGGAGCAAGCGAGTCGATTCAAGGCATCCGGCAGCCACAGCAATCGCTCGTCCCGTGATCTCTCGATCCGCCCCGGTCCGCTTGTCGATGTAAGAGACGCTTTTGGCTAGCCCTCGATCATCGACATTTATCGCCCGCGCCATCGCATTGGAGATGAGAGTGAAGTTATTGGGGTACTTCTTTTGCAGGGGGACAATGACCCGATAGGCGGAATTGAAGAACGAGTCGGTCTCGCATCCTTTATCGCAGGCGGAGCAGAAGTGGCACTTAGCAAAGCCGCCGTGGGCCCTGGTGAGCATCGCCCTCCGGTCGTAGATTACGCGGATGCCCATCTTTTCGCAAGCACGTTTGATAATATGATCTCCGCATTTGAGGGCCACCGGAGGCAGAAACTTGCCGTCAGGCACATCGGGATGATTCTCCACCACGCCGGTTACCCCGATAAACTGCTCGACCAGATCATAGTATGGAGCGATCTCCTGGTAACTGATAGGCCAATCTTCTCCCTGCCCATCGCGGCTTCTGCCTTTGAAGTCCCACTCGTTGAAGCGAAGGCAGCGCCTGCCCCAGAAGAGCGTGCGGCCGCCTACGTTGCGCGCCCGCGTCCAGGTGAACGGTTTATCCTGCGGCGCAGTGTATGGCTCGTCCGCGTTCTTGACGAACAGATACTTCGAGAGGTCAACACTCTCTTTAGGCTTCCTGTAAGGATCCTCATAAGGAAACGGCTGGTGATAGGGAAAGTCTTTATTCTTGTCTCTCAGGGGGCCCGCTTCAAGCATCGCTACATTCATTCCCTGCTCTACTGCTCTTTTAGCCAGTATGCCCCCGGCTGCGCCCGATCCGATGATGACCAGATCATAAGGTTCCTTCATAATTTCACTCCCTCATTAACTCGTGTATTTCATCAGCCAAGAAAAGTCGGCAGAGAAAGGTAATGGTACTTGTTTCAGGTAAGAAGTGCAAATGGGAACGGGATTGTTTTCTCCGCCGCGCAATCTCTCTTTGGTCTATCGTCCCGCTTTACTATAATAAGCCAGTAATCGAGAGGAATAGGGCAGAATCATTAGCGGCAGAGCTACGAAGGAAAACTTCATCGTTCTGCCATGAAGATTTCGGCCGGCGAGGTATCACAGGTTTCGGTAGCACAGCGGTCATCGTTTCTAGGGAGATAACCATGAATCAACAAAGAATTCCGTCTATCAAATTGCTGCTTGTCCTTGCTCTTTTAATAAGCCTCAATCCCGCATCTCCGTCGCAGACTCGACGGCCTGATGCCCCCTATGATGTAGTCATCACCGGAGGGCGAGTTGTAGATGGGACAGGCAACGCCTGGTTCTACGGAGATGTCGCCATCCGTGGCGACCGCATCGCGCGCATCGCGCCAGCGGGGCTGCTCAGCAACGCGCCTGCTCGTGAAAAGATTGATGCTCGCGGCATGATAATCGCTCCCGGATTCATCGATATTCAAAGCCATTCGCGCGATAATTTCCTCACCGGAGATGGGCGAGTCGTCAGCAAAGTCACCCAAGGGATCACCACAGAGATTTTAGGCGAAGGATGGACCAACGCGCCTGCTAATGAACGGACCGTAGCCGCGCCTGGCAGCGCCGACCCGCAAGCGCAACGGCTGGCGCAAGAGTTCACCGGACCGCATGGGTTTAACAACTGGCTGGAAGCGATGCAACGGCACGGAGCCTCGGCAAACTTCGGATCGTTCCTCGGCGCTACTACTGTGCGAATGTACGTCAAGGGAATGGCTCAAGGGGCCCCAACGCAGGCAGAACTTGAGACAATGCAGATGCTGGTCCGTCAGGCTATGGAAGACGGCGCGTTCGGCATCGCCTCGGCGCTCATCTATCCTCCCGGCAACTTCGCCACAACCGGCGAGTTGATAGAGATGGCCAAAGCGATGGCCCCCTATGGCGGCGTCTACATCACCCACATGCGCTCGGAGGCAGATCAATTACTGGAAGCGATTGACGAGGCAATTGAAATTGGCCGCCGTAGCGGGGTCCCGGTTGAGATCTATCACCTCAAAGCCGCCGGCCGCCGAAACTGGCCGAAGGCGGCGCAAGCAATTAATAAGATCAATATGGCTCGCGCTGCCGGCCAGGATGTCAGCGCCGATATGTACCCTTACACCGCCGGCAGCACCGGGCTGACCGCCTGTCTGCCCCCCTGGGCCTCTGCCGATGGGAAGCTGCTCGCGCATCTGCGTGACCCGCAGATGCGCGCTCGCATCAAGGCAGAAGTGATGAAAGACAAGACCGATTGGGAGAACCTCTGCCGGTTGGCAACTCCTGAAGGAGTGCTCATCCTCGGCGTCAAAAAGGACGAGAATAAAGAGTTCGCTGGACGGCGGTTGTCGGAGATTGCCGCCAAACAGAAGAAGCACTGGACCGATGCTGCCATGGATCTGATACTGTCGGAAGAGCAACGGGTCGGAACCATCTTCTTCATGATGAGCGAAGAGAATCTGAAGCTGCAACTGCGCCAGCCGTGGATCAAGTTTGGGACCGACGCTGGTGGCGCCGATCCGGAGAAGCCGGAGGGGTTGGTTCACCCTCGCAGCTACGGGACGTACCCCAGAATACTCGGCAAGTATGTGCGCGAAGAGAAGGTCATCCCACTGGAAGATGCGATTCGCAAGATGACTTCAGCGGTAGCCAACCGTTTATCTATTCAAGATCGAGGTCTGCTGCGCGAAGGGCTGTATGCCGATGTTGTGGTCTTCGATCCGGAAACGATCTCTGATCGCGCCACATTTGAAAACCCGCATCAACTTTCGGTCGGCGTCAAGCAGGTATTCGTCAACGGCCTAGCAGTAGTCAAAGATGGTATACACACCGGGGCCAGGCCGGGGCGCATCGTCCGCGGCCCCGGTTACTCCCCTAATAGAGAGCGATGAATCCTGATAACATTCAAATACAGCCTTGCACTACTCTGGAAGAGTTTGACCGGTGCGTTGAGCTTCAGCGCCGCGTCTGGCAGTCCTCGGATCTTGAGATAGTGTCCAGGGAAATATTCGTGGTGATGTCGAAGATCGGCGGACAGGTCTTCGGCGCTTTCAACGGACAGGACATGATCGGATTTGTCCTGGCGTTCCCCGGCCTGCGCAACGGGCGGGTCTATTTGCACTCTCACATGGCGGCAGTGCTGGCTGATTACCAAAATTCAGGCATCGGGAGACGACTGAAGTTGAAGCAGCGAGAAGATGCGCTGTCTCGCGGCATCGATCTTGTGGAATGGACATTTGATCCGCTGGAACTGAGAAACGCCTATTTCAATATTGTTCGGCTGGGGGCCGTGATGCGCCGATTCGCGCCAAATCAATACGGCCGGACTTCAAGCCCACTGCATAGCGGCCTGCCGACCGACCGGCTTATTGCCGAATGGTGGTTGAAGACGCCGCGAGTTGAAGCTGCTATTGAGGGCCGCCCGCTTGAACCTCGCTCCGATTGCCAGCGCATCGCTGTCCCTCGCGCCGTTGGCGAATTGAGAAAGACCGACATCACAGCGGTAGCAAAGATCCAGGCGGAGCTGCGCCAGCAATTCGAGTATTGGTTGAGCCAGGGCTACGTTGTCACAGGATTTGAATTAACTGAGCAGGCCGGTATTTATTTGCTAGAGCTATAGACCTCAAGCAAAAACTTGCAGCCGGTTCGGGCGGTTTTGAGGGCAAGAACTTCGGGCGGTTTTGAGGGCGTTGCACGCCCGAAGTTCTTGCCCTCAAAACCGCCCGAAGTTCTTGCGCCCTCAAAACAGTCCTATTTTAATTTGTTTTGAGGGCGCTTAGCGCCCGCACGGGAAAATGTTTTTCTTAAGAACTATAGATAAGCAATAGCTATAGACCTTGAGAAAAAGATTGCGACTGGTTCGGGCGCTGCGGCACCCTCAAAGCAATTCTAAAAATGATACCGTTTGGAGTTCGGTTACGAACTCATTTGGGTCTCAGCCCAGGTTATGACGCTACGGCTGCTTCCGCATGGTCTGATTGCAAACCAAAAACGGTATAGACTAGCCGCGATGGGGGAAGACTTAGAGATTCTGCAAGAAGTTCGCCGTGCGGCTCATAATCGAATCCTTTATCTGCCGCATGCGGTAAGGCAGATGTCTCGCCCAGACAGGATGATTACAACACTTGAAGTACGGCGGGCAATATTTTCTATCGCCCTTTCAGGGCTTGGGTGAGCAACCGCCATGCCTACCCAGGGCTCACGACTTGGGCTACTCTCCCGGCGAGAAGCTTCGCCTCTCTCTACAAAGAAAATCTTTTTCTTATACCCCTATAGCAACCGGCCAGGAGACGCTTATCTTTCCTTATCGCCGGAGAGATGAGACTGTTTATTAGTTTGCCCTTTTTGGCGCAAGCACCCTGAAAAGTTGAAGATCAGAGATGACAAAGTTCTTCGGATTATCCGCTGTAGGAGCGCGGGTGAATGTGAAGTTCGAGACTATGTACCCCTTCGCTCCGTCGAATTGACCTGTGCCCCCGGTAATAACAAACTCCGCATGTCCCCGGTAGAGCTGCACGCCATCGACCTCCTCCGGCTGAGGGGCAAACACAGCATCTCTTCCCTGCTCTGTCCGGAAATTAATAGTGCTCTTCTGCTCATCAATGAAAGTTATGGTCCCTATCTCTTGATAAGTGTTCTCCGAGGTGAATCGCAATGTGGCGGAGATTTGCGCTGGGCGGTTCTTCCTTCTCAGCTCGATATTTGAAAAGACGCCGTTCTTGCGAACCTTCGTGTCAATCAGCGTGTTAGAAGAGTACTCGGTCAATAGCTGTATATTAGGATCATTGGTGGTCTTCACAGGCGCATCCACATTGTCGAAGACGAGCACGAAGTCAAATGTCTTTGAAAGCGCCTGCGCGTTGGTAGGGGCGATGTTTAGCTCTTCTTGATGAATACTGCCGGCGCGAAAAGCCCAGGAGTAGAAGCCAAACTGTAGCCCCATTGTTACCAGGCCGAGTAGAACCCAGATTATAGATAATCTCTTCATGATCTCGTCTCAAACCCTCCGCTTCTGTTATTGTCGCTTGAAATGGCAAGCCTGAGTCAGGTCAAACAATTCTGCGCTTGAAGATATTCGCCATTATCACCCGGAGATGGGACCTTATCGTGCGCCAGATCCTCATCTTACTCGCTCCCCCTTTCAAATCGTAGCGCACAATCATCGGCGCCTCGGTGATAAATAGAGGGATCTGACGGAACTTGATGAGCATCTCCGCCATAACCACAAATCCATCTGACTCGATCAGCTTATCGCCGAACTTCTCATAAGCCTTGCGAATAGCCGCTCCACTGTAAGCCCGATAAAATCCCGTGTAGGTGTGAATACCCTTGATGTGGAAAAGAACTCGATAAAGAAAGTTGCAGCCTCGGGTCAGGATGTAGCGCAAGAAGGGGACCCCTATCATCATCCCGCCTGTCGCCAGGCAGGAGCCGACAACCACTTCGTAACCGGCATTGATCTTGTTGACCATCAGCTCGACGGTCTTCAGGTTTTGAGTGTTATCGGCATCCATTGTGATGATGATGTCGTCGTCACGGACTATCCTGGCAAGCTCGGCAAAGCCTGTCTGAAACGCTTTTCCTACGCCTTTATTGACTTCGTGGTTGATAAGCTTGATTGGCATCTCTTGCGAATACTGATTGACAACGCTCTCGGTGCGATCCCGGCTGCCGTCATTCACTACAACCACCGTATACTGCGCGCCTTTCTTCTCCATCAATTGCCTGATAGTAGTCAACTGTTTGCCTATGTTCTCTTCTTCGTTGTAGGCCGGGAGGAGAAAATAGATCGTCTGAGTCTCATCGGTCAACCGCGCAGGGGCGATAGTCCGGAACGGTCGAATAGGTTGTATATTGGTCTCGGCCTGGTGCTCAGTTCTACTGGGATTGCTCGCTACATTCTTCATGTGCAGTCCTCAAAGCGAAATTTGAAATGCGCCTAACCTCAAACCTCGTTATTATACTGATTCCCCTGCTGGAGCAACAGGCATAAATAGTTTCTCCTTGACTCTTCCCCTCTGTAGTCTATAGTTATAGAGACCTTGATTCAGATGACCAACTGTCAGTGCTCGGCAGCGGTAAATGGTTTTAGCAAAGCTCATCTACATGAGCTTTACTCGCTGCGGAGATTTTTTTTAGGAGACGCGAAGTGAAAAGAAGATTTCAGTTCTTCCTGGCCAGCTTAGCCATTGCTCTTTTAACCACAAGCATTCTCGGTCAGCACCCTCTGACCGACAAGAATGCCAAGCAGGACGCGATCGTTCAACAGATGGCCGAAGCAGTGACGTTGATCGAGAGTAATTATGCCGGCGAGATCAATTACGGGCTTCTCACCAAAACATCCATCCTGGGAATGCTCCATTCTCTCGATCCACACTCAAACTACATGGACAAGAAAGATTTCGATGAGTTCCAGACGGATCAATCCAGCCAGTATTTCGGCATTGGGGCGCAGATAGGAGCGCGCAACGGCCAGACCTATATCCTCTCGCCATTTCCCAATACCCCTGCTGAACGAGCCGGGCTGCGCTACGGCGATCACATCATCGCTGTTGATAATGAATCGACGCTCGGCTGGCCATCAATCAAGGTCGCGGAGAAGATGAGGGGGCCGCGCGGCACCACCGTAGAGATCAAGGTCGAGCGTCCGGGCGAGCCCAAACCGCTCACATTCAAGATCGTGCGCGATGCTGTCCCGCTCCCTTCGGTGATAAATGCACTGATGCTGCAACCGGGAGTCGGCTACATCAAGCTGGGGGATGCTACCCGCGGCTTTGCTCAAACTACCGGCGAAGAGGTCAGGCGAGCAATTGAAAAATTGAAATCGCAAGGGATGACCAGTCTCATCCTCGATATTCGCGATAATCCCGGCGGGCTTGTCTCTCAAGCTGAAGATGTCTCCAGCAACTTCCTTATGCAAGGGCAGAAGATATATTCTCTCAAATCGCGCGTCAGGCAGATGCGCGCAGGAGATGTCTTCTCGCGCAACACAAGCCCGGAGCGGTTCCCACTGGTTGTCATTATCAATCGCAATTCAGCCAGCGCATCGGAGATTGTCGCCGGCGCGCTGCAAGATCATGACCGGGCAGTGATAGTTGGAGAGACAAGCTTCGGTAAGGGTCTTGTGCAATCTATCTTTCAAACTCCTTATGGCGGGGGTCTGACGCTCACTACCGGTCGCTACTATACACCGTCAGGGCGCTCGCTCCAGCGCGATTACTCGAAGCTCTCCTATTACGATTACATTTACCAGCGCAGCTCCGACGGCGACACCCACAACCAGAAGCGATCCGGGGGAGAAGAGCGCCGCACCGATGCCGGGCGCGCGGTCTTCGGTGGAGGTGGAGTAGAGCCTGATATCGAAGTGAAATCCCCTACTCTCACCGAGATGCAACTGCGCCTGCTCGGGCCGGTATTCGCCTTCACACGGCAATTGATCAACGGGCAGATAGCGGGGCTCAGCCAGTTTAAGCTGGAGTCGATCCAGCGCAATCACGTGCTGCTCGATACTGAGCTTGTTGTTGATGACAAGGTGCTCAATGCTTTCCGCAACTTTATAAAAGAGAGCAAGGACTTCCGCTTTATCTCCGATTCAGTTATCACCGAGAATGCGGGCTTCCTCAAAGAGCGCATCCGCGCCGAAGCTGCGACGGCTCATTTCGGAATGGAGACGTCCAGCCAGGCGCTGTTTGCCGGTGATCCACAGCTCAAGAAGGCTATCGAAGCACTTCCGCAAGCAGAGAAGATGGCAAAGAACATAGCACACAGCGGAAAGCCTTCTACTGACACCAAAGATAATAAGAAGACCGAGGGCAAGAAGAATTAGTGTAAGTGTTCGGAACCAGCCTGTGGGCGCGGGAATGCGGCAACAAGAAACAATCTGCTGCGCTTCCGCGTCCTTTTTCATCTACTCTCATTCGGCCTTGAGGCCACAGCAAGAGACAATCGGCTTTGATTATCATTTGGTAGCAGGGGATGCGGTTTCCAAAAGTCGGTAATGCTCCAAGCGTCGAGCCTGAAGTAATAGAATAGCTTTTTGACGGCAATCTCTGCTGTTTACCTGCCTGCGCGCTGCTGGCGTTGATATGTTTGCAGCATCTCAACGCCCGCCTGGATAGGCAATCCGAAATTGAATCCTGGGACAGCCGCGCCGGTCTCAGTGCTCGCCATAATAGCGTAGTTGATCCCGACCACTACCATGTCTCGATTAAAGAGTGGCCCCCCTGAGCCCCCTTCAGTTGTATGCGCGCTGTGGACAATGCGGCCCGATGTGATGTCGTTGACATTGCCCTGAGTGTTAAGCGGCCGGATCATTGCCCGATTGGCCAGCTCCTGTGTGATCTCTTCAAGTGACTGGTTATCTAGCCGCACCATCTCTTGCCGCGTCGCTTCGTCAACTCTTTCCAGAAGCCCATCAACTCCTGTCGGGTAACCAAGCAAGACCACCGGCTGACCGATATTGAGCGCAGTGCCAGAGGTGTCAAGAGGCAGGACAGGTATAGCAAAATCGCCCTGATCGAAGGTGCACAGGGCAATATCATATCCCTTTGCCGAAATCTCTCTGATCTTAAGGTCGAATCTGGTCCTGATGGCCGGGAAGTAAGCATAGAGCCGTTTGAGATTTGGCCGGAAACCTTCTCCCATAATCTGTTGAGCAGTATCATCACGCCACCAGGGCTGAATCACATGGCGATTGGTCAGGATGACCCCTTCGGCGACCAGGAAGCCGGTGCCGGTGAAATCTTCTTCAAAGACGGGCCCCGTGCCATCTATTGCTACCGGGAAGCCTTCTTTGCCGCCAAGAGGCTGGCCCGCTTCGTTTACGTCTCGATAGCGCAATTCGCGCCCACTGCGCGGCTCGACAAAAGAATAGACCCCTTGAATGAGGCAGACGCCGGGCCCATACTGCGTGACGATCTTCTCGGCCAGCACCTGACTTTGATTCACACTTTCGCGCAAGGTACGAATCTCTTCTTTATATTTTTCTGTATCTGCTTTGTCCTTCTCTCTCTCCTGTCTATCCCGTTCATAGATCCAGGTCAGCAAGTTAAGGCGCTCATTTGTCCGGTGTAATTCGGCAAAGACAAAGTAGATAGTCGAGATGATAATCAACAAGACGGCTGTTGCAATCAAAGCGCCGGTGGTCTTGCTGCGCGATGGGATCTCGGTCCAGAGGCTACGCGCAAGCTCTTTGACGAACAGAGTAGCTGTGAGCGGATGGATCTGCTCGTGGCCCGCCGTCTTGAGCGAGTCCATGTCTCGTTTGCGAACCAGATGCAGCGAATCGAAGTCTTCCGGCAGGGTCTGAAACAGCAGCTTTTCGCCGAATTCGTCATTGCAGAATTCAAGTATGTCGCCGTTTCTCAGTTGAATAATAGAGTCTTTGGAGAGTTCGCCAACGTGCTCTCCATTGAGAAAGATGTCGCACCCTGACTCGCGGCGCTCGACCAGCTCGAAGAAGTGATCTGATTGATGAACTTCGGCGAAGATGCTCCCTTCTCCTTCCAGACCTTCTTCTCGCTCGAACTGCACATCGCAGCCGATAGCCGTGCCTATCGTCACCGTCTCTTGAGAGAATATCTTCGCCTTGCCTTTATTTTGTCCTGAGAGATACACAACAAGAAAGCTTTTCATAAGAGCCCACCCTAAGCTAATTAACATTCTACAATATCGGCGCTAGAAAAGACACCTTGAGGTCGACCGGTTGCGCTAGAATTCGCCAGCTTTCGCTGTTCAAACGCCGGTCCCGATAGATTCAAAACCGGCAATCATAGATGTCCCACCTTGACTATCACTATTATCAAAAGAGCAAAAGTCTCTTTCTTCCATCTGAAGCTGACACACAGTTGTCACTGCACTGCTGTTAAACTCCAGCCTGTTATTCAAGAGTTGGAGGTTAAACTAAATCGAAACACACAACTATGGAACAGTGGAATGTAACGCGGATGGAGGCGGATCGGGCAGATGCTCGCCGGTCAGATCAGCGGCTATCCGCCTGCGTCCGCCTCGTCAGCGTTCTATCTCTGCTGCGCATGCAGTGGCTTGGTCTGTTCCAATCTTTGGCGCTTCGATTTAGATCTCATTAGCAACAATAGAAAGGAGAATATGTTATGACAAGCAAAGTTAAACCCATCCCGGAGGGCTATCACACAGCGACTCCTTACTTGATCACCAAGGATGCAGCCAGTGCTATTGAGTTTTATAAGAAGGCATTTGGAGCAACAGAGTTAATGCGCTTTGCCGACCCCAGCGGGAAGGTCGGGCATGCCGAGATCAAGATTGGTGATTCGCCCATTATGCTGGCTGATGAGTTTCCAGAGATGGGCTTCCGCAGCCCGCAGTCGTTTGGTGGCTCACCGATAAGCATCGTCCTCTACGTTGAAGATGTGGACACAATATTCAACCGGGCGATCGCTGCCGGCGCCAAAGAGTTACGCCCGGTGAAAGATCAGTTCTATGGTGATCGATCTGGCACTTTGGAAGATCCCTTTGGCCACGTTTGGACAGTCTCAACTCACAAGGAGGAGCTTTCCCTCGAAGAGATACATAGGCGTGCTGCCCAGGCGCATCAGGGATAGAGGGAGGGCCCCCAATAAGGGGGGCTTCCCTTTGCGCGAGCGCCTGAGATACAACAGCAGATATGGGCCCCCCAACAAGAGGGGGCCTCCCATATCTTCGGTGAAGATCACATCTGAAGCTGCTCGTTTTGCTGGCAGCCGTCCCCGGAATCAACAAAGCAATCTCGCCTGTTGCAGGCAATCGGATTGCGCGTCGGCGCTTCTCCCGTTGACTCTCTCCCTTTCCTAATCGGATCTCATAATGTAAGAAAGCTGGCGCTGATATGAAATAGATAGTGAATCCATTGTGCGGCGCTACGCATTCTGTATTAGCAGATGACTTCAGTCGCCAGGAGAAGCAGTTGTTGCCCATCCAATTGAACTTGCCGCAACCGAAGGTTAAGAATTACAGTATTTGATTGATGAGGTCGGATTCAAGAACCAAGTATCCGCCGGGCGAAGAGCGCCCGCCACTTTAGCAGGGAGGCCAGAGTCATGAAGATAACGCGCTCCTGGTTGTTACGCTACGGCGTAGCTGTGCTCTTTAGCGGGCTGGCGTTGATTCTTACACTACTCCTCAGAACGTTCATCACCCCCGCTGTCTTCCCGTTGTTTTATGCCGCTGTGATGATCAGCGCCTGGTACGGCGGTTTGGGGCCGGGCCTGCTGTCCACCATCCTCGCCGCTCTGTTCGGGCACTTTTTTATAATTCCCTTCTATTCATCAGACATTGGACTGGAGAACACCGCTCGCCTGGCAGTGTTCGTAATGGTGGCCCTGCTAATCAGCTCGCTTAACGCTTCACGCAAACGAGCAGAAGAGGCGCTGAGAAAGGCTCATGAAGAATTGGAGATGCGAGTTGAAGAGCGAACCGCAGAGCTTGCGAGAACCAATGAAGAGCTGCGAACGGAGATCTCCGAGCGCAAGCGAGTCGAGCAGGAACGCGAGCAGTTGATCGAGCAACTAGAGCTTGCGCGTGAGCGATTGGAGACTGTGCTGAGGCAAATGCCCGCCGGTGTGATCATTGCTGAAGCCCCTTCGGGAAAGCTTATTATGGCCAATGAGCAGTTCGAGTATATCTGGCGACATCCTTTCCTGCCCCTGGAGAACATCGAGCAGTACTATCAGTATAAAGGCTTTCACCCGGATGGACAGCCTTACAAACCAGAAGAGTGGCCGCTGGCGCGCTCAATTCGCACAGGAGAATCGGTGACGGATGAAGAGATCGCTTTCCTGCGCGGTGATGGCACTCGCGGAACCATGCGCGTCAGCTCCGCGCCAATCCGAGATCGTGAAGGAAAGATCGTCGCCGGGGTGGTGAGCCTCTATGACATCACTGAGCGCAAACAGGCGGAAGAACAGATAAAAAATTCGCGCGAACAGTTGCGCGCTCTCTCAGCGCATCTGCAACTGGTGCGAGAGGAAGAGAGAGCCAGAATAGCCCGCGAGATTCACGACGAGCTGGGCCAGGCGCTAACCGGTCTGAAAATAGACCTGTCCTGGCTCGACGGCAAGCTGTCAGAAGCTCGCAATGCTGCGCCGCGCCGCTTGTTGCTGGAAAAGATAAAGTCCATGATAAAACTTATTGATACAACTATTCATACCGTGCGAAGGATCGTTACCGAACTGAGACCGGGGGTGCTGGACGATCTCGGCCTTATGGCAGCCATCGAATGGCAAGCTCAGGATTTCCAGAATCGCACCGGAGTCAAATGCGACCTTGCTTCAAGCCTTGAAGATATTGATCTGGATCAAGATCGTTCCACCGCCGTCTTCCGCATCTTTCAGGAGACCCTCACCAATGTCGCCCGCCATTCAGGCGCGACTAAGGTAGATATTATTCTGGAAGAGCGCGATGGCAGCTTAATATTAGAAGTAAAAGACAATGGCAGAGGAATAACGGAGAATGGTCTTTCAAGCAGCAAATCTCTTGGAATTCTAGGAATGCGGGAGCGCGCGCTTCTTCTAGGAGGAGAGATTGATATCCTCGGCGCTCAGGGAAAAGGGACCACGGTCACCCTACGGGTCCCCCTCCCTGACCATTCCCAGGAACAGATGCCGGAGCAAAAAATCGGAGGAACGCAATGATAAGGATTCTAATTGCCGATGATCATGCAGTTGTTCGCAGAGGGCTGAAACAGATAATAACCGAGGAGCCGGATATGGCGGTGATCGGTGAAGCCCAAACCGGCCAGGAAGTGCTTGATCTGGTGCGCAAACAGAACTGGGATGTTGTTGTGCTCGATATTACCATGCCCGGCAGAAGCGGACTGGAAGTGTTAACGGAACTCAAACGCCAGTACCCCAGACTCCCTGTGCTCGTCTTAAGCATTCACCCGGAAGATCAATTTGCCATGCGCGTGCTGAAAGCAGGCGCGTCCGGATATATGACCAAAGAGAGCGCGCCCGAAGAACTGGTCAAGGCTATCAGAAAAGTATTCAAAGGCGGTAAATATGTCAGCCCATCTCTGGCAGAGAAGCTGGCATTCAATTTGGAGGCCGACAGCGAAAAACCGCTTCACGAGCGACTTTCGGATCGTGAATACCAGGTGATGTGCATGATCGCTTCGGGAAAAACGCTGACCGATATCGCCAATGAACTGTCGCTGAGCGTGAAGACCATCAGCACATACCGGATGCGCATTCTGGAAAAGATGGATATGAAGAATAACGTGGAGATAACTCGCTACTGCATACGAAATCATCTGGTGGATTAAAGAAAAGCCCGGCTAAAGGCCTCTCGGCTGGGTCCGGAGTTTTACCAGCTCGTCCCGGATCTGGCGAAGGACGGCCACATGCCGGGCCGTCCAGGCCGATGTTGGGGCCCCTCCTGACCGGGATCGGGTTAACTCTTCATCGCCTAACCCGGCGGTGCGCGACCGGCGCACCCGGGCCATGATCAAATCGCGAATGCGCTCGGCGTCACAGACGCCTTCAATCAACCCGACATGCGCTCCAGCGCCCCCTGTACTCTGCTGCTGATTGTATCCCCCGCCGCCGGCAGTCTCCACAATCACACTGGCAATCCCAAAGTAGCGTTCTACCGGCCCCTGCTGAATCTTCACGTTCTGCACATTCTCAAAGGTTATAGTTGTTTCGTGGATCGTCCATATCCCCCGCCGGATGCGCATGCTGCGATCGCTCAGAAGATACCAGGTGGTGTCATAACGCAAGTGAATGCCGACATAAGCTACAATATCGGGCAAGACGGCTACGGCAACAAATACCGGCGCCAGCGCAATGCCCAGCCAGAAGCTCACAAAAAAGGTTGCGATCCATCCTGCTAGAAACAATCCGTCCATAGCAGTCAATCCCAGCCAGAACCAGAACTTGAGATAACGGATAAAACCCGGAGATGGGCGGAACCGCTCTATCTTCTCCCCCTCGCGGGCAGGCAGTTGAGGCGGCTCACGAGGCACTGCGAACCATTGCGCAAGCACTCCCCACAAGCCTTGATAAAGCCAGGCTGCCGTCTTCTCGACCTTCTCACCCATCTCTGTCGCCTCCCATCGCATCGGGCCTGAGCGTTCGTCTCAGCTCTATCAGCTGATCGCGGATCTCACAGAGCAGCGAAAGCGCCTCGTCAGCATTCCGACTGTCAGATGCGAGACTCTGCTCTATCGGCTCATCTTCGCCGCGGGCCCCTCGCATCTTGGCGTAGAGGAAGTCTCGCAGCTCGTCCGCCCGAAGGACCCCTTCAATAGTCATCTCAGGCGAGGCGCTGCCCGAAGCGGTCTGGATCTCCACCGTAGCCAATCCCATCCATCGCTGCAGGATGTTGCGAGTGACGTGAATATCCTGAATGCGCCGATAGGTGAGCGTGATCTCCTTGCGAAACAGTATTCCCCAGGAGAGCGATATTCCCTCCGTATCGAAGCAGAACCGCAGCGTGCGATAGCGAAAGAACAATCGGAGAAAGATCACCGGAAAGGCGGCAGTCGAGAGCAACGCCAGAATTGTGTAATAGCGCATCAGCGCCGGATCAGGTCGGGTGATTGTCGTCGGATCAAACTGCGGCAGCTCCGGCGCGCCACTGCTCTTTGAGGCTGACTCTATCGAAGATAGTTTTGAAGGATTCTCTGTCATTTGGTCCCCCCGAAATCAAAGCATGTCCCAAAGTAGCCACCGCAGCTACAGAGATAGTAAAGAGAAAAGATCCATCCGATGTCGGACGGATGACATCGGATGTGGTTACTCTATGCCTTTGTGGCCATAATTTATTCCCTCTTCGGTTTCTGAGTCAAGCCAGACTTGACAAGAAACAGAACCCAAGGCTAGTATTCAACTGCCGATGCGGATGTGGCGGAACTGGCAGACGCGCTAGGTTCAGGTCCTAGTGGGAGCTAAATCCCGTGGAGGTTCAAGTCCTCTCATCCGCATACCAACTCCTTCCTGCACACCAATCCTTTACCATAAAAGATCGGGACTTTTATCGGTTGTGCGGTTTGCTCGAAGGTGTCAGGCTGCTTCCTGTAATGAAACAGAACAGCTTCTGCTGCCAGCTTGACAGATTTTCATGCTGATTGTAGATTCAAAAAACTTGTTCGTTGAACGGTACTCTATCTGCTGTACAACGATGGCTAAAATAGAACACAGGCAATGCCGCTCAATAGGGCGATTGATAAGCGTCTTGCTCGATTCAGGCTATTTTCTGCGCCGCAGCAAATAGTTCAGGTCGAGATTGGATTTGATTTTGGATTGTGAGTTGTGTTATTGGTAGCGGCCACATCACCGTTACCACAGGAGCCGAGCGATGCAGGGCGAAGCAACTGATCTGTCTGCATATAGGACAGACCGCAAGCTAGATTGGATTGCGCTAAGTCTGGCAAGCGGCATCGGCGCTCGCACAGCAGGGGTGCTCATTGACCGATTCGGTTCGCCCGGCGCCGTGCTTGATGCTCTGCCAAGAGAGCTTGAAATTGCAGGACTGAAATCAGAGGTCATTGATGACTTCAATGCTGGCGAGTTGCGGCAAAAGGCGGAAGATCAATTGCAGCGGCTGGAGAAACTGGGCGCAACTATCTTAACGCTGGAAGATGCCGACTACCCAGCCTTGCTGCGCGAGACTTACGACCCACCAATTGTGCTCTATGTGCGGGGGGACTTCCAGGGCGCTCTCGCTCAGCCCTGTATTGCTGTAGTTGGATCGCGCCGCTGCTCGACTTACGGGCGCAATGCTGCTGAGAGATTGTCGCGCGATCTGGCAGCGCACTGTCTGACAATCGTTTCCGGGCTGGCGCGCGGAATAGATACAGCCGCTCACACGGGGGCGCTCGAAGGTGGCGGCAAGACAGTTGCCGTTATGGGCACAGGGCTGGACGATATTTACCCGAAAGAAAACCGCCAGCTTGCCGAAAAGATTTGCGAGAACGGCGCGTTGTTGACCGAATTCCCACTGGGGACCCCGCCCGTCTCGCAGAATTTTCCCTTCCGCAATCGAGTGATTAGCGGAATCAGCCTGGGCGTAATGGTTGTCGAGGCGGCAGAGCGCAGCGGATCTTTGATTACTGCCAGACTGTCTTACGAACAGGGCCGTGAGGTTTTTGCTGTGCCCGGCAATATAACATCGAGCAAATCGTTCGGCCCGAACTATTTGATCAAAGATGGCGCAAAGCTGGTGCAGATCTGGCAAGATGTAGTCGAGGAGCTGCCTCGAGATATTAAGGAGAAGATTCTCAGTCGGCAGCTCTCAGCCGAGGCAGAAGAGAAGCAGCTTGAGTTTGAGATTGTTCTCAGCCCTGAAGAACAGCAGCTCCTTCACCTGCTGTCGTTCGATGAGCCGGTGCATATAGATAATCTGCTCGTCAAGTCCGGGCTCGGCCCGCCATCATTGATGGGGGCCCTTTTGAGTCTGGAAATGAAAGATAAGATCAGGCAGCTGCCGGGGAAGAGTTTCGTCAGGAAGATGTGATACGTATTACGCATCACGCATTACCTAATAAAGAGCAATTATGTCGAAGTCATTAGTTATAGTTGAATCACCATCGAAAGCAAAGACGATCAACAAGTATCTGGGCAAGGACTATCAGGTGATGGCCTCAGTAGGCCACATCAAGGATCTGCCCAAGAAAGCTATTGGAATCGACTTTGATAACAATTTCGAGCCGACCTACGAGACCATTCCTGGAAAAGAGAAGGTCATCAAACAGCTTAAAGCCGCGGCCAGGGAAGCAAAGGATATCTATGTTGCCACCGACCCTGACCGCGAAGGCGAAGCCATCGGCTGGCATATCAAAGAAGAGCTTGAAGGACGAGGCAAGAATAAAAAGAAAGTCTACCGAGTGCTCTTCAATGAGATCACAAAGAATGCTATTCAACAGGCGTTCAAACAGCCGGGCGAAATCGACCAGAGGCTGGTTGACGCCCAGCAAGCGCGTCGCGTCCTTGACCGCATAGTCGGTTATAAGATAAGCCCCCTGCTGTGGGACAAGGTCCGTCGCGGACTTTCAGCCGGTCGTGTGCAATCGGTGGCCCTGCGCCTTGTAGTAGAGCGAGAGCGCGAGATAGAAGCATTCATCCCAACAGAGTACTGGACAATCGTAGCCAATCTATCCGCTTCGCTTCCGCCCGATTTCGATGCCAAGCTCTTTCGCATTCAAGACAAGACCGTCAAGACCGGCGAGTTTGACAAGGGGGTGCGCAAAACAGAGATTCACATCAGCAGCGAGCAGCAGGCCAAACAGATAGTCGCCGCCCTTCAACAGCAGGCTTACATAGTTGCTTCAATCACAACCAAAGAGAAGAAGCGCAATCCCGTTCCACCGTTCATCACCAGCAAACTGCAACAGGAGGCTTCGCGCAAACTGCGCTTCCCGGTCAAAAAGACAATGACCATAGCGCAGAAGCTCTACGAGGGCGTAGAGCTTGGCGAAGAAGGAAGCGTCGGCCTTATAACCTACATGCGCACCGACTCGACGCGCGTCTCTGATGCAGCACTCGCCGAGGTGCGCCAGTTCATCAACGAGCAGTACGGCGCAAAGTATCTGCCCGAGTCGCCGGTCCAGTATCGCTCGAAGAAAGGCGCTCAGGACGCTCACGAAGCGATTCGCCCGACTGCTGTGCATCGCACTCCGGAATCGGTCGCCCGCTATCTGAGCAAGGATGAGCTGGAACTATACAAGCTTATATGGCAACGGTTCGTCGCCTCGCAGATGATGCCCGCCGTCTTTGATGAAACTATTGTAGACATCGGTGCCGGGCCTGATTATCTGTTCCGCGCCAAAGGTATGGTGTTGAAGTTCGACGGCTTCTTCGCCGTTTACGAAGAGGGCAAAGACGAGAAAGACGAAGAGGACGAAGAGCGGGCAATGAAGCTGCCCGTCATGCGAGAAGGCGAACATCTCACGCTCAATCGTTTGACTCCCAATCAAAACTTCACCACTCCCCCGCCGCGCTACACTGAAGCCACTCTGGTGAAGGCATTGGAAGAGAAAGGCATCGGCAGGCCATCAACTTATGCCCAGATAATGACCGTGATACAGGATCGCGAGTATGTTGAGAAGGTAGAGGGCAAGTTCCGCCCGACCGAGCTTGGGGCCATTGTCAACGATCTGCTGGTTGAGAATTTTGAAGACATCTTCAATGTGCAATACACGGCTGCGATGGAAGAGCAGTTGGATGATATTGAAGAAGGCCGACTGAAGTGGACCGATGCGCTGAAAGGCTTTTATGAGAAATTCGCCCGCGATCTCAAAGCGGCGCAGAAGCACATGCGAGATGTCAAACGGCAAGAGATCCCGACCTCCGAAGTCTGCGATAAGTGTGGGGCCCCGATGGTGATCAAGTTCGGGCGCTTCGGCCAGTTCCTCGCCTGCACCAACTATCCCGAATGCAAAGGAACACGCGATCTGGCAAAGGCCAATGGCACTAATGGAACGGTATCTGCCGAAGAAGCGGAGAATCCTTATGCTGATGAGACCTGCGAGAACTGTGGCCAGCCAATGGCTCTCAAGCGCGGGCGCTGGGGCCAGTTCCTGGCCTGCACCGGCTATCCTGAGTGCAAGACCACTCGCAAGATCACCAGCAAGGGCACAGTAGCGGCCCCCGAAATTAAACTCGAAGAGCTTTGTCCGCAATGCGGCTCGCATCTGGTCATCAAGCACGGGCGCTATGGCCAGTTTACCGCTTGCTCGAATTATCCTGAGTGCAAGTACGTCAAAAAGGAGACTCTTGGCGTCCCCTGCCCCAATACCGGTTGCAAGGGCGAGCTGGTAGTCAAAAAATCCAAGAAGGGCAAAGTCTTCTACGGCTGCGATAATTATCCCAACTGTGATTTCGTCCTGTGGGACAAGCCGGTGGCCGAGAAGTGCCCGGCCTGCGGCGCGCCTTTCTTAGTAGAGAAGGTCACCAAAAAAGAGGGGTTGATGCGCTTCTGCCGCGAGGACGGTTGCAACTATCGAGAGATAGTTGCAACCGCAAGCACAACAACTGAGCAAGAAGAGAGCGTCACGACTGCGATTCACAGCGATCCCAACCGCTGAATCAGTCAAGTTATACCATTTGGAGTTGGGTTACGAACTCATTTTGGTCCCAGCCCGGGTCAGAAGGCAGTGAATGATACCGTTTGGTGTTGGGTTACGAACTCACCAGTGCGTCGAGAAGTTACGCCAGCAGCATAAGCGATATGCTGTGAATGATGCCGTTTGGTGTTGGGTTACGAACTCACTTTGGACCAAGCCCAAGTCGTAGGGCGCTACGGCTGCTTCACAGTGGTCCGATTTCAAACTAAAAACGGTATAAATTGTTTTGAGGGCGCTTGGCGCCCGAACCGGAAAACGTTTTTCCCGAAGAGTTATAATGCTGCTGATGTCAGGTAGGCAGCAGCTCGCCTACCGACCTAACTAGGGGGCCGGTATCAGAACTAATGCTACTGATGTCAGGTAGGCAGCAAATTACTGTAGAGGTTAAGAAAAAGACTTTCCTCGTAGAGCCCGCGAAGCGGGCGGCGTGACGGTAGCCCAGGGCGTCAGCCCTGGGTAGACGCGACGTTCAACCCTCAAGCCCTGAAAGGGCGACAGAAAATACCGACTCTAAGTGGGAAGATCTTCTTCTTAAAATCTATAACTCTGGTATTGGCCCCGCGCCTTAGATCGGTAGTAATACCATTTGGAATTCGTAATCGAACTCATTAATGGGTTAGTTCGGGCGCAAACACTTCGGGCGGTTTTGAGGGCCCAAGAACTGCGGGCGGCGGGCGCCCTCAAAACCGCCCGAACTGGCTGGCAATCGAACTCTTTTTGCTCCCAGCCCAGGTTATGGCGCTACGGCCGCTTCCCCCGTGGTCCGATTTCAAACCAGAAACGGTATTACACAGATTTTATAACTATAGTCCCGGCAATCCGGTCATGCCAGCCGCGTTGATTGCGATCCCAGAGTATCGACAAGAAGCCAAGCATAAAAGGGATAGCCGAGAGCGGGTAGCCCACCAGGTGGCGCAGCGCGGCCGCTGCATAGCCGAGGCGCTGGCGCTTGTCTTTGACTATTGTTATGCCGAGAATCTTCTTGCCTATGGTCTGCCCTGAACGCCCCGCCAGGATGACAAAGTTGAGCAGCGTCGTCGTCACTATCACAATGAGGGCCACTCTGCCAACCAGCAGCGCGCCGCGCCTGCCGCCCAGCTCGGTCAATAACAGAGTCGCAGCGAGCACTACGATCAGCATAATCAAAAAGTCAAACATGCTGGCGGCGAAGCGGAGACCAAAATCTGCTTGCTCAATCTCCAGAGATTCTACTGTAACAACGCGCGGTTGGACAGACTTCAGTTCTTCCTTTGTTCTCTGACCCCTGTCCGCCTCGCCCGGTCTTGCCTGAGCTGTTTCAGCTTGCAGCCGCGCGCTGCCCGGTTTAAGGTTGGAAGTAGCTCTGCGCTCCTCGATGCGCCCAGTTTTTGAGGGGTCGACAGGCGCGGCTGATTTCGGCGACAGCTTTCCTGTCTGTTTCGCGCCCGCCTTCAAAGCGGGCAATTTCCCCGTCGTCTGCTGAAGCGAAGCCGGTGTTTGAGTCCGCTTGCCGCACATGCGACAGAACTTTGCTCGCTCCGAGAGTTCGGTTCCACAGTATCGGCAACGGTACATGGCCTGCGGTAATTACCTCAACTTAACAGAAACTTGAGAGTGGTCTCGCCCAGCTTGATCTCATCTCCCTGCTGAAGCAGGCGTGGCTGCTGCGGATAGAGTTTGATCCCATTGACAAAGGTGCCATTAACGCTGCGGTTATCTTCTATAAGGTACTGGTCCCCGCGCTTTATTATACGAGCGTGTCGGCGAGAGACTTTGGTATCAGGATCATACTGTGAGAGGTCTATCTCAGGGAAGATTCCTGTATTGGGATCTTTGCGCCCGATCAGTGCGCTATCTCGGTCGAGCACAAACTGGGCCGCCATATCGCCTGTGCCTACGACTACCAGCTTGGCCGTCCTGGGGGCCACAACCGGAGGCGCGGGTTGTTTAAATCCGCAGTGAGCGCAGTAAATATCATCGGCAGCGATCTGCTGGCCGCAGTTGCCGCAGAAGACCCAGCGCGGGTCAGGCATCACTGGCGGCGCAGGAGGGGCCCCCATAAGCCGCTTCTTGTGGGCTTCGAGCGTCTGCTTCATCTCGAGCGCCGAAGAGAATCGCTTCTCAATCTTGTATTCGGTGGCGCGCATCAGTATCCGCTCCATCTCAGGAGTGATTGCCGGATTGATCTGGCGCGGCCTGGGATTCTTGCTGAAGTCAAAGATGAGCAGCGGATTGTCTTGCGGATCGGCTCCCGTCAACAAGTGAAACATCGTTGCTCCCAGCGAATAGATATCAGACCTGGCTTCGACATTTCCTGAAAACAGTTCCGGCGGCGCATAGCCCATTGTGCCAATGGCAGTGACCCCTTTCTGGGTTGGGGCGACAAAGCGGGCAATTCCAAAATCGACCAGCATGACTCGATTGGTTCTCTCGTCAAGCATCAAGTTGGCTGGCTTGAGGTCGCGGTAAATAATGGGCGGGTTCTGACTATGAATATAGTGCAAAACGTCGCAGGTCTGTATTGCCCAATCGGTGACCGTCGCTTCATCAATTCGCCCGTTTGACGATTTCAGCTTCGTTTGCAGGTCGCTCCCGTAGATGAACTTCATCACCAGGTAATAGCGCCCTTGATCAAAGAAGTAGTCAAAGACTGTGGGCACACTGGGATGCTCCAGCTTGGCCAGCAGAGTGGCCTCTCGTTTGAAGTCTTCTATTGCTTTCTCGCGCTGCACCGGGTCGGCAAACATCTCTATCATCTCTTTAACCGCGCGCGGCGCATCAGCCAGATTCTTGTCGTAAGCTAGATAGACGCTGCCCATGCCACCGCCGCCAATCCGTTTGACTATCTGGTAGCGATTATGGAGCAGCGTCCCCGGCTCAAGTTGACCAACGGGAGTAGATCTCTTTTTATCTTCCGGCATGTCAGTTCGAGATTGAGGCTGAGGCGGCGAGACGACAGTGGCCACACGCCACGTTCTAAATCAGTGGCTGCCGCTTTCATCGGTCGCCCCGCACTCAGGACAAAAGAGTGTAGCCAGCAGCTTCAGCCTTCAACAAAGAATTTTAAGAATGTCTTGCCAACAATGATCTCATCGCCATTGTTGAGTGGTTGGCGATTGCCAGGCACCAGTCGCCTCCCTCTATTGACGAAGGTGCCGTTGGTGCTGCCTAAATCCTCCAGAACGAATCTGCCATCTTGCATCAATATCCGCGCGTGGCGGCGCGAGACCTTTGCTTCCGGATCATCCTGATCCAGATCCACTTCAGGAAAGATGCCGTTATCAGGATCCCAGCGCCCGATGAGAGACTCAGCCTCGGTCAGCACAAACTCTTTGCCAATGGTGCCCCCACGGGTGATGATGAGCTTGGCGCGCACCTGGGGAACCTGAAACGATTGCTGTTGCTGTTGCTCCTGAGCTACCGGGATTCGCATCACCTCGGTAGGCTTGGCGCCGCCTTGCCCAAATGGTCCTGTCCTTTCGCTGCTCGGCTCACGCGGGATATTGGCCACAGTGGCTGGGCTTGGCGCAGGTCGAGGCGGTGGCGGCGGCGCTGGCGTCGCCGGTTTAGGCACAGGAGACGGCTGAGTGAATGCCGGGGGCGCAACTCTCTCCCGCTGAGGCGGAGGGGGCATAGGAGTAGATGGCGGGGGAGGAGGAGGCGCCGGCGGTTCCGGGCGATATGCCGGAGTCGGAATAGTCGGCTCAGAGCCGCGATGAACCGGTTGAGGCGGATTGGGACGCGGCGGCGGCGAGATCTGTGTCGCATCTATCACCACGGTCGGCGCTACCTGCGTCGAGAGCTTGACTCCGCATTCATCGCAAAATTCCGAACCGTCCAGATTATCTGTGCCACAGTTTTGACAACGAATCATAGGTGATAACCTCCAAATCTATAACCCCGGCTCCCAGTGGAGCCAGGTCCTACGAAGCTGCAATTATAACTCAAAATGCCTTATGCCCAAATGCCAATTTGACAAAAAGCGCGTCAACTATATATGATCTTTGCCTTGATCTTGTGAACCGCTGGCCGATCAATACAAGCTGAGCGCTTCCCACTGACGCGCCTTTTATGAAACCTCGTAAGAGATTATATCGTACAAGTTGCCGATTGAATACAATGTAATAGATGTAGATGCACCGGAGGAGCTTAACAATGGCTATCAGTCGTAAAAGAAAGATCATCATTATCGCTTCGATTATACTTATTCTCGGAACAGTTATTACTGTCAGCGTCCTCTCCGGCAATAAAGAGATTCCCGAAGTCCAAACCGACAAGATCAAGCGAGTGCAGTTGCTTGAATCTAAAGTCACAGCATCGGGAGAAGTGCGCCCAATCAAGTTCTTCAACATCACCGCCGAGGTCCCCGGCCGAGTAACCAACATCTTCGTTAAAGAGGGCGATGCGGTAAAGAAAGATCAACCTCTGGTCAGCGTCGATCCAACTCAGATACGCAGCCAGCGCGATATTCAAGCCGCTTCGCTCAACGCCAGCCAGGCCGAAACTAACAGCGCCCGCGTCCAGGTGGCAGCAGCAGAGAACAACGTCAATCAGGCAAAAGCCAACCTACTTGCCGCCCAGGCCGATTATGATCGAACCCATGCAGACTTCATTCTGGCCGAAGCAGAATACAAGCGTAATGCCGATCTGATCGAGCAGGGGATCATCTCTCGCTCTCAATTCGACACCGCCAAAGCGCGCTACGAAGCGGCTAAAGCGACGCTCAGATCTCAAGAAGCTCGTATCACCGCGCTCAAGGCCCAGGTGCGAGAGGCCGAGATCGCAGTTGAACGCGCGCGCGCCGTGCTGGCATCAAGCGAAGCCAGGGTCAAGCAGAGCCTCGCCAGCTTGCAGAGCCAGGAAGACCTGCTCAGTAAAACAACCAAGCGATCCCCTATTGACGGCGTGGTCTCCAGCATGACCGTGCGCGAAGGCGAATATGTAGTCGCTAACTTCACCAGCTCCGCCCTTATGATTATCGCCGATATGTCCGAAATCAATGTTGAAGTGAAGGTTGATGAAACTGACATTGCCAATGTCCGCAAGGGCAATCCGGTGAAAGTCAAAGTTGATGCTCTGGGGGACCGAGAGATAATAGGCGAAGTCTCAGAAGTGGCCGCCAGCGCCATTACTCGCTCGGGACAGACGATAGCCCAGAGCCAGGGCTCTCAAGAGGCGAAAGATTTCAAGGTCGTCGTCCGCCTTAACATCGATGATGAACTGCGCAGCAAACTTCGTCCCGGAATGTCTGCCACTGCTGTCATCACTACTCAGACTAAAGAGAATGTGCTCGCCATCCCGCTTCAGGCCCTCGTCGTCCGCGATCAATCGGAGCTAGAGAATAAAGACAATCAACCTCAGAATGCCGGCGTAACCGCCAACGGCGCCGAGAAGCAAAAGAAGAAAGAGGTTCAGGGGGTCTTCGTTGTAAACAGCAATAACAAAGCCATCTTCACGCCGGTTGAAACCGGCATCACCGGCGAGACGAATATCGAAGTCATAAGCGGCCTCAACGAAGGCGATGAGATTATCATCGGCCCGTTCCGCCAACTGAGAACGCTCAAGACGGACACAACTATCAAGCGAGAGGCGCCGGGCAAGAAAGATGCCGGTGCAAAATGATTTGGAAGACAGTAGAGGAGGCGCAGCCAACTGTGGACAATATAGCTGTGGAACAGGGGCTCCCGGCAATGAGGGTGAGCCCGTTGCTTCAAACCGATCCCGACAAAGATATTATTATTCGCACCGAAGACCTCTGGCGCACATACACTATGGGGTCTGAAGAGATACACGCGCTGCACGGAGTCACATTCACCATTCGCAGAAATGAGTATGTAGCCATCATAGGACCATCGGGCTCAGGAAAATCGACGTTGATGAATATCATCGGTTGCCTCGATACCCCTACCAAAGGGCAGTATTGGCTCAACGGCAAGCTGGTGAGCGAGATGGATGACGATGAGCTTGCTCATATCAGGAATAAAGAGATTGGCTTCGTCTTTCAAACATTCAATCTGTTGCCGCGAGCAACTGCGCTGCATAATGTAGAATTGCCCCTGATCTACAACGGCACGCCTTCAGCCCAGAGGATCGAGCGGGCCAAGCGGGCGCTGGCAGCAGTAGACCTTGCCGATCGCATGAACCACAAACCGAATGAGCTGTCAGGCGGCCAGCGCCAGCGCGTTGCTATTGCCCGCGCGCTGGTGAACAATCCGTCAATTATACTCGCCGACGAGCCAACGGGGAACCTCGACTCGGCGACCAGCACTGAGATCATGACCCTCTTCGACCGACTCCACGCTCAGGGCAATACTATCATCCTGGTCACCCACGAGCACGATATAGCGGCGCATGCCCATCGTGCGCTGCACATCCGCGACGGGCGAATTGAGAAGGATGAGCGGATAAAGTAATGCGTAATCCGTAATGCGTAACAAGTCGTAGTTCATCATTTAAAGTCTGTCTCTGACCACCTACAGACCTTAAGAGAAGTTTGCAGTCAGTTCGGGCGCTCAGCGCCCTCAAAACAGTTTTATTTTTGATTTGTTTTGAGGGCGCTCAGCGCCCGAGCCTTTCTGATTTGTTTTGAGGGCGCTCAGCGCCCGAGCCTTTCTGATTTGTTTTGAGGGCGCTCAGCGCCCGAGCCTTTTTGATCTGTTTTGAGGGCGCTCAGCGCCCGAGCCTTTTTGATCTGTTTTGAGGGCGCTCAGCGCCCGAGCCTTTTTGATCTGTTTTGAGGGCGCTCAGCGCCCGAGCCTTTCTGATCTGTTTTGAGGGCGCTCAGCGCCTGAGCCGAAAATCTACTTTCCCTTAAAAGCTATAGAGCCCGTCTCTAAACTTTGGTCCTGCATTCATGCGTATTGAGGTTCAAAGACAGCTCCTTTTACGCATTACGGATTACGCTTTAGGCATTACTCCGTCCTGGTGAACGGGAAAGGCGCGGAGCGGCGGTTGGTCTTCTGATTGAGCACAGTAACCTGAACGGTCCGGTTCATAGGCAGAACAGAGTTCAGGTCCCCCTGGCCGTTGAGCCTTGTAGCCGTGCCATTAGAGAGTTGAAAGTCAGCCGGGTAGCCAGTCTTCGGCAATATCTTTCCATTAACTTCAATCACCGCATCATTGACTACAAACCCGCTCCCTTCAACTTGAAGCACAGTATCTCCCACGGCGCGCCGCACAAGATTTACCTGGACCACCTGGGGCGAGATGGGCTCGAAACTGAAATTAGAAGCGCTTTCGCCTCTCCCCCTTGTCCTGAACCGCCCGCCATCGCGCGCTACAACTCGGATGCGCGCCGACTTTGCCTCCAGATTGACTGGCACCTTCCAGAGATAACTCTGCACATCGCCAGGCAAATTGCTTGCTATAGTGATTGGAAATGACTTGCCGCCATCAGTTGAGAGCCTTATGTCATGGCTTACAACGCGCCTGTTGTCCTTCGAAACCCATGTGATGTTGAATGTTGACGGCGAGATCATCAACTCGCCTCCGGTGGGCGAGAGCAGTTTCACCGTTGGAGCAGGATTGCCGAACAGAACATAGACACTGCCTGCGTCTCTGCGGCTATCCGAGGGCCCATCCGAATCAGGGGCCCCTAAAATGAGTTCCGGGACGCCGTCTCCATTAATGTCTCCGCCGGCCACGGAGACCGAGCTGGCCCTCTCGCTATCACCTGAATCTGCGCTGGTAATTGTGACATCAGGACTGTGCCGCGCCAGGTCCCGCTCTCCGGAAACGCCCAGCTTGCCAAACAGGACTATCGCCTGGGCCGCTCCCGCTCTCGCGCCTGCATTTGGCCGCAGGCCGATCAGCAAATCCTTCATGCCATCATCATTGACGTCTGCGCTGGCAACGGCGCTCCCGAGCATATCTCCAGCCGCCGCGCCGTAGATCCTGAGATTGGGCGCAAGAGCAGTTAAATCGAACTGCCCGAATCGGAAGGGGCCCCCGTAGAGCACGACCACTTCTCCTGTGCCCAGACCGCGCACTCCATTGGGGCCGAGCGATTGCGGGATGCCGATAATCAGATCATCTACGCCATCTCCACTGACGTCGCCCAGCGCGACCGATGCCCCCAGCTCGATTCCCACCAGAGTGAGCCCGCTGCCGTAAACCGACAGCTCGGCAGGCTGAACTCTGAGATCGCGGACTCCGGCGAGAGTCGCTGCGCCGAAGATTACTTCTACTGTGCCGAACCCTTCGCCATAAGCGGTCATAACAATATCGGCGATTCCATCGGCATTTATATCTCCGCTTGCAACGACGTAGCCCAGCTTGTCACCGAGTTTGCCGGCATTGTTGGTTCCATAGGCCCCGTGAATGACCAGATCGGCAGGCTGGGCTCTGAGGTCGCGCTCGCCGCGAATGCCCTGAGCGCCGAAGATTACCGCTACTTCTCCCGCGTTCTTGCCGCGAAAATTGCCCGGCCCGGCAGCAAACGGAGCGCCCAGGATCAGATCCTTGAATTTGTCCCCATTGATATCTCCAACTGCCACGGACCAGCCGAGAGCATCATATTCATCAACGCCGATGATCTTCAGGTCGGCGGTCCTCACCGACAGATCGATTACTACTCCACCAATATCGCTCCTGCCATAGAACACATAGACCTCTCCTGCGCCCGCGCGCAAATCACCGGCGCCGTCTCCGTTAGGCGCGCCGATAACCAGATCATCAACGCCGTCGCCATTAATATCCCCACAGGCAATAGACTGCCCCAGGAGATCATCCGGAGTGTCCCCTATGACTCGCAGATCGGTTACTGGAGCGGCCCCCAGGTCTTTGACGCCTGAGAGGCTGCGCTTGCCGAATACAACCCTGACTTCCCCTGCGCTCTCTTTGCGATTGCCGTGTCCATCAGCTCGGGGCGCGCTGATGATGAGATCGCGAATGCCATCGCCGTTAATATCTCCGGTAGCAACTGCGTGGCCAAGCTTGTCTCCGAAACCGAAGATGCTTGTTGCGCCATCGGCTCCGTAGACAGTGAAATCAGCGGGCTTGAGAGAGAGATCTACAAATCTCGGATCATCTTCCTGGCCCTGGACGGATTGTTGTAGGTACCCCAATACTGCAACAGAAAAGATAAGCAATGAAACGAGCAGCGGCAAACGGAACTTTCTCATTAGCTAATTTCTCCTGATCTATACTCACACAAATGCTTCGCTTAAGCGCAGCGGAGGGCAAGACAGATTTTCTTTAAAGTCATGTCCAAATGACTATCGGTAAGGTCGGAAGTCAAGTTTACAGGTGAGAGTTATTTCTCTGTTGCAGAAAGGCTTGATTTGCCGGTAGATTAAGGCAGAGGCCACCTGCAAGTTTAGCGTCCCCCTGCGGGACAGGCTTTTATCAGGACAGGCGAATTGACTGAGGAGGCTTTCAGACGGCTTGAGCGACACCCAGAAATGACGAAAATGCGATGTACAGCGACCTGTTAGGTTGCTGATAGTGCGCACCAGGCAGCAACCTAACAGGTTGCTGTACATCTTCTGAGGAGTCTTTCAGACGGCTCGCGCGACGCGAGAGAAATGATGAAAAGCCTCGGGGTACCCTCTCTCGTCGCGCTAGTCACTTTGCCTGTCCACCTTGCAAGAGGATGCACCCTAAGCAGGCGAGGCGGGGCACCCTCTCTCGTCGCGGCGCTCCCAGGGCATTTTCTGAGGAGGCTTTCTTATGTATCGAAACTGCTCCCATTTCTTCAAATACGTTCTAGCAATTGCTTTATTGGTTATTCTTCTGTTCTCCACAAATTCTTTCGAGTTGATGGGGAATCCCAGAGTATCCCTTCAGGGGCCGCCTGACCAAGTCTTGAGTTTTTCTGTTGAGGGTGCACGGCCACTGGCAGAGGCGATTGAGATCCTGGTCAAAAAATATGGATGGCAAATCACCTATGAAGATGCTCGCTATGTTCATGAGAGCGATTTAGTGGATAAGACCGATCCAAATTATCTCAAGAACAATCCAGGAACTACTAGAAGGGCTCTCCGTCCCAGACCCGGACGCATCGATTTTACCTATCCAGTAACAACTAAAAACCCAGCGGGCATACCAGATAACCCGGGCAAGGTTATTCAGAGGCTTCTAGACGCTCATGCGGCTGCCGGCAATCCAGGCATCTTTGGTTTGAAACGGGATTTTGGGATATTCCATGTGCTTCCGATACAAACCAAGAACAGCGCGGGCCAAATGGTGAAAGTATCATCGATACTGGATACGCGAATTAGTTTTCCAGAAGAAGAGCGAACTGGTTACCAGACATTACGAGTAATCTGTGAGACGATCAGTAAGTCAACTGGAACAGAGGTCACGGTTGGCACAATTCCCCTGAATTTCTTCATCCGCTATCGTAGCACTGAGGGGGCTACAAACGAACCAGCTAGAAATGTATTAGTCCGATTCCTGTCGGGCACTGGTGCAAGATTTTACTGGCTTCTCTTTTACGGTGCTGGCTGGCAGGGATATGCATTGAATATTCAGGCCGCTCCAGATCCGCCCAAACCGCCCCAGGGCAAGATGGATCCGACAGGCCGAAGATATTGAGGCGCGGTTATAAGGCTTGGAATGAACTCATTGTCCCGTGAGGATATTTGAAAAAGCGCGAGCGATTCATCGCTGGGGGTGTGGTGTGAGAATCCGGTAAGTCCCGTAGGGACGGCTGAAGTTGTCCCAGCAGATTTCAGTCGTCCCTACGGGACTGAGAATCCACTGCTGCCTCTTTCCCCAGCACTGGAAGTGCTGGGCTACTGTCATCAGTCCCTACGGGACAAGGAGGTTTAGAGATAGGCTCTAGGCAGACTCCCTCGCCTCTTTTATTATCGATACGTAGACACAGCAGATAATAAAGACCTTGGTGCATCATCTAGGCAGACTCCCTCGCCTCTTTTATTATCGATACGTAGACACAGCAGATAATAAAGACCTTGGTGCATCATCTAGGCAGACTCCCTCGCCTCTTTTATTATCGATACAAACTTCTGAGCAGTAGCTGTAATTACATCGAATTGCCTGGCCTTGACCGCCTTGTTATCAACCAGGTCAGTACCGACAGCCAGGGCTGCCGATCCGGCCTTAATGAAATCTGCGGCTGTCTCCAGGTTTACTCCTCCGGTTGGGACCATCTCTATGTGGGGCAGAGGCCCCTTGAGAGCCTTTATGTATTTGGGGCCCCCAACATTGCCGCAGGGAAATATCTTCACAAAATCCGCGCCCGCGTCCCAGGCAGTGACTACTTCGGTAGGAGTGAGCGCGCCGGGAATGCAAATCTTGCTGTAGCGTCTGGTTATCTCAATGGTCTTTACATTGAGCGATGGAGTGACAATGAATTCCGCTCCGGCCAGGATGGCGGCGCGCGCTGTCTCTGGATCGAGGATCGTTCCTGCGCCCAGCAAGACTTTATCGCCGTACTGGTCAGCGACCTTTTCCATAACTCTGATAGCCCCTGGCACAGTCATTGTGATCTCTATTATTGAGATGCCCCCTGCTTTGATCGCCCCTGCAACTTGAAGAGCCTCTTCAGCAGAGGAGACGCGAACTACAGGTATCAGCCCGCATTCTATGATTGCCTGAATATTTTTCGATTTTGACATTACGATTAGACCTCACAAGGCTTTAAGATCAACGTCCGTCCCCTGGCGTTGATTATCAAATATTTACCGTACAACTCTCAACCCGGCGCCTTTCAGCAGATTCTCGGCTTCAGATACGGTCGCCCAGTTAATATCGCCAGGATTTGAATGCTTGAGCGCAGAGAAGGCATTGCCGAACTTGACCGCATAATCCAGATCCTGGCCGGTTATGTAGCCATAAAGAAATCCGGCGCTGAACGAGTCGCCGCCGCCTACGCGATCAACAATTTCAAGCTCGTACTTCTTATCCTCATAAAATTGCCCGTTCGAGTAAGCGATGGCGGTCCAGTAGTTCTTCCAAACAGATGGATTCTCGCGTAGAGTAATAGCAACTACTTTGAAACCAAACTTCTCTTGCAGTTTCCTGGCCACCACTTTGTATGTCTCTGCCGACACCTGAGTGAACTTATCATCCTGTGGGGCCCCTTCATCGGCTTTTATCTTGAAGACGACATTGGTATCCTCTTCGGTGGTGATGAGAATATCGACAAACTCCATCATCGGCTCCTGGCACTCTTGAGCCTCTTTATCGCTCCAGAGCTTGCTGCGGTAATTGAGATCATAACTGACCGTGCATCCGGCTGCTTTAGCCGCTTTCAGCGCCTCCATTGTAATTGCTGCCGCCGACTTGCTCAGCGCGGGCGTGATGCCGCTTGTGTGGAATACCTTAGCGCCGTCGAATATCTTTGCCCAGTCGATCTCTCCCGGCTGCGCTTTGCTGATGGCCGAATTAGCGCGATCATAGAGCACCGAGCTTGCCCTGGGCGCAGCGCCGAACTCTACGAAGTAGAGGCCCACGCGGTCCCCCTTGGTCCACTGAATATGCGATGTGTCTACGCCGTGCTCGCGCGCTTTATTTCTGATCATTCGGCCCAGCGGATTATCGGTCAACCTCGATACCCAGGCGGAGCGAAGGCCGAGCCTGGCGCAGGCAACAGCGACGTTGTATTCCCCTCCGCCGATCTGCACGTCCAGGCTATGAGTCTGTTCAAGGCGTTGAAAGCTGGGCGGCGAGAGCCTGACCATTGCCTCGCCAAAAGTAACTACATCGTACATTGCCTAAGTAAGCATCTGGAAGAATTTGATTAAATATGCCGCTCTTGCCAGAGATGCTTTCCTCCTCTCATCGTTTATTCATCAACAGCCGCGACTCTTATATCATAAACGCGCCTGAAGTGGTAGATAGCTTCACGCTTTTCCATCGCAGATCATCTCCGGATATTGTCGCCACAGTGATTGCACAACTCTGGCTCTGCTGTTATTATGAGCCGATGCTTCATATTACATTCGAGAACCAATACGCCGAGATAGAACTGGATGGATATAATCACAGCGACGATGACATTCGGGCGATAGTTGCTCAACATTTCCGCGTCAGCTTAGATCGCGTCCGGGACTATGAGATTGATCGCTACGGCAAGAACGTAGTCTTTCGCCCTGAAGCCGACGCTTGAAAGGCCGGCCGCAGAAGGCACAGAGGATAAAGGAGCACGACCGGATCAGGATATTCCTTCATCCATTCGGTGGGCTCTGTGCGCCGGATCGAGAATAGCACAATCGGGGGGAATAAAGGCTTACCACCAGGACACTAAAGTATGAAGAGAATGCGGCGCTCTCTTTATGTCGCTGTATCCTGACGGCAGATCACTTCATCAGTCCCATAAGCTGATTCAGCTAATGCGCTACTTTATAGCGCGTTTCCGCCGCCGCAGGGATAAACTTATCGGGGTTGAAAGATAAAAGTTGATTCTCGTACTTGAGTGTCCCTTTGGTCTCAAAGCGTTTGATAGTGAGAAGAAGATTGTCTTCGCCGCAGCCTATTGACGCTGCCAATCGTTCGGTGAGGTCCCTATTCAGCTTCAGCAACAAGCAGCCATGCTCACCTCGCTTGCCATATAGAGAAGTAAAGAGCATCAACATACAGACGAATCTATCTTCGGATAACTCATTAATTTTTCTTCCCATAGTTTTTGTCTCCTCAGCGGGATAGCCAACCGCAAGCCCTCCGGCCCCCGGTTAAGTGATTAAATAGGTGATTAAAATAGCCAGTAACTCATGCGATATTAGCAAGCCACATTTCAGTAGAAAGCAGAGAAAATCAGCAGATACGCACCGATCTGATCTACTCAAAATGGGGGACTACCTGAGAATGATCAGAAGGGGAGAACGCAAGCAATATTAAACCTCATCGTTTGGGGAAAAGCAAGGCATTTTTGGTTGCCGGATCTTATCACAAATCATAGTTCATACTCGCGATCAATCTCGGCCACAACTACCTCAGGGTTTTTGATCAACTGGAGCTGCTCTATTACTCTGGTTCTGTGCTGCGGCTTGATGTGCACGGCGAACACAGTAGCTTCACGTTTCAATTTCACCAGCTCTTTAACCAGCCCCTGGGGAGTCAGGTGCTTCGAGGCAGCGGCCAGCTCCTCAAGCTCGTTGGGGTAAGAGACATCGACGAAGACCGCCTTGAGCGTCTCCAGGCGGCTGGCTGCTTCCCATATCTCATCTGTGTGATAAGTATCTGAAGTGAGCATGATTGATGAATTGGAATCTTCTATGCAGAGTCCGAAAGTGGGCACCACATGATTGACGTCAACAGCAGTGAGTCGCAGCCCTTCAATCTCAAACGGCGCGCGCGTCTTTATCTCAACAAACCGCAGCGTGGGCTTGTCTGAATCCATGAGCTTGATCCTGGTGAAATCGGGCCAGATGGTATCGTTAAAAACGTTCGTCCGCAACGCTTCTATAATCGGCTCGGTAGAATAGACATCGACCGGCTCTTTCAACTGAGTAAATGCTTCGGCGATAAAGATAGGCAGTGAGGCAGTATGATCTGAATGCGAGTGAGTGATTACGAAGCTGCGCAGCGGATCGGGATCATAAGCTGCCTGAGTGAATCCCAGGCTACCGGCATCGGCCACCAGACGGTCATTGATCAAGAAGCTGGTCAGGCATTGCAGTTGAGTCTGGCCGCTACAGTTGCTGGGAAGTAGCCTTACCTTCACTTCAAAACATCCTCTTCTAACGGAGAAGTCCTAAAATCAGCGCCCATAAACACAAATATATCTTACAAGAATAAAGCCCGGCGTCAAAGCATTTCGCGCAGCAGCGGAAGATTTTTCCCGTCACCCGGTTCCCCTGCAAGCACTAGTGATGGGGCCGCTTCTGCTTCTGCCCCTTTGCCTTTCGCCCCTTAAGCTCTTCTTCGATTGTCTCAATATGTATCCCGCTCGGTCTGTTGTATCGCTCTCGCAAGCGTCGAAACTCTTCCTGTAGTTGCGTTAACTCTTCGTCGGACAACTCTTCAAGGTCAACCAAACGGTTGCGCGCGCCTTTGATGCTGCGTATCAGCTCGTCGAGCTTGAGATGAATAGCCTTAGCGTCGCGATTCTGCGAGTTTTGAATCAGAAAGACTATGAGAAAGGTAACTACTGTTGTCCCTGTGTTGATGATGAGCTGCCAGGTATCAGAGAATCCAAACATCGGCCCGGTGATAGCCCAGATGAGAATAATCGCCACTGCCGTTATGAATGCCCACGGAGAACCTACGATCTCCGAGGCTTTGTGAGCAAACTTGCGAAAGAGGTCGTTCATAGCAAATAACTCCCGATAAAATCACTACTCACTGATACTACCCAGTAACCTGAGAATGAGATCCCTTAACAGAGGAGAGGCCCGCCTGAGCAAGCTCTTTTAACCGCCGGGCGCAGGGAAAAGCTCTGCGATCTCGCGCTCAGCGTCTCTGCGGTAAGGGAAGCTTTTTATACCGGCAGCTCGCCAGTCAAATCCAATTATACTTCGACTGACTAACATCAGTTAGTCAGATTGACAGCAACCGATGTACCACTCTGTCAGCCAAACTTAAATCAGGATACGTTCCCCTTTGACTCGCCGCGCAGTCGGGCGATATAATTCCCAAAACTTGCAGAACACTGACTTCAATCAGCTAATGGAGGCCACCCTGCGCGCTCGACTAAGTGCTAAAATTATGCTCTTCCTGTTGCCGGTTTGCATCTCGACTGCCGCCTGTGGGGGCCCATCGCAAGCGCGCAGTGAATCGGCTCAACCAGCAGCAGCTCGCTGGAATGATTCAGATACCGATGGCATTCCCGACGCAGCGGAACTCCGCTCATATGCGGACCGCGAGAGCTTTCGCCGCTGGTTCACCGCAATTGCCGAGATGCAGTTCTATCAACCGAGCGATCAATGGAACGCCGAGCAGCGAGATTGCGCCGGCCTGGTTCGCTTCGCCTGGCGCGAGGCGCTGCGCCGCCACGATCGCGCTTGGTTCCAGAAGATGGGCAGCCAATATGAAGCAGTAGCGCCCGATGTGCGCTCTTACAGTCTCGAAAGGGGCCCCCTCGGTGAAAAGCTCTTCCGCGCCGACTTCGGCCAGTTTGAAGAGAGCGACCTCAACAACGGCAAATTCTCAGAATTTGCCGATGCGCGAACGCTCAAGAATTTCAACTCCGTCTTTATCAGCCGCGACTGGCGCCAGGCGAAGGCGGGCGATCTGCTCTTCTTCCACCAGCCGTGGGTGCAGAAGTTTCCCTATCACGTGATGATCTTCATCGGTCGGTCGCAGATTGCTTCTGAAGGCGCAGCCGATTGGGTGGTCTATCACACCGGCTCCTCGCCGACCGGTGAGGGGACGATCAAGAAAGTGCGGCTCGCAGTGCTTGATCATCATCCAGATAAGCGATGGCGGCCGGTTGAAAACAATCCTCACTTCCTGGGCTTCTATCGCTTAAAGATTCTGGAGTAGAAAGAGGGCATCGATCATGTCTCCATTTAACTCTCGTGTTCTCCGTGGACTTACAATCTATTTTGTGGTGATTGCGGCTGCCGTCTTCGCCGCCACGCTTCGCATGCAGGCGCAAAGCGGACAGGTTACCCAGACTGCTCAACCCGCCGCCTCGACGCAACCGGCCCCCGCGCCAAAACCTTACTTTTCGCTCTCGACCAATCGCACCTACGGAACCGGCGACCGCGCCCGAGTGTGGATCAATTACCAGGGAATTGACCACCTCGATTTCCGCGTCTATCGCGTCAAGGACCCGGTGAAGTTCTTCAAACAGCTCGCCGATCCGCATCAGATGGGCGAGCGCGAGAAGAGCGAAGTGGCAGCCTCTTATCAACAGAAGCCATCAATACTGGAGAAGCTGCGCGCATTCAAGACTTCAATCCTCAGCTCGATCAAGAGCTACTTCCGCAGCCAGCTCCAGCGCCAGTCGCGCGCCACAATCAACCAGAAGTTTCGCGGCGACGAAAAGGACCGGATGCCGCTCAATGTCGCCGATTTCGCGCGTGTGCCTCTGCTCAATCCCGATCAACTGGTCGGCAGTTGGCGCGAGCGACTTGCGCCGCTGGAAAATGAATACGACACGCGAATGGTGACCCTGGGCAAGAACGAGCCGGGAGTTTATCTGGTTGAAGCTGTCAATGGGGAACTGCGCGCCTACACAATCGCTGTAGTCACCGACCTGACAATGGTCACCAAGACAGCACCAGGCGGCGAGCTGCTGGTCTACGCCGTAGATCGCAAATCAGGCGCGCCGAGCGCAGGCGTGCAGGTTGAAATTGTGAAAGGGAAAAAGACTCTGGCGAAGGGGGCCACCAACCGCAGCGGCATCTTCAAGGCTCGCGTCGGGCGCCAGCAAACCGGCCAGCAATCGCAGCAGCGCCCGGAAGATTTCGACCCGGAAGCTGAGCGGAATTCTTACCTGATTATGGCTGCCAGCGGCGACAATTTCTCTATCTCCGATCTGGAGCCGTTCTATTTCGGCGCATTCGCGGGCGAAGAGGGCGGCGACAGCTCCAGGATGTTGACAGGCTACATCTACACCGATCGCCCTATCTATCGGCCCGGCCAGAAGGTCTATTTCAAAGGCATCTTGCGGCAACTGGGCGAAGATGGCTATGAGATGGTCGGCGGGCGCGCGGTCAATGTAACAATCGAAGATGCCAATAACGCAAAGCTGTTGGAGAGGGACCTCGCGCTCTCGCCGCGCGGAACATTCAGCGGCGAAATCGACCTTGCACAGGGGGCCCCGCTGGGCAGCTATCGCATCATCGCGAGCGTGGGAGACGCATCTGAAAGCGGCTACTTCGAGGTCCAGGAGTACAAGAAGCCCGAATACAAAGTGATGGTAACTGCGGCAAAGAAGTTCGTCCCGGTTGGCGATAAAGCGAAGTTCTCTATTGAAGCTCGCTATTTCTTCGGCGCGCCGGTCACAAACGCTGATGTCAAATACTACATCTACCGCTCGCGTTATTATCACTGGTGGTGGCGCAGCGAAGGCGACGCCGATCTCCTCGGCGAGACTACAGAAGAAGACGACGGTGACTACTACGGCTATGGCAACGATATGGTCCAGGAGGGCGAAGGCAAGCTGGATGCTAACGGCCGGTTGGAAGTTGAGTTTCAGGTCCCTGAACCGGATGAGAAGGAGCTCTGGGATTACACCTATCGTCTTGAAGCTCAAGTGACCGATGCTTCGCGCCGCACTATCGAAGGCCGAGCCAGCTTCGTCGGCACGCGCGGTAAGACGGTCGCTTACGCTCGACCTGATCGCTATGTCTACTTCCAGGGCGACACAGCCAAGATACAGGTCAAAACGGCAGATTATGAAGGGCGCCCGGTTGCTGCCAGAGTGACGCTTAAATTCATCGAGAGGCGTTGGGAGAAGATCGAGAAGCAGAGCGAGGACGGATACAAATACTACGAATACAGAACACATGAGCGCGAGCTATCATCAGCCGATGTCAACACCAGCGCGCAAGGTGAGGCAAGCTATGACTACCGTGTGCCCATCATTGGAAGCATACAGATCAAAACCATTGTCCATGAAGATGGGAAGCAGATTGCTTCAATGGGCGGCTATATCTGGGTCGCTGATCAAAAGAATCAGTGGGCTGACTTTGCTTATGCAGATTATGGCTCGATCAAGCTAGTTCCTGACAAGAAATCTTACCAGCCGGGCGAGACAGCGCATGTGCTTGCAATGCTGCCAACAGACAAGGCGCACCTGCTCGTTACAACTGAGTTGATGAGCGTGATGGATGCGCGCATAGTCGATTCAGTCGGGCGCACTGTGATGATAGATGTCCCGATCAAAGATAACTATGCGCCCAATGTCTACCTGAGTGTGACTTATGTCAAAGAAGGCGAGATGTACATGCATGACCAGGTGCTCGCTGTGCCCGCGCGCAATAAGATGTTGAGTCTGGAGATCATCCCCGACAAGAAAGAGTACAAGCCTCGCGAAACGGCAAGCTACACTATACTGGCGCGCAACTCAGATGGGGCCCCTGCCGCCGGAGCCGAAGTGAGTTTGGGCGTGGTGGATGAAGCAATCTACAGCATCCGGCCTGATCAATCGGGCGATATTCGCAGAGCATTTTATGGCCGCCGCTACAATCGGGTGATGACCCGATTCTCAATCTCGTACTACTTCTCCGGCCATTCAAGCGATAAGCCGGTGAGACTGGCGCAGAACAAGAAAGCTTATCAACTGGCCGATTTCAAGGATGAGAGCCAGTACGCCGAGCCGACCATTCGCAAAGAGTTCAAAGACACCGCTTTCTGGCAACCCGATGTTATAACCGGAGCCGATGGCAAGGCTACTATCAGCGTAAAGCTGCCCGACAATCTGACAACCTGGCGCGCGACAGCCCGCGCAGTGACTGCTGATACTCGTGTTGGCTCAAGCGTAGGCAGAGTGCTCTCGCGCAAGGATCTGATCCTGCGCGTTGAGACGCCGCGATTCCTGGCGGAAGGCGATACGGTGACCTTTTCAGGCATAGTGCACAATTACCTCAACACGGATAAGGTAACGAAGATATCCATCGAGGTGAGCGGCGCGCGGCTGCTTGATCCCCCATCGCAAACAGTGACTATCGCCAAGCAAGGCGAGCATCGAGTTGATTGGCGCGTGGCGGCTCAGGAAGTGGGAGAAGTGAGGTTGCTCGCCAAAGCACTGACCGACGCAGAATCGGATGCCGTTGAGCTGCCCTTGTCGGTCGTGCCCGTTGGATTGAAGCAGACCAGAGGAGGGGCCCTGTCGCTCTCCGAAGATGCGGTTGAAAAGACTATTTCGCTGGATCTTCCGGCCAATGCTCACGCTCAAGCGCGTTCGTTGCAGATAGAGGTTTCACCTTCGATTGCCGGGGCGCTGTTCGGCGCGCTCGATTATCTGACCGGCTATCCTTACGGTTGCACCGAACAGACAATGTCGCGCTTCTTCCCTAATGTAGTTGTCGCTCAAACATTGAAGGAAGTAAAGACAACATCGCTTCGCGCTTCAAATGAGCTGGACAAGAAGGTGCAGCGCGGCCTCGATAGACTCTACGATTTCCAGCACACCGATGGCGGCTGGGGCTGGTGGAAGATGGATCAAACCGATCCATTTATGACTGCTTATGTCATCGACGGCCTGGTGATGGCAAAGCGAGCAGGCTACTCGGTAGAAAACTATTCGATTGAGCGCGGGCGCGCAAAGCTCAAGCAGATGCTTGATGCAGGCAAGACCGATGATGGAAAAGCGATTGATCTGGAGACGCGTGCTTATATGATCTACGCGCTTAATGCCGGCGGCGATACCGACTGGCGCTACATCAATGATCTGTTTGCCAGACGGGGAGAGCTGCAACCTTACGGGCGGGCGCTGCTTACCCTCACGCTCAAGCAGCGCGGCGACGAGAACCGCGCGCGCCAGCTTGCAGGCGAGATCGAAGCGGCTGCGCGCGCTACTGAATTCGATGCTCATTGGGAATCGCGCCTGCGGCCAATGCTCGATTTTTATGAAACGATCGATACTGAAGCTACTGCCCTTTCGCTCAAGGCGCTCTCGCAGATCAAGCCGCAAAGCCCGTTGCTTCCCAAAGCGGCGCGCTGGCTGGTCGCCAATCGTCATAATGGATACTTCTGGCTCTCAACTAAACAGACAGCCTTCGCTATCTTCGGCTTGACCGAATACCTGAAAGTCAGCAAAGAGCTGTCGCCTGATTATGCGGTCGAGGTCTACCTGAACGGCGAGCAGGTGCTTGCCCGCCGCATGACACAGGCTGATGCAGCTTCTGCACAAACGTTCGTCATCGAGCGCAAGGGCAGTGAGATCGGCAGCGCAAGTCATGTGCGGGTGGTCAAGCGCGGCGCCGGAATGCTCTACCTTGCGGCAACGCTCAACTACTTTGTCCGCGGCGAAGAGATTGCAGCGCAGTCTTCGCCGGAGATGAAGTTGACGCGCGAGTATTTGCGGCTGCGAGTTGTTGAAAGCGGAGGCAAATCCAAATGGGCGGTCGAGCCGCTCACAGGCGAGTTACGTTCAGGCGATTTAATCGTGGCCAAGTTGCGCGTGCAGGGGGCTCGTGCGCGTTACCTGATGCTCGAAGATCCCATCCCTGCTGGCTGCGAACAGGTCGAGCGCGTGAGCGGCATCAATCTTGATCACAGTGAAGGCCGGTGGAGCGATTGGTATAGCGCGCGTGAGTTCCGCGATCAGAAGACCGCTCTATTTTTAGATTACTTCGATGGCGATGCAACATTCCAGTACGCGCTGCGGGTTCAGGTGCCGGGAGAGTTTCGCGCTGCTCCTGCGCGCGCTGAGCTGATGTACCAGCCGACTGTACAGTCGAACACAGCAACTGCCAGGATGAATATCCTGGATAAGAAGTGAGGCGACGCGGAGGGGCCTATGATCAAAGATGTGATTAATGCTACTGTCGCTGCGGCGCGCAGTCTCTTGCGGAACTGGCGCGCGCTAATCATATTTTTCGGGCTATACATTCTGCTGCTTGTTGTGTCTTATCTATTCCTGGTGACGAGGGAAGCAAGTATCTGGCAGGTTCTGCTCACGTTCCTGCTGGCTATTGCTGCTCCGGTAATATTTTTCATTATCCAGGCGATGGGCGTAAGTTACAGTCAGCGCGGGGATGGAGCAGGGGCCCTTCTGAGACGGTCACTGGGAAATTGTTGGAAGCTGATCTTAATCAGCCTGCCGATTATCTTGATTGCCTGGTTGTTTATCTATCTTCTCGGTCGTATCCAGCCGGACGTAACTACGGCTGTCAGCGAAGCAGCGCGGGCTGTGCCCACACCGCCTCGCCCACCGGCTCGCGCCCCGCAGCAGTCGATTCAGTGGCAAGCAGTGCTGATTACCACTTTGCGCTTCCTGTTGCTTTACATCGCCTTGCCGTTGGCAGCGATCCATCTATGGATAGCTACTTCGCGCGAGGGCATTATAGCTGCGCTCAAAGGAGCAGGACGCATTCTGGCGCGCGCCTTTGCTCCGCGAGCAGTGCTGATCTATGTAGCTGGCTTGATAATCTTCGCGCTCATTCCCTATCTTCTGATCTTTACGCGGACCCCCTCCAAAAATGCCTGGTTAGAGATCGCTCTGCTGGGCGCGCGCCTGGCGCTGGCTTTAGTGTTTATTCTCTTCGGCTGGGTAGTCACCCTCGGCGCCCTGTCCGGGATAGCCACGGAAAGTAAATGATAGAAACCAAAAATCAGACTTTCTCTGCGTCCTCGCGTCCCTGTGTCGCCAAACGTCTACTGCTTACTGCCTGCTGCCTACTGCTTTCTATCCTTCCATGTTCTTGTTCCTCGCCGCCCGCTGAAGCAAATATGAATGAAAGCGATGTAGATGCAGCGTTGCAGCGCAAAGCGTCTGATGCATTGGGAGATCGTGAGGGCACTATCATTGTAATGGATCCGCAAACTGGGCGGCTGCGCGCAATCGCCAATCCGCGCCTGGCTTTTGAACAGGCATTTCCACCAGGATCAGCAATCAAGCCATTCACTGCCCTGGCAGCGTTGCGCGCTGGTTTGCTTGATAGCGAATCGCGCGTGCTCTGCCGCGAGCGTTACTTGCAAGGCGACTTCGAGATCGTCTGTTCACATCCCAGGAGCAAGTCACCATTCAATCTTGCCCAGGCGCTCGCTTACTCGTGCAATTTTTATTTCGCCGAGCTTGGCCAGCGGTTGAGCGCAGGTTCATTCACCGCAACGCTTGCTTCTTTCGGTTTCGGCGAGCGCACAGGAGTGAATACCGGCGAATCTGCGGGAAAGCTGCCGCGAGACCAGTGGCATGTGAATATGGCGCTCGGCGAGGGGGACCAACTGCTGGTTACTCCCTTGCAACTGCTCACAGCCTACGCAGCGCTCGTCAATGGCGGCCATTTACATCAGCCACAGCGCGCAGCGCCGGAAGACTTCACTGCTCAGGAGCTAGCGAACATCAATATCACGCTGCAACATCGAGCAATGCTGATTGAGGGAATGAGAGGCGCAACTAAATATGGCACAGCAGCGCGCGCTGAGCTGGATCAGGTCCCCTTCTACATATTCGGCAAGACAGGCACTTCGACGGCGAGCAATGGCTTCAGGACTCAGGGATGGTTCATCGGGTTCGCCGCCGATTGCAGCCCCGCAGGAGGGCCCCCGCCTGATCGAGTTCATCTGGCTGTGCTGGTCTTCCTCAAACGCGCGCACGGAGCGCAGTGCGCAGAGCTAGCGCGGCCTATCTTCGAAGAATATGCCAGGATTGAGAGACGCAGCGAAAATGTTTCTCTCCCCGCGTCTCCGCGTCTCCGCGTCTCCGCGTCTCGCGCTCTCTCGCCTCAAATCCGCGTCCATCTGGTGCGTGAAAACGTAACCAAGACTGTCTCACTCAAAGAATATATCCTCGGCGTGCTCGCAGCAGAATCGAGCATAGAGGGCGAAATAGAGGCGCTCAAAGCTCAGGCTGTTGTCAGTCGCACATTCGCCCTCAAAAACCGCTGGCGCCACAGGGATGAAGGTTACGATTTTTGCAGCACCACTCATTGCCAGCGTTATGCGTTTATCAGAGACGCTCGCGGGCACACGCGCTTCAGTGCCCCTTCTGTTCGCGCAGTGGAAGATACTGAAGGCCAGGTCTTGCGCGATGATCAGGGGCAATTGATCGACGCTTACTTTCATGCTGCCTGTGGTGGAATAACAGCAGACATTGAAACATTGTGGGGCATTGCTGCGCCGAGCTATTTGCGTGGGGTGCGCGATGATTACTGCGCGACAATGCCGCATCGCAACTGGGTTCAATCGATTCCGGCAGCGCGCCTGGCTGCGGCGCTGCGCAGCGATGAGCGCACCGATGTAGGCGCAAGGCTCAATAACATAGTGATTGTCAAACGAGACGCGACCCGTCGCGCCGAGACTATTGCGCTTGAAGGAGAGCGCCGCCGCCTGGTGCGCGGCTGGGATTTTAAATTGATAGTTGGCCGCGCGCTTGGCTGGAATATGATAAAGAGTTCGCGGTTTGAAGTCCGGCGCGCGGGAGCGAACTTTGTGTTTCGCGGGAGCGGCTTCGGCCACGGGTTGGGGCTGTGTCAGGAAGGCGCGCATGTGATGGCGCGGCGTGGGGCCCCATATCGTCAGATCCTCAGCCACTATTTCCCCGGCACAAGCGTGGCGGCTGTCCGCCGTCTGGCGGCAGTGGCCCCGGACATCGAATATTCAAAGGTAGCTTACGCTCCCTCGGCGTCATCAGGGGCAGTTGAGTCGACGAAATTCTCTCTTCGCTCGTCAACTCGCCTGAGCTTATCGAGCGAGCACTTCCGCGCCATCTACCCGGCGCGCGTCGAAAGAAGCGCAGTCGAAGGAGCGCTCCGCACGCTCGAACTGGCGCGCGCCGATATGCTGCGCCGCCTTGCGGCTGCTTCACTCAATTTCTCGGAGCCCGCCGCAATTGATGTTATCATCCACGAAACGACGCAGGCTTTCGTTGCCGCGACCGATCAGCCCTGGTGGGTAGCCGCCGTCACGCGCGGTCGCCGTATCGAGTTGCAACCGCTCAACACTTTGCGCCGCCGCGGTGTGCTGACAACAACGCTCCGGCATGAATACGCTCATGCTGTTATTGAATCGCTAGGCCGAGGCCGAACGCCGCGCTGGCTTGCTGAAGGGCTGGCCGCGCACTTTGCCGGCGAGGGCGCCGGATTGGCGCGCTTTGAAGGAAAGATAAAGCTATCGCTGGAAGAGATAGAGCAGCGATTGGCCCGCCCGGCTTCGGCGCAGGAGATGCGCGCCCTTTATGCCGCCGCTTATCATAAGGTGCGCGAGGGGATACGCGCTGAGGGCGAAGCCAGCCTGTGGCAGCGTGTCATGAGAAGCTGAAGCTGAGTGCGGTTTACAGAGCCTTTCGTTCGCGCAATTCTGTTCTTGCAATCCCAACCTCGTTTTGCTAATTTACGCCAAATTCGGTTGGGTTTACCCCAACTGAATTCTGACTCGGAATTCCAGGAGGTTCTCAATGAGATGACCTAGCTTGCCTATGCTCCTGAGACTGGCAGTCCTATTCTCGCTCTTTGCAATTGGGGACACGGCTGCGGCTGAGGATTGACTCCCGGTCACATCCGAGGAACCAAAGCTAACGGCCGAAGCAATTGATAAAGATGCCGATGCTGCCATTCTCTTCAAAGAGGGATATATCGAGCATAACACGGATGGCGCCTCTTTGCGATCTACGAGCGCATCAAGATATTCAATGATCGCGGCAAAGAGCACGCCAATGTCGAGCTGGTCTACGATTCGGATGAGAATATCAAAGACATCCGCGCGCGCACGATCAAGCCTGATGGCGAGATTGTGGAATTCAAAAAGAAAGATATTGTCGAAACCGGATTCTCGTCATCGGAGCTTTACACCGACACCAGGCAGAAACAGATCAATATCAGCAACGTTGATGTGGGTAGCATTGTCGCTTTTGAGTGGGCGCAGAAAGAACGGCCGATGGTATTTCAAGACATCTGGTATTTCCAGGGGAGGGAGCCGGTCATTGTCTCTCGCTACACGTTGCAACTGCCCCCCAACTGGACGGCTAAGGCGGTGACTTTCAATCACGCTGAGATTGCGCCTGCGATTGTCAACAATTCTTATACCTGGGAGCTGAGCAATCTAGCGCCGATAGCGAGAGAGACAAGGATGCCCAGCTTGCGCCAGGTAAGCCCCTGGCTCGCTGTCTCTTACTCTCCTCCTCCGAACCTGCAAGGGTACAGGGCTATTCAATCCTGGCAAGATGTATCTCGCTGGTACACATCCCTGGCCGGTCCGCAGGCTGAGCTTAATGATGAGATTGCCAGCCAGGCGCGGCAGGCGGTGTCCGCCGAGTCGAGTCTGCTGGAAAAGCTTCGCGCCGTCTCGCGTTACGTCCAGAAGAAGATCCGATATGTTGCTATTGAGATTGGCATAGGAGGATACAGACCGCATGCGGCTGGGCAGATCTTTCGCAATGGATATGGCGATTGCAAAGACAAAGTGATACTGATGCAAGCCAGGCTCAAGGCTCTGGGGATAACGTCTTTCCCCGTGTTGGTCTATTCCGGCGACGCCGATCGGGTGCGCCCTGAGTTCCCATCGGTCAGATAGTTCAATCATTGCATTATCGCCATTCCGGTCGATGAGAAGGGCCCCTCAGTAGCTGAGGCGGGTAGACTGGGCAAACTGCTCTTCTTCGATCCTACTGACGAGATTACGCCTCTGGGAGAGCTGCCTTACTATTTGCAGGGCAGCTACGGCCTGGTGGCTAAGGGCGAAGATGGGAAGCTGGTTCGGCTGAGAGGTGGCTGAAGAGGGGGCCAACTGGCTGCAGAGGCAGATTACCGCCAGGATCTTCGAGAACGGAGAGCTTCAATGCTCGGTTCAGGAGACGATGCTCGGCCAGGTGGCCTCAATACAGCGCCAGGAGCTGGCGGAAAACAGCAGCGGCGATATGAAGAAAGTAATGGAAGGCTTTGTCACCCGCAATGCTCCTGGGGCCCTATTGAGGACATTCTCGGTCACGCACGCCGATGAGGCGGATAAGCCGCTGGTGCTCAAATATGATTTCGTAACCGGCAGATATGGCAGTCGGCTGAACTCGCTGCTGCTGTTCAAACCGACTATCATAGAACGGCGCGATGAGATTGAGTTCAATGAGCCCTCGCGCAAGTACGCGGTCAGGCTGCGACTCAAGCAGGTGCGAGAGGATCTGGTACAGATCGAGATCCCTGCTGGATACAAAGTCGATGAGCTGCCGCCCGAGGAGAATATCTCGACCGAATTTGGCGAGTTTCAAACTGCTTATAAAGTTAACGGACAAACAATTACATTCTCCCGGCGGTTCATCGCCAGAAGTCTCTTCGTTCCCCCTGAAAGATACCCGGAGTTCAAGCAGTTCTTCGAGAAGATATATAACTCTGATCAATCGAATGTGGTCCTGGTGAGGTCGAGGTAGAGGGGAGATAACCCGGCAACCGCGAGAGAGGACGGGTTAGAGAGTGTAATGACTCGCTGCCGGGAGACTCTAGTTTTTGAGAAAAATATTTCCCGGTTCGGGCGCCAGTTGCTGCGCCGGGGGCTTACTCGATTTTGAGAAATTGCACCGAACCATCTGCAACCGCGTCGGCAAAATAGATCTCCACCGGCAGACCGGGAAACCGCTCCAGCAAAGCGTTTCGAGCCCTTCGCAAGTTGGCAAACTGCTTATGATTCAGATCGGCCTCCAGGAAGAAGAATTGAAGTTTATCTTTGAAGAACAGGCAATCGTCGTGGCCGATGAGGATGATCTTCCGCGGCTTGCCTCGCTTCACCAGGAATGAAAGGCTCTGTTGACCAACTTTGGCGAATTTAGGCAGCAACTGCTCAAGGGAGATGAAGTGGCCCCCACCGGGGATTGCCAGCAGAGCGTAAGAGCGCAGCCTTAATCCTTCGGTCAAGAACTCACGAAAGCTAGCTTGAAACCGATGGTCACTACAGTGAATGACTACTGCCTCAGAAGCAGTATCTTCTCGTTTGATTCTGGAATGATATGAGATTTGATAGTCCATAGCGAAAACAATAATGCGTACTCCGTAATTTGTAAAGAGAATCCGTTTTATTTACTCATTACGCATCACGGATTAAGCATTACTCAGCATCAATCGGCTCGGCGGAGGCAGTCGGGGCATTGGGGGCACTGTCCGAACTGCTCTTAACGCCCAGTTGTGAGAGCAGGGTTGGCACGTTCAGTCCCAGAGCCTCTAGTTGTTGTAACAGACCAAAGATCACCGATGGGGCAGTAGAAGCGAATCGACCCACGCCGCTCGAACCGTGCCCATTGCCTTGCTCAATTACAACCACCTTGTCTATATTCCCAAGCGGAGCAGCTACAGCGCCGAATACAGGAGCCGACGCTTGAAGGATGCTGGGCAACTTCTCCAGGATGGTTTGCAGCCGCGCAGCCTCGTTGAACTGTTTCCAGGCTTCGGCTTTTTTGAAGATAGCAGCCGCTTCTGCCAGTCCCTGAGCTTCAATGGCCTTCGCTTGCGCCAGACCTATCGCCTCGATCTTCGCCGCTTCCGCTTTGCCTTCGGCTTCAATAGCGGCGGCTCGCCCTATGCCTTCTTTTCTCAGTCTCTCCTGCTCGGCTTCGGCGATGGCGATGAGGGCCATCTTCTTGCCTTCTGCTTCCAGTATAGCCGACTGTTTAGCCGCTTCAGCTCTGAGAATGGCAGCAGTGCGCTCGGCATCAGCCGGTTTAACGACCGTGGCTTCAAGCTCTCTCTGGCGGCGAAGGACCTCTTGTTCTTGAACGGAGATCTGTTCCTGGGTGCGGACCTTTTCAACGCGAACCTCTTCCGCCACAACTGATTGGCGAGCTTTAGCCACCGACAGGGGCCCCGCCTGTTGCGCCCTGGCGCGCTCCATTTCAATCTCGGCCTGGTACTGCGCCTTCTTAACCTCCAGATCGCGCTGCGCCTGGGCAATATTGGCTTCTGAATCCAGCTTGACTTTCTCTCCCTCTTGCATAGCCAGCGATGATTGGATCTTTGAATCGCGCAGCGCTTCTGCTTCGCCGACCTGCGCATCGCGCTTGACCTCAGCCGTTCTACGCTTGCCCAGAGCGTCAAGATAGCCCTCTTCATCGCTGATCTCTTGTATCGTTAAAACGTCCACGCCGATGCCCATCCGCTCTAGATCCATGGCCGCTTCGGTCGTCAACTTCTGAGCGAAGCTCTGGCGGTCATTATTGATCTCTTCTACTGTCAATGTGCCCAGGATAGCGCGCAGGTGGCCTTCGAGCGTTTGAAAGATGACCCTCTGAACCTCCTGCTGCGACATGCCGAGAAATCGCTCTGCCGCCGCTTGCAGTGAAATATCATCGCTCTTGATCTTGACGTTGGCCACCGCTTTGACCGAAACAGGCACCCCTTTGAGCGTATAGGCGCGGCGGATTTCCAGCGGGATGGTTATTACATTGAGCAACAGATAGTCTACCTTCTCCAGGAGCGGTATGCGCAGCGCAGCGCCGCCCTTGATAAGCCGGTAGCCGACTACTCGCCCATCGGGAAGCTTGCGCTTGCGACCGCTGAAGACTGCTGCCGCATTGGGGGGCACCTTGATGTAGTTTCGGCTGAGGAGCCATAACCCCATCAAGACTGCAAGCAAGACCATCAAAATTACAACCGGTAAGAATAAGGTTTCAAAAGACATTGTAAGATCCTCCTCGACCCCCTGTGGAAATGATCAACTCTGCGCAGCATTGGACACCTGCTGCGGGCTGCTGACTGGACTGACAATCACAGATTCACCGACAATCTCTTCGATCTTGACAACTGAATTGGATGGAATCGCGCCTCCATCTTTTGATCGAGCAATCTTATCCACCATGCTTTCGCCCACCAGACAGCGCACCTGTCCCAGGCCCCCTACAGGAATGCCTACGGTCACCTGCGCAGTGCGCCCGATCAGATCGGAAGAAGAGACCGTGCTAGATGCTTGTTGCGAATAGAGGAAGCGCGCGAAGAAATAGATCAAGCTGGCCAGCACGATGCCGCTTGCGAATCCGAAGAATGAGCTGGCAAAGATCCCGTAGCCCTGCCTCGTGGCAATTGCTCCGAAACCGCCAAAGGCGGTGATGAAGACGCTGATAACCCGCGTGTTAAAGAATCCCGGACCGCCGTGGCCGAGATCGTGATCTACCGTATGGCTCAAATCAGCGTGATCGAAGATTTCGCCCACGATGAGTGAGATCAATAGGAAGAGAAACCCGACTACTGCGATGCTCAGGAACACCGAAAGTGCGCTGATGTTTGATAACAATTCCCACATTTCGCCTGCTCCTGTCAGCTTATTGCATATCTCTGCTAAAACTGACTTTCAACTGGGCCAGATTGTATCACAAGACAAGAAAACGTTCTACGTTCTGCGTTCGTCCGACGCCGTCACGTCCGACGTCGAACGTCTTACTTCTTGTTACTGACGTCGGACGTTCCGACATAGGACGCTTCTGTCCCCGCATCTTCCACTCTCCCGTTCTTCTCTCCCCTTGCTTCCCTGCTCTCACTGCTTGCTAGCCTCTGCTTCCCGCCTGGTTCCAGATGGCCATCGTGTGCGCCATAAGAGAATCGAAGCTGCTATCAAAATCGCAGTGGCTCCGATGCCGGCCTCCGGGCCATAGTTCATCCCGGTCAACCACTGGGGCCCCTTATCTATCTCGCGCAATATCGAGGGCCCCAGATCGAGGCCGCTCACCTCAAGGCCGAATATCGAATCCATAGCGAAATTCCAGCCGCAGTGCATCGCTATCGGGAACCAGAGGTTACCGGTATTGAGATAAGATATTCCCAGCCACACCCCTGCCAGCACTGTATTGACTATAGCAAGGGCAGAGACATTAGGATTCCAGATATGCCCCAGCCCGAAGATGATCGACGTGAAGATCAGCGCCAGTAGCGGCCCGTGGTCGCGCATTAGCGCCTGGAAGGGAAAGCCGCGAAGCATTACCTCTTCCGCTGCTGCTGCGATCAAGAAGAGAAATAAGCTGGAAACAAGCGCCCGCAGCGTCCCGGAAAAGCTCAGAGGTTGAGTAGAAAAGCTGAGTCTGCCCGTCAATCTCAACAGCAGGACTACCACTGCCAGGATCACCATCCCGGCCAGCAGGCCCAATAAAAGCTCTTTCCACCAGCCTTTATGAAGTTCAAAGCCTATGGTTTTGAACGGGCGATGATCAAGCCAGCGCGTCGCACCCCAGGAAGCGATCAGCAGCGCAACGAGAAACATACACCAGTTAAATGCCATCGGCCAGTAGCTCCCGAAGCGGGCTGTCACCTCATCTGGAGTTCTAATGCCCGCAAGAAGGTATATGGGCAAGAGGATCATTATGTTCAGCGCACTCAAAATTGCCAGAAATGCAAGCAGAAAGATGATGATCTTCCAGATGCCCCTCAGTTGATTAGTGGTTGGGTTGATCCATATTTTATTCATAAGATTCGCGTCTCTTCAGCGCCCAAGCCTACCACAATCTTTTTCTTAACGTCTATTGTTTGTAATGCCGTTTTCGGTTTGAAATCGGATCGTTGTGAAGCGACCGTAGCGCCTTTGATTGATTTGAGCCGGGACCAAAATGGGTTCGTAATCGAACTCCAAACGGTATTAGTCCCGGGCTCCCTCTGGGTGTGACGGCTGATAAAGCGCGAGCAGTTCACTGCCGGGAGAGTCCAAAACGTCCGGCGTCCAAGATGTTCGATGTTCGACGTTCAACGTTCAAAGACGTTCGACATCCGACGTTTGATTTTCAACGTAGAGCATAGGAAAGCCGTGGGCGTTGCCCACGGCTTTTGAAGCGTGTCCCCTTCGGGGACCTTTAAGACAACCTCTTAGAAGCTCAGGCGCAGTCCGAATCGGAACTGGCGTTCATCGATGCCTTCACGACCGGTGCCCCTTGTGCTGGTAATCTCAGTATAACCTCCGAGAGATCGAATCGTTCCATCCGGGTTTACTGTCATGCTGGAGACATTGGTTCCGGGATTGCTGAAGTGTGGAGTATTGGTGAAGTTGAATGATTCAACTCGGAACTGCAACCTCCACTTCTCGGACATACGAAACTCGCGGAAGATTCCCAGATCCAGATTCACATAACCGGGGCCCCGCAGAATATTAAACCCGGCGGTGCCAAAGCGTGGCTGAGTAACCGGCGCGAATGCGAATGGGTCAAACCAGGATTCTCCCGGACCGGTCCTGCCGAGATATTTCACTTCGGATTTGACTTGATCTGCTCGCTGAGCATTTCTGGGCGCGTTTAGCGATGCGCCAGAAGAGGTCACGGTAAAGGGTGGACCATCCATGGCGCTGAAGATGGCATTGAGTTGCCAGCCACCCAGCAGGATGGAACCGAATTTATTGTCGCCCAGCCACCGTTTGCCTTTGCCAAATGGCAGCTCGACAATGCTGCTGATCTGCAAGTTATTGGGGATATCGATGCCGAGCACCGCTTTATTGAGGTGATAGAACTCAGGCGCCTGAATCGCCGGATTGCCATCGCTATTAGGGCTGCAACAGATCCCGATATTCTTCGACCAGGTATAGGCTAACTGGAAGTTGTAGCCTTGCGCAAAGCGGCGTTCAATGAGCACTTGCAGTGAATCGTAGTGGCTGTTGCCGATCGGGCCAACCACTCTTGTATCCGCCGTTCTGCCGAACTTTTGGGTGAGCGGCGCGCTAGCCTGTCCCCCTCCTGGTTTGCCGGCATTGAGATCGAGGAACCCCAACTGGCGAATCTGCCGTGTGGCGACATAGCCGGCCTGAGCGGTAAATCCCCACCACAGCTTCTTCTGCAGCATTATGTTCCACGATTGGATATAGCCTCGCTTGAATTCATCAAGCAATGTGTTGGCATTGTAATTCAACGGCATATCAATAATTCCGTTGCCAATATTCGGCACCGGAATCGGCGGTATGCCATCCCTGAGCCTGCTTACAAACGCAAACGAGTGAGGGGGTGTAACGGTTAGCGATACCAGCACCGGGTTGTTGGTTCGCAGCAGACGAGCCAGATTATATGGATCGTTGGTGATGCCATAGCCGCCTCGGATGACAAACGACTCGGTTGCGCGGAAGGCGACTCCGAATCGCGGAGCAAAATCATCCTTGCTAACCTTTACGCCACAATCTCTGGGAATAGAACCGACGCCACACACAAGCATCTTGTTGTTTATCAGGTCATACCGCTCAAGACCGCGGTCGGCGCGGGTCGGGATCGGGAAATACTCCCAGCGAGTGCCGTAGGAGAGAGTAAGCTTAGGATTGACCTGCCAGCGATCTCCGATGTAGAGGCTATAGTTGCGGGTGCGGGTGGTATAAATATCGGGTACCTGAAGCATGCGCCCGACCTGTGTCGGCAGCCCAAGTAGGAAGGTGGCGAAGCTGTTGAACTGATTGGGCGCGTCGCCTCCTCTTAAGGCGGTGGGACCACCACCGAAGACGAATCCGCCTTGCGCTGGCTCAGAGTTGCCATAAAACTCCGGCTGAGCATGGTTGAGGTGCTGGAAGCTGAAGTCTATTCCAAACCGAATATTATGAGACCCCTTGAGCCAGTTGGCGTTGGCAGTATATTGCCACTGGGGATCGGTGCGGAAATAAGGCATGAAATTGTTGGCTATGCCCAGAGGCGAGAAACCGTCAATGGAAAACCTCGGCCAGCCTCCCTCGAATCGTCTTGGTCCATTGGTTCCGGGAATTCCCAGGAAATCAAGGCCGATCTTCTCATCCAGCCGACTCTGCTCCACATTGGTATCCATCCGAGTCCAGCCGAAATTAGCATCGACGATCAGGTTCGGGTTGAAACTATAGGTCCCTGCCACAGTGACACTGTAAGTATTACCGTAGCCCTTTCCCGGATTTCCTCCATAGCTGCTGATCTCCGGGCCACCCAGTTGCCCAAACGATTCGGGATTGATCATGCTGTAGTCCAGCACACTGAACCTGCCAAACATGGTGAACTTCTTGCTGGCATTCCAGTTTACCTTTGTATCCAGAGTGTGTCGGGTGAAGCTGAATGGGCCGGTTGCCAGGTAGTTATTAGTAAGTAGATTGGGGAAAGTCGGGTCCGGAATCAGATTGATGATCTTGAGCGCGATAGAATCGAAGCGCATTGGTGGAATAATATTTCCCGGGAATGGAGTTCTTCCTGTGCCGTCCGGATTGCCGGTGAGCGGATCATAGACCAGCCTGGTAGATGCCGAGAAATCGCCGCGCTTCATTGCCGGCGTGGGAACCGTCAGTCGTCGGGTAGCCGTCTGGCGGTCCGTAGTCCCCTCGTAGCTGGCGAAGTAGAACAATTTATCCTTCTTGATCGGACCACCTATGGTGCCGCCGAACTGGTTGAAGACCGCTTTGGGATTTGTCGGGACAAAAACGTTCCTGGCCTTAAGCGAATTGTCATTGTGGAACTCAAACATAGACCCGTGGAGATCATTTGTCCCACTCTTAATCTGCACATTGACGGCTGCGCCTCCGGCCAGTCCCTGATCGACATCAAAGCTGTTGCTAACAATATTGACTGTATCTATCGATTCCAGAGCAGGAACGTAAGCGGTGACATGCGGCAACCAGATATTGTACTGGCTGGCGCCATCTATGCGCACGTTATTGGAGCCGTGGCTGGCGCCATTGACATTGAATGTCATCGCCCGCGAAGGATTGGATGGAATCGAGTGGGCATTGCTGGGAAGAGAGAAGCCGGGGAGCACTTTGAAAAGCCCCTGGTAGTTGCGCCCCGGAGGGACGGGCAGATCCTGCAAAACTTTTGTGGTCAGCTCCGCGCGCACTTCAGCGCGGTCGGTTTGCAATTGAGCAGTTTCAGCAGTAACCAGAACCGTCTCTGCTACCCCGCCAATTTCCAGCGTCACATCCACTCGCGTTAGATTATTGACCGTAACCGTAACACCGGTTTTGGCAAAGACTTTAAATCCCTGCGCAGTGACCTTGACTTCATAGCTTCCCGTCTGGATAGTGGGGAAACTATAAACGCCGGAGTCATCAGTAGCAGTTTCGCGGGTTTGATTAGTCTCACGATGAGTAATAGTAACAGTAGCTCCGGCGACGGCGGCCCCATTGGGGTCCTTCACGTTGCCGACGATAGAGCCATAGAGCAGTTGTGCTTCGCTCCTCTGCGGTAGACCCAGTGTCAACACCACAGCCAGACCCAGGCAGCAAAGCAGCAGATGACGCCGTACACTTCTGTATTTGTGTATCAGGTCCATAGAAAATCCTCCTTGTTCTATATTTGGATGGGGAATAAGCCGAAATACCGAAGACACCCCTAATTTAAGAGAAGCTTGTCAGATTGTCAATTCTTTTATGTAAGATTTTGATCTATTTCGTTGTAGGTGTTTTGCCTATAACAGAGTGAGAATCGTAGGCATTTTTCCTACAAGATTATGCTGGCGGCGCCAAGATTTGATTGATCAAAAAGGGCAAAGCTGTAGCTCAATGACAAATTTGGAGTGCGCTGACTTGTCAGCGCTTTGGTTTAAATTTGGAGTGCGCTGACTTGTCAGCGCTTTGGTTTAAATTTGGAGTGCGCTGACTTGTCAGCGCTTTGGTTTAAATTTGGAGTGCGCTGACTTGTCAGCGCTTTGGTTTGCGGCCCGCTCTGCTCGCTGCTTCTCTTATGCAATCTTAAAACAAAGCGGCAACAAGTTGCCGCACTCCAAAGGTATATTTGGAGTGCGCTGACTTGTCAGCGCTTTGGTTTGCGGCCCGCTCCGCTCGCTGCTTCTCTTACCCAATCTTAAAACAAAGCGGCAACAAGTTGCCGCACTCCAAAGGCTCCGCCAAGACGCTAAACAGATACTGTCTCAAGCAACAGGATTGTAAGGCTATGGTGAAGGCATTAGAAGGTGATCCTCCCGCTGAAGCGCACCAGCCGCGACGCCTCCCTGTGAGTCGGCGATGGCGCCGAATAATTGATCCTCATTTTATCTAACTCCATGTTGCCGCCGTCTACGGGCAGCAGTAATATATTCGCTATGCGAAAGAGAACGGCAGCTGTTGTTGTCATCGGCAACGAGATTCTCACCGGCAAAGCTCAGGATAAGAATGCAAGCTTTCTGATCGGCGAACTCTACCGGCTAGGCGTAGCGCTGCGCCGTATTGTAGTCATACCTGATGAAGTAGATGAGATCGCCAGGACGGTGAGAGATTGTGCTGCCCAGTTCGACTATGTGTTCACATCGGGCGGCGTTGGGCCCACTCACGATGATGTGACTATTGAAGGCATTGCTCGCGCATTTGGCCGCGCCGTGGCGCGTCATCAGGAGCTGGCAGAGATAATTCGCGGCTACCTGGGAGATGATGTAGACGAGGCGCGAATGCGCATGGCCGATGCGCCTGAAGGCACGCGGCTGATTCACAGCGAGGGGCTGCGCTGGCCGGTGCTGGCAGTTGAAAACGTCTATATCTTGCCTGGGGTCCCTGAGCATTTTCGCAAGAAGTTTGAGGCAATACGCGAGCACTTCCGTGTTGAGCCTTTTCATACTCGCGCCATCTACATCCGCGAGGATGAGTTTGATATTGCTCACTGGCTCAGCCAGCTTGCCGCCGATCATCCTGATGTCGAGATAGGTTCATATCCGAATTTCGCCAGCGCCGATTATCGTGTGAAGATAACTGTAGAGTCAAAAGAGGCTGCGGCAGTCGAGCGCGCAGTAGCGGCGCTGCTCAGTCTGCTGGATCCCAGTGTCTTGGTTCGCACCGAATAGCTCATTATCGCCAAAGGTTTATCCTTCTGGTTTTTGCCTGGTCAAACTCAGAGCCGTTGACCCTTTATAGAACTCTTTTATCATTGCCTTGTTGTCTTGCTTCTACCAGGTTTTAACGACTGAAGATGCACTTGACTTGGGATACCAGAAGCCGTACCCTCGCTAACGCGCGATTGGTCAGAAGAGCGCATCAAGAACGTATTTAAAAGCGGCCACAGAGGCTCAGAGAACACAGAGATCATAAAGAGCGGCAAAAAGCCGATTCTTTCTAACCGCTCTGCGCTCTGTGGCCATAATTCATGCCCGGAGAGTAAACTATGATCCGACGACCCCTGTTCCATCTAGTTCTGTTCTTTTTGCTTCTGGCTTCTGTTCCGTTGGCGGCACAGAATCTGACAACGCTGCCCGCTGCCACTATCGAGAAAATCGAACAAGCGATCTCGACAGAGATGTCGCGGCAAAACATCCCTGGAATGTCCGTAGCCATTGTCACCGATCACCGTCTCCGCTGGTCGAACGGCTACGGCCTGGCCGATCTGGAGAACTTCGTCCCGGCAAAAGCGGCCACCGTCTATCGACTCGGCTCCATCTCGAAGCCGATCACTGCCGTCGCAGTAATGCAATTGGTCGAGCGAGGCAAGATCAATCTGGATGCGCCGGTACAAAAGTACGTCCCCAGTTTCCCTCAAAAGCAATGGCCGATCACCACCCGCCAACTGCTGGGGCATCTGGCAGGCATTCGCCACTACCGAGGAGATGAAATTAACATTACCCGCCACTATGACAAGCTGGTGGACGGGCTGGATATCTTCAAGAACGATCCTTTGCTGCACGAGCCGGGCACAAGATATTCCTACACTACTTATGGCTACAATCTGTTGGGCTGCGTGATTGAAGGCGCTTCGGGAATGAGTTATATGGATTACGTCAGAGAGAATATATTCAAGCCAGCAGAGATGAATCGCATGCGCGAAGATAATCTGTTTGAGATAATTCCCAATCGCGCTCAGGGCTACCGAAAAACGCAGAGCGGCGAGCTGCGCAATTCCGGGCTGGCCGACACCAGCTACAAGATCCCCGGCGGCGGACTGTGTTCGACAGTAGAGGATCTGGCCAAATTTGCCATCGCTGTGCAGACGGGGGCCCTGGTTAAGAAAGAGACGCTGGAGCAAATGTGGACGCGGCAGAAGACTCGCGATGGACAGGAGACTGCTTACGGACTGGGGTGGGCCCTCGGCGAAAGGAATGGCCGCAAGGAAGTGTCACATAGCGGCGGACAACAGCGCGTTAGCACATTGCTTTACATGCTGCCCGGCACCGCCGCTGCAGTTGCGCTGATGTCGAACCTGGAGGGCGCCAGGCTGATGCAGCTCGCCAGACAGATTGCTGACATTACGCTTCAGTAGAAAGAGCTTGTCCTCATAACGTCTCGCCGTCCTACGCCCTGATTCTCGTTTTTGCTGTCGGACGACCTGACGTCGGACGTTTTGACCGAGGACGTTGGACGTCACTGCTCGGCGGTGATGGTGATTATCTCGCTAGATTCTGATGGCAAACTGACGCTGATCCCATTCTGCTTGAGATCGGCCCCCGTTCTCACAATCACATCGGCGCGATCGGCGAAAGTGATTCTATAAACCCGATCATTATTGAGGCCCTTGGGATAAAAGGTCTCGGTGGCGTTGCCGCCTTTGCCGCGAAATACAAATATTACTCCTTCAGCCTTATCTTTGATGGCCGAGATAGCATCCCAGCCGGCGCCGCCAAGGACGGGCCGCAGATGGAACACCTTCGCCGAGCGGAACAGTTGGCGCATATTTTTGTAGCGGGCAATCTCGCTCTTGAGCAATGACCGTTCGCTGCTTGAAAGCTCTGTCAGTCTTTGCATGAGTATCCACGGCCCGCCGAACATGCTGCTCCTGGTTGTGTAGAGTGTCGGTCGGACTCTCATATAACGGGCAGTGTACCTGAGCGAGAACGGATAAGTCGCGCCATAGATAGCTTCGCGCGTCGGTATAGTGTCCATATCATCGCAGATAATCGAAGTGTCGTACTGCTGCACCATCTTGAATGTCATCATCTGCCCGCCATTTTCGACATTCTCCCAGATCACCCACGGGCGCTGCTCCCTCACATAAGCGAGCACTTCATCGAGGCCCTCTACGGCGCTGGCATAGTTGCTGTTCTCCGCGTCATGAGTATGAGATGTCTTTTCGCATACCTTGACCATGTTCTCTCCATCCTGGAGGATATAGTCAAGTTGTGCTTCGTCTATTAACCGTATAAGCTCCGATTTGACCCATTCTTGGTAGGTCTATTGGCTAGGCAGAGCGAGCTGGCGCCAAAGTAACTGGACGGATCAGAAGCAGTCCAATCCGCATGCCGTCTGAGCACTGGCGATTGAGGCGACGCTTCGGCGAAGGGTATATGCAGACCGAATTTCATTCCTTTGCTGTGCACGTAATTGGCAAAGGCCGCGAGGCCGGAGGGGAACTTACCGGGATCGGCTCTCCAATCGCCGATCATCCTCGCCCATCCCAGATCCAGCACAAACACTTCAACGCCAAGATCGGCGGCCGTTTCGGCAGCAGCTCGCTGATTCTGCTCATTTATATCCTGGAGGTACCCCCAGGAATCGTATTGCACATAAGGATAATTCTCGTCCGGCAACGGGCGCGCCAGGTGGGTTTCAACAAATCGTTGAGTCACCCAGGCCGCCTTGTCCCAATTGCCCCGGAAGACGCCGACGAATGCTTTAGGAGATTGAAACCGATTCCCCGGCGAAATCGCCTGTTTGATCCCTTCATAAATGCCCACCTGGACGGTGCATGCTTCTCCTGATATGTCGCGTTCCAGCGTAGCTACACTTCGCCCATTGAATTCCCATCCGACTACAATCCCCTCTCCTGAATTGTCATCGCGAAGGGCAAACCAGGTGCATCGCTCGGCGTTTGATCCGGCAAGTATTTGAACGGGGCCCTCTCCTTCAATGATCTGCTCGATGTGCTGAGCGAAATTCAGCCTCGGCGTCGTCTTCCATTGATCTACCGAGAGGACGGTAAGGAATTTGCCAGCAGCAGCGATATTGAAATTGAGGATATCTATTCCGCCTACGGTCTGAGTACTATCAGAGCGATTCTCAATTTCGCTCCAGGATCTGATTACCGCTTGATTCGGATAGACCTGATAGAACAGATGAAGACCAATCCTCTCATCCGGGTTGGCGAGCGTTATTCGTTGCAGCAGAGAGCCATCCGCCTGTTGCTCGCTGCTGGAGCTTTGATAGAGCAGCTCTCCTCTCGACGCATACCACCACTCATTATCGACTCTGGCGGAAAATCCGCTGCCGGACATGTTGGGAGCGGCCTGCCAGACATTTTGCGTCTTCCTATTTTCCAGAGTAACGAGAGAATACAATCCATTAGCAAAGCTTATTGTCTGCTGGATATGGCTATTGCCTATCTCCCATCTCAATTTTTCTGCATCGAACCGGGCATACACTTTGTCGGCTACCGGCGCCTCTCTCGCTTGATTATCGGCCTCATCATTGTTGCGCCAGGGGCGTAAATGAGGAGAGCGCGACTGGCCATGCTGCGACCTGCTATGCTGCGCCTTGCCGGTGAGGATGTCGAAAGTGGATAGATACGAGATTACAACCAGTGCAATAGCTACGAGGAACAACGCTTTTCCAACTACTTTCCTGTTTGTCATAAGCCTATGGAGCGAATCACTGCCTTTCCGCAAGAGCATTACCTGCTTTGATCGTCTATTGCTCCTGCTAATATATCAATCGGAAAACAGTCGATCTTTGATCTGAACTTTCGTCCAGCAGCTTCTCTTTTTCCTGGGGGGTGATCTGCGCGACCGCCCGGCGATGGCTAGCCCTCAAATCAAACCATCCGACCGGGCGTAAAAGATTTGAGTACAGATAAGCGCCTCAAATTATTACGTGCGCTATATGCGCTGAGATACACAAATCTGAGGTTGCGTTAGGAGAAGATAATGACCGTATGATCAAGCGGATTCCATGCGGAGGCTCTGGTTGAGCTTAACATCGCGTCGCACGCGCCATATCTTACTGTCGAGATAGTAATGTATAAAAGCGTACCCCCAGAAGAACCCCGCTGCCATTCCATAAGGCGCGGCCAGAAAGCTGCGCGGAATGTGATAAAAAAAGTTGAAGATCAGGCCGAAAACGGCGTAGAAGAGAAAGCTCTTGCTGATAAGGCTTGCTGCTCCGTACTGCCGCTTATCTTCGCCATGATACTTGTTCTTGTTATGAAACCAGATAAGGCGGTGATATTGAATATTGTGATAGATGGTCAATACAGGGACTATCGTGAATGCGCCATAAGGCGTAGGGGCCAGTAGCTTGAGCGCCGCCCAGTGCATAGGAACGGCTGCAAGCAATAGAAGATGTTTGGGAAGATTCAGCGGCTCTTGCCGAACGAACTTTTGAACTTGCCTCGCCAGGAAAAGCACAGCAGTTACTACAAAGAGCCAGAACAGCGCCGAGTCGATCCAATTGGCAATGTGTTGCGGGAAGAACAGCGGCACATATACCCTTCTGGCATTTTCCGGTGTGGCAACTTTGATAGCGAAATCCACTACCTGATAGGTTGTATATACCTTGCCATCATCTGAACTGACGGGCTGTCCGACCTTGAGGACGAAGTAGACGAAAGGATAGTTGAGCGCAAGGAGCAAGAAAGCGCGATCAATGAAATTATCAACCGGATCGAGATCATTATTCTTCTTCTTGTAAAGGACCATAAAGCCGTAGTGCTGCTTGACCAGATGATAATAAGCCCACATTCCGGCAAAGAAGAAGAAACCATTTATAAGGGCTGCTTTCCCGGTCAAAACCAGCGCCGGACCGATGGCGAAGAACAGCAGGCTGCCGTAAAGCAGTCGCGCTCGTGTGCGGCGCTCCTGCGCGTCAAAGTAGGTCCGCGAGAATGTCCCGAAGACATGTGGCCCATCAAAAATAAGCGCCCACACCAGGAAGACGAGAAACAGCCCGGCGCCGCTTGAACCGGCTTTGAGCACCAGGCCGAGCAAGATGTAGCTGGATACTACGCTGCTTATGAACCAGATCAGGTCGTCCCTGCCGCCGATGAGCCAGTTGCTCTTGAACCACCCGGTTCGTTCTATCAGAGTTGCCTGCGCCGTCGCCATTGGAACCTCGTAGCGCGGGGCCCCCTCAGGATCTCGGTGTTCTACCGGAACACCGAATTGGGACCAAAACGCGCCCCCTTTCGCCAATTGCCTGTATAACGGGATAGTTGAAATCTATAATAGCGCAAGTTGCTAATTTTGCGCTACCGGCGTAGAGGAAATTCCTGCCTTCTTGACAGGCTGCTGCACGCTAAAGCGCGAACTCCGAACAAAAGCTGGTTCTACTGCGGCGCTAACTCCGCGCCGATGCGCGCAACTTCATCAAGCAATATGTCTATATCGCTTTGCCTCGTGCGGTAATTGATTATACAAGCCCTTAACGCAAATTTCCCTCGCACCGTGGTGTTGGAGATATACGCTTTCCCGCCTCTCAAGAGCCGGTTCAAGATAGCTGTGTTGAGATCATTCAACTGCTCATTGATCTGATCTTGCTCGCTTCGATCATTTGCGCTGGCAGCAATCTTTTGCCGCAGACCGGCAGGGGCATAGCGGAAGCAGACGATGCTCAGCTCCACTGGCGCCAGCAATTCAAAGTCATCTGACTGCTCAACTCTTGCGGCCAGATAACGCGCCATCCTTATATCAGCTTCTATGCACTTCCCCAATCTCCGCGCGCCGTAATGCTTGAGCGCCATCCAGATCTTCAACGCTCGGAACCGGCGCGTAAGCTCGATGCCGTGATCGAAGAACGCAAAGCTTTCAACGGGACTCTCCTGTAGCACCCTGATGTATTCTGCCGAATGACTGAAAGCCCGGCGAGCTTGCTCGGTGTTTTTATAGAGAATGCACCCGGCATCAATCGGGATGTAGAGCCATTTATGAGGATCGAGCGCCAGCGAATCCGCTCTGTCAAGCGCGGCAAACAGCGGCTTGGCAGAAGGCGCAAGCGCCGCGAAACCGCCGTAGCTTGCATCAACATGGAACCACAGATCGTATTTGCGGCAAACTTCGGCCAGATCATCAAGAGGATCCATTGCTCCTGTGTTGACCGCGCCGGCATTGCCGACTACACAGAAGGGGGCCAATCCTTGTTCTATGTCCTTCTCAATCTGGCCGGCCAGCTCAGCCACATCCATCTTGAATTGGGCATCGACCGAAATATAGCGGACACTGTCGCGCCCGAAGCCGAGAATGTCGGCGGCTTTCTCTATCGAGAAGTGAACCTCTTTTGAAGCGTAGATCATCATCTGCGACGGCGATCCTCGCAGGCCCCCTGCTCCAATATCAGATTTCGCCTTGGCGCGCGACGCTGCCATCAACGCAGACAGGTTTGCCAGCGACCCCCCGCTGACAAGCAATCCTCCGGCATCCGATGGATAGTCAACCATCTGTTTTATCCAGTCAATTACCAGTCGCTCTATCTGAGCAGCAGCCGGAGCCGAGCGCCAGGAGGTGACATTTTGATTGAGAGCAGAACTTATCAGATCGGCTATAGCACCTATGATCGCGCCGGGAGAAGAGACATACCCCCAGAATCTTGAATGCGCATTCTGGCGGCAGCCGGGTATGACAAGCTGCTCAAACTGGCGCAGGATCTCCTGGGGGGCCTGTCCATCAACCGGCAAGGGTTCGGACAGCAAATTCTTCAGCTCGTCGCCGGTGGTTTGAGGAAAGACGGGCAGTTGCGGCAACCGAGCAAAATACTCGCCGATACAGTCTGAGGCGAGATAGCCCAACTGCTTGATCTGTTCCGGGTCCAAATCCAGCGTTTCGTCGTCTGCGCGATCCGCAAGTGGAGTTGACACAGTATCCTTTCGTCCCATATAGTGCCAGATCAGAGCTGGCTCAAGCTAATCAAAATCCTTTTAGGAGACCTCGATAGATGGAATTTCTCTCAGAGTTCAACCAGCCTAATCTTCATACTCTCATAGACGCTGAAAGACTTCAAGCGCGCATTCGCGAGCTGGGCGCAGAGATAACGCGCGATTATTACGATAAGTGGCCGCATCTGGTCTGTGTGTTGAAGGGGGCCTGCCTGTTCCTGAGCGATCTGATGCGAGCGATTGATCTGCCGCTTACAGTCGATTTCATAGCCGTATCGAGCTACGGCTCCTCAAAGAAGAGTTCAGGCGAAGTGCGTATTATTAAAGACCTGGACGCGAGCCTTGATGGCCGGCATGTGCTCATTGTCGAAGACATACTGGATACAGGATTGACGTTGAGCTACTTGATGAATAACTTCCTATCGCGCGGAGCCGCTTCTCTCAAGATAGTTACCTTGCTCAACAAACCTGAGCGGCGCGTCCAACAGGTCGAGGTGGCTTATACCGGCTTCACTATCCCAGATGAGTTCGTTGTGGGATATGGATTGGATTACGATGAGCGATATCGCAACCTGCCTTATATTGCGGTACTGAGATAGAACTAGATTGGAGAAACCCTCTCTTGAGGGGGGCTCTCTTCAAGTCTCAACCCGGCAAGGACACAATGCATTTAGATACCACCGACTTGCGGTCGCGTGGTAGCTCAGTTTCAACCTACAGTAGGCCTAAACCGAGTCTTCATAGCGAAAGCCGATTGCTTCAAGATTGAGTTGGTTAGCGTTAGGTCAAAGTTGAACCTCCATGCGACTGAAGTCGATGGTATCCCAAATTGTGTCACCGGCTAGGTCAAAGTTGAACCTCCATGCGACTGAAGTCGATGGTATCCCAAATTGCATCGTTGGTTTAGGTCGAAACTGAGCCCCCATGCGGCTAAAGCCGATGGTATCGCGATTTTTCAACTCCAACCCCCCGGGCAAGCAAACTTAAGATGATCCGAGCCTGCTCTTCAGTTCCACACTAACAACTGATGGCCTAACTTGATTGGCTGTGCATATACACTGCACGGCACCAGCGGTCTGTCGGATAAGTTCTGCAAGAGATGCATCCGAGAGTTGAGCGAAAAAAGCGTGGTTTTGCTGTCAAATCAACAATGACCATTTTGAGTTCATTGCAAAATATATCCGACAAGCCACTAGTAGAGATGTCCTACAGTCTCTTCCAACCTCACATAACCGGCATTGCGCTTGCAAGGTATGAATCCTTCTTCAACAATCGCGTTGAGGAGCATCTCTTCCGAGGCTTTGTAATTGGCCCCGGCGGCAGAGATGACATTCTCTTCAATCATTATACTGCCCAGATCATTTGCGCCGCCGTGCAGCCCTTGCCGACCAATAGCCAGTCCCTGAGTCAGCCAGGAGACCTGAATATTAGGAATGTTGTCGAGATAAAGTCTGGAGAGGGCCAGCCAGCGAAGATACTCTTCGCCGGGCACGCGATCAGGAAATGCGCGGCCTAGCGGGGTATTGTCGGGCTGGAATGTCCAGGGGATAAACGCAATAAAACCGCCTGAACGCGCTTGTTGTTCTCTGATCATCTCCAGGTGCTCAAGGCGATGATCAATCGTTTCACCCATGCCGAACATCATCGTGGCAGTGGTCTTTATTCCCAGACGATGGGCTACATCCATCACTTCAAGCCACTGTTTGCCGGTGCACTTATTAGCGCGACGGCGGCGGAAGCTATCAACCAGGATCTCGGCTCCGCCGCCGGGAATAGAATCGAGCCCGGCCTGGCGCAGACGGATCAGCACCTGCTCGTAGCTCAGCCCGGTTATCTCTGAGAAATTATGTATCTCAGGCGGTGAGAAGCAGTGAAGATAGATGCCATATCTCGATTTCAGCTCGCGCAGCAAATCTTCATAATATTCCAGCGGCAGATCGGGATGCAGTCCTCCTTGCATCAAGATACCGCTTCCGCCAAGCGCAATAGTCTCTTCGACCTTCTTGAATATCTCGTCGAAGCTGAGCACATATCCTTCCGGGTGCCCCGGCTTGCGATAGAACGCGCAGAAGGTGCAGACGGCGCTGCATACGTTCGAGTAGTTGATATTTCTATCTACTACGTAGGTAACTACATTATCAGGATGAAGCTGGCGTCGCCGTTCGTCTGCCAGCTGCAAGAGATCTTTTGTCGGCAGCTCGGTTATTATGCGCCGCCACTCATCGCGCGTGGCCGGCAGTTGCTGCTCCAGTCGGTAGATCGTCTTGTCTATATATGCGCCCATAATCTTCTCGCCGAATGACCGGCATATTCTACACTCTGCGCGCAATAGAGTTCAACCGGAGGTTGCGTTCTGCGACTCTTTTCGCTTAAGATTCTTCTCCTTCTGTCCGAATAGCTGATTATATCGTCAGGAAGCTCATTGACGATCTCCTTATCAGTCCCAGCAAGGTCTGTAAGGAACGATGATAGATTGATGCTCCTATCCTGACCACTAACGACTAAAGGTTTGTAGCGACATTATGAATAGATCCAAACTCCTCCTGGCTATACTTTTGTCTCTATTTTTCATCGCTTCGTTCAATGCTGTTTCCGGCTATTCTTCAAATCAACCAGCAGATGCTCTGGATTGGGCTCGCATAGACGCTTTTCTGCGAATTGCCTCGCGGGTGAAGACAGATGTCTGGCCGGGCTGGGAACCTGATCGGACCCCCATCTTGCTCTACGGGCCGGGCGAGGGAGAATTTCTCATAAACCATCCTGCCCCTCCCGATGGATTCAAGCAGGTCATCCCCAGCCCGCTCCCTCAACACCAGGTCTTTTACAACCCTAAGAATCAGTCTTCAGGCATAACGGCGACCATACTCTCCGTAGCCGGAATCGGCGCTATTACAATACCGAAGAAGTCAGCTTACGAGCAGGCCGTCACCGATTCAATGAAGCGACATCTGGGGAAACAGGATTTTGATAGACGCTTTCCCAGCGGCTCCTATCATGAAGCGACGCGAGTCTACATCAGCATGATGGCGCACGAAGCATTTCACACTCTACAACTGTCGCGCAGAGATGAGCGCGCTGCCGGATGGCCGCCGATGCAGAAGTATTACAATCTGTCGGCTGAGAATAATGCTCTGCGGAGAATTGAATCGGGGTTGCTCTACCGGGCGGTCACTGCGCAAACAGAGGCTGAAAGGCTCGCGCGCGCGGCTGAATTCTTGAATCTGCGCCATTATCGTCGCCAGCGCCTCAGCAACGGGTTTGTTGATTTAGAGCGGTGGCAAGAGTGGGTAGAAGGCGGAGCAACCTATGTTGAGAGCCGATTTGCGTCGGAAGCGTCGCGCCTGGAGCTGAGGAATGTGCTGGGGCAGGATCGGGATTTCAGCGGCTTCGTCAACACAAAGGACTCAGACCCGCGATTGGAATTGCTGCGGAGCTCAGATGTGCAACATTGCGGCAACTTTTACTGGACAGGGCTTGCCATTGCCTATCTGCTCGACCGTGTAGAACCTTCGTGGAAACAGAATTACTTTGCTCCAACCCGCTATCTGGATGATCTGCTGTCTGAAGCTCTAGCGAAGAGCTGCCAGGCTCAAGTTATCGATTCACGCTCCTTGCTGGCCGCGCATCAATATGAGAAAGTATTGGCTGAAGAGAGAGCCAATCTGGGAAAGCGGCGGTTTGAAGTAGATAGACTTGTCGGGCAGTTGATTGAGCATCGGGATCCCAACCGCCGATGAGATCGGATACAAGGTTTGCGCAAGAGGAACCAACGCCTGGTGAAGGAATTGATCGGCAAAGGATAGGCGAAGCAGAGAAAGCATGGCATAATCAGCGGCTGGCTTTACTTAGTTGCCGGGGCCTGCTTTGTTAGCGGGAACCCTGATCATTCACCTCATCTCAGGAGAAACGTCATGAAAAGTTTCGATGCTTTCATCCTCTTCGCGCTTGTATGTGCCGTTTATCTCGGCATGTGGCCCAGCTCAACATCAACCCATTCTGCGGCTCAAAGACCGCTCTCATCCTATGACAGCAGAGTCCAGGAATTGCTATCGAAAATGACTTTGGAAGAGAAGATCGGCCAGATGACTCAGGCCGAGCAAGATGCTCTCAAGGACGTGCAGGACATTGAGAGATATTCCCTGGGATCGCTCCTGAGCGGAGGCAATTCAGATCCTAAATCGGGGAATAGACTCCAGGATTGGACCGATATGTACGACAGATATCAGTCCTACGCATTGAAGACTCGCCTGGCAATCCCGCTCCTTTATGGCATAGATGCAGTTCATGGGCACAGCAATGTTCTCGGGGCGGTAATCTTCCCGCACAATATCGGCCTGGGCTGCACGCGCAATCCCAAACTGGTCGAGCAAGCGGCTCGCATCACCGCCAGAGAAGTCAGAGCGACCGGAATCAACTGGACATTCGCCCCCTGCGTAGCTGTCCCTCGCGACATAAGGTGGGGAAGAACTTACGAAGGATTTGGCGAGACGCCTGAACTGGCCAGAGTTCTGGGAGAAGCAGCCGTCAGAGGTTTTCAGGGAGATGACCTCAGCCACCCTCTCAGCATCCTGGCTTGCGCCAAACATTTTGTCGGCGACGGCGGCACTGTCTGGGGCACAGGGGCCCCAAAGGGAGCAAACTCCAGAGATCGCTGGCCGCTGGATCGCGGCGATACACGGCTGAGCGAAAAAGAGCTGAGAGAGATCCACATGCAAGGCTATTTGAGCGCCATCAAGGCCGGCGTGGGCTCGATCATGCCTTCCTTCAGTAGCTGGAATGGAGTGAAGTGTTCCGGCAGCAAGAGATTGCTCACAGAGATATTGAAACAGGAATTAGGCTTCGAGGGATTCTTGATCTCAGACTATGCCGCCATTGACGAATTGCCTGGAGATTACAAGAGCGATATTGAACAATCGATCAATGCCGGGATGGACATGGTGATGGTCCCACACAAATATCAGGAGTTTTTCAATACTCTGAGGGATCTGGTCAGAGAAGGAAGGGTCCCCATGTCGAGGATCGATGATGCCGTGAAGCGGATTCTCAGAGTCAAATTCGCATTGGGATTGATGGATAAAACGAGGTCCCCGCTGGCCGACCGCAAGCTGCACCAGAGCTTTGGCTCCGCTGAGCACCGGCAAGTGGCCCGCGAATGCGTGCGCCAGTCGCTGGTGCTGCTCAAGAATGAGCGCAAGACTTTGCCGATCTCAAAAAACCTGGCGCGAATCCATGTGGGAGGCAAAAGCGCAGATGATATTGGAAATCAATGCGGCGGTTGGACTATCTCCTGGCAGGGACAGAGCGGCGAGGTGACCACCGGCGGAACCACCATCTTGAAAGCCATCCAGAACACAGTCTCGAAGAATACTAAAGTCACTTTCTCCAAAGATGGGACCGGCGCTGCCGGGGCCGATTTGGGAATCGTTGTCGTAGGCGAAACGCCGTATGCTGAAATGTTTGGAGATAGAGAAGACCTCACGCTTGTCAGAGAAGACGTTGCTGCCTTCAACAATATGAAGCAAGCGGGCATTCCCGTAGTGGTTGTGCTGTTGTCGGGCCGGCCTCTGATTATTGATCAGGTCCTTGGCAGATGCGATGCGTTCGTAGCTGCGTGGCTGCCGGGAACAGAAGGCCAGGGCGTGGCCGATGTGCTCTTCGGCGATTACAGGCCGACGGGCAAGCTCTCATTCTCCTGGCCGCGCTCGATGTCACAGGTCCCCGCCAACACTGGGGACCCTAAATATGATCCGCTCTTCAAGTACGGATACGGATTAACCTATTAAAAGAACCTGTCTCCTGATACCGCCTTGTTAAAGGCGCAAATAGTATTAATCAAATGTCCGTTGGTTCCCACACTCGAATGGCCGGTACGCGGTTAAAGTCCGAATCATGGGTGATAATATCAGTGATTCCAAGACGCGTGGCACAAGCGAGATTTATTGAATCATTGACCAGGAGCCCATGTGTGCGGCGCAAGTCGTGGCTGGCAGCAACATCTGCGGCAGTGATTTCGGCTACGCGCAGCGGCAACTGAAGCAATTTCTCAATTTCCGTGATGTAATCAATAAGAGCCGAGATAATTGCTGGATTAGCTTTGAGCTTTTTCAGAGGTTGGCCCGGAAAGATCAGCCCTTTAGTCAGAGCTTCTGCTATCATACGACGGTGGAGCACCTCAGCGATTATCGCCGTTGTGATATGCGCTGTGACCTCCCCGCGGACAACACGGTGCAAGAAGTCTTTGCAATCTGTTGATAATCCGCCAAGATGGTAAATGAATATGTTTGCATCAACAAGAGCGTTAGCGCCTGCTGGCAAGAAGTTAATATTCACATAGCTCCTCATCTTCGGCCAACCAGATAAGCGTGTCTCGGTCAAGCCCTTTGATCGTTCCATAGAGTTCCTCGACGATCCTCAGAGCCGCCGCTTGCTCAGCGATAACTGCGCCTTCTTGACGGCTGATATCTTCAAGGAGTTGTTCGACCAGGCGTCGTCGCTCATCAAGCGGAAGCTGGCGCGCAGCGTCAAGCATATCTTGTAGGATTTGACTCATATTTGCACCTCTTCGTCGAAGTATAACATATCTGTCTTACGTAGACGTCTTGCACCCATCTTGGGAAAGTATAGCTTTGCTTCTTTTCTGATTTGAGCTAAGCCATCAGCTTGCTGATAAAGCTGTGCATCTGCTCTACGCCGCGCTTAATAGTATCAAGCGAATTTGCGTAAGAGAGCCGCAAGTACCCTTCAGTGCCGAAAGCCGAGCCAGCAGTCAACGCCACATGGGCCTCTTTGAGCAGAGCTATCTCAAGGTCTTTCGATGTTTTAATACTGCTGTGCTCAAGAACAGCTTTGACGTTCGGATAAGCATAGAAGGCCCCCTCCGGCATGGCACAGGTAACACCGGGGATATTGTTCAGCGCCGGGATGAGCCAATCGCGCCGGCGCTTGTATTCGTCCAGCATCTCGCGCACAGACTCTTGAGGACCGGTGAATGCTTCAATGGCTGCCTTCTGCGATATGGATGTCGGATTTGATGTGGAGTGGCTTTGCACTTTGAGCATCGCTGAGACCCACTCAGCCGGTCCGAGCGCGTAGCCTATGCGCCATCCGGTCATCGCGTATGTCTTCGAGAATGTCCCGGCAATAAGAGTGCGCAAGCGGAGCTCTTCCGGGAGAGTTGCGGCGGAGAATGGCTCATAAGGCGGATAGGTAAACTTCACATAGCACTCATCGGAGATTATATAGAGGCCGCGACTAATGGCCAGCTCCGCTATGCGCAAAAACTCATCTGTAGGAATGACCCGGCCTGAAGGATTGCAAGGGGAATTCAGTATAAGCAGCTTCGTCCGAGGAGTGATCTTCTCTTCCACCATCTCAGCAGTCAACTGGAACCCATTTGATTCTGTATCGATCAGTACCGGCTCGCCTCCCGCGAAATAGACGATTTCAGGAAATGTCACCCAGTACGGTGATGGAATCAGCACCTGGTCCCCCGGATCAATTAAGGAGACAATTGCATTGAAGAGAACCTGTTTGCCGCCGATTGAAGTTATGACTTGCTGAGGCGTATAGCTTACGCCGAAATCGCTCTCTATCCGATTGATGATAGCTCTCTTCAATTCAACAGTGCCTGCGGTCGCAGTGTACTTGGTGAAATTAGCATCAATGGCGCGGTGCGCCGCTTGCTTGATATTTTCCGGCGTGGGGAAGTCCGGCTCTCCGGCGCCAAAGTCAATGACTTCGATCCCCTGAGATTTCAACCGCTCGACTTCCATCACCACTGCGGCAGTCGAAGAAACAGACATTGCGTTAACTCTGGCTGAAGCTTGAAAATTGTTGCTCATAGACCCTCACAGTGAAGTGATGCGTAAAAAAGCGGCGCATAATATGCGAACAGTCCACAATTTACACATTACGCATCACGTAATCTTCTTCTTCATTCGCTCCTCTACAATTTGAGGGACGAGGCCCGATATGGACCCGCCCAGCTTGAAAACTTCCTTAACCAGTCGTGAGCTTAAATAAGAGTAAGCTTCGGCAGGCATCATAAAGACTGTCTCCAGACGAGGCTCAAGGCGGCGATTCATCATCGCCATCTGAAGCTCATATTCATAATCCGACACTGCCCGTATGCCGCGCACAATCACAGACGCCTGCTGCTTTATAGCGTACTCAACAAGTAACCCGTCGAATGTATCAACCCTAACCTGCGGCCATGGGATCACCTCTTTCAGCAACTCAACTCGTTCTTCAACAGTGAAGAGAGGGTCTTTTTCGGGGTTGATCAGAACGGCTACGATAATTTCGCTAAAGATCTTGCAACCACGCTCAATAATATCGAGGTGACCATTGGTGATCGGGTCGAACGATCCGGGATATATTGCACGGCTCGTCACGCCGCATCTCCTTGACTGATCTCGTCAAATCCGAAAAGGCATAGTAACATAGCGTTTGAATGATTGACAAGCTTGTTATATTACTGTTCGCGCATAGCATGAATAGAATATGCATTACGGGCAGATGCTTTCAATATATGGGGGGCAGGATGATAATTGAATACAACGGCTACAGGCCACAGATTGCAGAGAATGTCTTTATAGCGCCGACGGCAGTAATTATCGGCAATGTCAAAATCGAAGCCGGGGCAAGCATCTGGTATGGGGCCGTGCTCAGAGGGGACGAAGGCGAGATCCGAATCGGGCGCGGTTCCAATGTCCAGGATAACTGCGTCATCCACACGACCACACAATATCCAACCATCATTGAAGAAGATGTGACTATCGGCCACGCGGCCAAGCTTGAAGGTTGCATAGTGAAGAGAGGGAGCGTCATAGGCACCGGCTCGGTTGTGTTGAACCGCGCAATAGTAGGTGAAGGCTCGATGGTGGCGGCAGGCAGCGTGGTCGGCGAAGGAATGGAGATACCTGCGGGGCACCTGGCTGCGGGGGTCCCGGCTGCGGTAAAGAAGCCTCTTTCAGATCAAGCTAAGCGGTGGGTTGAAATCAGCGCCGAAGCCTATTATCACCTGAGAGATTCATATCTCAGGCAGAAGCTCGGCGATCCATCAGCTTTTTCGAGTTGAGATTTCTGGTGACAACCCGAACTCGCGCGCCGCTCTGACAGAAGCGATAAAACGAAACTCTCATGTGCCGAGCTACTTGACCGGGCATAAGCCGATTCCGCGCGAGCTTCCCCAATATATGACCATTGGCGGCGAGACTGAAGTATTCCACTACATGAGTGAATTCTTTAATGCCTGGCAGCGCACTCCCGGGGCGATTGAATGGCTGCGCGCCAACGCCGGTTGACATACGGCTGTAGCTGCATTAACATCGTGAAATCGAACGTTTGTTCGAGTCGGGAACAGAGGTGAGATTGTCCCCTGAATCTGTGGCTGCAAAACAGGTGGTTATGAGCGAAGATTCGCGCTCGCGCTATGATCAAAAGCTGGAATTCGTCCTCAAGACCTCTGCCGCTATATTCGCAGAGAAGGGATTTCACCGCACCAGCATCCGCGATATATCGCGGGCAACGGGAATGAGCCTCGCCGGGCTCTATTACTACTTCAAAAGCAAAGAAGAGCTGCTGTTTCTGCTTCAGGATTATTGCTTCGGCACAGTGGTGGACAACCTCAAACAGCTTCTCAACGGAGTCTCAGATCCACTGACAAAGCTTCGCATATTGATCGAAAATCACCTGAACTTCTTTGTCAATAATATGAGCGAGATGAAGGTGCTCTCGCACGAAGCCTGGAGTTTGAGCGGCGATATGCTCAAGCGGGTCAACGCCAGGAAGCGCGAATATGTCAATATCTGCATGGAGATCCTCGCTGCAATCAAGCGCGAGCACGAGCTGGATGATGAGATTGACCTCAGAGTAGCTACATTCTCCCTCTTCGGCATGATGAACTGGATCTACAACTGGTATAACCCGAAGAAGGATGTCCCAGTCAATGAGCTTGCTGCTCAGATGAGCCGAATCTTTTTGACCGGATTTTTAGGCAACAAATATCAGATCGGCTTGCGCGAAGGGGCCTTCCGCGAGCCGGTCGTGGGCAGAAATTTATCCCTGTGGAGAACATAAGAGGAGGAAGGACAATGAGCGTTGAATTTGCGCAAAAACTGGTTGATTACAGAGTTGACAGCGGAGTCGCTATCATAGAGCTGAATGACCCTCCGGCGAATACTTACACTTACGAGATGATGCGCGAGCTGGATAATGCCATACTGGACGCGCGCATGGATGATGATGTCCATGTGTTAGTGATCAGAGGCGGAGGCGATAAGTTCTTCTGCGCCGGGGCCAATATCAAGATGCTGGCTGAAGTTTCACCCCAGTACAAATACTATTTCTGCTTGCACGCTAATGAGACATTGAATCGACTGGAACAGACGCCAAAGCTCGTCATCGCCGCTCTCAACGGCCACACAGTAGGCGGGGGCCTTGAGATAGCGATGGCCGCCGATATTCGCATCGCCAAGAAGAATGCAGGAAAGATAGGGCTGCCCGAAGTGACTCTGGGGGTTCTGCCGGGCACAGGCGGGACGCAGCGGCTGGCGCGGCTCGTCGGCAAATCGCGGGCAATCGAGCTGATGGCTACCGGCCGCATCTTCTCTTTTGAAGAGGCGCTTGAGATGGGACTGATCAATTACATCTACGAAGGGGACAACTTCTTCGAGCAGGTGCTGGAATACGCCCGGCAGTTCACTCCGCCCAATAAGGCGAGCAAAGCTGTTGGCCGCATCAAGCGTTCGGTGCAGTCAGGCGTTGAAGTCTCCTTCTCAGAAGGGCTGGCAATCGAACGCGAGCTTCAACAACTGCTCTTCCAGAGCGAGGACGCTAAAGAGGGACTCAACGCTTACGTCAGCAAGCGCAAACCGCAATTTATCGGAAGGTGAAATTAGGCCGCTCCCTAACGGAGCTGGAACGATCTTTCACTTTGTTTGCTATAAAGCGGGCCGCTCCTGACGGAGCTAAGGCCGAATAGCCACTACTCTTTTTCATTTTCAAGGAGAGCGCTATGTCATCAAACATTAAGCCTCAACCAACTGCGCCGAGAAAGCTCTTCATCGGCGGCCAGTGGAGGGATAGCGCGTCGGGCAAAACTTTTGACACTATCAATCCGGCAACAGGAGAGGTCCTGGCGCAGGTGGCGGAAGCGGATGCGGAAGATATAGAGCTGGCAGTGCAGGCGGCGCGGAGAGCATACGAGGAGGGCCCCTGGGCCAGGATGAGCGCCAGCGAGCGGGGAAAACTGCTCTGGAAGATCGGCGAGCTGATCCTCCAACAGGCAGATGAGCTTGCCGAGCTTGAGACGCTCGACAACGGCAAGCCCATCTTTGAATCGCGCTACGTCGATATTCCTGCTGCCGCCGAATGCTTCCAATACTACGCAGGATGGGCCAGCAAGATACACGGCGAAACGATTCCCGTTCGCGGCAACTTCCTCAACTACACATTGCGCGAGCCTCTGGGAGTGGTGGGCGGGATCATCCCGTGGAACTTCCCTCTTCTGATGGCCGCCTGGAAAGTGGCCCCGGCGCTGGCTACCGGCAACACAATCATTCTAAAACCGGCCGAGCAGACGCCACTCACCGCTTTAAAGCTGGGAGAGATCTGCCAACAGGCAGATGTGCCCGATGGAGTAGTCAATATTGTGCCCGGCTTCGGGCCCACAGCAGGCGCGGCGCTGGTCAAACATCCGGGCGTAGACAAGATCGCTTTTACCGGCAGCACCGTTGTTGGACAGGAGATCATGCGCAATGCGGCGGACACGCTCAAGAAAGTTTCGCTTGAGCTTGGCGGCAAATCTCCCAACATCGTCTTCGCCGACGCCGATCTGGAATCGGCGGCTAAAGGGGCGATTAACGGAATCTTCTACGGCAAAGGCGAGGTCTGCGCTGCCGGCTCGCGGCTCTTTGTCGAGAGTTCAATCCACGATCAGTTTATGGACAAGCTGCTGGAGCGAGCCAGGAAGCTTGCGCCGGGGGACCCGCTCAATCCCAAGACTCGTCTGGGGGCTCTTGTGTCGGAAGAGCAGATGAACAAAGTCCTCGGCTACATAGACGCGGGCAAGCAGGAAGGGGCAAAGCTCCTCTGCGGCGGCCAGCGCGCTCAGGTGGGCGACGGCAAGGGGTACTTCGTCAATCCGACTATCTTCGATGCTGTGGATAATCAGATGAAGATTGCGCGCGAAGAGATATTCGGGCCAGTGCTTGCCACGCTTGAATTCAAAGACATCAACGAGGCGATTGAAAAGGCCAATCAGACGATCTACGGGCTTGCCGCCGCAGTCTGGACGCGCGACATCAAGAAAGCTCACAGAGCAGCGCGCAACATAAAGGCTGGAACTGTCTGGATCAATACGTATAATATCTACGACCCGGCCTCTCCGTTTGGCGGTTATAAGATGAGCGGCTTCGGGCGAGAATTGGGGATGCACGCGCTTGAGCTTTACACTCAGGTTAAAAGCGTGTGGGTTGATCTTAATGAGTAGGAAGCAATAGATCGGGCCGGATAGCGCCGGCATTTACTGTGTGTGTTGCAATTTTATAATTGCCGTTTGCCACTCAAGGCTGAGAAAGCAGGAGAGCGTGATGTCAAACAGAATCTCTGATGTTGCCGTTATTGCCAAGAAGGAAACCGCTGCCCATCGAATAGCTGTTTCAGCAGCAGGCGTGCTACTATTTGTCATAGCGACAGCCGCAGCCGCCAAGATAAAGATCTATCTGCCGTTTACGCCGGTGCCCATCACCCTTCAACCGATGCTTGTTCTGTTGAGTGGCGGAGTGCTTGGCGGCAGGCTGGGCGCAATCAGCATGTTTGTTTATGTCGCACTGGGAGCGGCCGGTCTGCCTATGTTTGCCGGCAATCCTGGGAGCGGCATCGCCGTTCTAACGGGAGCAACCGGAGGGTACCTGTTCTCATATCCGATAGTCTCCTGGATGGTCGGCATGCTCACTCGGAAGAGCAACCGCTTGATTGTGAATCTATTGGTAATGTTTCTCGGCATGACCGTTATCTACCTGTTCGGTATCGTCTGGCTTGCTCTCTTTATGAAGATAGATTTTTATAGAGCTTTCATGCTCGGTGGCGCTCCATTTCTTTTGAGCGACATAGTAAAAGCGATTCTGGCCGCTTCTATATCGTGGCGGTTCCGCCACCGGTCTATTAGAGTTTTCAACCATTCAAAAAGTGACGGGTGATGAGTGCGGGTGCCCCCTGGACGTAGCGAGAGAGGAGATCAGCCATCCGTCTCTTTCAGGCTCTGCTGAAAACCGCTTTCAGCTCGTTCAAACTTGACGCAACATTAGTCTTCATTGAACTCCCTGTCACGGCCTGATATGTAGGGGCCCTCGCACCAGTCACTTGTCGGTAAGTTATAGCCACAGAGGCGTCACATAGAGTAATCACGTTCGACGCCCGGCGTCGGACGGAGGATGGATTTTTTGCCGTCTCTGTGCCCTCTGTGACTCTGTGACTACTTCGAGGAGAAGCTATGATCATCCCCAGGGCGATTGAAAGAGCGTCTCGTCTCTACTCTCAAAGCATTGCCTGCGTTTGCGGCGAGATAAGGCTTACTTATGCTGAGATAAAGGAGCGCATCAACAGATTGAGCCGCGCGTTTGCCGACTTTGGCATCGGCAAAGGCGACCGCATTGCGCTCTTGATGCTCAATTGCCACCGCTTCTTCGAAACTGCTTATGCTTGCGCTCAGCTTGGCATTGTGCTTGTGCCCCTTAATTACCGACTCACGCCGGCGGAACTCTCTTACATCGTGAACGACTCGGATAGCAAACTGCTCTTAATAGACGACGCCATGATCGGTCTGCTGGCCGATTTGAAGCCGCAGCTTACTACGGTAGAGCGTTATATCCTCGCCGGGACCGATGGGGCCCCTGATGGAGTTGATAACTATGAGGAATTGATTGCGCGCAGCTCCGGCTCTTGCGCGCAGGCCAACGTGACAGAAGACGATCTGGCCGGGCTGTTCTACACAAGCGGCACGACGGGCGTTCCCAAAGGCGTGATGCTTACTCACAAGAATCTGATGATGAATGCCTATCACACACTGATGGCTACAAGCCATAACTCTGCTGAGTCCTATTTGCATGTTGCGCCGATGTTCCACCTGGCCGATTTCCCTACTATAATCACCATCACCCAGTATGGCGGGACCCACATTATCATCAAAAAATTCGATCCTCAGCTTGTACTGGAGACTATTGAGCGCGAGCGCGTCAGCTACACGCTGCTGGTGCCTACTATGATCAACTTCGTGATCCGCCATCCGGGGGCCGAAAAGTATGACCTGAGCAGCCTCAAGCAGATCATCTACGGCGCGTCTCCAATTCCGGTGGAAGTATTGAAGCAAGCAATGAAACTATTCGGCTGCAAATTCATCCAGGGTTACGGATTGAGCGAAGCATCGCCTCTGCTAACGGTGCTCTCTGCTGAAGATCACGTAACCGAAGGCTCCGAGAAGCAGCTGCGCCGATTGACTTCTTGCGGTCGAGAGATTGTTGGGGTTGAAGTGCGAGTTGTGAATGAAAGCGGCAATGAGGTCAAGCCAGGCGAGGTGGGCGAGATAATAGCTCGCGGGCCCAATATAATGCAGGGCTATTGGAAAAAGCCTGAAGAGACGGCGCGCGCAATCCGAGGCGGCTGGCTCTATACAGGCGATATGGCCATAGTCGATGAAGAGAACTATATCTATCTGGTCGATCGCAAGAAGGATATGATTGTCACAGGCGGAGAGAACGTCTACAGCACCGAAGTTGAAAACGCGCTCTATACCCATCCGGCAATTAAAGAGGCCGCCGTCATAGGCGTGCCCGATGAGAGATGGGGAGAAGCAGTAAAAGCAGTGGTCGTCCTCAAGCCCGATATATCAGCTACAGAGGCCGAGATCATAGCCCATTGCCAGAAGTGGCTGGCAAACTACAAGGTCCCCAAGTCAGTGGATATAATTGAAGGCGAGCTGCCCAAAAGCGGTGCCGGCAAAATACTCAAGCGAGAGCTGCGCGAGAAGTATTGGAAAGGCCATCAGAGAAGAATCAATTAAGGCAGAAAGGATGATACAGAGATGAACGTTCCCCTAACTCCTGTCAGATTCAAAAGACGAGCTGCAACACATTATGCCAAAAAGGTTGGCATCGTTTGTGGTGAAGAGCGATTCACCTACGGCCAATTCGACCGGCGAGCAAACAAACTCTCCAATGCCCTGCTCAAACTGGGAATCAAAAAAGGCGATGTGGTGGCATTCCTCAGTTACAACTGCCACAGATTGCTGGAAGCTTACTACGGCGTGGTGCAGATAGGCGCAGTGCTGCTTTCGCTCAATATTCGCCTCTCGCCCGGCGAGCTTACCTACATACTCAACGACTCAGAAGCCAGGCTCCTGTTCTTTGATAAAGATTTCCTCCCGATAGTGAACCAGATGAGAGGGGACCTCAACACGGTCAGCAGATGCTTGCTCCTAACCGGCGCAGATGAAGTGACTTATGAAGATTTATTAGCTGAAGCTTCATCCGAAGAGCCGCCAGACCCCGGCATAGACGAAGATGATCTGGCCGAACTCTTCTACACTTCGGGCACAACGGCCAATCCCAAAGGCGTTATGCTCACGCATCGCAATCTCTATCTGCATGCGCTGAATGCAATAGCCGCGCTGGCGCCCAAAGACACTCACGTTCAGCTTCACACCATACCTCTGTTTCACGTCAACGGATGGGGCACTCCTCACACCGTCACTTGCGCCGGCGGCACACATGTCATGATCAAGAAGTTCGACCCGCAACTGGTGCTTGAACTGATCGAGCGCGAGCGCGTGACCCATTTCTCAATGGTGCCAACGATGGCTACTGCGCTAATAAATCACCCTGACATCGGAAAGCGTGATCTGAGCACCGTCGAGTTCATCAGCGTGGGTGGCGCCGCTTCGCCGGTTGAATTGATAAAGGAGATTGAAAAGAAGATCGGCTGCAAATGCTATGTGGGATATGGCTTGACGGAGACCTCGCCGGTCTTGACTCTGGCGTTTGTAAAGAGTTACCTCGCCGATCAAGGCGAAGAGGAGCGATACAAACGCCAGGCTATGACCGGCTACAGCATACCGGGCGTCGAGCTCCGGGTCGTCGATGATCAAGATAGAGATGTGCCCAAAGACGGCGTCACCATCGGCGAGATCATCGTCCGCAGTGATTCGGTGATGAAAGGTTACTGGAAGCTGCCCGAAGAGACCGATCGCGTAATAAGAAACGGATGGTTTCATACGGGGGACCTTGCGACAATTGATGAGGATAATTACATCCTCATTGTTGACCGCAAGAAGGACATCATCATTTCAGGCGGCGAGAATATAACTTCGATTGAGATTGAAAAGGCCATCTACTCGCATCCGGCGGTCTATGAATGCGCAGTCATTGCCGTGCCTGATGAGAAATGGGGAGAGGTGCCCAAAGCCCTGGTCGTCTTGAAACCGGGCGAATCTGTAACCGAGCAGGAGATCATAGATCACTGCCGCGCCAGGATCGCTGCGTTCAAGGTCCCTAAGTCGGTTGAGTTCCTCGATTCGCTTCCCAAAGGGGGCACCGGCAAGATATTGAAGAAAGAGCTGCGCGAGAAGTATTGGAAAGGCTATGCCAAGCGAGTTCACTAGCCATCGCGTGAAGGTCAATGGGCTTGAGCTTCACTACCTGGAATGGGGCAGCGCAGCAAGTCCCCCGCTGCTCCTTCTTCACGGCAGCGCAGGGCATGCGCATGTGTGGGATCTGTTGGCAGCGAGATTATGCCAACGCTATCGGATCATCGCGTTAGACCAGCGCGGCCACGGCGATAGCCGGTGGGCCGCGCCCGCCGCTTATTCGGCGCGGGATTATGTCGCCGATCTGAAAGCTTTCACCGAAGCGCTCAATCTTGATAGATTAATCTTGATCGGCCACTCAATGGGGGCGCTGCACTCTATGATCTATGCCGGCTCAACGCCGGGGAGGGTAGATCAACTGGTGATTATAGATATAGAAGCCAACCCACCCCTGTGGCAGAAGGAGTTTCTCAACAAGGCCGGCCAGAAGCCGCACCAGCCCTTTGCCTCTCTGGAAGAAGCGGCGCAAGATGAGGCGCGCAGGAGCCCTAACGCTTCGCCAGAGGTTCTGCTACAGCTTGCGGCTTACAGCACAAAGCGGTTGGCAGATGGGAAGTTGATATATAAGTTTGACCGGGCGACCCTGCGAGAATTTGACAGCTACGACGCGCGGCCATACTTGTCATTGATCGCCTGCCCAACCCTTATCATCAGAGGGGCCCTCAGCGAAGTAATGTCCGCCGAAGCTGCGCGCCTGATGCAACAGGTGATTCCAGATTGCCGGTTGATAGAGATTGAAGATGCAGGCCACACCGTCTTTCTCGATCAGCCAGTTAGATTTGAAGAGTCTGTAACGGCCTTTCTTTCATCAGGAGAAGGCTCAATCTTCTAACCGTAGCGCGGCCACTTGAGTCAGCGACAGGCCGGTGATGTCGGCGATCTGTTGATCGGTCATCTATTCTGCCGAATATCGCTGAGCACCATCTCCGCTTCTTTGCTTGTCGCGCGATCAATCGCCTGCCCGGTAGCGGATTCGGGCCCCACCGGCCCGGTGCCTTCACCTGTCTCTGTTAACTGCTTCTTCGGCAGCGGGGTCCAATTGGCAACTTTTGTGAGCTGATATTCCAGCTTCATATTGACTTTCTCTTTTATCAGCCCGCCTGTGGCCCTGCCGAAAACGCCGCCTATCCTACCTCCGGGAGTGGACGCTTTGGCCTCAAGCACACTGGTGTCCAGCGTGTAATCGCACTTCTTCTCAACCGCCTCTTTCTTTATCTCCTCCGGCGTCGTGGCTTCAATGGGAACGGCATCGACATTGCCTGCATCGAGCTTCGAGATCAGTTGCAGCCGCATTGTCGCCACATCAAGCGAGCGGCCAGAGCTGTCTTTGACCGCAATGACGCCGATACGGATCCCGCCCGCTGCTTTCTCTCCTATTGCAGTCGGCGCAGTTGGGGTGCCGGTCCTGCTATCACGCCCTGCTGCGCCGATATTGATGCCCTCTGCCAGCCCCGTCGGCAACTTCATCTCGGTAAATCCGGCTGGCGGCTCGAACAGCGATTGATCTAGTGTTGCTACTGAAAGCTGCTTGACCTCCATCTCCGTCGTGTGAGTTCTACCGTTCTCATCGGTGGTAGTGATAATGCTCAGGATGGGAAATCCCATAAGCGCAGGATTGCCTTTATTGATTGTCTTTATCTGATCTTCGCAATCAGGAACAGTCCTGGTCGCTGGGCGTTGTGCTGGGGGTCCGACAGGTGAATCGAACTTGCAATCGAACTCAATCCTGTAATCAATTACCCAGGCATCGGTTTTGACTGTTGACTTCCCCGGGCTGCAAGAATCATGGCTGGCCTCGTGCGTCACTGTGGTGATAATATGGCGCGCTGTGTGGCCGAACATCTGTTTGCGCTCGCCGGTATCGACAATCTCGGTTGTAATTGTAACTACTCCGCCGCGTCTGGGAGTTGTTGACGTGCTCCTTTGCGGAGGGCTGGATGGCTGGCCTGGGGCCATTCCGGGGAATCCCCCTTTGCTATCGAGCGGCATGACCATGTAGGTCCTGTTCTGCTCATCGACCATGATATTTCGCTTCTGATCGCACTGCATGATGAAGTACATTCGCCCGGCGCCGCCCTGCTCGAAACGCTGGCGTTGCCCTTTGATATACATCGTGCTGCGCGAGGTCTGTCCTCCCGCGCGATACTCAACCTCATACTTTATATCAGCCAGTGCGGTTAACCCGCAGGCCAGCAAAACAGTAATAGTTGCAGCAAACTTATACAGGTGAAACCTCATAGCAACTGACTCCTTTCTTGATAAAAGACAGATGGAAGTTGGAGATCCACTTCAGGATTCTATTACAATTAGCTGAGAGTCGAAAGCGCGAGATTAATCTATCTCTTCATCGGTTGCCGATCTATAGCTTTTAAGAAAAATAGTTTCTCGGTTCGGGCGCCAAGCGCCCTCAAAACAATTTTATTTTTGAACTGTTTTGAGGGCGCTTGGCGCCCGAACCAGCCGCAATCTTTTCTTAAGCTCTATAGATACGGTCCGGACCTTGTCGATTACCAGATCATAAGGGAACCCCAGTCGAATTAAATGATCGAAGAGTTTCTTTGCTTCTTCGCGCGAAGCAGGACGACGCTTGATTCGCAGCCACTTCTCAATCGCGCGATCGATCAATTCTTCTTCAGTTGTCTCTCCGTAAACCAGTTCCAGAGCTTCATCGGCTGTTTTGCGCGGAACCCTCTTTCTCGCCAAATCCTGAGCCACGCGGGAGCGCCCCAGAGGTCGCAGGCTCACTCGATAACTGGCATAGCTATAGGCAAACAGGTCATCATTCAAATAGCCCAACTCTTTAAGGCGCTCGACGGCCTCTTCAACAATTTCAGGCGTTGCCCATTTTTTCTCAAGGAGACGTTCACGAAGTTCTGCAATGCTGCGCGGCTTTGCAGCAAGCAGTTTCAACGCTCTGTTGAATACTTTATCGCGGCTAGACTCTTCCATAACTTCCAACGATAGCACAGTGACGGGCCAACTACAACGCTGCCGTAGCCTTTCCAAGAATTCGCTGAGGACAGACAAAGAGTTTTCCAGGGGGACCCTTCTTGATCCCAAAGAACTTTTAAACCACGCCCAGTGTAGTCTGCTGTGCCGTTGTACTAATATCAGAGAACGCTCTGAAGACGCTCTCGATCGGAGAGTTGCAAGCTCTGGTTGCCCACGAGGTGGGGCACGAGTATTTCTGGAGCGAGTATGAGCAAGCGCGTGAGGCTGGTCATCACAGCCGGATGCAAGGGATCGAACTGCTCTGCCATTCCCTAAAGATTATGTCGAGGTGAACGCCGTAGCCAAAGGTTCCGCTGCGCAAGCAGCGGGGCTCAGGCGAGGGGATAAGATCATAGCTTTCAACGGCCACGAGGCGCCTGATTTCCCCTGGCTCTCCTCAGAGAACAGAAGGCAGGCGGGCAGGCGGGCAGGCTTCTTCCAACTGCGCTGTTCTCATTATTTCTCTCGCGTCCTCGCCGACGACATGAATGACTCTTCAGAAGATGTACAGTAACCTGTCAGGTTGCTGCCTACCGCGCACTATCAGCAACCTGACAGGTTACTGTACATCGCGCCCATTTTCATCATTTCTCCTCAGAAAGTGCCCTGGGAGCGCCGCGACGAGAGAGGGTGGCGCTGCCTTGCCTGCTCAGCCTTGCACTACCTGGCAAGGCGGGCCTCTCAAGGAAACTAGTGCCCCCAGGCCTTTCATTATTTCTCTCGCGTTGCCGCCGACAACATGAAAGACTCCCCGGCCATTCAGTACAACGGCGAGAAGACGGCTACGCTCATCGTATTGCGCGATGGACAGAAACTGGAGCTGACGGCTACGCCCCGCCGTCCTCTATACGTTCTACGTTCTACGTTGAAAATTAAACGTCGAACGTCGAACATCGAATGCCGACGGACATCAGACGTTTAGACGTCGGACGTTGCGGACGCTTTTTCAATTCAATCTCCCGCTCACCGAAGCTGACTTGCCGTCGAGCTTCGCTTTGATCGAATATCCCTTTGGCGCCTGTATTGAAGGATTGAATGGCTGGCCCACATCATTGACGAAATTCTTTAGATCGACAGAGTAGAGCTGATTGGGCTCAATCGATCCGGTTCTATACTTGTATCCCGCGCTGAACATCGAACCGCCGGCAAATGGCGGATCGATAGTTATCTCCACATCGATCCAGCTTGAATCATCTTTGTTTATCACCAGCAATTGATGGCCTGCGCTGACAACGCTGGCATTGAGCTTCAAATCGGTTGAAGAGCTTGACTCGCTTGACTGATCCTTTCGCAAATCGCCGAACAGGAGAACGATGAATAACAACAGGAAAGAGACCGTCAGAGTGCCAGCAGCAAGCCTCCTTCTTGTAGCCGAACGAGGATCTGCGCGGCTCACCGGCTCCGGCTCCGCTTCCATAACAACTTTCACCGGCTCGCCACATTGATAACAGAACTTATGGTGCGGTTCTAACTCTGCGTCGCAACTCGGACAGTTCATAGCAAAATCTCAACACGCTATCTCGTTATATCATTACTGAAAAAATTCTACCAGAACCTTAACCGAGATTGCCTCTACAAACTTGTTACCAAATAATCGCTGAAGCAGTATAATTGCCGGTAGATTGTTTCGATAGAACAGGCGGAAACTGATGATGAGCAGCAGTGAAAGAATAGACTTCATACTCAACAATGAACCGCGCACAGCCGAGATCGAAGAAGATACTTCGTTGCTTGAATTACTGCGCGAGCAGTTCGGCCTCATATCGCCCAAGAACGGATGCAGCCCGCAGGGCCAATGCGGCTGCTGCACTGTGATAGTCGATGGCCGGGCAATAGTCTCTTGCGCTGCGCCTGCTAAGAAGATTGCAGGCAAAACGGTAATCACCCTTGAAGGGCTCTCAGAGCGTGAACGAGATATCTTCGCCCGCGCTTTTGTCGTAGCGGGAGGGTTGCAATGCGGTTTCTGCATCCCCGGCATTGTCGCGCGAGCTAAATATCTGCTGGATAAAAATCCCGCTCCTACTCGCGACGAGATAGCGCGGCTGCTCTCTATGCATATCTGCCGTTGCACAGGCTACATCAAGATCATCGACTCAATCGAGCTTGCAGCGCGGGGCCTCAGAGGGGAACCGCTACCCGAAGCCGATTGCAGCGGTCGTGTGGGAAGCAGTCTGCCGCGCTATCAGGGCTATCAGATCGCGCTGGGCGAAAAGCCTTATATCGACGATATGCGCGTGCCGGGGATGCTCTACGGCGCGGTGCTGATGTCGCCTCATCCGCGCGCTCGCGTGCTGCGAATCAACACCGATAGAGCCAAAGACATTGATGGCGTAATCGCAATCGTCACTGCGCAGGATGTCCCGGGAGAGCGTTATCAAGGATTGATCTACAAAGACTGGCCGCTATTTGTTGCCGAAGGCGAAGAGACGCGCTGCACCGGAGATATACTGGCCGCCGTTGCAGCCACAAGCCGGAAGATAGCGAGGAAGGCGGTCGCGGCAATTGAAGTGGAATATGAGGTCCTGAAACCTGTTACATCGCCTGAAGAGGCCCTTGCGCCCGATGCGCCTAAGATTCACAAGAAAGGCAATCTCCTCTCCCGCTCGGTCATTAAACGCGGCGATGTGGATGAAGCTCTCAAGCGCTCAGCTTATGTGGCTACCCATACATTCAGCACGCAGCTCATCGAGCATGCTTTTCTCGAACCTGAAAGCTGTTTGGCGGTCCCTGAAGGGGACTCACTGCACATCTACAGTCAGGGGCAGGGCATCTACGATGATCGCGCTCAGATAGCTTCATTTTTAGGTCTGCCCGAAGAGCGAGTCCGAGTGATTCTTGTCTCAAACGGCGGCGCGTTTGGCGGCAAAGAGGATCTGAGCATACAGGGGCAGACGGCTCTGCTTGCGCTTGTTACCGGCCAGCCGGTGAAGATGACCATCTCACGCGAAGAATCGATCCATCTTCATCCCAAGCGCCATCCGATACGAATGACCTACACGGTTGGCTGCGACAGGGAAGGGCGACTCACAGCAGTCAAGGCGCGCATGATCGGAGACAAGGGGGCCTATGCCTCTGTCGGCTCGAAGGTGCTTGAGCGCGCGGCAGGGCATGCTTGTGGGCCTTATCGAGTGCCTAACGTCGATGTCGAGGCGCTGGCAGTCTACACCAACAATCCTCCTTGCGGCGCTATGCGCGGATTCGGCGCAAATCAAGCGGCATTCGCCATCGAAGGCATGCTCGACATCCTGGCAGAGAAAGTCGGCATCGACGGCTGGGATATTCGCTATCGCAATGTGGTCGATATCGGCGACAGGTTCTGCACCGGCCAGGTCTTTGAAAAGAGCGTCGGAATCAAGAAGACACTTGAAGCAGTCAGAGACATCTACAAGAACTCGAAGTACGCAGGCATTGCCTGCGGCATCAAGAACGTAGGCATAGGCAATGGCATGCCTGAATTCGGCAGGGCCACCATAGTCGTCGAGTCGGATGCCACGATTACGATTCACACAGGCTTTACAGAAATGGGCCAGGGGCTCTTCACCGTCTTAATTCAAATCGCTTGCCAAGAGGCGAAGATCGATCCAAGCAAAGTTAAAGTGATGGTGGACACCAATGAGGCGCTGCACTGTGGAATGACTACAGCTTCGCGCGCTACTGTGCTTGCTGGCAATGCGGTGCGCGCCGCGGCGCAAAAACTGAAAGAGGATCTGAAAGACAATCGGCTCGAAGACCTCATCGGGCGCGAGTATTCAGGCGAATGCCTGATAGATTACACCACTGCGCTTGAAGCCAGGACAGACAACCCGGTGACGCATTTCAGCTACGGTTTTGCCACTCAGGTTGTGATACTCGATACGGATGGCAGGTTGAAGAAGGTAGTCGCAGCTCACGATGTTGGCCGGGTGCTCAATCCAATTCTGCTCGAAGGGCAGATTGAAGGCTCGATTCACATGGGCCTTGGATATGCGCTGACAGAAGAACTGAAAGTAAAGGACGGTGTCCCCCAATCGCTCAAGATGAACTCATTGGGATTACTGCGCGCTAAGGATATGCCTGAGATTGAGATTATCTTCATCGAAGAGACCGAGCCTGCCGGGCCCTTTGGCGCGAAAGGCGTTGGAGAGATCGGCCTGGTGCCTACGGCTCCGGCCGTAGCTGGAGCGCTCTATAAATTCGATGGGGTGCGCCGCTTCTCCTTGCCTATGAAAGATTCACCCGCGGCCAGATATATTCAAAGAAGGTAAGATTCGTTCCACGTTCTACGTTTTCGCTTGTAGCGTCGAACGTAGAACAGCGAACGTTGTTACCTCTTGCCTCCCAGTTTGCCTCTAATCTTCTTTGTGAATTTGCCGAACTTTTCCCTAGAAGCTCATATTCAAAGAGGCAGAACTGTTATGGTGAACATACCAATCTATGACAATACCGAGAGAAGGAATGAAAGGCGGGTTCCTCTGCGCACAGGCATCACTATACTCGGCAGAGATGCCTACGGCAATCCATTTCTTGAAGAGACCTGCACCGAGAATGCTAGCAAGAGCGGCGCTTGTATATGGACGAACCGCGAGCTGAAAGTAGGCGAGACACTCAAGCTATCGGCTCGCCGAACAAAGCTCCAGCCTTCGGCTTTCATCCACGTCCGATGGGTACAGCCCTACAACGGCGCAACCAGGGCAGGAGTTAAATTCTTAACTGAGTTAAAAGACTGGGTTATCGTCAATTCCTAAGCTAAAGGCAGCTTTACGCTTAATCATGATAAGCGCAGAGCTATCCGAGAAAATGTTTCAAGACAATATCTCAGATGCCGATTATTAAAGAGATCATAGAAGAAGTCACTCATGTCGCTTGAGCGACATCCGGAAATGATGAAAATGCGATGTACCGTAAGGCGCTCCGTCTTGCTGATAGTGCGCGACCTATCAGCAAGACGGAGCGCCTTACGGTACATTTTCTGAGGGGTCTTTCATGTCGTCTTCGACGACGCGAGAGAAACAATGAGAACAGCGCAGTTGGAAGAAGCCTGCCTGCCTTCTACCTCCTGTTCTCTGGGGAGAGTTTAGCTTGGCCGGTCCAACAAGAAAGCGGCAGCGATTTTTAGGCAGTTTGCCGGTCCGCATCAAAGGTGATGATGCTGAAGGCAATCCAATAGAGATATTTACCAAAACCATCAACGTCTCGGCTACTGGTGCTGTTATCAAAATTGATCGCCCAATGAAACCGGGCCTGGTGCTCTGGATCTCTCTTCCCCTCCCTGTAAGCTGGCGCGATCACAGTTTCACCGACCCATCTTACAACACTCATTGCGAAGTCATCTGGGTAGCCGATGCCAATGGGCTGGATGCCGGAGCAATTGGAGTAAAGTTCATCACCGAGAGCGATGCCGAGACTAAACGCAAACGAGGGATGCCGCAAAACGATAATAAGAGCGCCCCTAAACCGAAGCGGTTTAAAGATCGACGAGACCCACGCTTCCTCATACCTATCGACTTCACTATCCAGGGTTTGAATGAGTACGGCCAGGCTGTCTTTACTGAGACGACTGTTGCTGAAGATGTAAGCAAGAGAGGCGCGCGATTGCTCACAACGCAACAGATCAAAGTAGGCGACATTATCCTGGTCTCTGCTTTCCGCGATGGATTCAAGTCGCTTGCCGTAGTGCGCGGCACTTATGTAGGCAAAGACGGCATCCGCCGTATCAATGTAGAGTTCTCAGGCAACGAATTCTCAATAGCATAATGCTACTTCCCCAGCAGGTGAAATGTCAGCCCTATGGTTAACCCGATAGGGTATCCCGGAGTTCCGTGAATGCGAGCTGTAGCCGGATCTGCTGGCCGCAGCCGCGACTCAAAGTAGTTCTGCGTCTCAAAATATCGCTTGTTTGTGAGATTATCAATTGACAGGTTTAAGTCCACCAGGCGGTGTATCCGCTTGGTCATACTCAAATCGAGAATATCGTGCCCAGAGGCGCGGATGGCTGGATCTTCGCCATCAAGCCGATAATTGCTGATGTGGCGATAGCGCAGCGACCCGCTAAATCCGCGCCAGCCAGCTAAAGTCAGTGCTGCATTCGATACCAGGTAAGGAGCGCTATCTACATAGACCCTTGGAGAAGTGCCACGGAAGAAAGCATTGCTTACTTTTGTGAAGCCCCCATTAAAAGAGAGTCTCCGGGTCAGCTTGATAGAACTCTTCACTTCAAATCCGTAAGCTCTGCTCGGCCCTCTAAACTCAAAGCTGCCGTCATCAGGTATATACACCTGCTCGTTGGAGCGATCTATTAAGAACAGGTCGGTAACCAGGGAAAACCCCTTGAATGTGTGAGAGGTGCCTGCTTGATAGAAATCGGTCGTCGAGACTTTGGGGCCCGATGCTCGCTGGACAACGCCGCGCGCGTCCTGGCTGGAGATGCCCCTACCGTAATTGAGATAGATCGTCATCGGAAACCGATCAGAAGGAGTGAAAGAGAGATTGGCTTTGGGCTGCAAGCGAGATGCCCCCTGGCTCCCCGAGAACAGAGCGTTTACCTTATCATCGACAGCGAACCGAAAGTAGTCATAGCGGAGCCCACCGCCCAGATGCAATCGGCCCCCCAGCAGATCTATTCCTTGTTGAAAATAGCCTGCCAGATTGGTCACGTTCGCATGGGCTCTGGTTACGATGTCGATGGGAACGCGCCCGGATGATTTGTTGAGCCCTACGTTTATCTGATTAGCGTGAAAATTTCCTCCGGCAATCAGCAGCGCTCTTCGCCCGAATAGATTGTAAGGGCGGATATATTGAGCATTGATCCCTTCTTGCAAGCGCGAGTCGTGCTGCTGAATCTCATCGCCGTTAGTTTTGTCGTTCAAGAAGAAAGTGAAGTTTGAATAGAGATCGAATAATGATCGCGCCACAAAGCCATCGAGTTTAAAGAGACTGCCCTGCGCGCCCTCGCGGCGAAAGTATGTTGCCAGGGCCCCTGCCCTGACTCTGCCGCCGTTGTCGGGATCAATGAAGCCGAACCGATCCAGCCTCCCTGCCGCCACTTCATCCAGAGGAATCTGGCCTGATGAGGTGAAATCGTTCCGACCGAGATTCATCTTGAATCCCAGCCGCCTATTCTCGCTCACGCGAAGAGTGTAGCTCCCGGTCAGGTTATCCCTCCGGTAGTGGAGCGGATTGATGAAGGGCCCATCGGTTCCGGAACCTTCATAAGCGATGAGCGCATCGCCTCTCTTGAGTTGGGGGCTATAAGCGAGAAAGTTTCTGAATGTGTTGAACGATCCGCCCTGAATTCGCCATGTCAATTGATCGGGCAGAGATTCCTTCAAGCGAATGTGCACTACGCCCAGCCCGGAGAAATCTCCATATTCCGGGTTGAACGGCCCGTTTATTACATCCACTCCCTCTACTAACTCAGGGATCAAACTCTTCAACTGCCCCAGATAGCCTTGCCCGTGGCCCTGGGTAGTCTGGTTCTGCTGGAGATTATCTACCAGCACTTTGAGTCCCCCGTTGACCCCTCCGTGATCGAGGTTGAAACCGAAGCGGCGAATTTCGAGCGATTTGCCTCCGCCTTCGTGCTGGCCGACATCGATCCCTGCGCTCAATGTATGAAACACCTGGTCATCGCGGGAAAACAGCGTGTTCTTGTAAACGGCGTCATCCCGTCGATCTATAACGGGATCGGCAGGCGCAGCGACGATAACCACGCTCTCATGAACAGGGGGGATAACGAAGCGGACTTTAATCCGAAGGTTCTCGCTTGCTTCGCCGGGGCCGATAACTCTCTCCACGCTATCTATGTTCTTCCCCTCGACTCGCAGCGTCAACGGCTCATTAGGAACAGTCAACCGGAAATTGCCCTCCGAATCGCTCACCGTCTTCTGTTGACCGGAAGGGTAGCGAACTATTACCGAGACCTCTGCTACCGATTCATTGCTATCGGTGACAATAATGCCGGAGAGAGTGCGATTGACGTTTGTTTGAGCGTGAAGCTGGCTGCACACTAAAAGAACTGGCAACAGTAGAAGAATGGTGCGGCATTGAATCTCGAAGACGTTGAGGCCAACTGTAAGCATAACTTCTCCTTCCTGCTTGTCTTTACGCTCACACCGTCAGGGTCGGATTGGCCATTATGCCACTTCTGTTAAAATTGCGCTACTGTTCTGCTGCGGCGCGCCGCAGAGATGGTTGGGAAGAGAACGGGGCCCCCTCGTCGAACATCTTCCACTCAGAAATTCGCTTGACTTCTCTTTCAGTCTGCCTATAATACACCCGTCTTTGTTTTTTGTGCTACTTATACTTTGTTTAGAGGGCCTGGTTTCTCCTGAAAGATAAAAAATTCAAGTAGTTTCGACAATATAAAGGCGTTGGCGCGAGTGGCAGCATAGGCGCTCAACTCTGGCGTCTGGTAGGCTCGATGCAAGTCTCCACCGGCATGATTAAGGAGGTTATTTATTCCATTTAAGAAGAAAGGAAAGGAGAAGACAAAATGAGGAAGCTAAGTATAGGTACGCGAATAGTAGCCGTTGTGCTGCTGGCATTTTTCTTCGGGATGCCCGGCTCTTCGGCGCAAGACATAACTCGAGATGGTTTGACAGCGGCTGCGGGAGATGAAGTGCTGACGGCCAGGTTACTAGGAATCAATGAGGTCCCTGCAATCTATTCCAACGGAAAAGGGGACTTCCTGGCGAGAGTCAGCAACGACAGAACTTCTATTTCCTACGAATTGAGCTATTCCGATCTGGATGGCGTTGCCAATGTAGCCCACATCCATATAGGCCAGCCGGGTGTCAATGGGAATGTTGTTATCGACCTGTGTGGGGTTGGGAATAAACCACCTTGCCCGGCATCGGGTACGGTGAGCGGGACAATAGTTGCCAGCGACGTCATAGCGCGTCCGGCACAGGGCATCTCCGCCGGGGATCTGAACAAGGTGCTGTTCCTGATACGAAAAGGCGTAGCCTACGCTAATGTGCATTCAGACAGGTTCCCTGGGGGCGAAATTCGCGGACAGGTCGTAAGCACCAAAGGGAGCAGGGGCGATCAATGAGGCCGCCTTACGGCTCAATCTGGGATGCCTCTTTCGTAAGTCGCTAATCTCTCCCTTACCGATCATGGAGTTTTTGCGCATTGGTGTGAGCTGCGGCGTCAATAACGCGCACCTCACACCATCAAGAATAATCTATTATTTCATTGCGCCCTCAGCAGATTAATCTCGAATTCTCCGTCGCGGAAAGGTCAGGGTTGCCATTATTTGCAAAACAGTTCTAAAAATAACCTGTTTTGAGGGCGACCCAAATACTTCGGGCGTTTAACGCCCTCAAAACCGCCCAAACTAACTGCAATCTTTTTCCCAAGATCTATAGCTCTCTGCTACGCGGATGCTTCCTTTGAGATCGCCAGGTTGAAGTTGAGCTTCCACTCGACCGCAAGTCGGTGGTATGGGAAATTTCCCATACCTCAACTTACCTCTGCAAATTAACCCTTTTCGCAACGGAGACATCAAATTCGCTTGACTTCTCTTTCAGTCTGCCTATACTACACCTGTCTATCTCGAATCTTTGGTGGCACCACATTAATTTTAACAAGCTCTGGATCCGGTTGAGTGACGACGATCCAGGAGGTTTTACAGACTGATTGAACGATGGTGTTTAAAGTTGGCGCCGCTGGCGCTGCACTCCCCATTCTGAATTTGATCAAGGAGCTTGACAGGCATTACGAGCTTCATTCCGAACCAATTTGAATCTGTCTACAGAGAGAAGGGAAAGGAGAATGAAAAATGAAGCAGCTTAGTATCAGTGTACGTGTGGCAGCCGTTGCGCTGCTGGCGATGCTAATAGGGATGCCAGATGCCCCGGCGCAGGAGAAACTGACGGTGAACGCGGGGGAAGAGGTACTGGTAGCCAAATTGCGCGGAGATGATGAATTTCCCAGTGTAATTTCTACCAAAGCTAAGGGAGAATTTACTGCTAAAGTAAGCAGTGACGGAACCTCAATCGAGTATGAGCTGAGCTATACTGGAATAGAAGGAGGAAATGTCACCGGAGCTCATATTCACTTCGGGCACCCCTTTTCTACCGGAGGCGTTGCAGCGTTCCTCTGCGGCGGCGGCAACAAACCAGCATGTCCGTCACCATCAGGAAGAGTGACAGGAACAATTGTTGCCGGTGATATAGTTGGCCCGGCAAATCAGGGCATTGCCGCCGGTGAATTGGCCGAACTACTGCGCGCCATACGCAGAGATAGGGCTTATGTCAATGTGCATTCAACTCAATTTCCCGGCGGCGAGATTCGCGGGCACATAGCGCGAGTTCAGCCGACAATTGTAACCGGGACGGGTAATATAGAGGGGGCCGTAGCAACATTCCGCACACTGCTTGGCGACCCACTCAATGGCGTCCTCGTAGGCCAGCAACCGGCGGGGCGTCGGGAAATCAACTGGGATGCTGTGCCAGCCGCGTTCACCAATGTGGATAACTTCCCCGCCGATTTCTTTAACACAAGGTCCCCACGCGGCGCCGTCTTCTCCACTCCCGGCACAGGATTTCGCGTCAGTGACACTAACTTTGCCGACGTGAATGCCAGCTACGGCGCTCAGTTCAACTTCTTCAGCCCCAATAAGACTTTTGCCGCTGTTGGTAGCAACATCATGGATGTCCGATTTGAAGTGGCCGGCTCGGTTGCTACGCCTGCCGTTGTCAGGGGATTCGGTGTGGTCTTCTCTGATGTTGATACCGCCGGCTCGACAAAGATCGAATTCTTTAGCCACGGCATGAGCCTGGGGGTCTATAACGCGCCGGTGCGCAGCGATGCAGGCGGCCTGTCATTTGTCGGAGTAGTCTTCCACCCCAGCACGGTGGAGGTTACTCGAGTGCGGATCACCTCCGGCCAGGGCGCTCTTGGAGCTAATGTCAATGACGTAACCAGTGGCGGCACACTGGACCTTGTGATTATGGATGATTTCTTCTACAGCGAGCCCAGGCCCGATGTGCATTGATCTCAGACTGAACGGCTAACAAAGATCCTTCTAGAACAAGCGTCTGCACAGCGCAAGACGCTGAAGATTGGAATCTCACCTTACTCAATTACTTTAGTTTTGCAGATTTCGCCAGAAATCTGCAAAACTAGAGAGAATCAATGACTTGCATCGATAATGAGCGAACCATCTTGTCAAACATCCCAATGGACTGCCAAAGATTACTGTACTGCGCATGGTAGCGAATATCGCTATAGATTATCTGCTCGGAAGCATTCCAGTGGTGGGCGATATATTCGATTTCATCCCCACGGCTTTCATCTGTGGGTTGCCGTTACGCCACGAAGCATTCCAGTGGTGGGCGATATATTCGATTTCATCTGGAAGGCAAATGCCTGCAATATCAAGCTGCTAAGAGAGCAAGCTGAAGGCCGCCGCTCTACTTTTGGGGGTTGGTTCTTTCTCTTTGCCCTGCTCGCAATTTTGCTTGGGCTTATAACACTGCTGCTGTTTGCGATCTATTCAGTTATCAACATAAGGCGAATTTGATAGGCCGCTCCTACCGCAGCTAACAAGATTTCATTATTGCTCCTGGGGCAGAAGATTGCCGCTCTCGTCAAATTGAATCTCGTAAAGATCGCTGATTATAGATAGATCCGTCCGGGATTTAATCTCGCCCAGATAACTCTCTGACATCTCAAGTTCGCCTAGAGTAAGGGTGTTTTTGATTCGCACCACTCGCCCTACACGCAAGTCTTCAACTCCTGCGGTCTTCAAGCCCACTTCGATAGCTTCCCGATCAGTATCGAAACAGACCGGTATCTTTGCGTTGTTTGGTGTGAGGGCAGTCAGGCCATTTACTATCGTCGCTCGCAGGTCCAGCTTCTTCATGAAGCGCGCAGTAGTGAAATCGGCCATGCCAATACCGATTCCGTTGCCGCCGCTGGCTTCAGTCAAATCGCAGACCAGAATGCGAGTGATGCCGGGGGCCCCTTCGAAAACAGGCGTGCCGGTGATATACCCGTTGACTCCCCGCCCGGTAATGTTAGTATCCATCCCCGTCCCGCTTATGTCTTTGCCTATCTCATCAATAATCAAAAGATCGATCTGATGGCAAGGCAGGCGAGGCATCATTCGTTTGGCCTCTTTCAATAGCTCTATCTCTTGCTCGATTAACCTGTCAGGAGTAAGAGCAACAATGCGCGCCGTCTCGTGCCTGGCGTTTTCAAGGATGGCAACTCCGCACAGCACTCGACCGCTGCTCAGCACGATTTCGGTCGCGCTGCGAAAGACTCGCGGGTAACCGAGATGAAAAGCGGCCCGGTGGTACTCAATCGCTCCATTGTACTTGCCGAATCCAACTGCCATCATCTTTATAAGGCCGCTTTCATGCTCGCCTTTGAAATCGGTGTGGGGCTTGATGCGGTTGATCGGCAAAATGAAATCTGCTTCGGAAGCATTCCTGTCAAGATAGACATGAACCCCGTCTGATGTCTTCCCTAAAGTAATGACCTCAAGCGATGACTTGATGGGGACCCCCATTGCTTCTTCCGTGACTCCGTAATGAGCAAGTATCTGGCGCTGGCCTTCTGCCGTCGCCCCACCGTGACTGCCCATTGCAGGAAAGATGAATGGTTCGGCGCCAAATTCTTTCAGCGTGTTGCAAACGGCTCCGGCAATAGCAGCTATATTGGTGACTCCGCGGCTGCCTACGCCCACAGCTACTGTGGCCCCCGGTCTGAGCCGAAGCGATGGCCTTATATCTTCAAGAGCGCGCCGAACTTCACCAGGGACATCAGTAATAGTTGTGTGAGCAAAGTTCTGACGCACGCGAAACATTCTCGGCAATGTGCCCATAAAGTCCCCCTGCTGTTGTGTCTGCCAAGCGGCATGTTAGAGTAAACTATATCGACGCTACAGATTGTAGCTCTCAATGAAGAGATATTCAACTGCTGGTTCTATTCCCTTTGCTATTTGATGGCCAGTAAGCATATTACTCAGGCGCTGCCACGAGATATTCAACTGCTGGTTCTCTTCCCTTTGCTATAGCTTCCAAGAAATATACTTTCCAGTTCGTGCGCTGCGGCGTCCTCAAAACAAGTTAAAAATAGGACTGTTTTGAGCTGGGTCGGGGCCCCGCCTGAGATGAAGCGGCGGTTCGCCCTCAAAATAAGTTAAAAATAGAACTGTTTTGAGGGCGCTTGGCGCCCGAACCCGCTGTAACCTTTTTCTTAACGCCTATAGACTCTACAACAAGGATACCGTAATTGCTAGTTTGATCTAAATCGAACCAACATAGATAGGGACAGATAAGATCCACCGCCGCCTCACACCGCAGGACACCAAAGAGGAGCAAACTCAAGATGGTTTCTCTGTGCTATGGCGGCGTCTGAATTCTTCGTTCCATTCTTGTGTGCTCCAATTTAGAAAGGGTTTTAATCTCTATTCTACAAATAGGTCGCTCCTACCGCAGCTAGCAAGGTCTTTTATTTCTCAATTCTACAAATAGGTCGTTCCTACCGCAGCTATAGACCTTAAGAGAAAGATCAGAGTCAGTTCGGGCGGTTTTGAGGGCGTTGCACGCCCGAAGTTCTTGCGCCCTCAAAACAGTTCCATTTAATCCGTTTTGAGGGCTTCGTTCAGGGCGCAACCCTGAATAATCCGACTCTCCCCTCAAAACAGTTCCATTTAATCTGTTTTGAGGGCTTCGTTCAGGGCGCAACCCTGAATAATCCGACTCTCCCCTCAAAACAGTTCCATTTAATCTGTTTTGAGGGCTTCGTTCAGGGCGCAACCCTGAATAATCCGACTCTCCCCTCAAA
>Ga0209172_10000586_pt1 | contig 97588 bp, 93 predicted proteins | sample LarsenN4metaG_FD_184113 | JGI IMG/M metagenome (GOLD analysis project Ga0209172, IMG submission 184113) | Hot spring sediment bacterial and archeal communities from British Columbia, Canada, to study Microbial Dark Matter (Phase II) - Larsen... ... | reverse complement strand
GCTCGAGAACCGGATGAAGTGCGGCCTCGGCAAGTGCGGCCGCTGCAACGTGGGCAGCGTCTACGTCTGCAAGGACGGCCCCGTTTTTACCGCTGCCCAGGTCAAGGCGATGCCCCAGGAGTTCTGACCAAATCAGGACAGAAACCATGATCCAGTCCCATGATGAAAGCCCCGCACGACGCAACCATCCCTCCAGACTCTTCGTCGAGGTGACGACCCACTGCAACCTCGGCTGCGCCATGTGCGTCAAGCAGACCAGACACCACGGCATGATTGACGGCGTCATGGCGGAAGAGACCTTCTCCGCCCTGACGCCCGCTTTTCCTCACCTTGAAGCGCTCATTCTCAACGGCATCGGCGAACCGCTCCTCCACACGAAACTGGAATCGTTCATCCGCAGGGCCAGGGAACTGATGCCGGCGATGGGATGGGTCGGCTTCCAGAGCAACGGCCTCCTGCTGAACGAGGGGAGGGCAGTGTCCTTGGTGGAGGCGGGGTTCGACCGGATCTGCATCTCCATGGATGCTGCATCTCCCGAAACCTTTCGACGGCTTCGCGAGGGGGGGGAAGTGGGAGACATAGAGCGGGCATTCGCGGCTCTGACCGCCGCCAGGTCGGCCCATGGAGCGTCCCGGTTGGAAATCGGGATAGAGTTCGTTGTCATGAGGGACAACATCCGGGAACTCCCCGAAGTCCTCCGGTGGGCGGCCCGACGCGGGGCAGTCTTTGCCATCGTGACCCAGCTGATTCCCTACGATGAGGCCCACGTCTCCCATGTCGCCTACGACAGCAACACGGATGAGGCTGTGGCTCTCTTCGAGGAATGGAAACGGATTGCGTCGCAGGAAGGAATTGATATCCGGCGCTACCGGGAGGTGGCCTTCAGATTTGCCAGGACCACCGACGAGCAGCGGATCGTCGACTTTGTAGCCCGGATGAAGGAGCATGCCCGTTCCCGGAACATATTCCTCAATCTTGACAAGCTCCTGGGGCGGGATGAAGGATGGTTCGAGGAGGCGACGGGTATTTTTGCAGAGGCCCGTGCCGTGGCGGCCGAAGAGGGGCTTGATCTGAAACTGCCGGAGCTGGTTCCAAAGGAGAAGCGGCGGTGCGAGTTCGTGGAAGGGGGTGGGGCCTTCGTCTCATGGGATGGGGACGTCCATCCCTGCTATTTTCTCTGGCACCGTTACCAGTGTCATGTGCAGGGGTGGAATCAGGTGGTCCGGCCGCGGTCCTTCGGCTCCGTGGCGAGCCGGGGAATCCTCGATATCTGGAACGATCAGACGTTCCGGGAATTCCGCGAAAACGTGCTTCTGTATGACTATCCCCACTGTTTCAGCTGCAAGCTGGCGCCGTGCGATTACGTCCAGACCGATGAGTTCGAGCAGGACTGCCACATCCGGTCTGAACCGTGCGGCTCGTGTCTCTGGTGCATGGGGGTGTTTCAGTGCCTGCGGTAGTCAATGCGTTATTGCTCCACCGCCGCCAGAGACGGCTCCAGCAGCACCTCGCTGAATTCCATATGGAGAAGGTTCACGTAAATCATCCGGTGGCGGAGCGGTTCCCCTTCTCCCAGGAGTATCTTGCAGGCCTCGGCCACCTGGAGGCTTGCCACCGCCGCGGGGGTGAAGGAGGGGTTGCCGAGCCGCGTTTCGATCCCCTTGGACTCGGACCAGCTGCCGAAGAGGGCAGAGGAGATGTCGTCACCGGGGAGCTGGGAGGCCACCTGCCCGTACCAGCCGCCGATGGCGCCGTGCACCAGTGGAATGGAAAGCTGGCGGCAGCATTCAGCCAGCTCAAGGCGGGTAGAGATGCTGTCCAGGCCGTCCATCACCACGTCGGCTCCCCCCAGGATACCGTGGCCGTTGTCGCGGGAGAATGCAAGCTGAAGGGGGGTGACGGCGACCGCCGGGTTGATCTCGGCCACGCGGGCAGCTGCAACCGCTGCTTTCGGCTTTCCGAGAAGGGCGGGGGAGGAGAGGAACTGGCGGTTCAGATTGTGCTCCTCGAAGATGTCGGGGTCCACCACCACGAGATTTCCGACCCCGAGGCGGGCCAGCTCCTCCACCAGATACCCACCGAGACCGCCGCTGCCGATGATGACCACGCGGCTTCGGCACAGGCGGAGCTGCATGTCGACGGTGATGGTCTGGCGGTTGCGCTGGTAACGGGCAGGCATGAGTCCGCGCTGGAGGATGGCTTCCTCCACCTGGCCGAGGGTGAGGCCGAAGCGCTCGACAGCCCTGACCTGGGCCGCCCAGGGGAAGAGGTCTCCCGCAGCTTCAGCCGCGATGAACCCGTGCAGATCCATCGGTTACCCTCCTCCCACCAGGGGGAACAGCGATAGGGTGTCACCGTCCGAGAGCTGGTGGTCCAGCCTGGCGTGCCGACCGTTGACCAGCACGATACCTATGTCTTTCTCCGGAATGTTCAGCCCGTTTGCGATGTCTGCGGGGACTGTCCCCGGCTCGCACTGTTTTCTTGCGGCGGCAAAACGTCCGATGCGGAACATGGCAAACAGCTTGACAGTGATCTCCATGGTGACTCCTTCAACGGTCGGCGGATTCTTTGCTGTCCGGGCGCGGACACGAGGATGTGTCCGCGCCCGGATCGCGGGTATCCCTAGAAATTCCAGAATTCGTCGATCTCGGCGTCGGTGAAGTCCCACACGGCATTGTGGGGAGCCACCGGCTCGGTCTTGAAGAATTCAGGCAGGCGATCATGCTCTTTGGTGAAGCCTGCCTCGATGTTGAACTGTCGCTCGGTCTTCAGGATCTGCTTGCCCAGGTTGGTCACGTCGTCGCCGGTAAGGTTGATGCCGAAGCGGGCGTTGATCATGTCGATGAGAGCCGGCAGGCATTCGGGGATGTCCAGGGCCGGGAAGGCGACGAAGATGCACATGCCGGTGGAGTCCACAGCCGCGGTGGCAATCTGCAGGTTGCGGGAAAGCTCCACCTGCCCGTCCTTTTTCAGGGGATCCACAAATCCGCCCACGTTGAGAATGTTGGTGGCGATGGTGTAGCCGGCGGTGTGGTCGGCCCCCATGGTGCTGGTGGCGTAGGTGATGCCGATACCCTTGACCGACCGGGGGTCGTAGGCCGGAATTCCCTGGTTCTTCACCACCGGAACGCGGGTGACGCCGTAGGCTTTGCCGACTGAGGCTGCGCCTCCGCCGAGGATCCGTCCCAGGGGGGTTCCCTTGCCGATTTCGTCCTTCAGCAGGCGGATGATCCCCTTGCCGTCGCCGAAGGGGAGGATGCCGGCCTCCATGGCCACGCCGAACATGACGGCGGTCTCGATGGAGTCTATGCCGATGTCGTCCATGAGATTGTCGGCAACGGCGATGTCGTCCAGGTTGTCGACGCAGCAGTCGGCGCCGAGCCCCCAGATGGTTTCGTACTCGAAGCCGGAAGTAACGTACTTGCCTTCCTTGTCGTGGTAGACCTGGGAACACTGGATGATGCAGCCGGCGTGGCAGCCGTGCTTGTGCTTGCCGCCGCGGGCCACAATGGTGTCGTGCATGGTTTCGCCCGAGATCTTGTCGTGCCCCTCGAACTGGCCGATGGTGAAGTTGCGCGTCGGCAGGCCGCCCGCCTCGTTGAGGATGTTGACCAGCACGTTGGTGCCGTAGGTGGGGAGCCCCTCGCCGCTGATGGGGTGGTCCAGGAGTGCCTTGGCGAAGGCACGGGCCGCGGTCTTGAACTTCTCCGGGTCGGCAATCGGTACTTTGGGGGCACCTTCGTCGTCGATGGAGATAAACTTTATTCTTTTGGAGCCCATGACGGCGCCGAGGCCGCCGCGGCCGTGACTGCGGATCTTGCTGTCCGGGTCCTTGACGGAGATGTTGGCCGCGGTCATCTTCAGTTCACCGGCCGGCCCGATGGTGAGGACGCCGGTTTTCTTCCCGAGGCGGGATTCAACGGCTTCGATGACGGCAAAGTTTCCTTTGCCGATGAGCTCGGTTTCTTCCCTGATTGCGACCCCGTCCATGGAAACATGGAGGCTGTACCAGGCATCGGTCGTGGGAGCCCCTTCGATGATGAGCGCTTTGATGCCGAGTCGGGCCAGCATCTGGGCCGAGGTGCCGCCGGCGTTGCTCTCTTTGATCGTCCCGGTCAGGGGGCTCTTGGCTCCGGCGGAGAGACGGCCCGAGTTTGCGGCCGGCGTGCCGGTCAGGAGCCCCGGGGCAAACACCAGTTTGTTGCTCGGTCCCAGAGGGTGGCAGGTGGGGGGGACCTCGGCGGCAACAATCGTTGATGTCAGTCCGCGGCCGCCGAGCCCCGCCCATTCAGCGGGAACCGCTTCGATCCTGGTGCTCAGATCGGCCATGTCTACGCGAAGAATCTTATCCATAAGCTGTTACTCCCTTTTAGTTGGTGGTGTTCTCTCCTTTCCGAAAGGGAGGCGCCGCCGTTTCCGGCGGCACCCGGTGGCCATTCACCGTGAGGCGTACCTTTTAGGCTGTCAGGCTCGGAGAGTATGGTCGCCCCCCTTCGCAGGAAGGGGGGTGTGCCGCTGTTACATTGCCGACTTGTAGATGCCGATTACGCAGTCGAGGGTGGCGATGCGGGGGTTGGTCAGCATGCAGGCGTCTTTCATGGCGTTTTCGGCCATGATGCGAAGGTCGGTTTCCTTCACGTTCAGGGCCGTGAGTCCCGCCGGGATGCCGATGTCTGCGGAGAGCTTGCGGATGGCGGCGATGCCCTTGGCGGCGGCATCCACGTCGGAGAGTCCGTCGATGGTCTCGCCCATGGCAACGGCGATATCGGCGAAGCGCTTCGGGTTGGAGATCATGTTGAATTCACAGACCGCCGGCAGCAGGATGGCGTTGCAGACCCCGTGGGGGAGGTTGTAGAAGCCGCCGAGCTGGTGGGCCATGGCGTGGACGTAGCCGAGGCTCGCATTGTTGAACGCCATGCCGGCCAGGTATTCGGCGTAGGCCATCTTGTCGCGGGCTTCCAGGTTCTTGCCGTTGGCCACCGCCGGGCGGAGCCAGTCGGCGATGAGGCGGATGGCCTGGAGGGCGCAGGCATCGGTGATGGGAGTGGCGATGGTGGAAACGTACGCCTCAACGGCGTGGGTCAGGGCGTCCATGCCGGTGGCGGCGGTGAGGGGGGCCGGCTTGCCGACCATCAGGACCGGGTCGTTGATGGCGATGTTCGGGGTGCAGCGCCAGTCGACAATAGCCATCTTCACCTTGGTGTCGGTGTTGGTGATGATGCAGAAGCGGGTCATTTCGCTGGCGGTGCCGGCGGTGGTGTTGATGGCCACGAACGGGGGCATGGGCCTGGTGGACTTGTTGACTCCCTCGAAGTCGCGGATGTTGCCGCCGTTGCCGATCACGAGGCCCACGCCCTTGGCGCAGTCATGGGAGCTGCCGCCGCCGAGGGAGATGATGGAGTCGCACTGGTTGTCCTGATAGACTTTCACGCCGTCATGGACGTTCTTGTCCGTGGGATTGGGCTCGGCGCCGTCGAAGATGACAACCTGCACACCGGCCGCTTCAACCTGCTGCTTGACCTGGTCGGCCATGCCGATGGCCGAGATCCCCTTGTCGGTGACCAGCAGGGCCTTCTTGGCGCCGAGGGCCTTTACCTGGGCGCCGGTCTCCTTGGAGGAGCCGACTCCCATGAGGGTTACCGTGGGGATGAAGAAACCGAATGTCTGATCTGCCAATGCCATGTGTACTTCCTCCTTTTGTTGTGTGCGGTGGTGCCGCCATGGTGATGGGTCTTGCAGTGATTCTCTTCAGCGATTATGCATACGGATTTGTAGAACGGCTGTTTGACGATATGGCAATTCGTATACCAAGTCATTTCGGTCGTGACGGTTGCGGTGGTTTAACATGCTGATTTTGTTGTAAACATTGACTGAAAGACTGTAAACGTGGGCAATATGCTGAATACAGATTAGTTTAACGTTGTTCTGTTGTGGGGCGATGGGGCGTTCCGTTCCGGAACGTGTGTAATGTATTGGAACAGTCCGTGGCCCGCCCTGCTCACCCCTATCCCTCCCGGAGAGCCCCCTGGAAAAATCTCAGTAAAACCTAGTCAGTAGTGGCATCGACGCGTGCCGACCGGCTCCGGTTCGTGCTGCTTGCGTACCATTGGTACTGAACTTGCCAACGGCTCCGATGACTACCTGATCGTCACCCCCATCATCATGACGTGGAGCAGATCATGGGCCTTATTGATTCGTTCGGCAGACGCATTACCTATCTCAGGCTTTCCGTTACGGACCGCTGCAATCTCCGCTGCCGCTACTGCATGCCGGCGGGCGGAGTCCCCAAGCTCCGCCACGGCGAGACCCTGAGCTACGAAGATCTGCTGCGGGTGTCCCGCGAAGCGGTTTCCCTCGGAATCGAGAAAATCCGCATCACAGGCGGCGAGCCTCTGGTGCGGAAAGGGCTTGTCGATTTTGCGGGCCGTGTGGCAGCGATTCCCGGGTTGCGGGAACTGGTGCTGACCACCAACGGCCTGCAATTGACGGAGACGGCTGCCCCCCTCCGGCGGGCCGGGGTCAAGCGGCTCAATATCAGCCTCGATTCGCTCCGCCCCGAAACCTTCTCGTACATTACGCGGGGAGGCGAGTTGCAGCGGGTGCTGGACGGCATCGCCGCCGCGGAGGCTGCCGGGTTTCCTCCCGTGAAGATCAACGTGGTGGTGATGCGGGGTATCAATGACGAAGAACTCCTGGACTTTGCGGCCCTGACGGTGGACAAGCCCTGGACGGTGCGCTTCATCGAGTACATGCCGACGCTGAGGGAGGAAGGGTGGCGCGCCCGCTGCGTGCCGGGCGGGGAAATTCTTGAGCGGATTGGAGAGCGGTTCCCGTTGTTGCCGATGGTGAGCGCCGAAATGGCCGGCCCGGCCCGGAACTTCAGGATCAGCGGGGCTGCCGGCGCCATCGGGATCATCACCCCCGTCTCCGGTCACTTCTGCGACCAGTGCAACCGGATCAGGGTGACCGCGGCGGGAGTTGCGCGAGGCTGTCTCTTCTCCGGAGAGGGGGTCGATCTGAAGCCTTTGCTGGCTGCGGACGATCACGATCTCCTCCGCCGGGGGCTCCGGTCGCTCATTGTCGGCAAGCCCGGCCGGCACCACCTGGAGAACGGGGACGAAGAAGGCGGTACCGTGGCCATGTCACGAATCGGAGGATAGGGGAGGACGGGATGGACGGACGGATCGTCGCGGTCAGCATCAGCAGAAACAAGGGAGAGCGGAAGACCCCGGTGGATGGGGTGGATCTCAGGGAGGAACACGGCATCGTGGGGGACGCCCACGCCGGTTCCTGGCACCGGCAGGTGAGCCTGCTGGCCCGGGAAAGCATAGACAAGATGAGGTCCCTGGGCCTTGAGGTGGATTCTGGCGATTTTGCTGAAAACATCACCACCTCGGGGATCGACCTGCCGGCGCTGCCGGTGGGGAGCCGCCTCAGGGTAGGTGGGGCGGTCCTGGAGGTCACCCAGATCGGCAAGGAGTGCCACACCCGCTGCGCCATCTATCATCAGGCAGGGGACTGCGTTATGCCGAAGGAAGGGATATTCGCCCGGGTGGTGCGGGGAGGGGCGGTTCACGCCGGCGAACCGGTCGAGGTCCTTGCGGGCGACGACATCGGGCTCAGGTAGGGAGGGAGCAATGGGGAAATCGGTCTATGTAAACACGAAGCCGACGGTCATTTCAGTTCGGGTTACCGATGAGCAGATGGAGGAAGTCAAGCGGCTCATGGAGAAAATGAAGATGAGCGCCTCGGACATCATGCGGGAAGCGTTCTTCCGGTTCGCTGACAAGGTGGAGCGGGCCGACCGGCTCGACGCCATCCGGACCGCGGCCATGAAATACGGTGAGGCCCGCAGGAGGGCATGATCCGCTTCAGGAGGGGATATCCATGATCACCGTCGCCTGCGTAAAACAGGTGCCCGACACGACCCAGGTCCAGATCGACCCGGTGACCAACACCCTGGTGCGCGAGGGAATTCCGTTCATCGTCAATCCCTACGATACCCACGCCCTGGAGGAGAGCCTGCGGATGAAGGACCGCTTCGGGTTCCGGGCCGTGGCCCTCTCCATGGGGCCGCCCAATGCTGAGGCGGCGCTCCGCAGGGCCCTCTGCCTGGGGGCCGATGACGCCATCCTCTGCTCCGACCGCTGCTTCGGCGGCGCCGGCGGGGGCCGGATGTGGAGGGAGGAGCAACTGGGGAGCCGCATCAACCACAGCCGGGTCGACGAGGCGCTTCGCGCGGCGCCCGACACCATCTGCGTTACCTGCCCCTACTGCATGACCATGCTGGAGGACGGCCTCAAGGACCGCCAGGCCGGCGAGACGAGGGTGCGGGACATTGCCGAGGTAGTGGCCGAGGGGCTGCGGTTTTCGTAGACGCCGACCGGCGCCTTCTACTTCACTTCTTTCCGGAGACGAAATGTCCGTAAACTCACAGGCGGTTTCTCCTGCGGAGCCCCCCGCCGTCGCTCCTGCGTTCCGCGAACATCCCGCCAAGCTGTTCGTGGAGACCACCAGCCGCTGTAACCTGGGGTGCGTCATGTGCATGAAACAGACCCCCGGCTGCGGCATCACCGACGGCGACTTGCAGCCGTCGACCTTCGCGGCCCTGGAGCCGGCCTTTTCCCGGTTGGAGGCACTCATCCTCAACGGGGTCGGCGAGCCGCTCCTCAATCCCCGGCTGGAGCAGTTCATCTCCCGCGCCCGCAAACTCATGCCGGCCCACGGCTGGATTGGGTTCCAGAGCAACGGGCTCCTGATGACCACCATCCGGGCGCTCTCGCTGGTCAATGCGGGAGTCGACCGGATCTGTCTCTCCATGGACGGCGCCTCCCCCGACACCTTCCGGGCCATCCGGGAGGGGGGGAAGCTGAACGATCTGGAATGGGCCCTCTCGGCCCTCACCTCCGCCCGGGCCGGGTGCGGCCGGCCCGACCTGGAGATCGGCGTCGAATTCGTCCTCATGCGCGAGAACCTGCGGGAGCTGCCGGCGGCGCTCCGGTGGGCCGCGGCCCGGGGAGTCACCTTTGCCCTGGTCTCCCACGTTCTTCCCTACGCCGAGTCCCACACGGACCAGCGTGCCTACGACCTCTGCACCGACGAGGCCCTTTCCCTGTTCCACGTCTGGAAGGACAAGGCCGAACTGGCCGGCGTGGAGATCCGCCGCTATTTCGAGCTCCTTTTCCGGTTCGACCGCACCGCCGAGGAACGGCGGATCGTGAACTTCGTGGAGGCGATCCGGACCGATGCCCAAAATCGCGGCATCACCCTCGACCTCAAAAGGCTTCTTGCCCTGGATTACGGCAAACTCCACGAGGTGGCCGAGGTCTTTGAGGAGGCACGGGAGGTGGCGCGGGCGACCGGTCTCGATCTCCGGCTGCCCCATGCGATGCCTCGCCAGCGCAGGCAATGCGGCTTCGTCGAGGAGGGGAGCGCCTTTGTCTCCTGGGACGGCGGAGTGCACCCCTGCTACTACCTGTGGCACTCCTTTTGCTCCTACGCCTCCGGCTGGGCCCACCCGGTGCGGCCGCGGCTCTTTGGGAGCCTGGCCGGGCAGGGGATCCTCGACATCTGGAACGGCCCGGAGTTCCGCGCCTACCGCGAGAACGTGCTGCGTTACGACCACCCCTACTGCCCCGGCTGCGCCTTCGCCCCCTGCGACTACGTCCAGGCCGATAACTTCGAGCAGGACTGCTACGTGAATGCCGAGCCGTGCGGAAGCTGCCTCTGGAGCGCGGGGATGTTCCAGTGCCTGTCGTGAACGGTCCGGGTACAAAAGCGTTGGGGCGGGGTTTCCCCGCCCAGTTCCGGTAATTAATCCAGCAACGGGCGGGGAGACCCCGCCCCTACATCCTCAACTGTCGAAAGGTGCATCCATGTACGAAATCCTCGAAAACGAGATCCTGGCGCCGAACCTCCACCGCCTGACGGTGAAGGCGCCCCGCGTGGCCAGCGCCCGCAAGCCCGGGCAGTTCGTCATCGTCCGGGCCGAACGGGGTGACGAGCGGATTCCCCTCACCATCGGCGACGCCGACCCGGCCGCCGGGACCGTCACCCTCTTCATCCAGGCCATCGGTGCCTCCACCCGCAAGATCGTCGACATTCCCGTTGGCGGGGCGCTCCGGGACGTGGCCGGTCCCCTGGGGCAGGCGACCCACATCGAGAACTGGGGCCGGGTTGCCTGCGTCGGCGGCGGGGTCGGCACGGCGGTCCTCTTCCCCCTGGCCCGGGCCCTGGCCGAGGCGGGGAACGAGGTGACCACCATCATCGGCGGCCGCTCCGAGCAGTACATCATCCTGGCCGACGAGCTGGCGGCCTTCTCCGCCGAGGTACTCATCACCACCGAGGACGGGAGCCGGGGCCGCAAGGGGTTCGTGACCCATGCGCTGGCCGACCTCATTGCCGACCCGGCCCGGGCGCCCAAGGTGGTGCTGGCCGTGGGGCCGGTTCCGATGATGCGGGCGGTGGCGGAGCTGACCCGTCCCCACGGTATCGAGACCGTGGTGAGCCTGAACCCGATCATGATCGATGGTACCGGCATGTGCGGCGGATGCCGCGTGGTGGTAGGTGGTGAGTCCAAGTTCGCCTGCGTTGACGGGCCGGAGTTCGACGGCCACCTGGTGGACTTCGAGGGACTAAGCGACCGGCTCACCACCTACCGCGGCTTCGAGGAACAGGCCCGCCATGCCGCCACCGAGTGCCGGCTCACGAAGGAGGTGGCCAATGGCTAACGATCTCAGCATGAAGGAGCGGCTCGCCCTCGGGCGGGTCCACATGCCAGAGTTGGAGCCGTCCGTCCGGAGCCGGAACTTCGAGGAGGTGAACCGGGGCCTCGGCATGGAGGACGCGGTTCAGGAGGCGAAGCGCTGCATCCAGTGCAAGCACCGCCCCTGCGTGGAAGGGTGCCCCGTGGGGGTCTCCATCCCCGAGTTCCTGGACGCCCTGGCGGCGGAGAATCTCCCTGAGGCGGCCCGTATCCTCCAGGGGGACAACGCCCTGCCGGCGGTCTGCGGCCGGGTCTGCCCCCAGGAGACCCAGTGCGAGGCCAAGTGCGTGCGCGGGGTGAAGGGGGAGCCGGTGGCCATCGGCTACCTGGAGCGCTTCGTGGCCGACTGGGCCATGGCCAACCCGGAGAAGCTGGCAAAGACCAAGCTTCCTCCCGCCACCGGCAAGAAGGTGGCGGTGGTGGGCTGCGGCCCCGCCGGGCTCACCGCTGCCGGCGAGCTGGCCCGGGCAGGGCACGGGGTCACCATCTTCGAGGCGCTCCACGACACCGGCGGGGTACTCCGCTACGGCATCCCCGAGTTCCGCCTCCCCAAGGAGATCATCGACGTGGAGGTCTCCCGCCTCGTGGCAATGGGGGTGGAGATCGAGTGCAACGTCATCGTCGGCAAGACCCTCACCCTGGGGCAGCTCCGGGAGGAGTTCGACGCGGTCTTCATCGCCAACGGCGCCGGGCTCCCCACCATGCTCAACATTCCGGGGGAGAACCTCAAAGGGGTTTACTCGGCCAACGAGTTCCTGACCCGGGTGAACCTTATGGAGGCGGGCAGAAATCCCGACGCCCCCACGCCGATCATCGCCGGCCGCCAGGTGGCGGTCATCGGCGGCGGCAACACCGCCATGGACTGCGTCCGCACTGCCCGCCGCCTCGGCGCCGAGCGGGCCATGATCGTCTACCGTCGCGGCGAGACCGAGATGCCGGCCCGGGTGGAGGAGATCAAGCACGCCAAGGAGGAGGGGGTGGAGTTCGTCATGCTCACCGCGCCCCTGGAGATCGTGGGCACCGAGGACGGGTGGGTCGCGGCGCTCCGCTGCCGGCGGATGGAGCTGGGGCCGCCCGACGATTCCGGGCGCCGCAAGCCGGTGCCGGTCGAAGGCTCCGACTTCGATCTCCCCGCCGAAGTGGTGGTGAACGCCGTCGGCACCCGGGCCAACCCGCTCCTCACCGCCACGGCCCCCGATCTGGACCTGAACCGGTGGGGAAACATCGTGGCGGACGAGAACGGTGCCACCAGCATCCCCGGCGTCTTTGCGGGAGGCGACATGGTGCGGGGCGGTGCCACCGTCATCCTCGCCATGGGTGACGGCAAGCGGGCCGCCGCTGCCATTGGCAAGCATCTGGCCTGACGTGGTTCGCACTGTGCGCGAAAAAGCCGCTCCACTCTGCTTCCGGCAGGGGGAGCGGCTTTTTTGTTGGATAATGTCCGACAGGGAGTTATGAAAGGTTTTTCTCTCGGCCGTTGTGGTGTACACTTGAATGCCGGACGACAAAGGGAGGTCACCCATGCTGTTGGAGCAACTAGTTGAACAGGCCGCGCAGCCCCCGAAGTACGACTGGGATGCCTACTACCGCTGGCTGTTCAGCACCCTTGCCGGCCGGGAGGTATCCCGTTTCAATTTCTGGCAGTGCCCCCATTGCCTCACCATCAACTTTTTTCTGCCGGCCCAGCGGTACGGAAAATGCCGTGGGTGCGACCTGATTCACCTTCCCTAGTTTTCCCAAAGTGCCGGTTGTTTGTGCAAACCACAGACCTTGGCTCAGTCACCCAGCCGTTCCGTCAGCATTAGCCGCTGCGGCCGGTAGGTGCATCTGCATCTCTGTCACCCTTAAAACAAACTTTGTGCCATTTTGGAGCATAGTGCGCTAAAATGGAACGATAGTCTTTGTCTCGAAATGGAACAGTGGCAACGGGCCACTATGGCGCAATATGACGTAAACGGCAGGTTTATGTCTTTTGCACGGGAATTGCAGATGTATACGGCCGTATACGGCATCGTCCCTGAGGTTTGACGGTTGGGAGATGAGGGGACGTTCCGAAAGGAGACAGTGTGAATATCAGCAAGTTTGTGGCGCCGGAGATCATCTTCGGCCGGGGGTCCCTGAGCCAGATCGGGGAGAGCGCCGCCCGCATCGGCGCCTCCAAGGTGTTCCTGGTCAGCGATGAGGATGTGATCAATGCCGGATGGGTGGAGCAGGCGCTGCACTACCTCCATGCCGTCGGCCTGGAAACGGAGATCTACTCGTCCCTAACCTCCAATCCCAAGGATTTCGAGGTGACAGAGGGGGCGCAACGGTACCTGGCCTCGGGGTGCGACGCCATTGTTGCCGTAGGCGGAGGGAGCCCCACCGACGTGGCCAAGGCGGTGGCCATCCTTGCCAGCAACGGCGGCCAGCTGCGCGACTACGAAGGAATCAACAGGATTTCCCGCCCCCTTCCCCCCATGGTGATCGCCCCCTCCACCGCCGGCGCCGGCTCCGAAGTGAGCCAGTTCGCCATCATCGTCGACACCGAGCGCAAGCTCAAGATGTCCATTATCTCCAAGTCCCTGGTGCCGGACATCGCCATCGTCGACCCGGAGCTCCTCCGGACCAAAGACGCCAAGCTGGCGGCCGCCACGGGCATGGATGCCCTCACCCACGGCATCGAATCATACGTCTCCCTGGCGGCGACCCCCCTCACCGATATCCACGCCTGTAAGGCGATCCAGCTGATCGCGGCCAATCTGCGCCGGGCGGTGGCCGACCGCCGGGACATGGAGGCCAACACCAACATGGCCATGGCGAGCCTCACCGCCGGCATCGCCTTCTCCAACGCTATCCTTGGCGCCACCCACGCCATGACCCACCAGGTAGACGGCCTGCTGGACGAGCACCACGGCGAGGCCAATGCCTCGATCCTGCCGCATGTCATGGAGTTCAACCTGCCGGCCTGCCCGGAGCGCTTCAAGCACATCGCCTGGTCTCTGGGGAAGGATGTGCGCAACACCAGTGCGGAGGAGGGGGCCTGGCTGGCAATTGAGGGAATCCGCGAGCTGATCGCCGACATCGGCCTCGCCAAGGGGCTCGGCGCCATGGGGCTGCGGGAGGAGTTCATCCCGCTGCTGAGCCGCAACGCCCTCAACGATGCCTGCCTGGTGACCAACCCCCGCAACGCAACGGTGGAAGATATCGAAACAATATTTCGCAAGGCGATGTAACCGGGGAGAGCCATGGACAACAGGGAAAAGCTGCTGGAACAGCTGACCGGGGTCGACTCCTCCAAGCTCAACTACTATATCGAGCTGAAGAAGCGCAACCAGGAGATCCTCAAGCAGAACAGCCGTCTGGAGATCCTCCAGCAGCTCACGCGCGACATCAATATCGACATGTCCATAGAGGATATCCTGGAGCGGGCCTTCACCAAGTTTCCCCAGACCCTCCCCTGCGATTTTCTCGGCCTGGTGACGTTTCGCAACGGCGCGCTGCGGCTCAAGGCCCTGATGCCCCGGGACTTCTGCCGGATTGACAACTTCCCCGCCCATTCCCCCACGTTGAATGTCATCCGGGACAGAAAGGCCGGTATTTTCAATCAGACGCCCGAAGAACTGAGCCACGTCCGGATCAATCCCCGGTATCCGGGGCCGCTCCGGTCCCTGGCGGTGGCCCCCATGTTCCAGCGGGACGAGGTGATCGGTGCCCTCATCGTCGCCAGTGTCGTCGACGGGGCCTACAGTGAGGCGGATCTCAGCTTTGTCCAGCACCTGGCCGACCAGCTCTCCATCAGCATCCAGAACGCCCGGCTTTACAAGCAGGTGTCGCGGGCCAAGAAGGAATGGGAGGAGACCTTCCTGGCGGTTACCGACCCGATCTTTCTGGTCGATACCGACTACAACGTCCTGCTCCACAATAACCGGTTGTCGCCGGAGATGAGCGGGTTCTGGAACCAGGCGGTGAGCAACAAGTGTTTCGCCAAGCTCCACGGCCGGACCCATCCCTGCGAGAACTGCCCCATCAAGGAGGTCCAGCGGACCGGCAAGCCGGTGTTCCAGCGCTGGCAGACCGAGACGGGGTTGATCCTCGACCTTTCCTACTACCCGGTGTTCAACGAAGAGAAGCAGCTGTCGGCGGTGACGATCATCATCAAGGATGTCACCGAGAAGACCAAGATGGAGGCGCAGCTGGTGCAGACGGCAAAGCTGGCGGCCCTGGGGGAGATGGCGGCCGGGGTGGCCCACGAGCTGAACAGCCCCATGACCGTCATCATCGGCACGGCGCAGCTGCTGGCCAGGGATCTCAAACAGGATGCGCACTACGAACAGGCCGAAGTGCTGGAAGATATCATCAACTCGGGCCTGCGCTGCAAGCGGATCATCCAGAATCTGCTGACCTTTTCCCGGCAGAACCAGCCGCCTGTGACCGACATCGACCTCAATGCCGAGGTGGAGCGGGTGCTGAGTATGATCCAGTATCAGATAAACAGGAGCCAGATCCGAATTGTCGAGCAGCTGGCCCCCTTCCTGCCGCGGCTCACCGCCAACGGCCCCCAGATCCAGCAGGTGCTGACCAATCTGCTCATCAACGCCCGGGACGCCCTGGGAGAGGTGGAGCGGAAGGAGAAGGTCATCACGGTGGCTACTTCGCTGTTGGTGAAGGATGGGAAGAAGTGGGCCGTCCTCAGCGTGACGGACAACGGCACCGGCATCGCGCCGGAGAACCTGTCGAAGATCTTCACCCCCTTCTACACGAGCAAGGAGGCCACCAAGGGGACCGGGCTCGGCCTGTCGGTAAGCCTGGGTATTGCCGAGTCCCATAACGGAACCATTGAGGTGGAGAGTCGACTGGGCGAGGGGAGCACCTTCTCGCTGCTCCTTCCTGTCGAGCAGGGGTGACAGGAAGGACTATGAAATTCAACGGAGAGACAATGTCACACATACAAGTGCTCATCATCGACGACGAGGCGGACGTCTGCACCTTTTTCCGTCGCCTGCTGACGCGAAAAGGGTATGGCGTCGTCACGGCGTCCCGCGAGCCGGAGGCGCTGCGGGCCCTGGCGGAACACAGCTTCCATGTGGCCATGGTGGACCTGAAGCTTCCCGATACCGACGGCCTCACCCTCCTGAAGGCGATCAAGTCCCGACAGCCTTCATGCGAGGTCATCATCATGACCGGCTACAGCACCGTAAAGACGGCAGTCACGGCGATGCAGCTGGGGGCCTACGAGTATCTGGAAAAACCCTTTGAGGACATAGGGGAAATCGAGACGCTGATCGAGAAGGCGGCCAGCCACGGCGTGGCCCTGCGCGAGGGGACCGGCGGACGGGAGGAGTGGCGGGATGTGGCCGAGGCCGTCGGCTTCCGGGTCGGCACGTCGCCGGCCATGGGGCGCCTCGTCTCACTGGCCCACAAGATCGCTGGCAAGAACGTGACCGTGCTGATTCAGGGGAACACCGGCACCGGCAAGGAGGTGCTGGCCCGCTTCATCCATGCCGCATCGGGTCGGGCCGACCAGGCGTTCATCCCGGTCAACTGCGGCGCCCTGCCGGAGAATCTCCTGGAAAGCGAGCTCTTCGGCCACGAGAAGGGGGCCTTCACCGGGGCCGCCCAGCCCCGTCGCGGCATTTTCGAGCTGGCCAACCACGGGACACTGCTCCTGGACGAGATCGGCGACGCCAGTCCCCAGATCCAGGTGAAACTGCTGCGGGTGCTGGAAACAGGTGAATTCATGCGGGTCGGCGGCGAAAAGCCCATCAAGACCGACGTGCGGGTGATTGCCGCCACCAACGTCGATCTGGAGCAGGCCATCCGCGAGAAGACATTTCGCGAGGATCTCTATTACCGGCTCAACGTGGTGCGGCTCGAGATCCCGCCGCTCCGTTCCCGAGCCGAGGACATCCCCCAGCTGGCGGAGCACTTCGTCCGCCAGCTCAATCCCGACTTCCGCATTTCCCCCCAGACGCTGCGCCTCCTGCAGGGGTACGGCTGGCCGGGCAACATCCGCCAGCTCGCCAACGTCATGCGGCGCGCCGTGGTCATGTGCAGCGGCGACACCATCCTCCCCGAACACCTGGAGAGCAGTCTGTTGGGTGGAGCTTCCGGTGCCGCCGGGGACGAGCAGCCGGATGTCCCCCTTTCATTAAAACGGTTCCTGGAACAATCTCCACGCGCCGAGGATCTCCAGCAACTGACTCCGGAGGAGCTGCGGAGAATGCTCGACTCCCTCCGTGCCCTGGAAACGAGGCTCGTCTCGGCCATGGGGGAAAATGGGCTCGGGATACCGGCCCGGCGCTGCCTCAAGGATACCGAGGAGGCGACCATCAGGCGGGCGCTGGAAGAGTCCCGCTGGAACATCACCGAAACGGCGAAGGTTCTGGGCATCGGCAGGAACACACTCTACCGGAAGATCAAGGAGTACGGGCTGGGGAGTTCTTGAGCGGCCGGGTGGCGGGGGGACGCGCAGGATAGGCAGGTGCGGGCTGGTCCGGATGCTACAGGAGCATCCGGGTTTCGATAAACGGCGTCTTCGGCTTGCGCCGATGGTTTATGAATTCGTTGTACTGTGTCAGATAATCAAGCCAGCGGTCGGCATCAACGATTCCATCTCTTATCCAAGGCGGTTGTCTCAAGGCGGCTGCCGCGGCCATGTCATCACGCAGTTCGGCGGAAGCTGCGAACTTTTTCATTTCTTCACGAGCCTTCGGGCTGAGCATGGTAGTTCCTCTCCAGTTCCCTGAATTTATCCTCAACAGCTTACCTGTCTGATGATCGCTTCAGGGGGCTCCCTGCTGCTGCAGCGGCAGCACCACCCGGAAGGTGCTGCCCCTTCCCGCCTCGCTCTCCACCTGGATATTCCCCCCGTGATCCCTGACGATGCCGTAGGAAACCGCGAGGCCGAGGCCTGTCCCGTCGCCGCGGGTGGTGAAGAAGGGGCTGAAGATGTTCTTGAGATTTTCGGGGGGGATGCCGATTCCCGTGTCCCCCACGGCTACGGTGCAGGTTCCCGCGCCGCGGTTCCGGGAGGTGGCCACCGTGAGGGTTCCCCCCTGCTTCATGGCCTGGATGGCGTTGAGGATCAGGTTGGTGAAGACCTGGCGGAGCTGGTCGCCGTCCCCCTGCAGGGGGGGGAGGTCGGCGGCGTAGTCGCGGCGGACCTCGATGCCGGTGAGGGGGACCTGGTGCCCCACCTGCTTGAGGATCTCGTCCAGGAGGCCGTTCACCGCCACCGTTCCCAGCTCCTTCTGCTGCTGGCGGGCGAACTTCAGGAGGCTACCCACGATCCTCTCCACCCGACCCACCTGCTGGGCGATGGTGTCCACCTCCTCCCGGTTCGGGCTGTCCTCGGGGATCGACATCTGGAGAAGCTCGGTGTTCCCCCGGATAATCGCCATGGGGTTGTTGATTTCATGGGCCACGCCGGCGGCCAGCATGCCGATGTCGGCCAGCTTCGCGGCCCGCACCAGCTCCTCCTGGGTCTTGACCAGGAGGAGATTCTTCTCCTCCAGCTGGGCCGTGCGGTCCAGAACCTTCTGTTCCAGCTCCCGGTTCAGCTTCTGGATGTCCTCTTCCCGCTGGGCGAGGGTGCGGGTCATCTGGGCGAACTCGCCGGCCAGGTCACCGATCTCGTCACGGGTCCGGGGGACGATGGCCACATTCAGTTCTCCGGCGGTGATGCGGCGGGCCGCGGTTTCCAGTTCCTTGATGGGGCGGGCCAGGCGCGAGGCGATGAAGCTCGAAATGGCCAGTCCGATGAGGGAGCCGCAGAGGAGGACCACCCCGAAGATGAGGGAAATTTCCCGCTTCATCTCCTGGAAGGGGCGCTCCATGATCCCCACGTAGAGGGAGCCCACCGGCACCCCCTGGAGGTTCAGGATCGGTTCGTAGGCGGAGTAGTACCAGTCGTTCACCACGAAGGCCCGCCCCACCCACTTCTCCCGGTTCACGATGACCCGCCGGTAGACCTCCTCCGAGAGCCGGGTGCCGATGGCGCGCTGCTCCGGGGCCAGGAGCACGTTGGTGGCGATCCGCAGGTCCCCCAGGAAGATGGTGGCGGTTCCCACGTCCTGCCCCTGGTAGCTCACCGCCTCGAAGACGATCTTCTTGATCCGGTCCACCAGCTCGTTGTTGCCGTTGAGGAGCACCCCGCCGTAGAGGACGCCGGCGACCCTGCCGGCCCGATCCCGCACCGGCACCGATGCCACCATGGCCATGCCGGCCCGCTCTACGGCCTCGTCCCGGCGGCGGGCGTGGAGGGTGGGGAGGATCCGGATGGACGCCCTGGCGGCCAGCTCTTTCCCTTCCTTGGCCAGTTCCTCGGGGGGGATGACCTCGGTGCCGGATACATGCTCGCCCCGCAGTGCCCGCGAGACGATCTGGTCGGCGATCTTGCTGTCACCGAAGGCTTCATGGTTGCCGGCCCGGAAGACGACCTCCCCGTTTCGGTCCACGGCGGTGAGAAAGTCGAGCCCCTCGCTGGTCATCCGCGGCGAGAGGAGGCTGTTGAGGGTTCTGCGGTCCCCCTGGGAGATGATCATGGAGGTAAAGGGGTTGGTGGCGGTAAGCTTGACCACGTCGCGGATGTGGTCAAGCTCGCTCTCGTAGACGGCCCGGGCCGCGTTCAGGTCGGTCCGGACCTTCTCCTGGGCCTGGCTCACGACCCGGGAGTTGATGATGGAGATGCCGATGACGCCGCAGAGCACCGTGGCCGCGAAGAGGGGGGTGAGGGTGGCGAAGGTGAGCTTGAGGCGGATGGGGAAGCGCTTCTGCTGCATTTACTCTCCCTGGATGGGATGATGTCGAGAACTCAGGAGTCAGGAGTCAGGAGTCAGGAGTCAGGAGTCAGGAGTCAGGAGTCAGGAGTCAGGAGTCAGGAGTCAGAATATTAAGCGGTTTTATTCTGAATTCTGAATTCTGTATTGTGAATTCTGTATTCTGAATTCTGAATTCTGAATTCTGTATTCTGAATTCTGGATCCTAAAGGCTAGTTTTCCATGGCGGCGCCCCCCGCCTGGCCGGGCATGGCCAATGCGTATTCCGCGATCTTGCGGTCGAGGGTCTTGCGGGAGATGCCGAGGATCTCCGCCGAGCGGCTCTTGTGGAAGCCGGTCTGGCGCAGGACCCGCTCGATATGCTCCCGTTCCATCTCCTCCAGGGAGACGAGCAGGTTGTCCGGCCGGCGGGGGGAGACATCATCCCGGGGGCGGATCGGCAGTACGTCAGGGGTGACCAGGTCGCCCCGGGTGAGGATGGCGGCCCGCTCGATGACGTTCTCCAGCTCCCGCACGTTGCCGGGCCAGCGGTAACACTCCAGGGACTGGAGGGCCTCCGGCGTGAACCCGCGGATATCCTTCCGGATGCGGCGGGCGTACTTGGCGAGGAAGTGGGACGCCAGGGGCTCGATGTCCTCGCGCCGCTCCCGCAGGGGGGGGAGGGCGATGGTGATGACGTTGAGACGGTAGTAGAGGTCTTCCCGGAAGCGCCCGGCCTCCACCTCCTTTGCGAGATCCTTGTTGGTGGCGGCCACGAAGCGGATGTCGACGCTCCTGGCCTTGGTGGCCCCCACGGGGATGAACTCCCGCTCCTGGATGACCCGCAGGAGCTTTGCCTGGACCGCGGCGGAGACGTCGCCGATCTCGTCCAGGAAGAGGGTGCCCCCGTCGGCCTCCTCCAGGAGCCCCTTCTGGGTGGTGATGGCGCCGGTGAAGGCGCCCCGCACGTGACCGAAGAGCTGGCTTTCCAGAAGGGTGTCGGAAAGGGCGGCGCAGTTGATGGAGAGGAACCGCTTCCCCCGCCTGGTGCTGTTGTAGTGAACGGCGCCGGCGATCAGCTCCTTGCCGGTCCCCGATTCGCCCAGAACCAGGATATTGGCGTCGCTGGCGGCCACCTGGACGGTCAGCTCGTAGACCTTACGGAATTTTTCGCTGGTGAAGATGATGTTGTCGGGGGTGTCGGGGCGGGAGAGCTCCTCCTTCAGCACCCGGTTCTCCTTCATGAGGAGGTCCAGCTGAAGGGCGTTTTCCAGGAGGCCGAGGATCTTCTCCTTGGGGAAGGGCTTGGTGACGTAGTCGTAGGCCCCCAGCTTGATGGCCTCCACGGCCGCGTCGATGGTGCCGAAGGCGGTCATGACCACCACCGGCAGGGTCGGGCGGAGCCTTTTCACCCGCTGCAGGACCTCGATGCCGTCCATGTCGGGCATCCGCACGTCCTGGAGGAGGATGTCGGCATCCCCGTCGGTTCCCCCCTCAAGCCGGGCCAGAAGGCTCGTGCCGTCGGCGAAGGTCTCAACATCATATTCCTTTGCCAGGAACATCTTCTGAAGGTAGCGCCTGATTCCTTCCTCGTCGTCGCAGATGAGAATGCGTGCTTTCATAATGGCTTGCCGTGCTCCGTCGTCGTTTGTTTCATTAATTTTTGTGTGTCTACGGGACAAAATGATACAGAGGCGGCCAGGATTCCGCAAGACAAGATTCCCCAATAACGGGCGGAGTTGCGGTTTCAATATCCATTCGGCAAGTATTTTCAGGCTGTTGCGGCTGTTGTTGACGTGTAAACGGTATTGGCACGGACGTTGCCCTTGTTTGCGCGGTTGTCACATTCAACGCAACGGGTCTTCCGGCTCGACATTCAAGGGGGTTTGTGAAATGGGAATTTCTCGCAGGCAGTTTCTGCAGCGGGGGGCACTGGCCGGCGCGGCCATCGCGCTCTCCGGCAAACCGGGGGAGGCGAGCGTCGATGCTCCCGAGCTCCGGACCAAGGGGCTCAAGACTACGACCACCATCTGTCCGTTCTGTTCGGTGGGGTGCGGCCTGATCGTCCACACCAAGGACGGCAAGGTGGTCAATGCCGAAGGTGATCCGCAGCACCCCATCAACCAGGGGGCCCTCTGCCCCAAGGGGGGGGCGCTCTTCCAGATCGCCAACAACGAGAACCGGCTCCAGAAGGTGAAGTACCGGGCCCCAGGCTCCGACAGGTGGGAAGAGAAGTCCTGGGACTGGGCCCTTGACCGGATTGCCCGGCGGATGAAGGAGACCCGCGACAGGACTTTCAAGAAGACCGAGCTCAACAAGAAGGACAACAAAGAGTACGTGGTGAACCGTACCGACGGCATGGCCTTCTTCGGCGGCGCCGGCCTCGACAACGAGGAGTGCTACCTCTGGTCCAAGTTCGCCCGCGCCATGGGGGTGGGACAGCTGGAACACCAGGCCCGACTTTGACACTCGTCAACAGTCGCCGGTCTGGCGGCTTCATTCGGTCGTGGTGCCATGACCAACCACTGGATTGACCTGAAAAATTCCGACGTCATCTTTGCCATCGGCTGCAACCCGGCCGAGAACCACCCCATATCCTTCAGGTGGATCGAGCAGGCCCTCGACAGCGGCGCCAAGCTCATCTCAGTGGATCCGCGCTATACCCGCACCTCCTCCAAGGCGGACATCTACGCCCAGATTCGCCCGGGGACCGACATTGCCTTCCTGGGCGGCATGATCAATTATGCCCTCCAGAACAACATGATCCACGAGGAGTACGTCCGCGAGTACACCAACGCCACGTTCATCGTTTCCGAGCAGTTCGACTTCCAGGACGGCATGTTCTGCGCCTTCGACGACCAGGAGAAGTCCTATGACCTGAAATCGTGGGCCTACGCCACCGACGCCGACGGCAGGCCGAAGCGCGACATGGGCATGAAGGACCCCAAGTGCGTCTATCAGCTCATGAAGAACCACTACAAGCGCTACGACGTCGATACCGTCTGCGCCATCACCGGTACCCCCAAGGAGGACTACCTCAAGGTGGCCAAGGCGTTCTGCGCCACGGGCCGCCCCGACAAGGCGGGGACCATCCTCTACGCCATGGGGATCACCCAGTCGACCCACGGCAGCCAGAACGTGCGGGCCGTGGCCCTTCTCCAGATGCTGCTGGGGAACATCGGCATCGCCGGCGGCGGGGTGAACGCCCTCCGCGGGGAGTCCAACGTCCAGGGCTCCACCGATTACGGGCTCCTCTTCCACATCCTCCCCGGCTATCTCAAGTCGCCGGAGTTCGACAACGTGGACCTGAAGGCCTACCTGGAGAAGTGGACCCCGAAGACCAAGGACCCCAAGAGCGCCAACTGGTGGGGGAACACCCCCAAGTACACCGTGAGCCTCCTGAAGGCCTGGTACGGCGACAACGCCACGCCGGAGAACGACTTCTGCTACGACTACCTCCCCAAGCGGATGGGGAACTACTCCTACGTGAAGATCATGGAGAAGATGGGGAAGGGGGAGCTGGAAGGGCTCGTCTGCATGGGGATGAACCCGGCCGTGGGGGGGCCCGACTCCGTGGCGGCCCGCCAGGCTCTGGGGAAGCTCAAGTGGCTCGTTACCGCCGACCTCTGGGAGACCGAAACCTCCATCTTCTGGAAGCGCCCCGGCGTTGACCCCAAGTCGATCCAGACCGAGGTCTTCATGCTGCCGGCCGCCTCTTCCATCGAGAAGGAAGGTTCCATCTCCAACTCCGGCCGCTGGGCCCAGTGGCGCTACGCCGCCGTCCATCCCCTGGGTGATTCCCGCAGCGACCTCCACATCATCGACGAGTTCTACAAGCGGATCAAGGCCCTCTACCTGAAGGAGGGGGGAGCATTTCCCGAGCCGATCACCAAGCTCTCCTGGAACTACGGCACCGGCCACGAACCCGATGTCCACCTGGTGGCCAAGGAGATCAACGGCTACTTCACCAAGGACATGACCATCGTCGACAAGGACAAAACCCTGGAGTTCAAGAAGGGGGACCAGGTTCCCATGTTCAAGTACCTCCAGGACGACGGCTCCACCGTCTCCGGCTGCTGGATCTACTGCGGCTCCTATACCAAGGAGGGGAACCAGATGGCCCGCCGGGATGCCTCCGACCCCACCGGCCTCGGCCTCTTCCCCAAGTGGTCCTGGTGCTGGCCGGTGAACCGCCGGATCATCTACAACCGCGCCTCCGTCAACCCGGCCGGCGCGCCTTTCAACCCCAAGCGCCCGGTTATCGCCTGGGATCCCCTGGAGAAGAAGTGGAAGGGGGATGTCCCCGACGGGCCGTGGCCCCCCATGAAGGACGACAAGGAAGGGAAGTACCCCTTCATCATGCTCCCCGAGGGGCACGGCCGCCTCTACGCCCTCGACATGAAGGACGGCCCCTTCCCCGAGCACTACGAGCCGGTGGAGAGCCCGACCAGGAACCTCCTCTCCCGGGTCCAGAGCAACCCGGTGGTGAAGGTCCCATCGAACGTGTCGAGCGATACCGGCAAGTTCCCCATCATCGGCACCACCTACCGGGTGACCGAGCACTGGCAGGCTGGGGCCATGACCCGCAGCCTCCCGTGGCTAGTGGAGCTGGTTCCCGACATGTTCGTGGAACTCTCCGAAACCCTGGCCAGGCAGAAGGGGATCAAGCAGGGGGATATGGTGAAGGTCTCCACGGAGCGGGGGAGCATTCAGGCCAGGGCCCTGGTCACCAGCCGCCTCAAGCCGTTCAACGTGCAGGGCAAACTGATCGAGCAGGTGGGGATGCCGTGGCATTTCGGCTACGCGGGGCTCGCCACCGGCGACAGCGGCAACGTCCTCACCCCCACCGTGGGGTGCGCCAACACCGGCATTCCGGAGTTCAAAGCGTTCCTCTGCAACATCGAGAAAGGGGGTAAGGCCGCATGAGTGCCGGAACCATCGACTATTCAAAGACCAAGACGTTCCTGATCGATACTACCAAGTGCACCGGCTGCCGCGGCTGCCAGGTGGCCTGCAAGCAGTGGAACCAGCTGAAGGCCGAGGATACGAAGTTCTTCACCGGCGAAGGGTACCAGAACCCCCCCCAGATGTCGGAGCACACCTTCACCCGGGTGAAGTTCAAGGACTACCAGAAGCATGGGCAGAACGAGTTCGCCTTCTACAAGGAGATGTGCATGCACTGCAACGACCCCGCATGCGCCTCCGTCTGCCCCGTGGGCGCCTTCCAGAAGACCAAGGAAGGGCCGGTGATCTACCACGCCAAGAAGTGCATCGGCTGCCGCTTCTGCATGGTGGCCTGCCCCTTCGGGGTCCCCAAGTACGAGTGGAGCAAGGCGTTTCCCCTCGTCAAAAAGTGCACCGGCTGCTACAGCCGGGTAAAGGGGGGGCTCGACCCCGCCTGCGCCACCGCCTGTCCCACGGCCATCACCTACGGTCCCCGGGACGAGATGCTCAAGGAGGCCGAGAAGCGGATCGCCGCCAAGCCCGACCGCTACTTCAAGGTGGTCTACGGCAAGGAGGAGGCGGGGGGGACCAGTGTCCTCTACCTGACCCACCAGCCCCTGGACGAGCTGGGCTTCAAGAAGGTCACCACCCGGCCCCTGCCGTCCTACACCTGGCAGGCCCTGCGGTTCGTCCCGGGGATCTTCCTCACCGTCGGCGGCACCCTGTCGCTGGTCTCCTGGTTCCAGCACCGCAAGGACCGGGTGAAGCGGGAGGAAGAGGAACGGAACAAGGCCGGCGAATAAATGTAGGGGCGAGGCGGTGCCTCGCCCAGATCGGGCGACCCACCGGGTCGCCCCTACAGGAGGATATATGACAGCAGCAAGAATAATAATGAATGAAATCAGCGGGTACCATCGCTTCATCAAGTTTCTGATGGTTCTCGTGGGGGCGGCGGCCGTGGCTTCCGCCGTCCGCTTCATCTTCGGCCTGGGGGCCACCACCAACCTGAACGACCTCTATCCGTGGGGCCTCTGGATCTCCTTCGACGTGGTCACCGCCGTTCCCCTGGCGGCCGGCGCCTTCACCATCGGCATCGTGGCCCACGTCTTCCACATCAAGAAGCTGGAGCCCCTGGTGCGGCCGGCCATTGTCACCGGCTTCCTGGGATATTCCCTGGTCTGTGTGGGGCTTCTCCTCGACCTGGGGCAGCCCCAGCGGGGGCCCTACGTCCTCTTCAACTGGAACGTTCACTCCCCCATGTTCGAGGTCTCCATGTGCGTCATGGCGTACACCACGGTCCTCTTCCTGGAGTTCCTCCACCCGGTGAGCGAGAAGTTCGGCTGGCACATCCCGCTGCGGCTGCTGCGGACCCTGGAACTGCCGTTCGCAATACTTGCCGCCATGATCTCCACGCTCCACCAGTCGACCCTGGGGACCTTCTTCCTCATCGCCGTCGACAAGCTCCACAACCTCTGGTACAATCCGCTCCTGCCGCTCCAGTTCTGGCTTTCGGCCATCTTTACCGGCCTCTCCATCGTCATCTTCGAGGCGAGCCTGGTGCACAAGTACATGGGGCAGCCCGACGAGTCGGAACTGCTGGCCACGCTGACTAAAATAATCCCCTGGGTCATGGGGGTCTACATGCTGGTGAAGGTCTACGCCCTGGCGTTCCTCTCCCACGGCCCGCTGTTCGACCGGCCGGTCCTGACGGCGCTCTTTGCCGCCGAGATGATTGCGGGGGTCCTGATTCCGTTCGCCATGTTCCTCACGAAGCGGATCAGGACCGACAACCGGATGCAGCTGCGGGCCGCCTCCCTGGTGATCGCTGGACTCATCCTGAACCGTTTCAACGTCTCCATGTTCGCCATGCACCAGCCCGGTCAGCCGCTCTATTTTCCGAACTTCATCGAATCGGTGGTGACCATCGGCATCATCGCGGCCCACATCCTCTTCTTCGTGCTCATTGCCAAGTACTTCCCCATCTTCGAGCACCATCCGGAGGCCACCGACTACACCATTCCCGACCGCTTCCACAGGATCGAGAAGCATGGCGAGGGTCACGGGAAGGCGAGCGAGGCGTAGGTTCATTGCAGAAGTCAGGAGTCAGAATTCAGAATCCAGGAGTATTTCATGCTGGCTTCTGACTTCTGGCTCCTGAATTCTTCCCGGGGGTTCTGATGCACACCATTCACATCTACAGCAACGGCCGTCTTGAGGAAAAACAGTCGGGCATCGTCCGGGAATTCCCCCTGGTCCTCCACGTGAACGGCCGGGAGATCGCGACCCTCGTCGCCTCGCCCCATGATCTCCGGTTTCTCGTGGCCGGTTTCCTCCGCAACCAGGGTTTTGTGGAGCGGGCCGACGATTTCCACATGCTGGCCGTCTGCGACGAGTTCGGCATCGCCAACGTGAGAATAAAGGGGGAGCTTCCGGAGCGGCTGAAGCCGGTATTGACATCCGGCTGCGGCACGGGTGTCACCTTTACCCTGGAGATGGATGGTAGGGGCGGGGCGGTGCCTCGCCCGGATCGGGCGACCCACCGGGTCGCCCCTACGGCCGTCTTCCGCCTCATGGAGGAGCTTGCGCGGCGGGCCGACAACTACCGGAGCCACGGCGGCATCCACTCCGCGGCCGTGGGGGACCGGGAGGGGAATCTCCTCCTCTTCGCCGAGGATATCGGCCGCCACAACACCCTGGACCGGATTGCCGGGGAGGCCCTCTTCAAGGGGATAGACCTGGCCGGCACGATTCTCGTCACCTCGGGGCGGGTCTCCACCGAGATGGCCGCCAAGTGCGCCCGGCTCGGGATAGCCCTCATCGCCTCCCGCACCTCCGCCACCGACATGGCGGTCAGGATGTGCGTGGAGGCGGGGATAACCCTCATCGGCTACGTCCGGGGGGGGAAGTTCACGGTCTATGCCCATGCAGAACAGTTGGCGGCTGATGAATCGAGGGCAGGTCTTAGACCTGCCCGATCCACGCCCGCCCCCCACCGCATTCCCGGCGTCACCGGCGTCATCCTGGCCGGGGGACAGTCGAGGCGCATGGGGAGCAACAAGGCGCTCCTTCCCTACAAGGGGGGGCGTTTCATCGAGGCGATCCACCGGCAGCTGGCGGAGATCTTCGACGAGGTGCTCCTCGTCACCAACAGCCCCGAGCAGTACGATTTCCTCCCCTGCCGCAAGGTGCGGGACATTCATCCTGGGATGGGAGCCCTGGCCGGGATTCATGCCGGGCTGTTCCATGCATCGAATCCTGCCGTATTCGTCGTGGCATGCGACATGCCCTACCTCAACGGTGACCTTGTAAGGCATCTGGCAGCAAAGGCGGATCCGGAGGGGGTGCTGGTTCCTGAAAGCCCAAGGGGGGTGGAGCCCCTTCATGCCGTCTACGGCAAGGGGTGCCTGGCCGCCATCGAGACGACGCTCCTCTCGGGCGAGCGGCGGATCATTTCGTTCTTCGGCCGGACCAGCGTCAACCGGGTCAGTGCAGGGCAGGTGGCCTTCTTCGACCCGAACTTCGATACCTTCAGCAACATCAATACCCCCGGCGACTACTACCGGCTGCGGGACGGAGAGCGGGACGACGTTCCCGCCCCGCAGCCGGCCGACCGGGTCGCCGGGTAGCGCAGCAGCAGCCCCAACCGTACACATAGCAAAGGAGATTCACCCATGTTCGGATTCGGAATGCCAGAAATGGTCATCATCCTCGTCATCGCCCTGGTGGTCTTCGGCCCGGCCAAGCTCCCCCAGCTGGGCCAGTCCCTGGGGGCCGGCATCAGGAACTTCAAGAAGGCGTCCCTGGAAGAGCCGGAGCAGATTCCCGCCAGCGAGAAGAAGGAAGGGGCCGCCTGACCGCGATTATCCCCATTCCCTGACGCACGAAGACCCGCCCTCCATCATGGAGAGCGGGTCTTCGTTTTTCATCGCTCGGCGGGTATACCCCTTACTTTTTCTCGTCGAGTGTCACCACGTCGTCGCCGTTGGTGGCCTTCTTGAAATTCCTCAAGCTGCTCCCGAGCGCCTGCCCCAGCTGGGGCAGCTTCGCGGGGCCGACCACGACCAGCGCAATTACCAGGATTATTATCAGCTCAGGCATCCCTATTCCAAACATGGCAGTTCTCCTTTATCCCATTTATGCCTAGGTCCGTGACTGAACGCTGACCATCACCTGCTCCGGCGCATCGGGGCGCACCATGTGGACGGCGCAGGAGAGGCACGGGTCGAAGGAGTGGATGACCCGCATGACCTCCACCGGCTCCGTGAGGTTCTTCACCGGCGTGCCGACCAGGGCCTGTTCGATGGGGCCGAGGGTCCCCCGGTCGTCCCGGGGGGAGGCGTTCCAGCAGGTGGGGGTAATCACCTGGTAGCGTCCGATCTTGCTGCTCGTGATGGAGAGCCAGTGTCCCAGGGCGCCCCGTGGCGCCTCGGTGAGGCCGATCCCCTCTCCTGTCGCGGCAGCTGCCGCCTTCAGGTAGGACGGCTGTCCCACCCGGATCTGCGCGAGCCACCCGTCGAGGGCCTTGGCGATCTTCTTCGCTTCGTAGGCCCGGGCCAGGTTGCGGTCCATGGCCGAGATGCCGCGCCGGTAATCGCCGTTCACCCACATCCGGGCGAGCGGGCCGGTCTCGCACGGCTCGCCGGCGTAGCGGGGGGCCTTCATCCATGAGTAGGCGTTCCCTTTCGGATGGGCGGCGACGGTTTCCCCCTGGGCCGGATTTAGCCCCGACGGGCTCGAGTACCAGGCGTTCGTCACATCCTCGGTGATGGCCCCCGTGTTGACCGCCATGACCGACGTGGAACCGTCGGTGACCATCCCCCGTTTCAGAAGTTTCGTATTTCCCCACTGGTCCAGGTCAAAGACCCCGAAGGCGAGGAGGTTCCGGGATCCAGCGCCGATGGCGTGGTAGTCGCTGTACTTCGCGGCCAGGTACTCGGCGTCGGGGATGTAGACATTCTCCACGAAGGAGACGATTTCGGCCAGGTAACTCCGGGCCTTGGTAATGTCGGCGGCCGCCGGCACCTTGGTGAAGCCGCCTGGGATGTAGGCCGGCGAGTGGGGCGTCTTGCCGCCGAAGATGGCTCCCATCTCCTGGATTTTCCGGTTGATGTCCAGGGCCTTCAGGTAGTTGTTCACCATGGCCGTGCTTTTTGTTGCGTCGATCCGCATGTCCCCCTTCCAGGCCGGCTGCCACGGGAGCATGGCGGGACAGGTGACGTAGTCGGGGAGGCTCAGGTGGTAAAAGCTCAGGATGTGGGACTGGACGAAGTTGGCCGCCAGCACCAGGTTCCGCATGATTCGTGCGTTGTCCGGGACGGTGACGTTGTAGGCGTCCTCCAGGGTGTTGACCGCGGCGAGCCCGTGGGGGATGGGGCAGACCCCGCAGATCCGCTGGGTGATGAGCTGGGCGTCCCGGGGGTCGCGCCCAGTGAGGAGCTTCTCGAACCCCCGGAAGAGGGTGCCGGTGGCCCAGGCGTTGGTGACCTGCTGCACGCCGTTTACTATGTCGATCTCTATCTTGACTGAAAGGTGACCCTCGATCCTGGTGACGGGGTCGATCGTCATGACTGTTGCCATTGGTTCCTCCTGATGGTTGCGTGAGAATCAGCCCCTTCTACACATTCTTGTAGAAGGGATTTGCGATGGGGAAGGTGGGCTCGGTGCACCCCATGCACGGCGCGCTGGCCCCGATGCACCAGTTGACGCCGTTATGCCACTTGAGGGTGGGACAGTTCGACTTGGTTGACGGCCCCTTGCAGCCGAGCTCCTTGAGGCACCCTGTCGCCAGGCCGAACTGTTTGACCTCGCCGGTTCCCTTGCGCGGGCAGACATCGTGGATCTTCTTGCTGTAGAGGGCTGTGGGTCTCCCGAAGGTGTCGAGGGTAACGGCCTTGTTGAGGAGGATCTGGGAGACGGCCCAGACGATCCAGTCGGGGTGGGGGGGACAGCCGGGGATGTTGATGGTGGCCTTGCCGGTGGCTGTGGCCACGCTCACCACCTGGGTGGGGTTCCCTCCGGAGGCGGGGATGCCGCCGAAGGCGGCGCAGGTGCCGACGCTCACGACCTTGGCCGCCCTGGAGGCAAGCATGGTGACCGCATCCCTGAAGGTCTTGTCGACCCCCTTGTACGACCAGGCAAAGCAGGCGGCGCCGCCAAAGGCGGTCGGCACGGCCCCCTCCACGATGAGGACGTAGTTCCCCTTGGTGTAGGCCTGGCTGATGACGTCCACCACCGCATCCCCCGCCAGGGAGGAGAGGTTGGGGTGGTAGGCCAGGTTGACGGAGTTGATGAGCAGATCCCCCGCGGTCTTGGGGGCGGCGGTGGAGATCCGGTTCAGGAACGAGATGGAGCATCCCGTGCATCCCGCCCCCTGGAGCCAGAGGACCGTGGGGCCGTTGGGGTTGGCCAGGGCTTCCTTGAGCCCCAGCAGGTCATTGGCGCTGAGCCCCAGGGCCGCCGCCGTCATGCCGCAGTACTTGAGGAAATCCCGTCTTGATACATTCATTTCTGTGGCACTCCTTTCCGTTGTCATTCCGCCAGCAACGACGGAGGGTTGTGAAATAAACGATTTCCGGAAACAAAAAAGCCGGGGCCGAATATCGTTCATGATATTTCGGCGACCCGGCTGTCTCGGTGAGACCCTGTAGGCTTTCCGTCCCACCCTCGCGGGTGGTTTAGTATTATCGTGTATCTGTTGTGTATGCTTATTGTTAGTACTGTGTTGTAAAACTGTTTAGCATAGAAAAAACATCAAGATCAAGCAGATAATTTGTTGAGTATTTTAATGGATGGCGGCGATTGTCCCTTCATCTGGACGTGTGCTGTCTGTTCTCCCAGGCGAATTTGGCGGCAAAATGCCGCCGGTAGACCTCCTGGACCTCCGGAAACGGACCGAGGGCCCGGGGGAGAATACCCAGGGAGAAGGCTATGGTCAGGCCATAGTTGCTGATCGGCACGCCGGCCGCCCGGCACCGGGCAATCCGCGAGAGGGTTTCCCGCCGGTTTCCCATGCAGGCCCCGCACTGCACCACGAGGCTGTAGGGGCTAAGGTCTTCGGGGAAGTCGTGCCCCTGGACATGGGCAAACTCAAGGGGGCCGTTCACGTAGTGCTGGAGCCAGCGGGGGATTTTTTCCCGGCCGATGTCATCCCTCACGGGGTGGTGGGTGCAGGTCTCGCAGACCAGAATGCGGTCGCCGGCCTGGAGCCGGTCGATGGCCAGTGTCCCCCGGACCAGTTCGGGGAGGTCCCCTTTGACGCGGGCAAAGAGGATCGAAAATGAGGTCAGCGGGATGCTCTCCGGCGTGGCGGCGGCCACCTCCAGAAAGGCCTGGGAGTCGGTGACGACCAGCGCCGGCGGCTCCCTGAGGCGGGCAAGGGCGCTTCGCAGCTCCCGCTCCTTGACCACCAGGCAGCAGGCATCATGATCGAGAATGTCGCGGATGGTCTGCACCTGGGGAAGGATGAGCCGCCCCTTGGGGGCCTCCATGTCGATGGGGACCACCAGCACCGCCAGTTCGCCGGGGGGAATCAGATCGCCGACGATGGGGGGAGTCTTGATGAAATCAGCGGGGACAGAGCTGGTGAGGGCTTCGCGGAGGTCGGCGAGCCCCTCGCCGCTGGTGGCCGACGTGGGGACGCATGGGAGCCCAAGGGCCCTGAGTCGTTCCAGAAGAGGGGGGTCGGTGCGGCCCAGGTCCGATTTGTTGAAAGCCACGATCACCGGGACAGAGCGATTGAGCAACTCTTCCAGAACGGTCTCTTCAAAGGCGTTCCACTCCCCCGCGGTGGTGACGATGATGCCCACGTCGGTGCGGTCGAACACCTGGCGGGTGCGCCGGATCCGCATCTCCCCCAGGGCCCCCGCGTCATCGATGCCGGCGGTGTCGATGAAGAGGACCGGCCCGATGGGCTGAAGCTCCATGGCCTTGTCTACCGGATCGGTGGTGGTGCCGGCCACATCGGAGACGATGGAGACGGACTGGCGGGTCAGGGCGTTCAGAAGCGACGATTTGCCGACGTTGCGGCGGCCGAAGAGGCCGATATGCAAGCGGAATCCTTTGGGTGTGGTCTGCATGGGTCTTTCCTTTCTCAAAAGTAGCAGTCACGGCGCCTCTTCTCCCGGATGTCTGCAAGCCGGGCGCAGAGGGCATCCTTCACATCACCGTCCCGCAGCTTCGCCAGTTCCTCGGCCACAAGGGCCTCCCCTGCGGCACGTGTTCCGGGGGAGGCGTAATCCTCCAGGTACTCCTGCAGTGTCAGCAGGGCGTTGGGGGTGCAGAACTCCTTGATGAAGCCGGGGATGGTGAATTCCATGAAATGCTCCCCGGTGCGGCCGCTCCGGTAGCAGGAGGTGCAGAAGCTGGGGAGGTAGCCGTCCCGCATCAGTTCGGCCATGACCTCGTCCAGGGGACGGATGTCCCCAAGGCAGAACTGCTCCCGCTCCATGACCTGGGCATCCCCCGCCTCGGTGTAGCCCCCCAGCTCGATCCGGCTCCCGGCATCGATCTGGGAGACCCCGAAGGCCATGAGCTCCCGCCGCACCTCCGGGGTTTCCCGGGCGGTCAGGATGAGTCCGGTGTAGGGGACCGCCAGGCGGAGGATGGCGATGATCCGTTTGAAGTCGTAATCACTGACCAGGTACCGGGAATCGACCTCCACCCCGTGGGCCGGCCGCAGCCGGGGGAAGCTGATGGTGTGGGGCCCCACATTGTAGCAGTGCTGCAGGTGGAGGGCATGGCTCACCAGCCCCAGCACCTCGAAACGCCAGTCGTAGAGCCCGAAGAGGACCCCGAGTCCCACGTCGTCCAGGCCCGCCTCGAAGGCCCGGCTCAGTCCGTGGAGGCGGTAGAGGTAGTCCCCCTTGGGGGTGTTGCCGGGATGAACCCTTGCATAGGTGGGGTGGTGGTAGGTCTCCTGGAAGATCTGGTAGGTGCCGATCCCCGCCTCCTTGATGGCGGCATACCCCTCGTGGTCGAGGGGGGCGGCGTTGATGTTGACCCGCCGAATCTCCCCATGGCCCGACCGGGTGGCATAGACGGTGCGAACGGTATCGGCGATGAACCGGGGGTCATACTGCTTGTGCTCCCCGAAGACGAGGATGAGCCGCTTGTGCCCCTTGTCCTCCAGGGCGACCACCTGCTCGCGGATCTCCCGCTGGGTGAGGGTGCGGCGCACCATTCCTTTGTTGGAGCGCTTGAAGGAACAGTAGGAGCAGTCGTTGACGCAGTTGTTGCCGATGTAGAGGGGGGCGAAGAGAACGATCCGGTTGCCGTAGACCTGCTGCTTGAGCCGGCGTGCGGCGGCGAAGATCTCCTCCACCAGCTCCGGCTCATGGGCCATGACCAGGACTGCCGTCTCCTCGACGCTCAGGGCCTCCTTGGCCAGGCTCTTGGCGATGATCTCCCGGATGCGGCCGGCATCGGGGCGCTTCCCCGAGAGGAGGCCGGAGAGATGGGCTTTATCGATGAAATCGTAGGCTTTTGCCGGTATCTGTATTGCGGGCATTCCACACATGGTTCACCTCGTTGATAATGGTCAAGCGGCCAAGGTCCGCTTCGGCGCATCTCCCCGGCCGACTCCGACGGTCCTGCCGATGGAGCGGATGCGGCCCGCCATGCATCCCCGGCACTGGTCGGCGGTTTCGTCGATGCAGGCCTTGGCCGGATAGATCTCGTACATGGCCCGGTACTTCCGGGGGGTCAGATTCGGCATGACGATGTTCCCGCCGCGCATGAGCCCCAGCTCCCGCCCGGAGGCAAGGTTCAGGGTGGCCAGGGCGGTGGTGGCGGGGATGTTCGCCGCGGGGCAGACCAATCGCGCCAGGGCCATCACTTTGTAGGTCATCTCCTCGCTGTTGGGGACCTGCTCCCCGGCCGGGGCTTTCAGCCTGTCTGCCGCTTTCCCCAAGGGGGTGTCAGGGTGGGGGATGAAGGGGCCGACCCCGATCATGTCCAGGTCGAGGGTGCGGAACATCTCGATATCCCGGGCCAGGTCCTCATAGGTCTGACCGGGGATGCCGACCATGACCCCGCTGCCGATCTCGTAGCCGAGCCCCTTCAGGGTGCGGAGCATGGCGAACCGGTCGGAGCTCCTCCCCCGCAGGGGAGGATGGATCGCCTCGTAGAGACTCCGGTTGGAGGTCTCGAACCGGAGCAGATAGCGGTCGGCTCCCGCCTTCCGCCAGAGGGCGAACTCGTCGTCGCGCCGCTCCCCCAGGCTCAGGGTGACGGCCAGGGGGGTCTCCCCCTTGATGCGCCGGATCACCCCGGCCATCCAGTCCGCTTCAATGCCGTAATCCTCCCCGGCCTGAAGGACGACCGTGCCGTACCCGAAGGCGACGGCCTGGCGGGCGCAGGCGAGGATCTCCTCCTCCGTCATCCGGTAGCGCCGGAGGCGGGTGTTGTCCGCCCGTAGGCCGCAGTAGCGGCACTGTCTTGCGCAGATGTTGGAGATCTCCAGCAGTCCCCGCAGGTGCACCTCGTCGCCGACGAAGCAGCGGCGCGTCTCGTCGGCCCACTGCCACAACTCCTCCAGCCGGAGCGGGTCCCCGGTCTTCAGCCAGTCGACAATCATGTCTCTTCTCATGGTCATAGACTCTGCCTCTGCACGTAGTGGGTATGGAGCAGTTCGTGGGACTTCTCCCCCAAGGGCTTCCCGAGGAAGTTCCGGTACAGCTCCTGAACGTACGGGTTTTCGTGGGACTTGCGCAGGGGCTTGCTCCGGTCGTCCCGGTAGATGGCCTCGGTCCTCTTCCGGAGGATCTCTTCGCAGCCGTGGTGATAGGGCTGTCCGCCGCCGCCGATGCAGCCGCCGGGGCAGGACATGACCTCGACGGCGTGGAACTCCTCCTCACCGGAGCGGATCTTCTCCATGAGAGCCCGGGCGTTCCCCAGTTTGTGGACGACCGCCAGCTTCAGCTCCAGGTCGCCGATTGTGACCGTGGCGGTTCGCACTCCTTCACTCCCCCGCAGTTCCCGGTAATCGAGTCTGGGAAGCTCCCGGCCGGTGGCAACCTCATGGGCGGTCCTCACCGCCGCCTCCAGAACCCCGCCGGTGGCGCCGAAGATGACCGCGGCGCCGGTGGACTCCCCCAGGGGCTGGTCGAATTCACCGTCGGGAAGGGAGGCGAAGTCGAGGTTGGCGCCCCTGATCATCCGGGCCAGCTCCCGGGTGGAGAGGACGAAATCCACGTCGGGGCTGCCGTCGACGGCGAACTCGGGGCGCGCCGCCTCGTACTTCTTGGCCAGGCACGGCATGATGGAGACAACCACCATCCTTTCCCGGGGGATGCCGATCTTCTCCGCGAAGTAGCTCTTGGCGAGGGAGCCGAACATCTGCTGGGGGGACTTGGCCGTGGAGGGGAGTTCGAGGAGGTCCGGGAAATGGTGCTCGAAGAACTTGACCCAGGCGGGGCAGCAGGAGGTCAGGATCGGCAGCCTGGCCGTTTCATCTCCGGTCAGGTGCCGGTTCAGACGGTCCAGGAGTTCGGACCCCTCTTCCATGATGGTGAGGTCGGCGGTGAAGTTGGTGTCGAAGACATGGTCGAAGCCCAGCTCCCGGAGGGCGGTGACCATTTTCCCGGTCACCAGGGTCCCCGCCTCCATCCCCAGGGATTCGCCGAGGGCGGCCCGTATCGCCGGAGCCGTCTGGACCACCACCACCCTGTCCGGGTCGGCCAGGGCCTCCAGGACCTCCGCCGTGTGGTCCCTCTCCGTCAGGGCTCCCACGGGGCAGACCGCCACGCATTGGCCGCAGCTGGTGCAGACGGTTTCATCCAGGCTCAGCTCGAAGGGGGGCGCCACCACGGAGGTGAACCCCCGGTTGACCCCCGACAGGACCTTGCAGGCCTGCACCTCGTTGCACATGGTCTCGCAGCGCCGGCACATGACGCATTTGTCCATGTCCCGCACGATGGCCGGCGAGTGGTCCCTGGGGTAGGTGGACATCTCCCCCTGGAAACGGACTTCCCGCACACCGAGCCGCTCCGTCAGGTTCTGCAGCTCGCACTCCCCTGACCGGGAGCAGGTCAGGCACTCCCGGGGGTGGTCGGAGAGGATCAGTTCCAGCACCGCCTTCCGGGCCTCCATGACCCTCAGGGAGCGGGTTTTCACCACCATCCCCTCCGCAACCGGTGTTGCGCAGGCCGGGGCCAGATTCCTCCTCCCCTCCACCTCCACCACGCAGACCCGGCACGAGGCCGGCTGGTTCCTGACCTCCATCCGGTGCAGTTCCAGGTGGCAGAGGGTCGGGATCTGGATGGCGAGCCCCCTGGCCGCCTCCAGGATGGTGGTACCCTCGGGGACAGCGGTAATTTTTCCGTCTATGGTTATTTTCATCTCAGTCATGGCGGGGTTCCCTCCTACTTTTTCACGATCGCTGAAAACTTGCATTTTTCGACACAGGCACCGCACTTGATGCACCTGCCGGTGTCGATGCTGAAGGGGCTCTTGGGGGTGCCGGAGATGGCCCCTACAGGGCAGACCCGGGCGCAGAGGGAACAGCCGATGCACTTTCCAGCGTCGATGGAAAAACTGAGGAGGGGGGCGCAGACCCCCGCCGGACACTGTTTTCCGTCCACGTGGGCCAGGTACTCCTCCTCGAAATACTGAAGGGTGCTCAGCACCGGATTGGGGGCGGTCTGCCCCAGTCCGCAGAGGGCCGTGTCCTTGATGATCGCCGCCAGTTTCCGCAGGGATGCCAGATCCTGCCTGGTCCCGGTCCCCTGGGTGATCTTTTCGAGAATTTCGTGCATCCGCTTGGAGCCGATCCGGCAGGGGGCGCACTTGCCGCAGGACTCATCCATGGTGAATTCCAGATAGAACTTGGCCAGGTTCACCATGCAGTCGTCTTCGCTCAGGACGATCATTCCCCCCGACCCCATCATGGAGCCGATGGCGGTCAGGGACTCGAAGTCGATGGGGGTGTCGAGGAATTGGGCGGGGATGCAGCCGCCGGAGGGGCCGCCGGTCTGCACCGCCTTGAACCGGCGCCCCCCGCCGATCCCTCCCCCCACCTCGTAGATGATCTCCCGCAGGGTTGTCCCCAGGGGGACCTCCACCAACCCCACGTTGTTGATCTTGCCGGCCAGGGCGAAGACCTTGGTCCCCTTGGACCTTTCGGTGCCGATCCCCTGGTGCCAGGCGGCTCCCTGGAGGATGATGGGGGGGATGTTGGCGAGGGTCTCCACGTTGTTGACGTTGCTCGGTTTCCCCCAGTACCCCTTCTCGGCGGGAAAGGGGGGCTTGGTGGTCGGCTCACCCCGCTTCCCCTCCATGGAGCGGATGAGCGCGGTCTCCTCGCCGCAGACGAAGGCGCCGGCCCCCAGCTTGATCTCGATGTCGAAGGAAAAACCGCTCCCCAGGATGTCGTCCCCCAGAAGTCCGCAGTCCCTGGCCTGGCCGAGGGCGATCAGCAGGCGCTTGATGGCCAGGGGGTACTCGGCGCGGATATAGACGAGACCCTTGCCGGCCCCGATGGCGTAGCCGCCGATGGCCATGGCCTCGATAACCGAGTGGGGGTCCCCCTCCATGATCGCCCGGTCCATGAAGGCGCCGGGATCCCCTTCGTCGGCGTTGCAGATGATGAATTTCTGGTCCGCCTCCCGGGTCCGGGCGATCTCCCACTTGACGCCGGTGGGGAAGCCGCCACCCCCGCGGCCCCGCAGCCCCGAATCCTTCACCAGGGCGCAGACCTCCGCGGGGGTCATGGTGGTGAGGACCCGGCCGAGGGCCTGGTATCCCCGGTTGGCGATGTACTCATCAATCAATTCGGGGTTGATGAGGCCGCAGTTGCGCAGGGCCACCCGCATCTGCTTCCTGTAGAAGGAGAGGTCGCTCTGCCGGTGGACCCGCCGGTCCAGGGTCGGCTCCAGGCAGAGGAGGCGCTCCACCGGGGTCCCCCCCACCAGGTGGCTCTCCACGATCTCCCGGGCATCATCGGCCTGGACCTGGACGTAGAAGACATTGTCCGGGTGAACCTTGACGATGGGTCCCTTTTCGCAGAACCCGAAACAGCCGGTGATCTGGGCACGGATATCCCCGTCCAGGCCATGCTCCCGGAGGACCGCATTGAGATTCTCCACCAGCTGTCCGCTCTCCGACGCCTGGCAGCCGGTGCCGCCGCAGACGAGGATGTCCCGCTTGCGGGGGGCCGTCTCCTCCGTGAGGCGAAGGGCAAGAAGGGGGGCCAGCTCCCCGTGCCGCGTCTTCAGCTCTGTAAATGACCGTATCGCACCCATGTCAGTTCGCCTCTTGTCGCTTGTATTCCGTCAGGATCTCCCGGATCTGGTCTGCAGTGGTCACCTTCCCGTATACCTTCTCCCCCACGATGACCACCGGCGCCAGGCCGCAGGCCCCGACGCAGCGCAGGGCGTCGATGGAGAAGAGGCCGTCATCGGTCACCTCCCCCACGCTGATCCCCAGCTCCTTCTGGAGCGCTTCCAGGACCTCGCCGGCCCCCTTCACGTAGCAGGCGGTTCCCATGCAGACCGAGATCGGATGCTTCCCCTTGGGCTCCATGCTGAAATAGGAGTAGAAGCTGACAACGCCGTAGACCGAGGCCCGGGAACCGTCCAGTCTTTCGGCCACGTATTCCTGGACCTCCCGGGGGAGGTAGCCGAAGAGGCTCTGGGCCTTGTGGAGCACTGCGACCAGATTCCCTTCCTTCTGGGGGAGCTGGCAGATGAAGCGGTCCAGTTCATGGCAGAGGTGCCGCGGGAGGGTGGTTCCGTCGGCCGCCCGGCAGTGGTGTCTATCCTGGGTTGAGATGGTGTGCATGTGTAATTCTCCTTTTCTTCTGTAATGTTTCAGCTCTCCCTGGGGGCTGAAGCCTGAAGTCCGTCAGGGACCAAAAAAGCAAAAAGCCGGGTCGTCGAATATCTCATGTGCGATATTTCGGCGACCCGGCTGTCTCGGTGAGACCCTGTGGGCTTTCCGTCCCATCCTCGCGGAAGGTTTAGTATTATCGTCTATCGACCTCTTCAGCGGGGGGGCTGCATGATTCGCGGCCCGGAAACGAAAAAAGCCGGGTCCCCGAATATCTGCAAGATATTTCGGCGACCCGGCTGTCTCGGTGAGACCCTGTGGGCTTTCCGTCCCATCCTCGCGGATGGTTTAGTATTATCGTCTATCTCCCGAAGAGCTATGGATCTTGTCGGGAACGCTTTTAGCGCAACCAAGGCGAAAGAGTCAAGAATTAATCTGCAACCTGCTGATTTGGCGATAAAAAAAACAGCAGGCTGCGGCGGCTGCTCGATATGCCGCTTCCTGGTGCAGAGCGGCCGCCCCAGGTCGTACTCGAAGGGGGAGCCGTTCCGGCAGTGCCGGAACGGGATGCCGCGCCGCCTGTCCGCGCCGTCCTTGGCGCCGAAGGTTGCGGTAAGCGGCAAAGAAAGGTAATAGTAGGGGCAGATGCCTTTTATTCCCTCCTGAAAGGAAGCCCTTCCGCCATGCCGCGAGCCGCCGAAAAGAAAGCCTTTGTCGATAACATCTGCCGGGAGAATCCCGAGTATGCCGAGGTGCTGGCCATCTTCAGCGAGCTGTACTCCGCCATTGATGGCAAGGAGGAGGAGACCGGCCTGACGGTTGCCCTTCCGGACGGTGGGGGTGACGGGCGTCTGCGCCAGGGACTGCCGCTGCTCTCCTGCGATGACATTGCCGTCGACCGCGACAGGACCCTGGCGTTCATCGGCACGGTGATCGACGTGATGCAGCGGGTGGGGAACGACGGCGGCGAGAGCCTGGAGCGGCTTCGGAGCGCCCTTGCCGAGGAAACGGCGGACCTTCGGGCGCTTCTTCGCGGCGTGATGGCGCGGGAGCGTCGGGCCATCCTTGAAACGGCCCTGGCGGTGCGGATCGACCCGGGTCTCCTGGAGTTCGCCGTGCATACCCCCCTCAGGGTTGCCCTGGAACGGGCGGCCGAAGGGGTGGACCCGGCCCGGTTCGCGGGGTGGAACCGGCACTGCTGTCCGGTCTGCGGCTCTCCCGCCGCCATGGCCGAACTGGTGGGGGAGGAGAGGGAGCGCCGCCTCTCCTGCTCCACCTGCTTCACCCGCTGGAGCTTCAGCCTGCCCGACTGCCCCTTCTGCGGCAACGACGATCCCGAAAAGCTCACCTGGTTCACCACGGGCGACGGCCCCCACCGGGTCGACCTCTGCCTCGCCTGCTCCCAGTATCTCAAGACCCGCCTCTCCCCCGCGGGGAGCGCCGGCGTGCCGCCGGAGCTTGATGACCTGGCCACGGTCCTTCTGGACCTGCTGGCGGCCCAGGAGGGGTACCGCCGGGGTAGGTGATCCTTCCCCGGAGTTCCTGATGTTGCCGTTCTGTTTTTCCTTCGATGCCGATTAGGCTCCTTCCGGTTTCATCCCCGCAGTTTTTCCCCGTGCTTACTCGCTGATCGGCGGGGACGAAGCGGTGTCAGCGTGCTTCGTCCCCCCCCATTTCCCTCCCCAGTGATCGCCGCCGGGATGCCGCTGTCCGCCGGTTATCGCCCCGGGAACGTCTTGTCTGTTTGTTGTTTTACATCATTGTTACTTTTATGTAATTTTATGCGCCGCCAATTTTGCGTCAAGTCCCCCATAATCTGTTGGACAAAATGATACAACGCGGGACAAAATGATACACCCATTTTGTCTCATGGGGGAGGGCGCTGCGCTCTCCATTCATGGGACACTGGTCAATATTGCAGATATTGCAGGATGTTGCGCCGGGTTGGCGAAAGATTGGCGCGGCCTCTGGATCTGGCATGCAAGTTGATGTATACGGGCTTAATGGTTTTGCAAAATTTGAACAAACTAATCAAGACTGGCCGAAATCAGTCTGCGAAACCTGAACAGTACTAGTCCGGTCCACAGATTATCGAACCAAAGAGGGGGGAGTATGGGAAAACAAGGGGTACTTCGTGACGGCGTGTCACGGAGGGATTTCATCAAGACCTGTGTCGCGGCCACGGCCGTCATGGGGCTGCCGTACAGCATGCATACGAAGGTTGCCGAGGCGGCCCAGGGGGCCAACAAGCCGCCGGTCATCTGGCTCCACTTCCAGGAGTGCACCGGGTGCTCCGAATCATTGCTTCGTTCCAGTCATCCGGACCTCGCCAGCGTGATTCTCGACACCCTTTCCCTCGATTACCACGAGACCCTCATGATCGGCTCCGGCGCCCAGGCCGAGAAGTCGCTCCACGACTCCATGCACGCCAACCACGGCAAGTACATCCTCGTGGTGGAGGGGGCGATCCCCACCAAGGACAGGGGGATCTACTGCAAGGTGGGGGGGGTGACTGCCGTGGATTCCCTCACCAAGGCCGCCGAAGGGGCCGCCGCCATCATTGCCATCGGCACCTGCGCCGCCTACGGCGGCATCCAGTCGGCGCCGCCCAATCCGACGGGGGCCGTGGGGGTGCGGGACATCATCAAGAACAAGCCGATCATCAACATCCCCGGCTGTCCGCCGAACCCCTACAACTTCCTCTCCACGGTCCTCTACTACCTGACCTTCAGCAAACTGCCGGAGCTGGATTCCCTGGGGCGCCCCAGGTTCGCCTACGGCCGCAAGATCCACGAGCACTGCGAGCGCCGGCCCCACTTCGACGCAGGGCGCTTCGCCACCGCCTACGGCGACAAGACCCACGCCGAGGGGTACTGCCTCTACAAGCTGGGGTGCAAGGGACCGGCCACCTACGCCAACTGTTCCGTGCAGCGCTTCAACGACGTGGGGGTCTGGCCCGTCTCCGTGGGGCACCCCTGCATCGGCTGCACCGAGCCGGAGATCCTCTTCAAAAAGCCCATCGCCGAGAAGCTCCAGATTCACCTGCCGACGCCGCCCGATACCTACGCTCCGGCAGATCTCGGGCAGAAGGGGCCCGGCGTGAGCCCCCTGGCCACCGGAGTGGTGGGAATCGCCGGCGGCCTGGCTCTGGGGGCCGGCGCCATGCTGACCAAGAAGCTGCCCAGCGGGGAGGAAACCCATGAAAAGCACCAGTAGGCGCGACTTCCTGAAGTTCATGGGGCTCACCGGGGCCGCCTGCCTGGCCAGCGCCGCGCCGCTCTGCGCCTCGACGGAAGGGGCGGGGGAGTGCGAGACCGCCATCGCCATGCTCTACGACGCCACCATGTGCGTCGGCTGCAAGGCGTGCATGGCGGCCTGCAAGCGGGTGAACATGGACCAGAACAACCTCTCCTACGAGCACCTGGCCACCGATGGCGACAAGCTCTGGGACGCCCCCAGGGACCTCTCCGGCGACACCCGCACCATCATCAAGCTCTACAAGGAGTCGGACACCCGCTTCTCCTACGTGAAGCACTCCTGCATGCACTGCACGAAGCCGGGGTGTGTATCCGCCTGTCCGGTGAAGGCCATGACCAAGGATCCGGTTACAGGCGTGGTGGCCTACAACAAGAACGCCTGCATCGGCTGCCGCTACTGCCAGGTGGCCTGCCCCTACAACATTCCCCGGTTCCAGTGGTCCAAGGCCATTCCCCAGATCGTCAAGTGCGATTTCTGCAAGGAGACGAACCTGAAGGCAAAGGGAAAGCCCGCCTGCGGCGAGACCTGCCCCGTGGGGGCCATTGCCTTCGGCAAGCGGAAGGACCTCCTGGCGGAGGCCCACAGGCGGATTGCCGACAACCCGGGCCGCTACGTCAACAAGGTGTACGGGGAGAAGGAGGTTGGGGGCGCCAACCACCTCTACCTGGCGGCGTTCCCCTTCGAGAAGCTGGGGCTCCCCACCCTGAAGGAGGAGTCGCCGGCGGCCCTCTCGGAGCACATCCAGCACACCATCTACAAGGGGTTCATCGCCCCGGTGGCGCTCTACGGCGTCCTCTGCGCCGTTGCCCTGAAGAACAAGAAGGAGCAGGAAAAACTCGGACACGGGGAGGACAACTGAGATGGGACACCATGACGAATATCAGGTCCAGCACGGCAAAATCCTGACCAGGCCGTTCTTTGTACTCCTTGCCCTGGTCGTCATCGGCTTCGGGCTCATCGCCTACCGCTTCATCGCCGGCGTGGGGGCCGTGACGGGACTGTCCGACGGCTACCCCTGGGGAATCTGGATCGCCTACGATGTGGCCACCGGCACGGCGTTTGCCTGCGGCGGTTACGCCCTGGCCCTCATGATCTACATCATGAACCGGTGGAAGTACCACCCGCTGATCCGGTCGGCGCTTCTCACCAGCGTCTTCGGCTACTGCCTGGCCGGTTTCTCGGTCATGGTGGACCTGGGGCGCTACTGGAACGCCTACAGCTTCTTTCTCCCGAGCCGGTGGCAGCCCAACTCCATCATGTTCGAGGTGGCCCTCTGCGTCATGACCTACTCCACGGTCCTCATCATCGAGTTCCTCCCGGCGGTCCTCTACACCCTGGAGCACAGCCGGTGGCAGTGGGTGCGGGATGCGGGCCAGTGGCTCCATCCGCGCCTCACTCCCAGCGGCGAAACCCTCCAGTCGGGGCTCTCGGCGGTCAGCAGGGCGGCGGGGCATGTGCAGGTGCGGCTCGACAAGGTGCTGATCTTCTTCATCGTCCTCGGCATCACGCTGCCGTCCATGCACCAGTCATCCCTGGGCTCCATGATGATCATCGCCGGCGACAAGCTCCACCCCCTGTGGCAGACCGGCTTCCTGCCGCTGCTGTTCCTCATCAACTGCATCTTCATCGGCTACGCCACGGTGATGTTCGAGTCGATCATCTCCTCCTACGGCTTCAAGCGCCCCTACGAGACCCACGAACTCTCGGGCCTCGCCAAGGTGGTCCCCATGGTGGCCGGTCTCTGGATGGCGGTCCGCTTCGGCGATCTCATCTGGCGCGGCCAGATTCCGGCCATCCTGGCCTTTGACAGAAACTCCTTCTTCTTCCTGCTGGAGATGGCCCTCATCGGCGGCGGCGCCGCCATGCTGCTCTGGAGGAAAAACCGGCTCTCGCCGCGGATGCTGTTTGTTTCCGGCGCGATCCTGATGCTTGGCGGAGGGCTGTTCCGCTTCAACGTCTACCTCATCGGGTTCAATCCGGGCGAGGGGTGGAGCTACTTCCCCTCCTTCGCCGAGTTCATGATCACCGTCGGCATCGTCGCCCTGGAGATCCTCGGCTACCTGGTGCTCGTAAAGATCTTCCCGGTTATGCCTAACCCGAAGAAGCACTTCGAGGAAGAGGTGGAAGAAGCGGCCGGCGAGCTGGTTGGGGTGCCGATTCCCGACGCCGCCAATGCCCGGGTGTTTGTGGGCAAATAGAGGGTAATGCATCCGTAGGGGCGGCCCTACGTGGCCGCCCGTCTTTTGCCGGCGAGACCGCCAGGGCAACCACGTGGGGTTGCCCCTACAAATTATCGACTATCATTTCTGGAGGAATACATGTCCAAACGCATCACCATCGACCCCATCACCAGGATCGAGGGTCACCTGAGAATCGACGTGGAAGTGAACGGGGGGCAGGTCTCCAAGGCCTGGTCTTCGGCCCAGATGTGGCGGGGGATCGAGACGATCCTGAAGGGGCGCGACCCCCAGGACGCCTGGTCCTATGCCCAGCGCTTCTGCGGCGTCTGCACCACGGTCCACGCCATCTCCTCCATCCGCTCGGTGGAGAACGCCCTGAACGTGGAGGTCCCCCTCAACGCCCAGTACATCCGCAACATCATGATCGCCCAGCACTCGGTGCAGGATCACATCGTCCACTTCTACCACCTGTCGGCCCTGGATTGGGTCGACATCGTCTCGGCCCTGAAGGCCGACCCGAAGAAGGCTGCGTCCATTGCCCAGAGTGTTTCCGACTGGCCCGGCAACAGCGAGAAGGAGTTCAAGGCGGTCCAGGACAAACTGAAGCATTTCGTGGCAGGGGGCCAGCTCGGCATCTTCGCCTCGGGCTACTGGGGGCACCCGGCCATGAAGCTGCCGCCTGAGGTGAACCTGATCGCCGTGGCCCATTATCTCAAGGCCCTGGACTACCAGCGCCGGGCGTCCCAGGCCGTGGCCATCCTCGGCGGCAAGAACCCCCACATCCAGAACCTGGTGGTGGGGGGGGTCGCCACCGCCGTCAACCTGGAGAACATGGCCACCCTCAACATGGAGCGGATCGCGTATCTGCGCACACTCATGGAGGAGACCCGCGACTTTGTCCAGAAGGTCTACTACCCGGACCTCGTGACCATCGCCTCCTTCTACAGGGATTGGTTCAAGCACGGCGCCGGCGTCACCAACTACATCGCCGTCCCCGAGTTCGCGGAAGATACCAGTAATACGAAGTTCGCCCTCCCCGGAGGCGTCATCCACGGCGGCGACCTCTCCACCTTCAAGGCCATCACCAATCACCAGGACCAGACCCTCATCCAGGGGATCACCGAGGGGGTGGCCCACGCCTGGTACGAGGGGGCCGACTCCCTCCATCCGTGGGAGGGGGAGACCAAGCCCGACTACACCGACTTCCAGGAGAACGGCAAGTATTCCTGGTGCAAGTCCCCCCGCTTCAACGGCAAGCCGGTGCAGGTGGGACCCCCGGCCCAGGTCCTCGCCGCCTATGCCACCGGCAACCCGAAGGTCAAAAAGCTCGTGGACGACGCCGCGGCCAAGCTCGGCATCGGGCTCAAGGATATCCACTCCACCATGGGACGGCTCTTCTGCCGCGGCGTCCGGGCCCACGTCATGGCCGACCTTTCCCTGGAGTACCTGGACAAGCTGGTGGCCAACCTGGCCAAGGGTGACACGAACTACGCCAACCATACCGAGATCCCCAGCGGTGAGTACCGGGGGGTCGGCTTCCACGAGGCGCCCCGGGGGTTCCTCTCCCACTGGATGATCATCGACAGGAAGAAGATCAAGAACTACCAGGCGGTGGTCCCCTCCACCTGGAATGCGTCGCCCCGGGACGAGCACGGCAACCCCGGTCCCTACGAGGCATCGCTGGTGGGGAACCCCGTGGCCCAGCCCGACAAGCCCCTGGAGGTGCTTCGCACCGTCCACTCCTTCGACCCCTGCATCGCCTGCGCGGTCCACACCATCGACCCGGCAGGGAAGGAGATCACCAAGGTGAAGGTGCTGTAGGATCGGCGGTAGGGGCAGACCCGCGTGTCTGCCCTTGCCCATTTACGGTTTACCGCGCAAGGGCGCACACACGGGTGCGCCCCTACAGGGGAAATTATGAAAACTTTGATCTTCGGCGCCGGCAACCTGATCCTCTCCGACGAGGGGTTCGGCGTCCACTGCATCAGGTATCTGGAAGAAAACTACGACTTTCCCGAGGAGGTGGAACTCTTTGACGGCGGCACCCTCGGGATCATGGTCACCCACAAGATCGAGGAGGCGGACCGGGTCTACATCGTCGACACGGTGGCGGCCGCCGGCGCGCCGGGGGAGGTCTTCCGCTTCGAGAAGGAAGACATCATGCTGAACCGCCTGCCGGTGAAGCTCTCCCCCCACCAGATCGGCATCCAGGAGATGCTCTACATCAGCGAGATGCGGGGGGGATGCCCGCCGCGGATCAGCCTTCTCGGTGTGATTCCCGAGTCCCTCGACGCCGGGAGCGAACTGTCCGCCGCCGTGGGGGATCGGCTTCCCCAGGTTGCCCGGCTCCTGGTGGCTGAACTGAAGGAGCTGGGATACGCCGTCCGCGGGAAGGGCGGCGCAACGCTGCAGTAAGTAACGCAAAGGAGACCGTAATGTTCGGATTCGGAATGCCGGAAATGATTATCATCCTTGTCATCGCCCTGGTGGTGGTCGGCCCGTCCAAGCTCCCCCAGCTGGGGCAGTCCCTGGGGGGCGCCATCAGGAGCTTCAAGAAGGGGATCAGTGAGGATGACGTGAAGGTGGTCAATAAAACCACCGAAGCCTGATGCCGTCGGGTCGGGCGGTGAGAGATACGGGCCTGCCGGTTTTCCGGCGGGCCTTTTCTTTTTGTGGGCGGAGATACCCCCCCTCGGTCCGAAACAGTACCCGCTGGCGGAATGAACGTCGATCAAAAAAATGAGTTGACTTGTGGTCGGGAATAAATTACTAAAAGCCTATGGAGTTTATCGACTAATGATATCGAAAAAGACCAAGTACGCCCTCAAGGCGCTGATCTATCTGGCCAGGGAGCAGGAGAAGGGGCCGATCCTCATCGCGGACCTGGCCCGGGAGGAGCGGATTCCCAAGAAGTTTCTGGAGCTGATCCTCCTGGCCCTTAAGAACTCCGGGGTGCTCCAGAGCAAGAAGGGGAAGGGGGGCGGGTACTACCTGGCCCGGCCGCCGCGGGAGATCAGCATGGGGAAGGTGATCCGCATTCTGGAGGGACCCCTGGCGCCGGTGCCGTGCGTGAGCGAGACCGCCTACGCCCGGTGCGAGGAGTGTGACGACGAGTGGAGCTGCGGCATCCGGCTCGTCATGAAGGACGTACGGGACGCCATGGCCCGGATTCTTGACAATTCAACCCTGGCCGACGTGCTGGAGCGGATCGAGCAGGAGAAGCAGAAGAAGGACGGGGCGCTTTTTTACGCGATTTGAGAGGAGCGTTTTTTTATGTCCCAAAAGACTACTAAATCGATAGGCTAAACCAACAAAAGGAGAAGACCATGAAAACCCTCAAGACCATCGCCACCCTCGCCGCCGCGGTGCTTGCCCTTGCCGCCCCCCAGGCGGCTCAAGCCGAGGTGAAACTCCTCAACGTCTCCTACGACCCGACCCGGGAACTCTACCAGGACTACAACGCCGCCTTCGCCAAATACTGGAAAGGGAAGGGGGGAGACATGGTAACGGTGAAGCAGTCCCACGGCGGCTCGGGGAAACAGGCCCGGTCAGTCATCGACGGCCTCGACGCCGACGTGGTGACCCTGGCCCTCGCCTACGACATCGACGAGATCGCCGACAAAGCAAAGCTCATCCCCGCCGACTGGCAGAAGCGGCTTCCCCACAACAGCTCCCCCTACACCTCCACCATTGTCTTCCTCGTCCGCAAGGGGAACCCCAAGAAGGTCCGCGACTGGAACGACCTCGTCCGCCCCGACGTGAAGGTGATCACCCCCAACCCCAAGACCTCCGGCGGCGCCCGCTGGAACTACCTGGCCGCCTGGGGCTATGCCCTGAAGCAGAGGGGGGGGAGTGAGGCCAGGGCGAAGGAGTTCGTGACCAGGCTCTTCAGGAACGTGCCGGTGCTTGACTCCGGCGCCCGGGGCTCCACCACCACCTTTGTCCAGCGGGGGCAGGGTGATGTGCTGCTGGCCTGGGAGAACGAGGCGTTCCTGGCGGTGAACGAGCTGGGGAGGGACAAGTTCGAGATCGTGGTGCCGTCGGTCAGTATCCTCGCCGAGCCGCCGGTGACGGTGGTGGACAGGGTGGTGGACCGGAAGGGGACCCGCAGGGTGGCCGAGGAGTACCTCAAATACCTCTACACCCCGGCGGGACAGGAGATCGCGGCCAGGCACTACTACCGCCCCATCGACAAGAAGGTGGCGGCCAAGTACGCCAAGGTCTTCCCGAAGGTGAAGCTCTTCACCATCGACGACACCTTCGGCGGCTGGAAGGCGGCCCAGAAGAAGCACTTCGCCGACGGCGGGGTGTTCGACCAGATCTACGGACCGGGGAAGTAGGGGCACCCCCGTGTGGGTGCCCATGTCGGGCGGGGCACAAGGCGGGCGGCCACATGGGGCCGCCCCTACGGAGGACCAACCACCATGGCGACAAAACCGATCACACAAAACACCGTCATCCCCGGCTTCGGCCCGACCCTCGGCTACACGGTCTTCTACCTCTCCCTCATCGTGCTCCTGCCCCTCTCGGCGCTTGTCGTGAAGACCGCGAGCCTTACCTGGCAGGAGTTTATCGCCACGGTGGCGGCGCCGCGGGTGGTGGCTTCCTACAAGGTCACCTTCGGCGCGGCCCTGGCGGCGGCGGGGGTGAACGCCCTCTTCGGGCTTCTCGTCGCCTGGGTGCTCGTGCGCTACCGCCTGCTGGGCAAGCGCCTCATCGACGCCCTGGTGGATCTCCCCTTCGCGCTCCCCACCGCCGTGGCCGGCATCACCCTCTCTTCGGTCTACGCCGCCAACGGCTGGCTCGGGTCGATCCTGGAGCCCCGGGGGATCAAGGTCGCCTTCACTCCCGTGGGGATATTCGTGGCCATGACCTTCATCGGCCTCCCCTTCGTGGTGCGGACGGTGCAGCCGGTTCTGGAGGAGCTTGAGCAGGAGATCGAGGAGGCGGCCGCCTGCCTCGGCGCCACCCGCTGGCAGACCTTCCGGCGGGTACTCCTCCCGGAACTCCTCCCGGCGCTTCTCACCGGCTTCGCCCTGGCCTTCGCCCGGGGGGTGGGGGAGTACGGCTCCATCATCTTCATCGCCGGCAACATGCCGATGGTGTCGGAGATCACGCCGCTCCTCATCATCACCAAGCTGGAGCAGTACGACTACGCCGGCGCTACCGCCATCGCCACGGTGATGCTCTTCTTCTCGTTCCTCATGCTTCTCACCGTGAACCTCCTCCAGAAATGGAGCAGGCGCCACGCGGCCCGATAGAGAGGATTCCACATGTCCAGCACTGCTCCAGCATCATCCCACACCCGCACCGAGCCGGCCCTCGTGCGCTCGCTCCTCATCGGCACGGCGCTCCTCTTCCTGGGCCTCTTCCTCTTCGTTCCCTTGGCGGCGGTCTTCGCCCAGGCTCTGGAAAAGGGATGGGACGCGTATCTTGCCGCCATCCGCGAACCCGACGCCCTGGCGGCGGTGAAGCTTACCCTCATCACCGCGGCGATCAGCGTGCCGGTGAACCTGGTCTTCGGGGTGGCGGCCGCCTGGGCCATCGCCAAGTTCGAGTTTCGGGGGAAGCAGCTCCTCATAACCCTCATCGACCTCCCGTTCTCCGTGTCGCCGGTCATCTCGGGGCTCATCTACGTCCTTCTCTTCGGGCTTCAGGGGTGGGTCGGACCGTGGCTCCAGGAGCATGACCTGAAAATCATCTTCGCCGTGCCGGGGATCGTCCTCGCCACGGTCTTCGTCACCTTCCCCTTCGTAGCCCGGGAGCTGATCCCGCTCATGGAGGCCCAGGGGAAGGACGAGGAGGAGGCTGCCATCACCCTTGGGGCGAGTGGCTTCCAGACCTTCTGGCGGGTGACGCTCCCCAACATCAAGTGGGGGCTGCTTTACGGCGTGATCCTCTGCAACGCCCGGGCGATGGGGGAATTCGGCGCCGTGTCGGTGGTCTCCGGCCATATCCGGGGGAGCACCAACACGATCCCGCTCCACGTGGAGATCCTCTACAACGAATACAACTACGCCGCCGCCTTTGCCGTGGCCTCGCTCCTGGCCCTTCTGGCCCTGGTTACCCTGGCGGCCAAGAGCTTTGTCGAGTGGCGGATGCGCGAAACGTCGTAGGGGCGCAATTCATTGCGCCCGGGCGTGATGAATCACGCCCCTACGGATCATCGAAAGGAACCATGACATGAGCATAGAGATTGTCAATGTCAACAAAGCTTTCGGCAGCTTCACCGCTCTCAGCGATGTGAACCTCACCGTCCCCTCGGGGGAGCTGACGGCGCTCCTCGGCCCCTCAGGGTCGGGGAAGACGACGCTCCTGCGGATAATCGCCGGCCTTGAAACCCCCGATGCGGGGTCGATCCGCTTCGACGGCCAGGAGACCACCGACTGCCACGTGCGGGAGCGTCAGGTGGGGTTCGTCTTCCAGCACTATGCGCTCTTCCGGCACATGACCGTGGAAGAGAACGTCGCTTTCGGCCTCACGGTGAAGCCGCGCAAGGAGCGGCCGTCGAAGAAGGCGATCCGCGAGCGGGTCCATGAGCTTCTGCGCCTCGTGCAGCTCGAAGGGCTTGCCGACCGCTACCCGTCTCAGCTCTCGGGCGGGCAGCGGCAGCGGGTGGCCCTGGCCCGGGCCCTGGCGGTGGAGCCGAAGGTGCTCCTCCTGGACGAGCCCTTTGGCGCCCTGGACGCCAAGGTGCGGGTGGAGCTTCGGCGGTGGCTCAGGCGCCTCCATGACGAGATTCACGTGACGAGCGTCTTCGTCACCCACGACCAGGAAGAGGCCCTGGAAGTGGCCGACCGGATCGTGGTCATGAACAGGGGGCGGATCGAGCAGGCGGGGACCCCGGCGGAGGTCTACGATCGGCCGGCCAACCCCTTTGTTTTCGACTTTCTCGGCAGCGTGAACATCTTCCACTGCCGGGCGGAGCAGGGGCAGACGCGGGGGGCTGCGCCGGAGCTGGCGGTGGGATACGTCCGTTCCCACGACATCGAGGTGGAGCGGATACGGTCCGAAGATGCCGTGGAGGCCGAGGTGCGCCACATCCAGGCCGTGGGGCCGGCGGTGCGGGTGGAACTCCTCGTGCGGGGGACCGGCAAGACGGTGGAGGCGGAGCTCTCGCGGGACGGGGCCGAGCGCCTTGCCCTCGGGGCAGGGGAAACGGTCTACGCCCGGCCCCGGAAGATGCAGACGTTTGTGGGGGATTACCAGATCTAGTCGTGCCGGGTATGACGATCCCGCAAGGACGAGTCAGCGGCGCAGTCCGGCAGCGCAGCGGTTTTGCACGAGCCTCCATTGTTCCGGCGCGAACGGATGGTATCTGAGGCGGATTATTTCGAACCGGCGAATTTCATGGCCTTCCAGTCTGCCACTCACATGCCGATGCCGGCAACGGCGGTGCCGCAGTCGGGGCACGCTCCCCCCACGATGGTGTTCTTTTCGATCAGGTAGCCGTAGCGCTCGATGAGCATGGCGGTGCAGGTCGGGCACCAGGTATTCTCCCCCCCCTCGCCGGGGACATTCCCCTCGTAGACGTAGCGCAGCCCCGCTTTCTTGCCGATTTCCCGGGCCCGCCGCAGCGTCTCCACCGGTGTCCGGGGCCGGTCGGTCAGCTTGTAGGTGGGATAGAACTGGGTCACGTGCCAGGGGGTGTCGGCCCCCAGATTGTCGACGATGAAGGAGGCGATCCCCTTCAGCTCCCCCTCGGAGTCGTTGAGGCCCGGGATGATGAGGGTGGTGAGCTCGATCCAGATTCCGTGCCTGTGGTACTCGATGATGGAGTCGAGGACTTCGCTCAGGCGGCCATGAACATAGTCGCGGTAGAAGGTCTCCGTGAACCCCTTCAGGTCGATGTTGGCCGCGTCCAGGTAAGGGGCTATGGTTTCAAGGGCCTCCTTGGTGATGTAGCCGTTGGTGACGAAGATGTTGAGAAGCCCCGCCTCCCGGGCGAGGCGGGCCGTGTCGTAGGCGAACTCGAAGAAGATGGTGGGCTCGGTGTAGGTGTAGGCAATGGAGCGGCACCCCGTGGCAAGGGCCTTCGTCACCACTGCATCCGGCGTGTGCATCATGCCGGCAACGGGATCGTTGGGGGCCACCTGGGAGATGGTGTAGTTCTGGCAGTGGCGGCAGCGGAAGTTGCACCCCACCGTGGCGATGGAAAAGGATTTGCTTCCCGGCAGCACATGGAAGAGGGGCTTCTTCTCGATGGGGTCCACGTGCTCGGCTACCAGCCTGCCGTAGACCAGTGAATAGAGGGTTCCCCCCCGGTTCTCCCGCACGGCGCAGATACCCCGGGCCCCCTCGGCGATGAGGCACCGGTGCCGGCAGAGACCGCATCGGACCCGATCCCCCTCTTCCCTCTGGTAAAACATCGCTTCCTTCATGGCATATCCCCTCACAGTTTCAGCTTCGTACCGGCGGTGGGAGCTTCCCTCCTTTTCTGGCATTCCACACAGCAGGGGGCGTAGGGGGCCACCCGGAGCCGCTCCAGGTCGATCTCCTCTCCGCAATCCTCGCAGAGCCCGTACCTTCCCTCCTCCAGCCGTCCCAGTGCCTCGTCCATGCGGGTCAGTTCCTGCCTTCGGATGTCGGCCACGGCCATGCCGATGTCCTCCAGGGTGTCGATGAGACCCCGGTCACCCACGTCCTGGGGAATGTCATACTGGCTTCGGAGCTCTTCCCCCACCTTCTCGAACAGCTCCCGTCTCACTTCTCCCCACAGTCTTCTCTTTTCGGCCAGAAGAATCTCCATTAGCTGTTCCTTCCTCTCCCTGGACATCCGTTTCATCGGTTTCCTCCCTTGATGGGGTATACTTGTCCATTGGGTGTTGCAAATCAGATTATACCACGTATCGGCATCCCGATTTTTCCGTTCGGATCTGTCGAGGGAGTGGACCATGGGGAGGGATGACAGGATAAGGCGCACCATCGCCCAGGAGGCGGCGCGGCTCATGTACGAGGAAGGGGTCCGGGAATACCGGGACGCGAAAAGGAAGGCGGCCCGGCGCTTCGGCCCCGTGAAGGCCCTCTCACTGGGTTCTCATCTCCCCTCCAATGCCGAGATCCACGCCGAACTCCAGAGGCTGCTCCAGCTCCACGAGGAGAAGGTCCTGCCGGAAAGGCTCCTGGGGCTCCGGCTCAGGGCCCTGCGGATCATGGAGCTGCTGGAGCGGTTCAGACCCCATCTGGTGGGGTCGGTCTTGAGCGGTGCGGTGAGGGAAGGGAGCGACATCGACCTCCACCTCTTCGCCGATTCCCACGGGGATGTGGAGGAATTCCTCCGGGAGGAGGGAATCCCCTATGAGCTGGAGATCGTCACCATCCGCCGGGGGGGAGAGTTCATCGAGTATCCCCACATCTACCTGGAGGAGGATGGGGTGCTGGTGGAGTGCACCGTCTACCCCCCTGGAGACATCCACCGCATCCCCAGGAGCAGCATCACCGGAAAGCCCATGGAGCGGGCCGATGCGAGGAAACTGAGGAAGCTCATCGCCGGGGAGGGGGATCGGGAGGAGAGGAGTTGACAACGCCATGATCATTTCTAAATTCTAATGTATCAGGTCGACTCGACCAACTATATCAGGCAGGAGGTTAGTTGATATGCCGACCTACGAGTATCGCTGCGAGAAGTGTGAAAAGGGGTTCTCGGTCACCATGTCCATGGCGGAGCATGACAAGGGGGGGATAACCTGCCCCGATTGCAAGGGGAGTTCCGTCGTCCAGCAGTACTCCACCTTCTACGCCAAGACGAGCAAGAAGAGCTGAACTCAGGGTGTCCGGTCGTTGGAACGGGGGAGGGGAAGGGTGCGGAAGATCCCTTCTTATATGAGGCTTCATGGGTCTGGAGAGCTCTCCAGACGGATGGAGGCCCTGTGGGCCATACTCCGCGACTGCACCCTCTGCCCCCGCCGCTGCCGTGTCAATCGCCTGAAGGGAGAAAGGGGGGCATGCAGGACCGGAAGTCTCCCGGTGGTATCCAGCCATGGCCCCCATTTCGGCGAAGAGCGTCCACTGGTGGGGCGTCACGGCAGCGGCACCATCTTCCTTACCTGGTGCAACATGAGGTGCCTCTTCTGCCAGAACTACGACATAAGTCAGCTGGGGGAGGGGCGGGAGCTCTCCCCGGAGGAGCTGGGGGAGATGATGTTGTCCCTATGGCGCCAGGGGTGTCACAACATCAATTTCGTCACCCCGACCCACCAGGTGCCACAGATCGTGGCGGCTCTGCCCCATGCCATCGAGGGGGGGCTCGATATCCCCCTGGTCTACAACTGCGGCGGGTACGAGGATGTGGCGACTCTCCGGCTTCTGGAGGGGATCTTCGACATCTACCTCCCCGATTTCAAGTATGGCGACGATGAGGTTGCCCTCCGTTTCTCCGGCGTTCCCAACTATGTGGCCGCGGCAAAGGGGGCCCTGCGGGAGATGTACCGGCAGGTGGGGGATCTGGAGCTCGACGATGGTGGGGTGGCCGTCCGGGGGGTCCTGGTCCGGCACCTGGTCCTTCCGGAGGGGTTGGCTGGGACACGGCGGAGGAAGACTGAGGAGGCACTTCACCTCCATGAGTCGAGGAAAATCGTTATTACGGAAATCTGCTCCAAAAATTCTGCAAAAAGGAGAAAGTAAATCGTGGACCTGTTCGAGGAGCTGAGAACCGTTGCGGTCCGGCAGAACCAGGAGGGGGATTTTCCGGATTGGCTCCTGTCCGACGTGCTGGCCATTGCGGACGACCCCGGGAAGCATGGGGAGTCCCTCCCCCTTGTGGAGACGCTCATCGCCCAGATCAGGGATTACGATCCCTTCGCCGGCACGGGATGCTTCGACACCTCCGTCGGCATCGAGCAGATCCGGGCGACGATCCGCAGGCTCAGACCCTGAATATGGCCTGCACGGGAGGAAATGTGGGTCTGGTACTCGTTCTTTTCCGCTGCGGTTATTATAATTGATGGGTAGATCCCGCCACAGGGAAATGTAAAGCAAAGGAAAGAAAGGATGGCATCCATGGAAATGAGGATCACCTTCCCGGGGGGGAACAGGGTCGATGCGGAACTGAACGGCAGGATCATCCCAACGGACCAGCCGGTGGAGGCCGGCGGTGAGGGGAGGGCGCCGACCCCCTACGACTATTTCCTGGCATCCATCGGAACCTGCGCCGGGATCTATGTCCTGAGCTTCTGCAGGCAAAGGGGGATTGCCACGGAGGGGCTATCCATGATCCAGCGGATGGAGTTCGAGACCGACGAATCGGGAAAGCGCCGACTTGCCAGGGTGGCCATGGAGATCTCTCTCCCCCCGGGTTTCCCCGAACAATACCGCAGTGCCATCGTCAGGGCCGCCGAGCTCTGTTCAGTGAAGAAGGCCATCATGAATCCTCCGGAGTTCACCATCACCGCCCGGATGCCTCAATAGGGAGATGGCTGGCAATGGGCTGAAAATCGCTTCCCTTGTCGTGGGGGTGGCCCTTTCCCTGGCACTTCTCCTCTTTGCCGTCGGCAATTACCGCAGCTCCATCCCCATTGCCGAAGGCCAGCTCCGGGGGCTCGCCCTTTCCCTTTCAGCCGCCATCGAGTCCATGGCAGCCAGGGATCCCTCCTTTTCCTCCCTGTCGACCTTCCGGGCCCGGGATGTCGCCTACTTCTCCCTCATCGATTCAGCGGGGACCCAGCATTTCCATTCCAACCCGGCGCTTATCGGCACCAGGGTGGAGGACGACCGCTACCGGGGAATCTTCGGCAATGCCGGCATCGTCGAGGCCAAGGTTCGCCTCGGGACCGGCGAGGAGGTCTACGAGTTCAACTCCCCCCTCCACCTCTCCAGCCGGACCCTGGCGCTGCGCCTCGTCCTCCATGCCTATCGTGCCGACGCGGTGGTGCGCAGGGCCCGGATCGGGATGGTGGTAATCCTCTCTCTTCTGGTGACCGCATGGACCATGGCAGGACTGCTCTATCGCTACGGTCGCCGTGAACAGAGGCACAGGGAGGAGATGGCCCGCCGTGAGCGGCTGGCGCACCTGGGGGAGATGGGGGCTGTCATAGCCCATGAGGTGCGCAATCCCCTCTCTGGCATCAAGGGGTATGCCCAGCTCCTCCAGGAGCGTGTCACCGATGGGGAGGCGAGGGGATTCGCCGGTCTCATCGTTGCCGAATCGATCCGTCTGGAGAGGCTGGTGAACGACCTCCTCCTCTATTCCCGTCAGGGACCCCGGGAGATGGTCCAGCTGGATCTGGCCGATACCCTCATCCGCTGTCGGGCCCTCGTGGCTCCCGAGGCGGAGAAGTCCGGCGTCGTCATCGAGCAGATGCTCCAGGGGCCCCTGCCGGTCAGGGGGAATGGGGAGCTTTTTCAGCAGCTCTTTCTGAACCTGATGATGAATGGGATCCAGGCCATGCCCCAGGGGGGAAGGCTGACGGTGACGGCCGGAAGGGGTCCCGGAGTGATCGAGGTCTCCATCGCCGATACCGGTCCAGGTATTCCCCCCGCAGAGCGGGAGCGGATCTTCGATCCCTTTTATACCACCAGGGCCCGGGGGAGCGGACTGGGGCTCGCCATATGCAGAAAGATCGTGGAGGAGGCCGGCGGTACCATCGAAGTGACCGGCGAAACGGGGAGGGGAGCTACCTTCAATGTTACATTGCCGCCGGCGGAGGAGCGTAGGATATGACGGCACGGATTCTCATCGTTGAGGATGACAACACCTTTCGCGGCTTCCTGAAAACCATCCTCGCCGCCGAAGGGTACGAAGTGACCGAGGCAAGGGATGGAGATGAGGCACTGGCGCTCCTGGTCCGGGCAAGTTTTGACCTGGTGATTTCCGACCTGAAGATGCCGGGACTGAGCGGCATCGACCTGTTCCGTGCCTGCCGGGAGGAGGGATCGCCTCCCCCCTTCATCCTCATTACCGCCTTCGGCACCATCGAAGAGGCAGTGGCCGCCGTGAAGGAGGGGGTGACTGACTTCCTGACCAAGCCCCTCAGGGACCCGGATACCCTGCGGGCTGTGGTCGGGCGTGCCCTCGCGGCAAGCCGGCGGGACCGGGATTATCTGACCCTCAAGGAGACCGAGGCGGCGGGGCTTCCTCCTCAGGAGGTCATCTTTGCCGGGGCTGCCATGGCCGAGGTCCGGCGGCTGGTAGAGGAGGTGGCCCCCACAATGGCCACCGTGCTCATCCAGGGTGAAAGTGGCACCGGCAAGGAGCTGGTGGCCCGGACCATCCACCTCCTGAGCCCCCGACGGGTGGGGAGTTTCGTTCCGGTTAACTGCGCCGCCATTCCGGAGACCATTCTGGAGAGCGAACTGTTCGGTCATGAAAGGGGGGCCTTCACCGGCGCCCTCCAGACCCGCCGGGGCAAGTTCGAGCTGGCCCAGGGGGGGACGATCTTCCTGGATGAGATAGGCGAGATGCCCCTGCCGCTCCAGGCGAAACTGCTCCGGGTCCTCCAGGAGCGGACCTTCGAGCGGGTGGGGGGGAGCAGGGAGATCAGGGCCGACGTCCGGATAATTGCCGCCACCAACCGCAACCTGGCGGCGGAGGTGGTCAACCGGACCTTCCGGGAAGACCTCTACTACCGCCTCAACGTCTTTCCCATCAATCTCCCGCCACTGCGGGAGCGCCGCGACGCCATCGAGCTTTTGGCGGATCATTTTCTCCGGCGCTTTGCCCGTCAGACCGGCAAGAAGATCAGGGGGATCGATCGGGAGGCCCTGGCGCTCATGGAGGAATACGGCTGGCCCGGAAACGTCCGGGAGCTCCAGAATGCCCTGGAACGGGCGGTCATCCTGGGGCGGGAGATGATAGCTCTTCGTGATCTCCCGGAGACCATCGTCCGAAAACCAGAAGCGGGTAGCGGAGAAATATCCGTATTGCGGGAGGTGGAACGGGAGACGATCCTGAACGTCCTCCGTGAGTGCGGAAACAACCGGAGGCTGGCCGCGGAGCGACTCGGCATCTCGAAGCGGACCCTCCAGTACCGGCTCAAGAGTTACGGCATCGTTGGCGGTGACTGAGGGGGTGCAGAAAACTGCACGACCGGTGCAAAGTCTGCACTGTTTCGTGCTGGACTCTAATGGAACAAAGGATAAAAAAACAATAGATTCAATGTTTTGAAGCAGTTGAGTCAGTTGGCATCTCCATTGATATTACCTCCTGCAGCTGGACTAAAAAAAGTACATGGAGGTAAAGGTATGAAAGGAAGAAAGATGGCACTTTGGGGAATGGCTATTGCCTGTGGATTGTCCCTAGGCGGTGAGGCCCTTGCCGCCGGCCCCATGGGAAAGGGGCAGGGGGGAGGTGGCATGCGCCTGAGGGATGGAAGCTGCGTCAACCAGCAGACCCGGGTTCAGACCCGGCAACAGACTGAGACGAGGTCCCAGGTTCAGCAGCAGACCCAGGACGGCAGTGGTGCGGCGATCGGCACCCCCCGCCAGGGGGCCGGCCAGGGACAGATGAGACGCCTCGGCCCCGGTGACGGTACCGGCAATGTCACCCCCCCCCTCGACGGGACCGGTTACGGCTCCCCCAATACCCCTGGAGCGAAATAGCAGCTATGGGATCAGGCCGCCCCATGCCAGTTTTCATGGTCCTGATGTTGCTCTTCTTCGGCCAGGTCACCCATGCCGATGCCGGGTGGGGTTTTGGCCAGGGGTGGGGCTGGCGGAAGGGGGGCCTGAACCTAGACATGGGCTACGACATGAATACCGTCGTGGCCGTGACGGGTGAGGTCAAGGCACTGATCATCAAGGATGACAGGCACACCTTTGTAGAGGTACGGACCAAGGACGAGCCCGTCTTTCTGGTGCTGGGCCCCCAGTGGTACTGGGAGAGGCATGGGATTGCCCTTCGCCCCGGGGACATGGTTTCGGCATGGGGCTCGAAGGCCCTGGATGAAGATGGATCGGTCCATATAATTGCCCAGAGGGTCATTAACCGAACGACCGGTTCCGAGGTGATCCTCCGGAGCCAGTCTGGGAAGCCGGTCTGGTCCGCAGGGGGAGGACGGGGAAGGGGAAAATAGGATCCACTCACCCATTGGAAATGAAGACCAGGATCTGGGTGAAATAAGGAAGGCCCTGATTTTCAGGGCCTTTCCTTTTTGGGGTTGGGTATGATGGGATTTTTGGCGGAAGCACACAGGAATCGAACCTGCCGGGGAGATTTCTCATCCCCCCCACCGGTTTTGAAGACCGGGCGGCCCACCAGCGACCGACGTGCTTCCAGGGGAGCATCGGGTTCAGAATGCCACCCCAAAATAGGCTATTTCCCGCCGCAAGACAACCCCCTTTCTGCCGGAGGATGACTTCTCCGGGGCCGCCGGCCGTGCCTGGCGTAGATGCGCCTTGATGTAACTGCCATTAAATGGTATCACTTTGCCAGTTGACCAGGTTTGCTGAGCCGGTACATACAGACTGAATTCAAACAGACACCGACGGAGGTTCTATGCGTTTTAACCGGGCACAAAGGATCGGAGCGTTTTGTCTTATGGTTTGCCTCGCTGCGCCGGCAGCATTTGCGGCACCGAAGAATCAGGCGAAGGAGGAGACCCCTGAAGCGGCGATAAAGAGGCTCTTCCCGCAGCTCCCCGCGTCGGGGGTGAAAAAGACGGATATCGAGAATTTCTATGAGGTGGTTGCTGACGGGAACGTGATCTATATCAACGTCAAGACCGGCCACGTCTTCGTGGGGGAGCTCTTCTCGAAGGAGGGAAAGAACCTGACGGCCGAGGCCCGCAACCGCATCACCGCCGAGCGTTACAAGCTCATCACCGACGCCGACAAGGAAAAGGCGGTGAAGGTGGGAAGCGGCAAGCACGTGGTGATCGAGATTACCGACCCGGACTGCCCCTTCTGCCGCAGGATGCATGAGTACTGGGGGAATCGTCCCGATGTGACGCGGTATGTGTTCTTCCTCCCCCTTGCCATGCACAAGGATGCCGAGAAGAAGGTCCGCTACATCCTGTCTGCCGAGAACAGGGAGCATGCCCTCTGGGAAGTTTATTCCGGCGAGCTCGACAACAACCCCGAGAAACTGAACAAATCCTATGACGACAAGGGGTTGCTCAATGCACACAAGGCTGTTGTCGCCAAGCTCGGCATCCAGTCGACTCCCGCTTTCTGGGTTGATGGAACCTTCGTGAACGGCGCGAACATTCCGCTCATCGAAAAGGTCATCGGCAAGTGCAATGTCCGGCAGGGGATTGCTGCCGGCGAGCCGAAGGTCTGCGAGGAAGAGCCCCAGGGAAAGTGAGCGAGGGGCAGGATAGCCGGTCGTGATCCCTTTAAAGGACTATAATCCGACGCGACGCTTCCCCCTGGTGAGCGTCGCTTTTATCGTTCTGAACATCATTGCGTTTATCCTCGACCGCCTTTCGGGTCACTACGAGCCGCTCCTCATTGAAACCGCACGGGGGCTGGTCAGGACGAGGCAGTTCGTCGGCGGACTTTCCGCCGATTACGCCCTTGTCCCGGCGGCTCTCACGTCCCACCCCCTTCTTGCCTGGCCCACCATGTTCAGCTCCATGTTCCTCCACGGCAACTGGCTTCATATCGGCTCCAACATGCTCTACCTCTGGATCTTCGGCAACAATGTCGAGGATGTCCTGGGGCGCGTGCGGTTCATCGTCTTCTATTTCGGCTGCGGAATCGCGGCTGCCCTGGCCCAGGTGGCGAGCGCGCCCGGGGCCGACATCCCCATGGTGGGGGCCAGCGGCGCCGTGGCCGGGGTCATGGGGGCCTACCTCCTCCTCTTTCCCCATGCGCGGATTCTTACCCTCGTGCCGATCATCTTCTTTTTTACGTTCATTGAGGTGCCGGCATTCATCATTATCGGTTACTGGGTGCTTATCCAGTTCCTCAACGCCAACTGGCTTGGAGGGGGGGAAATGCAGGGGGGGGTTGCCTATTTCGCCCATATCGGCGGGTTTGTGGCCGGCGTGCTCTTTCTCTGGATGACGGGGACGGGGAGGCGGGGAGGATATCGAGGGAGGTAGGCGCGATCAGGGCTTTGCCTCGAAACTGTGGAAGCGCGGGGAGCCATGACGCCCCTCCTCGGCGGGTCGGTAACGGTAGGTGAACCGGATCCTGTCCAGGGCCTGTTCCTGCCCCAGGGGAATCCGGATGGTGAAGGGGGCGGTTTCATCAAGGGCGAGCCGGCTGGGAAAGAAGAAATACGTTCCCTCTGCAACGAAGTTCCCTTCGGCGTCCAGGAGGGTGGCCGTCAGCTCCGGTTCGCGCAGGTAGTAGTAGCTCTGGTTTTTCAAAATGCCGCTAATGGTGACAGCCGTGGTGTCCCTGACGGTCTCCCAGGATATTTTCAGGTCGTAGAAAGCGTAATTGTTGTGATAGATGCGGTCGGAGAGAGGTTGCCAGCCGGCGGCGGCGCACCCTGCCACCATGGCGAGGAGTACCGCAAGTGCGCTCTTCCCGATTTTCATGGAGCCTCCCCGTTCCGTTTTCCCGTCGGCCGCAAAGGGAACCGGCACAATGCCGTTTAACTATGCCAAAAGTATGCTACTATTCAACTGCCTGATTTGGCGCGCATTCCGAGTCGCGCGTTTTTTCGCGGAGGTACCGTTTGGAGTCAGTTTTAGGTGAGTTGGCCGTCATTTTTCTTCTTATCCTCGGCAACGGCTTTTTTGCCGGTTCCGAGCTTGCCATCATCTCTGCCCGCAAGAGCAGGATCGCGCAGCTGGTTGCGGAAGGAAACCCCAAGGCAATAATTGTCGAGCGGCTCCAGGACGATCCCCACCGTTTCCTCGCCACCGTCCAGGTAGGTGTCACGCTGGTGGGCTCCCTGGCTTCGGCCGTCGGCGGCGCCACGGCGGTCCGCTACCTGAAGCCCGTTCTGGAGGGGAGTTCCATCGCCTTCCTGCACAATGCCGCCGAGCCGCTGTCAATCGGCATCGTGGTTGTCCTGATATCCTACCTTTCCCTCATCTTCGGCGAGCTGGTCCCCAAGACCGTGGGGCTCCAGTATGCGGACCGGATGGCCCTCCAGGTGGCCAAGCCGATCCACTTCATGGCCCGGGCCGCCGGTGTGGTGGTGAGTTTTCTGACCCTTTCCAACCGGACCGTTCTGGCGCTGATGGGGATCAAGGCTGAAGGGAACCAGGCGTTCGTCACCCGGGAGGAAATTCAGCATATCGTGGCTGAGGGGCACGAGGCCGGCGTATTCAGCTCCACCGAGCAGGAGTATATCCGCAACATTTTTGATTTCACCCATACCTGCGTCCGGGAAGTGATGGTGCCCCGCACCCGCGTCGTTGCCCTCGACCTGGGGCTGCCGCGGGAAGAGCTGGTCCACACGGTGCTCGACAACAAGTATTCACGCTACCCCGTCTGCCGGGGGAGCATCGAGAATGTGGTCGGTTTCGTCCATGGCAAGGACCTTCTGGGGGGCATCGTGACCGATCCGGCCTTCGACATCGAGTCGATCATCCGTCCGCCGTTCTATGTTCCCGAGGGGAAAAAGGTGAACGAACTCCTGAAGGAGATGCAGCGCATGCGGATTCACATGGCCCTCGTGGTGGACGAGTACGGAGGAATCAGCGGCCTTGCCACCACGGAGGACCTCCTGGAGGAGCTTGTGGGCGAGATCGAGGATGAGCACGACATCGGCGAGCCCGGGAGCATCCAGCGCCTCCCGGACGGGAGCCTTCTGGTGGATGCCCTCGTCTCCATCAGCGACCTTGCGGAGCATCTCGACGTGAAGCTGGGCGAGGATATCCCCTACGATACCCTGGCAGGGCTTATCCTCGACCGGCTCGGACGCTTTCCGGAGGAGGGGGAGCGGGTGGAGTGGGACCGCTTCACCCTCGTCTGCGAGGAGGTGAAGAAGACCGCCGTTGTGAAGGTGCGGATCGTGGAGACGGTGCCGGCAAATTCCGGCACCGGTGCCATAGAGTCCGAGAGGGGCTGAGGTAAGGGATGGATAGGGGACACTTCTACGCGCTGCTGGCGTTTTTCTTCTGTGTGATCATATGCTACGTGGTCTATGCCATTGTGGCGCCGTTTCTGGCCCCCCTCGGGTGGGCCGGCGTGATCGGTGCTCTCACCTTTCCCCTCTACCGGCGGCTGCGGGCGGGGGTCGGCGAGCGGGACATGCTTGCCGCCGGCATCATGACCCCTGCCACGGTCATTACCCTGGTCGTCCCCTTTGTGGGGCTTACCTTCTTTCTGGTGCAGGAGGCGGCCCTGGCCTACGGCTTCCTCGAAAAAGTCGCCGCCGACGGCGGCCAGTCCCTGGTGGAAAGCATCCAGAACCATCCCGTCGTGAAGCCGTGGCTTGCCCGCATCGAGGCGTACACCGGCCCCCTCAGCTTCGAGATCGACACGCGACTCCTCCCCGAGATGAAGGAGGTGGCGGCAAAGGTCTTCGGCTATTCCAAGGAGATCGTCAAGAACATATTCGTTTTCACCATCAAGCTGATCGTTATGGTGATCGCCCTCTTTTTCATCTACCGCGACGGCGAACGCATCCAGCGCCATGTCCTCGCCATTATCCCCCTGACAGAGGCCAATAAGGACATCCTGACCGAAACGGTCCGGCGGGTCCTGAGGGCGGTCATGTACGGCGTATTCCTCACCTGCATCGTTCAGGGTGCCCTGGGGGGGATCGGATTCTGGGTGGCGGGGCTCCCGTCACCCATCCTTTTTGGGGCCATCATGGCGGTCTGCGCCCTCATCCCAGTAGTGGGGACGGGGCTCATCTGGGCTCCCGCCGCCATTTACCTGCTGGCCAACGGGGAGGTCGCGAAGGGAATCGGGCTCATCATCTGGGGATTCGTCGCGGTAAGCTCCATCGACAACGTGATCAGGCCCTTTTTCATCAGCGGCAAGGCGAAGCTGCCGGTCCTGGTCATTGCCATTGGCGGCCTTGGGGGGCTTGCCGCCTTCGGGCTCCTGGGTGCGGTCGTGGGGCCCATTGTGCTGGCACTTTTCCTGGCGCTCTTTGAAATGTATCGGGGGGAAGTGGCGGCGGAAGCAGGGGGGGGGGGGAGGTAGGGGCAATTCACGGATTGCCCCTACTTTCCGATGGACAGTCGATATCAGGCCCGATGTGCCGCCTTGGCCCGCCGGTTGCCGATGGTGATGGAGGTGAGGATGGAAATGACCAGTACCCCCACGATGGTGCCGAGGGAGAAGATGATGGGGATGTGGTAGATGTCCACCAGGAGCATCTTCACCCCCACGTAGACGAGGATTACCGAAACCCCCAGCTTGAGGTAGACGAACATCTCCATGACGTTGGAGAGGAGATAGTAGAGGGACCGCAGACCCATGATGGCGAAGACGTTCGACGTGTAGACGATGAACGGGTCGCGGCTGACCGCCAGCACCGCCGGGATCGAGTCGACGGCGAAGATCAGGTCGCTGGACTCCACCATGACGAGAGCCAGGAAGAGCGGCGTGGCGGCCCTGATCCCCCCCTTCTTGATGAAGAACCGGTCATCACGGATCCGCTTGGTGATCGGCACGAACTTCCGCACGAGCCGGATGAGGAAATTTTTCTCCGGATCGATCTTTTCATCTCCCCCGAAGGCCATCTTGATGCCGGTAACCACGAGAATTCCGCCGAACACGTAGATGATCCAGTGGAATCGCTCGATCAGCTCGATGCCGGTCATGATGAAGATGGCCCGCATCACCAGGGCGCCGATGATCCCCCATTTCAGGATCTTGGGCTGGTGGACCTTCGTAATGTGAAAGAAGGAGAAGATCATGATGAAGACGAAGAGGTTGTCCACCGACAGGGACTGCTCGATAAGGTAGCCGGTGAAGAACTCCAGCGCCTTCGTGGGGCCCATCTCGAAGTAGATCCAGACGTTGAAGGCCAGCGCCAGGGAGACCCAGACCAGGGTCCAGGTGAGGGCTTCGCGGAATTTGATTTCGTGGCTCTTGCGGCTGAAAAGACCCAGGTCGATGACGAACATCACGAGGATGATCGCTCCGAACCCGAGCCACATCATGGTTTGCAGTGGCATGTAATTCTCCGTGGCTGGATTGAGGTCATGCGGGAAGAGCCGGAGGAACGGCCCCGCGGCCGTCCCTCCGGGGAGGGGGTCAGAAGTTTCTGCTGTAGGCCATCTGCTCCAGCCGCGCTATCCGCTCCTCCATGGGGGGGTGGGTGGAAAAGAGGCTCAGGAGCGATCCTCCCGTGAGGGGGTTCACGATGAAGAGATGGGCCGAGGCTGGGGTGGCCTGCTGCATCGGGATCATCTGCGATGCCATCTGGAGCTTCTTGAGGGCGTTGGCCAGGGCCAGGGGGTTGCCGCAGATCCGGGCGCCCGATTCATCGGCCAGGTACTCCCGGGAGCGGGAAACCGCCATCTGGATCAGCATTGCGGCGATGGGGGCAATGATCGCCATGACAAGCCCGCCGATCATGCCGCCGGCCCCTTCCTCGTCGTCGCTGCGGCCGCCGCCGAACATGGCGGCCCACTGGAGCATGTTGCCCAGCATGGAGATGGCTCCGGCGAAGGTGGCGGCGATGGTGGATACCAGGATGTCACGGTTCTTCACGTGGGCAAGCTCGTGGGCCATGACCCCTTCCAGCTCCTCCGTGGAGAGGATGCGCAGAATTCCTTCGGTGGCGGCCACGGCAGCGTGGTTCGGGTTGCGCCCCGTGGCGAAGGCGTTGGGGCTGTCGCTGGGGATCACGTAGACCCGCGGCATCGGCAGCCCCCCCTGGGTTGCCAGACGCCGGACCATGCCGTAGAAGGCCGGGTTCTCCGCCTCGGTGATCTCCCTGGCCCCGTACATCCCCAGGACGATCTTGTCCGAGAACCAGTAGGAGAAGAAGTTCATGGCGCAGGCCATGAAGAAGGCGAAGACCATGCCGGACTTGCCGCCGATGGCGCTCCCCATGGCCACCATGAGGAGGGTGAGAAGGGTCAGAAGCAGGGTGGTCTTGAGTCGGTTCATCATGGTTCGATTCCTCCGGTTGTGCCGCCGTCATCCCTGATTTCCGTGACAGGGGCGGCAGGCGTGTTTGGGGTATTGCCGGGGCAAATAAAAAAGACCTTTACCCGCGGCGTGTTGTAGCCTTGGATAAAGGTCTTGCATGCTTCGACTAAGTCGGAAGCCCCTGGCCCGGGTGTCGCCACCGTGGTGACGGGCGTTGGGTCGGCCTGCGTGCCGATTGCTACTCCCCTTTAACTGTTTGAATGTTAATGATTCCGCTTTCCCCTGTCAAGGGTTTTTCCGCAGGGTTTTTCAGCGGCGTCAGCCATCCTTGCTTTTGGACGGCGAATCCGCTAGCATCCACCGCTCATGGAAAGCCTGAACGCATCGCTCCCGGGAGGCCCGAGTGGATACCGCCGTATTAATGACAACCTTCGGCATCATTTTTGTCGCCGAGCTGGGGGACAAGACCCAGCTGACCGCCATGGCCCTGGCCATCCAGTACCCCTGGAAGAAGGTCTTCATCGGCATTGCCGCCGCCTTTGCCCTGCTGAACGTGGGGGCAGTCCTCGTGGGGAAGCTGCTCTTTACGGTCCTGCCGCTGTTCTGGGTCAAGCTGGCCTCGGGGGGGCTCTTCCTCTATTTCGGGATCAGCACATTCCGGGGAGGGGATGAAGATGACGACGGCAAGGAGAAGACGGCCCCGGCCCGGGGCCCGGTGGCAACTTCATTCGTCATGATTCTTCTGGCGGAGCTGGGGGACAAGACCCAGCTCGTCACCACGAGCCTCGCGGCCCAGTACCGCTCTCCCCTGGCCGTCTTCACCGGCTCCACCCTGGCCCTCTGGCTCGTCTCCCTCATCGGCATCTTCCTGGGGCGGCAGCTGATCCGTTTCGTTTCCCTCTATACCATCCAGAAGGCAGCAGGGGTCCTGTTCCTCGTCTTCGGCGCCGTCGTCCTCTTCCAGGCCTTTGCCGGCCGTTGACCGATTGCTTTTTGGGTATCGCAACCGTACAATGGTTCACGGATGCCTATCCCGGCAGAGAGTCCGATGACCGATAGATACGTCGAAAAATCCTTTCTCTACCTCGTTGCCCTCTCGCTTCTTCTCCACGCGGGTCTGTTTGCTCTGATCATCCTGTATCCCCAGGCAAAGCCGGTGCTGCGTCAGGAGCCGATCATGGTCGACCTGGAGGATATTCCCGACCTGCGTCAGGCGCCGGCTCCGGCGGATTCGGGACGGCAGGCGCGCCGTCACGCCGAGCAGCCCCGGCGGGTGCCCCGGGAGATGGCGCCGCGAGGAGAGAGTGAGCGGGACCGGGTTGCCGCCGTCCCCCCCGTGGCGAGACCGGCGCCGCAGCGGCCGTCTGCGCCTTCTCCGGTTGTGCCGCAGCCCGAAGGGGCGGGGTCCTCGGGGGAGGTCGGCAGGACCGGGGATATTCCGGCTCGGGAGGCGCCCCGCGCCGGAGGGATTCTGAAACCCCGGGCATCGGCCGATGCCCCCAATCTGGCCCAGCTCATGCCGAGCGCCCAGCGGCTTGCGAAGATCGAGGAGAATTACCGCAGGAAGTACCGGGATGATGTGGCGGAAGGGGATACCAAGTTTCTCGACACCGATGACATCCAGTTCGGCTCGTTCCTGCGCCGGTTCGAAAATGCCGTCTACGGGGTCTGGCGCTATCCCCAGGAGGCGGCCCGGCTCGGCATCGAGGGGGTTACGCCGGTGAAGATCACCTTCAACAGCAGCGGTGCCATCGTGAAATATGAAATCCTCCAGAGCTCCGGGAGCAGAATCCTCGACGACGAGGTGCTGCGGACCCTGCGCCTGGTGGGGCCGGTCGGACCCTTTCCCCGGGGATACAACCGGGACGAGTTCCACCTCATCGCCTTTTTCCAGTACGGCATCGTCCGCGGGGCGAGCCGGTCGCTCCGCTGACCGCCGTCATCCCTGTTCCATCCCCAGCCGCTGCCGCAGATATTCCTCGAACTCCGCGTTGAATTCCTCCCGCTTGAGGGCCATGTCCACCGTGGCCTTGAGAAATCCCAGCTTGTCGCCGCAGTCGTGGCGCTGCCCCTCGAAGAGGCAGCCGTAGATGGCCTCGTCCTTCGAGAGCTTGAGAATGGCGTCGGTGAGCTGGATCTCACCCCCCTTGCCCGGTTCCTGCCGCTCCAGGATCGGGAATATCTCCGGGGTGAGGACGTAGCGGCCGATGATGGCCATATCGGAGGGGGCCTCCTCCCGTTTCGGCTTCTCCACCAGGTCGGTGACCTCGAATAGCCGGTCGGTGATGCGGTTGGCCCTGACGCAGCCGTAGGAGGAGATATTCTCCATGGGCACCTTTTCCAGGGCCAGCACCGGTCCCCGGTACTTGCGGTAGACATCGAGAAGCTGGCCGAGGCACGGCTTGTCGGCATCGATGATGTCGTCGCCCAGGAGCACCGCGAAGGGCTCGTTCCCCACGAACTCCCGGGCGCAGAGGATGGCGTGGCCAAGGCCCATGGCCTGCTTCTGGCGCACGTAGAAGATGTTCACCATTTCGGCGATGTCGCGCACCTCCCGGAGGGTCTCTTCCTTCCCCTTTTCCTGGAGGAGCGCCTCCAGCTCGAAGGAGATGTCAAAGTGATCCTCGATGGCCCGCTTGCCGCGGCCGGTCACGAAGAGTATCTGTTCGATGCCGGCCGCCACCGCCTCTTCCACCACATACTGGACCAGGGGCTTGTCGATGAGGGGGAGCATCTCCTTGGGGGAGGCCTTGGTGGCCGGGAGAAAGCGGGTGCCGAGGCCCGCCACGGGAAAAACTGCCTTTTTTACCTGCATCGGTACTCTCCTCGCGTTGTCGTTAATGGTTTTCGGCCCGCAGCCCCGCCACGATGTCCGGAACGAGTTCTTCCCTTCCCATGGCCATGATGTGGATCCCGTCGCAATGGGGACGTGCCGCGGCCGCGAGCCGGCGCGCGATCTCCACCCCTGTGTCGAGGGGGCGTTCGGCTGCTTCCAGTTCGGCAACCAGTTCGGGGGGAACCTTGAGACCGGGGATGTTGTTTGTGATGTAGCGGGCCATGCTGGCCGATTTCAATAGAATGATGCCGGCGATGACCTTCACCCCCAGGGGCCGCACCGCCTCGCTGAACCGGGCAAGGCGCTCCGGCGAGAAGACCGCCTGGGTCTGGAAGAAGCGCGCACCGGCCGCCGCTTTCTTGGCCAGCTTGGGGAGGGTGAGGTCGAAGGGCTCCGCTTCCGGCGCCGCGGCTGCTCCGGCGAAAAAAGAAGGGATTCCCTCCAGGGGGGCGCCGGAGATGTCCCTGCCCGAGTTCAGGGTGGCGATGGTCTGGAGAAGCTGGACCGAGTCCAGGTCGAAGACGGGCTTCGCGCCCGCATGGTCGCCGAAGGAGATATAATCGCCGGAAAGGGCCAGTATGCTCGTTACGCCAAGGGTCGCGGCGGCCAGAAGCTCGCTCTGGAGGGCCAGGCGGTTGCGGTCCCGGCAGGTGAGCTGGAGGATCGGCTCGATCCCTTCCCTGGCCAGGAGTGCCGCGGGGGCAAGGGGGGAGATCCGCACGTTGGCCCCCTGGTTGTCGGTCACGTTGACGGCGTCGACCAGGCCCTTGAGGCTTCGGGCCTTGTCCATGAACTCGCCGCAGTCGCATCCCTTGGGGGGACAGACCTCGGCCGTGACGACAAAACGGTTCGATTCGAGCTGTTCGCGAAGGGTTGAAGGCATGGGGGGGGTGGCACTCATTTGTCTAGTTTCAGGCTGCCTGGCCTGAGGTTTCTTGCAAAGTCGCGGGGCGGGTTCGTGGCGGCCAGGGGGGCGCCATCGCCCCGTTGCCGAAGGCGGAGGTAGATCTGGTACCAGGCGCATTCCGCGTCGGTGTTCACTTCGCACCGCCCTTCGTCCATGCCGCCGCAGGGGCCGTTCAGGAGCCCCTTGGGGCAGACGGTTACCGGGCAGATGCCCGCCGTTTCGTTGAGAAGGCATTGTCCGCAGAGGGAGCACCGCTGCTCGAACTGGCCGAAGCGGCGGATGTTGCCGAGGAAGAGGGTGTCGAGGCCGGCCACCGTCAGCCGGTCCGAACCGGCGGAGACCGACTGGACGCCGGCGCCGCAGGCAAGGACGAGGAGCGCTTCGGCGCCCGTCACCATCTCCCCCTTGGACCGCAGGTCCCGCTGGACCCGGAGCATATGGCATGCCTCGTCAATGACCACCGAGCCGGTCACTTCCTTGCCGGCGGCGGTCAGGTCCTCCTGCATCCGCCAGATCTGCTCCTCGCCGCCGGCCTTGCAGACCGTGGCGCACTTGGCGCAGCCGATCAGGAAGACCCGGGAGACGGGTTCCAGGGCGGCAAGGATCTCGGTAAAGGGTTTCTGCTTGCTGACTATCATAAAGAATCCGGGACCGGGGACCAGGGACCAGGGACCGGTGAAAAATGGGTTTTGCCGTCTACCGCGTCCCGGTTCCCGCCTTTTTGGCCGACTCCAGGGTGTTGTGGAGGAGCATGGTGATGGTCATGGGTCCGACGCCGCCGGGAACCGGGGTGATGGCCGCTGCCCGCTGGGAGGCTGCGGAGAACTCCACATCCCCCACGAGTTTTTTCTCGCCGACCCGGTTGACCCCCACGTCGATGACCACGGCCCCTTCCTTGATCCACTCCCCCTTGATCATCTCGGGAACCCCGACCGCGGCGATGACCACATCGGCTGCTCTCACCTTCGCCGGCAAATCACGGGTCTTCGAGTGGCAGATGGTGACGGTGGCATGCTGCTGGAGGCACATGAGCGCCACAGGCTTGCCGACGATGTTGGAGCGCCCCACGACGACCACCTCTTTGCCGGCCAGGTCAACGCCCGCTTCCCGCAGCATGACCATGACGCCGTAGGGGGTGCAGGGCTGAAAGGTGGGCTTGCCCACCACGAGGCGGCCCACGTTGTAGGGATGGAAGCCGTCCACGTCCTTTGCCGGCGAGATGGCCTCAAGAATCGTGTCGGTGTTGATCTGTTTCGGCAGGGGGAGCTGAACGAGAATGCCGTGAATGGCCGGGTCTGTGTTGAGGCGCTCCACGAGGGCGAGGAGTTCCGCTTCGGTCGTATCCGCCGGCAGGGCATGCTTTTCCGAGTACATCCCCAGCTCATGGCAGGCATTTCCCTTCATCCGTACGTAGACCTCGCTGGCAGGATCCTCTCCCACGAGGACAGTGGCGAGGCCGGGGGTGATCCCCTTTTCCTTGAGCACCGCGACCTCGGCTGCCATCTGCTCCCTCAATCTGGCGGCAATGGCCTTTCCGTCAATGATTGTCGACATGCTGCGGCTCCTTTTGTCTGGAACGGTCCGAACAGGCACCGCCAACGGAAATGGAAATAATCCCGAAATAGTACGGAAGCGTTCCGGCGTTGTAAAGATTTTTAACCGCCGCTCAAAACGAAAAATCCCCCGGCCAACGGGAGCCGGGGGATCTGCAGTCGATACTGACAAGGGATAGGTGTTCGGGGTTACGCCGCTGCCGATGGGCACCCTGCGCATCCTCCGCCCGAGGCGCAGGCCGGGGCTTCGGATTTCTTCCCGCCGCTGCTGTACCCTTCAGCGTACCATCCGCCCCCCTTGAGAGCGAACCCTGCCTGGGAAATGAGCTTCTGGACGGGGCCGCCGCAGGAAGGGCACTCCTTGGCCGGTTCGTCGGAGAACTTCTGGCGCAGCTCGAACTGCTGGTCGCACGCGGTGCATTGGTATTCGTAGAGTGGCATTACACAACCTCCTGCAATAATCGTTTGTTTCACTATAGTAATTCGCCCTGGAATTTGTCAACCCCGGCCGTCACCCCTGCAGTGAATGGTTTTACTCCACTTCAAGCATCGTCCGGGCCGCGGCCAGTTCCTTCCGTTTCGCCTCGTCCACAGTGGGGTAGGCGAGCTCCAGTCCGTCGAGGGCCTCGATGATTCCCGCCGCCACCACGAGGCGGGTGAACCACTTGCTGTCGGCCGGCACCACGTACCAGGGGGCGTGAGGGGTGGCGGTGCTGCGGATCATATCCTCGTAGGCTTTCATGTAGTCGTCCCAGTGCCCCCGCTCCCGGACATCGTCGACCGAGAACTTCCAGTTTTTTTCGGGCTTGTCGAGCCGTTCCAGAAAGCGCTTCTTCTGCTCGTCCCGGGACACGTTGAGGAAAAACTTGCGGATGACGATGCCGTTGCGGGTCAGGTAGCGCTCGTGGGCGTTGATGTCTTCATAACGCTCCTGCCAGATATTTTTCGTCACCAGTGTGGGGGGGAGCTTCTGCTTGTCCAGCAGCTCCCGGTGGACCCTGACCACCAGGACCTCTTCGTAGTAGGAGCGGTTGAAGATGCCGATCCGGCCCCGTTCGGGGAGGCATTTGGCTGTCCGCCAGAGGAAGTCGTGGTCGAGGTCCTCGGCCGAGGGGGACTTGAAGCTGAATACCTGGCACCCCAGGGGATTGATGCCGGACATGACGTGCTTGATGGCGCTGTCCTTGCCGGCGGCGTCCATGGCCTGGAAGATGAGCAGCAGCCCCCAGCGGTCCTGGGCATAGAGCCTTTCCTGGAGCTCCGCGAGGATCTCCACCCCCTCCTGGAGGAGGTCCGCGGCCCGGTCCTTGATACCCTCCGCGTGCCTGAGCCCGAGGGTCTCCCTGGGATCGAAGTCCTTGAGCCGGAACTTCTTTCCGTCCTCCACCCGGAATTTTTTGGTGAATGCCCCAGTGTCCCTGAAGATTTTCTCCATGGTCGGCTCCTCGGTGCTGCGTGGTTTGTGCGTCGCTGCAACAACTGACTGCAATACTATCACGCAGGGGGATGCCTTCAACCGTCCGCTCCCATGAAACGCTGGACAGGGGAACGCGTCCGAAGGTACTATTTCTGCCTGCTGTGCACCACCGGAAGAAAGGACGCACCACCGTGAAACACACGCTGATCACCATGGCCTGCCTGGCTCTGGTCCTTGCCCACAACCTCCAGTCGTACGCCGATGATGAAGCCCTTCCCCAAGCCGTGGCGCCCCTTTGCGCGGAGGCGCTGCAGCGTCAGGAAGAAGCCCTGGCGGCCCTCAGGGCCGAGCAGGCGCGCCTCGAACAGAAGATCCGCGAGATGGAGTGCGCTCCTGTCGTCTCCGGCGATGAGCTGCTCGCGAAGAACCTCCGGCAGCTCCAGGAACTGGCGGCCAATACCCGCATCCAGCGCCAGTCCATGGCCGATTTCGAGAAGTTCGTCACCTGGATGAGCTCCAGCCTCGCCGGATATGAAAAGTACATCCAGGCCGGCTCCGTGGTGGCCGGTGCCGCCAAGGTTCTTCCCATCCCCTACGCGGGGCAGGCCTCGATGCTGACCAAGTTCGCCTCCCAGGGGATCCTCTCCCTGAATGCCGCCTCGGGCTCCATCGCCTCCTACCTGAAGACGTCTGACCGGTACCTGGCCCTGGTGGCCGCCATCGACCCCAAACAGCCCGACGGCGCCCGGGTATCCGCCGCGGTCCGCTTTGCCGACGGGGAGCTGCTGCGGGCCATGACCGACGTCCAGGCAAAGCTGCGGACCTCCGCCGACATCTCCGCCTCCACCCTCTCGTTCCTGGAAACCCTTGATCACTATGTGGGAAGCAGCGACGAGTACTGGGCCCAAACCAAGGCCTTCATCACCCGCAACGACGCCTACAAAAAGGACAAGAGCTACCTGGCCGCCAGCATCGAAGGGCTGAAAAACCGGGCCGGAGCCTTCAACGGCAGGCTCAGGCTTTTCGAGGAGACGGCCCGCAAGGACCTGCCGCTCATCAAGAACCTGGTGGCCTACGATGAGCTGGCCCGGGAGGTGGACGCCAAGGCGCGGCTGAAGCGCGGGGCACCGGCCGTGGCGGGCGGGCCCTAGCGCCGCAGCGCCTCCTCAATTCCGACACGGTTACGCCGTTTGACGGCGGCACGGCCGCGGACTGTCTGCTGTTGCTCCGATGCGGCGGGGTGCGCGGCGACCAATGCCGCAGTCACTTTTCAGGATGGCTCTGGTATCGATTGTGCATTAAATGGCGAGGAATCATCTTTGCCGTGCGCTGTTTGATACGAAGGATGCGGGCCATGAAGCTGAAAAACAAGATGACCATCGCCGTTTCGACACTTGTGGTGGTGCTGACGGCGGCCGTGGCGCTCTTCTCCCTCGGTTACTTCGAGCGGAAGCTCCAGGAGACCATTGCCGGCCAGCAGCTCTCCATCGTCTCCTATATCGCCGACGAGATCGACCATGTCCTTCTGACCTCCCGTGACCTTCTGGTGGCCAGTGCCGATATCTTTCCCCTCGAAGCCCTTGCGTCACCCGAGCGGGCCCGGGCCTTCCTCAGGACCAGGACCAGTCTCCACCGGCTCTTCAATAACCACCTGATGCTGGTGGGACCAGACGGATTCATGATCGCCGAGTCGTACCCCTCACCTGACGGCGACAAACGGCTGAACTTGACGGATGCTCCCTTTTTCCGGGAAACCCTCCAGACCGGCAAGCCGGTCATCTCCGGGCTCACCACCTGCTGCGCCGACCTCTCCCCGACCCAGGTCATCATGACCGCGCCGGTCCGGGACCCCGATGGCACAATCCGTGCGGTCCTCATGGGGAGCTTTTCCCTGAAGCGCCCCAATCCCCTGACCCGTTTCAGCGGCATCAAGATCGGCCGAAGCGGGAGCATGCAGATCATCTCCTCCAAGCGCATTGTCCTGGTGCACCCGGACCCGGGCGAGGTTCTCCGGCAGGTTTCGACACCCCTCGACCGGCTGGTGGGGGAAGCCATCAATGGCTTTTCCGGCACGCGGCGCACCGTCGATGGCGATGGGAACCCGATGCTCACCACCGTTGGCAAGCTTGAGGTGAAGGACTGGGTCATTGCCGCCAGCTATCCCGAGCGGGAGGCCTTTGCCCCGATCCGCACCGCCCGCAACGTGTTCCTCGTGGTGATCCTCTGCGGCGTGCTGGCGGCCGTCGCCCTCGCTTCCGGCCTGTCCCGCTACCTGACCGCCCCCCTGACGGACTTTACCCGCCATATTAAGGAGCTTCCCCGCAAGCAGGGCCGCGACCGCCTGGTGACCATCGACACGGAAGACGAGATAGAGGAGTTGTCAGCTGCGTTCAATGCCATGGTGACCGACCTGGATCGTCTCAATGCCGGCCTCGAAGGCCTTGTCGCCGAACGGACCGCCCGGCTGGAGGAGGCCAACGCGGCCCTCCGGCAGGAGGTGGAGCAGCGGACCAGGGCCCAGGAGGAGATCTGCTGGCTCAACGACGACCTGGAGCGGCAGAAAACGGCCCTGATGGCCGCCAACCGGGAACTGGAGTCCTTCGGCTTCTCGGTATCACATGACCTGCGGGCGCCGCTGCGGCATATCGAGGGGTTCAGCACGGTCCTCCTTGAGGACTGCGGCGACCGGCTCGATGACGACGGCAAGGGGTATCTCGACCGGATCGTGGCCTCCTGCCGCCGAATGGACGAGCTTATCACCGATCTCCTCAATCTGTCCCGCCTTTCCCAGGGCGAGGTTCGCCGCGAGCGGGTCGATCTGAGCGCCATGGCGGCGGTGGTGGCTGAGGAGTTGCGCCGGGGCGAGCCCCAGCGGCGGGTGGATATCCGGATAGGCCCCGGTCTGTCGGCAATCTGCGATCCGAGTCTGGTGCGGATCATGCTGGAGAATCTCCTGGGCAACGCCTGGAAGTACACGGCCAGAAAGGACCAGGGGGTCATCGAGTTCGGCGCGGCGGGGGAGGGGGGCGAGACGGTTTTCTTTGTGCGGGACAACGGGGCCGGTTTCGATATGTCCCAGGTGGAGAGGCTCTTTGTGCCGTTTCAGCGGCTTCATCCAGCCGGAGAATTCGAGGGAACCGGCATCGGGCTCGCCACGGTGCGCAGAATCGCCGTCAGGCACGGCGGCCGGGTCTGGGCCGAGGGTGATCCAGGGACAGGGGCAACATTCTTCTTTACGCTGTAGGGGCCTTGCGGCGTGTTTTGCCGCAAGAGCAGGTCGGTAGCTCCCCTTCGATGACGGGCCTGGGACTGGAAAGGAAAATCGTTTCCGGCATGGTGATTTTCTCCACTAATGGTGGGAACCGGAATTGCAGACAGGCATGCAGAGAAATAATCCCGGATATTCCATTAGGCGGCGCGAAGCGCCTACACGAGCCCTGCCGGCTGCTTTCCGGCATCTTTCCCCCCGTTTTCCGCACCAATAGTCCCTGCTATTGGCTTGTCAAACGGGGGAAAATCTGCTCGGAATTCATCACAGCAGCATCTCGTGTCCCAATGGAAAATCCGGGATAATGCGGATTCGCAGGGGAATCGATTGCGATTGGTTCCGATAAAGGGGGGAAACCATGGCAAGGATGTCGGTTGATATGATGGCGCTGCTCGGCAAATGTGCCGAGATTGAGCTCAAGAGCATGGAACTGTATGACCTGTATGCCGACAGTTTCGAGCACGATGTGGATGTTGCCCGGATGTGGCGCAAGGTGGCGCGGGAGGAGGAAAATCACGCCAATCAGTTCCGGCTGGCCGTGAAAATGAGGGATGGGGCCATAGGGGCGGTAACGGTGGAGCCGGCGAAGGTGGAGAGTGTTCTTCGTGCGGTTCAGTCATCATCGACGGCGTGAAGCGGACCTCCCCCACCCTGGAGGACGCCCTATGTTCTGCCATCAAGCTGGAGAAGCAGTTGTCATGCTTCCATGTGGATTGTGCGGTCACCTTTGAGGATGAGCAGTACCGGAAGTTCTTTCACGCCATGATGACGTGCGACAACGCCCATGAGGCCAGGCTTCAGGAGGCCTACGAACGGCAAATAAAAACCCGCGGCCGTTAGGGGGGCGGGTTCGCCATTGCATCTGTAACCTGAGAGCATTGCATGGAGGGCGGAACGGCAGCGTTTCGCCCTTTGTTTTGGCGGCGCTAGCGGCCGAACCCGCGGACCTGCACCGCTGAAGCGGGACGGGCCTGGAGCCGGTTCTCGGCGCGCTGCGCCAGAAGGGATTCGGCCAGGGCAAAGGTGAGGGTCATCATGCCGTATGCGGTGGTGATTCCGGCCAGTCTCTCGAAGGGGGCCATTCCCGGGGCGCAAGTGATGACAGCCATCAGGCCGATGGCGCCTGCGGCGCAGATGCCGTGGCGCAGTATCCACTGCCGCTGTTCCGCTGCGAAACGGCGCAGGGCGGCTGCGTCATCGTTGCTCAGATATTCGCGGTACCGCTGCCAGTCGATCATCATGCGGGGGGCAATGATTGCCGCCACGGATATGGTCAGAAAAGTCATCATTGTTGCGAGCGTTTCCATGGAATCCTCCTTGACGGTGGAGCTGGTGGAGTTGGTTTACCCTGAAGGGAGCAAGATGCTTGCCGTTATTTTGGCAGGCTGGTTTATTTGGTTGTATTGGTATTTTGCACTTTGTAACCAAGAGGAATAATTGTGGTAATTCGCTTTTTAGGCAGGGTGTGCTGCGGGGCGATGATGGAGTCTGGTGTGTTATTTGGCCGGATTCTGGGTCTGCCAAAGGGGGTGAGGAGGGCGGCGGCCGATTTGTTCTTCAGAAATAAACGGTTAGGGATTGTTATCTTCTGGAGATAACGACGCAAATTGGCAAAGACCGGAAAGAGATGCCGTTAAAAGGCGGTCAGTCTGGATTCGGAGGTCGATGAAGAGGGGTGCTGTCACAATTATTTTTCTCTAAAGATAGCGAAAAATATCGCTCGGCGATGATGAGGAGAGATCATGCCCGGTTCAGCAGAGGTCTGATAGGAGCTTTGTTCCCATGACGATGAGCAGCAGGGCAAAGGTTTTTTTCAGTCCGGCCACGGGGAGGCTGTGGGCCAGGCGGGCGCCCAGGGGGGCGGTTATGATGCTCGCCAGGGCGATGCCGGCCAGGGCCGGCAGGTAAACGAAGCCGAGGGACCAGGAGTGGAGCTGGCTGACGGCAAGGCCGTTCGCCACGTAGCCCGCGGCGCCGGCCACTGCGATGGGAAAGCCGATGGCGGCCGAGGTGCCGATGGCGTTGTGCATCGACATGTTGCACCAGACCATGAACGGCACCGACAGGCTCCCGCCGCCGATCCCCACAAGACTCGAAACCCAGCCGATGATCCCGCCGACCCCGAGCATGGCGCCGGTGCCCGGCAGTTGCCGCGAGGGCTTGGGGCGGATGTTGAGGAGCATCTGGAGCGCCACGTAGTAGAGAAAGACCACGAAGAAGACCTTGAGGGACCGGGTTGACATCTGGGCCGCCACCCAGCTGCCGGTAAGGGTGCCGGTGACGATGCCGGCGGAGATGTGGCGCACCACCCGCCAGTCCACGGCGCCCCGGCCGTGGTGGGCCCGCAGGCTCGACACCGACGTGAAGATGATGGTGGCGAGGGAAGTCCCAAGGGCCAGATGGGCGATGTAGGGGGCCGGCAGTCCCTGGGCCGTGAAGAGAACGGTGAGAGCCGGCACGATGACAATCCCTCCCCCCACGCCGAGGAGCCCCGCCAGGACCCCCGCAAAGGCCCCCAGGGCCAGGTAGGCCAGAAAGAACATGGCTATCCCTTTACCTCCTTGTCGTTTTTACTGTTGCTGTTTTTGCTGCTGCGCTCGAATTCTGTTCTCAACCGTTCAAGCCCCTTGCGGAAGCTCTCGGCGTCCCCATACTCGAAGAAGCGGCTGTAGCGGGGGTGGGGAGCCAGCATGCGCCGTGCATGCTTGATGGGGCACCAGTACTGTTCGGTGCGGGCCGCCACCTCCCGCAGGTAGGCTGCTAGGCCGTTGGCGTAGGAGCAGTAGAAGCAGTTGAATTTCTCGATGATGTTCAGGTAGGGAAGGTCTTCCCGATCGAAGATCAGGTAGTCTTGGCGCCGGACCTTGGGGATGCCGTAGATGGGGAAGCAGACCGCCTGGTAAGTGGTGATGAAGAAGTCGAGGAGGAAAAACGGGATGAAGCCGGCATAGATGATGGGGGCGCTCAGGATGGCCAGGGGCTGGGCATCGGCGATGTAGCGCAGCGTCCCTGTTTTGAGCCGCCGCTGCTGCTCCACCACCTCCCGGGCGAAACGGACCCGATTCTCCTCGATGATGAGGTGGAACTCCGTCCGTTTTTTCTCGAATTCGGCTTCGAGTTCTTCTTCGAGAGCCTTGATTCGTTCGATGATCTCGTTGATCCGGTAGTCCATGGGGGCTCCTTTGGGGATTGAGGGAGTGTTATACCCGAAATGGCAAGTCTTGTCGCGAAGATTTGCCGGGCCATTCGCAAATAAGGGACGACACCGCGGCTCTCGCCGCATGGACGGAAGCGGCAGGGAGTTTTTTGCCAGCGGACCGCTTTCCGGGGACCGGCAGGCAGAATGCCGTTGATGGTCCGGGTCATGTACCGGGGGAAATAACCTAAAACGGCAGATGGAGGTGTTCTGAAGAAGCGACTTGCCCGTAATTCGTCGTAATGCTTAGCGAAATGAAACGTCCGCAGCAGATAGTGCCTGAACCCGAAGGGTGAGTTTATCTGCTGCAGTGTAATGAGCTTAGCATTACAGAATTCGGGCATTTGGAGCGCCGAAGGACGGCTACAACTGCCGAATCTAGGATTAAAGGTTGACAGTTGTGTGACGGTTTGTTATAAAAAACTCGCTTATGTTGTGCTTTAATAAAACAAGTGAAGGAGGGGATATGAGCTTTCGATTGCGACTTACCGCGCTTTCCGTAATCCTCTTAGCCTTTCCCGCCCTGTCCCACGCCGCCAAGACCCATAAGATAAAAAAGAACGAATCACTCACCTCCATAGCGAAGAAGTACCATCTCCGCGTAGACGATCTCAAATCCGCCAACAACCTCGCCAATGCCCGCATCAAGCCGGGAACCGTACTTGTCATCCCGCCGCGTGCATCTTCGGAAACAGCGGCCCATTCCTCCGGTGCGGCCAGCTGCAAGGTCAGGAAAGGCGACACGTTGGCGTCGATCTCCCGGAGGACCGGCGTTTCCGTGGCTGAGCTGCGGCGCCTGAACAGGCTGTCGAAGGGGAAACTCAAGCCGGGGCAGGTTCTTGCGCTTCGTTCCGCTGAATCCGAACATGACGCGCCGGCGAAGCTGACCCTGAAAAAGCCTCTAAAAAATCTAGATATTTATAATGCCACGGAATATGAGCAGAGCCTGAGCGAACTCATGGAGCTGGATCCGGATCGGCCGGCAGACTTCACAAAGAATGTGAAGCTGGACGTGGATGGTGTTTCCGAGCTTAAAAAGACGGCCTACAGCTTCATCGGCACCAAGTACCGGTTCGGCGGCACGAGCCGCAAGGGGCTTGACTGTTCAAGTTTTGTCCAGCAGGTATTCCGTGAACTTGACGTCGATCTCCCTCGGACCGCCCGGGAGCAGTTTCGTGTGGGCGATGCGGTCGCCCCCGGCGACCTCCAGAAGGGTGATCTCCTCTTTTTCCAGACCTATGCGCGTTTCCCCTCCCACGTCGGCATCTATCTTGGCAACAACAAGATGATCCATGCTTCTTCCCGGGATCGCAGGGTTGTCATCTCGTCGGTTGACACCCCTTACTACCGGTCCCGTTTCATCGGTGCGAAGCGGATTCACGAAGTCAATCCCGACATCCTGAGTCTGGACGATCTGATTTCCGGTGTGGAAGAGGAGGGGCTTGAGGATATTCTGATCAACGACACCCTCGGAGTCAGCCTCCTGAAATAGGCAGAGGCCTGCACTCCCCGCATTGTTCCTGCGAACACAATCCGGTCCCCATGGCCGGATTTTTTTTTGAGGCGCCCATGCTTCCTCTCATCGTTACCGCCGCCGTTATTTGTCACGGCGGCAAGATCCTGTTGACCAGAAGAAGGCCCGATGCCCCCTATCCCATGCTCTGGGAGTTTCCCGGCGGCAAGCTGGAGCCCGACGAGCATCCCGAGGCATGTGTTGTTCGGGAGGTTCGCGAGGAACTTGCCATGGAGATCGCGGTCCAGGGTATCTACGACGTGGTCTACTACCGCTACCCGGAGCGGCCGGTGATGGTCCTTGCCTACCGGTGCGCCTGGATTGGGGGAGAACTGCGTGAGTTGGAGGTGGCCGGCCACGCCTGGAGCGACCCGGCGGATATTCTCCGATTCGATCTTCTCCCGGCCGACTTCCCCCTGGCGGAGAAAATCGCCAGCGAGTTCAGCAATGCAGATACTGCTTGCCTCTAGACCCCATCCCGAGGGCGCCCGGGACCCCTTCACCTCCCTGCTCCCCACGGGACTCGGGTACCTCAATGCCCTTCTGCGGGAACATGGCTTTGCGTGCTCCCTCGCCAATCTCGCCGGTGCGTCCTGGCGGGAAGTGGAAGGCTTGCTGCGGCGGGAGCGCCCGGCCATTCTCGGCATCTCTGTTTTCACCCACAACCGCTTCGAATCCCTCCGTCTTGCCGCCTTGGCAAAAAAGGTCGATCCGGCCTGCCTCACGGTCTTTGGCGGGCCCCATGCAACCCATGATTTTCAAGCCATTCTTGCCGGGCATCGGGAGGTGGACGCCGTGGTCCTCGGCGAGGGTGAGGAAACCTTCCTCGAGCTGGCACAGGCCGTGGCCCGGGGGGAGCGCGGCCTGGCCGGCATTGCCGGCCTTGCGTGCCGGCAGGGAACAGCGGTACGGCACTCGACCCGTCCCCCGGTGGCGGATCTCGACGCGTTGCCGATGCCGGTGCTCCACATGGATGATGCGTGGGGATGCGACGTCCGCCGTCAGCTGGAATTCATCATTACCTCCCGCGGCTGTCCTGCCGCCTGCCGCTTCTGTTCATCGCCCCGCTTTTGGGGTAAGTCACTCCGTTTCCGCTCACCCCGCGGCATGGTCGACGAGATCCGCACCATTCGCGACCGTTACGGCCTCATCTACTTTTCCCTCCGGGACGACACCTTTACCGCCCGCAAGGATCGGGTGATAGCGTTCTGCCGGCTGCTCCTGGAGGAGAAGGTCCACATCCTCTGGAACTGTCAATCGCGGGTGAATGCCGTGGACGAGGAGATGCTTCTCTGGATGCGAAGGGCCGGGTGCGAGTGCGTCCAGTACGGTGTCGAGTCGGGGTCGGAGAAGGTGCTTTCCTTTCTGGGCAAGGGGATTACCCCGGAGCAGGTAAGAAGGGCCGCCAGGGCAACACGGCGTGCCGGAATGCACCTTTCGGTATACCTCATTACCGGTGTCCCTGGAGAAACCGACGAAGATCTGCAGGCTACCCTGGCGCTGATCAGGGAGATACTTCCCCATGACGGCCATGTGGCCCCCCTGGCGTATTATCCCGGCACCGCCCTCTTCGAGGAAGCCGTAAGGGGGGGGAGAGTCCGGGCCGATCTCTTCGGGCGTGAGAGTGGTGAAGCGCTGTACGTGCGGAGTGACCCGTTCGTTGCCCGCTCGGCGGAGGCACTCCTGCGGGCATTGACCCGGGTTGGGAGGAAAGCACGCTTTGGTGCGGCCGATTTTGCCGCACAGCGAAAGCTCCTAGGCTATTGCCACGGGACAAATCTTGCGCAGGGAGAGTGGCTCGAAGGCACAGGGGGGGACGAAAAGGCAGAAGTGCTCTATCGCGAGATCATCGAGCGCCAGCCCGAGAACCCCTGGGGGTGGCTGGCCCTGGGCAATCTTCTCGGGTCCCGGGGGGAGACGGCGCAGGCGGTACGGGCGTTCGAGCGCCTTGTTGAGCTGGTTCCCGCCCATGTTCCTGCGCATGTGGCCCTTGGGGATCTGTGTCTCGATGAGGGGGACCGAAGGGGTGCTCTGCAGCGGTACGAGGCGGCGAGGCGGCTCAACCCCCGGGACCCGGAGGTTGCGGAGCGTCTCAAGCTGGTGACGGGGCGCCAGGGACGAAAAAAAGGCGGCACCTGAGCGGTGCCGCCTTTTTCGTAACGGGTTAACCGATGGATTACTTGCCGGCTATCCGGATGCCCGGAGCGAAAATGATCTTTTCGAAAGTCCGGTTGAGGGTTTTGCTGTGGAAGTTGACCATCGGCGGCGAGTCGGGGAATTCCACTTCGTCGCCCACCTTCACCTTGGTCTGCATGACGGCGACCCAGAGCTTCTGGCCTTTTTCCTCAACCTCAAGATAGGTGTATCCGGCAGCATCCATGGTGGAGACAACCTTGCCCTTGTGGCCCGCACCGGCGGGGACTTCGACGGGCTTCAGGCCGGCGTGGGGGTCGCCGCCGCCGTGAACGGCATCAGCGGGCATCTGGCCCTGGGCCGGCTGGGCGGGCATGCCGCTCTGCTGCGGGGCGGTAGTCTCAGGGGCTTTCGGCTTCTCCTTGCATCCGGCTGCGGCGAGCGATGCAACTGCAAGTGCAACCAACACTGTCTTTTTCACCTGTGTCCTCCTGTGTGGTGTTCATTTCTCGACTGGCGACATTACCACAGGTTCTGAATATTTTACAACTGCAAAGAAAAAAGCCTGTTATTTTCCGATGATGACCTCGCCGGTGTCGGTAACAAGTTTGCCGGGCAGCTGGAACACCCGCATGAAGATGTCCAGCACGCCCCGGGTCAGTGACTTGACCGGAACGGCGTTGACGACCGGATCCCCCAGTTTCCCCTTGGCCTCGAAATAGGTGGAGATGAGGTGCTTGTCCTTGCCGGTGAGAATCCAGCCGACGATAGGTATGCGGTTTACCACCTTGTCCACGGTCTGAAGCGGCTGGACTCCCACGGTGACATCGATCTCCTCCTTGACGAGATTGATGGAACCCACCGCTGAGATGTTCATGGCGTTGCTGTCGATGAAGAAGTCTTTCGTGGCGATGACCCCATCCTTGAGGGAGAGCGTCGCATCGATCCGGTTATAGGGCATGCCGTCGGTCACCATGTCGGGGAGCTGGAATTTGAAGAGCTGGGACACGTTCAGGACGGAGAATATCTTGGAGAGCACCGAGAACCGCCGCAGTTTCCCGTCTTCAAGGTGGAGCCTGACGTTGCCGAGGATGGTCCGCTTCAGTTCGGCGGCGGTATCCCCCCTTGCCGTGACGTCGGTCTGAAGCGTCAGGGCTCCGGTGATGATTTCATTGTGGAGCCTCAGATTCAGCGCCTGAACCAGTTCCTCGGCCGAAACCCTGTCGGCCTTGAAATTTGTCTGGTAGCGGGTCGAGCCGTTGGAGCCGAAGTCGGCCCGGAGGGTCCCTCCGAGCCGTCCGCCGAAGGCTCCGCATTCGAAGGGCTGGAGATAGAGGATGCGGTCCTCCAGCATGGCAACCGCATGGAGCTTGTTGAATTTCATGCCTTTGAACTGTCCCTCCTGAGCATTGACCGTTGCCTTGAACGAGGCGGCTGCGTCCCGCGCGGGCTCCTTTCGGGCCGGCTCCAGGGCGGCAAGGAGAAGGATGTCCTCGATGTTCAGGAAGGGAGAGGCAACGGCAATGTCTATGCGCGGACTGCGCAGTTTCTCCACCGTTCCCTTCAGGCTCAGGGCCGTATCATTCACGGTTGCGGCGAGGGATCGTACCTGGAGGGTGTCGCGGGCAAGGGAAATGGTTCCCTGTACCTTCCTGACCTTCAGGCTCTTCCCTTCGGGGGGCCGCAATCCCAGGTCGGCCACGTCGAGGGTCGGGGCTGAAAATTCGATGGACAGAGAGGGGTTGTCGAAGTCGGTCAGGGTTCCCGTGCCGTGGATGAGTGAATTCCCCACCATTGCCGACAGCCGCGGGGTTTCCAGTGAGTTGCCCTTGAACCGGATTGCCCCGTTAATGGTGTGGACCCGTCTGATGTTCCCCGGCGGCTGGAGCGCCGCTCCGGCCAGCAGCACCTCTCCTCCCCAGTTCAATCCGCCGATGGTTTCCGCGTTGCCGTCGGCCTTGGCCGTGATCTGCATCCGGCCCAGGGGCTGATAGGGGCTGACCCGTGGGAGCAGGGGGGCAATGGTTGCCACCTCGAACTGGTTTGTCCGGATTTCCACGTGATGGGGCACGTCCTTGCCCGGCCGGTACTGGGTTGACAGCGCCAGGGAGAGGGGGGGGAGCTGGTACTGGCAGGAAAATGCGTCCATGCCCGATGGCGACAGGTCCATCGTGAAGGAAAGCTGGTTGGCCGTCCCGGCCGGTTTGGCGATGATGTTGGTGGCACTGTAGCCGGCGCTTGCCAGGTTCCAGTCGCCGGAAAGGCGGTAGGCCGATGTGTGCCCCGCACCGGTGATGTTTAACTGCGTCGTTCCGGAAAATGAAAGCCTGCCGTCCAGGTGGTCCTCCAGGAGCCAGGCAAGTTCCGGCTGCCGGGGGGTGACGATTGCGGTGAAGGGGTAGGATGAGGGCGTGTCCAGAGGGTAGTCGGCGATCATGCCGTTCAGGGTGAATGGTGAGGTGCCGAACTTTCCCGACATGTTGCGCAGGAGGAAATTCTTGCCGGACAGCACCAGATCTCCCTTGATGCTGTTGAAGGGGGGAACGCCGTCCCCCAGGTCCACCATCCCCCCCTCCAGGACACGGGCCTTGATGGAGAGGATGTTGTAGTTCTGGTCCTTTTCCATGTGGAGAATCTGGCTGATCCTTCCGTCGAGCCTTCCTTCGTCCAGCCGGTACGTCCCGGCTTTGATGTACTGCTCGATGAACTGTGACGCGTCGTCGGCGATGATGCCGAAGGGGATGTAGTGAAAGAACCGCTCCAGTTTGAAGGGCTCGATGGCGGCCCGGGCCACGATTCGCGGATCGCTGGTGTCGATATCCCTGATGGCGCAGCTCCCCGTGACCATGAGACCGTCCATCCGAAAATCGATATCGGAGATGTCTACCTGGCGCTGGTCCCGCTTCAGCCTGTAGTCGAGCCGGATGTCGCGGGGGGTGAGGATGGCGTGGAAAACCTGGGGGTAGGAAAAGCGGAGTCCGGTGACATGAACAGTTCCCTTTGAGGTGAAATCCGCCGTGGTCCCGTGGATGGTTCCCTTGAGGTCGAAGAATCCCGCAAGGGGATCGAAGGGGACGAACCGGCCGTAGTAGGGCCAGAAGTGTCCGGCGGAAAGGTTCCGGGCCTCTATTTTCGCATCGAGGCGGGTCTCCGTCAGCGGCTGCCCCTGTCGCGGAATGTCCGCCGAGCCCCGGGCGTAGAGCGTCGCCGTGGCCGCCCCCTGCACCAGGGTGGCGGCGATGATGAAGTCGGTCTCTTTGCCCCTGGCAATCCGGTTCAGCTCCAGATTGGTCTTTTCAAGCCTGGTAACCACTCCGCCCGCCGCGGCCGCCTGGTCGGCGAAAGTGATGTTGCCGTCCCGGAGCCGGATCCCTCTCACCCGGAGGGGGGCGGCATCCTTTTTCTCTTTTTGCTCCAGCAGGTCGCTGATGTTGAAGATTCCGTCCCTGCCGCGGATTATCCGGACGGATGGCTGTTCTATCTCAAGTTTTCCGATAACGATTTTTCGTTCCAGCAGGGGGAGGAGCGCCAGGCGGAAGCTGACCCGTTTTGCCGTGGCGAAGGTTCCCAGACCGTCCCGTTCCTTGATGACAACATTGGAAAAGCTCAACGCGGGGAAAAGGCGAAAGGTCACATCCCCCTTCTCGTAGGTCACCTGACGGTTGAGGCTCTTCTGGACTTCGGCAAGGATCTGGTCCTTGTAGGTGTCGAGTTTATGGAAGTTGGCCAGAAAGATGGATGCGATCCCGCCGACAAGCACCCCCAGGATGAGAAGGGTGACGATGAGGAAGGACTTTGCGCGACGGGAGATCATGGGGAAGGATGGCCTTTCGTTTTTTCTGGAACGGGTGCCAGTATACCCTTCACCTGTCCGGCGAGGCAACCGTCTTGGTGCCGGCCGCAAGTGCCGACAGCCGCGCCGGTTGCATAAGCACCCCGCACTCTGCTAGTATGGCGCGGTTTATGAAAATCAAACGCCTCGACATATCCGGCTTCAAATCCTTCGTGGACAAGGTTTCCCTCGATTTCCAGCAGGGGATCACCAGCATCGTCGGCCCCAACGGCTGCGGCAAATCCAACGTGGTGGACGCCATCCGCTGGGTCATGGGGGAGCAGTCGGCCAAGAACCTCCGGGGCAAGTCCATGGAGGACATCATCTTCGGCGGGAGCGAGTCCCGCAAGCCCCTCGGCATGGCCGAGGTCTCCATGGTTTTCTCCACCGACGACGGCCGGGTGCCGGCCAAGTACCTGAACTACAGCGAGATCCAGGTGACGCGCCGCCTCTATCGCGACGGCGAGAGCGACTACTTTCTCAACAAGACCCCCTGTCGGCTCATGGACATCACCGAGCTTTTCATGGACACCGGCGTCGGTGCCCGGGCCTACTCCATCATCGAGCAGGGGAAGATCGGGATGATCCTCCATTCCAAGCCCGAGGAGCGGCGCTTTCTCATCGAGGAGGCGGCCGGGGTCACCAAGTTCAAGGCCAAGAAGCAGGTGGCCCTGAAAAAGATCGACCTGACTCGCCAGAATCTCCTGCGGCTTGGCGACATTCTGGCCGAGATCCGGCGGCAGCTCAACTCCCTCCAGCGCCAGGTCAAGAAGGCCGAGCGGTTCCGTGAGTACCGGGAGGAGCTGCGGGAGATCGAGGTGGCCGCCACGGTCAGGCGCTTCATCGCCCTCGACGCCGCCAAGCAAGAGGTGGAGGAGTCCCTTCGCCGGAGTGTCTCCCGCGCTGCCGCCCTGACGGCGGACCTGGAACAGCGGGAGCTGGGGCTGGACGAGCGCCGTCTCGCCCTGGTGGAGCGGGAACAATCCCTGGCTGCGGCCCAGGAGGTGGTTTTCGCCCTCAAGGGAGAGATCCAGGGGCATGAGAATCGGATCGAGTTCCAGCGCAAGGAGCTCGGTGGGCTTGAGCGGCAGGAGGAGCGGCTTTCGACGGAGCTTGAGGGGCTGGAGCGCCAGCTTGCCGCCGCCGGCGAGGAGCTGACGCGCCTCGTGGAGCAGAGCGGCAGCTATGCCGTGGAGGCGGCGGGGGAGGAAGACACCCTTGCCGTCCGCGAGAAGGAGCTGGAGGAGATGGCTGCCGCCGAGCGGGAGCTTGCCGCCGATCTGGAGGAGGTGAGGCGGGAGCTTTTTTCCCTTCTGGCCGAGGTGGCCCAGCTCAACAACCAGCGGACCGCCGCCGCTCGCCGCCTGGAAGGGCTCGCCGAACGGGCCGAGCGGAACCGCCGCGAGGTGCTTCTTCTCAATGAAAGGCTCGTGGAGGCGTCGGCCCGGGCCGCGGAGCTTGAGAAGGCCGTTGCCGCCCTCACCGACCAGCAGGCCGGCCTTCAGGAGCGTCTCCCGGTCCTTGTCCGCCGGGAGGCGGAGCTTCGGGAGCACCTTGCCGAACTTGACCGGGAAATTGCGTCCCGCCGCGATGACCAGAGCCGGAAGTCATCACGGCTCCACTCGCTCCAGGAGCTGGAGGCCCAGTTCGCCGGCTACGGCCAGGGGGTCCGCAACCTCCTGCTGGCCGAACGGTTCAAGGGGCGCTTTGCCGGAGTCATCGCCGACTTCGTGGAGACCGCCCCCGAGTTCGAGACCGCCCTGGAGGCGGTGCTGGCCGAGCGGCTCCAGTACGTGGTCTGCCCCGAAGAAGCCGATGCCTTCGAGGCCCTCGCGTACCTGTCGGAGAGCGGCGGCGGGCGCTGCTCCCTGGTGGCGGGAATCCCCTCTCCGTCGGCCGGCGACGCCGTGCCCGACGGCGCGGTGCCGCTGCTGTCCCGCGTCACCATTGCCGAGGGACGAAGTGCCGTGGTGGAGCAGATCCTTGCCGGTTCCTACCTCGTGGACGATATTGCCGCCGCCTGTGCCCTGTCCCGGCGCCACCCGCGAAGCACCTTCGTTACCCTCAAGGGTGACGTTGCCTTTGGCGGCGGAATCGTAAGCGGCGGCTCGGCCGAAGCCGCCGGTCCGGGGCTCGTCCACAAGAAGCGGGAGATCCGGGAGCTGACCGGAGAGGTGGAGCGTCTTGCGGCCCGGCTCCGTGAGCTCGAAGCTGAACGGGATCAGGCGCGGCAGGAGCGGACCGTCATCGAGGAGGAGCTGCGGGAGGTGCGCCAGAATCTTCACCAGACCGACATCCAGCTGGTCAATGCCGAGAAGGATTTGCTTCGGGCACGGGAGGAGGTCCAGCGCATCGAGGAGCGGCTTGCCGTCACCGGCATGGAGGATGATCAGCTCCGGGAGGAGCGTGAGGCCCTTGAGGGGGAGATCGCCGATGCCGACAGCCGCAAGGGGGCCCGCGAAGAGAAAAAAGGTGCCCTTGAGGCGGAGCTGGAGCGGCTCCAGGAGACCCTGGCGGTCAGAAAGCGCGAGATCGACGCGTCTCGGGAGGCGGTAACGGCCCTCAAGATTCGGGGAGCCCAGCTCAGGGAAAAGAAGGAAGCGGCCAGTCGTGCCCTCAAGCGGACCGAAGAGCTCGCTGCCGATCTCCAGGTGCGGATTACCCGGCATCGGGAGGAGCGGGAGCGGTGTGCCCAGGAGCGGGAGCGGCTCGTGGCTGCCCTTGCCGCAGGCGACGGCGAACTGAAGGCCCTGCTTGCCCGCCATGCCGAAGCCGAAGGGGCGAGCGCGGCCCTCAAGCGCGAATTCGATGGCCAGTCCGAGGCGGTCCGGATGGAGGAGAGTGCCCTCCGGGAACTCCGCACCCTTGCGGAGCAGGCCCGCAATGCCGTGGCCGCCGACAGGCTCAGGCAGTCGGAACTGACCATGGAGCTGAATCATCTGGTCACCTCCCTCCTGGAGAAATACCGGCTCGATATGCAGCCCCTCGTCCCCAAGTACGCCGATCACCCCTTCGACGAGGAGGCTGCGGCCCAGCGGCAGGCGGAGCTTTCGCGGCTCATCGACGAGATGGGGGAGGTGAACCTGACCGCCATCGAGGAATATCAGGAGCTGGACGAACGCTTCACCTTCCTGTCGGGCCAGAAGGCCGACCTGGAGGAGTCGCTCCATTCGCTCCAGCAGGCGATCCAGCGGATCAACCGCACCACCCGCAAGCGCTTCCTTGAAACCTTCAACCTGGTGAACGAAAAGTTCCAGGAGGTGTTTCCGCGCCTCTTCTGCGGCGGCCGGGCCGAGCTGAAGCTCACTAACGAGGAGGACCTCCTGGAGACCGGCATCGACATCATCGTCCAGCCCCCCGGGAAAAAACTCCAGAACGTGACCCTGCTGTCCGGCGGGGAAAAGGCCCTGACCGCCGTGGCGCTCATCTTTTCCATTTTCCTCATCAAGCCGTCACCCTTCTGCCTTCTCGATGAGGTTGACGCTCCCCTCGATGATGCCAACATCGGCAGATTCAACGACATGGTGCGGGAGATGAGCGAGATTTCCCAGTTCATCATCATTACCCACAACAAGGCGACCATGGCGGTTGCCGACACCCTCTACGGCGTCACCATGGAGGAACCGGGGGTGTCCAAGATCGTTTCCGTCAAACTGAATTAAAGGAGGTCGACCGGTGTCGTTCAAGACAATCCTGACCGATCTGGTGCAGTCCGTTCCCGGTGCCACCGGCGCCATTATCGCCGACTGGGAGGGGGAGACGGTGGACCATGTCGCCTACATGGACGACTATGAGTTAAAACTGACCGCTGCCCACCTGGGGATCATCCTGGTCCGGATGAAGGAGCTTCAGGGAAGGCTCTCCGCCGACCCCCTCCATGAGGCGGTCATCACCCTGGCGGATCAGCGCGTTATTGTCGGTCCGGTGGGAGACGATTATTCACTGGTGCTGACCCTCGGCAGGGAAACCATTGCCGGTCGCGCCATCGTCAGGTTCCGGCAGGTGCGAGACATCTTGATGAAGGAGATTTACTGATATGGCGGAGGAAAAGAAGGGCTTTTTCAAGGGGCTGTGGAGCAGGATCGCCGGTGCCGAGAGTTCCGAGGAAACGGCTGCACCTGAACAGGAGCCTGGGGACGTTGACCGTTCTGCTCCGACTGAGCAGCCGCAGGAGCGCAAGCCGGGGCTCTTCGAGCGGCTGCGCCAGGGACTCAGCAAGACCCGGGACAGCTTCGTGGGCAAGATCGACCGGCTGGTTCTCGGCAAGAAGGAGATCGATGCCGACACCCTCGAAGAGCTGGAAGAGATTCTCATCACCGCCGACATCGGTGTGCAGACCACGGTGGAGCTCATCCGGACCCTCGAAGAGCGCCTCTCCCGCAACGAATTGAAGGACGGCGCGGCTCTCCGCGAAGCCCTCAAGGAAGAGATTCTCAAAAGACTGAGCCGGGATGTCTCTCCTTTGTCGGTGGATTCAGCGTCCCCCTTCGTCATCATGGTCATCGGCGTCAACGGCGTCGGCAAGACGACCACCATCGGCAAGCTGGCCGCCCGGTTCTCGCGGGAGGGGAAAAAGGTTGTCCTGGCCGCCGGCGACACCTTCAGGGCTGCCGCCGCCGAGCAGCTTGAGATCTGGGGCGAGCGGGTCGGGTGCGACGTGGTTCGCCACAAGGAGGGAGCCGATCCCTCCGCCGTGGTTTTCGACGGCATCAAGGCGGCCGTGGCCCGCAGGGCCGACATTCTCATTGTTGATACTGCCGGGCGTCTCCACACCAAGGTGAACCTCATGGAGGAGCTCAAGAAGGTCCGCCGCATCATGGGGCGCGAGATCCCCGGCGCCCCCCACGAAACGCTCCTGGTTCTCGACGCCGCCACCGGCCAGAATGCCATTTCCCAAGCCAAGCTCTTCAAGGAGACCGCCGAAGTGACCGGCATCGCCCTCACCAAGTTGGACGGTACGGCCAAGGGGGGGATTGTCGTGGCCATCTGCAACGAGTTCCGGATTCCGGTCCGCTACATTGGTGTGGGGGAAGGTGTTGACGACCTCCGCGACTTCGATCCGGTGGAGTTCGTGGATGCGCTCTTCCAATAATTGCCTTGACTTCACGGGGGCTCTGCAATACTATTTTGTGTCAAAAAAGGTATCCCAATGGACATTGAACTGTTTGCCGATCTTGAACGGCGCGTTGAGGCACTCCTGGAGCGGTACACCAACCTCAAGCGGGAAAACGACGTTCTCCGTGAGGAAAACAGCCGCCTTCAGCAGGAACGTGATGCCGTCAAGTCGAGAATCGATGGTGTTCTGAGGAAGCTTGAAGGGATTTGATGTCCGTGAAGGCTTCGCACCGCATCAGCGTGCTCGGCAAGGAGATTACCGTCAAAAGCTCGGCTTCCTCCGAGCATGTGCGTGAAGTAGAGGCTCTTGTCAACCGCAAACTGGCCGAAGCACAGGCATCGGTTCCGGTGGTCGGGGACCCCCAGGTGCCAATAATTCTCGCGCTCATGAACCTGGCTGAATCATGTCTCTTGCTTTCCCGGGAGCTGGAGGAAAAAGGAGAGGCCGGCAAGGAAATCATGGGCCGCCTGGTAAAGCGTATTGACAGCATCCTCCCCTGAGGGGAAGGGGCTGCTCTGTTGGTTGACGGTTTCGCGGTCTCCCGAGGGGAGATTTAACCATAAAAGCAGTACGTTTTGGTCTGGAAAGTTTGATCAGTCACAACAGAAATGGCTTTGATGCTGTCCCGTTTCAAGGCACTACTGTTTCACTGATAGCAGCCCGCAGAAGTTCATCCGATGCGAAAGGGTAAGCACGATTGCCGTAATGCCGCAGTAACACGCCATACTCATTTACCCTTAAGCATTCTACCCCCTCTGTTGCTGGTCACGCTTTCCTTCCCCGTTCTCCTCCCGGAGACCCCGATTCAGGGGCGATTTCCGTCCCGCACCGTTGCGTACTGAACACAAGCTCCGAAAGGGTTTCATGCCCAAGAGAAAGCTGCGGCAAGTCATGCTAGAGAGACGACGTGCCCTGTCCGCTGAAGAGCGGCGCGTCTCTGGGCATCTCATCCAGAAGGAATTTGTCGCGCTTCCCGAATTTGCCGCAGCCCGTGTTGTTGCTCTCTACTCATCCATTGGCGGCGAGGTGGAGACGGGCGAGATAATGGAATCTGCCCTGAAGGACGGAAAGACCGTACTCTACCCGGTTGTCTGCGGGGACCATCTCCGTTTCGTCAAGGTTTCCGACCCGACTGAGATGGTAAAGGGAGCTTTCGGAATTGCCGAGCCATGTCTCACGGGTGAAGGCTATCCCCCTGAATCCGCGGACCTCATCGTCATTCCTGGCGTTGCATTTGATTGTGCCGGGAAAAGAATCGGGTTCGGCAAGGGATACTACGACAGGGCGCTTCATCATCTTGAGGGGAGCGGAAAACTTATCGGCTTTTGTTACGACTTTCAGCTTGTCGACGAAATCGTCTCAGAACCCCATGACGTCGCGGTCGATATCATCATCACCGAGAAGAGAGTTCTCGATCTTCGCGGTTATCAATAGATCAAGGGAGGTATCACGACATTGAAGATAGAAATCGCCATTGTTCTCATTCTTGCTGCCGGTGCTCTCGGTTATTTTATCGGTAACATGCTGCGGAAGCGGCTTTCCGACACCCTCGTCAGCAAGGCAGAAGAGCTCGCGTCGAAAATCGTAGATGACGCAAAACGTGAAGCGGAAACAATAACAAAGGAAGCAGAACTCAAGGCCAAGGACGAGGTTTTTCAGGCCAAGGCCGAGGCCGAGCGCGAAGCCAAGGAAAAGCGCAAGGATCTCCAGGCACTGGAAAAGCGCCTCCAGCAGAAGGAGGAAAATCTCGACAAGAAAATGAACCTCTTCGATCAGCGTGATGCCGAACTGACGAAGAAGGATCAGGCACTCCTGAGCCGGGAGCAGGCGCTGGCGCAGAAGGAAGAGAAGCTTGACGCTCTAGTCGCTGAGCAGCGGGAAAAGCTTGAGAGCATATCGGGGCTTTCGTCAGCTGAGGCGAAGAAAATCCTTATGGATGCCATGGAGAGCGAAGCCAAGCTTGATGCTGCCAAGCGGATCAAGGTGATTGAGGAGGAAGCCCGGGAGACTGCAGACAAAAAGTCGAAGGAAATTATCGCCTTGGCTATCCAGCGTTATGCGGGCGAGTACGTTGCCGAGCGGTCCGTGTCGGTCGTGGCGCTCCCGTCGGATGAGATGAAGGGGCGGATAATTGGCCGGGAGGGACGCAATATCAGGGCACTGGAGGCAGCCACCGGCATTGACCTCATTATCGATGATACCCCCGAGGCGGTCATTCTGTCCGGCTTCAATCCCGTCCGGCGCGAAGTGGCGAAAATCGCCCTGGAAAAACTCATCACCGACGGGCGCATTCATCCGGGACGCATCGAGGAGGTGGTCGCCAAGGCCGAGGAAGAGGTTGAGCAGGCCATCAAGGAGGCCGGTGACCAGGCTGCTTTTGATCTGGGAGTTCACGGCATCCACCCGGAAATTCTGAAACTTATCGGCCGCCTCAAGTATCGCACCTCGTACAGCCAGAATGTCTATCAGCACTCGCTGGAGGTCGCCTTCCTCTGCGGCATCATGGCCTCCGAGCTGGGCGTCAACGTTAAGCAGGCCAAGCGTGCCGGTCTTCTCCACGATCTGGGCAAGGCGGTCGACCACGAGGTTGAGGGGTCACATGCGGTTATTGGCGCCGAGCTTGCGCGCAAGTATGGCGAGTCCCCGAAGATTGTCCATGCTATCATGGCCCATCATGAAGATGAAAAACCCAATACCGTTTTGGCGGTTCTTGTACAGGCGGCCGATGCCTTGTCGGGTGCCCGTCCCGGTGCCCGGCGCGAGATGATGGAGACCTACGTGAAGCGTCTCGATGACCTGGAGCGCATTGCCACCTCCTTTGCCGGGGTCAACAACTCTTTCGCTATCCAGGCGGGGCGTGAGATCCGGGTCATGGTTTCGAGCGATGAGGTGACCGACGAGAGGGCGGTCGTTCTCGCCAAGGATATCGCAAAGAAAATCGAGGCTGAGATGACATATCCGGGACAGATCAAGGTTAACGTGATTCGGGAGACCCGGGCCATAGAGTATGCCCGTTAAAATCCTTTTCATTGGTGATATCGTCGGTGGTCCGGGCCGCCAGGCCGTGACCCGTGAACTCCACCGCCTCATCGACCGTTACCGGATTGATCTGGTGATTGCCAACGGCGAGAACGCTGCCGGTGGTTTCGGCATTACCGAGGAGAAGGCCCGCGAGCTCTTTTCCCTGGGCATCGACGTGCTGACGAGCGGAAACCACGTCTGGGACAAGAAGGAGTCGTATCCTTATCTCAGGCGCGAGGAGCGTCTGGTGCGGCCTGCCAATTACCCTCCTGAGACAAATGGTAGAGGGAGTACGCTCGTGAGGACTGCCGGGGGAGTTGCCATTGGCATCCTTAACCTCGAAGGGCGGGTCTTCATGAACAGTCTCGACTGTCCCTTCCGTACGGCCGACAGGGAGATTGCACAGCTCAAGCAGCATACCAATATTGTTGTCGTCGACTTTCACGCTGAAGCCACTTCCGAGAAGGTAGCCCTGGGGTGGTACCTCGATGGCAAGGTAAGTGCGGTCATCGGCACCCATACCCACGTGCAGACCGCTGACGAACGCATTCTTCCCGGCGGTACTGCCTATTTGACCGATGCTGGAATGACCGGAAGCTTCGATTCGGTAATCGGGGTAAAAAAGGAACTGGCCATCGAGCGATTCCTTACTCAGATGCCGGTTCGGTTCGATGTGGCAAAGAAAGACATACGTCTGAATGGTGCCGCCATCGAAATCGACGAGACGAGCGGTTCCGCGCTTTCGATCGAGCGGATTTCAATTGCGTGTCCATGAAAGAGGGAGAGGTTTCCATGTCTGTAGCTGAGCAGATGGCCATTATAAAGCGCGGGGCGACAGAAATACTCCTGGAGAATGAGCTTGAGGAGAAAATTGAGAAGTCTCTGAGTTCCGGAGTGCCGCTCCGGATCAAAGCCGGATTCGATCCTACCGCACCGGATCTTCACCTCGGACATACGGTGCTTCTGCACAAGATGCGTCAGTTTCAGCAACTGGGGCACGAAGTCTGTTTTCTTATCGGCGATTTTACCGGCATGATTGGCGATCCCACCGGAAAGTCGGAAACCCGTAAGGCACTTACCCGCGAGGACGTCCTGAGAAACGCGGAAACCTACAAGGAACAGGTTTTTAAAATTCTTGATCCGGAGAAAACCAGGGTCGTTTTTAACTCCGAGTGGCTGGGGAGAATGACGGCTTCTGACATGATCAGCCTTGCTGCGCGATCCACCGTGGCCCGGATGCTCGAGCGTGATGACTTCGGAAAGAGATTTGCCAATCAGCTCCCAATTAGTATTCATGAATTCCTCTATCCGCTTATACAGGGGTATGACTCAGTAGCTCTCGAGTCAGATGTTGAGCTTGGAGGAACGGATCAAAAGTTCAATCTCCTTGTGGGCCGTGAGTTGCAACGCGAGTGGAAGCAGACGCCACAGAGTGTCATAACCATGCCCCTCCTGGAAGGCCTTGATGGCGTCAATAAAATGAGCAAGTCATTGGGCAACTACATTGGCATAAATGAACCCGCAGATGAAATTTTCGGGAAGATCATGTCAATATCTGACGAACTGATGCTCCGCTACTACGAGCTTCTGAGCGATTTGACGCTGTCGGAAATCGAAAAGCTAAAAGCTTCAATCCGTGACGGCAGTCTGCATCCAATGGATGTCAAGAAACAGCTCGGCCGTGAAATCGTTGCCCGCTACCACGGTACGTCTGCAGCGGTTTCCGCTGAGGAAAATTTTGTCAAGCGCTTCCGTGATAATCAGACTCCTGACGAAATGCCGGAGTTCTCCTTTGCGGCTTCTGATCGTGCTGTGCTTCTTGCGCGTCTGCTGGCAGACGTGGGTCTCGTCAAGTCGAACAGTGAAGGGCGCAGGGCCATTAATCAGGGCGGCGTGAAAGTAAATGGGGACAAAGTATCCAATGACCTGCTGGAACTCATGTGCAGCGGCGAGTATGTAGTCCAGTTCGGCAAGCGGCGCTTCGCAAAAGTAGTCTTCAAGAAATTTTAACAAAATTTCCTCTTGACCCATCAAATTGGTGGTGGTATAAACGCGTTTCCTTTTGACGGGCGGGAGTTGATGGCAAGAAAAAGCGCCGCGTCGAAAAAAAGTGGTTGACAGCGGAAACGAGATTGTGTAGATTGCAAAGTCTGCCACGGACGGAAACGGCAGATTGGTCTTTGAAAACTAAATAGCAGAGAAACACGTAAAGCGGGTTCTTTAAACTTTGAGAATCAACCGATTCAAGTAATAG